>SNQW01000002.1_pt1 | contig 523122 bp, 566 predicted proteins | sample 2580511 | NCBI WGS metagenome assembly SNQW01 (sample SAMN10953775, study PRJNA522744) | food fermentation metagenome | isolation source: 8-hour incubation of native-enriched microbial consortia from nixtamalized... | place: Mexico | collected 2017-09-24
ATAGATTGTATATATGTACGGTGGGCTACATCGGAATTTACGCCTGTGGAGTGTCACAGCAAACTGTAGTAGCAAGTGATTAGCGAGGCAGGGCACGTAGAAGCAGGAATACTCTAAGAATATACATTTGTCTATATTTTTAGTAGCAGAGAGTTAGATTATATGACTGCTCTTAGTGAAGCGAAATCTGGGAAATTAGCTCATATAGACGTATTTCATAAGTATGGCAGAGATATTATACGTAGTGAACCTGATGGAATAAAGGAAAATAACCTAGATAATTTACCTTCATTTTAAACGGGTAAACCCCAAGAAGAGAATGTTCATTTTGATATTCTCTTCTTTTCTTCCTCTACAAATAGAAGGTTTATTTCTGAAGTGCAATCATACTTTTAAAGAGCGCTCTAAATTTCTCTTTATCCTCTGCTGTAAATGGTTTCGGTCCCTTTGTACGCTTACCGCTTTTTCGAACCATTGCACTTAAATATCGTGTTTGTAACAATTGTTCAATGTTATCATTCGTATACTTATAGCCTTTATGATGTAGTACGATACAGCCTTTTGCTAGAGCGAGCGAAGCAAGACCGTAATCTTGTGTTACGATTAAATCTTCTTTTTTTGCTAACTGCATAATACGGTAATCTGCAGCATCTGCTCCGGAATCCACATAAATTGTTTCGACACCTTTAGGCTGCTGAGCATTAGAGTAATGAGAAAAGCTAGTAACGAGGGTTACAGGCATTTCTGCATTCGTAGCCTCTAAAATAATCACATCTTTTACAGGGCAAGCATCTGCATCAACGTAAATTTTCATTTTTATCACTCCTATAACTAGGTTCGTGTTGATGATAATGGTAGATTTTTCTTTTGTCAAACGAGAAAGCTTTATGTAAAGTTATTTTCCACAAACTAAAATAGCTTCTCGCAAACGAGAAATACCTTCCTCAATTTGATCAATATTCACTTTTCCATAAGATAAACGAATATAACCATCTTTCGCACCGAAAATACTACCGGGCATAAAGGCGATTTCTTGTTTTAAACTTTGCATAATAAGTTGCTTTTCATTTATTGGTTCTTTTAATTTTCCCCATATGTATATACCACCGGTCGGGTTTGAAAAAGAGATTTTATCGTGAAGTTGCTCGTTTAGGGCGCGAACGATAACGTCTCTTTTTTCTGCCAATTGTTTTCGCAGGGATACGATATGAGACTGAAATGGTACAGTTTCAAAAAATTGCTGCATAAGCCACTGCGGGAAAATGCTCATACCTAATTCCATTTGGTGCCTTGCGTCGGATAACCTTTCGACTACAGACTGTGGGGCGACAAGCCAGCCGACTCGTAAACCTGGTGCAATCATTTTAGATAAGGAATGTACATAAATGACTGTCCCGTTTTCATCAATTGATTTCAAAGTAGGGCAAGGTTGTTTCTTTTCTAGCGTAAGTAAACTGGACGGATCATCTTCCACAATCGCAATTCGTAAGTCTGCGCAAAGTGATAACAGTTTTTTTCTACGGTTTGGATGAAGCATAGTTCCCGTAGGATTTTGGAAGTTTGGATTTAAAAAGATCATTTTAATCCGATGCTTTCTATATAATTCTTGCACATCGTCTGGATTAATACCGTGTTCATCGACAGGTAATGGAAAAATACGTATACCTGCTGATTGGAATAACGGTAAGGAATAACAGTGTGAAGGACTTTCGAAAGCGACTGCATCACCTGGATTTAATAAACATTGCACGATAAGGTGAAGGGCTTGCTGTGCTCCAGATGTAATCATAATGGATTGCTCAGTCGCTTCAACTTTTAAATATTCCTTCATATATTTTACGACCGCTTGTCTTAGCGGGAGATACCCTTGCGGATGATCGTAACTTAATGAATGCGTTAACGGTTGTTCTCGTAAAATCGTTTGTAGTTGATCATGAGGATAGAGGTTACAACCGAGCTCTCCGTTTGCAAAATCAATAATATTTTCATTTAGTTGTACTTCAGCACGAATATGGCGAAGTAAAGGTAAGTTTGGTAAAAATGTACCACCTTCTACGAAATTCCTCCAGTTCGGCGTTAATGTTGGAGAAACGCCCCACATATGTGTACTTACACGTGTCCCTTTACCAGTCGTACTTTCTACAATCCCCATAGCACGTAGTTCATTATAAGCAGTCGTTACCGTACTACGGTTTACATTTAACTGGGTAGCTAATTTCCGTTCGGAAGGTAGGAAGCTTCCTGGAGGAAGTTCCCCGTATGTAATGCGTTTCTCGATAAAGTCAACAACTTGCTGATAAATAGGGATTTTACTGTCACTATCTAGCTTCCATTCCATAAAAAACGCCTCCGTATCTTTTCACTACATCAAGTATAACAAATTGGCTGGGTAAAAAAACAGCCAATTGGACGGTGTTATATCCAGCCAATTTTACTATGCTAAATATGGAAGGGGAGATTCGGATGAAACGATGGCAAATGGAATGGCTCCTAGTATCAGTAGCGTTAGTATGGGGAGCGAATTATACAATTGGAAAGTATGGCGTGGCATATATGTCATCCATTCAATTTAATAGTTTACGATTTTTAGTAGCATCACCGGTATTATTACTTATTACATTTATGATGGAACGCTCATTACGTATTGAAAGAAAAGATTGGTTACGATTAGTAGCAGTCGGTATTGTTGGTACGACAATGTATCAAACGATGTTTATGCTATCTGTGAAATATACTTCAGCAACGAACGCCTCATTATTAATTGCGATGTCACCTATTTTTACAGGAATATTAGCAGTATTGCACAAACAAGAACGTTTTTCGATGAAAGTACAAATTGGTTCAATAGTAGCGTTTATTGGTGCAGCATTCGTTTTATTAACAGGACATACAGGAGGAGCTACTTACGAGTATGCGTGGCTTGGAAATATAATTGGATTAGTCGCAGCAATTGCGTGGGGATGGTATCCAATTTTAGCGCAACCTCTTATTACAAAATACTCCGCAATGAGAGTCACATCATGGTCTACTTTAATTGGAATTGTACCGCTAGTTATATACTGTTTATTCAACGTAAATACTTTAACGTGGCCAGTAGATACGCCAAGCTGGGGATCACTAGCATATTCAATCGTCTTCGCGACAATCTTCGGACTTGCGATGTGGTATGTTGGTATTAGTCAAATAGGATCAACGAAAGTAATGGTTTATATGTATCTCGTACCATTGTTCGCAGTTATCTTTGCGGCAGTAACAATTGGGGAGCAAATTAATATGATGCAACTCGTTGGCGGACTTATTATCTTTATGGGTCTATATGTTGTAAAAAAGGGCGGAATGAAAAAGCCAGCTCTCAATTTGAAAAAAGTAAGTTAACTGTAAAAAGGATCTCTTTCATATAGAAGGAGATCCTTTTTGTTTTCGTAATAGAAGAGCTTGTTCAACAGCCCATTTTTGATGATCGTGAAGGAGAAGATCGACAGCAAGTAAAGGAGACATCCATCGTAAAACATGATCCTCCTCACAGTTTTCAGTCTGTTTCTGCACCACGTTCGCAATATAAAAGAATCCATCATTCAAATAATATGTATCTTCCTTTTCTGCATAAAAATATCGTGCCGCATTACCGATATACTGATCAATTTCAATTACCCATCCTAATTCCTCTAGTAATTCACGGTGTAAACATTCATCTTTTGTTTCATTACTTTCCATACCGCCACCAGGTAAAAAGTAACGGTCTCCTTTTTGGATAACAGCCATCTTTGAAGAAGATGAATGAAAAATAATCGCATAACAACTAGCTCTTAAGACATAATGAACGGTACGTTTTTTCGAGCCAAATGTGAGTTTTGAAATCATAAAACACGACCTTTCTCTATAAAATACATAAAAGGAATATTAAGGTAAATGAAGAATGATATAAGCATAATCTTAATAGATTGGAGTGGTAACAACATGATAAATCGAAAATGTGCAAGATGTAAAGAAATTACAGGTGCATTGCATGGTGGTAAAAAAATTAAGGAAGAATTTTTATGTGAAGACTGTTTGCAAAAAGGAATTGCGAGTGGAGAAATCGAATTATCACAAGTGGAGCAAGAACAAACTTCGTATCTTTCTATAAAGATATTAAAAATAATGAGTGTGATTTATTTAATAGGATCTATTTTAATGGCTTTTTCTGCCGGATCTCTTATACATGACCCAGGATTTAGGGAAGTATCAATTTCAGGATCAGGTGCAGTTGGTGTTATTATTATTGGATCGATATTCCAGTCTGTACTTGTATTTTGCGGGATTTGGGTATTCATCCTTTTAGTAGAAACCGTAATTAAAATATATGAAAAAATGAAGTAAGTGAGAGGGAGACATACATGCGAGTAAGAAATATTCAAGGGGAAGATTATGTAAAGATTCATTCTGTTTTAAATAATTGGTGGGGCGGGAGAGACATGGCTGCCATGTTGCCAAAACTGTTTTTCGTTCATTTTCAAGAAACGAGTTTTATCATTGAAGAAGAAGGAGAAACGTTAGGTTTCTTATGCGGATTCTTTTCGCAAACGCATAAAGAGGAAGCGTACGTTCATTTTATCGGAGTAAATCCGAAGTATAGAAGAAGGGGAATCGCATCGACATTGTATTCTTACTTCTTTGATGTTGCTCGTGCAAATAACCGTAAAGTTGTAAAAGCAATTACGTCACCAATTAACAAAAAGTCGATACAGTTTCATAGGGAGATTGGTTTTCGAATTGAGGCCGGGGATGATGAGGTAGAGGGTGTATCGGTACATACAAATTATGATGGGAACGGCAGTAGTAGAGTTTTGTTTTTGAAAAATGTGTAAAAGTAGGATGGGCAAATTCAGTCTTATCTTAAAACACCATCCTTTATTATTTTGTTAATTTGATAGAAGCCAGTAGAGGTGTCGAACGGAATTTCTGTAAAATCATTTTATCAAAAAGGGGATCTATATGAATTTTGAAAGAGATAGATATTTTTTAGAAATGGCATTGGAAGAAGCTGAAAAGGCATTAAAAGAAAACACATATCCAGTAGGAGCAGTTATTGTTGATGGAAATAATAATGTCATTGCAAGAGGAAGAAATAGAGTACATCCACAAAAAGACATAACTGCTCACGCAGAGATAGATGCTATTCGCAATGCAGGCCAAGCGATGTTTAATGCAAAAATAAAAAATGAGAAGTTTACTATTTATAGCACGTTGGAACCATGCCCAATGTGTACAGGTGGTATTTTATTTGCAAAAATACAGAGAGTGATCTGGTTGCTAAATGATGACTTAGGCTTTGGTGGATATAAAAAAATAAAAAATGTTTCACTTTTCGAAGGGAAATTTAATAAAATCGAAATGGTGGAAGAACCATTTGGAGATTTAAAAATGAGACAATTAGAACTTATGAGACAATGGGAGCTAAATTCAAATAATATAATTAATTTGCGTAAGGCTATAAAAAAATAGTGAAATTACATCGATTTAACAATAAAATATGGAAGAATCTATTATTAATAGAAAGCCATCCTAAAAGTATTCTAGGATGGTTCTTTTTGTTTGTGAGGAGGAAAGTATATGGAGAGTTCTCAAAGTAAAGATGAGTACTTACGACGCATTTACAAAGTGCAAGATTATATAGAATCACACATAGATGATTCACTTTCAATTGAAGAGTTAGCGGATGTAGCAGGATTTTCAAAGTTTCATTTTCATCGGATTTTTAAAGGTATAGTAGACGAGCCATTATCACGGTATGTAAACCGATTAAAGTTAGAAAGGGCAACAAATCTACTTACATATCGCACAGATATGACGATTACGGATATTGCTTACCATTTTGGTTTTACAGATTCAGCAGTTTTCTCCCGAACATTTAAACATTATTACGGAGTAAGTCCGTCGCAATATCGAAACGACAATAGCAAGAATTGCAAAGACGTAAGCAGAACTTCTCAATACAATGGGTATAAGAAGGTTCGAGGAAATGTTGAAATTGTATCAGCGGACGATATACACGTCGCATATATAAGACATATCGGTACATATGAAGAGTTAACGATAGCTTTTCCAAAAATGATAGAGAAATTATTTCATTACGCAGCGGGGGAAAACTGTCATGTATTTGAGGATACGAAAGTATTAACCATTTACCACGATCATCATGAATTTACTGAGGACAATCATTTAAGAACTAGTTTATGTGTAACAATTCCGAATAAGCCCGCAGTAGAAACGAACGATATTGGAATCATGGTAATACCTTCTGGAAGATATGCGGTAGGTCATTTTGAAATATCCCAAGATGAATATAAAGGAGCATGGGATTTCTTATACGGTGAGTGGCTTCCCAATAGCGGATATAAACCGAGAGATTCGTATCCTTTTGAAATGTATAAAAATGACCCAAGGCAGCACCCAGAAAATAAACATATAGTTGATATATATGTACCTATCGAACCTTTTTAATCATGGGTTAAAGGGGAATGAATAATGAAAATTGCTGAAAAGTTAGATCTAATTATAAAAGAAGAATACAAAAATATGAATGGGATGTTAGTAGTACAAAAAGATAATGTTATTTTTGAAAACTATTATAACGGTCACAGTCCAAATGATGCATTTCATATAGCGTCAGTCACAAAAACGATTATTTCTACGTTAATTGGGATATGTGTAGATAAAGGTTATATAAAAAGTGTTAATCAAAAAGTAATGGAATTTTTCCCGGAATATAACGTTCATTCATCTGAAATAACAGTGCGACATCTTCTTACCATGACGGCTCCATATCCCTTCTTAGACTGGCAGGAACCGTTAGAAGAATTATGTACACAACAAGATTGGGTACAGTATACCTTGAATAGAATTGGACAAGGCGGAGAAATTGGAGCTTTTAAATATTCATCTGCAGGAGCTCATTTACTATCAGCGATTATAACGAGTGCAACAGGAAAAAGTGCGCGTGAATTTGCGAATGAACACTTATTTCAGCTACTCGGTATGAGAGAAATTCCAAACTACAATATGAAAGCGTTTGGATTTGATGACTTATTCGGAAAAGATGTAAAGGGATGGGTTCACGATCCAAATGGTATTTCAACAGGCGGCTGGGGACTTACGTTAACAGCTAGAGATATGGCTAAGTTTGGACAGTTGTATTTGAAAGAAGGTATTTATAATGGAAAGCAAATATTAGCAAAATCATGGATAAAAGAATCTACAACAATGAACCCAAATCATTACGGTTACTTATGGTGGTTACGAGAAGAAGATGGAATCTTTTCATACTGTGCAATGGGCGATGGTGGGAATGTGATTTGTTGTATTCCGAAGCGGGATTTGGTTGTAGTAATTGCTTCTGAAATTATACCGAGTGCCCGGGATAGATGGGAATTGATTGTGAAATATATTCTTCCTTACATACAAAATAATGAAATTTAAGATATAAAGGCGGTATGAGATTTCATACCGTCTTTTTTACATAGAAAAGGAGTTTGGAAAATAACTTAATGTCATTAAGTTAACTGAAGAATAAACGCAACGTAAAAAATTGTTAATATTTCGATTGTTTTATTTTAACCTCCATTTTTCTATGTATAATGAAGCCGCATACTAAAAATATTTTACAAAAAGGGGATGAAGTGTGTATAGAAATTTTATGAAAAGTTAATGTGTATTTTATGATGATTTTGGGAAACGGAATAATATTTTAAAATTTTCTTGCCTAAGTGTAGAGTTCATACGAAATGAAAATTGTTAAAAAGGATATATATCTTTTTGAAGGCTTTTAAAATACGGAGGGAATATGAAGCTACTATTAAAAGAAATAGCAGTGAACAAAAAAATATTCATTATGTTATTTATTGGATTTACGTTAACAATTCTGCCCATACTTATAGCGATGTCGATTCGAGATGATTACGATGAAGAATTTTATGAGCGAAAACATGGTTATTTTAAATATTACTATTCTGTTCAGCTTACTAGTTTTGGGGAATTGGATTTCAAAGCAATTCAAGAGTTAACAGAAACCACTTTTAAGAACTCAAGTGTTATTACAAATAATATGAGAATTGGAATCCCTGGCATAAGGCAAGTAACGATGATTGGACTTATAAATATGAATTGGTCGCCACCATTAATAAAAGGTTCTCGAATGAAAGAGGGGGAAGAAAATAGTGTAATTGTTGGAAAGAACATTTATAAAGAATCTGAAACAATAAAACTATTTAGTAAAGAATATCGAGTTAAAGGCGTGAATGGAGCGAATGATGCCCATATTTATAATAACAATGTTTACATCGGGTTAAAGGATATGCCTGATGAGATAAAACGACGTATGAAAAATGAAACTACATTTGAAATGATAGTAAGGTCTAACGAAGATCCTAAACGAGAAATAGATACATTTATTCGATATTTTAAGCAAAATAGAACTGATGCAAATGCGAAAGTAATAAATGAAAAAGAGAATTATGAGAAAGAAAAAAGCTCAAGTAAAGCTATGAGAGCACAACTTACTCTTCCGTTTAGACTGCTTTTTATAGCTGTAATGAACTGTATAATTGCGAGTTATTTTTGGATTTATACGAAGAGGAAGAGTGTTTCCTTAAGAAAAGCGTTGGGAGCAAGCAATTTGAATTTATTTGTGTGTATATTTAGCCAATTATTCATATGCGCAATCGCTGCAGCCGTTTGTGCCATATGTATGCAATGGATTTTAAGTACGATGAACAAAAGTATAGTAGATTTATTTGGTTTTACCATTCGTATAGATGTTTTCAAAGTTATGATGAGTGTAGTAATTTCCTTGTCTATTTCGTTCATCACCGCTGTAATACCATTTTTCAAAATACTTAAAATTGAACCTGCTAAAGCGTTAAAGGAGTAAATAAGATGAGACTAAAAAGTGCTCTTATGGCCCTGAAAAATAGATTGCTCATTACCATATTTCTTTTAATACAATTCACGTTTGGATTAGCGGCAATAACTCTTTCCATTAATATGCTTTATAATTTTCACTATCTTAAAAACAGTTCCAACTCGTTGCTAGATTTAGAAAGTACATATTTTATCACTTATGATGGGATAACTACTGATAGATTGAAGGCAGATCAATTTAATAAAGAACAAGTCGAAGAGATTTATAATAAAATGCAGCAAAATAAAGATGTGATTTCGTATGGTACATACGAACAGCGCATAATCGAACTAGAATCAAGCAATCGACCACTCCAAGAAAGTATGTTAGAAGAATTGAAAAATAAAACTTTTCGCGACAAAAGCCCTACTATTCGCATAATTACAATAGATGAAGATTATTATAAATTACTGAAGATACCTATAAAAACTGGAACAGGCTTTTCATATCAAGACTTCCAAAAAAATAGTGAAGAGAAAACGAATGTTTTGGTAGGTCCGTACTTTAAGAAATATTTTCAAATAGGAGATACAATCAATAATGAATATACGATTATTGGATTTTTACCGGAAAATAAATTCATTATAGAGGGTAACGGAACGAATGCATACCAGAAATTAGACAAAGCTATGTTATCACCCATGCCAATTGATAGATATGAACATTATGAAATAATGTTTTCAAGATTACATCAAAGTACAATTATGAATTTAAAAAAAGACGCAGATGTAAACAAACTACAAGAAATGATTCAACTGAAGGGAAGCGACGTTACGTTATACTTGAAAAATTTAGGAGAAGAAATAAATGAAGCCGTTACTAGTAGTATGGATACAGAAAATATCGATCTTGTAGTAGGAAGTCTATTTATTTTATTTATAATAGGGGGAATTGTCGTAACGACAATTGTTTCCATCATGATGAGAAAGAGGGAATTTGGTATTAAGATGGCCCTTGGAGAAAGTAAGTTTGGGATGTTCATTCAAATTGTTTTAGAAAACATATGTATTGCGATAGTTGGTATGTTTTTATCCTTAGTCTACTTTTCATGGAGATATGCGGATAATCTACAAAGTTCGAAGGACTTTGATATGGCGTCTGTACTAGAGGTGAATTTAAATATGTCTATTTTATTATTTGTATGTCTATTCTTACTACTAATAATCATAGTTTCAAATCTTATTGTCTTCTTATTTATTAGAAAGCTTGAACCAAAAACATTAATAGGTGGGATGGAATAATGAGTTTAATTGAATTGAAAGACATTAAGAAGGTGTATAGTAACAAGAATCATAACACGTTTGCGTTAAACGGTATAAACTTAACGATAAATAAGGGCGAAATTATAGCGATAATGGGTCGATCAGGCTCGGGGAAAAGTACGCTATTAAATGTTATAGGGTTAATTGATTTGCCAAATGAGGGTGAATATACGTTAAATGAAAAAACATTAACTGAAATTAGAGCAAATAAAGTTCATAAAACAAGAAATGAAATGATTGGATTTATATTTCAATATTTTGCATTGTTAAAAGAACATACTGTACTAGATAATGTAGCACTACCACTCACATATAGAAAGCTAAAGCAACGAGAAAGAGAAACTAAGGCAAAGTTCTATTTAGAAAAAGTAGGTTTAAAAGAACATATGCATAAAACACCGGACGAGCTTTCAGGTGGACAACAGCAGCGAGTCGCAATTGCTAGAGCGTTAGTAGGCGAACCAGAAATAATTTTGGCTGATGAACCGACAGGGAATTTAGATAGAAAAACAGGAGAAGAAATTATGGATCTACTATTACAACTGAATGAAGAAGGACGAACGATTATTATTGTAACGCATGATATTGAAGTAGCGAATAAGTGTAATAGAATTATTGAGTTAGTTGATGGAGAGATTGTGTAAAGGTATAGAATGAGCGCTAATAATTACTTATTATTTTAGAAACCATGATGATTAACTTTTCAAAATGGTTTCTTTTTATTTTATTGAACTAAAATTTTAGTGAAAATCTGCATCCCAGCCGTAACTTTCCACAGCAAAAAATCGTTTAACAAAAGAAAGGATTTTTAATCACGAAAGGGGGAGAACCATGAAGATTTTAATTCTAGGTGGTACACGATTTTTAGGAAGAGCTTTTGTAGAAGAGGCATTAAAAAGAGGGCATGAAGTTACATTATTTAATCGCGGAACAAATAAAGAAATTTTTCCTGAAGTAGAGCAGTTAATCGGTGACAGAAATGATGATGTTTCAAGTTTAGAAAATCGAAAATGGGACGTTGTCGTAGATACGTGTGGATTTTCTCCGCATCATATTAGAAATATTGGAGAAGCATTACATGATAATATAAAGCATTATATATTCATTTCAAGTCTTTCCGTTTATAAAGATTGGATTCCGCCTCATATAAAAGAAGATTATATCTTACAACCCGAACCTACGGGTGATCAAATAAAGGCTGTGGAGAATGGTGAAGTTTCTCCTTATGAGTATTACGGTGCGCTGAAAGTATTGTGTGAAAAAGAAGCAGAGAAGTATTGGCCGGGGCGTGTTTTACACGTAAGAGCAGGACTTCTTTCAGGGATGTTTGATTATACAGATCGGCTTCCATATTGGATTGGTCGTGTAGCAAAGGGAGGAAAAGTGTTAGTTCCAGGAAGAAAAGACCGTCCAGTGCAGGTAGTTGATATAAAAGACGTCGCAAACTGGGGACTAAACATGGCAGAAAACAATAAAGCAGGTACATTCAATGTTACAGGTCCAAACTATGAATTGACGATGGAAGAGCTATTAAATACGTGTAAAAAGGTTACGAATAGTGATGCTGCATTCGTTTGGGTAGATGAATCGTTTATAAATGAACATAAAGTGCAGCCTTGGACAGAGATACCACTATGGCTTCCTGAAACTTTTTCATTAGAAGGTGAGACAAAGCCGTGGAAAGGTGGTTTTTCTATTAGTATTGAAAGAGCTATTAAAGAAGGACTTACTATTAGAAGTTTAGAACATACAGTTACAGATGTGTATGAGTGGATGAAGAGTGTGGACGAATGGGAATTAAAAGCAGGTATTTCAGGCGAGAGGGAGAAAGGTTTGTTAGAAAAGTGGTATCAATAAATTTAGGGAATCCTCTTTGTCTATACTTGATTGAACATAAGCGATGGAAGGAAGGATAAAAAGCTATGTGGAAAATCACCATTCGTAGTATTTCACAAAACTTAAGTTTCAAAAATCCAGCTACAAAAAATGAACTCGCTGAAGTTCACAAAAATTTGCAGGTGGAATTACCGAATGATTTATATCAATTATTACAGGAAACAAACGGTGTACAAGGTGAGTATGGGGACTTTATATGGTCTGCTTCAAAAATTAAAACTGAAAATATGAATATGAGAAATATAGTTGATTTCAAGGATTTATATATGCCTTTTGACTGTTTATTATTTTTTGCTGATGGCGGAAATGGTGATTTGTTTGGTTATTCCATTTTGAACGGAATCGTGCAAAGAGATGATATATATGTATGGAATCATGAAAATGATAGTAGAACTTGGGTTGCTCCTTCGTTAGAAACGTTTATGAAGTGGTGGGAAAGTGGGAAGATAAAAATTTAAACATAGTATCATGAAAAACGCCTTGTTACGAAAGAAACAAGGCGTTTTTGACAATTAACTAATCTACCAGTCTATCGGTTCTTTCCCGTACATGTCCCATAACTTAGGAAACATCTTTTTTAATCCTTCTTCGTCATCTTCATCCCAGTCTAACTCAATATCGATATCGTCGAACTTTTCATTGAACAAGAAGTGATATAGCGTAAAGTATGTATCATCTTCGTCACTAGTCTTCTCTATATGTACTTCTTGTCCGAAATATAGCGTGAGTTCTTCGATTTCAGGAACATCATCCTCACTCAAATTTTCTAATACAGAAATTAATCGTTCTGGATCTTCAATACATGCTTCGTACGTTTCTTTTCCTTGATATAGTAACCAACCACTGTGCCCTGTGATTGTAACATGTGTATGTGTATGTGTATATTTATATGTACCTGTAATGATGAAAGATAAGAATAATTACCAGAAAGTTCAAAACTCATTGAATAAAATAGAGAAATTTAGTAATCTTATTTGTACAGCACGTACATAATGGTTTTATAGCGATTTTTAAATAAAGTATAGGGGATAATCGGTATGGATCTAACATTTAAAGTTGAAGAAACATGTTTTAATTACCGAGTCGGAGCAATTTGTAAACAGGATAATAAAATACTCATTCTGCAAGGTGACGGTGAAGATTTTTGGTACGTACCAGGCGGAAGAGTGAAAATGCTAGAGAAATAGTGAAGAAGCGTTAAAACGAGAACTTGCTGAAGAGTTAGCCGTTCCTATTGAGGTGAAGAGATTAATATGGTCGGTAGAAAATTTCTTTACACTTTCTGAACGAAAGTTTCATGAAATTAGTTTTTATTATGAAGTAGAGCTAAAACAATTACCTGCAAATGGGGCAGAGCAATATATTTTGGAAGAAGAAGGTAGAACGTATTTCTTTAAGTGGGTGCCGGTAGAAGAGTTAGATACATATAACTTACAGCCAGCGTTTATTAAAGAGAAAGTAAAGGGGGTATTCGTTCATACAGAACATATTGTTTTACAAAAGTAAATGTATGTGGAGGGGAAAAGATGAAGGGGACAAAAAAAGAAATTCATATAGACGGAAAAGTAATTCCATATACACATATTGAAAAAGGTTCCAGTACGGTTTGCTTTATGTTTTCAGGTTCAGGATACAATTACGATAAGCCGCTATTTTATTACGCGACGATGCTTATGCTTGAACATAAAATTGATGTTGTACATATTCATTACTCTTACGACGAACAGGTAATGAATAAACCAATAGAAGAGCTAACGAAAGTAATGATGGAGGAAATTAATCCTATAATGAATGAAGTATTAAAAGGTGAGCAATACAACGTGACTATGTTTTTAGGGAAATCACTTGGAACAATTCCGATTGCAAATGATTTAATGAAGAGAGAAGAATTTGCACAGTCAAAAATGATACTACTTACACCTTTACTAACGTTTGATTCCATTTTTGATTCTATCCTACATAGTCATCATGAAGGGCTATTAGTAATTGGAGATAAAGATCACCAATATAATGCAGATCAAATTGATCAGTTATATAAAACGAATTTACAGATTGAAGTTGTCAAAAATGCAAATCATTCTGTAAACGTTGGCGAATTTGAAACAGAGGATTCAATTGAGGCGATAGCACATATAATGAGAAAGCTGAAAGAAACAGTAGGAAGCATTAGAGTTTAGTTGAATTACTATTGTTCAACAAAAAAGAGGTGCATATTGCACCTCTTTTTTATGTTGAGATTAACGGAAATCTGTATGGCGAAATGTTTCTTTCCCTTCTAATAAAGTTAGTAAGATTTTTGTTTTATGAATATCATGTTTTGGGATTTTAAATAAGTTTTTATCTAATACAACGAGATCAGCTTTTTTGCCAACTTTAATAGAACCAGTTTCTTTCTCTAAGAAATTTGCATAGGCTCCATTTATGGTATAGCTCTTGATCATCTCTGCTACGCTCACTTTTTCTTTTGGATTCAAAACGTGTTGTGAATTTGTATCTTGTAAATTTGTACGAGTCACTCCCATTTGAATACCGGCTAACGGGGAGAAGTATGGGCCTTGTGTAATCGGATAGTCACTAGAAGAAGCCATTACAACGCCTTTATTCATAAAACTTTTCATAGGGTATTGCTCATTTGCACGCTCTTCTCCTAGTAAATCAACGGCTTGTGAAAAGTATTCACCGTCTTTAAGAAACCAAGATGGCTGCGGAACACCGATGACACCTAAATCTTTAAAACGATTTATATCATTTTCTTTTACTAATTGTAGATGTGTAATTTTATGGCGACTATCTCGTTTTCCATTTTGTTCTTGAGCAAACGCTAATGTATTTAACGTTTCTGTTGTTGCAGCATCACCGATAGAGTGGATATGAACTTGGAATTTCTCTTTGTCTAATGTTTGAACCATTTGTTTAAATGCTGTTTTCTCCCAAACTGGAACGCCATAATAGTCTGGCTTGTTGTTATAAGTCTCATGTAAATAGGCAGTTCCGCCTTCAAGAACACCATCCATAAATAACTTGATCGTATTCATTTTGACAAGTGGGCCTTGTAATTTTGCACGTTGCTCTTTTACATAGGGAATACGCTCCAGACCTTCATTTGGTTGTATCGTTAACGCAATGTTATGTCTAATAGATAATGCTTGTTCTTTTTCAAGTGTGGTTAGTGCTTCAATGACAGTATCCTGCTGCGGGACAATGACATCATTTACTTGTGTATATCCATTACTCGCCGCTAGCTGTTGAAATGTTTTTAAGCCTTCTTTAAATTGTTCCGTATTATACGTCGGTAATTTGTCTAATACAAGATTTGTAGCGGTATCACGAAGCGTACCGGACGGTTCACCGTTTTCATTACGTTCAATTACGCCGCTGTTTGGATTGGGAGTATCTTTTGTAATGCCTGCTATTTCAAGTGCTTTAGAATTTACCCAAATGGAATGATAATCTTCAGAAAGTAAAGCAACGGGAATATCTTTTACAACAGCATCTAATAATTCTTTTGTGGGGCCTGTTGATGAGAATAGTGTATTGCTCCAACCAGCTCCGTGAATAACCTTTAAATCGGTATGTTCTTCACTATATTTTTCTACTGCCTGAATGTATTCATTAACAGTTCTCACGTTTATTAAGTCAACAGAGTAAAGAGAATTTACAGTTTCGGAAGCGTGTAGATGGCTATCAACAAATCCTGGAAGTAACATCTTTCCCTTTAAATCAATGACTTTTGTATTCTTATTTTTATATTTTTTGATACCTTTTGAATTACCTACATACACAATCTTTCCGTTTTTAATGGCTACCGCTTCTGCCCAAGGTTGTTGTGGTTCTACTGTATAGACATTCCCGTTAATAAAAATAGTATCAGCTAGTTTTGAGGTATCTTTCTTTGCTTGGTCATCAAATCCTACTAACATAAACAGCATAGTGAGACAAATGAAACTAGAAATGAACTTTTTCAATGTATCAACTCCAATTTTGTATGATTTGTATTTGTTTCTCTACTTCAACTATAGAGGTTCGCTAGTGGGAATTTTAATTCCTATGAAGGAAAGTCCGCTATTTGTAGGAATATTACTTTTCTTTTTCCTATAAAAAGCGGATAACTATTTTTAATAGCAGTTATTACAATTTAAATACGGAAAATTCAGAAAAATATTTAGAAACTTAGAAAGGGGATAATTGGAAGCGTTTACTAATGTTGAAGAAAAAGATAGGGAGAATACCCATATAAGGAGGCTATTAAGATGAAATCGATTAACCCAATGAATGTAATAGACGAGAGTCGTATTCATTCCATGCATATTTGGTTAATATTTTGGTTATTTATCGTAATTGCATTTGATGGATATGATGTTGTTATTTATGGAGCAGCAGTACCATCGCTTATTAAAGAGTGGGGGATATCGGATGTTACAGCAGGGGCAATTGGTAGTTATACAGTTATAGGAACAGCAATTGGTGCTATTTTCTTCGGTTTATTAGCTGATAAAATAGGTCGTAAAAATATTATCCTATTAACTACAATCTTATTTAGTCTATTTACATTTCTATCTGGCTTTGCGAATGATCCTGTCATGTTTACGATTTTCCGTGTTATCGCTGGTGTTGGGCTTGGCGGAGTTATGCCGAATGTAATTGCTATTGCAACAGAATTTTCACCGAAACGAGTTCGGACTGCTATCGTATCTTTTATTTTTTGCGGATATTCAGTTGGGGCAATGGCAGCGGCTCTTACAAGTCGATCACTTTTAATGACAGCAGGATGGAAGCCTGTTTTTTGGTTAGCAGGAATTCCATTATTGTTTATCCCGTTTTTAATGAAAAGCATTCCTGAGTCTGTCGGTTTTCTTATAGCTAGAGGGAAAATAGAAGAAGCTAAAAAAGTAATAGCGAAAGTAAATCCGAAATTAAGTGAAGATGCGGTAATAGAATTTATAAAACCACCGACTAAAGAAGCGGGTTCTCCTGTTGTTAAATTATTTGAAGAAAAGCGTGCAGTAAGTACAGTTATGTTTTGGATTTCATGTTTTAGTGCTTTTGTACTCATTTACTCTATGAATACATGGCTGCCACGTCTGATGATGCAGTCAGGATACGATCTTAAATCAAGTCTTTCCTTTACAGCTGTTATGCAAATTGGAGCTATTATTGGAACACTCATATTCGGTCCAATAGTGGATAAAGTCGGATTTAAAAAGGTACTTGTGCCGTTATTTTTCTGTGGAGCGATTGCATTATCACTTATCGGATTTGCAAATAGTATGTTTGTTGGATTTTTGTTAATTTCAGTAATCGGTGCTTCTTCAGTTGGACTTCAAAATATGTCCAATGCATTTGTTTCTCAATATTATCCTAATAATATGCGCTCAACAGCAGTAGGAAGCACAATGGCCTTTGGGCGTCTTGGAGGTGTTGTAGCTCCGACATTTGTAGGGGTACTACTTTCTATGCATTTCTTACCACAATATAATTTTGCTGCAATTGCGAGTGCTGCTGTAATTGGTGGTATAGCAATGTTATTTGTGAAAGAGGAACATGGAATGTATTATAAAGAGAAAAAAGAGATTACGAGTGGAGATAACAGCGTAACTACAGCAAAATAGTAAATAATCAATCCCGTAGATACATTTCTTCGGGATTTTTATGTATTCGTTGAATAATTTAAATATTTAGTTTGTTTTATGTGATCCTTCTTATACAATAGATAGAAAAGATGAAATGGGGGATGGGGCATGTCTAGTAATAAGAGAGAGCGGTTAATGAAAAGAATCGAATATCATTTGCGAAATACATCACGTCAGCTTATTAAAATCGATACGGAAGAAGAGGCGCTTCAATATTTAACTCATTCCTTTTGTTCAGAATTACATTGTGATTTCGTGGCCGTCATTTTTAATGAAGGAGGACAGTTTTTGCCAAAAGCATGGAGTGGAAATTTAACTTCGTTAGCGTCAGCGTTTCCGCTTCATTCTGATGAATGTTCTTCTAAGCTACAGTATCAAAGTATAACGGATCAAACGGCAGATTTACCAGAGGTGTGCCTTCTAGCAGAAACATTGACAAGGGCTGGTGTGGAGACTTGGTTTACTGTCCCCTTAAAAGATGATATCCAGCATTTTGGTTTTTGTATTGTTGCCTATTTAAGTCATGTGCCGCTTTTAGATATGGAAATCTCATTTGAAGAGTTCGGAAAAGATATAGCGGTAGCAATAGCAGTAGCAAGACAAAAAGAATTACAGTTGAAAAAGATTGAAGGTTTTGGATGGATTAGCAAAAATTTATCGCTAGATGTGCCGTTAGAAAATCATATGTATGAAGTAACATCTAAAGCGGGAATGGAAACAAATTCAAATTTTGCTTGTGTTTACTTGTATAACGAAACAGAAAACTGTTTTGTTTTTCAACCACCATCGTATGGAGATATGGAAAGACCAACCAAAATTATGGTGGAGGATAAATATGAATTAAAAGAGCACTTTCCATTTTTTGAAACGACTGGTGGTGCACAAATTACTGTTCCAATTGTTATTGATATGAAACCGATTGGTGTTTTACATGTGGAGAAGAAATGTGGAAGTTTATTTACTATGCCAGATGCAAAATCACTTGAAATGCTTGCGAATCACTTGGCTACTATATTAGATAATGCAAGATTATATAATGGTGAGAAAGAGCATAAGCAACGTCTTCATTTTCTATTAGATTATCAGCAAGCTTTATTAAAAGAAACGGTTGCAGATAATAACTTTGAAGGTATTACAACGATGCTTGGCAGTCTTTTTCAAGATACAGTATTTATTTTTGATAGATTTATGCAACCAATAGCGTTTCATGATGAAAAGGATAGTCGTTTAGCAGAACATTTAGCTGATTTGGCAAGAGAAGAGCGGAAAGACCAGCGAATTACTGATACTTTCCATATTTATGATCCGGATAATAGTAATTATTGTTTTTCGTTTTGGATTATAAATGGAGGCGGCAATTTTTTAGGATATTTAGCAGTGCGAAGATCGAGTGGGGGAATGGATGAATTTGATCAATTAACGGTTGATTTAGCACGAAATATTTGTTCCATCCAGTTTATAAAACAAAAGCTTGTTCTTGATACGAAAGAACAGATGAAAGATAGTTTTGTTAGTAAATTATTAACTGAAAAAATTGAGGACCGAGATAACATTTTGCAATATGCTAACTTGTATCAATGGAATCTTTTCAAAAAACATAGAATCGCTGTATTATCAATATCCCTCGATGAAAAAGAATTAAAAAAAGGGAACTTACTCGAACAACAGGCGAAAAAGTCACTAGTATGGGACTTAATTAAGACACGTCTTCCAGAACTAGGGACAGGCATTTTGGCAGTAACTCATAATGATGAACAACTATTAATTGTCCCAATTGAAAATGAGAAAAAGGCCACTCATCCATTTTGGGAATCGTTGTTTTTTAATATTGAAAAATGGATAAGCTCATCACCTATAGGTTGTCATGTTTTATTAGGTATTGGCGGTGTTACAAAACAATTGGAAGACTATTATATTAGTTATCAGCAAGCTATACAAACTTTAAATGTTTTAGATAACCGCTTTCGCAAGCAAGGGTTTGCACGATTTGAAGATTTAGGGTCATATGCCATATTGCATCACTTAAATCATTCAACAGCTGTAGACTTATTTATTAAAAAACAAATTGGACCGCTAATCGAATATTCAGAGGGGAAGAATATTGATTTATATCAAACATTACATGTGTTTTTACAAAACAATGGAAATGTAAAAAGTGCTGCAGAAGAACTTTTTATTCATCGAAGTTCGCTTTTATACAGACTTGAAAAAATAGAATCGCTCATTTCAGTTGATTTAAATCATGCTGAAGTGAGATTTAATTTAATGATGGCGTTAAAGCTTTATGATATGCATGGTGAAGTTGTACGGTAATAGAATTTTATCTCTTCAGTGATATTCTCTTTTTATTTTTATATAATTGTTTTTCAAAAATTGTTACACTATATAAGTATGTAAAGGAATTATACATTTGAAGGAGATATGCATGAAGAAATATAAAATAGGAGAAGTAGGGAAGGAATTTGGTGTCTCAATAGATGCTTTACGCTTTTATGAAAAGAAAGGGTTTCTAAAACCTCAAAAAGACAAAGATAACGGTTTTAGATTTTATACATATGAGGATTTCGGCGTATTTTTAGCAATTAGAAGCTTTAGACAAATGGGGTTTCATGTTAAAGAGATAGGATCTGTCTTTAACGGTTTAGAATACGATGACATCATAAAAAAATGTAATGATAAAATAGCTGAAAAGAATGAAGCGATAAAACAGTTAGAGATAGAAACAAAACAAATAAATGAATTTATAAACTTATTACAAGAATATAAACAAGAAGATAAACGATGGGTAATAAAGCAAACTGGGACATATTATTTTCTCAAACATGTTCACCTAAATGAAGGGGCATTATGTGAAAATCCACTATTAAAACAATGGTTAAATTATTTGCCAACAGTTTCCACAGCGCTGTGTATTCCACTTGAAGAATATAAAATGAAATATATAGAAAACAGTTATTGGGTAATGGCAATATCTGAATTAAAGATGAAAGAGTGCCAATTACCAATCGATGATTCAGTTTTTCAAATAGAAATGGGAGAGTGCTTGCATTATTTATATGAAAAAGATGTAAACGAACCGTTATCATCGTTAATATTAGATGAAGCATTCCAAATTATGCAGGAACAGGGATACTCACTTAATGGAGATATTTTATGTCGATACGTTTGTGAAACAAAGAGTCAAGACAAAACAGTTGAACATTATATTATTATGATACCTATTATGAAATTAAATGGTATAAAGTGATTTCGTAAATGTGAAGTCGAGAAGGAAATGAAAGAATGCATGTAATTGTTAGACACAGTCTACAGTTACATGCATTTTTTTATGAAACAAAATAAATGAATGAATTAATTAAATTAAGCTATTGACCCTAGTCTTAGACCATAGTTTATATTGAACCTATAAAGAAAGCGTTTGCAGAAATGAAACATATGCAAAGTGCTTAAAACAATTATTGGAGGTTTTTATTATGAGAAACATCGTACTTTTATGTAATGCAGGTATGTCTACAAGTATGTTAATGAATAAAATGAGAGGATATGCAGAGTCAGCGGGTTATAACTGTGAAATTAATGCTTATGCATTGACGGAAGCGAAAAATGTTGGACCGACAGCTGATGTAATCTTATTAGGACCACAAGTTCGATATGCGTTAAATACGGTGAAAAGCCAATTGCCAGAAAAGCATATTGAAGTAATTGATATGGCGGCTTACGGCATGTTAGATGGGAAAAAAGTAATGGAGCGAGTAAAAGATATTTTAGGAGACTGACAAACAACATTTTGACTGATTGAAGTGGCACTTGATGTTCAATCAGTCAAAAAACTTGATACATAATTCATTTAAGAAATGCCCCATAAGGAGATCCTACGATGAATAAAAAAATGGTATCGTTTTGCTTAGTAGCTTCTTTAACAACTTCATTAATTGGATGTTCAGCAAATGAAGACCAAAAAGTGAAAGAGAAAAAAGAAGAAAAGCCGGTTGAGTTTTATTTAGTAAGACATGGAAAAACCATGCTAAATACGACTGATAGAGTACAAGGTTGGGCTGATGCACCGCTTACAAAGGATGGCGTTGCAGTGGCAGAGTACCTTGGAAAAGGTTTGAAAGGTGTTAAGTTTGAAAAAGCATATAGTAGCGATAGTGGACGTGCTGTTGAAACAGCGAAAATTGTATTAGATCAAAGTGGAAATAAAGATAGGAATGTCAAACAAAGTAAAGATTTGCGTGAAGTGTGTTTCGGTGAGTTTGAAGGGGAGTTAAATCATACGTTCCGAGAAAAACTCGCACAAGCAAATAATATGACCTATGAACAATTTATGGATAATTTTGATATTGATATGATGCAAAAAACTGCAGCGAATATCGATCAAAGTAAACAGGCTGAAGATACTGAAACAGTCACAAAGAGAATGAAAAAAGAAGTTAATCAAATTGCAGAAGAAGTAGCAGAAGAGGGCGGTGGTAAAGTTCTTGTCGTATCACATGGTATATCTTTAATGGACCTGTTATATTCCATATCACCTGAATCCTTAAATGAAGTGGAAGAAGGATTAGGAAATGCAAGTGTTTCAAAAGTTGTATATAAAGATGGGAAATATAAAGTTGAATCTGTAAATGATATGAGCTACGTAGAAAAAGGAAAAAAGTAAATCTATTAAAAGTCAGAAATATTGGAGGTAATTATGAACTTGTTAGAAGGGACTAAAAACGGACTAGAACGAATCATCACACCACTAACAAATTATCTCGGAAATAGTAAAGTAGTGAATGCTATTACATCAGGGATGATGATGACAATTCCTGTTACGATTGGTGTTACATTGTTTGCTATTTTAGGTAATCTACCATTTAAAGGGTGGAAAGAATTTTTAATTCAAATCGGTTTATATACGCATATGCAAGACATGATTAGTGCGACGCTTAGCTTGTTAGCAGTATATATGGTTGTTATTATCGCTTATTCTTACGTGAAAGAAGAAGGCATGAACGGAATGACAGCTGCTGTTATAGCATTAGGAAGTTTCTTATGCTTAATGCCGATGTCCATTAAGGTTGGAGAAGAACAAATTCCAGCTATTTTGAATCAATACCTAGGTAGTGATGGTATATTCGTTGCCATGTTTGTCGGCGTATTCACCGGTAAATTGTACTGTGCATTAAAAAGAAAAAATATTGGAGTGAAATTACCAGAATCGGTACCACCAATGGTAGCTGATGCGATTAACCCTGTATTTATTTCTATTATCATTTTCACGATCATCTTCTTTATTAGAGTAATATTTGGCTACACTCCTTATGAAAATATTTTTAACTTTGTAAGTCAAGTAATCTCGTTACCTGTAAAAGTAATTGGATCGTCTGTATGGTCAGTAATTGCGATCTTTACATTCATGAATATATGTTGGTTCTTCGGTTTACATCCAGCACCAATTATAAATGTATGGTATAGTGCGACGGCTCCATTATTTACAGCAGCAATTACAGCTTTCGCTTCAGGAACACCTTTTTCAGAAATTCCTTATTTAGCATTTACGTTAATGCATTTTGCAGTCGTTATTGGTGGAACAGGAAATACGTTAGGTTTAGCAATAAACCTGTTATTTGCGAAATCAGAGCAATATAAATCACTTGGGAAAATCGGTATTGTCCCAAATATCTTTAATATTAATGAGCCGATTGTATTTGGATTACCGCTTGTACTGAATCCAATTTACTTTATTCCATTAGTAGCATCTTCAATAGTCGGCGGGTTAATTGGTATCGTATTCCTTAAAATCACGGGGATCTTATCTAGCTTTAATCCACTTATTGAATTACCATGGGTAACACCAGCGCCATTTGCGGCTTATATTTCTGGTGGTTGGTTACTATTCATCATGACTGTTTTAATTATTATCTCTCAAATTATACTATACTATCCGTTCTTTAAAATGGGGGATAAGAAAGCTTATGAGGCAGAACAAGCTGCACAACAGCAATAATAATGTATCCCTCAAAAGTCTGGTTATTGCGGATTAGTAATCAGTGGGAATGAACAAAACTCCACTGATTGTTATTTTGATTTATAAAAATAAAATAATGTTAGGAGAATTGTAATGGAACAAAATGAATTAGTAGTATTTCAAATTATATCAGCGGTAGGTAGTGCACGATCTTCCTATATTGAAGCAATTCAAGAAGCTAAAATGGGTAACTTTGAACAAGCAAGGCAATTAATGAATGAGGGTAGTGAAACTTTCATTGAAGGCCATAGAGCACATGCTGGATTAATTAGTAGAGAAGCAGCGGGTGAAAAAGTGGAAGTAAGTTTATTGTTAGCACATGCAGAAGATCAATTAATGAGTGCAGAAGGATTTAAAATTATCGCGGAAGAGTTAATAAGTGTTTATGAAACATTTTTAGTGAAACAAGCTTAATAGAAACGAACTATAATACTATTTTTGAGAAGGAATGGTAAAAAATGCTCAATAGTACATTTAAAAAAGACTTTTTATGGGGAGCTTCCACAAGTGCTTACCAAGTAGAAGGCGCCTATAATGAGGATGGAAAAGGCCTTTCTGTTCAAGATGTGAAAGTTATTCCAGAAGGTACGTCAGATTTTAAAGTTTGCAGTGATCATTATCATCATTTTAAAGAAGATGTGAAACTTTTTTCTGAATTAGGGTTAAAAGTATATCGTTTTTCAATAGCTTGGACTCGTATTCTTCCAAATGGTACAGGAGAAGTAAATGAAAAAGGGATTACATTCTATAGCGATCTTATTGATGAATTGCTGAAGCATGATATCGTACCGTTAGTAACGATGTATCATTTTGATTTACCGTATGAATTAGAGAAAAAGGGTGGATGGAGTAACCGTGCTACCATTGATGCATTTGTTACATATTGTGAAATCCTGTTTGAACGTTTTGGAGATCGAGTAAAGAATTGGTTAACAATTAATGAACAGAACATGATGATACTACATGGACAGGCTGTCGGGACATCGATAGTATCTCAAAAAGAGCTATATCAACAAAATCATCATATGCTTTTAGCAGAGGCAAAGGTAACAAACTTATGTCACGAGATGATATGTGATGCGAAAATTGGCCCAGCACCAAATATTAGTTATGTGTATCCGAAAACATGTAAGCCAAATGATATCATTGCAGCTCAAAATTGTAACGCAATTCGTAACTGGCTATATCTCGATATGGCTGTATATGGTAGATATAACACTATTGCGTGGAATTTCATGAAGAGCAAAAATATCGAGCCAGTCATTTTAGATGGAGATATGGAGATTTTAGCTAGTTCCAAACCAGATTATATTGCGTTTAACTATTATTCTTCTATTACTGTTAGCGAATACGATGAGAACTTTGTAATGGATGAAGCTGCTGATCAACAAATTGAAGTAGGTGAAGAAGGGTTCTTCATGGGTGACGATAACGAACATCTAGAATTAACTGATTTTGGTTGGGAGATTGACCCGATTGGCTTCCGAGTTACATTAAGAGAAGTGAATGATCGTTATAACTTGCCAATTATCGTTACAGAGAATGGGATAGGCGCATACGACAAAGTCAATGAAGATGGATCTGTACAAGATCATTACCGAATTGATTATTTGAAAAAACATATTGAACAGATGGAATTGGCAATTGCAGATGGAGTGGATGTAATTGGTTACTGTCCATGGGCGGCAATTGATTTAATTTCTACGCATCAAGGTTTCAGAAAAAGATATGGTTTTATTTATATAAATCGTGACGAAGACGATTTAAAAGATTTAAAAAGAATAAAAAAACAGAGCTTCTATTGGTATAAAGAAGTTATTTCATCAAATGGAAAAGAACGATAACATATAGATTCAAAATTCACATCATAGAGTGCGTACCTCAAGAAAAATTATTTACTTTGAGGTGCGCACTTTTTCTATGAAGAATAACTGTACCTTACAATAAAGCATTTGGAATCGAAATACATACCCTCAAAAAGTATGAAAGAAATATATGTATTTCCTACACTATGTATATACAAAAACTTTTTGGATATAGATATAATTTATTTACAGAATATTAAAAAAGTTACTTGAGGGGGTAGTAAAATGTCAATTCAAACAATTGGTATTGTCGGTGCAGGATCTATGGGTTCTGGCATTGCAAATTTAGCTGCATTACATGGATTTACAGTTATTTTACATGATATTGAAGAGCGTTATTTAGATCATGCCGTGCAACGTATGAATGGTTTTATGACAAAAAGTGTTACGAGAGGAAAAATGACGGACGAAGAGAAAGAAAAGGCGCTTGGCCGCATTCGACTCACTACATCATTAGAAGATATGAAAGATGCGGATGTAGTTATTGAAGCTGTGTTAGAGAAGTTAGATTTGAAGAGAGAAGTGTTTGCAGCTCTGGATCGAATCGTTCCAGAAGGGGTTATACTGGCAACAAATACTTCATCTATGTCGATAACAGAAATTGCTTCCGCAACGAATCGCCCAGAACGTGTAGCAGGTATGCATTTCTTTAATCCCGCACAACTTATGAAACTTGTAGAAGTTGTTCGTGGTTATCGAACGAGTGATGAAACAGTCGAAGAATTGAAAGCGTTATCTAAAAAACTTTTGAAAGAATCAGTTGAAGTGAAAAAAGATTCACCGGGGTTTATTGTAAATCGAATTATGATTCCGCAATTTATAGAGGCGATTAAATTGTTAGAAGATGGTGTAGCCTCAGCAGAAGATATTGATAAGGCTGTTACACTCGGTCTTAATTATCCGATGGGACCATTTGCACTCCAGGATTTTGCGGGTGTAGACATCGGATATCATGTGATGGAGTACTTCAAAGAAGAGTTAAATAATGATCAATACGCGCCGCCGCTTCTGTTAAAACAGTTAGTTAGAGCAGGTAGATATGGTAAAAAAACAGGCGCAGGTTTTTATGATTATGAATAAAGAATGGGGGATTCAGTTATGAATTATGAGTTTTTAATTTGTGAAATTGAAAATAGAGTTGCGATCGTTACGATTAATCGGCCACCTGTAAATCCGCTAAATACACAAGTGTTTCATGAACTTTCCCGACTATTTGGTGAACTAGAGGAAAATGAAGACGTACGAGTAATCGTTCTGACAGGAAGCGGAAGGAAAGCATTTGTCGCAGGCGCTGATATTAATGAAATGGCAGCACTTGATCTTGTCGGTGTAAACAAAATGAATAAGACTTCACGAACGGTATTTAGCAAAATTGAAAATATGTCAAAACCAGTTATTGCTGCGATAAATGGATTAGCTCTTGGCGGTGGTTTTGAACTTGCTCTCGCTTGTGATTTACGCATTAGTTCGGATCAAGCAAAATTCGCTTTTCCAGAAGTGGGACTTGGAATTATTCCTGGAGGCGGAGGTACACAGCGTCTACAAAAGATTGTCGGCCAAGGTATAGCGAAAGAATTACTCTATTTCGGAGATATGTTTGATGCGCAGCGTGCGTTCGATTTACATATTATCAACAAAGTAGTACCTGCAGAAGAGTTATTTGAATTTGCAAAGGAATGGGCGTATAAATTGGCTCAAAAACCACCAGTTGCACTTCAAATGTTAAAAACGGCGGTCAATGTAGGCAGTAATGCGGACCTTGAAACAGGCTTAATCATTGAAAGTACTTGTTTTGGTAATGCTTTCGCTACAGACGATCGTAAAGAAGGATTACAAGCATTCGTTGAAAAAAGAAAGCCAGTTTATTTAGGAAAGTAATGAGGTGAAGCGGATATGAATGAAATTATTTTATTAGAGGGAGCGCGGACGCCATTTGCTGAAATTTCAGGAACATTTCGAGGAGTAAATGCAACAGAATTAGGGGCGATTGCCGCAAAGGAAGCGATACGAAAAGCTTCCATATCTGCTGAAGATATCGATCAAGTTGTATTTGGTAACGTTCAGCAGTCTAGTAAGGATGCACATTTATTAGCAAGACATGTTGGTTTAAAAGCCGGAGCGCCTATTCATGTCCCAGCTTTAACAATCAATCGTCTATGCGGAACTGGTGTTGAATCTATTTTAACAGCAGCTCGTTATATTCTTAGCGGGGAAGCAGAAGTTGCACTTGCCGGAGGGACGGAGAATATGAGCCAAGTACCACACGTAATTCCTGGCATGAGATGGGGAAGTCCACTTGGCGGTCCAGTAATAGAAGATTGGTTATGGGATGGTCTGTATGATACGTATGGTAAATGTACGATGGGAGAAACGGCTGAAAACTTAGCTGCAAAATATAATGTAACGAGAGAAGAAGTAGATCAGCATGCACTATCGAGTCATGAACGAGCTCTTTTAGCAAGGGAGAAAGGGTATTTCAAAGAAGAGATTGTTCCAGTAACAGTGAAAGGAAGAAAAGGAGAACAGGTCATTGAAGAAGATGAGCATATCCGTCATACGAGCCTAGAAAAACTGGCAAAGTTAAAACCACGTTTTGTGGAAAATGGTGTTGTAACTCCTGGTAGTGCAAGCGGAATGGTGGATGGTGCAGCGGCCGTTGTGTTAGCATCAAGTAATTTTGCAAATGATAGAGGATTAAATCCGATTGCAAAGCTCGTTTCTTGGGCTGTTGTAGGAGTTGAACCGAAGTATATGGGAATTGGTCCAGTTCCAGCAATTCAAAATGCATTAGAAAAAGCAAATTTAACTTTGGCCGACTTAGATTTGATTGAAATTAATGAAGCATTTTCAGCACAATACTTAGCTTGTCAAAAAGAATTAGGGTTCGATCTTAATAAAGCGAATGTAAATGGAGGAGCAATTGCGATTGGGCACCCACTTGCTGCGAGTGGAACGAGAATTTCTCTATCTTTAGTTTACGAATTAAGAAGAAGAAATAAAAAGTATGGAGTATCCGCTGTTTGTATTGGCGGGGGACAAGGAATTGCAGCAATTTGGGAAGCGTTGTACTAGGGAGAGAAACCAGGGAGAGACCTTCCTGGTTTTCCTACATCGTTCATCTGGCTATTCATAAACGATAAAAACTCAGGCTAGTTGGTAAAACGATAGAAAGTGAGTGAGAGAATGAAAAAAAATAGGAACATATTAGCGGTGTATGAACTTTTAGAGACTGTAACTTCATCTTACGGTAAAAAAGAAGCAATATACGATTTAACGAGACGAATTACATACAAACAATTGAAAAATGAAGTAGATTGTTTGGCTACTGCATTTCAGAAATTAGGAGTAAGTAAAGGAGATCGTATCGCTGTATCTCTTCCAAACTGGTCCGAGACAATAGTGATTTATTTTGCAGCAGCAAAACTAGGTGCAATACTCGTTCCTTTTAATCCAAAATATAAGTCATTTGAAATTGAGTATATATTGAAAGGGGCAGCTCCAACGTTATTAATAGCTTCAGGAGAATTTGATAAAAATTTTGGTTTTGAAGAAGCACTTCATATGGTGCAAAAAGTAATTACAGTGAGGTTTGCGAGAGAGAATGTTAGTACGTATGAGGAGTTAATGCGTACAGAAATAATGGATATGAAACCAGTAAATATAAATGTAAATGAAGATTTGTTTTGCATATTATACACGTCAGGAACGACGGGAACCCCAAAAGGTGTCATGGTTACACACCGTGCTGTTGTACAATCTGCACAAACGATAGGAACAGAGCTGCATTGTACAGAAGAGGATGTATTTATTATTTCAGCACCACTGTTTCATATTTTCGGTATGGCAATTAATATGCTTTGTGCAGTAGCGATGGGGGGACGGATCATATTACAAGAAAAATTCCATCCGCGAGAAACTTTACAATTAATTGAACAAGAAAAGGTAACCATCCAAAAAGGCGTACCAACCATGTTTATAAAAGAACTTGAATTAGGGGACTTCGATCAATATGATTTATCTTCATTGCGCGCTGGATTAGTTGGTGCCGCACCTATTCCAGCAAAAACAGTGACGGAAATACGAGAACGGATGGGCATTAACCTTTGCCAATCATTTGGGATAACTGAAACTGTTTCTATTACGATGACCTCGTATGATGATACAAAGCAAAACATAACAGAAACTCTAGGAAAGGCGATTCCAGGAGTAACATTAAAAATTGTAGATGAAAATAGAGTAGCACTACCGCCCGGAGAAGTAGGAGAAATTGCGATTAAGGGATTTGGCGTAATGAAAGGTTATTATAATATGCCTGAACAAACAAAGCAGGTTTTGGATAATGAAAATTGGTATTATTCAGGGGATTTAGGCACCCTTGATTCCGAAGGGTATTTAAGGTTCGTAGGACGAAAGAAAGAGATGATCATAAGAGGTGGACTTAACGTTTATCCTCAGGAAATTGAAGCAGTCATTATGAAACATCCAAAAGTAATCGAAGCAGCAGTTATTGGCCTACCAGATAAAGTGCTAGGGGAAGTTGCTTGTGCGGTCATACGGTTAAAGAATGGAGAAGTAAGTACAGAAGAAGAAATAAAAATCTATCTTAAAGAGAGAATGGCAATTTATAAATTGCCGGAAAAGGTGATATTTACTGATGAATTTCCTGTGACAGCAAGCGGGAAAATTCAAAAATTGAAACTGAAAGAACAAGTCTCTTCTAATACTAGTCCAACAGTTTAATAGATGGGAGGAAAGGGGAAATGAAAGAGTATTCTTTTCAAGTAAGGTGGGGAGATACAGATGCGGCGGGTATTGTGTACTATCCTAACTTTTATAAATGGATGGATGAAGCAACGCATGAATATTTTAAAAAAATTGGTTTTCCCTCAGTTGAACTTTACGAAGAGCAACAAATTGGTTTGCCATTACTAGAAGCAAAATGCCGATTTAAGTCACCTCTTCGTTTTGAAGATCAAGTAGTTGTGAAAAGTAAAGTGAACGAATTGCATAATAAAGTTTTTACAATTCAGCATATTTTTGTAAAAGGGGATCGTGTTGTGGCAGAAGGATATGAAACTCGTGCATGGACTTCTTTTAAAGAAGAAGTGAAAGCGAAACCAATACCTGAATATATTCGGCAGAAGATGATGCCAGAGGTAAAAGTTGTAGAGAGTTAAAAGAGAATTACATGAAATTGTTAATAAAGGGGAGATATTTATGGGAAATGAAAAACAGTATGATGCCATTGTTGTTGGTGCGGGACCAGTCGGACTTGTAGCAGGACTTGCATTACAAAAGAAGGGAATATCTACGTTAGTAATAGAGGCAGATCCATTCGGAAGACCACGTCCTGGAAGTAGAGCGATCTATTTGCACAGTGCATCGTTAAAACTACTGGAGGAGACATCAGAAGGTCTCGGTTTCTCGCTTGCACATAACGGAATTATTTGGCCTGTAAAACGAACGTTTTATAAAGGAAAAGAAGTGTATGTAAGAAATTATGGTAAAGATGAAAATCTTAAGTATAATCGATTACCTCATTTCACAGCGCTTCATCAAGATGAAATCGAAAAACATATGTATGAGGCGTGTATAAAAGCAGGCGTTGAATTCCAGTGGGATGCTCCAGTTAAAAAGTTACACATTACAGACTCCGGAGTAGAAATAACAATTACAAATGACGAAATCTTAAAGGCACAGTATGTAATTGGATGTGATGGAGCACGTTCAATTGTAAGAGAGCAAGCTGGATTAACGTTTGAAGGTCCACGTACAGCAGATACTTTTATCGTAGTAGATGCGAAAGAAGATGAAACAGATCCGTTACCTTTAGAAAGAATATTCCATTATCAGCATCCAGCTATGGAAGGAAGAAATGTAATGTTTGTTCCGTTTAAAGGCGGATGGCGTATCGATTTACAACTACTTGAGTCAGATAATCCAGATGATTATACAAATATTGAAAGTGTTAAGAAATGGTTGCCAAAAGTAATGGATGCTAAATACGCTGAGAGGATTACGTGGGTGTCTTCCTATCGTTTCCATCAAGTAGTAGCAAATTCTTTTACTGATGAAAAACGTCGTGTTCTTCTAGCTGGAGAAGCAGCACACTTATTCGCTCCGTTCGGGGCTCGTGGATTAAATTCTGGAATTCCAGATGCTATTCTTGCCGCGAGAGGTATTGAGAAGGCACTACAATCACGTACTGAAGAAGAGCGAGTGGAATCAATTGAATCTGCTGCAAAAGAACGCCGAATTGCAGCGCAGTGGAACAGGGATGCTTCAACTACAGCACTTCATCATCTTCAGGGGAACTCTCCTGAAATGAACATGAAACGAGACGTTGCTGCTTCATTAGTATCTATCGTACCAAGACTAGGAAGATGGCTTGATGAAGGACCGTACGGACCGAAATTTGGACCTCCTGAACTGACAACAAAATATTAAAATGATAAAAAAACTAGATAAGTAATGTGAAAGGAGCGATAAAAAATGGCTTTGTCTCAATTCATAAATGAAGAAAAGTATGGTTCTCATACCCGTTCTACAAATGGAATGATTGAGCGGTTCATGAAGATGAACTGGTATAGCAACATTGGACAGCAAAATGTAGAGGCTGAGAAGAAAATAAATCAATTTATGAGTTCTCTAAACATTAGTGAATATGAAATCAAATGGATTTCAAGAAATCAATTATATGAGGTAATTGAACGAATTTCCTTTGAAGATAATGCTTTATGGGGGGCACTTGCAGAAGTGCCTGATAGATTGAAAGAAAAAATTGTGAGTGTCGGTAACGAAAACCTTCTAACAGATATTGTAGATAAAGTACCAGAAGCAATTTTTCATGGTGTTTATAAAGAAGCGTTCAAACATTTCGAAGAGGAAAAAGTAGTGAAATTTCTCGTTGGGCATGCAATGTACATAAGTGTTATTGCATGTGCTGCTGAATTAGCTGAAGAAAACAATCTGTTTTTACAATTAGTGGAGTTAATAGAATTGGGACATATACCAATTGGCCCAGAGGGAAATACCGTTTATCTTTTATAACAAAAATTAGGGATGAAAAGTTATGCGCTACAATCGATCAGGATAGAATTTTCATTCAATGAAAGGGAGATTACTATGAAACTTGTTACTTTTACACATAATGGAGAAACGAGAATTGCTGCTTTAGAAAACGGGACTTTGGTTGATTTGCATGCAGCTTATAAAGCGAAACTGACAAGCGAAGGAAACCTTCGGGCCACTCAAATTGCAGAGGCGTATATTCCAAAGGATATGAATGGGTTTCTACAAGGTGGAACAGAAAGTATGAATTTAGCAAAAGAGGCTATCGGTTATGCGCGTATGAAAAAACATAAAGATAAATTGGTATTTGAAGAAGGAGAAGTGAAAATAGAAGCCCCAGTACCGGCTCCAGGGAAAATAATATGTGTAGGCCACAATTATCGAGAACATATTTTGGAAATGAAACGAGAATTACCTGCATTTCCGGTGATCTTTGCGAAGTTTGCGAATACAGTAGTGGGTCCACAAGATGATATTCCATATTATCCGATTTCTGAACAACTAGATTATGAAGCTGAATTTGCTTTTGTAATCGGAAAGCGTGCCCGAAATATTTCAGAAGAAGATGCCCTCCAATATGTAGCAGGTTACACAATTGTGAATGATATTACGTATCGCGATATTCAGCGCCGTACGATTCAATGGCTTCAAGGTAAGACAGTTGAAGGAAGTGCCCCAATGGGACCGTGGTTAATTACTTCAGATGAATTAACGAACCCATCGGGCTTAGACATCGTCTTAACAGTAAATGGAGAGAAACGTCAACAATCTAATACTGCTAATTTAGTATTCTCGGTACAATATCTCGTTTCGTTTTTATCCGGTCTAATGACGCTAGAGCCAGGGGATATCATTTTAACAGGCACGCCAGGTGGGGTAGGAGTTGCGCGTAATCCGCAAGTATTTCTGAAAGATGGCGATATCGTACGCATTGAAGTTGATGGAGTAGGTGTACTTGAAAATAGAGTAAGTCAAACAGTAGAGGTGCCCGTACTATGATGAAAAACTTACAAATCCATGCAGCCGAGTCTGTTAATGAATCGATCAATAAGATTAAGACGATTGTTAAATCGTTACCAGAGGAAATCATCTACTGGAAGCCTTCAGAAGATGAATGGTCAATTATGCAAATTATTACACATGTAGCAGAAGCTATTCCGTATTGGGCAAAAGAAATTAGCAATATTAAAGTAAATCATGAAAACTTATGGGGCCGCGGTTTAACAGATGAAGTGCGTCTACAAGCAGTTTCAGAAGAAAATATAAATGGAAAATCTGTAGAAGAAGTCATAGAGCAGCTCTCTACTATCCCAATTACTATAGAAAATGTACTGAACACATTAACTGACGAAGAGCTACAAATTCAAGCTCCAAGTCGCAATCCTCGTTTTAGTAATAAGTCGATTGATTTTATCGTGAATCACCTCATCGTAGAACATACAGAAAAGCATTATAACCAAATTGAACGGAATGTACTTAAATTTAATGGGCAATAAAGGAGGAGAATAAAATGGCGGAAAAAAATGCTTTTTTTGAAAGTGCACTCGTACAAGATTTCAATCGTGATATAGAACAATATCATCTCGGACCACTTTGGAACGCAATTCCAGATTTAATGAAACATACACCTGATCCTCATGCACAGGCATATCTGTGGAAATCGGAATTGCTCCAAAAAAAATTAACAGAAGCGACGCAAATCTTTACACCAGATCGCGGAGGAGAGCGCCGTGCCATATACTTACAAAATCCTGGACTTAATTATAGAAAACCTTGGGGATGGGCATCGACTACACAAACGTTATATGCAGCGGTTCAATTGATACAACCTGGAGAAACCGCTCCGTCACATCGGCACGTTCAAAATGCATTACGTTTCGTCATGGAAGGAGAAGGGGCCTACTCAATTGTACAAGGAGAGCGTATTTTCATGGAACGGGGCGATTTCTTAACAACTCCAAATGGACTATGGCACGGACATGGTCATACAGGTGACAAGCCGATGATTTGGATGGATTGCCTTGATATTCCGACTATTTATTATCTTGGTGGTACGTTCTTTGAGCCATATCCAGAAAAAATTGAACAGCCAAATGTACCAGATAATTATACTGCCCAGCGCTATGAAGGTGGAATGGTTCGACCGGTTTCCGATCGATATGCGAAGAAAGCGCCACTTAGCTCCTACAAATGGGCAGGGACAGAAGCGGCACTTAACGGATTAAGTCGTTTTGAACCCGATGCATACGATGGTTATGCGGTTGAATATATGAATCCATCAAATGGTGAGACAGCGTGTCCAACGATTGCAGCTTGGATGCAAAAGCTGCCGAAAGGATTCAAAGGAAAAGCGCATCGTCATACACATGCATCGATCTATCATGTGCATGAAGGGTCAGGGTATACAATAATAAATGGTGTTCGCTTCGACTGGTCTAAAGGGGACTTCTTTGTTATACCGAACTGGGCATGGCATGAACATGTTGCGCTAGAAAATAGTTATGTATTTTCAACAAATGACCTTCCGATTTTAGAGAAATTCGGATTAGAGCGGAAACAGGAATATGAGAATAACAACGGATATCAAACGATCACTGGAGAATTTGAACCAGCGTTACCTTAATATGGTTTATAAAAAAAGCGCCCACATTTCATACTAGTGGACGCTTTTTGTTATTAATAAGCCCTAAGCACATGAAGTAAATAATCCTTACGATTCAGCGGATTATAATCAACACGTTTTCGAATAGGGAAGGGAGCCTTCAGTTCTGTGTAACCAGATGGCTTCGTTGTAAAAATGCCTTCTCCTTCAGTGAATGAATGAAGCATTCGCTTAAAGTTCTCCGTTTTCGCAATAGGTAATGAGCCTGTTAACTGGTAAGAATCCTTGTTTAATATAGGCTCTGCAAAAGTTGCTGGAATGGCAGCGAGCTTATACATTGCAGTACTAATTGCGTACTCCGGTACATTCAATTCAAACTCGTTTACTGGTTCATATACACATGTTCCAGCTTGCTTTAAAGCACCCATTAAAACGAGTGGTGTTAAGTTTCTAAAGTCACTCGCTGTTGTAACAGGACTAGCATAACCTGTATGTGTTAACGTGACGATAATGTCCGTGACTTCCCATCCATATAATCCTTGTTTTAACGTTTGAAATACAGTATCTTCAATCGCTTTATGAAATGCTAATGGAAGTGATCCGAGCTCAACACCTAAGTTATATGTTATGCCAGAATTCAGTTCACCACGTTCGATTTTAAAGCCAATTGTTGCGTAAAATGGATTCGCTTTTTCGCCCATTACTTCAACGCTATTCCCTACGCCAATTGGCTTCTCAATACAAACGACACGCGTATTTGAGAAAGTAACTTGCAAATTGTATTTCTCCAAAAGAGTTGTTTCAATTACTTCTTTTTGTACTTCACCGAAAAGGCGAATATATAGTTCATTATGAACATCGTCTTTCCATACTTGAATGAGTGGATCTTCTTCACATAGTTCCATAAGTGCAGCGTATAAATCATGAATTCGTTCTTTAGGTACTGCATCAATGGCTGCTTCCATTTGTGGTTCGGCAAAGTGAATGTCTTTTATATAATCAGTTCGTTCACCGATAATATCACCAATTTTAATATCATTTAGTCCCCACACTTTGCAAAATTCTCCACTAGGAACGGTAGAAATTTGAATGGCATCTCCATTATGAAATATGCAGATTTTTTTAATCTTTTCCTTATGTGGTAGAGACTCATTTCGCTGTATATCCACATATTTTCTAATGTGTAAACTACCTGAAAAAAGTCTTACATATGCAATCTTTTCCCCAGAAGGTTCACGTTCAATTTTAAATACAATACCGGATAATATTTCATTTTCTGCCGACTTATTAGTTGGAAATAAGGACGGAATATTTTCGAGCAGTTCAGTTACACCTATACCCGTCATTGCTGAACCGAAAAAGATTGGGTACACATTTGCTTGCTGTATTTGTTTTTCTAGTTCGTTTCTTAATAGTGCGTTTGGTATTATTTCGTTATTTATATATGATGCAAGCAGTGATTCCTTATATGGTGCTAACAGTTCCACGTAATCGTCATATGATTTGTATTCAAGAATACGAGCTTCTTTCGTTCCTTCGTTTTGGGCAGAGTAGAAGGGGAATGCTTCATTTGAAAGCATCTCTTTTATTTGCTTTACAACTTTTTCACTATTTGCGCCACTACGGTCTATTTTATTAACAAATAGCATAGTCGGTATGTTTAGTTTCTGTAATGTCCGCATTAAAATCTTCGTTTGTGCTTGCACGCCTTCAACGGCAGAAATAACTAAAATCGCACCGTCTAAAACGCGGAATGATCGCTCCACTTCAGCGATAAAATCGGCGTGTCCAGGTGTATCAATGACATTTACTTTTATATCATCAATAAAGAAAGACACGACAGATGCTTTAATCGTAATGCCGCGCTGTCTTTCTAATTCCATTGAGTCAGTTTGCGTGCTGCCACTATCTACTCGGCCAACTTCTTTAATCACATTCGTTTCATAAAGAATACGCTCAGTCAAACTCGTCTTGCCAGCGTCTACGTGCGCGACAATCCCTATATTTATTGTTGTCATATATCAATATCCTCATTTCATTTTCCATTTTCATTTCCTCATTTCTATTTGTGTATTGCCGCATTACAATCACTCTCCAGTCAATTAAATTATTACTATTATAATATAATTTACATTTTTTGTAACTCTGCAAAGCGCCTTAATTTGGAAAAATAAAAATGAAAACAAAAAGCTTGCAATCTAAATCGATATAGATTATATTAATTGACATATCAACTATTGATACATCAAACGTTTTTGTTTTGATTGTAAAGGAGGGATAGTTTGACAAGTTCATGCTCAAAAGAAGCGATTATTTTATATAAATTACACTTTCTAAATAAAGAAGTAAGTTCGAAATTTGAAGGGTGTACGGGTATGAGCCAGTCTCGATTAGAGCTTATACTTCAGTTATATGAAGTAGGTGAAATTAGTCAAAAAGCACTTCAACAAGAAGTGAATATTGATAATGCGGCGATTACGAGGCATTTAAAGCAGCTTGAGGCTAATGAAATGATTGTAAGACGTAAAAATCCAGATGATAACAGAATTACGTTAGTTTCTCTAACTGAAGAGGGACGAAATAAAATTCAAGCGTTTCAAGAAGAAAAAGAACGTTTTGCAGCATCTGCATTTAAAGGATTAAGTGAGGAAGAACGCGACAATCTTTTAAATATGTTAAATCACATTCAAGAAAATATAAAAGAATTATAAAAAAGGGAGAATTCAACTATGACTAACTCAGTAAAAACAAATGATTTTAACGAAATTTTAACAGGACGCCGTTCAATCCGTAAATACGATACATCGGTGAAAATTAGCAAAGAAGAAATGACAGAAATTCTTACAGAAGCAACACTTGCACCATCATCAGTAAACATGCAACCATGGAGATTCCTTGTGATTGAAAGTGACGAAGCAAAAGCAACACTTGCACCACTTGCGAAATTCAATCAATCTCAAGTAGAAACTTCTTCAGCAATGATCGCTGTATTCGGTGACTTAAACAACTTTGATAACGCAGAAGAAATTTATGGTACAGCAGTAGAGCGTGGTTTCATGCCAGCTGAAGTAAAAGAAGATCAAATGAAAAAACTTTCAGCTTACTTCTCAATGGTTACACCAGAAGTAATGAAAGACACAGTACTAATTGACGGTGGTCTTGTAGCAATGCAATTTATGTTAGCAGCTCGTGCTCACGGCTATGACACTTGTCCAATTGGTGGTTTTGAGAAAGATCAAATCGCAGAAGCTTTCGGACTAGATAAAGACCGTCACGTACCAGTTATGTTAATTTCAATCGGAAAAGCTGCTGACAGTGGTTACCAATCAGTACGTCTTCCAATTGAAAAAGTTGCAGAGTGGAAGTAATTTTAAAGAAATAAGTGGAATATGAAAGGGGAAACACCATGATTATTATTCACGCAATATTTCAAGTAGATCCAGCGAAAGAACAATCATTTTTAGAAGAAATTCAGCCACTACTTCATGGTTCAAGAGAAGAAAGTGGAAATGTATCTTATGATCTTTATAAAGATACGGAAAAAGAAAATGTATATACGATGGTAGAAGTATGGAAAGATGAAGCATCCGTTGCGAGTCATAATAAGAGTGAACACTTCACATCTTTCGTTAGTAAAGCAGCACAGTTTTTAACTGCTCCTCTTGATATAAAAGCTTATAATGGAGAGTTAGTAAAATAATGAGATAAAAAAAGATGACTTTAGCTTATAGTGCTAAGGTCATCTTTTTTATTTTGATAGGAATATATTTACTTTTATCGAGATGTGTTATAATTTGGAAAATAATAATTCTTAATTTTCTGAATAAATAAAGACGGGGGATAAATATATGAATATATTAAAGAAAATCACTAATAATATTTCGAAAGTTATTATAGGAAAAGATGAATCCATAGAACTTGCAGCCATTGCTCTAATAGCAAAAGGACATATTTTATTAGAAGATGTACCGGGGACAGGAAAAACAACACTAGCGAAAAGTTTGGCTAAAAGCGTGGACGCAAAATTTCAAAGAATACAATTTACAGCGGATACTTTGCCCGGAGATGTTATTGGTCTTGAATATTTTAATGTGAAGGAATCGGATTTTAAAACGAGGTTAGGACCTATTTTTGCAAATATAGTATTAGTGGATGAAATTAATCGGGCTGTACCGAGGACGCAATCTTCGTTACTCGAAGTGATGGAAGAGCGTACTGTTACGATTGCGAAACAGACACATTCATTACCAGAACCTTTTTTAGTTATAGCAACGCAAAATCCACTCGAATCAGCGGGCACATTTCCGTTACCAGATGCTCAATTAGACCGGTTTTTACTTACGATTCGACAAGGTTATCCGACGAGAGAAGCTGAAAAGGAAATGATGAATCGGTTTCAAATGAATGATCCGTTAGAAAAGTTACACTCTATTATTTCAAATGAAGAAATTATTATGATGCAAAAGCGTGCAAGAGAAGTATTAGTAGGAAATGATGTGCAAGATTATCTTCTTGAAATTATTGAGGCAACTCGTAAACATGAGTTAATTGAAATTGGTGTAAGCCCGCGGGGGACGTTGGCATTTATGAGAGCGATTCAAGCACGGGCTATATTATATGAAAGAGATTACTGTACACCAGATGATATAAAGATACTTGCTGCATCTATTTGCGCTCATCGTTTAACGTTAACGATTGAGGGGGAGATGAAAACAACAAAAGAACAAATCATGAAAGAAATTCTTCATACGATTAATGTGCCGGTGGAGAATGTACGATGAATCAACAACTTGTGTATACACCTTTAGCGGAGCCTTTCGTAATGGGAGTTATGTCAGTTGTAGCCGTTATTTTATGTGTATTTTCAAGTAATCTACTACTTTTATCTCTCGTATTTTTGTATGTAATTTTAATGGGCGGTATGTATGTGTACATGCGTAAAGTTTCTCGTGTTGAATGGGAATACAGTCAAGGGAATTCGAACGTTTTTATAGGTGAAACGAATATGTGCAAAATTAAAATTTCAAACAAGTCGATATTTCCTATTCTTAATATCGTATTTCGATTTAAATGTGAAAATAAGCTAACTTGGAATCATGATGAAATAAACAAAAATCATAGTACAGGTTCAAATTATTATATGAACTTTAATGTAAAAGGAAGGGAGTCAGTTTCATTTGATTTGCAAGCTGTAGCGTTAAAAAGAGGAATTGTGAAATGGGAAGAAGTTGAAATTGTTATTACCGATTTCTTTGGATTTATAACGAACCATATAACATATAGTCAAGTTGATACGCCGTCTTATTTAGTTTTACCTGCTGTTCCGAAAATACAAGTTCCTGAATTACAAGAATGGTCACGAGGATTTCGAAAAGCGATGTCTTCACCCTTATATGATGAAACGAAAGTAATGGGGGTAAAGTCTTATGAAAATGAAGATTTTCGTTCCATCCACTGGAGTGCAACAGCGAAAACAGGGACGATAACCGCGAAAAAGTACGAGCGAACGCAATCAGATAAATACGCGATTTACCTCAACTTGCAAAATAAAAGTGGTATTTCTTTGCGAAATGATACAGAGGAACTAATTGAATTAACAGCAGGCATATGTAAACAATTGCTCATACAAAACTGTTCATTTGAAGTATGGATTAATAGCGTAAAAGACAATGGATTATTGCATATTAAGAACGGTCATAACCGGAAACATTTGCAAAATGTATTAAAAGTACTTGCCTCAATATCGGATCAAGATACCCCTGTATCTTCTACTTATTTTTACACAGCAGGCTTTCGTCGAAAAGAATTGGATGCAGTTCCTTTAATTCTTGGTACTTCCCCAAGAAAATATAGCAGAACGAATAAATGGGTTGTAATAAAAGAATAAGAAGGGGTTTATGTCATGGCTAATAAAGGGCGACATGTGAAAGTGAAGATTTGGAGTGTTAGAGTTTTCATCATACTTTTATTCACGGTTAGTGCGATAACGTTATCACAAGGTGTTGTGCATGTGCAAGACATAGTAAAAGAGCGTTTTTTTACTGAAAAGAAATCTGAAAAAGTTTATGAGGAAACTATAAATTACGGTGATACTGAAGATTATGGAACACCTATAGAAAAGAAAAAAGTAGGAGATAATGGTGAGAGAACGACAACGGGTAAAAAATTTAAAGGTTTCGAAAAGAAAAGTTCATGGGGAGACATATTCTCTGTTCTTTCAAATGCATGGATTAGTGTCGTTTTTTATGTAATTATTGCAGTAGTTATTCTATATGCTTTTTATAAATTAACGAGGAAAAAGGCAAAGAAATCAGAAATAGAACAGGATAAACAATCGATAACAAAAGAAAATACGGATAGAACCGAAAAGAACAAGAAAGTGAAGCAGCAGTTTGAACAGCCGTTACCTAAAGATACGATAAGAAAAACGTTAGTGGAATGGGAAAGAACTTTACCATTTCACGAACAGAGAAGGTCTTATGAAACGATGCAACAATGGTTAACGAGAATTTGTAGAACGAGAGATATTATTCCGATATATGAGTCTGTCCGTTATGGAGAAAAGACATATACAGAGTTAGATATAGAGAAGACTGTACGATGGATAGAGCGAGACGGGAAAGGGTGACGTTAATATAAGTAAATAAAATTAACTGTAAATTAATTTTATTTACTTATATTTAATTATATGATAATGTATACTTACTTTTTTATATTGATACCAATGGAAAAGAGTTGCCTTAGTAGGGTATTGCTCGTTACATTTTTTTGAGGTTATCTTCGCTTCATTAATATAGAATGAAAAAGAGATGAATTAATTAATAGTAGCATGTAAATAATAAATTATTATTTATTTTTAAATTTTTGTAAGGGTGTGAAAGTAGAATGAAACCGGTATTGAAAAACATACTCCTTTCCTTTGTTTTTTCTGCAGCAGGGATGTGTTGGTTTCTATTTATGTTAGTTAAAGGAGGCGGAGACTGGTTATTGTCTTGGGTAAGTGTATTAATGGCATTTTTATCTTTATATACGTTAATAGATTTATATTGTAAGTATACATACGATAAAAAATTAAGTGAATTGTTTATTAAAGCAACGGTTACTACTTTTAGTTTTGCAGTATTGGGAATCACCTTTGGTATTGTACATGAGCTATTACAACCATGGAGTCTCAGTTTAATGGTTTGGTATTGGTTGTTAGTGTTACTTTTATTTGTAACGACCATAATATTATTAGTAATTTTAGTATTTGTTAATCGTAAAAATTATAATATTCCTGGGACATATAGAATACTTATACTGCTTAATCTATTTCTTACGTTAGCACCAGTGCTGTGGTCATTACTACTTACTATTATCGGAAATGGCATGAACGCTAGTGCAGGATGGTAAAAGTTAATAGAGTGCTTAAAAGAACGTGTTTATAAATGAAAACACGTTCTTTTTTTATTTCCATACATAATTTTTTCTCATCTGGTCGTCAAATTTTAAAAGTAAGTATTTCGTAAGGAATGGATAAGAAAAAAGAGAGTTTTATCATTTAGCATGAAAGTATAACTTGAATCAATACGATATGAATAGAGGAGAGAAGATTATGAAAAAATGTAATTCAATTAAGTTAGCAAGTTTGACAGTTTTATTAGCGGGTACTACTATATTCGCACCTGGTTTTACTTTGAAGGCAGATTCAGCTCAAAATATTTCTAGTCCATCACAAGTGCACGATCAAAAGAATCGAAATAGTTTGAAACGAGTGATGGAGGAAACAGTACAGCTTGGCGCTACAGGGATACTAGCTAAGGCGTATAATAACGGAAAAACTAGTAGTTACACTGCTGGCGTTGCAGATTTAAGTACAAAGAAACCGATGAAATCGGACTATCGCTTTCGGATTGGTAGTGTGACGAAGACTTTTACTGCCACGACTGTTCTTCAATTAGTAGGTGAAAATCGTTTGCAACTTGACGATTCAATTGAAAAGTGGCTACCAGGCCTCATTCAAGGAAATGGGTATGATGGCAATCAAATTACGATACGTCAACTTTTGAATCATACGAGTGGTATAGCTGAATACTTAAAATCAAAAGACGCTGACATAATGAATTCAAAGAAAACGTATGTAGCAGAAGAAATAGTAAAGATAGGACTCGCTCTACCTCCAGATTTTTCGCCAGGTAAAGGTTGGTCGTATTCAAACACAGGATACGTAATACTAGGAATGCTAATTGAAAAAATAACTGGTAATAGTTATGCAGAAGAAATTGAAAAGCGCATTATTGAGCCTTTGGACCTATCAAATACGTTTTTACCAGGTAATTCACCCGTCATACCAGGAAAGAATCATGCTCGGGGATATGTGAAAATTGACGGGGAAAGTAAGTTGAAAGACATGACTGATTATAATCCAAGTTTAGCTAATGCAGCGGGAGATATGATTTCTAATGCGGACGATTTAAATAAGTTCTTTTCATCTTTACTCGGTGGTAAGTTACTAAAGCAACGCGAGCTAAAAGAAATGCTTACTACAGTTCCTGTAGAAGGAAAAGAGGTTGGGGATGGATATGGCCTTGGTATCTATGAGACTAAACTTCCTAACGGTGTATCAGTTTGGGGGCACGGAGGAGGAATTCCTGGATTTACAACTTTTGCTGGTGGAGTAATGGGAGGCAAACATACATTGGCTATCAGTGTTAACTCTATAGGTGGGATCGATATTGTTCCACAATTTAATAAAATGATGCAAATTGAATTTAAGAAATAAATGAAAAGAATGTGAATGGAATACTGCTTTAAAGGACAGTATTAGCATTCATAGTATGACATCAAGTGTAATTCAATCGTATAGTTTAGTATAAAAAAAGGATGTCGGTTACACGACATCCTTTTTTATTGAGAATCAAAGAAGTATGTTTTGAATTTTGAAAATTGTTATTTTTAGTATCGTTCCATATAATGAAGGGTATAGGGGTTATACAGGGGAGTTATGAATGGAGAATACTTTAGTTTGTTAATTGTTTTTATTTTAATAAATAAAAGTAAATTGATGTGGAGTGAAATACATTGGGAGAAAATCAGTTTAGATGGAGTAACAAGCAATTAAGAGAACATGTTGAAGTAATAGATGGCACAAGAAGTCTGCACATTTTATTGAAGAATGCAACTTATTTAAATTCCTATATGCGCGAGTGGATGACAGCGCACATTTGGATATATAATGATCGAATTGTATACGTAGGGGAGCAGCTGCCAGGGCAATTAACGGAGTGTGAAGTTGTTGATTGCGAAGGAAAGTATGTCATACCCGGTTACATAGAACCGCATGCACATCCATATCAATTATATAATCCAGAAACGTTAGCAAATTATGCGATGCAATTTGGAACGACGACTTTTATTAATGATAATTTAACTTTATTTTTCACATTAAAGCGTGAAAAATCATTTCATTTATTAGATGAATTTACAAAGATTCCAGCTAGTATGTATTGGTGGTGTCGTTTTGATGGACAAACTGAATTGCAAAACGGGGAATCTTTATTTAATCGTGAAGAAATAATAGAGTGGCTTAAGCGTGACGCAGTTCTTCAAGGCGGCGAGCTAACAGCGTGGCCAAAGTTATTACATGGCGATGATGAAATGTTACATTGGGTACAGGAAACGAAACGATTACATAAAAAAGTGGAAGGGCATTTTCCAGGAGCATCTGAAACGACTTTAGCAAAGTTAAAGCTTTTAGGTACAGATTGTGATCATGAAGCGATGACAGGGCAGGAAGCTTTTGCCCGTCTTATGCAAGGTTACACAGTTTCTCTTAGGAATTCTTCAATCCGTCCAGATTTAGAAGTGTTACTGAAAGAATTGTTGGAACTAGGAGTAAAGCAGTTTGATAGATTTATTCTTACGACAGACGGCTCACATCCTTCGTTTTATGAAAATGGAATGACAAATGTAATGATATCTACCGCGATAAAACAAGGAGTGCCAGTAATAGATGCTTATCATATGGCAAGCTATAATATCGCTCGTTATTACAATATGGAAGATCTACATGGTTCAATTGCGACAGGTAGAATTGCTAATATTAATATTTTGGAAAGTAAAGAAAACCCAGTTCCAATAAGTGTAATAGCAAAAGGGAAATGGGTGAAGCGTGACGGAATAAATAAAAATGAATTATTACAAATAGACTGGAGTCAATTCAAAGTAACACCATTGCTATTAGACTGGTCCATAGAAAAAGAGGATATGATTTTTTCTCATAAAATGGGTATACATTTATTGAATAACGTTATTACTAAACCATACACGACCGAAATTGATTTAAACTGTGATGAACTTTCTCTAAATCATGATGAGTGTTTTCTTATGATGATTGCTCGTGATGGTACGTGGCGAGTGAATACAGTTGTAAAAGGCTTTGCAAATAAATTAGGAGGCCTTGCTAGCTCTTATTCTGGTACCGGCGACATCATTCTTATTGGGAAGAATAAAGAAGATATGCTTACAGCTTTTCATAGAGTGAAAGAGATTGGCGGAGGAATGGTAATGGCTGAAAAGAATGAAGTATTACACGAAATCGCATTACCATTACTCGGGATTATGTCTAATTTAAAAATGAGTGAATTAATACAGGAAGAGAAACAGATGGTGAAACTACTAAAAGAGCGTGGTTACGCGTATGACGATCCGGCATTTACCATTTTATTCTTTTCTGCGACGCACTTACCTTTTATACGGGTAACGCCTATAGGGCTATATGATGTAAAAAGTGGAAAGGTAATTGCTTCACCGGTGAATTTGATAAAGCAATATTAAAATGAAAGGCTCTATAAAAGTCCAATTTATAGGGCCTTTTACATTGTTAGCATAAGAATATTGTGAGCCTCAAATAATATAAGTATCTAAATTACTTGAGGTGAAACATAAGTATGAAAAAAATATTGTATATTTTAACTATATTTATATTATGTGTATCTATTCAACAAGTTGTACATTCTCAAACAGATGCACCAGAGATATCTTCTGATTGTCTTGAAAAAAGGAAAATTCGAGATGACAAGCATGTGAAGAATATAATAAGTGATATTAAATCCACATTTAATTTAAATATTGATGAACATAGTTTTTGGGAAGTAAGTAAAAGAGATCTGGAGGCTGCCCATTTGATGTATGGTGGAAAGGAAAATGATTCTTATTATAATTCGCTAACTAAAATTTATGATAGTGGTGGATTTAGCGAGCAGCCCAGCTTATTTGTGAGGGCACAAGAAGCATTTTTACTTTATAAAGAAAAGGATAATATAAATGTAATGAAACACTTAAACCTAGATGTTGAAAAAGGGGAATGGGTCGTTATAAAAACGAAAAAGAAGAAAGGGAAAAAGTAAAATTCAAGGCGTTGCAATGTGAAAAAGATTATATGAAAAAGAGAAATGAGTACCATAATCTAAAATGAAATAACGGAATTTTAAGTGTGGAAAAATTCGTTAATAATTGTAAATGAAGTGGTAGGAATTTCTAGTGATTTCGCCATAAAAAACGTCATTTTTTATTTTAAAAATGACGTTTTTTTATATACTTAAAGCTTTTGCATCGTACTTTCAATCCTCTTCACCAAATCAGCTGACACTTTATGAAAATACCCCAAAACAATCTTTCTAATATCATCGGAGATAACTTTCAAATCACCAGCTAAATTTTCAGCAAGATGCTCTTTTTCTATTGGTTGTAACTTCGCATAAAATTCACTAGGCTGCGTAAAGTCATCTTGTTTCGTTATAGAGGTTCTTTCGAGTTTACCTTCAACATATCTTCCGTCACCACTCGTTATTTGCTTAGCAGGTGTCCAATTTTGCTGTTGGTTAATCATTAGTTTACGAAATTCAGGACCAATTCTTCTTCTTTGAGAATCACTATAAATGTTCGCACGTCCTTGCAACATTTTATCATCTGATAGTTCTGCACCGTCTAGTAAATTAGAAGGGGAAAAAGTGACTTTTTCTACTTGTTCCATATAGTTTTCAGGATTTTTGTTTAATACCATTTTGCCTACTGGTATAAGAGGATACACCTTTTCATCCCATACTTTTGTATCATCTAGAGGATCATAAGAAAGATGCGCTTCATCTTTCGGGTCCATGAGCTGGACATATAAACCATATTCCACTGGTTTACCGTTTACAATTGCATCATATAAATCTTTACCGCTATAATCTGGGTTTTCGGCAGCCAGTTTATTTGCTTCCTCGCTAGTAATGAATTGTACACCTTCAAATGGGTACCAATGATACTTTACATACTTTCGATTGCCTTCTGCATTTCTCCAAACATATGTATTTACACTATGTCCTGGGATGTGGCGAAGGCTTTTGGCCGTACCATTATCAGAGTACAAACGGACAACGAAATGTATGGATTCAGGTGCTCTAGCGACAAAGCTCCAAAATCTATTAGGGTCTATTAAGTTATTTTTAGGTGAAGGTGACAACGCTTGAATGGTTTCAGGGAAACGCATCGGATCGCGTACAGAAAAGACAGGAATGTGATTACATAATAGATCGAAAATACCTTCTTTAGTATAAAATTTTGTAGAAAAACCGCGTACATTTCTAGAAGTATCAGGTGTTCCTTTCGTGCTAACAGCTAATGAAAATCTCACCATAACGGGAACTTTCTCATTAGCATTTTGTAGGAAATTTAGTTTCGTATGTTCGGGCATTGGATAGATTGTTTGAAAATAACCGAACGCACCAAATCCTTTTACATGAACAGGTCTTTCTAAAATTTTTTCGTGAATAAATTGTTGTAACGCCTCGTGAAGCACACTATCTTGCTTTAGAACAGGTCCACGTGAACCAACTGTTTGAGAGTGAAGTATAGCTTGTTCATTACGTTCTCCATTATCATTAAAGTCTTTCCTTAGTAAAGATTGTCTCTGTTTATCATAGTGTTCATTCATCAATATAGCCTCCAAATCTTTTTCGTCCATTGTTACTAAATATGATTTTATTGCCTTGATTATGTATAACACGCAAAGCTCAAAATAGTAACAGACCGCTAGATGAGAAAAACGTGTATGTAGTGGACCTGTTGAAATAGAAGAAATTATGGAAAAATGAATATCGGGAAGAACATTACTATTAAAATTTCAATCTTAAAAATGAATTTATACATGACTTTATAGAAAATGAACATAAATAAAACAGGGAAAATAACTAGGAGGAATGTAACATGTCAGATTGGTTTCAATTAGATAAAGAGTATATGATGTCAACGTACTGTCGTACAAAGCTTGCGATAGAAAGAGGAGAAGGGTGTAAGCTGTATGATGTGGATGGTAAAGAGTATATAGATTTATTTTCTGGTGTCGGAGTAAATGTATTAGGATACAATCACCCGAAAATCGTACAAACAACAATGGATCAAGTTACGAAATCGTTGCATCTACCGTTTCATTTTTTAAATCCAGTTGCGATTGAATATGCAAAGAAATTAGTTGATTGCTCTTTAAAAAATGGAAAGGTCTTTTTTACAAACTCAGGTACAGAAGCGACAGAAACAACGTTGAAATTAATTGATAAATATAGAGCTATTATGCATGAAGAACGTGAAGGAATTGTAGTGTTGAAGAATAGTTTCCACGGGCGTACGTTGGGGGCACTTCATTTTACAAGACAAGAAAGTGTATATCAAAATTTCCCGAAAACATCGATCCCAGTATATGAAGTTGAGCGCGAGAATATAGAGCAATTAGAAGAGACAATAATTCATGAAAATCCAATTGCAATTCTGTTAGAACCTGTATTAGGAAGCGGGGGAATTTATCCATTATCGGGTGAATATTTACATGGTGTTCAAAACTTATGTGAGAAATATAATGTACTACTTATCGTTGATGAAGTGCAAAGTGGTATGGGGAGAACAGGAAAACTATTCGCTTATCAAAATTTCAATATTACACCAGATATTATTCAAATTGGTAAAGGAGCAGGAGGCGGGATACCACTTGGCGGAATTATTGTAGGTGAAAGGTTATGTGATGTATTTGCGCCAGGAGATCACGGCACAACATTTGCTCATTCATCAATGGGGACGGCTTTAGGATTAACTGTATTAAATACATTACTTGATGATGGGTTAATGCAAGAAGCTTATGAAACGTCACTATATTTGAATGAAAAACTGCAAGACATTCAGAAAGAAAATTCGTATTATATTCAGGAAGTGCGTCATGCGGGGATGATGTTTGGGATAAGTGTGAATGACACGAATGAAAATGTGAAGAAATTACAGATTGAGTTAATGAATAAAGGAATGTTAGTCGATGTAACACAAGGGAATATTATTCGATTACTTCCGCCGTATATAATTACAAAAGAAGAAATTGATATATTTATTACTCAATTTATTTTTTGTATGGATAAAGTTGCTGCTGTAGTAAGTGCTTAAAAGTTATATTTTATATAAAGTGCACTCTAATTGTTAGAAATAGTTTTACAATTAGGGTGCATTTTTTATAGTAGAATTTTGTGAAATACAGTCGTTATTAAATGATAATGAAAAAATAGAAGGAATTTTATTAGATTTGATACATTATATATTGATATTTAGTTGGTGAGGAAAAGAGAAAGTAAATGTGTAAAGATAGTAGATAAAACGAGTGGTATTAACAACTAATGATAGAACGTTTTGAAAATAATAGCATACGAATATATAAATAATAAGAATGAGGTGATATATTGGAAAATAATGATATTCAATTTACTTCTTTACAAATGAGAACGGATAAATATGGTTGGGCTAGTATTCAATATACAAATAAAAAGCAAGCCATCTTATATACTCAAAACGGAGGAGTAGAATGGGATGTTGTTAATCCTTTGAATTCAATTGTATTATTTGCATATCCAATAAATACTCGAAGCTCTTGGGTATATGGTTTAACAAAAACGAATGATGATTTATTGCCAGCTATATTTTATACAGTTAATAGAGGGGAAAGGTGGAGTGAGTTTATATTACCAATTGAAGAAGGTTGGGAAAAATCGACTGATGTTCAAGTACAATTGCATGCCACGAATATGGATCGTATATGGATTGTATTATCTAGAAAGCTTGCATCAAATAAATTTGAACATAATTTATACTATTTGAAAACGAAAGGGAAATTATGGAAAGTGATAAAAAATATAAGTATTAGAGATAGTATTTCAGGGATAACATTTATAAACGATCTAATCGGATTTATTTCAGTACAAAAACAATATGAAACATCGGTGGTATTTAAAACAATAAATGGTGGGGAAAGTTGGCATCCTATAAAAGATATTCCAAGTCTTGAAGGAATTAATAATGGGATTGCTATGGCTTATAAAGCAATCTATAAAAATAACCTATTAGTAATACCAACAAAAACGAATGATGATAAATTTTTAATGAATTACTCATTTGATAAAGGGAATTCATGGCATATTTCAAATAAAACAATAAATACGAGTAAAGTGGCTGTTTCGTTTTTTAGTTCCTATTATGGCTGGGTGATAAATAGTGAAAATGGAAGTGTGTATCAAATAATAAAAAAAGGAGCAAAATGGATTAAAGTATCAAGTAATCCATTATTAAAAAATGTATTTTGTTTACATTTTTTTAATCGGCGTAAAGGTTGGGCGTGTAATAAAAAAGAAATATTTACTACAAAAGATCGCGGTATAACATGGAAAAAGGTAGTATATAAAATTAATAATATTAATAAATTTATTTAAAAGAGGGCTGTCCCAAAAGGTGCTTTTTATCCAAAAATAAATAGAAAGTAAAAGGAAGAAACGTTGATTTCATAACGTTTCTTCCTTTTTGATTTCATGTGATTTTACTTCTAAAGAGACTTATGAGACAGCCTCTTTTTTGTACTTTTTATGGTGAGAGTTGTAAGAAACAATGATAAGAGGAAGGAGGTAAGTTCAGAACTTATATTTTCAAAAATAGACGATTGTTTTTACACAGTATAATTCACTTTTGAATATGTTAATAAAGTAGCAAATTCATAGGAAATGGTAATACTTAATATTTTATCCCGCTTTAATGGGCAGTAAGACCCCCACCTCAAAATTCAGCGAAAGCAAAGAATTTAGGGGGAGCGGGCTGCCCATTAAAGTCCGATTGGCGAGGGTTAATAATCAGTGGGGGACGAAGAAAACCCCACTGATTAAAGTTTCACTTTATGTCACATGATGTGTAAAGGGGGCGTGTAATGAAATCGTTAACGGTTATTATTTTGTATAGTGAAAGAGAGCAGATATTAGAAGAGTCAATTCAATCTATATGGAAGCTAAATCCTCTTGAAATTATAATTTTAGTTCCTAACGATAGAAGTAATTTGTATGAAATAGCAAAAAAAAATAAATGCCAGATTGTTTTGATAGATAAATATAGTACGTATTATGAGGGGTATGAAGCTTCTGTAAAGGAAGCAAAAGGAGATGTTTTGTTATTTGTAGATAGTAATTTTTCAATATCTACAAATGAGATGAAGAAATTTATTGAACCAGTTGTTACAAATCAGGCTGATGTAGTATTAAACAAAATAGATAAATTTGTAGAGGTTGGTAAATGTCCAAATATGGATATTGTATGGAGAAAAATGTTAAATGAAATTTTAAGTCGACCAGATTTAAAAAGTAATTCAATACTTTCATTACCATATGCACTTACGAAGGAAGTAGTAGTAAATATCGGCTTTGATTATATGAAAAATATCGTTCTAGCCCATATGAATATAGTGAATCAAGGCTGGCGGATTAACGATCGATATGCAATAAAAACGTTATCTAGAGATGAGACATTACAAGAAGAAGGGTATTTAGTTAAAAAAGAATTGTTAGAAAATGAAAAAGAGAAAGTGGAAAAATATTTAATCGGTATTTCTAAATGGATAGAGAAAAAGGGAAGAAGAGTAGGGTTTACTGATGCAGGAAAAAGAAGAGATATTATTCAAAGATTAGGTGAAAGCAAGCAATATCCTTTTTATCATCGAGGCTGGGGAATGCATTCTTCAATTTATGACGGGAAGCAACTTTCTGTCATTATACCAGTGCAAAATGAAGAAGAAACTATAGAACAAGTAATACTTGAGACAAGAAAAATAGAACCGCTAGAAATAATTGTCGTTGTAAATGGTTCGACAGATCAAACGGCCAGTATCGCTAAAAGACTTGGTGCTACTATTATTGAATATAACGAACGACTTGGTCATAATGTTGGACGTGCTATTGGAGCGCTTGAAGCTACAGGAGATATTCTTTTATTTATTGATGGTGATTTTAGTGTTTCAGGAAGTAATTTGCATCATTTTACAAAAGCAGTTTCAGCTGGTGTAGACATAGCATTAAATGATTTGAATCCGATGTTACATCCTCCGTTTTATGTTGTAGACGTCGTAAAGTATATGCTTAATTTAGCATATGCTCGTCCAGAATTAAGTAATGGCTCATTAGTAGCCATTCCACATGCTATGAGTAGATCATGCTTAGATGCAATAGGCTGGGAAAGTTTACTATGCCCTAGTCTTGCACAAGTAAAAGCTATATTACAAGGGTATAGAGTAGAATGTGTGCATTACGTTGATGTTGTAAAACCGAATAGAATTCGTTTAATGGAGAATGTAAGTCACAATGGACATCCTCCGGCAGTATTAAGAATAATTGGTGATCACGTTGAAGCTCTCTCTTACTTAATAAAACATCTTAAAATGGATGGAAAGGGTGATTAAACTGTTAGACCAGTACAAAAAAATTAACATTTCATATGAAGAATTATGGCAATTAGATTTTCAAACTACGGAACCATTTATACTCAAGGTTGATTGGGATAAAGTAACGTATGAATTTTTAATTCGTATTAAGCCTAATGCTTCCAACACTATTGTTTTTGGATCTGGAGCAGGTGGATTTCAAGAACAGCCAATTGGTCCGCCTATTTTTCATCGACATTCATGGATGGATGAATTTGAAGATACTGTTATATATTATAATGATCCTACATTATATCTCGGAAAATTATCTTTAGGTTGGGGACAGGGGGAGTTAGATAGATTTTACTTGCAAGATATAGCAAATATTTTAGAAATAGTATTTACAAAGTTAAAAATTGATTCGAAAAATGTGTTGTTTTATGGCAGTTCCGGGGGAGGGTTTATGTCTTTAATTTTAGCTGGATTCGTTAAGGGCTCCACAGCTTTCATTAATAATCCCCAAACAAATTTATTAAAATGGATACCTGTACCAATAAATCTAGTTTTCGATTTGTCTTATCCAGGTTTATCAAGAGAAGAAGTTGAGGAGAAATTTGGGGAAAGAATTAATGTTGTGAAATTTTTTAATCACATTAAATATGTACCGAATATTTATTTTTTGCAAAATTTCGCATGTGAATTTGATGTGCAAAATCATTTACTACCATTCATTTCTGAGTTAGAACAACTGGATAAAGATACGGAAATAAATCAAATTGTAATAGATTTATATTTCGATAAAAAAGCAGGGCATGCAGCTGTAGGAAAGTATGAAACAATTGAATATATAAAAAAAGTAAGGCCTAATCCGACTATGAAAGAAGAACAAGAAGAAGTGGATTTGTCAGTCGTTATAGTTTTAGGAGAAGAAAAATCGAAATTGAATCAAATTTTAAGCAAAGTGCAGCATATAAAACCACTAGAAATTATAATTGTAGCTGATGATAGAATGAGTGCAATACAAGCTATATCTACATTTGTTGAGAGTAATGTTGTTGTTATTGAAGAGAAAAATAAATGGAAAGCACCGGTTCATGGGGCGAAAATTGCCAGTGGAGATATAGTTTTATTTTTAGATGGAGAAGATATTATCTTTTCGGTAGAATTAGAACGATTTATAGAACCACTACTAAAAAAGGAACAGGATGTAATTTTGAATAACATAGACTCTGTCTGTTTTGAAAAGATGAGTGTAGAATGGCCAAGTATTGCTATGGTGTATAGAAAAATAGTAAACGATGTATTGGGGCGTATGGATTTAAAATATGATTCGATGTTATCTATGCCATATGCTATTACTAAAAAAGCAATTGAAGACATTGGATATGACACTTTGCAAAATCCCGTTCTATCTCAAATAACTCTTATTGAGAAAGGGTGGCGACTACATTCCTCATCAGCTATAACTAAAACCTCTTTAAATGATATACCCGCAAACAAAACCTCTTTCTATAAAAATGAATTAACTAAATTAGAAGTATGTGAAATTAAAGAGAATATAAAAGCTTTGGAACGTTGGTTACACCGAAAAGATGACAGAGGTAACTATACAGATGGAGGAAGAAAAAGAGAAATTATAGAGCAATTAAAAAAACAAAAAAATTATTCGCGTTTCTATAAAGGTTGGGGGATGAACTCATCAATTTATAATGGAAAGCAGTTATCAATTATTATACCAGCACAAAATGAAGAATCAACGATTAAAGAAGTTATTCTTGAGGCAAGAAAAGTTGAACCGAAAGAAATAATTGTTGTCATTAATGGGTCAACAGATCAGACAGAAGTAATCGCTAAGCAATTAGGGGCAACAGTAATTGTTTATCAAGAAAGATTAGGGCATGATGTAGGACGGGCAATTGGTGCACAAGAAGCCACAGGGGATATACTTCTCTTTATTGATGCTGATTTTGCTATTGCAGCAAAAGACCTTCATCCGTTAACGCAGGCTGTTGCGGATGGTGTTGATATGGTTTTAAATGATTTAAATTTAAATCTTAGATTTCCTCTATATATTGTAAGTTTATATAAATATATGTTGAATATTGCTTGTAACCGTAAAGATTTAGGTGTGGGATCCACAATTGCTGTTCCCCACGCTATTAGTAGAAAATGTTTAGAGGGAATCGGGTGGGACACTCTTCACACAGCATGTGTTGCGCAAGTAAAGGCAATATTAGAAGGATATAAAGTCGAATGTGTCCATTTTGTAGATGTAATGAAACCAAATCGTATTCGCCCAAATGAGCACTTTGCAACAGTAGGACATCCACCAGCTGTATTGAGAATTACCGGCGATCATGTAGAAGGGCTTTCTTATTTACTAAAGAATAGGGATTTTAAAGATTTATTTTAATTTGGAAGATACTTTACTAATAAGCGTAGAATAGCAACGGATAGAGTATAAGTTGAGTATTGGAATGAAACAAAATTTTAAAAAAGTTACTCTTTTGGTTCAGGTATAAGTGAAAACTTCTTCAAATACATGAAGAGGTTTTTACTTTTTTTATATTTCAGTAAAAGATGACTTGAGTTTCTTAGTTGCTTTAGGTAGTTTAATCAAACGTTAATTTCCTATTAAAGGAATAGTAAAATAACATTTAATTTATAAAATTTAGTACGAGAGTCGTGTCCGAATTTAATTAATTGCATATATTGTTAAAGGAAAGGAGGGAGAGTTATGGCATGTATTACGAATAATGTTTGTTTAGATGTGTGTCTTAAAATTACAATTACCCCTGGTAGTGGAATTGATGCAGAAGTAGATTGTGGGGACACATGTGGGACAAGTCCTACAATTGTAATTAATCCTAGTGGATCCATTGTTATTACTTTACCATTAGTTGCATGTTTCTCAATTGCACTAAATGATGATTTAAGTGTTGAATCTTCATTAACAAGCCTCTCTTTTCAAACTTCTTAAGAAATGAAAAGCCTACCTTCTACTTTTCTTTTGAGTTGATGTAAAAATAAAAAAGATGGTTACAAACCATCTTTTTTATTCTGTCATATATTAAAAATGAGATAACATATTACTTAGTAGGCAGGATGTAGAATTAAAAGTATTCTTTTTGTTCGATCAGGTAAGAAATTGCTTCTATATGATCACCAATGATTTGTTGTGTTGCTAATGAAAGGCAACCTTCCTTAGAGAAGTGTTTTTCAGGTCGAACACGATTCAATTTATCAACGTCGACAGAATGGACATTTTGTACATGAAAGCCTGCTAAAATTGTTTTCACTTGACTTAAAGTTGGTGAAAGAAGGGAATCAAATCCAATTGTATCAATGCATTTTCGACTAAAAGCATGAGGGACAGCAGTTGTGGATCCCATACCTAAATCTTTTCGATTACATGCTAAATTAACAGCATACTTACATGCGGTGACGATAGTATAAGGAAGGCGATACATGTAGTAGTGCTCTAGTTTATTTAAAGCTAAATCGGCTCCGTTTTGAATAGATTGTACAAATGGTAATAAATCAGAACTAGGAATTAAGAAATCACCATCGATAAATAATAATATATCACCTTTTGCAAAATATGCACCAACGGCACGTCCGGTATCAATGCCGAGTGCTTCTTCGTAACTTATAACTGTTGCACCGCAACCCTTCGCCAATTCTTCTGTTTTATCTGTTGATCCATTAACAATAACGATAATTTCAAAAGGTTTTAATTTTTGTACCTCAAAAATGATAGATTCTATCGTTTTTTCTTCATTTTGAACAGGGATAATGATGGATAATTGTTTATTTCCATAAGTATTCGAATAAAACTCTTTACCTGTAATTATTTTGGGTATAGCTCTTTGTTCGCCGTTTTGAAGTTCCAAAATAATATCCCGTCTTCGATTATTATCGGTATAGTTTCCTCGTGGATTTTGCTCTATATTGATCCAATTTGCAATAGCTTCAAGATGATAATGAATGAGTTGAGTTGAAGGAAAAGAGGGAACTTGAGGGATAGAAATGTTGAATTGATCGCAAATCCGAAATTTATGTTCAATAATTTTCATTTGAGCCAATATTGGATTTGATAAACTATTTGGAGTAATTACGTCAAGCACTTCTTTTGTCATTGCATAGGGAGGAAATAATAAGGAGTTAACATGTAAATCTGGGCGATGAAAAAAATGATTCGTAACTTGTTGCCAAATCATTGCTATATTTGGCTGTTGTTTTTGATAAAAAAAATCGTCTAAATTATTTAATACGACGTCAGTAGATCCATTTTGTAATGGTTGAAGAAATTGTATAAGTAAGGGGGGAGGAACCATGTAATTTTCATCTAAAAATAAGAGGCACTTCCCCTTCGCCTTTTTTGCACCAATTACATAAAGATTAGTAAATTCTATCGGTTCTTCTAGTGTAATAATTTCAAAATTGTAAGATCGTGCAATATCAATAGAATCATTAATACAACTAATAGTAAGGATAATTTCTAAAGGTTGTAGTTGTTCACATGCTTCCAAAATTCTAGGTAAATTTTTTATTTTATGTCGTATAGGGATAATAATAGAAATTGAATTTTTACACATAAGCAGTCTCCTTTTTAATCAGAGGTAGTTGTTAATAAGATTAGATAAAATAGGAGATAAATTTTCTTCTTGTTATAAACATAACAATCATTTATTTTTATCAGACTCACAATTTTCATTACTTGAATTAGAACTTTTATTTATTCCAGAAGCGAGTAAATTATTGAGAACGCTAAGGTCTAATTGCATAGGGATTGAGTTTTCGGATGTAGTTTTCTCATTTTCTTTTTTTGTAGTTAATATAGTCTTTATATTTTTAATTTCTTTATATTGTTTTAAGGTAATGAAAAATCCAGAAATAATTAAGAGAAAAGAAACAGTAGCAAATAAAAGTATTATTTCCAACATAAAATAGCCTCCTTTAAACCTATAATAATATTATAGTTGAATGTCATAAGACAAAATTCGAGCTAATGAGTTCACTTTTTAAATATATGCAAATCTTTAGTAAAAGTTACTGATTTCTAGGTTAAAGGAAGCAATTATAGAAACGCTATAAATATAAATAAATTAAAGTTTTATTTGTAGTGTAAAGGTATGTATTATATAAGCTAAACGTCATTTTATAACAAGTTCAATAGGGTGTAAATTTATATAAAAAGAGCATTTAATTGGACAAATAATTAATTATATGAAATAATAATAACAGAAAAGGAGACGTTGTTTTTCCTTAAGTGCTTCGAATTAATTTTATTCAATAAGAGAAGGTGTGCTTAAAGAAGTTAAATTAAATAAGGAGCTGTTTTATTATATGCAACAAAATAATGATTTAAATTTTGAACCTCAAGACGTTAATATTGTTAATCCTAAACAAGCCAGGAAAGCAGTAGTTGCTACTGGTATTGGGAACGCAATGGAGTGGTTTGACTTCGGATTATACGCGTATTTAGCGGTAATTTTAAGTCAATTATTCTTCTCAGGTGTTGATAATAGTGGCTTGCAACTTGTACTTACATTCGGTACATTTGCAGCGGCCTTCCTCGTTCGACCAATCGGAGGTGTATTCTTTGGTAGAATAGGAGATAAGTACGGCCGAAAAATTGTGTTAAGTACTACTATTATTTTAATGGCACTTTCTACATTATTCATCGCATTACTACCAACCTATGAACAAATTGGTGTATGGGCACCAATACTACTTTTAGTTGCCCGAATGATTCAAGGCTTCTCTACAGGCGGCGAATATTCAGGAGCAATGGTTTATATCGCAGAATCTTCTCCAGATAAAAAGCGTGGTATACTCGGTAGTGGTCTTGAAATTGGAACACTCTCAGGTTACATTGCTGCATCGGTAATTGTTACCATTTTGACGTTATTGTTAACAGATGAGCAAATGCTTAGCTGGGGCTGGCGTATTCCTTTCTTAATTGCTGCACCAATTGGTTTGGTCGGTTTATACTTACGCCGTCATTTAGATGAATCTCCCATCTTTGAAGAGATGGAAAAAGCACAAGAGGAATCTGAAGACAATGAACAATTTTCATTCATGGATATTATTAAGTATCACAAAAAAGACTTCTTATTAAGCACAGTAATTGTCGCCTTCTTTAATATTACAAATTATATGATTCTTTCGTATATTCCTTCTTATCTAACTCAAGTACTTAAAGTCAAAGAAACAACTGGCTTATTAATTATTTCTATTACGATGGCACTTATGATTCCACTAGCACTATATTTCGGTAAATTAAGTGATAAAATTGGTAATAAACGCGTCGTGCAAATTGGTTTACTTGGTTTAACTGTATTTGCAATTCCAGCATTTTTACTAATAGGTAACGGGCATATTGCAGCTATATTTGCAGGTATTTTCGTATTAGGTTTCTTCCTAAGTGTATATGAAGGAACATTACCTTCATTATTACCATCACTCTTTTTCACTGATGTACGTTATCGAGCACTTTCAATCTCATTTAATATTTCTGTATCGATATTTGGTGGTACAACACCACTTGTATGTTCATACTTAGTTCATGCAACCGGTAACCCGCTTGCACCGGCATTTTATTTAACAGGTGTAAGTATTATTGGATTAGTTGTATTTAGTGTACTATTCGTTACAACATCAGGACGTGCGCTAAAAGGTTCATATCCTACAGTAGAAACGAAGAAAGAAGCACACCAAATCGCTAAAGAAGACCCTGAAGAAACACTTTGGTGGCATGAAGAGTCATTAGAGATTGAAGCAGGAAAAAACGCCTCAATTTAAAAAGTAACGTAGAAGTATAAAAAGACTCCTATGAAAATAGGAGTCTTTTTATTGTGTTACTTCTTCCTTTTCTTTAAACTCTTCTGATACATATAAAGCTTATGAATCTCTTCCTTAAATTCATACAAAAGTACGGTGTTTTCCTCATTAGAATAACGCACTGTATTATAAGCATTTATAATAATATGACTCTCAATATTTACATTTTCTTCACTATTTATTCTTCCTAACCATGCTTCAACAGTTTCTCCGCGATTTCTATTTAAAGGAGGAATTAACTTACTCTCAAGCTTAAAAATTTCTTTTCGAATTTCGTTATGTGGCGGTTTGTTTCGTTTCAAACGTTTTTGGCTCATTCCTTCTTTATCAGTGATGATAGTAGATTCGAAAGCAGGCATATTTGGTAAAATTAATTGTTTTCGTTTTTTGATTATTTTCCAAACGACGTAAATAGCGATAGCTGTACAAGTAATTATGGTCATGCTATTTATGAGAGTTGGATCAAAATCAGGAAGTTTCCCTCTATTTTCTTCAATTTGAGGCTTTAAGAGATGCCCTTTACTTGCCCAAACCCCTTCCGTATCTTTCAATTCAGCTGCTACGAGAAATGGATTTAAAATATAACCGACTCCTAATGCTACTACTTCTATGATAAAACTAAAAATGACTCGAATAAAAGGAAATACTTGAACAATTAATATACTCATTACACCAATCGTAATGATAGAAGTGAAACGTAATAACTGTTGATTCCGATTTGCCCCGGTTAACCAAAATGTAATCATAATGTGTATAACTAATAGTAACAGTTTCTCGAGCGTTGGAAAGGGAGCATAAAATATAGCCGAAACACCAAACCAAACAATACCGCCTAACGATTTTTGAACTTGGTAGCCAGGTCCAACTACATGTACGATAAAGAAGAAAAGCGGTAACATAATTGTGCCAAATAGAGAGAAAGGGAGAAAAATAGAACAACCAATTATTTGAGTTATTAACAGTATGACAAATCCTGGCGTTCTTTTTTCCATGAACTTATGAATAAGAAATACTCCAATATAGCCAGTTGTTAAAAATATAGCAACAGCAACAAGTTCGTCCCTTTCTGTTAATAACGAAAGGAGGAGCAGCAGAATAAAGTCATTAACGTGATAGAGCCAAGTTTTCAAGCTTTTCCACCATCCCTTCGTTATTTATGAGAAACGTAGGTTGCGATAGAAGAGAGAGGTCATTCTTCTGCAAGCCAATGTAAATCATTGTAGACGATCGTTCTCCTTTTCTATTTGTATAATGGAGAAATCCTTGTTTCGGAATTAATGTGCTATCGTCTGAAATACGTGCCAATTCCTCTAAAGCTTTTGCGTAATGTGTTTGCCCTTCATTTAATGGTAAGTGCAGAGGACCACCTTCAGCTAATATACTAATAAATAATTCAAACGGTATTTGATGCTTCGTAGCGTATTGACAAATGTATGTTGCAAATGAAATAAGATCTTCTATATTATCTTTCCAACCAAACCCGCGATCAGCAGCTAATGAAAGACAAATTGTCCAACTATAATTTTTAACAGGTTCATATTGCTTCGCCTGTAATTCCTGCATTTTAGCGGATGCTTTCCAATGGATCGAACGGAAAGATTCACGCTCATATCGTTTCACACCGATAATAGATGTTTCATCATTGTAAAAAGAAAAATTCGTTCGATAAGATCCTGTTAAAAGTTGCTTAAGTTCTTGCAAACCTGCTACTTCTTTAGGTGATGGATATACAATAATTTCAGTTCTTAATTTATCAAATACAGGTAAATGTACAGATAATAAATGAAAAGGATCTTTCAAAACACATTCGAATTGTTCAATTTGAAACACGCCACGCTTCGTTGCAGTTAATGATAAATCCCATTTTTGCGCTGAATGGGCAGGTTGTGAAAATGGGAAAGAGAATAGTGTTTTTGATATTTGTTCAATTCCTTGATCTTTATTCGGTAGTAGGGACGGATCTAAATGAAAATAACAAACGCCGTTAACGAGTGGTATGTTTGCTCCGTTTTTTAAATGAATAAAAAACTGTCCAGATTCATTAGGGAATAACCGAGTTGTTTGTTTCTCGTTTATCACTTGAAATTTTTTCTCTATGTAAGCGACATATTTATAAATGAAGATCGCAAATAAATAGTAGAAGAAAAAGAAAAACATAATGATTCGTTGTGGCATAAAAAACGTAAATAGTATAGCGCCTGGAACAGATAGTTGAATAATATGAAGTTGAAAAAATAAAGGTACAGTTACAACGCGCTGTCCATTCATGCCTGCTCAATCTCCACTGGTACATCCACTTCTTTTAAAATCTTTTGCATCGTTTCATTTTTTGTCGTACGTAATGCGCCTTCCATTGATAAGACAATGCGGTGAGTCCAAACAGAAGGAACTAAAAATTGTATATCTTCAGGCGTGCAATATTCTCTTCCTCGTAAAAAAGCTAACGCCTGTACGGCGCGCACTAAAGCAAGTGTGGCACGCGGACTTACACCGTTAGCGATATAATCATGATTTCTTGTAGCATGAGCAAGCTTAATGATGTAATGTTCTAACGGTTCTGATACGAAAATTTCTTTTACTTGTTTCTGTGCATCTAAAATATCATCTAAAGTAATAACAGATGTGACACTTTCTAGTGGTGCATCGTTACGAAAACGTCGCATCATTTGTAGTTCATCTTCAGGATTTGGATAACCTATAGGAATTGTCATTAAAAAGCGATCAAGCTGTGCATCTGGAAGAGGGAACGTTCCTTGTGATTCAATTGGATTTTGCGTCGCAATAACAAAGAACGGTTTTGGAAGAGGAGTTGACTGCTTTTCAAGCGTCACTTGTCGTTCTTCCATCGCTTCTAATAAACTAGACTGTGTTCTCGGCATTGCACGGTTAATTTCATCTGCCAGTAAAATGTTTGCCACGACTGGTCCGAGTCTTAACTCGAATTCGCTCGTTTTCGGATTGAAATATTCAATACCTGTCACATCACTCGGAAGTACATCCGGTGTAAATTGAACGCGAGAAAAATTACCACCAATACTTTTTGAAAGTGTTTTCGCAAGTAACGTTTTCCCTGTACCAGGCACATCCTCAAGAAGCACATGTCCATCAGCAAGCAAGGAAACGATTAATAGATCGATAACATTTTCTTTACCTATAAAAACTGATCCTATATTTTCCTTCAATTTATTTATCATATATATCATTCCTTTCAAAATATAAACGGATATTTCTATATTTTAACAAATTATTCAGAAAAATTATATGATTTTTCAATTCAAAGAAATAAATATTCAATTATTAAATTATACTCTTGCATATTTTGGAGTGTGAATATATAATATCGGTATACGATGTATCGTAAGTCGATATATCATGAAGCGATGTATCGGAGGTGGTTATATTGAATACGAAAGCGAGAAAATATATTCCGTTAACTGAGGCGACATATTACATACTGTTATCACTAGTGAAACCAATGCACGGATATGGAATTATGCAAATGGTAGAAGAGATGACAAATGGAGAAGTAAAGCTCGGTCCTGGAACTTTATACGGGAATACGACGAAGTTATTAAAAGAGAAATTAATTATTGAAGTTGCCTCAACAGATAGAAAGAAGTGCTATGAGTTAACGCCACTTGGTAAAGAAGTATTAGAGCTAGAGTATAACAGGTTGCAGAGATCTGTAAGGAATGGGAATAGTATATTAGGGGAGTGAATGGAAGATGGAGACAAAAAGGGTATTCAAGTTTTTTACGGCATGGAATTTAGAAAAAGAAGAAGCTTTTTTACGAAAGATGCATCAGCAAGGTTGGGCATTACAAAAATATAATTTAATGTATACGTTTCAGAAAACGGAGCCAAAAGATGTAATATACAAAGCTGATTTTAGATTGGTTTATAGAGATTCGAAAGAACAACAACAAGAGTATTTCGAAATATACGAAATGTCAGGTTGGAAACGCGTAACAAGTTTCACAAGATGGAATTATTTTTGTAAAGAAGTAGAAGAGGTAAATGAATTGCCTGATATTTACTCGGAAAAGGAGACGAGGATACAAAAATTAAATGAGTTATTAGTATTCTTTGTTATTATGTTAGCAGCTATATTACCATCGATATATAATCTATTTATAAGTCCGATGGAATCAAGAGTGCCAATTTGGGCGAAAGTTATAACAGGTCTTTCAGGTTGTATGTGGATATACTTCTTTATAAGACTCACTTGGAAAATTAAGAAATTAAAAAGTGAAATATTATAATAAAAAGTGGAGTTTAAAAGAAGTTGATTTTGTAAAGAGGTAATTAATATGGGAATCAACTTCTTTTGTTTCTATATAATCGTATTTTTGCTCACTCTTTTTTATATAATAAAAATCTATATGAAGGCACAAAATTAACAATATCAAAGCCCAATTACCCTGAAAATAATAAATGAAGAAAAAAGATTCATATTGAGGATCAAAAAATAAAAGATGACTAAAAAGATATGGGGTGTAACTTATAATAAGGAAGAAACACGTTTTTTATTAAAGTATAAAACGAAAAAATCCCCTATAGAAAAATCTATTTCTACAAGGGATAATCATGTTTTTATTAGAAAGACTGATTTTGAGCAGGTTTAATAAATTGTTCAGGATTTTCAACAAGTCCGCATACAGCACATTGGACACGGTAAGTAGGTCCTTGATAGGCCATATGAAAAGCATTCATCGTTTCATTTGTGTATTCTTCTTCTACTTGACCAGTTTGTGGATTTAATTTGACTGGTTTTACTTGTTGCTCAAGAATATTAAAGCGAGTGCGGTTCGTTTTACAACTTGGACATAGCATTGGTTCCATATGTATACACCTCCATTTGTAGCATTTCTTAAACTCATTAATTTTATGCAAGTAAAAAAACTTTCTCAATATAAATAGGTGTTTAATGTATTTAAAATTCAGAAAAAATAAAATATAATAAGAGTACGAACTGGTTATGTCCAAACCAAATCTCCTGTTTTATGCCAATAAGCTGGGGGGCCGAGAAATCGGCCTCATTTTTTTGTGCTCGTTATTATAGGAAACAAGGTTTTTATGAGGCTTTTGTCGAAATTTTAGGGATGGATATAAAGGGGGATTAATAATGGATTTGAAGATGAAGTACATCATTTTATATGTAGAAAAGTTTGAGGAATGTTTAAAATTCTATAAAGATATTTTACAGTTGCCTATAAAAGCAGAGCACGGTACATATATTGAATTTAATACGGGATCTACAATATTAGCAATGAATACGCGGCAAGACGTGAAAGAATTAACAGGATTACCACTTACAGAAGGCGAGTTACAATCTTCTCATTTTGAATTAGGATTCGTTGTTGAAAATGTAGAAAAAACAATTGAGCAATTTAGAGAACAAGGTATTACAATTTTAGTTGAACCAATTGTAAAGCCGTGGGGACAAACAATTGCATATATTGCTGATCCAGATGGGAATTATATCGAAATTTGCAGTTCATTAGAATAGAAGGAGAAAAAGAGATGGGGTTTCCGAAACTAGAAACAGAACGTTTACAATTAAGAGAATTAACGCTGTTAGATGCAGAAACGATGTTCCGTTATTTTTCAAAAGAGTCTGTTATACGTTATTTCGGAATGGATTCTTTCGAAAATATTGAGCAAGCGAAAACAACGATTCAAACGTTTAGAAATCGTTATGAAGAGGGAAGTGTATTTCGCTGGGGAATAGAGAAAAAGGGGACGGGCCAATTAATCGGAACGTGCGGTTTTCATTTAATTAACCATCATCATAAGCGAGCTGAAATTGGTTATGAATTGGATGATACATATTGGGGACAAGGATACGCCTCGGAAGCGTTACAGGCGATTTTAACTTACGGATTTGAAATGCTGCAACTTATAAGAATTGCTGCTGTTGTATATGTAGAAAATAAAGCTTCTCAAAAATTATTAAGTAAAGCAGGATTTCAAGAAGAAGGATTACTTCGAAAACATATGATTCAAAATGGAGTTGCGCATGATACCATTTTATATTCTTTATTAAAAGAAGAGTGGAAGAAGTAATGAGTACAAACGAACTTATAACTATTATGAAGAAGCATAGGGAAAATAAATTTATTTTAGGTATAGATGGTTTAAGTCGTTCGGGAAAAACAACATTCGTTGCAAATTTAAAGGAAAATATGAAACAGGAAAGCATTCCGTTTCATATTTTTCATATTGATGATCATATAGTGGAGCGTAATAAACGCTATGATACCGGATTTGAAGAATGGTATGAGTATTATTATTTGCAATGGGATATTGAGTGGCTTCGGCAGAAATTTTTTCGAAAGTTACAAAATGAAACAAAACTAAAATTACCGTTCTATAATGATAAGACAGACTCATGCGAAATGAAAAAAGTACAGATCCCCATAGTAGGTGTAATTGTAATTGAAGGCGTTTTTCTACAGCGAAAAGAATGGAGAGATTTCTTTCATTATATGGTGTACTTGGATTGTCCAAGAGAGACAAGATTTCTACGCGAGAGTAAGAAAACACAGAAAAACCTTTCAAAGTTTGAGAATAGGTATTGGAAAGCAGAGGATTATTACTTAGAAATGGAATCGCCAAAGGATCTAGCGGATTTAGTCATAAAATGATTTGAAAATAGAAGGTGAACATAATGAATATTTTATGGAATTTTGATGGTACGTTATTTGATACGTATCCAGTTTATACAAAAATTCTTTCTCAAGTTTTAGGAGAAGAAATAAATGAAGAAGAAATCTATACAAATTTAAAGGTTTCATTTTCTCACGCAATTGATTATTATAAAATATCTAAAAAACAATTAAGTGAAATTGATGTATTAGAGAGTCGAATTACTATAGAAGATATAAAACCATTTGAAAAGGTGGAAGAGGTTTTAAGGTTTGCCGATAAAAATGTAATTATGACTCACAAAGATAGAGCGGGTGTATTATCTATATTAAACCATTATGGTTAGGACAAATACTTCGTTGACATGGTTACAATTGGTGATGGCTTCCCTCGAAAACCGAATTCGTTAGTTTATGATTATCTGCATAAAAAGCATAATATTGATTTAGCTATTGGGGACAGAGAGTTAGAATTAATACCTGCAAAAGAGTTAGGTATGTATTTCAACATGTATATTTCAAGGGAACTGTGATGTAGCAGATTATTCTTTATCGCATTACTCGAAATTTTTTCAGGTAGTGATTGATAGAGAGTTTTCTTTATAAAATAAGTGATTATTAAAGGCTGTATCTTTCCATTTAAAGATACAGTCTTAATTTTTTAGAGTTATTGTATCTTTATTTTCTATATACTTCAATACGTTCGTTCTCCCATGTATTCAACAAGGTTTCTATATGTACCAATTGCCATGGATTAAAAAATGATTGTCCATCTTTATTAAAGAAATAACCGTCGCCTACATGAAAAGAGGCATGTAGTACTTTGTTCTTTTCATTTTTCCATACAAGGATATCGCTAGGTTGTAAAGAATCGATGGAAGCTGATTTTAATCTATACCTTTTTATTTGTAAACCTTTTAGAAAGCTATTATCATGTACCCATTTCGTAATTATCCATTTTGCCTCAGATTTTTCACTACAAATACTCGCTAAAGTAGCTGCAAGACAATTTGCTCCGTTTGCAGTTGAAAAAGTATTAAAATAGGGAGCGATATGGGGAAACTTTTCTTCAAATTTTTTGATTCTCTCTTCACTTAATGAAGTTTGATAAACAAATTGTTTTGTTAATAGAAGTAGGAATTTATACTGAAACTCTTTATGTAAGTTATCCCATAGTGCTTTTTGCATACTTATATAACGCTTCGAATCATATGTAAATGAATAAGGGAATATATGTTGCAATATAGTTGCTTTACTTGAAGGAGATGTTATACCTTCTAGTACACATTCAATCATATCCCATTCATAAATAGAACCTCTATTAACTTCAAATTGAATTTGGAAAATCCTTTCGCGTGTTTCTTTGTCCCATTGCATAATCAAACTAGGGTTTGCTACACAAACAAATTGAATGTCCTTATGAATATTCCATACTTGATAACTATTTCTGCTATCAATATTGTTAAAAATGGTATGGTTAGAAAATTCCTCTTTAGGCATTAGTAAAGTATTAGAAGTGAAATGCTTTACTACTGTTCCATACTTTTTAGGGAAAAAGAATAAATCATATTCAGGTAGAAATTGTTCAATCCATTTATTTAGTATATTTGTTTCAATTTGTATACTAGTCATTAAAAATCACCTCTAATCTATATTCTATACTAGTACTTTAAATGCCTTTTCAATATATAGAAAAAGCGATATTACTTATCATTGGTTATGAAAATATAGGAAATATTATTCAGTATTTGTAAGAAGTCATGTTATTCTAATAATAGATTTCAATAAAGCGAGTGATCACATGAGTATTTTTATTTTAGAAGATGATGTCATACAAGCGCAGCAAATGAAACGGCTAGTTGAAGAGATTTGTGAGAAATATAGGTTGCCTTTTGATTTTATTGAGGTAACTAGTAAAAGTGAAAACATTATTACTAATATTCCAAAGGCGAAGTATGTCCCAATCTATTTTTTAGATATAGAGATAAAAAGAGAAGAGCGTAAAGGGTTACAAGTGGCGCAAGAAATACGAAAGTATGATACACAAGGAATTATCGTATTTGTAACAACACATTCTGAATTTGCACCTATTTCATATCAATATATGGTATCAGCATTAACTTTTATTGATAAAGGGTTGTCATATGAGGAGAGATATAAAGTTTTTGAACAATGTTTACTTCAATATGAAGCAAGAAATAAGCATATTATTCCGTCCGATGACTTTATCGTTGAAAATAGTAATGCCACTGTGCGGGTTCCTTTTTATGAAGTTGAATATGTTATGACTGATGAACCGCACCGGTTAGCATTAGTGACGTTAGATCGAATCGTTTATTTTTATGGAACCTTAAAGGAAATTGAAATAATCGATGAACGTTTATTGCGTTGTCATCAATCATATATCGTGAATACGAAGCAAATGTCTTCTTACGATGCGAAGCAAAAAATGATAGTTTTAAAAAGCGGAAAACGCATTCCAGTGTCACGGCGTTTAGTGAGTAAAGTACGTAACATGTTAAAGGGTGAGATGTAATGTATATTTATGATTTATTTGCAATACTGCTTACTAGTATGTGTCACACGTTTTTATACATACAATTAATCCGGTACAATAGATTATCATATAAAATGTTAATAGCTTTAAGTGCGGTATTCATTATTTTACTTGCTATTGTCGTAACAGTAACGAGATATCCAGAGTTGAATAGTACGATTGTGTTATTTTTAATAAGTTTAGGATTAATGCAAAATGAATTAAAATTTAAGCATAATGTATATTTTGCACTGGTGAGTATGGTGATTATAACGTTAGTGAAAATGTTGCTATTAGATTTAGGGATGAAAATCTTTATGTTAACGCCATTCAATTTATATTTATGGACAGGTAGTATTATTCATCTTATCGTATCAATCCTTACTTTTATCGGTATTTTAGTAGCGCGTAAAAGAATTCAAAAAATCGCTCAATATATAGTAAGTAGTCCGTTATACTATGTAACTTATATATTATTAATGATCGGGTTTATTATTGAACTAATTTTAACTCAGCCGTCAACTGAGTTTTTAGCAAAAATAAATCAACAATACAGTGAAGTAAGTTATAATTCAGCGATTATTATTTTTTTATTATTACTAATCATCGTACTAATAAGCTCACATTTATCGAAAGAAAAGTTACGAGAAGAGCATGAAAAACGTTTAGATAAAGAGTTATTAGATTATGTGGAAAAATTAGAGGATATGCATGATGAGCTTGCTAGTTTTCGTCATGATTATATGAATGTATTACTATCGTTAGAAGAAGGAATACGTACAAAAAATGTGAAAGAAATTGAGCAAGTGTACTACGATGTTATTGCTCCCACATTAAAAACAATAAATGATCATGAACTCGATATCGCAAAATTATCTCGCATACAAATTCCTGAAGTAAGAAGCGTATTAAGAGCAAAAGTTAGCACTGCTCAGCAGCAACAAATAAAAGTAATGCTTGATATACCAGAGAACATTGAAAGTGTTTCGATGACGATTATTTCATTTATTCGTATCATTTCAGTTTTAGTAGATAATGCAATTGAGGAAGCAGTATGTAGTGAGGAAAAGATATTACAAATCGCATTCTTTGAAATGGATTCACGACAATATTTTATCGTGCGTAATAGTTCAAAGGGTGAAGCGATTGATTTACAAAAAATTTATGAGAAAAACCATTCAAGTAAAGAAGGTGCTAGAGGGTACGGGCTATTTTCGTTAAAACGAATCATAAATAAAACAAATAATGCGATGTTAGAAACAACTTATGTAAGTCCTTATTTCACACAAACATTTATATTAAATGAGATGAAATGACCATCTATGATGAAAAGGAAACCGAATAAGAAATAACTACATACTTTCTTCACTCAATTTTATACACTTCAAGTAAGAGGTGAAGCGAGATGAATGGTCTTATTTTTACAACAATGATTAGCGTTGGTTTACCGCTTATAGCACTTTTATATGCTTTTTGGAAGAAACGCTATATTCCATATATGTTAGGTATATTGGCTTTTGTTGTATCACAAATATTGATTCGCATACCAATGCTAAATTATTTAAATGGAACTAGCACAGATTTTCAAATGTTTTCTGTTATGCAGCCTATACTATTTGCAGTTTTGCTTAGTATATCAGCTGGAATTTTTGAAGAGATAGCTCGTTTTATCGCAATGCGTTATTTTATGAAGCAACGAGATTGGCAGTCTGGTTTTTTATTTGGAGCAGGGCATGGTGGTATTGAGGCGGTGTTGATAGTCGGTATCCCAGTAATATCCCTATTATTATCACAAACAGTCATTCAAAATGGTGAAAGTTATTATCTCGGTGGTATTGAGCGCATCTTTGCGATGGTATTACATGTTGGGCTTTCTTTCATTGTATTGCAAGCTGTTGTCCAAAAGAAATTTCGTTATGTTGTATATGCAATTCTCATCCATGGGACTGTAAATGCATTAGCTGGCATTATATCGCTATATGTGCCAGGGAAAAGCGGGATTATTATGTCAGAAGTTTCAATAGCAATTTTTGCGTTACTCACTTTTAGTTATAGTTTCATTTTAAAAAGAAAGGGTGTATTAAAATGAGAAGAATGTTACTTATTATTATAAGTGCTATCGCGGCGTTCGCGCTCGCAGCATGTACCGGTAATAAAGTAGATGAAAGTACGTCTAAAAAATTTATTTCAAAAGCGGAAGAAATTGTATCATTATTAAATGAGGCAAAGTATAAAGACGTGCGTGAAAAATTTGATAGTAAAATGAAAGCTGCATTGTCAGAAGAAAAGATGAAAGATCTTACACCTATAATTGAGAAAGCTGGTACATTTGAAAAAATTGAAAAACAATCGATTGAAGAAAAAGATGGCTTATATACTGTTATTCTTGTAGCAAAATATAGTAAAGAACAACGGACATTCATTATAACTTATAATGATAAAGAAGAAATAGCAGGTTTAGTTATTAAATAAAAAACAGATACAGTGGAAGTTTCCACTGTATCTGTTTTTTTGGTTTAACCAAATTATGGTTATTTGTGCTAATATGAACTTATAGCTATATAGAAGGGGTGAGTTAGTATGAAAACTGAACTAGTTCCTAAAAAGAAGTACAGTATAATAAGCTACATATGTTTACTCATCGGTATTTTATGTTTTCTGTTCGTTTTTATAACGCCAACAAGGATAGCGAATGCAGGTAATATAGTGGGAGATTATATTACAGTTGCCCTGACAGTTGCAGGTATCATACTTTCTATCATTACAATGACGAAAAAAACAGAGAAGAAGGGGATTGTTATTCTTTCATTCATACTGTCCTCATCATTTTTTATATTTTGGATCATCGCAATTATTTTAGTTTTGACTGGTCGAGTTAGTTTTGCTCCGTAATACCAAATAAAAAGAGCCCTTCTCGTGTGAAGGACTCTTTTTATTCGGTATCTTCAGGTTGATATTCTAAAATATCCCCAGGTTGGCATTCTAATGCTTTACAAATGGCTTCTAAAGTTGAAAACCGAACTGCTTTTGCTTTTCCGTTTTTCAAAATAGAAAGGTTAGCCATTGTAATTCCAACCTTCTCCGAAAGCTCTGTTACACTCATTTTTCTTTTCGCTAACATTACATCAATATTAATAATAATTGCCATATTATTCACCTCAGACCGTTAAATCATTTTCTGATTTTATATCTATCGCATCTTTTAATAGTCTTTGGAGAACGGCAGCAAAGACTGCGATTACCATTGAAGCAAAAATCATAATCATTCCAATAATAATAATGCCAGGGGCGTCATCTCTCTCTGCCACAAGATAGAAAAGTGGCATACCTAATACATATAATACACTAATGGCTAGTGCGCTGTACTTAATATTTTTTAAAGCTTTAACAGACAGCTCAGAGAATGCGTTGTTTTTATCAATATAGTTTAAAAGTTTGAATGTTTGATACAGCGCAAAATAATAAGGTATTGCTGTTGCGTATAAGTTGATAAATACAAGATATTTAATATATGCAATATCAGGATAAAGTTCTGCGGCAAAGTTTCCTATTTTAGGAACTAAAAAAATGCACATAGCAAGAACAGGGATACCCATTAGAATCACAGCTGTCTTTAGGAAGAGTGTTGATCCTTGTTTCATAAAAAGCACCTCATTTATTTAATATCTTATTAATTTACCACGAAATTTATTGTTAAACAATAAATTTTTATTTAATTCAATTGGGGATTTATTGTTTAACAAGTTAATAATGAAAAATCTTCTTTATAAGATAGATGAACTATACCGAAATGTAATGAATAAGAAAGTTACTATTGTTAGCTTTAGAAAAACTGGGAACTAATAAAACATATGTAGGCAGTCAGAATTTTGTATGTAAATGAATGTGAAACTAATGGAGGCGCAATCATGTTTGTATTGGGTTTAAAGATGAAGAAGTTACTGTTAGTAGGAACGATCACACTAAGTATGTTATGTACTGAAAGTATGATGAATGATTATACGGTGGAAGCGAAAGTGAAAAAAGTAGAACGTCAACCGAAAAATGTAATCATAATGGTTATGGACGGAACGAGTTCTTCAGCAACTACATTAGCTCGCTTGTATAAAGGGAAACCACTTGCATTAGATGAAATTGTAACAGGAGGAGTTTGTACATATTCGGCGGAATCAGCTATAACAGACTCAGCTCCAGCAGCTACAGCTTTAGCAACGGGGAATAAATCGAATTCAGGATATGTAGGGGTATTACCTACTATTGTGAGTTCACCTGGTTTAAAATCAATAAAAGAAGAGGACAAGTTACGTCCAGTTGCCAACGTTTTAGAAGGTGCGAAACGTACTGGTCGCGCAACTGGAATTGTTGCTACAGCTGAAATTCAGCATGCTACTCCTGCTGGGTTCTCTGCTCACTATGTAAACCGCAAGCATTTTGACGTAATTGCAGAGCAACAAGTATATCAAAATATAGATGTCGTATTAGGCGGGGGAAAAACAGCACTTCTACCTGAGACAGATAGTGGGATTCGAAAAGATGGTGAAGATTTAGTAAAAGTGATTCAAAACAAAGGATATGACTTTGTTGAAACGAAAGATGCATTATTGAAATCCAAAGCTAATAAAATTTGGGGCTCTTTCTCACATAATGCTTTAGCGTTCGATATGGATCGTGAAGCAACAACTCCAGAGCAACCAACACTCTCTCAAATGACGGAAAAAGCAATTCAAACGTTATCAAAAGATAAAGATGGCTTCTTTTTATTTGTGGAAGGAAGTAAACCAGACTGGGCAGCCCATGTGAATGATCCAATTGGGATGATTAGTGATGTGTTAGCATTTGATAATGCAGTTGCAGAAGCATTAAGATTTGCAAAAAAAGATGGTAATACGATGCTAATAGCCGTAGCGGACCATGGTAACAGCGGTATTTCTATTGGCAATATGAATACGACAAAAGGTTATAATACTACGCCGGTCTCTGCATATATTGATCCATTGAAAAAAGCGAAAATGACACTTGAAGGGACTATAAATAATTTGAAATCTGATTTATCAAATGTAGAAGATGTAGCTAAGTTATACGGCTTGGATCATTTAACTTATGGTGAAAAAGAGAGGTTACAAGCGGCTAAAAAGAAAATAGATGTAGGTCCAATTTTCACTACATTATTGGCTAACCGTGCGAACATAGGCTTTACAACAGGAGGTCATACTGGTGAGGATGTATTTTTATATTCATACGGTCCTCAAAAGCCAGTTGGTTTGATTCAAAACACGGACGTTGCAAAGACAATAGCGAAAGCGATGGGCTTTAATTTAGAAGAAGTAACAAACAAATTATTTGTAGAGAGTGAATTAGCCTTTAAGCAGAATGGTGCAACTGTAACAATAGATAAAACTGATGTAGCGAATCCTGTACTCATAGTAAAACATAATAATGTAACAGCTCAATTATTTGTTAACAAAAATATAATTCGTATTAAGAATAAAGATTATGAACTAGGAAGTGTTGTTGTAGAAAGCAATGGTAAGTTCTATGTACCAGAAGAAGCAAGGCGTTTATTCATAAAGCATTCTCGTTAAAAAAATGCCAATTCCTTAGCTACTACTTAGGAATTGGCATTTTTTGTATAGATGAGATTTCATTCGAAAAAACGAGGAAAGAGAACCACAAATTCTAGAGTGAACTTCCTGTAAATTTACCTATTTTATGTTTTTCATCTTAGAAACAATATTTCTCAACATTTTAGCACTTTAAAAAGATTGAATATTCGTATTATAACGAATATTATATTGCTATCGGCAAAAATCGATAATTTGCAGACACTGGGGAGGAAATACATTGAGAAAGAAAAAGAAATTAAAACCTTTAGCGGTATTAACAACAGCAGCAGTGCTAAGTAGTACGTTTGCTTTTGGAAGTCATGCAGCGTATGCTGATACGCCACCATCTCTACCAATTGATGAGCATTTAATACCAGAGGAACGCTTGGCAGAAGCGCTGAAGCAACGGGGAGTAATCGATCAATCTGCATCACAAGCTGAGACATCAAAGGCTGTCGAAAAATATGTTGAGAAAAAGAAAGGGGAAAACCCTGGAAAAGAAATCTTGACAGGAGATAATCTTACGCAAGAAGCTTCAGATTTTATGAAAAAAGTAAAAGATGCAAAAATGAAGGAAAATGAACAGGCGCAGCAATCCGAAGTAGGACCAGTAGCTGGGCAAAGTGCAGGATTGAACCCAGGAAAATTAAATGGAAAAGTACCGACTACACCAGCGAAGCAAGCTGAGTACAATGGGGCTGTTCGAAAAGATAAAGTACTTGTATTACTCGTAGAATTTAGCGATTTTAAGCATAATAATATCGATCAAGAACCGGGGTATATGTATTCTAAGGACTTTAATCGTGAACATTATCAAAAAATGTTATTTGGTGATGAGCCATTTACGTTATTTGATGGATCGAAGATTAATACATTTAAACAATATTATGAAGAACAATCTGGCGGAAGCTACACAGTTGATGGAACTGTAACAGAATGGCTTACTGTTCCAGGAAAAGCGTCAGATTATGGTGCTGATGCGGGAACTGGTCATGACAACAAAGGTCCTTTAGGCCCAAAAGATTTTGTGAAAGAAGCATTGAAAGCAGCAGTAGCAAAAGGTATCAATTTAGCAGATTATGACCAATTTGATCAATACGATCAAGATGGTGATGGAAATAAAAATGAGCCAGATGGAATCATCGATCATTTAATGGTAGTACATGCAGGCGTGGGTCAAGAAGCTGGCGGTGGTAAATTGAAAGACGATGCGATTTGGTCTCATCGCTCAAAACTAGGATCGAAGCCATATGCGATTGATGGTACAAAATCTTCTGTTTCGAACTGGGGCGGAAAGATGGCTGCATACGATTATACAATCGAGCCTGAAGACGGAGCGGTTGGTGTATTTGCACATGAGTATGGTCATGATTTAGGCTTGCCAGATGAATACGATACAAAGTATTCAGGACAAGGTGAACCAGTTGAATCATGGTCTCTAATGAGTGGCGGTAGCTGGGCTGGAAAAATTGCAGGTACAGAGCCAACAAGTTTCTCACCGCAAAATAAAGAGTTTTTCCAAAAAAATATGAAGGGGAACTGGGCGAATATTGTTGAGGTAGATTATGATAAACTTCGCACGGGAATCGGTACTGCAACGTATTTAGATCAAAGTGTGACAAAATCAAAACGACCAGGAATCATTCGTGTTAACTTGCCAGACAAAGATATAAAAAATATTGAGTCAGCATTTGGTAAGAAGTTTTATTACAGCACGAAAGGAAATGACATTCATACAACACTTGAGACACCAGTATTTGACTTAACGACTGCAATGGATGCTAAGTTCGATTATAAGGCATTTTACGAACTGGAAGCGAAGTATGATTTCCTTGACGTATATGCGATTGCAGAAGATGGAACGAAGACACGCATTGATCGAATGGGCGAAAAAGATGTAAAAGGCGGTATAGATACAACGGATGGTAAGTGGATTGATAAATCATATGATTTAAATCAATTCAAAGGAAAGAAAGTAAAACTGCAATTTGAGTATGTAACAGATATTGCAGTAGCATATAAAGGGTTTGCGTTAGACAATGCAGCAGTAACTGTAGATGGAAAAGTTGTTTTCTCTGATGACGCAGAAGGCCAGCCAGCAATGACATTAAAAGGATTTACTGTGTCTAACGGATTTGAACAGAAGAAACATAACTACTATATCGAGTGGCGTAATTACGCTGGGTCTGATACTGCATTACAATATGCACGTGGTCCAGTATTTAATACAGGAATGGTTGTATGGTATGCGGATCAAAGCTTTACAGATAACTGGGTAGGCGTTCATCCAGGTGAAGGGTTCCTTGGAGTAGTAGATTCTCATCCAGAGGCAATCGTAGGAACATTAAACGGACAACCTACTGTGAAGAGCAGTACACGTTATCAAATTGCCGATGCGGCATTCTCATTTGATCAAACGCCAGCATGGAAAGTAAATTCACCAACTCGCGGTATCTTTGACTATAAAGGATTACCAGGAGTTGCAAAATTTGATGATTCTAAGCAATACATCAACAGCGTTATTCCAGATGCGGGACGTAAGTTACCTAAACTAGGATTGAAGTTTGAAGTAGTAGGTCAAGCTGAAGACAAGTCTGCAGGTGCAGTTTGGATCCATCGATAAAATAAAATGAAGAGGAGCTGCCATAAGCCGGTGAAACTGACTTATGGCAGCTCTTTTCTGCTTGTGAAAAAGTTTGTAGAAGTTCATTTTATAAATAAAACGCTCCATTTGTCCAATTATAGCGCTATTTGGGGAGTAAGTAATTTGTAAGTATTGAGTAAGAAAAAAGAGATTTTTATAGTATATAATATTTATTACATCTACTTTTAACACCTGATACTAATAGTATGCTATAATATGAATTAGCAACAAAAAGGAAAGGAATTAGTAAAATGACATTAGAAAATACTAAAAATTTAAAAAAACAAGTTGCTCCATATGAAAAATCAACAATTAAAAAAAGTGTGTGGCAACTTATTAACACAGTCGTGCCATTTGTTGTTTTATGGTATCTCGCTTATAAAAGTTTGTCTGTTTCTTATCTGTTAGCATTAGTTCCATCTTTGTTAGCTGCTGGTTTTATGACGCGAATTTTCATAATTTTTCATGATTGTACCCATTATTCATTCTTTAAAAGTCGACGTGCAAATAGAATAGTAGGTACATGTATGGGTGTGTTAACGTTATTCCCATTTGATCAATGGGGGCATGAGCATGCGATTCATCACGCTACAAGTGGTAATTTAGATAAGCGAGGTACAGGAGATATTTGGACGCTTACAGTCGATGAATATGTAGCTGCACCATTTAGACTTCGTTTAGCATATCGTTTATATCGCAATCCATTCGTTATGTTTGGATTAGGTCCGATTTATGTTTTCTTGCTTAAAAATAGATTTAACCGAAAAGGTGCAAGACAGAAAGAACGTATGAATACGTATTTGACGAATATTATTATCGTTGCTGTAGTAGCAATACTTTGCTGGGCAATAGGGTGGCAATCGTTTCTGTTCGTACACGGTACGATATTCTTAATAGCAGGTTCAGTAGGGATTTGGCTGTTTTATGTACAGCACACTTTTGAGGATTCTTATTTTGAAGAGGATAAAGATTGGGAATATGTAAAAGCGGCAGTAGAAGGAAGTTCATTTTATAAACTTCCAAAAATCTTGCAATTCTTAACTGGTAATATTGGATTCCATCATGTTCACCATTTAAGCCCAAGAGTACCTAATTATAAGCTAGAAGAGGCACACAATAATACGCTTCCGTTAAAAAATGTACCAACAATTACACTTGCTACAAGCTTACAATCACTACGTTTCCGTCTTTGGGATGAGAAAAGTAACAATTTTGTTAGCTTTAAAGATGTAAAAAATATAATTAAAAATAATGTTTCTGTTCGGGTGAAATCGGAATTATAATTTCATCGGCTATTAAACTCCCCTTAATCATTTTCGATTTAAGGGGAGTTTTTGTTATATATAACGGATATTGAGGACGTGGAATACTCATATGTAGGTATAAATTCAAGGATACGATAATCATATTATGTAAATAAGATAAAACATCATTATTTTTTATTATTTTGAAGGATATCATACATATATAATGGAAAGCAAAAGGTGGATGAGAGTAATGATGAGAACAGAAACAACGTAATAAAATAATTCTTTCAAAAGGAAGGGGAAATGAAAGATGTTGAAATTACAAGGAAAATACAATGAAGCGAAAGTATTTACGAATAACGTTGATGAGACTGCGACAGGGCAGATTATTGATCTTTGTAACCAAGAATTTGTAAAGGATAGTCAAATTCGTATTATGCCAGATACACATGCGGGAGCAGGGTGTACGATTGGGACAACAATGACAATACAAGATAAAATCGTTCCTAATCTTGTAGGGGTAGATATTGGGTGTGGTATGGAAGTTGTTGTAATTGATAAGAAAAAAGAAGAAATTAATTTCGATTATTTAGACGAAATAATTCGTAAATTCGTTCCAAGTGGTTTTCGTATACGAGATAAAGAACATCGATTCTCAAAAATAATTGATTTTGATGGGGTGAGAGCACCATTTACATTACAACGCGCTCAAAAAAGTATAGGTACTCTTGGAGGAGGGAATCATTTCATCGAACTAAATGAAGACGATAAAGGGAATGTATATATTGTCATTCATAGTGGTTCTCGTAATTTAGGTAAACAAATAGCAGAGTATTACCAAAACTTCGCATATGAACAACTCATTGATGTTACATCAATGAAAGATGAGATTATTAAGAGATTAACTGAAGAGGGTAGAGCAAAAGAAATACAAGAAACTTTACGTGGAATTCAGAAGCCAAAGATTCGTAAAGAACTAGCTTATTTAGAAGGACAGGGATTCAAAGATTATATGAATGACATGAATATTGCTCAAAAGTATGCTGGGTTAAATCGTAAAGCAATGATTGATGAAATTGTTACGAAAATGGACTGGAAAGTAACCGATCAATTTACTACAATACATAACTATATAGACATAGAAAATATGATTCTACGAAAAGGTGCTATTTCAGCTCAGAAAGATGAACGAGTCATTATTCCAATTAACATGAGAGATGGTTCAATTATTGCATTTGGTAAAGGTAATCCAGACTGGAATTTTTCTGGTCCGCATGGGGCAGGACGTATCATGAGTCGTAAGAAGGCTAAAGAATTATTGAGTCTAGAGGACTTCCAAAATACGATGACAGAAGTTTGGACTACATCGGTAGCAGAGAGCACAATTGATGAGGCGCCAATGGTATACAAGCCAATGAATGAAATTATCGAAAATACGAAAGAGACAATAGATATAAAGCATATTATTAAGCCATTATATAATTTTAAAGCGAATTAAAATTATAAAAGACCGCACATGAAGTGAAAGCCATGTGTGGTCTTTTATATAAGCAGGGTATTACATCGTCTCGCTAATTTTAGTTTCACTATTAGTGTTAGTAGAAATTCTTTTCTTAACTTTTAAGTGATAATAAGTGTAGCAAAAGATAATAAATGGTACAGTACAATAGATTCCAAGTCGTTGTTCAGGGATAAAGATAAGACTAATTAATATAATGCCATACAATCCAAAGCCAAGAATTGGTACAAGTGGATAAAGTGGCGTTTTGAACTTTAAGTCTTCTAATTTTCCGCCGTCTGCTACATAATGTTTACGGAAAAAGAACTGAGAAACACAAATTGACATCCAAACAATGATTGTGATAACTCCAGAAATGGAAATGAGCCATAAGTAAACAGTTTCAGCAGCTACAACACTCGTCAAAAGAGAAAAAGCAGAAATAGCAATCGTCATAATTAAAGCGTTTAGAGGTATTCCTCGTGATGATAATTTTTTTAAAAAGGCTGGAGCCATTTCATTTTTTGATAATGACCAAAGCATGCGAGTTGCCGCGTAAAGTCCTGAGTTTGCGACAGAAAGAACAGCTGTAAGAATAACAAAGTTCATAATATCAGCTGCATATGGAATACCGATATTATCAAATACAGCAACGAACGGGCTTTTTGTTAATCCTGCTTCTTCCCAAGGAATTAAAGCAACAAGAACAAAGATTGCTAAGACGAAGAAAAACATCGTACGCCATATAATATTTCTAATAGAACGAGGTAAAGTTTTTGCTGGATCTTCACTTTCACCTGCTGCGATTCCGACAAGTTCTGTACCTTGGAAGGAGTAATTGACTGTAACCATTGTTAAAAGAATAGCGGCAAGTCCATTTGGGAATAAACCACCATGATTTAGGAAATTTGAAAATAGCGGAGCTGGTTCGTCGCCTTTTAAATCAATAAAACCGAACATAGCGGCGCCGCCAAGAATAATAAAAGCGATAATGGCAGATACTTTTATACTTGAAAACCAAAATTCTGTTTCTGCATAACTACGAGCAGATAGTGCGTTAATTGTGAAGATTGTAACGCCAAATATTAAACACCAAACCCAAACAGGAATATCAGGAAACCAGCGCTGCATTGTAATGCCGGCAGTTGTAAATTCAAGGCCGGTTGTATTTGCCCAGCTTAACCAATACAACCATCCGATTGTAAAGCCAGTTGCAGGATTGATAAACTTAGTGGCATATTCCTGGAAAGAGCCTGAAACAGGCATGGCTACAGCAAGCTCACCAAGACATAGCATAACGAAATACATTAATAACCCACCAGCCATAAAGGCAAGTACGGATCCACCAGGTCCAGCCTGACTTATAATAAAGCCAGATCCGTTAAATAACCCCGTTCCAATCACGCCACCGAGTGCAATCATGAATAAGTGTCTACTTTTCATCGTACGTTTTAATTCATTGTTTGTATTATTTACTTGCGCCATTGTTTTCCTCACTTTCGTAGTTGATAGAATAAAGCTTGATGTTTTTTCCGTATTGTGGAATGTATTCCGTGATGTGAAATCTTGTTATAATTTTCAGATAATTAAAAAGAAAAGTCAATATTTTTTGTTTACGCTTTCAAACTATCGTTCGCAGTATATTTTTATTTTTAGAAAATTGAATAAATAGATTGATTTCATTTCGAATTTTTGTTAAATTGATAGGTAATTGAGCGTACTAACATATTACAAGTCAAGTAGAGGTGAGTTATGGTACAGTCCATTGATCGAGCGATAAGTATTATAAAGTTATTAAATTCTACTAATGAAAAAGAGTATTGGGCCATTTCTGATATAGCGGACAGAACACATCTCCCAGTTAGTACAGTACATAGATTACTTAACTCTCTAATCGAGCATGGGCTAGTTACACAAATTTCAGAGACGAAACAGTACAAAATTGGACCAATGTGGATGGAAATAGGATTACGACAATTGGAGAAAGTAGACTACAGATCTGTGGCAAGAGAAGTAATGAAGCGATTAGCCTCTGAAGTGGAAGAAAGTGTGTATTTGAACATTCCAAATGGAACACATTCTATTATTATTGAAAGAATGGATAGCCCTTTAAAAATTCGAGTTATTGATAACTTAGGGGAACAGATTCCTCTTTCAATTGGTGCTGCAAATAAAACAATGCTTGCCAATATGAAACAGAATGAAATGGAATATATTGTTGAGCAACTACTTTCTGCTTTACCAGAACAAAAGCAAATTCTTCTTGATCAAATAAAGCAAATAAGAGACGAAGGATATGCTGTCAGTTATGGAGAAAAAACAGAAGGGACAGCTTCAGTAGCTGCACCTATTATCGGATTTAATCATAAAGTAGTAGGAGCATTAAGTGTTGGGGTAATTAGTCATCGCATTAATGATGATCGACTTTCTTTTCTTATTAGTAAGGTAAAACAAGCAGCACATGAAATATCAATAAAAATCGGCAGTACATCAGAACTATAATTTTGATAACTGTCGTCATTTTTTATTCATATACTGGAATTCATTTTCATAATGCGGAAAAATAGGGGGATTTATATGTCAAAGTGGCAATCAAAAGAACAATTGATTCAATTATTAAGCAGTCTTGTTGAAATTCCTAGTATTACAGGTACAGAAGCTGAAGTGATATTGCCAGACTTCGTTGTGGAACAATTATCTGATTTACAGTACTTCAAAGAAAATCCGCACCATTTGCAAAAAAATCCGACGGGCGATGGACGACATTTTGTTACAGCACTAGTAAAGAAAATCGATCGTACAAAAAATACCGTAATTTTAGTAAGTCACTTTGATGTTGTAGATGTACAAGATTATGGAGTGTGGAAAGAAGATGCATTCAATCCTAAAAAGTTAACGTCTATGTTTTATTCTCATAAAGATGAATTACCAGACCATGTACGTGAAGATATAGAACATGGACATTGGCTGTTTGGTAGAGGAACAATGGATATGAAATGCGGCCTCACGTTACAAATGGCGATGGTTGAGCAGGCTTGTGAAGGAAGGTTTGATGGGAATGTTCTTTTATTGGCTGTACCAGATGAAGAAGTAAACTCTGTAGGGATGAGAGCTGCTGTTCCAAGATTACTAGAGTTAGCAAGAGAACATGATTTAGAGTATAAAACGGTACTAAATTCAGAGCCTATGTTTTCAAGGCATCCTGGTGACCAAAAGAAATATATTTACACTGGTTCTATTGGTAAAGTGTTACCTGGTTTTCTTTGCTACGGAAAAGAGACACATGTAGGTGAACCTTTTGCGGGCCTAAATGGGAGTTATATGGCTTCATTAATAACAGCAGAATTAGAGTTGAATACAGACCTTTGTGATATTGTAGAAGGGGAAGCGAGTCCTCCGCCAACTAATTTACTTCAAAGGGACTTAAAGGAGGATTACTCTGTACAAATTCCGCATCGTGCAGTCACATTATTTAATTTGTTTTTACTAGAAAAATCAATGACAGATGTCGTTTCATTGTTACGTCAAAAAGTAACGAAAGTAGCACAGAAAATAGAAGAATCATATGAGAAGCAAGCTTATCGTTTTTCTAAATATAATCCATTTATACCACCTAACCTCAAAGTAAATGTATTAACATATGAAGAGCTTATCGCTTATGCAATTGAACAACATGGGCAAGAGAAAATAGATGATATTCAATCTAGTGTTATTAAAAATAGAGAAGATAAAGATGATCGTGCGGTAACGATTGATTTAGTAGATAAATTAGCCATCTTATGTAAAGAAAAAGCACCGATGATTGTACTTTTCTTTGCTCCGCCATATTATCCAGCTGTAAGTTCACGCAACAACCAATTAATTAAAGAGGTAGTTGGAGAGATGGAAAAGTATGCAAACTTCAATCATAATATTTCATTTGAAAACCAAAACTATTTTGGAGGAATTTCAGATTTGAGTTATGTGGGCTTACAAAATCCATTACATTCAATGAGTTCACTTGTAGACAATATGCCATTATGGGATAAAGGTTACTCAATTCCACTTCAGGAACTAGAAGAATTTGATGTTCCAGTTTTAAATATGGGACCGGTAGGAAAAGATGCACATCAATGGACAGAACGTCTAGATGTAAATTACGCATTTGAAACGCTATTAGACATGTTACCGATTTGCATTGAAAAATTACTTGTTTCTAATAAAATTACACAAGTATAGTAGGGAAGGGAAAAGTGAAATTATTTTAATATAATTAACAACTAAAACGGCTAAACTCAAGTAAATTCGAGTTTGGCCGTTTATTATGTAGTGCATTTCTAATGAAATTCATAACTAACGTGATCTCTTTTATAGTTTTACTTTTTCGTTTGACCAGATAGTTCGACAGACTTTTGTGTACAACGTTGCATAGCTGAAATGATGGCTGTTCGTAAGCCTTTTTCCTCTAAAGTTGCTACAGCTTCTATCGTTGTTCCGCCAGGGGAACAAACCATATCTTTCAATTCACCTGGATGTATTCCTGTTTCTAGTACCATCTTTGCAGATCCTAATACAGCTTGAGCTGCGAATTTATATGCTTGATTTCTTGGCATACCATCTAGTACAGCAGCATCTGCCATCGCTTCTATTATCATATATACGTATGCTGGTGAAGAGCCACTTACAGATGTTACAACATCCATTAATTTTTCACTTACAATCTCTGATTGACCAAAACTATTGAAAATGTTTAGCACATCTTCTAAATCTTTTTCTGTCACCATTTCATTCGGGCATAATGCTGACATTCCTTCTCCAACAAGAGCAGGAGTATTAGGCATTACTCTTACAACTTTTAAGTTTTTATTAAAGGCATTTTCAGTACTTTCAATACTTTTACCAGCAGCGATCGTAACGATGATAGCATCGTTTTTTATTACTTCTTTAATTTCGTTAATTACTAATGGGTATAAGTCTGGTTTAATTGATAAAATTAAAATATCAGCATTTTTAGCGACTTCATTGTTGTCAGTAGTTATAGTTATTCCGTACTTTTCACTAGCATTTTCTAAATTTGTCGTGTTTAAATCTGAACAAATGATATGATTTGAAGACACTATATGTTTATTTAGCATCCCGCCAATTATAGCCATCCCCATATTTCCGCATCCGATGAATCCAATTTGTTTATCCATAATAACTCAATCTTGCTCCTTTTTTAATAAATTATATCATTTCGAAATTGTTATCTTAATATAACAATAACATCTCTGTGCAATATAAAGAAACATTCTAAGAGAATATATTCCTTTTTGCAACATGAAAAGATAAAAAATAATTATATTCGACATTATGTAAATATATACACTATAATGTAAGGTTTATGTTTATAAATATGAGTTGAACTTTTATCAATTTGTATTTTCATTCAGTAGAGCAATAACTTCATACAAGTAACTCGCAGCTCTATTTATTTTTAAAAATACCTCTTGACACCAAATCGAACTATATCGCATAATATAAAAAAATTAAACCGAAAATCGTTGAAGGGAAATAGTACATATGTCTTCTTGCGAAAGAGAGTGGAATTCACCGGCTGAAAGATTCCTCGTATAGAATATATCGAACCTATCCCTGAGTCTTAAATGAAAGTTTAGGCGTTCGCCTGCGTTATAGGCACCAAGTGGATATCTATGTATATCAATTAAGGTGGTACCGCGGAACAATGACCGTTTCGTCCTTTTTATTTTATTAAGGGCGAAGCGGTCATTTTTATTTTGCTCTTAAATAGGCTACGTGCAGCACTCATAAGAATAGAAATCGCTGCAAGCTGTATGAATAGAAGTGTAATGTATAAAAAACTTTGATTTTAGACTTGGGGGATAAAAAAGTGAAGAAACAGCGAATTGTTGTAAAGATTGGGAGCAGTTCCTTGGCAGATAGTCACGGAGGCATTTCTAAAGAACAACTTTCAGATCATGTTGCGGCATTAGCTCGATTGAAAGAGGAAGGGCATGAAGTTTTGTTAATTACATCTGGGGCTGTCGCTGCAGGTTTTTCTGCTCTAGGATATCCTAGCAGACCTGTAACAATTAAAGGAAAACAGGCTGCTGCGGCTGTCGGACAAAGTTTGTTAATGCAGGCGTACACGGAGGAATTTCATAAATACGGTATCGTTACTGCACAACTATTGCTGACGAGAAGTGATTTTTCTAGAAAAGAACAATATAGTAACGCTTACGCGACGTTAGGAGAGTTACTAAACCGTTCTGCTCTTCCAATCATTAATGAAAATGATTCCATCTCTTTAGAGGAGTTAACGTTCGGTGATAATGATATGCTGTCAGCTTTAGTAAGCGGACTTGTTTCGGCAGATATGCTTATGATTTTTACAGATGTGAACGGTTTATATGATAAAAATCCTCAAAAAAATGAGGATGCGAAAAAATATTATTTCCTTCCTGAAGTTACAGAAGAAATCGCTTCTCTTGCTGGAGATGCTGGTTCAAAACTTGGGACTGGTGGTATGAAATCAAAAATCGACGCTGCAAAGACAGCGCTCTCTCTTGGAGTAAGTGTATTTATCGGAACAGGACGTGGACAAGAGAAATTTGTTGATGTTTTAAAGGGGAAAGGTGACGGGACGTATGTCGGAAATGCCCCTCAAAAAGAAATGAAGATGAACAAGCAATGGATTGCCTTGCATTCGCTTGTTAGCGGTCAAATTGAAATAGACGCTGGAGCAACTACAGCTATCATTCAGCATGGCAAGAGTCTTCTTCCTGCGGGTGTTACAAATGTGTCAGGATTTTTCAAAGTTGGTGATGTTGTAGAAGTCATGACGCAACAAGGGCGCGTAATTGGAAAAGGACAATGCACATATAGCGCAGAGGAATTAAGAGAGATAAAAGGTATGCAAAGCCAACATATTCAAGCAAGAGGCGAAAGGCATAATTATGAAGTCATCCATAGGGATCATTGGGTTTCACTTTAAGAATAGTGATGTTAAAAAGGAGGAAATAAAAATGAATGAAGTGTTAGCAAAGGGGAAAAGAGCGAAAGAGGTTGCTAGGGAACTGGTACTAAAATCTACACATCAAAAAAACGAAGCACTTGATGCAATTGCAAATCAATTAATAAGTGAAACAGCTTATATTTTAGAGGAAAACAAACGAGATATCGAAGAAGGTAAGGCAAAAGGATTTTCGGATTCACTCCTTGATCGTCTTAGGCTAACTGAAAATCGTATTATTGATATGACAGAGGGGATTAAGCAGCTAATTGAATTACGTGATCCTGTAGGAGAATGTGTAAGTGCATGGGAAAGGCCAAATGGATTATCTATTCAGGAGATGCGTGTACCACTTGGTGTTGTTGGCATGATTTATGAGGCAAGACCGAATGTGACGGTGGATGCTGCTACAATTTGTTTAAAAACTGGAAACGCAGTCATATTACGTGGTAGTTCTTCTGCTATTCATTCTAATAAGGCGATCGTTGCCGTTATTCACAGGGCGCTCAAACAAACAAGCTTACCTCAAGAAAGCGTACAGCTTATAGAAGATACAACGCGAGTTAGCGCAAAGCAGTTGTTTACAATGAATAATTATTTAGACGTTCTTATTCCAAGAGGTGGCAAACAATTAATCGATACTGTTGTGAGAGAAGCGTCTGTTCCAGTACTTGAAACAGGTGCGGGAAATTGTCATATTTTTATTGATGAAACAGCGAATACGCAAATGGCAATTGATATTATTATAAATGCAAAAACGCAGAGACCATCTGTATGTAATGCGATTGAAACGATTGTACTTCATGAGAAGTGGGCACAGCAATATGGTAGCGAGTTGTTTTCTTCTTTGAAGGAAAGAGGCGTGGAGCTACGTGGTGATCAAAAAGCATTGGCATTGGATTCTTCAATTGTACTTGCTTCAGAAGAAGACTGGGGGACAGAATTTTTATCTCTCACGCTGGCAGTTAAAGTAGTTTCTTCTATAGAAGAAGCGATTCATCACATAAATACGTATGGATCTATGCATTCTGAAGCGATTATTTCAGAAAACGAGGAAAACGTTAGCAAATTTTTCACTTCTGTTGATGCGGCGGCACTTTATCATAATGCATCAACTCGTTTTACTGATGGATCTGAATTCGGATTTGGAGCAGAAATTGGCATCAGTACACAAAAGCTACACGTAAGGGGACCAATGGGGCTTCCTGCATTAACTTCTACAAAATATGTGATTCGTGGAAATGGACAGATTCGAAAATAAAAATAAAAGACACTCAATTGGATTGGGTGTCTTTTATTTTAAAAATTATTTACCATATAAAAAGCCCAACAAGCATAGCGCTTAATAAGGAAACAGCCATTCCGCTAACAAGAAGTTTCCAAACATTTTTACCGATGACTGATGATTTTTCTCCACCAAATAATGAATTGTAAGTTCCGTAAATCATACCTACTGTACTAAAGTTAGCAAAAGAAGCTAGAAATGTTGTGGCAACCGCAACCGTATGCGGTTGTAAAGACTTTAAGTTTGATTTTAAATCCATCATTGCAACAAATTCATTCGTCGTTATTTTGATCCCCATTAGTTCAGCTACATACATAGCATCACTGCCCGATAAACCGAGTAAAAAAGCGAAAGGACTAAAGATAATGGAGAAGATTTTTTGTATTGTTAACCCCGTTACAAAAAATCCTAAAATCCCATTTAAACATGCTGTTAAAGCTACATAACCAATTACCATAGCTAAAATAACGATAACCATATTCATCCCGACTAACATACTGTTGGAAATAGTAGAAAAGAAATCCTTTTTTTCATGTTTGGAAGGTGAATAAACAACGTCTTCGTCTTTCGAAACTTCCACAGGATTTAATACATTGGCTAAAATTAATGCGTTAATACAGTTTAATGGGATTGCGCTGAAAATATAAGTTGCTGGAACCATTGATAAATAAGCGCCAAGAATGGATCCGCTAACGCTACTCATACTCATAATCCCAAAAGTTAATAATCGATTTTCTTTTAAAACAGATAATTGATCACGAACAACCGCAAGTGCTTCGGTGTTTCCTAAAAACATCATTTGAATCGAAAAGAAACTTTCTAACTTTGGTAAACGAGAAATCTTTGAAATAATTGCACCTACTTTATCAATAATCCAAGTTAAGATTCCAAAGTAAGAAAGAATATCAAAGAACGTGATAACAAAAATGATAGGAAGTAATGCGCTAAAGAAGAAATCAATTGTTTGATTTTCCATAGCGGAAGGAAATGCAAACCGAATCCCTTCATTTGCACATGCCAGTAGCCAACTGAAAAATGAAGCAATTTTATTAATGATAATACTGCCTAGCTTTGTGCCTAACATAAACCACGTAATAAAAAGCTCCAATATGATGAGAATTACAATTGGTCTCCATTTTATATGTTTTTTATTAGGCGAACATAAGTAAACAATTAATATGACAACGAAAATCCCTAACATATTCAATATGAAATACATGTCAACAACTCCTTGAGGCTTATTATTTGTATATAAAAAAGCCTCTATTCTTCCAAATTTGGATTATGATTAGAAGTTATGAAGAAGGTTAATGATGTTTGGGATTCCTGTATTTTAATTTGCTTTATTTTGAGCAATCGCAGTATTTACAAAACAAGTAGCTATTTTCAATTATTTGGTTGCATGTTAAACGTAAGCAAATGTAAACATCGCTTATAAATAAGAACGGTGAGTTGGCCATGAACCTTGGAGTTTTCGAAGTTGTATAATTTGTCCTGTATGATAAGCATCGTGCAAAAGGATATTCATATATTGTTGCCAAATTGGTAGAGAAGGCTTTGGTTGGTCTAGTTCTGCTTCTTGAAAGGATGTTAATGAAGATTGTAAGGCATCATGTACTTGAAGCGTTCGTTTCACTGTTTGTTGCCAAGCGTCATCATCATTAGGTCCGCCTTGGATAAACGTCTCATCATTATTTTGTGGAGTAACAAATGTGTCATCTTCATGTAAGCGGGAAAGTAAACGCTCTTTAAAGACTAATAAATGGTTCACATTTTCCCAAATCGTATTACTGGCAGCACCTTCTGGTTGCCAACATGCTTGTTCAGCGGTAAGATTCTTTAACGCTTCTGATATTGGTGGGTACCATTCTTCTTCGTAAAAAACTTGTTGGACTCCATTTTGCAACATTTCTTTTCTTCCCATCCGTATAGCCTCCTGTTCATTTTCTTCATAAAATACATTCTCTTTTCGTTTCAATATACCTTCTCTATAGCTGAGCAAGAGAAGGAAATGCAACGTATAACAGGGCCGTTAATAATCAAGATTTTCATTGAGTCAGAATGAAAAAGAGTATAAACCTTTCTCTATTTGCTCATTGATTAGAGTTTTTTGAATTCGCAAAATAATTCTGAAAATATAGAAGGTTAAATTCGATAAAAATAGAATTTAATATATAGCAAACAAGGAGGGATAAAATGGAGGTTTATCACATAACGAGTAGAAAGAGGGAAACTTATAACGTTCAAGTGAAATATTCGATACTTTTCGAATGTGCGCTTGGCATTGCAGCAATTACTCATAAGAGGTTAATTGATACACTTGAAAAGAGTCAAAATGAATGGGAAGAGATTAGACAATCATTAACAAAAGAGATGAGAGAGCAATTACAGTTTGTAGAAAAACATAATACGTGGAAAGCGTTGCTTCAGTTGTTGTATGAAGAGGACCTTCAGGATTTATCGCAGTTTTATGCTAAAATCGATTCACTTTCAGAAGAAAATTTGAAGTATATATGTTTACCGTTTTTAGGAGAGAAGTACCAAGAAAAAAGAACTTTAGCGGCGAGTGGAAACGTAACTGCAATACATGAACTAATGGAACTGACAAAAGATCATCAGTTTTTCTCTACTTATATTCGTTTTATATGCGATGTTGATGTACAAGTGCTAAAAGCCCATTTAATTACTGTTATGACAGGGTGGTATGAGAGCGTTATTCAGACAAAGGAAGAAGAAATACGTTCTATATTAAAACGAGATTATGAAGCAAAGGTTGAAATGAATAAAAAGATGAAACCGGAAGAGTTTGTCGAGTGGGCGACCGGTGGTGTGAATTATATGCCAGAGCCAAGTGTTCATTGCGTACTTCTTATCCCACAGATGACGTACAGACCGTGGAATATTGAAGCGGATATTGAAGATACGAAAGTATTTCATTACCCAGTTGCAAACGAAAGCATCCATCCTGAAGATCCATATGAACCGAACTATTTTTTAGTTCAAAAACATAAAGCTCTTGGAGATGAAGCGAGGTTACGCATTGTAAAAATGTTGTTTGAAAAAGAAAGAACATTGCAGGAAATTACAGAAAACCTGCAACTCGGTAAATCGACTGTACACCATCATTTGAAATTGTTACGTGCGGCGAAGTTAGTGGATATACATGACGGAAAATACGTATTAAGAAAGAAAGCAGTACAGTCTTTAGCGAAAGAATTAGATATGTTTTTGAATAGATAATTAACAACGAGAATGTACATAAAGGGAGGAATATAAAAGAAAAGTTGGTGTGTGAAATTGAAAAATATATTGAAAAATCGTTCGTTCTTTTTTATGTGGATTGGTAGTGCAATCTCTGAATTAGGAGGGGCTTTCGGAACGTTGTGTAATTCAATTCTAGTATATGAGTTAACAGGGTCAGAAATGGCTTTAAGTAGTATGTGGTTATTATATTTCATCCCATCACTCATATTGCAATTAATAAGTGGCCCATTTATTGATAAATGGAGCCGGAAGTGGATTATGATATTTTCGCAATGGGTGCGAGCTTCCGTTTTCTTACTACCGTTAGTCATGTTACTTACTAGTAGTATAGAAGTTTGGCATGTGTATATCGTACAAATTATAATCGGGCTTATTACGCCGCTGTATACACCTGCAAGTCAAGCAATTACACCGAGCATTGTAAATGAAGAACAACTTCAAGACGCAAATGCATATATTGATGGGATGGCTCGACTTATGATGTTTCTTGGACCAATATTAGGCGGAGTGGCCATTCATTTGATTGGAGTAGAACTTACACTATCTTTCGTATGCATTTGTTTATTTGTTAGTGGCACTTTCTTACTTTATATAAAAGAAAATAGAGCGTCGCAACCTATTCGGAAAACGTGGCTAGAACAGTTTCTTCACGGTTTTACATATTTTTTCACAAAACCAATCATCGTTTGGCTCGGTATATTTCTTACTTTCGTACAATTTGCAGTAGGAGTAACAATGGTCACAAACCTTCCTTATATAAAGGGCGAGCTGTCAGCGGGATATGCGGAATTTGGTTATTTTATGGCTGGATTCCCACTTGGCTATGTAGTTGGATCTATACTAGTCGGAAAAGTAACATATAAAAGCCGGCGTATACTTATGCTTGGAGGATTGTTTATAGGGGGACTCACATACATTTCGCTAGGGTTCAATCATAGCATTATCATTGCAATAATAGTTGAAGTAATAGCAGGGATTTGTATTGCATTTTTCAATGTTCATAACACAACAATATGCCAACAAACAGTACCAAACAATATGATAGGACAAGTATTTTCAGTGCGATTATTTTTCATACGATCCGCTATGCCGTTAGGTGTGTTATTAGGAGGCATACTAAGTGAAATGTGGGGGGTAAGATCACTTTACTTTATCATCGGTGCGATTATATGTGTTACTTCTTTAATAGGAATATTCCTTCCATATTTCAAATTTTTAGATGAAGCTGTTGAAGAGAAAATAGCATAATTCAAACAATTAAAACTTTTTAATTGAAAATAATTATCATAATCAACTATAATAGAAGAATACTAGTATTCGTATTAAAAAGAGGGAGTGGAATATATGTTTATCGAAACAAAAACATTTACAGTAAAAGAAGGTACATCAAATATAGTTGTAGAACGTTTCACAGGAGAAGGTATTATTGAAAAATTTGAAGGCTTTATCGATTTAAGTGTTCTTGTGAAAAAAGTAAGACGCGGTGACGAAGAAGTAGTCGTTATGATTCGCTGGGAATCTGAAGAAGCTTGGAAAAACTGGGAAACAAGTGAAGAACATTTAGCAGGGCATAGAGCGAGCCGTGGTAAACCAAAACCAGATCATATCATTAACGTTGATCACGCAGTTTATTATGTGAAATCATCGAAAGCGGCTTATCAACAGTCGTAATATATATGTATGTAAAGGTAGAGGATATTTGTTTAGGAATAAACAAATATCCTCTTTTTTTGATTTATAGTAAAATATGGATGTGATATATGTTTTATTGTTTCGTTAAATGGAGGTAAATGAAGTGAAAAAAATGTTTGGAGGTTACAAATGTTAGAAGCACAGACATCTATTAAACATGAACAACATAAAAAATTAGTGCAAACAATAGTAGCTGAAATCTTATCAATAGATAAGGTAACTGGATGTATGCTTATCGGTTCTGTCGCAAGAGGTGATGCATATCCTGATTCGGATTTAGACTTATATATTCTTTTAGAAGACGGACAAAAGAAGAAGTTTCATTCTGAAACGAGAGAAGAGATTTTAGTTGAATATAAGTATGCGGATGTTAATCAAATACTAGTAAACTTTCAAAACAATCCGATGGAACTATACTCATTTTTAGAAGGGGAAATTTTGTTTGATAAAAGCGGTGAGCTAAAAAAGTTAAAGGAAATAGCTGCATATGAATTTGAAAACTATCGTGTTTCTAGCGACAAAGTGAAAAGTATTTCTCATTGGTTACATAGTTCGCTCATTAAAATTCAGTCTGCTTTGAAAGCAAATGATGAGTTAAAAGCTTCATACATCGTTCATACTTCAACTTGGACATTGTTAGAAGGGATATGGGCTATTAATAATAAACCTACACCGCCAGCGGGATCTGTTTTAAGGTATATTCAAACGTTGCCGAATAAGCCAATTCATTTGAAAGCATTCCTTCATAAATTATTTTTAGGGGATACGAAAGAACGTATTGAATCGGCAATCGTGTTAATGGAGTGGGTGTTACATAAATAATGGTGTCTAATGTTGTTGGTAAATCGATATCTCGTTTCTAAGAGCCTATATATTGGGAAAATCGTTGATATAAATTTCATATACTACATAACTAGCAACTAAAAGAGCGTAATCTAGTCTAATTTCCAGCTAGATTACGCTCTTTTTAATCCAATTGAATCTCAAATTCAAGCACAGCTTGATCTTTCCTAAACGGCATATTGAGTTCTTTAAATCGTAAGCTTATTCCAGACGAATTCTCAGGAAGGGCAGGAGATATAACGAAATGATGACTAAAATGTCCATCAGTGCCGCCACCACCTTCTGGCCAGCAGTCATATGTATTATCTATTGATAATTGGAAGAAACTATGAGGCTTATTTTCATTGAAAACTTCATCAGTGGAATCCCAATCGCTATATAAATAAACTACACTAGCATTTGCGTATTGCCGAATAAAAGTTACCGTATACATGATACCATTATGTTCATATGTTTTAAAAACCGGTATATGTTTTTGGAATGCAGTTGGTTCAACGCGAGGTTTAAATTCCCCTTCGTCCATCATGGATGAGAAAAGTGAATTTAGATAATCTGGATAAAATCCGTATTGCTTTGCCCATTTATAAATAGCTTCATCATGTGGAAAACCTGGATCACCACCTGAAAGTTCTTTCCGTTCTTTTAATAGGGCACAAATTTTTTCATCGATAGTATATAATCTTTCATCGTAATAATCAGTAGGGCGTTCAAAATTCATTCGTTGCATAATCATTCCTCCTTTTCTTTATTTTAACAAAAAAAGAAAGGGCAATACATTTTTAAATATAAGTATTAAGTGTTAATTTAAAATCATTTATAAATCAAATATTGTAGACTTAAAATGAAGTTTGAAAACAAGTTCTATTTTGCAAAGAAATTGCTTATGCATAAAATAATAATAATGTATGAATCAAGCAGGTATCCCATATGGTAAAGTACGAAACTATTAGTAGTACAGTGAAATTAATAGGAGGTTACCGCTATGTTACCGCTATGACAGCTGTTTTTAAAGATATGGCATTCCAGCTAAAAACGGAACGACTCGACCTGAATATGTGGGAGGAATCAGATGCAGTCTGGCTGAGACAATTAATTGGTGAACGTGGTGTGGACATGCCAACCATTGAATCTGTTCGTAGCTCTCTTATCGAAATGCGCAAGAAAGCAACTGAAAATGGCATTTCTCTTCTTACTATACGTAGGCGAGAAGAAGGGGATTTCATCGGATACTGTGGCTTAATTATCGGTCGAGCCACGCTTGAAGAGCCGGAGATTGCATATGAGTTGTTCCAAAGTGCTCATCGCAAAGGTTATGCGACAGAGGCAGCATCAGCAGTGCTTGAGGCTGCGATTGCTACGGGTCGTCATAGACTTTGGTCTACTGTAGGTGCTTGGAATACTGCGTCTTTTCGGGTGTTAGAGAAGTTAGGATTTAAGCGGCATCATAGTACGTTTGGCGAACGCGGTGAGATTGTTTGGAATGTGCGCGATCTGTAGAGACCTGGCCAAATTTGAAATAATAAGAAATGTCAAAGAAAGCCCATATGTTAGGTATGGGCTTTTCCTTATAGTAAATCTTGATTTTTTATTTATTTAAGTGTAATAGTCTATCTCTCACCTTAATTTTTCACATCATTATATAATTCCAATGCCTCTTTCACATTCAATCCATTTTTCACGATACCATGAATCGCTTGAATCATCGAAGCAGGATGTTCAGATTGCCATATGTTTCTGCCCATATCGACGCCAATTGCGCCTTCTTGCAGTGCATTGTACGTAATGTTTAATGCGTCTTCAATTGAATCTAGTTTTGGACCGCCAGCGATTACGACTGGGGCAGGGCAAGTGCTTGTGATTTTTTCGAATCCTTCGCAGTAATACGTTTTAATAATGTCAGCACCCATTTCAACACATACACGGGAAGCGAGTGCTAGAAAGCGTGCTTCACGTTTTTGCAGTTCTTTTGCAACAGCGGTAATGCCGAGTACTGGCAGACCATAATCGTGTGCTTCTGAAACTACATTTGCGAGATTTGTAACTGTTTGTGTTTCATAGTCTGATCCGACGAAAACAGATACACCGACGCCAATTGCATTTTGTTTTACTGCTTCTTTTACAGGGGTAACAATTGTTTCATTCGCTAAGTCTTTACCGACGACAGTAGCTCCGCCTGATACACGCATAACCATCGGTGTACTGCAATTTTCAGGAATGCATGAGCTAAGTACACCTCGCGTTAAAAAGAGAGAATCCGTATAAGGAAGCAAGTTTTTAACTGTTTCAAGTGGTTGTTCAAGCCCGTGAATTGGTCCTAAAAAGTAGCCGTGATCTATCGCTAACATAACCGCTCTGCCATCAGGTAAAATTGTATTTAATCGATTTTTAAATCCCCAAGTCATTCAAAATCACTCCTTCGTTAATGTTGGATTTTCCGTTTGAACAGTATCTTTATTTGGTAAATGTGGTGACTTTATAAAAACCGCTTTAAAAGGTTTGTCAGAATGGTTAATAAGATAGTGAGATTCATGAGGACGAACTTGCAGGACATCACCTTGTTTCATTGGAACTCTTTCGTTATTTACATAGAAATCTATTTCACCTTCTAATGCATAAAAGACCTCTTCGCACGTCGTATGATAATGGTTTTGAAACTCCTGACCAGGCTGAATGACAACAAGGCCAAGATCAATATTCGGACCTTGTATTAAATATTTCGGCCCGTTATCACCGAAGCGATAGGAGAAGTCATTTTCATTCGCTTTTAACATACATTCCACTCCTTTATGTAATGTGTTACAGTGCACCAGGCGCAATCCACATATGTGAAGTGAGCCCTTTATCAGCTAAAGCGAGCTGACTGTCATATACAGTTTTCCATGTTTCATAGAACTCTTTATATAGTTCGTGATTTTCAGTAACTGGTTCGAATGTTTGCTCCCACTGTACAAACTCTTCGGCAGTCTCTTCCATAGATGCATATATGCCAGCACCAACTCCTGCAGCAATCGCAGTTCCTAAAGCAGCTGCTTCTTTCACAACAGGTACTTTTACAGAAATACCAAGGACGTCTGATAGAATTTGTGGCCATAGTTTTCCTTTAGCGGCACCACCAGCAAAAATAACTTCAGAAGGGAATATACCAGTTAGATTTTCTATTAATTGTAAGTTTCCAAGTGTTACGAAGGCGGCATTTTCTTCAATAGCACGGAATAGCTCTTTTTTTCCACATTTGTCAGCGTCTAAACTTAAATTTAAAAAAGAAGGTGCGGCATGACGCCAAGAAATGTAGTTCATAACGTTTGAAAAAGTAGGGATAATGCCATGTGAGCCGACAGGTACGTCTTTCGCTTGTTCTTCTAATAATTCATAAGCATCTACACCGAGTTTGTCAGCAAGTTTCTTTTCCTCTTGGCAAAAAGCGTCTCGAAACCAGCGCATAACGAGGCCTGGGAAAAAGGCAATCGTTTCGTATTGCCATAGGTTACGTACGACGTGACAATTTATACGAATCGCAGCTTGTGGATCTGGTATTGGCTCAGTAACATTCACTTCTTGTTGCCAAAAACTACCTCCGCATATTAATGTTTGATTCGGTTTTACGACTCCAGTTCCGAGTGATGCCATTTGAGCATCTCCGCCCCCGGCTACGACAGGAATTCCTTCACGTAATCCAGTTAATGCTGCACATTCTTTTGTAACATTACCAATCACAGTGCCAGCTTCATTTACTTTTGGTGAAAATAGTAAAGTTATACCACACTCTTTAGCTACATCGTTATCCCAATTTCTATTTTGTAAATCAAAGATTCCAGACGTACAACCGTTTGAAGGATCAATTTGCAGCACGCCGCTTAGTTTATATAAAATCCAATCGTTTAACATTGTAAAAGAGTGAATAGAATTATAGACGTCGGGTTCATGTTTTTTTATCCAAAGTAGGCGAGGTAAAGCGCCTAATGAAAAAGTTTGCCCAGACTTTGTATATAAATCTTTTTCAAGATGTGACCGAATTTCTTTTAGTTCACTAACCTCCGCGGATGCACGCCCATCAACATTTGCACACGCCCATATTTCTTGCCCATTTTTATCATATAAAACAAAACCTTCTCGCATACTAGTAGCGCTAATAGCTTGAATGGAAGAGGGCGAGATATTACTTCTTTGTAAAACTTCTTTCGTGCATTGTTGTACAAGCTTCCAATTTTCTATTACATCAAAGTTCATAGAGCCTGAATAACGAGGGTCAGATTTATGAATCCATTCTCTTTGACTTACTGCAATTTGATTACCCTGTAAATCAAAAAGAACTGCTCGTATGCTTCCTGTACCAGCATCGAAAGCTAATAAATTGGACATTAACAATCACCATCCTTTCGTAATAAGGAGAGGGCAGTTTCCTCATCGGTAATTAATGTATGAATAAACTTTCCTTTTAAGGCACCATAAATTGCATCTATCTTTTCAGTACCTCCAGCAACACCGACGACATGCTTCATATTGCGCAAAACAGAGAGGGACGTGCCAATTAGACGATTGTGATGCGAGAGCTCTAATAAATCGCCATTTGTATCATAAAACTGTCCTAAAATATCGCCAGCACCGTTTTGACTACGAATATATGTCATCTCACGTAAAGTTAATTTTTCTTTTTTTACAATCGTAGCATCTTGAGATAGCCCACCAATCCCAACAACAGCCGTATGAGCAAGTGAAGCGACATGAAGCATATCTTTTACACTCGGTTCTGATAGAATACTTTGTGCCATTTCGGTTGTAGACGCTAGAAACGGCGTAGGGATAATGTGAAGATCACCTTGCATGTAATGTAAATAGTTTTGTTTTCTCGGGAGATAGTGATTTACTCCGCCTGTTAACGTTACGATTGAGAGATTAATAGAACTTTCGAAATGAATGTTTTCTAGCATTTTGCTAATTGTTTCTCCCCAGCCAATACCGAGTAAATCTCCTTGCTGGAGCTGAGTTTCTAAATATTGTGCAGCAGCTTTTCCGAGAGAATCGTGATAATTGTTTACTGGGGTCGGGATAATAAAAGCATCTTTTAAGTGGAATTTTTTCATTAAGTCACGCTCAATACTTAAACAGTGCAAACCAGTCCCTTTTACGTGAAATGTAACGATACCTTCACTCCGCGCCTTCTCTAATAACCGAACAACTTTATTTCTTGAAATGTGAAGAAGTGAAGCAATCTCTTGTTGTGTTAATTGGTCTTTGTAATAGTACCAAGCTACTTTCGTTAATAAATTTTCTTCAAAGTTCAGCTGTGTCATACTCTTCATCCCTTTCAACAATTGACCACAGCTTAAACATATGTACCATATATTTTGTTTATTCCAGTTGAAGCGATTAATAGTACGTAGAAAAAAGTGTTCTAGATATAAAAAAAGGAATATACAATGCTACAAAACAAGTAGAACACATAATCATTTTCTCAAAAAATGTTCTGTATAAAGGCAGGTGACATCATGTGGAGAACGCACCTTTATTACAAGTAAAAAAAATGAGTAAGGCATTTTTAAATCAACTTGTATTAAAAGAAGTGAACATTCAAGTAGAGCGCGGAGATATATACGCTTTAGTTGGAGGGAATGGTGCCGGGAAATCAACATTAATGAAAATATTAACGGGGTTATATTCGTATGATGATGGAGAAATGTATGTAAAAGGAACGAAGCAACAGTTTTCAAATCCGTCAGAAGCACATCGAAAAGGTATGTATTTAATACCGCAAGAACCACTCATTTTTCCGCATATGACTATTGAAGAAAATATATGTATCGGGTTAAAAGAAAAGAAAAAGAAATTAAGAGTACAGATTCAGCAATTGATTAGCAGCCTAGGATGGGATATTGACCTTAATGAACTAGGAGGATCATTATCGATTGCGCAACAACAGTTAGTAGAAATTGTTAGAGGATTAATACGAGAAGCTGAGATTCTTATTCTAGATGAGCCAACATCGACATTAACAACTCACGAAATTAAGAGTCTTTTTGTGTTGATGAAAAGTTTACAAGAAAAAGGAATTGGGATGATTTATATTACGCATCGTTTTCCAGAAATCTTTGAAATTGCCAACAAAGTAGCAATATTACGAGATGGAATGATTGTAAGTCAAGGAGATGTATGTGACTATACATATGACATGCTGATGGAGGGACTATTGCCAAAAGGGTATAAACAGAAAGAGAAAATAGAAGTAGTTCAAGAGACCACAAGGATGAAAAAAATATTAGAAGTGATTGATATAAATGGTCACGCATTCGAAAATATATCATTCACTATACATGCTGGTGAGATTGTAGGTATTGCTGGCATTGTTGGATCGGGCAGAACGGAATTAGCAGAAGCGATATTTGGATTGAAAACTGTAAAAACAGGGTCTATTTTATTAGATGGGAAATCAATTGATACATGTTCTTTGCATAAAAGGCTAGACGAAGGATTAGTTTATGTGCCGGAGGATAGGGCGAGGAATGGAATTTTCTCAATGGCTTCTGTTAAAGAAAATATTGCAGCAGCAAGTTTACAGCAATATAATCGCTTTTTTATAAATCAAGAAAAAGAAAGCGCTTTAGTTAATTCGTTTATAGAACAGTTCCGAATTGTTGTACAGAATATGAATAAAAAACTGGCATCTTTATCAGGAGGTAATCAGCAGAAGGTCGTGCTTGCAAAGTATCTCGCATGTAATCCTAAAGTTATTATTCTTGATGAGCCGACTCGTGGAATTGATGCGAAAGCAAGGCTTGAAGTGTATGAGACGATCGAAAAAATGAAAAGAGAAGGACTCGCAATTTTATTAATCTCTTCAGATGTTGAAGAAATTGTTCAATTAGTAAACCGTGTATATATAATGCGAAATGGACAATTTGTTTCTCATTTAGAGAAACAAAATATGAATGTAGATGAAGTTACACGTCTTGCATACGGAGGTGTAACGGAATGAAGCGCATGTTAAAAATGCACGAAACGTCTATCATAACGTTACTACTAATTTATATAGCTATTGTAGGAATGATAAATCCTAGTTTTATTCAATTTAACTCGTTATCTTTAATGGTGAAATCAAGCGTTATTTTAGTCGTGCTAGCAATCGGCCAATCGTTCGTCTTATTTACGAAAAATATAGATGTATCAGTTGGTTCAAGCATGGGGTTAAGTGCAGCAGTTTGCGGAATGTTGCTAACGAATGAATATAGTGCATCCTTGTCGATATTTGCTGCTATTACACTTGGCGCTATTATCGGTTTCGTAAACGGGATTGGCGTTGCGAAATTTCGGGTACCAGCCATTATTATGACATTAGGCATGTTAGGAATTATTAGAGGTGCCATGTTAATTTTCACAGGCGGGAAGTGGATTGAAGATATTCCAAACGATTTTAAGCAGCTGTCATCTATCGTCATTCTTGGTTTACCTATAACTGTATGGTTCGTTCTTATTATTTTACTACTACTATACTTCTTTTTAAGGAAAGTGCCATTTGGAAGATACTTTTATGCAGTAGGTGATAATGAAGATGGCGCGAGACTTATTGGTATACCTGTTAATAAAGTGAAGATATGTGCGTTTATAATTTCAGGCATAAGTGCTGCACTCGCTGGTTGCATATTTGTTATGAATATCGGGTTCATTCCAAATCAAACTGGTACAGGATTAGAATTACAAGTAATCGCAGCCGCTGTACTAGGAGGCATTCATTTAAAAGGAGGAACAGGATCTTTATTTGGAGCTGCATTAGGAGCATTATTTTTAGAAACAATAAGCAGTTCACTCGTCTTTCTAAAAATACCAGCATTTTGGAATAATGCTATTTCAGGTTTTTTATTATTACTTATCATCATACTGGATAGTGTTATGAAAAAGTGGAAGGCCGAAAGGAGGATGAATCTATGAAGTATGTATACAGATGGGAAGGTGTACTAATTGTATTGCTTCTTATAGAATTCATTCTCTTTAGTTTAATCAATAGTGATTTCTTAAATATTAGTAATCTCCTTTTTAGTACAAATGATTTCCTATTTATCGCAATTGCGGCGATACCAATGACTTTCGTTATAGTAACAGGAGGAATTGATGTATCGGTCGGCTCAATAATGGGTCTCACTTCGATCTTAATCGGTGTACTTTGGATGAACGGAATATCTATTTTGTTTGCTGTCATAATAGCCCTAATAATTAGTTGCCTATCAGGCGCTTTAAACGGACTCATTATAAAAATGACAGATGTCGAACCACTCGTCGTTACACTCGGAACGATGTTTTTATACGGAGGAATTGCACTCGTCATTTCAGGAGGAGCAGGTGCTTCTGGGTATGAAGGGATAAGTGGTTTACCTGACGTATTTGTACAACTGGCAAATGGTAGTTTTATAGGAATACCGAATTTATTATGGCTACTGATCGTATTAACAGTTTTATGTGCTGTATTATTTCACCGAACTATATACGGACGCCATATAAAATTAACAGGTGCGAATGAAAATGCAGCAAAATACACCGGGATTAAGACGAAGAAAGTAGTCATCATTGCTTACATGCTTTCCGGGTTAGGAGGTGGATTAGGGGGGACTTTCTTAACTGCCTATTTCGGTTCGGCACGTGCTGATATGGGAAGTGAAACAATTTTACCAATCATTACGGCAGTCGTATTAGGCGGGACACTTATTACAGGGGGAAAAGGAAGCATTATCGGTACTGTACTGGCGAGTATTTTCATTGGACTCATGCAGTATGGCTTGCAAATGACGGGTTTAACAAATGAACAATCCAACGTAGTAATTGGTATTATCCTTATTCTTTCAGTTATTATGAGACATTTCAAATTACATCAATTCACACTGGGGAAAAGAAAGAATTTGCATAAGGGGGAAATGTCATGAAGAGAAAACTAGGGATTGTATTCATTGTATGTATTTGTTTAATCGGTTTAATCGCCTGTTCTAGTCAAACCGCAGATAAGAAAAAAGCGGATGATGTGAAATTTGCATTTATCCCGAAATTAACAGGAGTTGGATTCTTTACATCAGGTGGTGAAGGAGCAAAAGAGATGGGAGATAAACTAGGCGTACAAGTGAAATATGATGGCCCCTCTGAAGCAAGTGTTTCTGGGCAAGTAAAATATATAAACAATTTCATTAACCAAAACTATGATGCACTTATGGTTTCTTCAACGTCAGTTGATGGTTTATCGCAATCACTGCAACGTGCTAAGAAAAAAGGGATGACTGTTTTAACTTGGGATTCCGATGTGAATCCGAAAGATCGTTCCTTTTATATAAGCCAAGGAACACCAGACCAACTTGCTAACTTATTAATTGAAATGACTTCCAAGCAAATTGGAGATAAAGGGAAAGTAGCATTTTTTTATTCTAGCCCAACAGTAACAGATCAAAACCAATGGGTAACGAAAGCGAAAGAAATTATTAAAGAGAAATATCCGAACTGGGAAATTGTAACGACGCAGTACGGTGAAAATAATGCGCAAAAGTCTTTGTCAGTAGGGGAGAATATTTTAAAAACGTATCCGGATATTAACGCAGTTATTTGTCCAGATGCAACAGCACTCCCAGCCATGGCGCAAGCAGCTGAAAACTTAAAAATGGATAAAAAGGTTGTCGTAACTGGCTTCTCTACACCAAACGTTATGCGTGATTACGTAAAACGAGGAACTGTACAACAATTCGGGTTATGGGACGTAAAACAACAAGGTGCACTCGCAACGTATGTAGCAAATGAAATTGTTGTAAAAGGGAAGAAGTTAAAAGTAGGGGATAGCTTTGAAGTAAAAGGAATTGGAAAAGTGAAAGTAGAGCCAAACTCCATTCAAGGATATGATTATGAGGCAGAGGGAAACGGAATTATCGTACTACCAGAACGAGTCGTATTTACAAAGGATAATATTGATAAATATAATTTTTAGTAACAAAAAACGTCCGATATATTCGGACGTTTTTATTTCTTCATTAATTATGAACTGTTTCTTTTTCATTTAATCCAAGTGTACGACCTGTAGAAGTGTGAAGGTCTTGGAACAATCTTGGATTTTCTGTTAATGAAATGCCGTAAGAAGGAATCATTTCTTTTATTTTTCCTTCCCATTCTACCATTCGGCTTGGGAAACATTTTTCTAATACTTCAAGCATAACATGAACGGCAGTAGAAGCACCCGGTGATGCACCTAGTAACGCTGCGATTGATCCATCAGCCGCACTAACAACTTCTGTACCGAATTGAAGTGTTCCTTTACCGCCAGCATCAGTATCTTTAATTACTTGTACACGCTGACCAGCAACTACAATATCCCAATCTTCACTTTTTGCGTTCGGAATGAATTCGCGTAATTCTTCCATACGTTTTTCATGTGATAACATAACTTGCTGAATTAAGTATTTTGTTAATCCCATTTCTTTTACACCAGCAGCTAACATCGTTAAGACGTTATTCGGCTTTACAGAACCGATTAAGTCAAGGTTTGAGCCAGTTTTTAAGAATTTAGGTGAGAACCCTGCGAACGGTCCGAACAATAAAGCTTTTTTATTGTCTATATATCTCGTATCAAGGTGAGGTACAGACATTGGCGGAGCGCCAACTTTAGCTTTACCGTATACTTTCGCATGATGTTGCTCTACAACTTTTTGGTTTTTACATACCATAAATAGTCCACTTACCGGGAATCCACCAATATGTTTTGATTCAGGGATACCAGTCTTTTGAAGTAGGGGTAGGCTACCGCCACCGCCGCCGATAAAGACGAATTTAGCAGTGTGATGCTCAATTTTACCACTATTCATATCGTGTACTTTCACTTCCCACAAACCATTTTTCGTGCGTTTAATGTTTTCGACACTATGTTTGTAGTTTAGCTCGACATTTTTCGTTTTTAAGTAATCAAACAACATTCGTGTTAATGCACCAAAGTTAACATCTGTTCCAGAGTCAATTTTCGTTGCCGCCATAGGCTCATTAGATGTACGACCTTCCATAATGAGTGGAAGCCATTTTTTTAATGTTTCAGGAGAATCGGAAAACTCCATTCCTTGAAACAGTGGATTTTTTGAAAGCGCTTCAAAACGGTTTTTTAGAAACTGCACATTTTTTTCACCTTGTACTAAACTCATATGAGGTAGAGGCATAATAAAATCTTGTGGATTACGAATTAATTTGCTTTTTACAAGATATGCCCAAAATTGTCTTGAAAGCTGGAATTGTTCATTCACTTTTACAGCCTTACTAATATCTATAGATCCGTCAGATTTTTCGGAAGTATAGTTCAGTTCGCATAGCGCAGAATGCCCTGTACCTGCATTATTCCATTCATTAGAGCTTTCTTCCCCGGCACTTGCGAGTTTTTCAAAAACTTTAATTTCCCATTCTGGTGCTAATTCTTTTAGCAATGAGCCTAACGTTGCACTCATAATTCCTGCACCAATTAAGATAACGTCTGTTTTTTGCTGCATGTTGCTCATGATAATCTCTCCATCCCCTATATTGGCAAAAAAGAGTAGGTGTTTTCTATGTCTAAGCCGTAAAAGAGAAACACCGCCTAGGCCCCACCTAGGTATTTACCTTTTTTGTCTCAATTGTATAACCATCTCATACTCTATTATAATAATTAATAGACTAAAATATCTAGTGTTATCTGATAATTTTAAACTATTTAACGTTTTATTCGCCAAAAATCTTATTTAACAAGCTCTTTTAAGGTGATAAATAGAAAAAAATTACAGTTTGAAATTATCTCGAAAAAGCTTACGTATCCAAAAGCGGGTAGAAAGGATACCTTTTTGTGGAATTTTTTGCTCTGTTTATTGTATGATTATTCTGAAAGTTAAAAGGAGGGATACACATGCGTACACAAGAACAAATCGCAAGCTTATTTCGAAATTTTTCAATAAAGGAATGTAAAGGGTCAAGTGACTTATATGAATACTTAGCAATAAAAATAGCTGAAGATGAGGAAGTACTTACACTATCTTCCTACGCTCAAGCAGGTCAACCAGTCCCAAACTTATTATTAGGTGCCGTACATTATTTATTACTAGCAGGGAAAGAACATCATCTGAAAACGTATTATAGTAGCTTAGTTGAAAGTGCTAATACGGATTTAGATCAAGCTTTTCATCATTTTAAAGATTTCTGTAAAATGTACAGAGAGGAAATCATTACTTTATTACAAACGAAACTTGTTCAAACGAATGAAGTAAGACGATGTGCGTACTTATATCCAAGTTTCAATTACATATTTAACAAAGTGAATAAACCGTTAGCTTTAATAGAGATTGGGACAAGTTCTGGATTACAACTATTTTGGGACCAATATAGCTATTCGTACGGTACAGGTGAAAGTTACGGAAATATAAATTCGAATGTACATGTAACTTCTGAAATAAGAGGGGAGAATGTGCCTCAGCTTTTAAAAGAAAGTCCACCTGTCTTAGAAAGAATCGGACTAGATTTACATGTAAATGATTTACATAGTGACGAAGATTATTTATGGCTACGTGCACTCATTTGGCCAGAACATAAAGAAAGGCTTGAACTATTTGACCAAGCTGCATCTTTAGTGAAAAATAAATCAGTTCAATTAATAGAAGGAGACGGTGTAGAGCTATTACCATCTATTATTGAACAAATAAGGGAAGATGCTGTTATCTGCATTTTCCATACACACGTCGCCAATCAAATACCAGAACAAGTAAAACGTAAGCTGGAAAAACAAATCCAAGAAATCGGTGCAAATCGTGATGTATTCCATCTTTATAACAACATGTGGGACCGGGACCTTCATATTGATTATTATATTAACGGAAACGAATATCGTGAAACGGTTGGAGAAACGGAAGGGCATGGGAGATGGTTTAGTTGGAAACTTGGGAATGAGACGCTTTGTTAATATGTGAGAAATTTTTATTTTCAAGAAATCAGATAGTGAAATTCCAGAAAAATGAAAGTAACTAGTTACTTTCATTTTTCTTTTGTGATAATATGTTAGTAATTACTTACTTACATATTGAATGGAGGAATAAAAATGGGGAAATTAACAGCACGAGAAAAAGTTATGGAAGCTGCTACTTTATTATTCGGGGAAAAGGGGTATACAGCGACAACAATTCGTGAAGTGGCAGAAAAAGCGGGGGTAAGCGAATTAACGATATTTCGTAATTTTAAAAATAAGGAAAATCTTTTTAGGGAGAGTATTATTTTGCGGACGACACCAGTCGCATTGTTAGAGGAAATAGAAGAGCAATTTACGGGTGATTTATATAAGGACCTTACAAAAGTAGCAGAAACATATATTCAAACCAATTTGCCAAAGCTGAACTATATTTGGGCTGCGTTAATAGAATCAAGACAAAATAGTGAAATGAAAACATTACTACATGAGTTAAATTCACATCTAGTGAATCACTTAGAAAAATATTTAAAGCAACTTGGTGAGAAGGGACACATTTCCACCTGTAATTACCGTTTGATAGCGAATATGTTTTATGGACAACTGTTTTTATACATTATGAATGTAAGTATATCGGAAGAAGAAATTCAGTTAGAAGAGTATATAGAGACATGTGTAAATTTATTTATGAATGGGATTTTAAATAAATAAAACGAATAAGGGTGGCAGAAATGAGGAATATATTTGCATTAATAGCTTTAATTGCAGGTTTTTTTATGGCAATTTTAGATTCAAATATTGTGAATATCGCATTACCAGAAATGACAAAGACATTTCATACTTCAATTGATACAATTTCTTGGGTTGCTAATAGTTATAATGTTGCCTTTGTATCGTGTTTATTAATTGCAGCACGTCTGGCGGATCAGTTTGGTCGCAAGAAACTGTATATTATTGGTTTATTGTTTTTTTCTATTAGTTCATTTATGTGCGGTATAGCCACTTCTTTTCATACATTAGTTGCTTTTAGGGTAATACAAGGACTTTCTGCCGCAGTTATCGTACCAGTTGCTATGCCATTAGGCCTTAATTTAGTACCGAAAGAAAAACAAGGTATGATAGGAGGCGTCATGGGAGCTTTTGGGGGATTAGCAGCGGCGATTGGCCCTTCACTTGGAGGCGTTTTAACTGACAAATTAAATTGGAGTTGGGTGTTTTTTATTAATATACCAGTTGGTATTTTATCTCTTATCTTCGTGATTCTTTGTATTAAGGAATCGTATGATCATGCTGCAAGCTCTAAAATAGATTGGGCAGGTATGATTACTTCTGCATCTGCACTATGCTTACTCGTATATGCACTCATACAAGTAAATACAAATCATTTAAGCATGATAAGCTTAATACTTCTTTTTATGCTCTCACTCATAGGATTTAAATTGTTTTTTATCATTGAAAAGAAAAGTGAAAATCCAATGTTGCCATTAAAATTATTCACAAATAAAGAGTTCGCACTCTCGAATCTTTCTTTATTCTTTGTTGGAATGGGATTAATGAACTTTTTGTTTATACTTGCTTTTTATTTCGTTCAAGTAGGAGGTATGTCAGAATTACAGTCAGGTTTAATCATTAGCACACTAGCTATTGTTTCAATGCTTGTTACAGCAATAGTAACACCAATTGCAGCAAAGCAGGGGAGTTCATTAATAGGTAGTGTAGGGCTACTAACATTTATCATATCATCATATTTATTTAGTCAAATAGATTCAAACTTTACTACATGGGATTATATTTGGCGATTAATAATCGTTGGGATTGGAACAGGTTGCACATTAGCGCCATATACAACAACAGCAGTTTTAAGTGTGCCTATTGAAAAATCAGGTGTTGCTGCAAGTATATGTAATATTTCAAGAACAGTTGGAAGTATTGTTGGGGTTGCGATACTTGTGATGTTTCTGAATCATCAATTATTAGTTGAAAAAGAGAAGGTAAATAGGGAAGTAGTAACTGTGATTAAAAAAAGTGATTTGTCAAATTTAGAAAGGGGGGAAGTACTGCAAGCGATAAATAAAAAACAGCAAATCATATTAAAATCTGATGGAGAGCGAAAAATTTACAAACAAGTAAAGGAGGAATATCAGCAAGGAATAATTCGTAGTTATAATTTAGCATTTTTAATGGGCGCAACTATATTTTTTATCGCATTTATTTTTAATATAGGAAGAGTCTTATTAGAGAAGAAAAGAAGAGGATCGTTTGAATAAAGAAAAAGGCTGTGCGTCATATAGAGCACAGCCTTTTTATAGTGATATGTATTTAATCAAAACCCAGGTAATCCATCAATCTCACAAATTTTCTTGGATGTAAAACTTATATTTAGTAAAATTTTGCGCGAGGGGATGTTGTTCGGATCAATAATTACAATATAGTTTTGGCATAGTATTCCTCCAAACTAAAATTTTTTTTGTTCGTCAGAAAGATTGTCTTTAACACTATTACTTACACTACCATAACCGTTATTTTCAGTAAAACACGCTCCATCTAATGTAAGATTCCCTGAATGTTGTAATGTATTAAAAGTTCATTGGTACGCTCATTACTAAGTCGTAACATATCATATATGTATTTTTGGCTATATTGAGGATAGGTTGGTTTTATATATGTTTTAGTAATTGAAAGAAAACTATTAAGTATGAAGAAGGGGATATAGAAAGTTATAATATATAGAATTAGAAATAAGAATTTGATAGTATTGGAGTAAGGAGTTTTAATAACAGTATATTAAGTCGTATTAATATATCTGTTGCGAATGCTTTCATTAAATCTCTTATTTTAATGGGAGTATTTGATAGAATTCGAAAAATATAATGGAGGTTAATATGAAAAAAGTAATTGGCGCAGCAACAGCAACTGTTTTCGGATTGGGAGCATTTACTACAACTGCTACTGCAGAAACGATCGTAACAGCAGATGTACTCAACGTACGTGAAAAACCGACTACGGAATCAAAAGTTGTCAAAAAAGTAAAAGAAGGAGAAAAGTTAAAAGTTATACATACGGAAGATGGATGGTCAAAAATTGATTTAAAAGGTAAAGAAGTCTTTGTAAGTGCGGAGTTTACAAAAGATGTATATTATGTAACAGCGAATTTGTTAAATGTCCGTTCTGATGCAAGTACCGAATCAGAAATACTCGGCAGACTAAAAACAGATGATGTAATTGAATCAACGCATCAAGTAAAAGACGGTTGGTTACAATTTGAGTATAAAGGAAAAACAGCCTATGTTAACGTTTCTTTTCTATCAAGTACAGCACCAGTTGAAAACACAGCTAAAGAGAAAACGAAGCAAGTAACGAAAGTACACAAACCAGCTAAAGCTAAGGATGAAGTTAAAGCACAAAAGATAGCAAAGCCTAAGGAAGAAGCGAAAGTACAAGAAGTAGTAAAGCCTAAAGAAGAAGCGAAAGTACAAGAAGTAGTAAAGCCTAAGGAAGAAGTGAAAGTACAAGAAGTAGTAAAGCCTAAGGAAGAAACGAAAGTACAAGAAGTAGTAAAACCTAAAGAAGAAGTGAAAGTACAAGAAGTAGTAAAGCCTAAGGAAGAAACGAAAGTACAAGAAGTAGTAAAGCCTAAAGAAGAAGTGAAAGTACAAGAAGTAGTAAAGCCTAAGGAAGAAACGAAAGTACAAGAAGTAGTAAAGCCTAAAGAAGAAACGAAAGTACAAGAAGTAGTAAAGCCTAAAGAAGAAACGAAAGTACAAGAAGTAGTAAAGCCTAAAGAAGACGTGAAAGCCCAGGAAATAGCGAAAGCTAAGGAAGAGGCCAAAGCAAGAGAAATAGCAAAGTCTAAAGAAGAAGAGAAAGCAAGAGAGATAGAAAAGGCTAAGGAAGAGGCCAAAGCAAGAGAAATAGCAAAGTCTAAAGAAGAAGAGAAAGCAAGAGAGATAGCGAAGGCTAAAGAAGAAGAGAAAGCAAGAGAAATAGCAAAAGCTAAGGAAGAAGTAAAAGCAAAAGAAGAGTCTAAAAATAACATACAGTCTGCTAAACGTGAATTAACGGTAGTTGCGACAGCATATACTGCTGATCCAAGTGAAAATGGTACATATGGTGGACGCGTTTTAACTGCGATGGGGCATGATTTAACGGCTAATCCGAATATGAGAATTATCGCGGTTGATCCGAAAGTAATCCCATTAGGATCTAAAGTTTGGGTAGAAGGTTATGGAGAAGCTATCGCTGGTGATACGGGAAGTGCTATTAAAGGAAATCGTATTGATGTTTTAATGGGTTCAAAAAGTAAAGCTATGAATTGGGGAAGACAAACAGTTAAAGTGAAGATTTTATAATAAATCTAGAATATAACATAATGAAAATAAGACTGACATATTCTGTCGGTCTTATTTTCGTACCATCACATCATTAAGAATTGCATCAAATATATCTTTTTGCGTAAAGTTATCTGTAAAAATAGTTTCTCTGGCAACCTTAATAGTATCGTGCGGATTATACCATTTTTGTAGGGAATCTTCACCAAATTCGTGTCGTTTGTCTCTTGTGTTATGTCGTCTAATAGTTTCCTCTAATGATAAATCAAAGTAATATGTAAATGCATTTTTATCAAAATAATGAATTAGTTCTTTTAACATCTCACCATACCTACGATTGTTTAATATACCTTCTAAAATAACAAACTCACATTTTCCTTTTCCGTACTTCGTAATTTCAAATAGTAAATCATGCGATAAATTCCCCATTGTGTCGTGTACTCTAAGCATATCTCTACGTACAACATCTTGTGATACTAAAAGTGTGCCTTGTCCGAAATGTTCTTGTAGTTGCTTTGCGATTATTGTTTTACCACTTGCGGAGTTTCCTCTAAGAATGATTAATGTTGATTTAAGGATAGGATTAGACATAATGAATTCCCCCAGCATGTATGATTATATAGAAAATTTTAACAAATAAACTGTAAAAAGTGTATAATTAATAGGGTGGAAATAAAAAGGTGGGAGCTATATGGAACATGAATTAAATAAGGCGCAGCCAATTTGGAAACGGACATGGTTTCGCTATCTAGGGGCATTTATAATTGTCCAATTACTATTTATTATTTGTGAGATTACAGGATGGGCACCAAATTTTAAGCCAAGTGGAGAGTTTTTAAATAGAATTTTACAGTCTGAATTTTTCACGGAATGGTTCACTCCATATGAAATTCCTCATTTTAATGTGTTTACTGCATTTTTTGCGATTACATTGTTACCATACGCATTAGTAGGTGCAATGAAAGATTTCACAACAAGGAAAAATATAAATAATTAAAAAGAGGTATTATATGTTATTTCAAAAAGATCAAGTATCGGTTCGGTACGTAAAAGAAGAGGATGCACAGATCATTTCAAAATGGTTAACAGACCCAGAAGTCTTGCAGTATTATGAAGGACGAGATAATCCGCAATCTGTAGAAATGGTACTGAATCATTTCATACATAATCCCAATAGTTATGAAAAAAGATGTGTAATAGAGTTTAATGATATGCGGATTGGTTATATTCAAATGTACCCAATTGATTCTGAGTGGAAAACATTATATGGCTATGAAGAATCACAACATGTCTGGGGGATGGATCAATTTATCGGAGAACCGACTTATTGGGGAAAAGGAATTGGAACGAAACTCGTTCAGGCAGCAATTACATATATTATGGAGAACACGGGAGCAAAAGCAATTGCAATGGACCCGAAAGTAAATAATGAACGCGCGATAAAGTGTTATGAAAAATGCGGATTTAAAAAGGTGAAGATTTTAAAGGAACATGAACTACATGAAGGGGTATTAGAAGATTGTTGGATGATGGAATATAAATAAAAGGGAGCTGCGCGATATGAAAAAAGCATTATTAGTAATTGATGTGCAAGCAGGTATGTATACAGCAGGAATGCCAGTACATAATGGGGAAAAGTTTTTAGAGACATTACAAGAGCTTATTGGGGAATGTCGTTCAAATGATATTCCGGTAATTTATGTGCAACACAATGGACCGAAAGACCATCCGTTAGAAAAAGGTACAGATGGGTGGAAAATCCATGCAGCAATTCCTCCACTAGAAGGGGAGTGTGTGGTTGAAAAAACGACTCCAGATTCATTCCACAAGACGAACCTAAAAGAAGTATTGCAAGACAAGGGAATCGATCATGTTATCATTTCAGGTATGCAAACAGAGTACTGTGTAGATACGACAACGCGCAGAGCTTGTAGTGAAGGATATAAAATAACGTTAGTGAGTGATGCACATAGTACATTTGATACAGAAGTATTACGTGCTGAAGACATTGTGAAGCATCATAACGTAGTGTTTGGAGCATTTGCTGATGTTGTTACGTTAAAAGATTTGAAAGTGACTGCCTCTAAATAAGAGGCAGTTTTTTATTAGAAGAAATGGCGTCAAATAATGTCGGTAAGTCGATATATTGAAATAATCGTTCATATATTTCAAGTTACGATAAATATATTTGAAAGATCGTCAATATAATTTCACGTACCATAATAAAAACAGAAAAAAGGAGCACCACGAAATTAAAAAGGGCGCTCCTGCATCAAAATATTACTTCTTTTTATCTTTATCCAATATATTCTGCTCTTCCGCAAATTCCGTACCATATGCAAAGCGGCGATTAATATGAATATTATCGTTGTGGTGCCTTGTGCGGGAGCTAGAGAAGCGATGAACGATTACTTCTGATAATGTAAAGACAATCGCGGAAAGGATGCTTCCCCATGCAATTTGCATATAGTTGTCTAATAAAATATTACCGAAAATCCATACGCTTAAATATGTTAGTAAAAAATCCGACATAATGGCACCAGTATTGCCAATTCGATTTAAAATAATTTTATCAACGAACATATAAGATACGATTGTAACGAAGAGACTGAACGAAATAATTTGGACGAACGTTGCTGGGAAAAATAAAGCGAGTCCGATACTAAATGCGATAATGCACGATATAAACTTGATAAGCACTACTGTGAAATCATTCAAAATTTACACCTCCGTTTTATCCATAGTTTTGCAATAAATATAGGAGTTCATACATTGTAACGGATATATTTACATAAAACTTTTTCATGCTCATACTTTGTCTAAATATTAAAAAAACAAAGGAAAAATGTTATAGTAAAATGAGAGTATATGACATTTTTAGGTAAGGGGGAATCCTCGGTGTGGATTACTTCAGAAGTAGAAATTCCAGACGAGTTAATTGATCATCTTGAAAAAGGAAAGTTAGTACTATTTGTTGGAGCGGGAGTTTCTATGAAAGGGAAATCAAACTTACCGAATTTTGATGATTTAGTTGATGAAATTGCAAAGACGTTATATGTCGAAAAACGTGAAATAACAGAACCGCATGATTATTATCTTGGTAAAATTGCGAAAACAAAAGATGTACATCAAGTTGCAAGAGATTTAGTTCATATTGAGAAGTCAAAGCCGAATCCGCTTCATTATGCGATTCCGAGGTTGTTTCCTTTAGATACAGAAGTCCGTATTGTAACAACAAATTTTGATCGACATTTTACAACTGCAATGAAAGAAATGAATAGAGAATTAAACGTATATTACGCACCTGCGTTACCTACAGGTAGAGCGTTTAAAGGACTCGCTTACATACATGGCAATATAGAACAAGAAAAAGAAGCGTTAATTTTAACAGATGGTGATTTTGGAAGGGCTTACTTGACAGAAGGATGGGCAAGAAGATTTTTAGTTGATTTATTCTCGAATTATACCGTTTTATTCGTTGGATATAGCCATAATGACCCAGTAATGAAATATTTAGCAACTGGTTTACCACCAAGTACAAGGCGTTATGCATTTGTCGCACAAGGGGAAAATACGTACCACTGGGAGCATTTAGGAATACGGCCGATTGTATATCCGAATAAAGGTAATAATCATCAATCTCTCGTTAAAGCAGTAAAACGATGGGCGGAGTTAATGGGGGATAATTATATTACGAAACGAATGCGAATTCGTGACATAGTAACAGTTCCGCCGTCAGTAGAGCAGGAACAATTATCATACATAAAACAATCCATAAAAAAAATTGAAACAGTCCGCTACTTTGTTGAATTTGCTCACGATTATGAATGGGTGGAATGGCTTGAAGCGGAAGGGAAATTACAAAATTTATTTTTAATTACATCAAACTATAACGAGGTAGATGAATTACTGGCAAAATGGTTAGTGGAACAATTTCTTTTTAGTCATCAAAAAGAATTATTTCAATTAATTTTTAAAAATCATTCTATACTATCTCCATTATTATGGAGAACAATTTGTAGCTACTTAAACGAAACGAAAATGAAAATGGACCCTTTGTTGTTTGCAAGGTGGACACTCCTTTTATTAGAAACAGCTGAAAAAGATAGTAAATCGATCGAAACAATTTCTTACTTACTGCAAAAATGTTCTTTTCCTGAGCATAAAGAAATTGCTTTATTGTTACTAACGTTTATTTTGGACGGCAAACTTAAGTTGAAGCGTGAAAGAAAATGGGGAAATGATACCGGGGAATCAATAGAACTTGAGGAATCGAGTCGGTTACCCGTGTCTACATTTTCTTTTGTGGAGCAAATTTGGAATGAAAAGATGAAACCGCATATTTCTTATTACGCCGTTCCAATTATGATGATGGGAATAGAGAAGATGCGGATGTTATCACTAAGGCAAACGGCATTGAAAAAAAGGGATAAGGAAAATGTGGAAAAAGAGTTTCAGCAAAATGATCTTGCATTTTTAATTCAAATTGTAAAAGAATGTTTAGCCTATTTATGTGAAAACGATGAGAAAAAAGCAAATTATTATATTACAGAAATGATAGAAGCAAACAGCATACTTCAAAACCGAATTGCAATTGATGCGATGAATAAAAATATATTTGTTAGCGCCGATGAGAAAATAAAATGGTTGTTACAGGAAGGGATTCTTTTAGATGTCACGTATAAACAAGAAGTTTTTCAACTTATAAAAAATCATTACGCACTCTCTTTAGAAAAAACAAAAGAAGAAGTCATTCAAATTGTACTGAAGGATCTTGCAGAGGAGAGGGCGTTTGATGTTTGTTTCGTTTTAGATTTATTATTCAATTGTGATACAAATAGTCCATCTACAGCAAAAGGTTATGAGTTAATGAAGCAAAAACATCCTCACTTTCATTCTGATCGATACAGTGTACAAAAGAAAGAGGCCGCAGAACAAAGTATTACTTGTAATGTAACTGCCGATGGATTATTGCAGCTAAAAGATGAGGAAATTATGAAACAAGTTCGCCAATTTTCTCAAGACGGTGTGTTTGAACAACGTCATTTTTTAGAGATGTTATCGAAAGCATGTAAATTGAATACAGAATGGAGTATTTCATTTGCTTATCAATTAGTAGGTATGCATGAAATAAGTAATGAAGTTTGGTTTGTTTGTATTAGAGAGTGGCGAAATAACAGAGGACTGACAAATGAACAAATACAAAAAGTTATTCCTCTATTGCAGAAATTTGTTAGAAATACTGCTTTTCATTGGTTAATTAGTAGTTTTCTATATGAAATTAGTAATCGATTAGAAGAGTTAGAGGAAAATAGTATACGCAATGTAAAGCGATTTGCTTTTTCGGTATTCCCTCAAGTAATGAAAAGTGATACGGATTTTAAGCTTGGAAAACAAGATTTTTACAATGAATCGATTCAGCATCCTGTTGGGAAAATGACAGCAGTACTATTAAAACTGTTATCATATGATCATTTATACGATCGTAATGTGTATGAATATTTATTTTTGTTTGAAGAACAAGTAAGAATTAGTACAGAACGGACAAATTTTATGATAGCTCGTTTAGTAGCAGACATTACATTTCTTTATCATATTGAGAAGCAATGGTGCCGAAAATATTTGTTACCGTACTTAGAGTTAAAGAAGGAAAATGAGATTACGAAATATGCATGGGCCGGCTTATGTTACACACAAATCAATTTACCCTTATTTACAGAAATGAAGCGATTTATTAAGTACGCGGTAGAACATTTGGAAGTATTACATCCGCATACGAGGGAAGCTTTCTTAAAATGGCTCAGTTTTGTATTTATTAAATGTGTACTGTATTGGGAGCAAAAAACAGATTGGTTATACCCTTTACTTATACGAGAAAATGAAGAAAATAAAATTAAATTTATGCAGTTCTTATGCTATTATGTCAAAACGTTAAGTGCAAAAGAACAACAAAAATTTTGGGCAGCTTGGCTCAGTATATTTTTGCGAGAGCGACCGAAAATGGGGGGAATCACAGCTAGAGAATATGTAATGCTTTTACGTATTATATTATTTATGGATGAAATAGTAGAAAGAGGCTTATTGATAATTTGTAAATCATTTTCGGACGTGGGTGGAAAAGGGAATCAAACGGAGGTAAAACAGTTATTTCATGAAATACTTGAGAAGACAGAGAGTATAAAGATGTATAAAGAGTTGTATGCAAACGTATTTTTCACTTTACTGCAAACGCTTCAGGAAGCTAATTTACTTGAAACTGAAATCATTCAAATAAAAGAATTATTAATTGGATATAGAGTAGAAAAATGTGTAATAAATGCAATAGATAATGAGATAATTCGCATCGGAATTGTTCTGGAGAATTTACAAGAAGAAATGTAGAGCAAAAATGTAATTTGAAAAAATATATAAAAAGTTATTGACAGTGTTTTAAAAAGCGTTCTATAATACGAATCATACTTATTCAATTTCAAAAAACATTTGAATAAACAAAGTGCAATGAAGAGATCACAGTAGTGGTTAGTCTTACTGTAACAGAGAGCTGGTGGTTGGTGTGAACCAGTACAGGGATAATCATGAATTACAGTCTTGGAGCATCTTTTTCGTAGTAAAGATAGTATTGTCTTTATGAAGAAAAAGCGGTCAATTGATCGTTAACAGTGAAGAGAGGTAGACAGAAGTGTAGTCTACAACTAGGGTGGTACCGCGATAAATATCGTCCCTACTGATTTATTCAGTAGGGACTTTTTGTATTTTAGTGGCCCAACTTGAAAATTAAATATGCATGCGTTGAAAGGAAAAGCAGTAGTTGTTGTTTCCCTGTAACAGAGAGCTGGTGGTCGGTGTGAACCAGTACAAAAACAAGAGCGAATTACAGTCCTAGAGCATCTTTTTCGTAGTAAAGATAGTATGATCTTTATGAAGGGAAAGACGGTCAGATGATCGTTAACAATGAAGAGAGGTAGACGAAAGAAGTCTACAACTAGGGTGGTACCGCGATAAATATCGTCCCTACTGATTGCATCAGTAGGGATTTTTTGTACAAAAAAAGTGGGTTTTTAACTAGTAGATAGTGTCTTTGTACGAGTTATTAGTTTAAAATAAGAAGAGGTATCGATTCCACTTTAAATTTGTATAATTGACCAGTTCAGAAAATAGAGAATTTTTCATTCTCTTACTATACTTTTAAAACATTAGAGGAGGATTTCCAAATGGCAAATCATGAATTAGATCAATTACGTAAACAGGTAGATGAAATTAACTTACAACTATTACACCTTTTAAACAAACGCGGTGAAATCGTTCAAAAAATTGGGGAACAAAAGCAAGTACAAGGTACAAAACGTTTTGATCCAGTACGTGAGCGTGAAGTGCTTGATATGATTGCAGAGAATAACGAAGGACCATTCGAAACATCAACAGTTCAACATATTTTCAAAACAATCTTCAAAGCTAGCTTAGAATTACAAGAAGATGATAACCGTAAAGCATTATTAGTATCACGTAAAAAGAAACAAGAAAACACAATCGTTGATGTAAAAGGTGAATTGATTGGTAACGGAACACAAACGTTCATTATGGGACCTTGTGCGGTAGAAAGCTTAGAGCAAGTTCGCCAAGTAGGGCAAGCGATGAAAGACCAAGGCTTAAAATTAATGCGCGGTGGTGCTTTCAAACCGAGAACATCGCCATACGATTTCCAAGGTTTAGGAGTAGAAGGGCTACAAATTTTACGCCAAGTAGCAGATGAGTTCGACTTAGCAATCATTAGTGAGATTTTAAATCCAAATGATGTTGAAATGGCATTAGACTACGTTGATGTAATTCAAGTTGGTGCACGTAACATGCAAAACTTTGATTTACTACGAGCTGTAGGTAAAGTTAACAAGCCAGTATTATTAAAACGTGGATTAGCAGCAACAATTGATGAGTTCATTAATGCAGCAGAATACATTATTGCACAGGGTAACGACCAAATTATTCTATGTGAGCGTGGTATCCGCACATACGAAAGAGCGACACGTAACACATTAGACATTTCTGCTGTACCGATTTTAAAGAAAGAAACACATTTACCAGTTGTTGTTGACGTAACGCATTCAACTGGACGTAGAGATTTATTATTACCAACAGCGAAAGCGGCTCTTGCAATTGGTGCAGATGCAGTAATGGCTGAAGTACATCCAGACCCAGCAGTTGCATTATCAGATTCTGCACAACAAATGGATATTCCGGAATTCCATAGATTCATGGAAGAGTTAAAAGGTTTCAAAAATAAATTATCTTAATTCCATATTATATATGCGCTGAAGAGGAAACAGTAGTGCTTATCTCACTGTTAAAGAGAGCTGATGGTCGGTGTAAATCAGTACAAAGATAAGCATGAATTACAGCCTTGGAGCATCTTTTTCGTCAAGTTTTGATGGGAAAGACGGTCTAATGATCGTTAAAGAAGAAGAGAGGTAGACGAAAGAAGTCTACAACTAGGGTGGTACCGCGATGAACATCGTCCCTACTGAGCGCTCAGTAGGGACTTTTTTGTACAAAAAAATAGTAAAGGGGCAAGAGAAATGAGATACATTACAGCTGGAGAATCACATGGACCGCAGTTAACAGTTATTTTAGAAGGTGTACCAGCAGGTTTAACGCTGGCGGCGGAACATATTAATAAAGAATTATTAAGAAGACAAAAAGGACACGGACGCGGAAGACGTATGCAAATTGAAACGGATACAGTTGAAATTGTAAGTGGTGTTCGTCATGGGATGACACTTGGCTCACCCATTACGTTAATCGTAAAAAATGATGATTTCAAACATTGGACGAAAGTAATGGGTGCAGATCCAATTTCGGAAAAAGAAAGTAAAGAAATGAAACGTATAATTACGAAACCACGTCCAGGACATGCGGATTTAAACGGGGCAATTAAATACGGTCACCGTGATATAAGAAACGTACTAGAGCGCTCATCTGCAAGAGAAACGACAGTAAGGGTTGCAGCTGGAGCAGTTGCGAAACAAATTTTAAAAGAATTAGGCGTAGAAATTGCAGGGCATGTACTTGAAATTGGTGGAGTAAAAGCAAAACATATTTCAAACTTGTCAATTGAAGAAATTCAAACAATTACTGAAAACTCACCAGTTCGATGTTTAGATAAAACAGTAGAACAAGAGATGATGGATGCGATTGATAATGCAAAAAGTAGCGGAGATTCGATCGGTGGTATTGTTGAAGTCATTGCAGAAGGAATGCCGATTGGCGTCGGTAGTTACGTTCATTACGATCGTAAACTAGATGCAAAACTTGCTGGTGCGATTATGAGTATTAATGCATTTAAAGGTGCTGAAATCGGCGTTGGTTTTGAAGCGGCAAGACAGCCAGGTAGTAAAGTGCATGATGAAATTTTATGGGATGAGGAACAAGGATACACGAGAAAAACGAATAATGCCGGCGGTTTAGAAGGCGGTATGACAACGGGAATGCCAATTGTCGTAAGAGGTGTAATGAAACCAATACCTACATTATACAAACCGTTAGCAAGTGTTGATATTGATACGAAAGAAGCATTCCAAGCGAGTATTGAAAGATCTGATAGCTGTGCAGTACCAGCAGCAGGTGTAGTAGCTGAATCTGTTGTAGCATGGGAACTTGCACATGCACTAGTCGAACAATTCGGAAAAGATCGTATGGAATTAATTCAACAAAACATTACGCAACATAATAAATACGCAAAAGAATTTTAATAAAAAGGTGGTTTTAACATGCAAGTAAAAGATCAACTATTATCATTACAACCATATAAACCAGGTAAATCACCTGAACAAATGAAAGAAGTGTACGGAGATCATTCGTTTGTGAAATTAGCATCGAATGAAAATCCATTCGGCTGTTCGCCACGTGTTTTAGATGAGTTGCAAAAATCGTGGTTGGATCATGCTTTATATCCTGACGGAGGTGCTACAACGCTCCGGCAAACAATTGCAAATAAGTTACATGTGCAAATGGAACAAGTACTTTGCGGTAGTGGTTTAGATGAAGTCATTCAAATCATAAGCCGTGCAGTACTTAAAGCAGGAGATAACATCGTAACGGCTGGGGCAACATTCCCGCAGTACCGTCATCATGCAATTATAGAAGGTTGCGAAGTGAAGGAAGTTGCGTTAAATAACGGTGTATACGACTTAGACGAAATTTCTTCAGTAGTAGATAACAATACAAAAATCGTATGGATTTGTAATCCGAATAATCCGACAGGCACATATGTGAATGACCGAAAATTGACTCAATTCATTGAAGGGCTTAGTGAAAATACGTTAATTGTCATTGATGAAGCGTACTATGAATACGTAACAGCAAAAGATTTCCCAGAGACATTACCGCTTTTACAAAAACATAAAAACATTCTTGTACTTAGAACGTTTTCTAAAGCGTACGGATTAGCTTCTTTCCGCGTAGGATATGCAATTGGACAGGAAGAGTTAATCGAAAAATTAAATGTCGTACGTTTGCCATTTAACGTATCTTCATTAGCGCAAAAAGCAGCTACGATTGCTTTTGGTGATGAGGAGTTTATTGAGGAAATAGTTCGTGTAAATACAGAGGGATTACAACAATACGAGAGCTTTTGTAAGGAACATGATATTCCATTTTATCCATCGCAAACAAATTTCATCTTCTTGCCAGTTGAGAATGCTGGAGAGATTTATGAAGCTTGCGCACACGCAGGATTTATTATTCGTCCGTTCCCAAATGGAGTCCGTATTACAGTCGGAACAAGGGAGCAAAATGAAGGAGTGATTTCAGTGTTACAACAACACTTTGAAAATAAAAAAAGAAAGTCTCGAGATGAGGCAAATGCGTAAGAAGGTAGTATTAATTGGAACTGGTTTAATCGGAGGCTCTCTCGCATTAGCAATTAAGAAAGAGCACGATGTAACGATAACAGGTTATGATATATTTCAAGAACAAGTAGAGCGTGCAAAAGAATTACACGTAGTAGATGAAATAGCAGTAAATTTACAACATGCATGTGAAGAGGCGCATTTCATTGTTTTTGCTTCTCCAGTTGAAGAAACGAAGAAGTTATTACACAAATTAGCGTCATTTCGGTTACGAGAAGATGTTATCGTAACCGATGTTGGTAGTACAAAAGGAACGATTATGAATGAAGCAGAAGTTTTATTTTCAAAGGAAGTTTCTTTTATTGGTGGACATCCGATGGCAGGTTCTCATAAAACGGGAGTTGAAAGTGCAAAAGCGCATTTATTTGAAAATGCATTTTACATTTTAACACCGATGCATCACGTGCCAAATGAACATGTGGAAGAGTTAAAAGATTGGTTAAAAGGAACAGGATCACATTTCCTTGTTTTAAATACAGAAGAACATGATTATGTAACAGGGATTGTAAGTCATTTCCCGCATCTTATTGCAGCTGGATTAGTAAAGCAAGTGAAGAAACATGCAGGAGATAATCCACTTATTCATCAGCTAGCTGCTGGAGGTTTCAAAGACATTACACGTATCGCATCTAGTAGTCCGAAAATGTGGAGTGATATTGTTAAGCAAAATCGAGAGCATTTAATGGTATTATTAAAAGAGTGGATCTCTGAAATGGAAGATTTATATGATACAGTTTCTGCCGGAGATGCAGGCGAGATTCAAAACTATTTTGCGGATGCGAAAGAATACCGTGACTCTTTACCGGTAAGAAAGAGAGGGGCGATTCCTGCCTATCACGACTTATACGTCGATGTTTTAGATAAAGTAGGGGCATTGGCTCACATTACGAGCATTTTAGCGCGGGAAGAAATTAGTATTACGAACTTGCAAATATTAGAAGCGCGTGAAGGGTTGCTTGGGGTATTACGTATTAGCTTCCAGCGAGAAGAAGATCGTATGAAAGCTAAGCTAGCGCTTGGAGAAGAAAAATACCAAACTTATGAAACAATTTAAATGAGAAGGTGAAAACGTGAAGGAAAGAACAATACAACCTGTTAATAACGGATTAAATGGCAACATTACAATTCCAGGAGATAAATCGATTTCTCACCGCGCTGTCATGTTCGGTGCGATTGCAGAAGGAAAAACAACAATTAAAGGTTTCCTGCCTGGTGCAGACTGTTTAAGTACGATTTCTTGTTTTAAAGAAATGGGAGTAGACATTGTGCAAAACGGTGATGAAGTCACTGTAGTTGGTAAAGGATTAGAAGGTTTACAAGAACCGAAAGCTGTATTAGATGTTGGTAATTCTGGTACAACTATACGTTTAATGTCAGGAATTTTGGCAAATACACCATTTTTCTCTTGCGTACAAGGTGATGCGTCTATTGCAAAAAGACCGATGAAACGTGTAACAAATCCATTAAAACAAATGGGTGCAAATATTGATGGCCGCGAAGAAGGAACATTTACACCGTTAACAATACGTGGTGGAGATTTAAAAGCAATCCAATACACTTCGCCTGTAGCAAGCGCACAAGTAAAGTCAGCTATTTTACTTGCAGGGCTTCGTGCAGAAGGTGTAACAGCTGTTACAGAACCACATATTTCACGTGATCATACGGAAAGAATGCTTGAAGCATTTGGCGTTAAAGTGACTCGCGAAGGAAAGACAGTGAAACTAGCAGGTGGACAAAAGTTAACAGCGACAGATGTTCAAGTACCAGGTGACGTATCATCAGCTGCCTTTTTCTTAGTAGCAGGTGCAATTATTCCAAATAGTAAACTAGTATTACAAAATGTAGGCATGAATCCAACACGTACAGGTATTATTGATGTTTTAGAGAAAATGGGTGCTACGTTCACTGTAGAGCCAATTAACGAAGAAGCATCAGAACCAGCTGCAAACATTACAATTGAAACATCTTCATTAAAAGGAATCGAAATCGGCGGAGATATTATCCCAAGATTAATCGATGAAATTCCTGTAATTGCATTAGCGGCAACGCAAGCAGAAGGAATTACAGTTATTAAGGATGCACACGAATTAAAAGTAAAAGAGACAAACCGTATTGATACAGTCGTTGCAGAGTTAACGAAACTAGGAGCTCGTATAGAAGCAACCGATGACGGAATGATCATTTACGGAAAATCAGCTCTAAAAGGTAATACAGTTAATAGTTATGGTGATCACCGCATCGGAATGATGCTTGCGATTGCCGGCTGTCTAGCAGAAGGTAAAACAACAATTGAAGACGCAGAAGCAGTAGGTGTATCATACCCTACATTCTTCGAAGAACTTCAAAAGTTGGCTAAATAAAGTAATGAGAAGCAGATACAGGATGTATCTGCTTTTTTATATTGAATTTGTGTCGTTAAGTCCATATAATTTCATTCGCCACACTTTAATATTTTGAATTATGGTACAATTCTAATAAGGAATGGAGGAGAAATATATGAACGTTATACGATTAAAGGAAGATAAATTTAAAGAAGCATTGCGCTTATCAGAATACGCTTTTCAATATAAAGTTGAAGAAGAACGAATGCAGCAACAAATTATAAAAATGAAAGAAAGTCATGAAGTATACGGTATTATGGAAGGGGAGAACTTAGCAGCAAAACTACACCTTATTCCATTCCATATATACATAGGCAAAGAAAAATTTAAAATGGGTGGCGTTGCAGGGGTAGCGACGTATCCAGAGTATAGAAGAAGCGGTTATGTGAAAGAATTGCTTCAACACTCACTTCAAACGATGAAAAAAGACGGATATACAGTATCGATGCTACATCCATTTGCCGTTTCATTTTACCGTAAATACGGCTGGGAGCTTTGTGCGAATCTTCTTGTATGTCATATGACAAAGAGTGATTTAGTTATGAAAAAACAAGTGAATGGTACTGTGAAACGTTTCAATAAAGAAAATTACTCAGAAGAAGTCGAGAAGCTTTATGAAACATTTGCAGAACGTTTTTCTGGTATGCTTGTTCGCAATGAAAAATGGTGGTTACAAGCTGTTTATGAGGATTTAACATTAGCAATTTATTACGATGAAAATAAAACTGCAGCCGGCTATATGTTATATAAAATAGAAAACTATAAAATGACAGTAGATGAATTTGTTCCACTGCATAATGAAGCACGAAATGGTCTATGGAATTTTATTTGCCAGCATGATTCTATGATTAAAGAGCTTGAAATGACAGTAAGTGAAAACGAACAGTTGTTATATACATTGCAAGAACCACGTGTGAAAACAGAAATAAAACCATATTTTATGGGAAGAATTGTAGATGTAGAGCAGTTCTTAAAACAGTATGAGTTAAACTGGAACAATGTACAACAAGAAGTCATTCTACACATTACAGATTCATTTGCACCGTGGAATAATGTATCGGTGAGACTTGTAAATTATGAAATAACAATTATAGAAGAACCGATGGATAAAGGGATCAAGCTAGATATAAATGCACTATCTACAATATTGCTTGGATACAAACGCCCATTAGAACTAAATGAATTAGAATTAATTAGCGGAAGCGAAGAGGAAATACAAGCGTTTGAGAAAATAGTTCCGGTACGAGAAGCATTTATTTATGATTTCTTTTAAAAAATAGGGCTGCCCAAAATCAAATTTTGGGACAGCTTTCTCTTTGGTTGTCAGTTTTTGTTGGTAAGTCGATATATTTTGGAAATCGCTGATATAATTGGAGATGCGCCGATATATTCTGAAAATCGCTGATAAAATTAGACTTGCGCTGATATATTCTAATAATCGCTGATATAAATTTATTCACAAACAAGGGATTAAGAACGCAATGATACTTGCCAAACACTTGACTTTTACTCCATGTAATTTATAATTAAAAACGGAATGAATTTTCATTCCTGAAAATAGAGGTGGAAAAAATGGCTAAAAACAAACAAGAGGATATTTTTGATGCTGCGATGCAACTTTTTGCAGAGCGTGGTTATGATGGTACGACAATTCCAATGATCGCTGAAAAGGCAAAAGTCGGTGCGGGTACTATTTATCGCTATTTTGAAAATAAAGAGGCGCTTGTTAACTCATTATTTTCAAAAAGTATGTTAGAGCTTTCTGAAATGATAAAAACGGATTTTCCTGTTGAAGCAAATATTCGTGAACAGTTTAGTCATACGTACAACCGTTTATTTGAATTTGCGAGAAACAATGTAGATGCTTTTTTATTTACAAATTCTCACTGCGATAGTTATTTTCTTGACGAACAGAGTAAGCAAATATTTGACGATTTTATAGGTTTCTTTATGAATATTATTGAAGATGGAATCGCAAAAGGTTTTCTTCGTCCATTGCCTCCAGTTGCTTTAATTATTATTGTATATCAACCACTTGAAAAATTAACGAAAGTAATTGCAACAGGGCAATTAGAGTACTCAAAAGAATTAGTAAAAGAATTGGAAGAAAGCTCTTGGAACGCTATTAGAATCATTTGATTCTATAGCTTTATAAGGACAGGAATGAATATTCATTCCGAGAATGATATAAAAAGAAAAACAGAACATGATTAATCTTTACAATTAAAGGAATGAACATTCATTCCGGGAAGGATAGTTTAATAGAATTTATAAAGAAATAATAGAACGATAGGAATGAACGTTCATTCCGAAAGGTGTTTTCAAAACTATAGGAATGAATATTCATTCCGAAACTAACATGAAATTTTGATCACGGGAGATGATGCAAATGAGAAAGCTGAGAAATTGGAGAAGTTTATCTTTTCTATTGTGGATAGTTATTACCATTACAATGATCGTTACGATGCCTAATATGGATAAATTAGTGAAAGAAAAAGGGCACATTACGATTCCTAATACAGAACAAAGTAGTATTGCTGACAAAATGATAAAAGAAATGAATAAAGACGGGACAGAAAAGTATGACATTATAGCAGTTTTTAATAGTGGTAGTAAAACAGCTTTAACGACTGAACAAAAAGAGGAAATAACAAAAACAATCAATGCTTTGCAAAATGAAAAAGAACAATTAGGAATTAAAGAAGTTGTTTCACATTTAGATAATAAAGAATTAGAGAAACAATTCGTTTCTAAAGATAATACGACTATTTTAACGCAAATATCGATAGATAAAAAACATGGTGAAATATCGAAAGTTTCAAATAATCTTCATAATAAAGTGAAAACGAAAGGGGTAAAAACGTACTTAACAGGAAGTGACTTAATCGCGGGTGATTTTCTTACATCTTCTCAAGAGGGAGTGAAAAAGACTGAAGTTATTTCAATTATTTTCATTCTTGTAATATTAATCATTGTATTCCGTTCACCTATTGTTCCCATTGTTTCTCTTCTTACTGTTGGGGTATCATATTTAGTTTCAATGGGGATTATTGCTCATTTAGTAGATCAATTTAATTTTCCATTTTCTAACTTTACACAAGTGTTTGTAGTTGTTGTCCTGTTTGGGGTTGGAACAGACTATAACATTTTATTATTTACGAGATTTAAAGAAGAATTAAGTAAACAAGAAAACGCATTTTTGGCTATGAAAGAAACATTTAAATCGGCAGGGAAAACCGTTTTATATAGCGGGATAGCAGTACTAATTGGTTTTGCATCTCTTGCTTTAGCGAGTTTTAAATTATATCAATCTACTTCAGCGGTAGCAATTGGTGTCGCAGTTTTATTACTAGTATTAACTACGTTAAATCCGTTTTTCATGGTGCTTTTAGGAAAAGGGATGTTTTATCCCGTTAAAACATTTAAAGGTCATGAAGACAGTCGTCTATGGGGATTCTTTGCGAAAAACTCAGTAGTGAGACCATTTGTAGCTTTAATTATTGTATTCGTGATATCGATTCCTTTCATATTAAAGTATTCTAATACACTTAATTACAACGATTTATTTGAAGTAGACAATAAATATGAGTCGAAAATGGGGATTAACGTAATAGAAGAACATTTTCCACCTGGTTTTTCTTCACCAAGTACGTTAGTCATTCAATCGAATAACAAGTTAGATGAGGCGAGTTCGCTTCAAACTTTAGATGAACTAACTGATAAGATTTTGAAAGTGAAAGGTGTTTCAGAAGTATATTCACCGACACGTCCAACTGGTGATAGGATTAAAGAACTATATATAAATAAACAAGCGGGTGAACTAAATACAGGTTTAGGAGATGCCAATGGTGGTATAAAGGAAATTAATGATGGATTAACTACTGCGAAAGATAAGATGGGTAATAAGGACTCAAATAGTCTTGCAAACGTTCAAAAGTTAATTGATGGAACAAATGAAGCGAAAAATAGTGTATCGGCATTAGGAACAGCTTTAAATCAACTATCAAATGGCATAAATGACGGAGCAAAAGGTGCGCAGCAAATTGAGAGTGGGTTAACTTCAGTAAATGAAAATATAAGTGTATTATCTCATGCAACTTCACAACTTCATGCTGGCTATACGCAGTTAGAAAAAGGTTTAAGTTCTTACGAGCAATACTTCGGAAGTATTGCTCAAGCGATTGACGGTGCGAAGAAAGGTTATGAACAAATTGAAATGTTAATGACCAATTTTATTCAAACGAAACCAGAATTAGCAAATGATCCTAACATTCTGCAGACGATAGGAATTGCTAAAGAGGCTCAAAAGCAATTAGGTGGGCTTTCAAATGAATTAAATCAATTAGCAACGCAGCATAAAGCTGCAATGGGCTCATTTAAAGAAGCAAATCAGTCGTTATTGAAAGTGGATAACGGCTTAAAAGAAATGAGCAATGGAGTTACTAAGTTACAAAAAGGAGCAGCTGATCTTAAAAATGGATTAAATGAAGGAGCAACAGGTTCAAAACAAATTGCAAACAAGTCATCTGAGTTACAAACCGGATTAACGAAAATAAACGATGGGCAAGGTCAGCTATTAACCGGACTGAAAGACTTGCAAGAACAGATGGGACAATTACAATCAGGACTATCTAAAAGTACAGAAGGCCTTGAAAAGGTAAGTAACGGCCTAGGGGATGCTCAGAAATATTTAGGAGAACTAAATGAATCAAAAAGCTCTGAGAAATTTTATATTCCAAAAGAAGTTTTGGAGGGAGAAGATTTCCAAAAAGCTTTGAATACGTACATGTCACATGATAGAAAGACTGCTAAAATGACAATCATTTTAGACGTAAATCCGTATTCAAAAGAAGCGATGCCAGTTATTGAAGAAATTAATAAAACGATAGACGGTACGTTAAATGGTACAGAATTAAAATCAGCGAAAAAAGCAATCGGAGGTACAACAGCTAGAAACGTTGATCTAAAAGAAGTAACAGGTCAAGATTTCTTACGTACAGCTACAATTATGTTAATTGGAATTGCGATCGTACTAATCGTCATTACACGTTCATTATTAAACACCATCTTTATTATTGGATCGTTACTATTAGCGTACTTTGCATCATTAGGGATAAGTGAACAAATTAGTACGCATGTTTTACATGTAGATTCATTAAGCTGGAATGTTCCGTTCTTTAGTTTCATAATGATAGTCGCTTTAGGAGTGGATTATAGTATTTTTGTAATGATGAGATACAATGAGTTAGAAGGGGACCCAGCGACGAAAATTGTAACTGCTTCTCGTCATATTGGAGGAGTCGTATTATCAGCAGCACTAATTTTAGGTGGTACATTTTCTGCATTGATCCCTTCAGGTGTATTAACGCTTATACAAGTAGCATCCGTTGTTGGTGTTGCACTGTTACTATTAGCTATTATTGTAATGCCAATATTGTTACCTGCTTTAATAGGGGTAACGAGTAAAATGAAGGATTATGCAAAGAAATTAAGTGAAAGGAAATAAAAGAATCCACTTTTAAAAGTAACTGGTTCCGTTATAGGATAGAAAATATAAAATAACACACAAATTAGGGATACAAAGTCACATATGATTTTGCACCCTTTTTTACTGTTATTATAGTGTTTAAGCACGTATATATAGTTAAATTGCACGGGAAGAGAAAAAGAAAACAGTAAAAAACACCAGCGCAACGATTGGGGGTTCCTGACAAAGTATTTGATTTAAAAGATATAATTTACTTTAGATAGTTCACTCTGGTGGACTATCTTTTTTAAAAGGTAAATGGAAGTTTATGTTAAAATAATGATAGAGATTGTGAAAAAATGTTCTTAAGTTAACGATCAGGCTAATTTAAGAAGGATTTTTTAAAGGAAATGTTGAATATCGTGTTTTGAAGGAGTGATTGCAGTGGAGTAAGTAATTTTTTTAATCTTGGTTAAATACTTTGAGGGAAGGGATTTATAGCTATGAATACAAAACTAATAATAGTAGAAGGTTTACCTGGATTCGGAAAATCGACCACTGCAAAGCTAATAAATGAAATTCTAAACCAAAATAAAATTGAAGTTGAACTATTTTTAGAGGGGAATTTGAACCACCCCGCCGACTATGATGGTGTATCTTGTTTTAATAAATTTGAATTCGATAGATTAGTATCTAACAGTGGAGATTTTAAAGAAGTTCTTCTTAAAAGAGTTTTAAAAAAAGGAAGCAATTATTTATTACCATACAGAAAGATAAAAAATGAGTTTGGTGACCAGTTTTCGGACGAATTATGTAACGATATTTCAAGAAACGATATATATGAATTACCATTTGATAAAAATGTTGAATTAATTACTGACAAATGGCATGATTTTGCTGAAATTGCTCTAGAAGATGATAAGGTTTATATTTTTGAATGTTGTTTCATACAAAATCCATTAACGATTGGGATGATTAAATACGGTGAACAAAAAGAAAAAATAATAAATTATGTAATGAAAGTTGCAAAAATCATAGAGAATCTAAATCCAATGTTATTCTATGTAGAACAAGATGATCTTGAATTTTCATTTAGGAAGGCATTAAAAGAAAGAAATCCAGAATGGTCCACAGGAATTGTCGACTATTACACGAATCAGGGCTATGGGAAAGAACATAACCATTCAGGGGTAGAAGGAGCGATAAAAGTTCTTGAAGCTAGAAGGAATTTAGAGTTAGAAATATTCGATATGTTAAAAATGAAAAAAGAAAAAATCAATAATACAAAATATGAAATTGACTCATATAGATCAATGTTAAAAGATAAATTAACAATACAAATGGTGAAATAGCTTTTTACACTAACTGGTGCTTTAGTTGGAGAAAGAAATAAAAACGCTCAGAATATTTTCTGAGCGTTTTAGTTTGCTATTTATAATGCGAAATGCATACAAATTATTGTATTATTTCAATTGATAAACATAATGCTCCAATTATAAATGTTTTTTCAAAATGAATCCTCTTTAAAACGTGTATGTAACTTTAATATAATTAAAAACAAAGGTTTTATTCGAGTTTGGAAAGAAAGGAATAGCAATCAACCGTTGCTATTCATCCAGCTTCTACTATATAATAGCTATAGTCTACAATAATTGAGTCGTAATATGCGATTTTTTAAGACAATCGGTGAGAAAACGCTGAAATAAGCGGTATTAGTAGGAGGACACAAATGATTACAGTAAGTAACGTTAGTTTGCGTTTCGCGGATCGCAAATTGTTTGAAGATGTTAACATAAAATTCACGCCAGGTAACTGCTACGGTTTAATCGGAGCAAACGGTGCTGGTAAATCAACGTTTCTAAAGATTTTATCTGGAGAAATCGAACCATCAACAGGTGACATACATATTACGCCAGGCGAGCGTCTAGCAGTATTAAAACAGAACCACTTTGAATATGAAGAGTTTCCGGTATTAGAAACTGTAATTATGGGTCATACTCGTCTTTACAAAGTAATGCAAGAGAAAAATGCCATTTACATGAAAGAAGACTTTAGTGATGAAGATGGTATGCGTGCTGCTGAACTTGAAGGTGAGTTTGCTGAGCTTAACGGTTGGGAAGCTGAGTCAGAAGCTGCAATTCTTCTTAAAGGTTTAGGCATTGGTGAAGACCTTCATGATAAGAAAATGTCAGAATTAACTGGGGCAGAGAAAGTAAAAGTATTACTTGCTCAAGCTTTATTCGGTCAACCTGACATTCTATTACTAGATGAGCCTACCAACCACTTGGACTTAAAAGCGATTCAATGGTTAGAAAACTTCTTAATGAACTTTGAAAATACAGTTATCGTTGTATCCCATGACCGTCACTTCTTAAATAAAGTATGTACGCACATGGCTGATCTTGATTTCGGTAAAATTCAACTTTATGTTGGTAACTATGACTTCTGGTATGAGTCAAGCCAATTAGCTTTAAAATTAACGCAAGATGCTAATAAGAAAAAAGAAGAGAAAGTAAAAGAGTTACAGAACTTCATTGCCCGCTTTAGCTCAAACGCATCTAAAGCGAAACAAGCAACTTCTCGTAAAAAATTATTAGATAAAATTACATTAGATGATATTAAGCCATCATCTCGTCGTTACCCATTCGTTGGCTTCACACCAGAACGTGAAGTAGGAAATGACTTATTAACTGTTGAAGGTCTTTCTAAAACAATTGATGGTGAAAAAGTGTTAGATAATGTGTACTTCACTTTAAATAAAGGTGATAAAGTTGCATTTATCGGTCGTAACGATATTGCAATGACGACATTATTTAAAATCCTTATGGGTGAAATGGAGCCAGATAGTGGTTCATTCAAATGGGGCGTTACAACATCTCAATCGTACTTCCCAAGAGACAACTCTAAATACTTTGAGAACAGTGACTACAACTTAGTTGAATGGTTACGTCAATTCTCTCCACAAGATGAGTCAGAAAGCTTCTTACGTGGTTTCTTAGGCCGTATGTTATTCTCAGGCGAAGAAGTTAAGAAGAACGTTTCTGTACTATCTGGAGGCGAAAAAGTTCGTTGTATGTTATCTAAAATGATGTTAAGTGGTGCAAACGTTATTACACTTGACGACCCAACGAACCACTTAGACCTTGAGTCTATCACTGCATTAAACAATGGTTTAATTGCATTTAAAGGTACAATTTTATTCACATCACATGACCATCAGTTCGTACAAACAATTGCAAACCGCATTATCGAAGTAACGCCAAACGGTGTAATCGATAAAGAGGCTACTTACGATGAGTTCTTAGAAAATGAAGAACTTCAAAAACAAGTAGATGCAATGTACAAAGGTCAATAATAAATGATGAAAACCTCGCTCTTGTTTTGAGAGCGAGGTTTTTTTATAATCAATGATTTTATGTGTTATGAATAATTATACAAGGATAACTTTAGAGATGAAATTGATATTTTAATATTTCATATTGAGAAATGGCTGCAGCATGAATAAAGTTGAAATATATGAAAGGATGTAATATACACCGAAAAAAACTAATGCTATCTATTGTGAATTTAATTATATTACATTAATGTTCCAGAACTGGAGACATATTTATTTGCGAAGTAGGGAATAAAGGTATATAGTATGTGATGTCATAATTAGTGGATGAATCTTGGGAGAAAACAGAAAATGTTACAAATTTATTTTGTTAAATAGAAACCAAGGTCAAAATGTATAGAAAGAAATAGTTGAATAAATACTAGCTTCAAATTATAATTACTAGTATTCTTCATATAGTTAAATAAATAGAATCTATTTGAAGATAAAAAATTGAATAGAGAGACAGACTTATAAAAAATAAGCCTTGGATGATCAAAAGAGGTGGAGAAATGAAACAATTCTTATTAAAGAGCAAAAGCGTGCTAAGCAATCATTTTGGATTCTTTCTGTTTGCCGTTATTTTATTTTGGCTCAAAACATATGCGGCTTATGTAACAGAATTTAATTTAGGTATTTCAAATACAATCCAAAAATTCTTGCTGTTTTTCAACCCGCTTAGTTCAGCAGTGCTATTTTTAGGACTTGCATTATTTGCAAAAGGGAAACGATCTTATATTTGGTTAATTGTTATCAACTTGTTATTGTCGATTCTTTTATATGCAAACGTCGTATACTATCGCTTTTTCAGTGACTTTATTACGTTCCCAACGTTGACACAAACGAATAACTTTGGAGATTTAGGTGGTAGTATTGTTGCGTTGCTACATCTTTATGATCCGCTATACTTCTTAGATACAATTATTTTAATTGTGTTAGTTGCAACGAAATTTGCAAATCCGAAACCAATTCGTGTTGCGAAATATAAAGTATCACTAGTATTTGTAGCAGGTATTTTATTATTCAGTGTTAACTTAGGACTTGCAGAATCTGACCGTCCTGAATTATTAACAAGAACGTTTGATCGTAATTATATTGTGAAATATTTAGGGGCATATAACTATACGATTTATGATGGTATTCAAAGTGCGAAAGCATCAACGGAAAGAGCGTTAGCTGATGGAGATAATATGACAGAAGTAAGAAATTATTTAACATCAACTTACGCAAGTCCAAATCCTGAGTATTTCGGTAAAGGTAAGGGAATGAACGTAATTTATATTCATTTAGAGTCATTCCAAAACTTCTTAATTGATTATAAATTAAACGGTCAAGAAGTTACGCCGTTCTTAAACTCATTTACAAAAGATGCGAATACACTTTACTTTGATAACTTCTTCCATCAAACAGGACAAGGAAAAACGTCTGATGCGGAGTTTATGTTAGAGAATTCTATGTTTGGTTTACCACAAGGATCTGTATTTACAACGAAATCTCATAACACGTATCAATCAGCACCAGCAATTTTAGGACAACAAGGATACACATCAGCTGTATTCCATGGTAACTATAAAACATTTTGGAACCGTGACGATATTTATAAATCATTTGGTTTTAATAAATTCTTTGATGCTTCATACTATGATATGAACGAAAAAGATGTAGTAAACTATGGATTAAAAGATAAACCATTCTTTAATGAATCCATTCCGTTATTAGAAACATTGAAACAACCGTTCTATACGAAGTTTATTACGTTATCAAATCACTTCCCGTATCCAATTGATAAAGAGGAAGCGACAATTGAACCAGCGAACACAGGTGACTCGTCTGTAGATACGTATTTCCAAACAGCACGTTATTTAGACGAATCTGTAAAAGGTTTCATCGATTACTTGAAGCAATCTGGTTTATACGATAATTCTATTATCGTTATGTACGGAGACCATTACGGTATTTCAGATAATCATAACGCAGCAATGTCAAAAGTAATGGGTAAAGAAATTAACTCGTTTGAAAATGCACAGTTACAACGTGTACCTTTAATCGTTCGTGTACCAGGTGTGAAAGGTGGCGTACAACATCAATACGGTGGTGAAATTGATGTTCTTCCAACTCTTTTACACTTACTAGGAACAGATACAAAAAATTATGTTCAATTTGGTTCAGATTTATTATCACCAGATCATAAACAAGTTGTTGCGTTCCGTAACGGCAACTTCGTAAGCCCAACAGTTACTGCATTAAACGGCAAATACTATGATACAACGACTGGAAAACCAGTAGAATTTACAGATGAAATAAAACAAAATGAACAAATGGTTCAAAACTCGTTAAAATACTCTGACCAAGTCGTAAATGGTGACTTATTACGATTCTACACACCGGAAGGATTTACACCGATAGATCGTTCGAAGTATAACTATAACAATCGTGATAAAAACAAAACGAAAGTAAAAACGACTCCGGAAGGGGAAGCTAAATAAATAACAAAAGGTACTATTCCTATGAATAGTGCCTTTTGTTTGTAAATAAAACATCATCATGAGATAGAACCATCTGTTGCTTTCTGTTTTGCCTTTCCGAAGAAAACTACACCTGCAATGATGATAATGATGAATGCCCATTTTATGAAAGGGTTACTTTCGAAAAATGCAGAGAACCATTTCTCGTCTACAATCATTTTCGCAGCGGTATAAGCTAAAACAGCTGCTCCAATCGTAATGATGATAGGATAACGGTCAACCCATTTTAAAATTAATGTACTGCCCCAAACTACTACTGGAATTGAAACTAATAGTCCGATGATTACTAAAGAAAAGTTGCCATGCGCAGCTCCAGCAACAGCGAGAACGTTATCAATTCCCATCAATGCATCAGCAATGATAATGGTTTTAATAGCAGACCAGAAACCTTCTTCTGCCTTAATATCATGATCTTTGCCTTCAGCAATTAATCTGTAAGCGATCCATATAAGGAGTACACCACCAATTAGAAGTAGCCCTGGTATTTTTAACAACCAAACGACAACTAAGGTAGCAAGGGCTCTAATCGCGATTGCCCCGATAGTTCCCCATATAATAACTTTCTTTTGCTGATCTTTCGGTAATCGCCTTGCTGCTAATCCAATTACAATGGCATTATCACCGGCTAACACTAAATCAATTACAATAATGGCAAGTAAGGCTGACAAATATTCAGCTGAAAGAAAATCCATATATATATCACTCCTTAAGAGTAATATGTGCTAAGCTGTTAAGCTATATTAAAAATTGCGAAGTATTTTCCAAAATGGCACCGGTATAATTCACGATCCTTCTTTTAATTGTTAAATCTTATTGATCTTTTTGTTTTATGATTTACTTTCGAATCTTTCGGTTACTGCTTTTTTAGGCATGAAACATGAAATAATTAAAGCTACAAAAGATAAGAATAACATAAATACATACGCATCACTTGAGCTAAAGATTGAAGATAATTTTGTTACTTGTAAAGCAGGTATATTTCCATTCTCACTTGATAACTGTGAAATGTGTGAAATGGATTGAATTGAATATACTGTGATGATAAATGCTGTTCCAATAGCACCTGCTAATTGGCGAATTGTATTATTTACTGCTGAACCGTGTGAACCCAGTTCTCTTGGCAAAGCATTGAGACCTGCTGTATTTAATGGCATTGAAATGAAACTTAATCCAATTCGGAGAATAATGGTACGAATCATTAAATACATATAAGTTGTAGATTCGGTCAAATCACTTACACCCCACATCGAAATAATGATACATATTAATCCTATAATAAAAAGTGGTCTTGCCCCATATTTATCAAACATTTTTCCTGTGATAGGCGATAAAAAGGCATTAATGACAGCGCCAGGTAATAAAAGTAAACCTGATTCAAACGCAGTAAAACCTCGTCCATTTTGTAAATAAATCGGTAAAAGAATTAAATCTGCATACATAATCATTGTAACGAGTACGTTAATGATGGATGTAAGAGTGAAAACTTTATATTTAAATACTGATAAATTTAATAAAGGATCGTTAGACTTTATTTGACGTAAACAGAATATGGTTGTAACAATTATACCGATGATAATTGTTATAATAACAACTGGATGATCCCATCCTTTGCTTCCAGCACTGCTAAATCCAAATATGACACAACCAAAGCCAATCGTTGAAATAATGACACTTACGATATCTAATTTTGCTTTTTTTGTTTCTGTAACATTCATTAAATATTTACATGCGAGAATAATAACGATACATACAAATGGAGCTAATCCAATAAATAGCCATCTCCACGATACATATTCAATAATAAAACCAGATAACGTTGGAGCGATGGCTGGCGCAAAAATTATAGCGAATCCGATAGTTCCCATAATACTCCCACGTTTTTCAATGGGGTACAAGTATAAAATAACAGTCATCATTAGTGGCATAATAATTCCTGCTCCAACTGCTTGTATCATTCTTCCTGTTAACAGAACGCCAAAATTCATAGCACATGCACAAAAAACCGTTCCAATAAACAGAGAGAGCATCGAGCTAATAAAGAGTTGCCTTGTTGTAAATCGCTTCATTAAGAATGCGGTAATGGGCACTAGAACACCATTAATAAGCATAAAGCCTGTCGATAGCCATTGTACTGTTGCAGCCGTGATATCAAATACCTCCATTAAATTACTCATCGCTACATTTAATAGTGTCTGATTTAATGTTGATAAAAAACAACCAGCAATGAGGACAACTAAAATGATTTTTTTATTTCTTTCTGTTATTTCCTTTTGCATTTGTAAACTCCTTCAGTGTTTTCTTGATTTATCGACATTGTGTCGATAAAATTAATGGTAACAAAATAAGTTTTTTCTGACCATGAACAGTTTTGTTGAAAATGTTCATTACTCGACAAAGTAAATATGTAATGTCGAGTAAGTAAAGAGGAAAACTATAAAGGAGTTTCCGAATGTCTATAACTAAAAAAGAAGATCCTCGTACAGTTCGTTCGAGGGAAATGTTTAAAAATGCTGTCTTTTCCCTTTTGTGTGAAAATGCTACAACTTCAAGCTTAACGGTTCAAAAAGTTGCAACAAAGGCAGGATTAAATCGAACAACCTTTTACTTGCACTATCAAGATATTCAAGATTTACTTGACAAAATCACGAGTGAGATTTTAAATGAACTTTCTAATAAAGTTACTGATTTAATACATGCTAAAGATTTATCAGAAAAACAAAAACTAACGCAACTACTTGATTATTTATATATCCACAGAAGTTATTTATTTATATTGTTTAAAATGAATCAATTTGAGGAACAATTATTTTCATTTTTAAAACAACTAATAGAAAAGAGGAGGGAGAATACGAACAAGGATTTACCAAATGATTATGTTACAGTGGATATTAAAACAGCATCTTTAGTAGGTATCATTATGTGGTGGATAAGGAATGGACTTCATTTTAGCTCAGATTATATAGCAAATCAAATATATTCCATGTATAAAGGATGAGGTGCAAGAATCAGTCATAATTTATTTCCAGAAGATGGGGGAGTTATTAACTTGTAAATAATAGTTTCAAAGCAATAAGAGGGAGTTATGAATTTTCAAAATGAAAAAGTAGCATTGCATTTAAAGATGCGAAAAAGGGTGATTATTCGTTCTAAGCAGCAATATAGTAATTTCCAAAGACGATAAAAAAGACTCAATAACCTACTAGAGGAAATAGAGTCTTTTTTATTACATACGATTATCATGCCAGAAGTTTAATGGGAAGTGTTCGTTCTCACTATAAGCTTCTAATTCATATCCTTTTTCTTTCAGCCCTTTAATAATACCAGGTACTGCTTTTACGGATTGTGGATGAATGTCGTGCATAAGGATAACTTCTGTTGGATTTGTAGCATGAGCTAGAACATTTTCTACAATTTTAGCAGATGCAGCATCAACCTGCATTTTGTTGTACTTCCAGTCTAATGAATCGATTGTCCAATCCCAAACTTTTAATCCATTCTCAACAACTTTGTTGCGAAGAGCTTCGTTTAATCCTGGCATTGAGCCGTAAGATGGACGAGTTAATACTGGTGATTTACCTAGAACGCCAGCAATTAAGCCTTGATCTTCCTTCATTTCATCTACGTAACGGCCTTCTGTGTAAAGTTTCTTGTAGTTATGAGTCATACTGTGCATCCCAACGTAGTGGCCTTCAGCATCTTCACGTTTTACAAGATCAGGGAATGCTTTTACGTTTGAACCAATTAGGAAGAATGTTGCTTTTGCATTTTCTTTCTTTAACATATCTAAAAGCTCAGCTGTGTATTTTCCAGGACCGTCATCAAATGTTAAGTAAGCTACTTTTCTAACTTGCCCATTATATTGTTTTGGGGCTTCTTTCGGTGCAAGAGACGATTGAATTTCACTTACAAGTTGAACAGATTTTGCTTCATCCTCTGTACTTGCTAGAGCAGTATGTGCTGATCCTAAAGCTGCTTCGTATGTAAATAATACCCCCGCGCAAATCAACATAGCCCTTTTCACTAAAGTTGTCATTCGAATTCCATTGTGCATAATTTTCCTTCTCTCTATAAAAGTTCTACTCTACTATATTAGCAATTATAGGGAGGTAATTGCAAAAAAACTTTTTTACAAGTGCAAAAAAGTTTGTCCAAAAGTATGCAAGATTTCAATATTTTGCAGGTTTATTAAAATGAAACAAAAATCGAATGAAAATGCATGTGATTTGTTCATATATAGTAAATTCAATGAGTGAGTTAGTAGGGGGTATACATAATATGCTAGCGAAGAGGGTGCCTGTTGTATGAAAACGTGTCTTTAAAATTTCACATACCGCATTTAAAAAGTAAATATAGGAAAACCAAAAAGTAATGTGGAATATATCGTACATACATATATGAAGTCAACATAAAAAATAAAGAGGTGGGTATATGTTACTTGAAGAAGTAATGCAGCAACTAGAGGAATATGGAACAGAACAAAATCGTAAAACGTATAAAAACCACGGAGCGAAAGAGCCACTATTCGGAGTTAGTTTTGCTAATTTAAAATTGTTAAAAAAGAAGATAAAAAAAGATCATGATTTAGCAATTTCATTATGGGAAACAAAAAATATGGATGCAATGACTTTAGCAACAATGATTTTAGATCCAAAGAAAGTTACGACAGAACTGCTAAATAAATGGGTACAGGAAGTTGATTATTATTGTTTAATGGATGTTTTGATGACGGCTATGTGTACGTCGCCAATCGCGATAGAGAGAATGGAAGAATGGACAAAGTCTGATGATGAATGGATTGGAAGAGCAGGCTGGTCTTTATTAGCAAATATAGCGATTAAAAATAAAACGTTACAAGATGATTTCTTCTCTCTGTATCTAGAAGAAATTAAAGTAAATATACATAATGAAAAAAATAGAAAAAAAGAAGCGATGAATCGTGCATTAATCGCGATAGGAATTCGTAATGAAGACTTAGAGCAAACAGCGGTAGAAATTGCACGTGAAATTGGAAAGGTACAGGTTGATCACGGAGCAACGTCATGCAAAACACCAGACGCAGAGTCGTATATAAAAAAAGCGAGAGAAAGAGCTGAAAAAAAGAAAGTGAAATAAGAAAAGGGGAACGGTTATGAAAGCAATGGAAGCGGCACAAAGCATCATTACATCACACTTTCCGAATTGTGATGTAGCTTTACTTGGAGGAAGCGTTGCAAGAGGAGAAGCGACAAAAACATCTGATCTGGACATTGTAATAGTTGATCAAAGTTTAACGTCTTGTTATCGAGAATCTTTCTATAGTAATGGCTGGCCTGTTGAAGTGTTTGTACATAATTTTGAAACGTATAAAACCTTTTTTAAAATGGATTGCGATCGCGGGAGACCTTCGTTACCACAATTAGTTTCAGAGGGGATTGTATTAAAAGGTGAAAATGAAATTGTTGAAAAACTAAAAAGAGAAGCAAGTGATTTACTAAATAAAGGACCAGCTAAATGGACCGAAGAAATGATGAAGAAGAAGCGGTATTTTATTACGGATACTTTGGATGATTTTATTGGTGCATCAAAAAGAGAAGAAGAATTGTTTATCGCGAATTTATTAGCTGATTTATTACATGAATATGTATTAAGAGTAAATGGGAAATGGCTTGGAAATTCAAAATGGTTTATAAGGGTACTTAGAAAATATGATGAACAGTATGCAGATCAATTTGTAGCGGCGTTCGATCATTTTTATACAACGGGAGAAAAAAGTAAATTAATTACTTTTGTAGAAAAAACGTTAGAACAGTATGGAGGAAGAATGTTCGAAGGGTTTTCTATAGGAAAATAAAAAGGGGATAGCACAATGAATGTTCCATTCGTTCAATTAAGAGAATTGACACTAGATGATGTAGAAGACCGATATCAATGGTCATTAGATACAGAAGTAACAAAACATTTAGTTGTACCAGATCAATATCCACCGTTTACTCGTGAAGATACGAAAAAATGGATTGAGGCATGTATAAATCGAAAAAATGGTTATGAACAAAGAGCTATCACTGCAGAGAACGGCATACATATTGGATGGGTAGATCTTAAAAACTTTGATAAAACAAATAAAAATGCAGAACTAGGAATTGCGATTGGTAATAAAGAGTACTGGGGTAAAGGGTATGGAATAGCCGCCCTATATAGTATGTTACATGTAGCATTCTTTGAGTTTGAATTAGAAAAAGTATGGCTACGTGTAGATGAAGATAATTTACAAGCTAGAAAGAGCTATGAAAAGGCTGGTTTTGTATGCGAAGGGTTAATGAGAAATGATCGATTGCGTAAAGGGAAGTTCATTCATCGTTATCGTTATAGTATGTTAAGAGAAGAATACAAATCTATAAATAGTAGTTTATAAAAATGTTATGTTAACTTAAAGGAGCTGGAATAGTATGATTCGATTACTTACGAAAGAGGATGCGAAACAATATTGGGAGTTACGTTTACAAGCATTACAAGTAGATCCAGAGGCATTTGTAACAACTTATGAGGAGGCGATTCGTCAAGAAAATCCGATTAAGCGAGTGGAAAATAATTTAACAGCTACTACTAGTTGTACATTTGGTGCTTTTAATGAGGATTATCAATTAGTTGGAGTTGTCACTTTACTAACAGAAGAGAAAGAAGCATATAAACATAAAGGGTATATCGTTGCGATGTATGTAGATGCAAGCAATAGAAGAAGTGGTCTTGCACGTGAGTTAATACGTAAGGCAATCGAAAAAGCAAGAGAAATGGACTTGGAACAATTGACTTTAGGTGTTGTGTCTACAAACGTGCCAGCAAAGAAGTTGTATGAATCTATGGGTTTTAAAACGTATGGGATTGAAAAGAGGGCTATAAAGATGAATGGTGTGTATAGTGACGATGAACATATGGTGATGTTCTTGTAAGAGAGGGAGTTTCGTATGAAAGATCTCTGTTTAGAAAAAAATATGAACCCGCAAGTAGCGATTTTGTATGCGACGGTTACTGATACATTTAAACGACTGCAAAAGTTAGTAGAAGGTACTGATGAGAAAGAACTGTCTTTTAAAGGGTCAAAAAATAATGAAAATAGTATTGGACAACTACTTCAACATTTAGCAGTTGTCGATTTGCATTGGGTGTACCGCTTAAAAGGAGAAGCAGTTCCACTCGTGCTTGAAAATAAATACGGACCTATGTTAAATGAAGTAGGAGAACTGCCAAGTTTAAAAAAACAGACACTGCAACAATTAATGCAAGATTATGAAGCGGTGCATCATATGTTGTATGAGGAATGCATGAAACTAACAGAATATGATTTAACACGAGAGGTTTTTTACGAAAAGGGAGAAAATGCGACTATAAGGTGGGGAATATGGCATATAGCTGATCATAATCGGTACCATCAAGCTCATATTAGTCAGTTAAGAAAACTATATAGAACGAGAATGCATACGAGATAAAGATTTCGAATTTTAATTATATTTAATTTGTTGTATAGTATAAGAAGAAACTAAACAAGGAGTTTTATAATGAAAGCTATTGCAGTAGGGATATTGGCATCATTTTTCTTTGCCTTTACCTTCGTTTTAAACCGGGCAATGGATTTAGAAGGCGGAAGCTGGATTTGGAGTGCATCATTACGGTACTACTTTATGGTTCCAATGCTTTTACTTATTGTCATGTATAGAGGAAACTTAAAGCAACTCTTTCAATATATGAAAAATAATCCGAAAGAATGGCTAGTGTGGAGTATCATAGGATTTGGTCTCTTCTATGCACCACTTAGTTTTGCTGGAGCTTTTGGACCTGGTTGGCTCGTTGCATCAACATGGCAAATTACGATCGTCGCAGGGATTTTGTTAACACCATTTTTTGCGGTAGATCCGTTACATAAAAAACTCCCAATGAAGGAATTAGTTATGTCGGGTATTATTTTATGCGGTGTTGTACTTATGCAAGTAGAACATGCTTCTTCATTAGGAATTCGTGAAACCGTTCTATGTGTCGTTCCTGTACTTATTGCAGCGTTTGCGTATCCTCTTGGAAATAGAAAAATGATGCAAGTTTGTAAAGGGGAATTAGATGTATTCCAGCGAGTTCTTGGTATGACATTAGCAAGCCTACCATTTTGGTTTTTACTATCTGGTTATGAAGTATCAACAGGTGGTCTACCGTCAAGTAACCAAGTGTTTCAATGTTTTATTGTAGCAATTAGTTCAGGTTTAATCGCAACGGTATTATTCTTCTTTGCGACAGATCTTGTAAAAGATGATCCACAAAAACTAGCAACAGTAGAAGCAACTCAGTCAGGTGAAGTTTTATTTGCACTAGTAGGAGAACTCATCTTACTATCTGCACCAATTCCGTCATCTGTATCTTGGATTGGTATGAGCCTCGTTATTATCGGAATGATACTACATAGTTATGTAGCAGTCGTTGTGAAAAAAGAAGAAAAAATAACTGCGTAATGAGATTAGCTCTTTTTATAAAGAGCTAATCTTTTTTCGTAGAAAGGGATGAAGAGATGAATTTGCAACACGTTGAACAAATTGAGAAAGATTCTATTTTAAATGTACTACAATATGCAGTTGGACCAAGTGAAACGAGTTTAAAGAAAGCAGTTTTATTTTATGAAAGGAATAAAGGGACATTGTATAGACATAAAGAACAGGCTTGTATAGGTATTGAAATAATAGGAGCAAATAAAGCAAAAATTCGCCACATAGCAGTTATTCCGCAATATCGTCATAAAGGGATTGCGTTGCAAATGATAAAAGAAGTAGTAAGAATACATCAATTGACGTATCTCGAGGCAGAGACAGACGATGAGGCAGTAGAATTTTATAAGAAAATTGGTTTTCAGGTTAAAAGTTTAGGAGAAAAATATCTGGGAGTCGAAAGGTTTCAATGCTATCTGGAAGAATAGCATTGAAAATATGTAAATATACATGTTGAGTATAGTTTGAAAAAAATAATAATTATATTATATAATATGGATAACTGGAAAAATATAGATAAAAGAAATTGGGTGTATAACACATGAGAATGGATAAAAGTAAATTTATAAAAATTGCTACTTCGATAGGTGTATCATCTTTTTTATTAACGGGCTGTGGCGATTATGAAGAAGATACTGCCCAGCAAGAAAGTACTGCTGTTAAAACAGATGGTGCAAAACAAGGAAATGAACAAGAAAGATTAAATTGTGATGATAAAGCTCCAACTAATGAAAATGTAGAAAAAGATGAGTTATGTAAGGAAAATAATCCGTCATTTTCTTCTTATCATGAAAATTCACATTTACCGATACTGCCGTTCGTTGCAGGATATTTATTAGCAAGCAGAACTTCAAATATGAATTATACAGTAAAACCGAATATAATGAAGAAACCGTATGCAAATAACATTATTCCGTATCGTGAAAAAGACCAAAGTAGAACTGGAGGCAGCGGTGGTGGAGGGTATTACGGCGGAACTAACAGCAACAATAATAAATCTTCCAATAAAGTAGATTTAAATAAACAGCAGCCAAATCCATCAAATAAAGTAACACCAGATACAAATGCGCCGAAATCATCTACGACACAAACGCCGAAAGTGAATTCTGGTTCTAGTGGAATTGGGAATGCAAAAGCGCCAGCCGGATCATAACACGAAAGGATAATAGAATCATGTATACAGAACAAGAGCAGAAAGAGTATATGAAAGTATGGTTTTCACTTGCAGAAGAGGCTGGTCGGAATGGGTTTACTTGGCCGAGTCTATTAGAAAATGAAGAATGGAATCAATATATGGCAACAGGTATGTATCGTATGCCAATAAAAACTTATACTGCTATTTCAAAAGCGACAGAAGAAATTATGTATGTGCTATATAGAACGTATCAATACATTCTCAATACGACAAAAGATTTTCAAAAATTAGGATTTCCAGCTGAAACGTGGGAAATTGCGAGAATGAAACATACAGGTTTGTTTTCATATTTTACAAGGTTTGACTTTATCGTAAATGGTGAAGATATAAAGTTAATAGAAGTAAATTGTGATACACCCACAGGTTATTTAGAGCCATCTGTCGCAAATGAAGTATTATGCCGTTATCACGATGTAAATCATCCAAATCATATAGAAGAGCATATTGTGCAGGCGTGGGAACAAATTAAACATGACTATAGTATAGATCCTAGAGAAACGATTTATTTTACGAGTTATGATTGGCATGATGAAGACCATCAAACGGTTCAATTTTTAAGAAGCTATTGTTTAGATCAATCAACAGATTATATAGGTATACAAGATATCGTCGTTGCAGATGATGGTATATATACGCCAAATGGTGAGAGAATTCATTATTTATATAGACTATATCCAATTGAATATTTAGTTTCAGATGCTGATAAAAGCGGGAAAAGAATTGGACTCCAGTTTTTAGATCATATAGCGCAAGGCAGAGTGAAAATCATTAATCCACCAGCTGCTTTTCTTATGCAAAATAAAAGTGTACTCGCATTAATTTGGCAACTTTACGAAGAAGAAGTTTTCTTTAAGGAAGAGGAGCGAGGAATCATTCAGAAATACTTCCTACCGACATATTTTACAAATAAACCGTTTATAGAAAGAAATGAATCCTATGTTTCTAAACCTTTATACGGCCGTGAAGGCGGAGGAGTATCTATATACGAAAATAATGAACTATTAGCTGAAGATAAAACAGAGTATTACTTTGAACAGCGGAAAATATATCAGCAATACATAGAAATGCCAGACTATACAATTGACACGTGGGACGGTCCGTATACTGGTAAACTATTAATTGGTTCACACTGTATTAGCGGGAGAGCTGCTGGTTTATTTTTACGTGTAGGTGAGAAAATAACAGGAAATTTATCGATGTTTACTGGAGTTACAATTGAAGGATAAATGAAACAAAGAGCTTATCATTTTTGGTGAGCTCTTTGTTTGCATATAGTGTTTTTATGTTTTTGATGTAACGCCTTCATTTTTTGTATAGATAAAATGATTAAGTTAAAAATTAAGAAAAATATGATAATATATGTATGTAGTAGTTTAAAATAAATGGGGGAACAATCGTGAAAATGAATGACATAGTGGCAAGTACGCAATTGCCAAATACAATCAAAACAATTACAAATGATTTAAGAAAATTAGGATTAGAAAAAGGAATGACAGTTATTGTACATTCTTCGTTAAGTTCCATTGGTTGGGTATCAGGCGGAGCAGTTGCAGTAGTAGAGGCGTTAATGGAGGTTATTACAGAAGAGGGAACGATTATTATGCCAACTCAGTCTTCGGATTTATCTGATCCGAAACATTGGTCAAGACCACCTGTACCTGAAGAATGGTGGCAAATTATTCGGGATAACGTTCCAGCATTTGAGCCACATATAACACCAACAAGGGCAATGGGAAAAGTAGTTGAATGTTTTCGTACATATCCGAATGTAGTACGTAGTAACCATCCATTAGGAAGTTTTGCTGCATGGGGAAAACATGCAGAAGAAATAACGATGAATCAGTCACTATCAATGAGTTTAGGAGAAGAATCTCCATTAAGAAAAATATACGATTTAGACGGATACATATTATTAATTGGTGTTGGATATGATTCCAATACTTCTGTACATTTATCAGAAGTACGTTCTGGTGCATGTGAGTTAATAAAAGTAGGGGCACCCATTATAGAAAATGGTGAAAGAGTGTGGAAAGAATTTGTTGATATGGATTATGATTCTGACAAATTTGTAGAAATTGGTGTGGAATTTGAGCAAAAAGGAACTGTGAAAATAGGGAAAATAGGAAACGCAAAGTGCCGTCTTATGAAACAACGTGATATAGTTGACTTTGGAACAGAATGGTTTCGTAAGAAAAATTAGTAAGGGATGGTTACGATGAAGGGGAAAAAGGTATTAATTACAAGCGGTGGTTGTTTAGAAAAATGGGATCAAGTTCGTGGTCATACGAATATGGCAAAAGGAACAATTGGAAGAATAATTGCCGAAGAGCTTATAAGTAAAGGGGCCTATGTTATATATTTACATGGTTATTTTGCGGAGAAACCGAATGATATAAACAATCAATTAGAATTACACCCATTTGAAGGAATTGTTGATTTGCAAGATAAAATGAAAAGTATCATTACGCATGAAAAAGTCGATGCGGTTATTATGGCAGCGGCTGGATCTGATTGGATTGTGGACAAGATTTGTGATCAAGAGGGCAATGTTCTTAATATGAATGGAAAAATCTCAAGTGATATAGCGCCCATTATACATTTTCAAAAGGCACCGAAAGTATTAAAACAAATAAAACAGTGGGATTCAGAAACTGTACTCGTTGGCTTTAAACTTGAAAGCGACGTAAATGAAGAAGAACTGTTTGAAAGAGCGAAAAATAGAATGGAAGAAGCGAAGGCGAGTGTAATGATTGCAAATTCACCACATTCTTTATATTCGCGCGGAGCAGTGCACTACGTAATTGGACAAGACGGTAAAGGGAAGTTATGTAATGGAAAAGATGAAACAGCGAAAGAAATTGTCAAAAGGTTAGAAGTACTATGTAATCACGTTACTGCTTTATAATTTCAAGTATTTGGATAATATATATTGGTAAGCGAAACTTTTTGCTTTGATACAAACGTTAACCATTCAATATGGATACATAGAATAATTGGTGAGGAGTGAATTCTATGGAACATTTATTAAAGCAAGCTATTAAACTCCGGAAAGAAAAGAAATATGCGCAGTCTAAAGAGATACTCATTGGATTAACGAATTTTACGAGGGATGCAGAAGTACTTTATCAATGTGCCTGGATACATGATGTAATGGGGCTGGAAACAGAAGCTATGCCGTATTATGAACAGGCAATTGCAAACGGTCTTGAAGGTGAGTCACTTTGCGGAGCTTATATTGGCCTTGGTAGTACATATCGTTGTATAGGTGAGTATGACAAAGCAATTACTGTTTTAGAAACAGGTTTGCAGCAGTTTCCAGATAATGATGTGATGAAAGTATTTTTGTCATTAGCGAAATATAACGTAAACGATCATGAATCCGCGATGAAATTATTACTTGAAACAGTCGTAAAAGTAGAAGAAGTTAAAGAATTTGAACGTGCTATTTCATTTTATAAAGACCATTTAAACGAGGTTTTTAAATAGAGGAGTGAAAGTATGAGTGTCACACTTTCGCGAAGGCGAAAAGGTATATGGATTGGACTCGTATCTTTAATCTTGTTATCAAACTATTTATTATATGCTCTTCCGATTGTACCAGCTACTCCGAAAGAAGTTGTTCTTGGGTCATTATTAGATTGTATGTTTATAATTCCAATCATTACGTATTTCTTTATTATTCGAAAAAGGTACTCGTTAACGTATATATTTCCTGTTGTAATAGCTGGTTATATATTTGCAAGATTTATTATTCCAAGCGACTATTTACAAGCTTTTTCATACGTTTCTTATATTATAGTTGTAGGAGAAATTGCTTTTGTATGTGTAGAGTTATTCCTTCTATATAAAATTGTTAGAATGCTTCCTACAATAAGAAAAAAATATAAAGAATATAAAAGTGAGTATTCTTCATTTTCTTATGCAATTGATGCTGCGTTTGACGACACTATGAAAAGAAATAAATTAATAGATATCATTGTAACAGAGTGTAAGTTAATCTATTATGCATTTTTATCGTGGCGTGAAAAAGTGCCAGAAGGTGAATCCGTATACTCATATCACAAAAAGACTGGTGCAATAGGTGTATATATTATGATCATCCATGCGACCTTAATAGAAAGTATCGGTTTTCATTATTTACTTCATCAATGGAACCCAGTAGTAGCATGGATTTTACTTATTTTAAACGTATACGCAATGATTTATTTTTTAGCTGAAATACAAGCAATGCGAAAAAATCCAATTATTGTTGCGGAAAAAGAAATAATCATTCAAATTGGATTAGGAAAGAAAATTATTATACCATTTACACAAATTGATAAAATTACGTTTTATAAAGGAGAGTTTTTAAAGAAAGAGAAAGAGTTTCTTGACGCAACAGTGATGGAATTTATAAAGGAACCTCCAGCATTTGAAATTACACTAAAAGAACCAGTGGAAGCGCAATTGTTATATGGATTTTCTAAAACAGTAAGTCGTGTTCACTTAAATGTTGATGAGGAATGGAAGTTTTATGATATGGTTACGGAGAAGTTGAAACATGAATAATGCTTCTAATTTTCATCGTGCGTTTAGAAGTAAAGGTGTATAAATCATGGGTTATAAAATAATGGTACAACTGGAGTTCTTTCTAACTTAGAAGGAGCTTTTTTTGTGGGCAAGAAAATGAGAGTATATTAATAAAACAAGAAACGAATTCACTAAACAGCTTCTTAGTGGAAAAAGGGTTATAATGAAAGAACTACAACTAAAGGGGAATTTTGAAAATGAGTTGCTTACGTACGTCAGGAATTGAAATTATTGAAAGGAAAATTCGCTATGATGCTTCAACTGTAGATCATGCTTGTTTACTAATAGAAACGCAGCCAGATAAAATTGTTTTGTATCATGAAGTACAGTACTCTTTTACTATGACAGCAAACGATACGAAGTTAACGATCCCGAAAGGAAGTTATACAGTTGCATATTACTGGAGGAATCGTCCATATAATTTATATGTTTGGAGAGATCAGGATGGGAGTTATTTAGGTTCTTATTTTAATATTGTAAAGAATACATGTATAACGGATGAAGTGGTATCCTTTGAAGATTTAATTCTTGATATTATGGTACTTCCAAGTGGGGAATTTTGCATATTGGATGAGGATGAATTACCTGAACCGTTAGAACACTTTGAAGATGGATATGTACAAAAAGCTCTGCATACAGTGTTACATACAATTCAAGAATTACTTCCAAAAATCATTATAGAAACTGCAACAATTTATAAAAATAAACATCGTTCATTAAAACCTAGTTGACTTATCGGAAATATTTGTATAGTATGTAGTTAATTCTATAATAGCTGATTGGAAAAACCAAAGGCATTTCATTACAAAATGAAATGCCTTTGGTTTTTTTATTATATAAATACTGAATCTGTTCATTTAGATGAATCATTTCAAGGAGGAGAAATAGTGACTGTTTCAATCGATGGAGTATCAAAATATTTTTCGAAACAAACTGGTACGGTTCAAGTGCTAGAAGATATTAATTTCCAATTAGAGAGAGGCGATTTTGTCACTGTAATCGGACCGAGTGGTTGTGGGAAAAGTACGCTTTTGAAAATTGTTGCGGGACTAGATAACGAATTTGAAGGTGAAATTATTATTGATGGGGAGAAAATCGTAAAACCAAGTAAGAAACAAGGTTTTATTTTTCAAGAACATCGCTTATTTCCGTGGTTAACAGTTGAAGAAAATATTGCTGCAGATTTGTCGTTAAAAGATAAGTATGTAAAAGATAAGGTAAAGGAATGGATTGAAATCGTTCGATTAGACGGTTTTGAAAAATCTTATCCGAAAGAAATTTCAGGCGGGATGTCACAACGTGTTGCAATTGCGAGAGCCTTATTAAGAGATCCAAATGTATTATTACTTGATGAACCATTCGGGGCACTTGATGCTTTTACTAGAAGTCATTTGCAAGAAGTACTGTTGAATATTTGGGAACAGAAGAAAACGACAATGTTATTCGTCACTCATGATATAGACGAAGCGATATATCTTTCAAACCGAATGATCATCATGAGTGCAAAGCCTGGAAAAATACATAAAGTAATTGAAAATAATTTACCTTATCCACGTAGTAAAACTTCGGAGGCATTCCAAGAAATTCGAAAGAAAGTATTACAGCAGTTTGAGTATGGAGGATTGATTCAAACAAGTTTATAGGGAGAGGGTGAGTATTTATGTATAAAAAATTTAAAGTTCTTTCTTTTGCATTAGCTATTTCTTTATTTTTATTCGGATGTGAGAAAAGTACAGCAAGTAGTAAGAAGGAAGATGTAACAGTACAAATTGGTATTCAGCAAGGATTAAGTCCACTATTACTCGCGCAGAAAAAGGGATGGTTTGAAGAGGAGTTTAAAAAAGAAGGAGTTAAGGTGAAATGGACAGAATTCCAAAGCGGACCTCCTTATTTTGAGGCAATCGCATCAAATCGATTAGACTTTGGTGAAGTTGGCAATTCTCCAGTTATTTCCGCGCAAGCAGCAGGTATTGAATTTACCGAAATTGCTAATACAAGTTATGCGAGGAAAGGCACTGGAATTCTTGTACAAAAAGATAGCAAGATTACGAGTGTAAAAGATTTAAAAGGTAAAAAAATTGCCGTAGCAAAAGGAAGTAGCGCATTTAATTTATTGTATCGAGCGCTTGATAAAGAAGGTATCAATGCGAAAGATGTAAATGTCATTCAACTGCAACCAGATGAAGCGCAGCCAGCATTTGAATCAGGATCAGTAGATGCATGGGCAATTTGGGATCCTTTCATATCGTTACATACGGTAAATAAAGGAGCGAAGGTGATTACAGATGGTGAACAATTAAATGTATCTTCTCCAGAATTTTTAATTGCGAGAACAAAATTTGCGAAAGAGCATCCGGAATTAATTGAGAAATTCCTTAAGGTTTATGAAAAAGCACGTGTATGGCAAGAATCAAACTTAGATGAAGCAATAAAAATATATACTTCTGCAAAGAAAATAGATGCTGAAATTGTAAAAGAAGTGTTTAATCACGACAAACCAATTTTAGTTCCAGTAACGAAAGAAGTAATAGTGGAACAGCAAAAGACAGCGGATTTTCAATATAAGCTCGGTTCTATAAAGAAAGAAATCAAGACAGATAAAGTAGTAGATAATTCTTTCGTAGAAAAAGCAGTAAAGGCGAAATGAAAAGAGGTTTTGTAAATTGGAGAATACGAAAGCTGTTATGAAAAGAGCGAGTATAACGATTGGCAAAAACAATGTAAAGAAAGTACGAAAGACGAATGTAAAAGTGGTAGTAAGAGCGATTACTATACCGATTATCGTATTAAGTATTTGGCAGTTAGCCGGAGTGTTCGATCTAGTTTCTAAAACAGTTTTACCGACGCCATTACATATATTACTAGCTTTTCAAGAACTTATAAAAACAGGAGAGTTATTCGGTCATTTAAACATTAGTGTGTTCAGGGCTGCGGCTGGCTTCTTTATCGGCGGGAGTTTAGGAATTATTTTAGGAACGATTGTTGGATTTTCAACGAGAAGTGAGCAATATTTAGATCCGTCTGTACAGATGTTACGAACTGTACCTCATTTAGCTGTTGCACCGCTTTTCGTATTATGGTTCGGTTTTGGAGAAACATCGAAAGTATTATTAATTGCGGACGGTGCATTTTTTCCTTTATACGTAAACGCGTTTTTAGGAATAAGGGGTGTAGATTCAAAATTATTTGATGTTACGAGAGTGCTAGAGTTTAGTAAAAGAAAATTAATTACGAAACTAATTTTACCAGCAGCATTGCCTAACCTTTTACTTGGGGCAAGATTATCATTAGGAGTTGCATGGGTGAGTTTAGTAGTAGCAGAACTTATGGGATCTACAGAAGGTATTGGCTATATGATTATGGATGCAAGGCAATTTTCAAATACAGATATCGTATTTGTTGGTATTATTATTTTTGCATTCGTTGGGAAGTTTTCAGATTCACTTGTTCGATTACTAGAAGTGAAGTTTTTAAGATGGCGAGATAATTTTAAAGGTGAGACAGGTAATTAACATATAAATTATTAGGGGTAATTTATATAGAGTATATTAGTATACGTTTCAAAATAAATAAGGGGTGGTAAAGATATGGAATTATTATGGTTTATTCCGGCTTATGGAGATGGTCGATATTTAGGTACAACAAAGAGAGGAAGAGCAGCTGAGTATGGTTATTATAAACAAGTTGCACAGGCAGCTGATTATTTAGGATATACAGGTGTGTTACTTCCAACTGGTCAAGGTTGTGAAGATCCATGGGTGTTAGCGTCAGCTCTTGCAGCTGAAACAGAGAAGTTGAAATTTTTAGTAGCAGTTAGACCGGGACTTATGTCACCAACAGTTGCAGCAAGGATGGCATCGACATTTGATCGAATCTCAGACGGAAGACTACTTATTAATGTAGTAGCTGGAGGAGATCCGGTCGAATTGCAAGGTGATGGTTTGTATCTTGAACATGATGAAAGATATGAAGCAGCGGATGAATTTTTAAAAGTGTGGAAATCGACCTTACAAGGTGAAACAGTCTCTTTAGAGGGGAAACATATTAAAGTTACGGATAGTAAAGTTGTATTTCCTCCTGTTCAAACACCGTATCCACCAATTTATTTTGGGGGCTCTTCCGCTGCAGGTAAAGAAGTTGCAGCGGAACACAGTGATGTATATTTAACGTGGGGGGAGCCACCAGAGCAAGTGAAAGAGAAAATAGAAGAAGTAAAAAAACTTGCGGAAGAGAAGGGGCGTAACGTACGATTTGGTATTAGGTTACACGTAATTGTAAGAGAGACAGAAGAAGAAGCATGGGAAGAGGCGGAGAAGTTAATTCAATATGTAGATAATGAAACAATTGAGCTTGCTCAAAAAACATTTGCAAGATATGATTCAGTCGGTCAACAACGGATGACACATTTAAATAAAGGTACAAGAGAGTCGTTAGAGATAAGTCCTAACTTATGGGGTGGCATTGGACTTGTACGAGGAGGTGCAGGTACTGCCCTTGTAGGGGATCCACATACAGTAGCAAATAGAATAAAAGAATATGAAGCTTTAGGAATTGATACGTTTGTTTTATCGGGATATCCACATTTAGAAGAAGCGTATGAAGTAGCAGAATTATTATTTCCATTATTGAAAGACGAAAAGAAACAAGAAAATACAATTGTTGGTGAAATGATAGCTGATGCATATGCATTAAAAAAATAGTGAGAAAAAACCCGCAAGTAAATCACTTGCGGGTTTTCATCGTAAACTATCAGAAAATATGGTAAAATTAAATAGTAACTTAAGGTACGGTTGGTTGTTCAATTATCACTTCTCTAAGTAGGAGGGGGGTGATAATAAGTGAGTGAAATAGCGTTGTTACTGCAAGGTGGACTGTTTCTCGTTGCATTGTTAACATTCGTCGTCGTTTTAATAGACAAGCTCAAAAAATAACAACCCACCTATGCCAATAGAATGTGGGTTGTTTTGTTTGTAAGAAACAAATAGGATAAATGAACAATCCAATCTGCTAAGTTACGTAGACTAGTGTGTAGCCGCACACTAGTCTTTTTTATTTATATACAATTTATAATTGGTTTATGTGATTGTATTGTTCTTTTCATACTTATTATAACACAGTGTCTTTTCATCAAGAAAGGAGACCGTATGTTCTGTTTCTAATTAAATAGAAGGTGACTTTTCTTTAAAGAGCCCGTCCATATACTGTTTTAAAGTTTGAACGTAAAATTTTTGCTTATTTACATCATTTACGCCGACAATTGGTGATGGAAGTTCATATCTCTTTTCTGATAAATGAACGACAACATCAAAAATATCAAATAGACGAATGAAACAGAACAGGCCATCTTTATCACTTAATAAAATAAAGTAGTGGTTTTCACTATTTGTATTTAATGTATTCCATAAAGAACTTTTGCTTAAATCGCGAACAATGCTCTTTTCTTTTAATTCCATGAAATCGGCATTTGATAGAATGTTAGAAATATCAATCGCATCTGGATCTTCAAAATAGCCATCGACTGCTTGTACAGCAAAAGTATAAGCCATTTTTAATACACTCATTTTATACTTACGGTTATCTAAAAGTAATTCACGTTGAATAGAGCTAGCTACTTTCGTTACACGTTCTTCTTTCCAAATTTCATTATGTAGTGAAATATCGTGCTTTTTACATAGTTTCATAATTAATGCATTAGAATAAAGTATTTCGTCACTTACTTCAACAACATCTGTCTCAGCCGCTGCAAGTTCCTCACCATGCTCATTCGTATAGAGCGGGGAGTCAATCTGTTTTTTCATGTGTTCAATCTTAAACTGACTTAATTTATGCCGAATTAAGGGGCGATCAATATTTGTTGTCATTTGTTCATAACAAGTATCACAAATTGAGTTTGTGAAATAATATCCACATAATATTTCTGGGATGACATATTGTTCACTAAGTTCTTTCGTATCTTTTCTGCAAATGATGCATTGTGTCATTTTTATCACCTTTACCTGCAAATTTGTATGTAATCTCATTGTAGTGTATTTATTGGTATTTTGGAATATTGTAAAGGAAAATATTATGTGAAATTGTTACTTATTTTGGTACAATGAAGAGAAGTGCTAGTTTAAAGGAGGACGTTTTTTTGAAATCGAAAGTGCACTTTTGGACATTAGAAGTGCTAATGGTTGTAGCGATCATATTTATTTGCACAAAAATATCGTTTCTATTTCAACCGATTGGTATCTTCATATCAACGCTGTTTTTCCCAATCTTAATCGCGTTATTTTTATACTTCATATTTAATCCGGTGTTAGTTTTTTTAGAGGAGAAAAAAGTACCTAGAAATTTAGCGATTTTACTGTTATATCTTTTTATCATAACATTAACTGCGGTTGGCGTTGGGGTAGTTGTTCCAACGATCTCACAACAGCTAATGGATTTAGTGAAAAATATGCCAGGTTATATTAAAGAGGGAAAACTATACATACAAGATTTATCCCATCATAGATTGTTTGAATGGTTATCTACACAAAATTATGTTTCCATTGAAACAATTGAAAAAAATGCAATTGAATACTTAAAGGATATACCAAACACCATTACGTCGAGTGCAACGGCTTTATTTGGTATCATAACGAACGTCGCATTAGTTATTTTTACAGTACCGTTCATTTTATTTTATATGTTTAAAGATGGACATGCGTTTCCAGGAAAAGCAGTAAGTTTATTACCAGAGTCATACCGTGAAGAAGGGCTTCGTATCATTAAGGAAACGAACGAAACATTATCTGCATATATTCAAGGGCAAGCGCTCGTTTGTATATTTGTAGGTGCTTTTACTTTTATCGGTTATTTAATTATCGATTTACCGTACGCTTTTGTTTTAGGAATTATAGCTGCATTTACAAATATAATTCCTAACTTAGGTCCATTTATCGGTGCAGCACCAGCTGTTATTGTAGGTTTGTTCGTATCTCCGATGCAAGCGTTGTACGTAATTATTATCGTAACAATTGTACAACAGTTTGAAAGTAACATCATTTCACCGCGTATTATGAGTTCAAAATTAAATATCCACCCGTTAACAATTATTATTTTAATTTTAGGGGTAGGTAACTTTGCGGGAATTATCGGAATGATTTTGGCAGTGCCCGTTTATGCAGTAACGAAAACAGTTGTATCGAACTTAGTGAGACTGTTTAAGACGAAACGAAGTAATCGAAAATAGTATAAGTTGGGAAAGATACACCGCTTTTTAAGTGGTGTATCTTTTGTTTGTTAATCAATGTATAAAAGTGCATGCATACACTTTTATTATATATTTATTACATATCAAATATAACGCTAAACTTGTGTGATATAGCCTCTATAAAACTATGTGGAATCCCTCTGAACTATCCAAATCATTTCCTTACAGCGTACTATCAACATCTTAATCGCTCCTTTCAATTTTTATATTTTAAAGATTTATAGGTGAGAGTAGTATTTGCTTCTACGATCTCGAATTTCGTCCATAATCTGTTTATATTGTTGTTCTTGTTTTAATTCCGCATCAGAATAGTTTTTTTTCTGAATTGTAATTGTTAAAAAGAAAAGGTGAAACTTCATGATATATTCCTCCTTTCGAAAGGAATTATAGATGGCTACAGTAGTGACTTTGACGTTCTTTTACATCTTCCATAGCTTTATTAATTTGGTGATCATGCAATTTCTCACTGTCCGAGAACTTAGTTTTTTGAATCGTAATGGTTAAAAAGAATACTTTAAATTTCATTACATATTACCCCTTTAAAAGTTATTTAGAAAAGACGGCTGTAATAAGAAGCTTGACGCTCTTTCACTTCATCCATAATAGATTGAATGTGTTGCTCACGTAAAATCTCATTCTGTGAAAGCTTACGTTTTTGAATGGTGATTGTTAAAAAGAATGCTTTAAATTTCATGAAGGTATTTCTCCTTTAAAAGTTATTTAAAACAGACGGCTGTAATAAGAAGCTTGACGTTCTTTCACTTCGTCCATAATAGATTGAATGTGTTGCTCATGTGAAATTTCTTGCTGTGAAAGCTTACGTTTTTGAATGGTAATGGTTAAAAAGAATGCTTTAAATTTCATGAAGGTATTTCTCCTTAAAAATATATTTTTAATACATTTGCGTATAGTATGAACTTTTAATGTCAGTCATTTTATCAGTCAGTTGTTTTATTTGTTGTTTACGATTGATTTCAGCTTCAGTTAAAGTATTCTTCTGAAGTACAGTCGTAAAAAAGAAAATATGAAAAGTCATAAATGAATTCCTCCTTTCGAAAAGGAATTACATGTGATCACAATAAAGTGCTTGGCGCTCCTTAACATCATTCATAGCTTTTTCTATTTGCTCATTATGAAACATTTCATCTTTAGAAATTTTATTTCTTTGAATCGTAATACTTAAAAACAATACGCTAATAGTCATCGAATGTTGCTCCTTTCTTAATAAAATAATGTAAGAGGCTAAAAAATCGCACAAAAAAGCCACAGGAAGATATAGTTCTCCTATGGCAGGGCGTGAAAAAGCCACAGGAAAGTATACGACCTCCTGTGGCGAATTTATGAATTAATCGAAATAATGTACGATTTTCAATTCTCCATTAGGGTGGTCGAATTCATATTTAATTGTCCAGAAAACACAGGTGCAGTTAACGCTAAAGTTAAAGCATGCAATTGTAATTTCATCATTTCCTTCGACCTCCTTTTAGAATATTTTTCTTACGTTAGTAATTATATACAATTAATGGATAATTGTAAACAGGAAAAGTGAAAATTTTTAATTTTGATTAAAATGCGTATATTTTAAAGGGTTTTGAGAAGATGTATTGTAATTAACGAAATATCGATAAAAATGGGGGATGCTAAATGAAATATATGCATCGTATTGTAGTTGTTATGCTAACAATTTTTTTATTTATTACTGCTTGTTCTAGCGGAGAAAGAATAAAAGAAATATCTGATGTGAAACCTGGTGATTTTAAGAAATATGCGGGGACATATGTTGGGAATAACTCAGATGTAGTTGCAATTGTTAATCATTTACCAGGTGGTGATACATTTCAAAGTATTAGTGTAGAGAATGAAAGTATAAAGGTGTACTATGGTGCAAAAGAAAATGGAACTTTGACAGAAGACATGGTTGAGACGTATTGGTTTGATGGTAAGGATACGATGGAGAAGAATTTTCTCTTTAACGTTATTTATCTAGCGATTTTAGTACCAAATGCGAAAAGCTACGAGTTTCAAGTAGAAAATAAAAATTTCACGATAAAAAGAGAAGAAATACTATCAATCCTGTATGAAAAATTTGATAATTTCCCAAAAGAAAATGATATATGGGACAAAAAGGAAGTGGTAAAGTTTCTTAACGAAAATAACGAAGAAATTACAATGCTTATGAATGATAAAGAGTTTAGGAATGCTTTATTTGTAAAGTATCCAGTACAGCAGTTGAAATGATGGGAGGAAAATAGGTGGAGTTAGTATATAAAATTACTTATCATCGAATGCAAGATCATTATTTACCTAAGTTAATACAGGTAATTAGCTTCGTTAGTGAAGAAGATTTATGGAAACAAGGGGATTCTGTGAATTCAATTGGTGGAATCATACTACATATTTGTGAACATATACAGAGAAATACTAGTCGTTATAAAAATCCAAATATAGTCTTTGAAAAGGGAATTGAGGAGTATTTTCCAGTAAAGCGACAACGTACTGAGCTTTTGCTACAGTACGTTGAAGAAGTATTTGATGAATGGGGAACAGAATATATACAAGTATGGGAAGAAAAAGACATATTGATCTTCATAGTTTATTACATTTAGTGGAGCATACAAGTTATCATTTAGGGCAAATAGTAGATCGTACAAAGTTGATAAAAGGAAAACAATTTAACTTTTGTCAAAATGGTATAAATGAAAAGAATTTGAGAACAAGAGTTGAAACTGCGAAATTTTAGAGAGAGAGTCATTCGTTTAAGAATGACTCTCTTTTTTTGTAAAAGAAATTTATGGAAATAAATATGTTTATGTGATATGGTTAATTACATAAGTAATGAACCTATGAACCTAAGGTGGTGAAATTATGAAACCTACTCTGGAGCAAAATAAATTAATATACTTGCAAATTGCAGAAACGATTGAATCAGATATTTTAAAAGACATATTACTTGAAGAAGAACAAGTTCCATCAACAAATCAATTTGCGAAGATGTTACAAATAAATCCAGCTACTGCAGCTAAAGGGGTAAACGTATTAGTGGATGAAGGGATTTTATATAAAAAGAGAGGGATTGGGATGTTTGTTGCAAAGGGAGCGAAAGAAGTCGTACTAAAAAAAAGACAAAACACTTTTATGACCGAATATTTACCGAAAGTGTGGGAAGAAGCAAAAGTGCTAGAAATATCAAAAGATGAATTGATGGATATGATTCAAAAAATTACGAAGGAGGGGAAAGAGGAATGATTGCACTTGAAACGAAAGAGATAACGAAAAAATATAAAAAGAAAGTAGCTGTAAATGAAGTTACGATTTCATTGGAAGAGCATAAAATATATGGTTTGCTTGGGAGAAATGGAGCAGGAAAAACGACACTATTAAATTTACTTGCAGGTCAAATTACTTCAAGTAGTGGAAGCGTATCAATATTTGGCGAACATGTTTTTGAGAATAGTAAAGCGATGCAAAATATTTGTTTTATTAGAGTAAAAGAAGAGGCACATTTAAGCTATAAAGTAAAAGAAATTTTTAAGATGTGTAGCATGTTTTATAAAAATTGGGATGGAGCTTATGCTGAAGAACTGGCAGATAAATTTAAGCTGAATATGACAGAGAAATACCATAAACTATCCCATGGTATGCAAACAGTCGTAGGAATTATTCAAGGATTAGCAAGTAGAGCACCAATTACTATTTTTGATGAACCAACTACAGGTTTAGACGCAGCACACCGTGAATTATTTTATAGTCTACTACTAGAAGATTACGGTGAGTATCCACGAACAATTATATTATCAACACATTTAGTAGAAGAAGTAACCCATGTGATTGAAGATGTGATAATCATAAAAGAAGGAAGATTAGTTGTTCAATCATTGGTAGAAGATTTATTACAACAAGTTCAGATTATTTCAGGGAAAAAGGATAAAGTGGACGAGTTCTTGATCAATAAAAAAGTATTAAATCGAGAAGTTTATGGAAATAAGGGTATTGCTGTTATATGGGAAGAACTTTCTAATGAAGATTATTACTCTCTTGAAAAAGAAGGTTTAGCAATTGATAGAATTACATTACAAAAATTATTTATTCACATAACTGGTGGTGAAGTGGAATGACGATATTAATGAAACAGTTAAAGTTACATATTAATTTTCATTATAAAGCAATTTTAATATTTTGGATTGTAGCTTTATTAATAAAAGGGGCTTTAAATGCTGCGCATTTAAATGGAGTGAACATTGGTTATTTACCCGAAATTATAAATAACCCGTCAATAGCAATTATGTTGTTTATAGTAGGGAGTGTTTTCATCATTCAAGATGAGCTATTTCGTTTAGCTGTTTCATTTGGTGTAACGAGAATTCAATATTTCATCGGAGCAATTTGTTATATCATCTTGCAATCCGCAATGTTTTCGTTTCTTCAAATAATGCTTTTACAAGATATAAAATATAATTTAGTAAATGTTAGTTTTTTGGAGCAATCGGTTCAACAATTTATTTTGCAATTTTTATTTTATGTTACAACAGCATGTTTCTTTCAAGTGGTAGTAGTTTTTAAACAACGATTTCAGTGGATCGGTCTTATGATTGGTGGGACCCTTTTCTTATCAACAAATAGTGTACTTTATGGAGAAGCAGGGGTAACCAGTTTATTATTTACGAGTGATGGATCTTTAGTAAATATACCGTATTTTACTGTTATTTCAATTGGATTAACTGTCCTTTATATCATAACTAGTAGTATATTTATTCGTAAAGTATCATTCGAAAAAACGATTTGAAATATTATTAGATTACTATAGAGAGAAGGATAGCAAATGGGAGACACATCTTCACTCATTACAGTCTTTTTAGGCATTGCACTATTAATATTCTGGCGTCGTTATCGCTCCATGCATAAGCCAATAAAGGGATCAGGAAAACGTATTTTATGGCCGTTATTATTTTTAACACCAGGTGTTGTATGGTTTTTTGGTCCCGTACATCCAGCTATATTACAAGTAGTTATAGCGGTATTCATTGGGGTACTTTTTGCTGTGCCGCTTATAGTATTAACAAATTATGAACGAAGAGATGATGGGAATATTTATACGAAAAAAAGTGCAGCTTTTTTAATTACTTTTATTGCACTTGTCGTTTTAAGGTACGGTTCAAGACAATTTATTGTCGACCTAGATCAGCAAACTATAGGATTATTATTTTATGTTGTTGCTGTCTCGTATATTATTCCTTGGAGGATTGCTTGTTATATAAAGTTTAGGAGAGTTTGGCGTGCAATATAAAAATAAAAACTTCTCAAATGAGAAGTTTTTATTTTTATAGGCTATTTGCTTGTAATATAAGTTTAGAAACATCTTTAACAGAACCAATTTCAAATGCATTCATATGAGCATTTACGGCACGTTTAAATTGTTCTGTTTGAGGAGTCGATCCCATTTCATCTTGCAAGTCTTGGACGTGTTCAAGTACAAGCTTTAAATCGTTTTTAATCACTGTTACATCAGTTTGAGATAAGGTACCACCACTCCTTGCTTTCCATGTAGTAATGTCATTATTTAATTGACTAAGTATCTTTTGTATATACTCTTTAGACTGAGAAGGATCGATAGTAAAGTCTTCTTTAGCTTTTTGGTTAGTATTTTCTGCTTCTTTTTCTTTTTGAACATTCGCGGCTACTATTTCATCTTCTTTTTCGATGTATTCAGGGACTGATATGTTATGTTTTTGAGCCATTTTTTCAAAGTGTTCAAGAACAGCTTTATCTTTTGATGATGTTATATCAGTAGGTTCGTAAGATTGATATTTCACACCATATTTTTCATAAATAAGCATATTAACTTTTCTACCGTCATCCATTTTTAAAACATTTTCTTTTGGTTGCTCTGTACTAGTATTCGTCTTTTTTTGTTCAGAGACTGTTTTTGTTTGTTTTACAGTAGCAGTTTCCTTTGTCTTTTCTCCTGTAAATCCACTAATTGCAGTAAGTATAAAAAATAAATAAATTGCGCTTGCGAAAATCATTTTCCATTTTGTTTGACTACGGTATCCAAGTATTTTATTAAACCATTTACGTTCGATTTTTTCTATGTGAAGAGAAGTATTTACTTGTAGAAGTTTTTCGATGTCTTTCGTTTGTTCGGTTGGAATAAACTCAAATGTTTTATGTATCCCTTTGAAAATCATAATAGCTTTAATTAAGTAATGGTCTATTGTAACTGTATCGAATTCTTTCAAGTTATATGTGGCTATACTTGAGACTTCTTTCGTTTTTGATATGAATTTGAACAGTTGAATATGTTCTTTATCAATAGCTGCATAACCATCTTTACAAGTTACGATAATGGGGGAGGAAGTATATAGTTTAGCTATAGCTTGTTTTGCTAACATTTCCTCACTAGGTTTTTTTTCTTTTTTACTCAATGGGGGTCCTCCTAAAAAATAATGAAATATTGTCCGATGTCCAGTATAACAAACATATGTAGGTGTTTTAAGGCATTTTAAGAAATTGATTTTGGTAACTTTAACCTGTGGTCATTGAAGAGTATGTACCATTGTTTTATGATTCAAATAAACAGAAATAAAATAAGTATACTAAGGGAGGAAAAATAAATGCGTACAATTCTATTGTTTTTACAAAACATGTCTAATGGTGAAGTAGAAAGTATAAGAGAAAAGCATGACCCTTTATTTAGATTAATCCCACCACATATAACAATCGTATTTCCGTTTGAGAGTAATATATCAAATGATGAATTAAAATCTCATATTTTGAATTTATTAAAAGGGGTAGGGAAAATCAAAATTGAGTTTGCAAATCGTATCACGAGTGTAGGAAGCTATTTGTATTTAGAAGTTGAGGGAGGGAAAGAACAAATAGAAGAACTACATGATATGCTGTATAAAGGACCTTTAGCACAATTTTTGAGAGAAGATATTCCGTATATACCCCATGTAACAGTTGGGAGAAAAGAAAATGCTGAGTTAGCTGCTGAAGTAGCCAAGGATATTCATAGTTTACCTGAAAAGTTACAATGTGTAATTGATAGGATTAGTGTAGAGCGAATTGGCGAGAACGGGGAATCGATTATTGAATTTGAAGTACCGTTGCAAAAAAGCTGACAAGTGTCAGCTTTTTTTATCCGTAACATGAAGTAAAGCACCAATCGCACCGCTATTACCACCATCTCGTAAAAAGATGGGTGTTTTATTTTGGTATTTTGTGTAGCTACTAATAATATTTTGAAGATGTATGTTATTACATAGAGTCGAACCAATATAAATAATATGGTCAATGTTTTTTGTTTCGGCGAATTGAAGGCTTAATGCAGTAACGACTTCACCGACAAGTCCTTGTATAGTAGCAAGTATATCTGAGTTTTTATAATTGGATTCTGTAATAGAGGCTTTACCAAAATTGCTAGCAGTTAAGCTATTATCAATAGGAGAGAGAATACCACCATAAATATCTCCAACCGTAATATCTAGTTCTTTTCTAGATCCTATTTTTGTTAAAGGAATCACATCTTCAAAATGATCTATGTTTGTTAACAATTTTGAAAGCCCCATAATAGTACCACCGCCAACACCGGTTCCACCAACTCGAATATATTTTTCATTATAAACGTAATGAATGGAAGTGCCTGTACCGATATTTGTTAAAATAAAATTGTTTACAGCATATTTCTCTTCTTTTAACATGTAGCGGACGCCTATAAGAGTAGCTTCAAATTCATTTAGTTCTACTATTTTATATGAGGGTGAAAGTAGTTGCTGTAATTGTTTTGCTTTACCACCTGTAATACATATTTGTTTTATACCAGTTTGGTTCTTAAGCCAATCTATTATGTTATCTTGTTCATTTGAATAAAATTTTTCAAAAGCTAGTTGCCTTTGTTCGTTTAAATAAGCAATTTTCGTTAATGTTCCTCCAGCATCGATACCAATCGTACTTTCCATTTACCTGCTCCTAACTACGTAATATGCTTTCGTGTTAAATCATACTCTCAACTAATGTAAGGAACACTCTAATCAGCTTGATATATTAATAGCTTTTCTATTGTTACAATCGGCTGATTATTAACGGTTACGGTACCTTTACCGAGAACAAAACCTCGGCGATTGCGAGTTAACTCATAATGCAAATTAAGTTTATCACCGGGATATGCTTTTTCATGGAACGTAACCCCATCTAACGAGGAAAGGAAGCCTAGTCCGTTAGAATCACTTGTATGTACAAATGCACTAAGCTGAGCAAGTGCTTCTACAATTAACATATGAGGCATATGTTTTTGACTATCATTTATAAACCATTCTTTATTTGTAATGAGTTTATATCCTGTAACGGATTCACCTTGTTTTACATTTGTTACTTTATCAATCATTAAAAATGGATAACGATGGGGAAGCGTGTCTTTAATATGCATATGAAAGTACCTCCAATGAATAATACCCCTGCTACAGTTAAGCAGGGGAGTTATCATTAATTTTTAACTAATTCTTCTGCTTTTTCAAGAGAAAAAATACCACTATTTCTAATGTTTTCAACAACTTGTTGTAACACTACTTTATCTTGAACGAGTGCAATGCGTACAAACCCTTCTCCGTGAGGTCCGAATGCATGACCTGGTGTGACAACGACATTCGCACGATCCATTAATGCATAAGCGAAGTCTATAGAAGTCCAGCCTTTCGGAATTTCGGCCCAGACGAACATACTGCCAGCTGGTTTTTCAACATGCCAGCCAAATGTTCGGAACCCATCGACTAAAGTATCTCTACGTACTTGATAAATACTACGGTTTTTCTCACAAAAAGCAGCACCATTTTTTAGTGCAGCACATGCCGCTTTTTGAATTGGTAAAAACACTCCGTAATCTGTATTAGATTTAAATTGTGTAAGTGCCCCGACAATTTCTTCATTACCAATCATATAACCAATACGGCTACCTGCTAAACTATAACTTTTTGACAAAGAGTTAATTTCTACGCCAACTTCTTTAGCACCAGGCACAGAGAGGAAGCTAATTGGTTTATTACCATCAAAATAAAATTCAGCATAAGCAAAATCATGGACAACAATAATGTTATGCTTTTTCACAAATGCGATTACCTCTTTAAAGAAATCTTCATGAGCCATTGCTGGAACGGGATTCCCTGGGAAGTTTAAAATCATCATCTTCGCTTTATCTGCAATTTCTTCAGGAATTAGCTCTAAGTTAGGTAAGAAATCATTATCTTTCTTTAGAGGCATGTAGTAAGATGTTGCACCAGCCATTTGAATTCCTGTTTCATAAGCTGTATATCCTGGATCAGGAACTAATATAATATCTCCTGGATTCGCATAAACCATAGGTAAATGAACGAGTCCGTCCTGTGACCCCATTAATAATAAAACTTCTTTATCGGCATTTAATATAACATTATGAGTGTTGTTGTAATATTCAGTTACAGCTTCGTGAAATTCTTGAATGCCACTTAATGTGTATCCATAGCTTTCTTTTTGATCTGCTGTATGTACCATTTCTTCTCTTACGAAATCAGCAGGTGGCATATCAGGATTCCCGATACTTAAATCAATCATTTTGTGACCTGCTGCAATTTTTTCTTTTTTATAGGCCCCTAATTCACTAAATATAGAAGATTGGAATGCTTTCATTCTAGTTGCTAACGTGTAAGTCATCAAAACCCCTCCTAAAAACAGTGTTTTCTTTCTGCGTTTTTAATTATTCTGAAAACACATGAGTACATTTTATCATTTTTTTATGAAAATTAAAACGATTGACAAATTTAGAGGGAGGATAAAAATAACGCAGAAAATATTTTCTGCGTTTTAAATGAAGAGCAATCATTTCTTTTTATATGTACATAACTTTTCCACTGCATAAAAGTATACGTTTAATTTGCCATCGACAACTTTTAAAGTTTGATCTGATGTAAATGAGTTACCATAATCAATGTGATATACATTAGAATCCTTAACAAATGAGCCTTTGTATAAATCTTCTTTTTTCTTCGTTGTTTGCATCTCTACTAAATATTGAATGATTTTTTCTTTCTTTTCTTCTTTTACAACTGTTTCAAATTTATACGATATAGGACAAAGACCGTTTTTGTTGTCAACGACTTCCCAAGTGCCGTATATGTCATTATTGCTACATCCACTGAGTAGTATAATGAATAATGGAATAAGTAATAGAACCTTTTTCATTTTGTACTCCTTTCTTTTCATTTTCGATAAACGTGCGAATGCGATAGGAATATTGTAATAAAAAAAGTTTAAATTTTTATAAAGAATTATTTAATTTCGTATAAAAATTCAGGGGGAATTGAAAAAGCATGAATCTAGTGCAAAGTTAGATTCATGCTGAGTACTGTAGCTTATGTTATGTTTCTTTTGAGGAAAAATAAAGAGGAAAGTAGGACCATTATTCCATTTAAAATATATACAATTGCAACAATAAAGGCTAATGTACCTGCGCCAAATCCAGCTTTATCAAATATAGAATCGAATGCTGTGGTAGTCAAAAAGACAAGGGGAGTCAGTAGTGAAAATATAAAACCTGCGAAAATTCTTCTTTTAAAGTTATGCTGAGAAAGGGAAATGGCTAAAAAGTTTAGGATGCTAAACATAACTATTACAAAAATAAAGATAATAAATAATTGCATACCATCAGACATTCCTACACCGCCTTGTTGTAGATAATAGTTTATATAATGTATTCGAAGGTAAGAGTGTTTACTTTTTTTAATAATTTTAATAAACGTAATAAATAAGATTATATAAAACAAAGAAGCATGGATTAGTTTAATACTACTAAATCCATGCTTCTTTAATTATGTTATAAATTCGCAGATTGCGATGGTTGTTTTTCATACTGTTTCTGTTTAGAAAGCGATATGAAAATAATGAATAATGAAATAACACCGAAAATAAGAACCATATATTGCAATCCAATCGTATCTAAGAAGAAGCCTGTGCCAAGTAAGACAATTTGGAACATAACTCTCTCAAACATATTACGGAATGAGAATAGACGGCCGTGATAGCTTTTTTCCACTTTCGTTTGGAAAATTGTCGACATAATAGGGAAGAAGCAACCGACACTAAAACCAAATAAACCAAATGATGTAAGAGACATCCATTTTATATCGCTAAAGAACAATGATAGATGTGCAAAAGCGGTACAAACTGCGAAGAAATATAGTAACTTTTCAGGTTTGAAATGGTCCGATAAACGTTTAATAACGAAGGCACCTAACATAAATGCGATACCTTCGATCGTATATATAAATCCTTTAATCGTTGGATCATGTTGCATTTCGCTAATATTAATTACCATTAAATTAAATCCAGCTATAAATAATAGAGGAATAATACTTAATATAAGTGCTGTGAAAGCAATCGGAATTCCTTTTAAAATACGAAATACTTCCATAAAGCTATTATCTTTTGCAGCTTGTTTACTTGGTGTTGTTGATTTCTTATCTTCGAATTGAAGGAAGAAAGTTGAGAGGAATAATAAAGCGTATGCTGCCATTGAGAAGGCATACATATACTGTAAACTCATTACAACTAAAAGAATTCCACCTAGTGAAGTACCTGCAATACGAGCAATTGTACCTACATTCATATGTACACCGTTCATTTGTAATAACTCATGCTCACGTACGATGAGCGGGATCACTGATTGTAAGGCAGGGAAATAAAATGCTGCTGAAATTTGAAGAGCAACCATAAATGCAATCATAAAGGCGATACTTTCAAATTGGATAGCGAAAAACATAAAAATAACACTAATAACGCGACCAAAACCGGCGTAAAGAAGAACTTTTTTCTTTTCGTACTGATCAATAATGCGACCAGCCATAGGTCCCACGAGAACACCTGCTAATAGACCGATAAACAATATAACTGATTTCATGAAATCAGAAGGGACATATTTTTGCATAAATTCTAGGTTACCAAGAATACCAAGCCATAACCCTAAACCAGCAATAAACTCCCCAATTAAAACAATCCAAACATTTTTATTACGCCACATAATATAAAACCTCGCCGTCTTTTAAAATGAAACACTCGTATATAAAACCTCCTTATTTTATGTATTATTTTTAACGAAATTTTTTAGAGTCAGAGTCTATATTACGTGTTTCATGAATGGAATTCAATCTTTTTGATTTGTCAAAAATTTGATGTGTTAATAGATGAAACAAGTAAGTCCAAATGTACAAAACTTATGATTAAAAATTCATTGAAGGTAAGGAGAAATAAAATAAAAGCATCAAGAAATTATCACAAGTAAATGATATTTTTCTTGATACTTTTTATACATTAGGCCGAATATTCTTCTTTGCGTACTTCGAAAAATTCATTACGACGTAAGTAATTATAAACTTTCTCGGAAACCTCTTCTTCTTCAGACATTAAGAAACGATGATTAAAAGCATAGAAGGATTGACCTTTAATTAATTTTACGTAGTAAATTTTACACGCCTCCTCTAGCAAAATTAGTATTCACTTAATATTATGATGACCTATATGCTTGTGAATCATACTTGAAGTTTCAAAGTATAGAAGCGAAATAAATTAAAAAGCTTACAAAACTGTAATGTTGTTGTCACGTTTTCCGATAGTTAAAAATAACCAATCTCTTCTATACTACAAATAAGTTACATAAAATAAGGGGGTAAAAATGATGGATGAAGTGATTGGAGAAGTTGTAGCAGGAATTTGTGAATTTGTGGTGGAAGTAACAGCAGATGCTATTGGGAATTTAGTTTCTGGAAAGGATGAGGAAAAAGAAACATTATAATAGTTTGTAAAAGTATACAGATGATTAAACTATAAAGGCTGATTTCTAAAGGAAAGTCAGCTTTTTTATTTTTTACATTATATTAATATTATTTGAATATTCATTTGTTATTATGTTTATGAAACTCATAAAGGAGGTGAATAAATAAAGATGTCGAATTTAGAGGCTGATTTATCTAATTCTCGTTTAATTGTGGCGAATGTGGAGGAAAAAGAATATCACTTTATTGTTCGTGAATACCCGATTGTAGGAAAAATTATATCGCTATTGGAAAATGGAAAAGAATATGGTTTAATAGATAAACAAATTGCTAATAAAGATAAATTTATTAAATCGGAGCTTACTAAATTAGAGTATTTTAACATAGATGTTCTCTATCATACACCTGGATGGATATGGATTGGTATGGATCAATTTGATTTACATGCTCGTGAGGCTACTTATAACGAAGTAGACGTTATTATGAAGTTGAAAGAGGATTTATATTATATAGATGTATATGAAAAAGTAAAAATGTAATTGATATTTAGTCAGGTTAGGGGACAAGTTCCCGTAGCCTTTTTTGTTTTATATGTAAACGGAAAATCGATTTTATGTTGATGATAGGACAGCATGATAAGAAGTGAGCTGAAAAGAGGATTTGAAAATACATAAAGAGAACTTTAATTATTATATGAATTCTATATGTAAATAACAATAGAAAGAAGATGATAAAATGAGTAAAGAAGAGCTTGTGAAACAACAGTTTGGTAATAATGCGGAGAAGTATGTAAAAAGTAAAATTCATGCTAAAGGACCGGATTTACAATATGTAGTTCAACAAGTTGAGTCTCGTCATAATAATCGTCTTCTTGATATTGCTACTGGCGGAGGACATGTTGCAAATGTATTAGCGCCATTGTTTAAAGAAGTAGTTGCTTTAGACTTAACAGAAAAAATGTTAGAGAATGCAAAAAAATTTATTATAAGTAACGGCCATGAAAATGTGTCTTTTGTTGCTGGAAACGCTGAGAGTTTACCGTTTTCTGATAGTTCTTTTGATACAATTACGTGCCGAATTGCAGCACATCACTTTATGAATCCAGCTCAGTTTATTTATGAAGTAAATCGTACGTTAGAAGATAATGGATTGTTTATTTTAATAGATAATGTTTCACCGGAAAATAATGAATACGATACATTTTATAATTTTATAGAAAAAAAGCGGGATCCGAGTCATGAACGGGCTTTGAAAAAAACAGAATGGATTACCTTATTAGAGAAAAATGGTTTGCAAATGCAGTCATGTCTTACTTTTGACAAGAAATTTGATTTTGACTGGTGGTGCGATATGATGAATGTACCTTTGCAGAAGCGGGTGAAGTTAACAGAATGTATGATGAAAACATCAGTTGAAATGCAAGAATTCTTTAACATTCAATATGAAAATAATAAAATCATATCGTTTTATACTGAAATGGCATTGTTTGTATGTAAAAAAAGTTTAACATTAAAAAGATAAATTTCTTGCAGTCTTTCCAAAGTACGTTATACTTAGTAACAGAGAAAATGAGAATTGAGGAAATGGAATAATGATTCGCGTACGTATTGAAGGAACTGAAGAAGAAATGCTTGAATTTATGGAGAAAATGCCGGATATTCCTGGATTTGAAAAAACACATACGAGAGAACCAAGAAAAGGAAATAATCCAAAATATGATTCAAGTAAAAATGTACTAGCATATTTATCTTATAAAAAGATTGAAGTCGCCAATAAATAGGCGGCTTTTTTAGTTTGCACCGTTTCACAGCCTTGTCTTTTTTACATACTAATAATAGTAGATAATGCTGAAGAGGGGTGAGTATAGTTAATAAGAAAATCGTCTTTTTTGGAGACTTTGGTATTGATGATGCTGTGGCGTTAATTTATGCAAATAAAACATGTAAATTAGATATTTTAGGTATTGTTGCTGAATATGGGAATGTATCGCGAGAAATCGTAACAGAAAATGTGTATTTTTTAGAAAGATACTATGCTACAGAAGTAAAAATCATTGAGGGTGCAGCAAGACCGATGACAGCTGAAGAACCTTTGTTTTTTCCTGAGATTCATGGAGAGCACGGCCTAGGTCCCATTATTCCACCTGAAATGAGGATTTGTAAACGGGAAAATTTTTGTGAATTAATTAAATTAATTGAGCCTTGTCCAGAAGATATTATTATCGTAGCGACAGGAAGATTAACAACATTGGCAACATTATTTTTATTATATCCAAATGTAATGGATAAAATATGTTCGTATTATATTATGGGCGGTGCGTTTTTATTTCCTGGTAACGTTACTCCTGTATCGGAGGCAAATTTTTATGGAGATCCAATTGCTGCAAATATTGTAATGAAGTACGCAAAGAATGCGACTATTTATCCATTAAATGTAACGCAACAGGCCCTAATTACGCCTGAAATGGTGGATATTATTAATAAAGAAGGAACAGGGCAGGCAAAGCTTATTAAACCAATGATTGATTTTTATTATGAGAACTTTTATAAAAAAGAATACCCGGGTATTGCTGGAAGTCCGATTCACGATTTGCTTCCGTTCATTTCATTTATAAATGATGATATTTTTGAATATAAAAAATCTGCAGTTTGGATTAGTACGACAAATGACGTAACAAGAGGACAAAGTGTGGCTGACTTTAGAAAAATAGCTGAGCCGACGAGGTTTGATGATCGGCCGATACAAAGAATTGCGGTTGGTTTTAATTATCCTGCATTTAAAGAAGAGTTTATGCGGACAATATTGAAGCCCGATTGTCCATAATAAGTGTAATATCTCAACCTGCATAAATCGTTAGTCTAAAAAGTTAATTAACATGTATTATTTTTACAAAAAAATACAGTTATGCTCCATGAATAACTTATGAAAAATGTAACATAACTAATGGTAAGCAATTGTTTCTAATTATATTTTGATTGGTGAAATATAAAGGAGGTTATCATATGATTTGGTCTTTAATCGTTGGTGGTATATTAGGGTGGCTTGCTAGCTTAATTACTGGTAGGGATGTACCAGGCGGTGTAATTGGTAATATTATTGCTGGTATTATTGGTTCTTGGATTGGTGGGAAATTACTTGGTAGTTTCGGCCCAGTAATCGGCGGATATGCAATTATTCCAGCTTTAATTGGTGCGATTATTTTAATCTTCATCGTAAGTTTCTTATTGCGAGCAATGCGAAAATGAATGTAAGGACTGTTTACATTTGTAAGCAGTCCTTTTTATATGTTATGCTAGTATTATACAATCAGGAGGTGTCAGCATTGAAAACATTTACAGTAAATTTTCATCAAGAAGATAATGCTAAAGCGACAACAGTACATAAATTAAGTGAAGAGGACTTCAATAAAGCGACAGAAAAAGGCACTCGTCATCTATTTGATTTAGATACAAATGTTGGATTCTTCGTATTCTTTGATGCAGAAGATGCAGAAGGAAATGATCAATACTTAATGTTACAATATGAAGGAGATCATGAAGAGCCAACTGCGTGCTACGGATTTGATTTAAAACTATACTATCAATTTTTAGCACTATACTTAAATGATCTTGAGTTCCAAGGTGAAACAGATGAAGAAGAGGAAGAGTATGGTCCAATTCATCATTTAGCTCACTTACTTTATCATATTGTTGAAGATGGTAAGTCAATCGAAGTGTAAAAATACATATGTAAAGCTGTCCTTTATGGACAGCTTTTTTCTATTTAAGGAAGGATTGCTGTGTAAATAGAGAGAAGGGATATATTAAGGAGATGGGAAAAATGATAAATAATACAATCCCGAATTTTTTAAAATTATGGGAAAGTGACGATGGAGAATTAGAAATTCTTAATCAATACTTTACTTCGCATCCAGAGATATTTGATGAATACTTTAAATATCATTGTCCTAAAACGGGAGAACGTCTTTCGAATGCTATTAAACGATATCCTGAAAAAATAGAAGATATTCGTATTATTGCAGAAGCATTACCGACTATTATTCAAGAGATAATGAATGCATATCAGTATAAATATAACTTTGATGTAAATATGAAGTTTCATCTGTTTGTTGGAGGATTTGGTTCTAATGCGTTTGTAGAAGGGGAAATTATTGGTGACATATTTTTTGCGGCAGAAAAATTATCTCCAGATTTAAATCACCTTCGTGTAATCGTCGCTCACGAAATAGGACATATATATCATAATGTTATGTTACAAAACGATGGAATGGACTGGGGGAAAGCGGAGTGGGCCGATGCGACGGTTAATTTGTATCGTGAAGGTGTCGCAACATATTTATCAAAGCAAATTATGAAAGGTTTAGATGAATCAGTGTATTACTCATATGACAATGAGGGTGAACGTTGGTTACAATATTGTATAGAAAATGAAGAACATATAAAGAAACGTTTTTTGGAAGAGTATATAGAAGGATGGACGTTTGAAAAAGAGAAAGAATGGTTCCGTTTATCAGGAGGGAATTATTTCGGATATAACCGACTCGGTTATTTTTTAGGAACAGCTTTTGTAGAATATGTTGTGCAAGCATTAGGTGAGAGTGAAGCATTTACTTTTTGGAACAAACACAATTTGAAAAGTAGTGTAATGGATTGGTTATCGAAATAAATAAAATTATAATAAGGGGCTGAAATGTATGAAATTGTATGTAAAGATAGCTATGTTATTTCTCGCTTTTACATGCATACTTGCATTAGCAGCATGTAAAGGGACAGACGAAAAAAAGGAAACAAACCAAACATCGGAAAATAGTAAAAACGAACAGAATAACTCTGCTGAAGAAAAGAAAGAACCTGATGCAAAATCAAATAAGGAAGGATCAACAAAACCAAAGACTGATTCAAGCACGAAAGATACAGTAATAAATCAAAAATCAATTAACTATGTTAAAGATTTGTTTGAACTAGCGAAAGAAGGAAAAGTACCTAACGTTCCGTTCGCAGCACATACAGGAGATATTGAAGAAATTGAAAAAGCGTGGGGGAAAGCAGATAAAACAGAACAAGCAGGAAACGGAATGTACGCTACCTTTACAAATAAAAATGTTTCCTTCGGTTTTAATAAAGGATCACAAGTTTTTGATGTACGCTCCTATCATGCTGAGCTAAAATCAATTACATTACAAGAAATAGAGAAAGCATTAGGAAAACCAGCTTCAGTTAAAGTAAATGGGGAAGATAAAATATATGTATATAAAGTAAACAATCAGTTTGAGTTAAAATTCATTATTCCAAAATCGACTGGTAAGGTAAATCATATTTCGGTATTTTCGCCAGAGGATAGTATTAATAAAATGGCAGGGTAATAAAAAGGATGTCACAATAGTCTCAAGACTTTTGTGACATCCTTCTTTTTATAAAGAAAGCATCTTATAAAATATGAGTAGTATGCTCCGAAAGGTCTTTTTTCATTTTATTACGTTCTATATTTTGAATAAACATTGCTTGAATAATGCCTCCGACTACTAAGAAACAAGCACAAATATAAAATAGCATACTACCGTTTAGTTTACTTAATAAAACCGCACCGATAACAGGACCACAAGTTCGAGATACATCCCAGTGTAAGCCGTAAATTGAAAAATACAATCCACGTTTATCTGAAGGAGCGATTTCTGAAACGAATCGAAGCAAATGGTTGAAAGCAACACTTTCTCCAATGACTAAAAAGAGTAATGTGAAAAATAGTGACAAGATTGTTGCTGAAAATCCATAGCCAATTGCAGCTATCGTAAAGCAGGTGTAAGCAATAAGTATGATTTTCGCCATAGAAAATTGTTCAGACCATTTCACGAGGAAGATTTGTAGAATGATTTCCATAATAGCCTTGCATGTTGAAATAAAAGCGAGTATGAATACGAAATCTGGAAATATATCTTTAGCGAAAATGCGATAATTTGTCTCAGTTTGAGCATAAAAAAAGCTAATAGGAATTGTAGAAATCATAAGTCCCAAAACCGCGTAATGTTTGTGTACAAATTGTTTTGGAAATGTTACTTCAAGTTTTTGCTTTGGCGTTGTAAGTGCTGGAGCAGTTTCTGGAAGCTGCGTCCAAACAACGACTGCATATATCATAAGTGTAATGCTTTGCATTATAAATAAATATTCAGGGTGCGTACGATAAAAGATAGTACCAATTATGGGACCGATTACGGAACCAATTGCAGCCATTGTATGCAAAAGAGCAAAAATTTCTGCTTGCTGTTTTTGTTTTGTTAAATCAGCAATTTGTGCACGTTGAGCGGGAATATATAAGGAACGGCCCACCCCATTTATGACGTAAAGCAAAGCAAATATAAAAACAGATTGAGCAAATACGAAGCTGCCGATTGCAACGCCTTGTAGCAATAAGCCGAGTAACATAATTTTCTTTCGCCCATATTTATCAGTCACTCCTCCAGCAATAAGTGTAAATACAATGTCTGAGAGAGGTTGTAGTCCAAAAATGAGCATAGTTATTATTATATTACCGTTTAACATTTTATTAACGTAAATAATCATAATGAGAGCTAACATAGATTCAGTCGTTCGGGTTAATAATTCGCCGCACAGCCTAATAATAATAGGTTTATTATAACGTAGTATGAGATTGTTCAATATTAATTCCTCCTTTCTATATTGAAATGATAAGATGAAAGGAGATGTGGAAAAAGGGTAGAAACAAAAGGGGTTATTTTTCACCTTTTAGGGGGATTATGATGTTTATTTTAGATCAATATATTGAACTATGGTGTGCCTATGGTAAAGGTAGACAAGAAGGAGAGCAATTAGAAGTAACGGTACAAATGATAGCAGAAACATTATTTTGTACGGAGCGTAATAGTAAATTAATTATAAAAAAATTAGAAGAGTTACAATGGATCACTTGGTTTCCTGGTCGCGGGAGAGGGAATCGTTCTAAATTAATATTTCAAAAGCAACCAATTCCACTAATTTTAGAAAGAGGAAAAGAATTGATGAAAAAGGGGGATGTGAAAAGTGGAATCTCATTTGTGGAACGCTACAGCTCACAATTTCCATCAGTAAAGAAAGAGTATGAAGCTTGGATAGATTCCATATTTGGTCATCAAATAGAACGGACACCTGAAGGGAGAAAAGACGTACTTCGTTTGCAAGTACAGATGAATCTGGACATCGCTTTAGATCCAGTTTACGCGACAATGCGCTCAGAATGTCATATGGTTAAACATATTTTTGATACACTCGTATATGTAAATGAGGAAACAAATTGTATAGAACCAAGGCTTGCTTTTCACTGGGAATATAATAATGCTGACAAGGTTTGGACATTTTATTTAAGAAAAAGCGTATATCTTCATAATGGAAAACGACTTACTGCACATCATGTTATGCATTCGTTGAATCGATTTATGGAAGCTGAAAACAACCCACACGCATGGATGTTACAACATGTTGAAAGTTTCCGTGCAGTGGATGAATATGTTGTTGAAATTCAATTACATACGGAAAATAGGATGTTTTTACATATGCTAAGTGCAGAACAGTGTTCTATCGTACATGAAGATGAAAAAGGAAGCTTCATTGGTACAGGTCCTTTTATATTACGTGAGAAAAATGCACAGTTATTTGTATTAGAAGTGCATGATTTATATTATCGTGAAAGACCTTTTCTAGACCGAATTGAACTAATGAATGTAGAGCAAAATGTAAATACGTATGATGTATTAGTAAAGGCGCAGTATAAAGATAAAGAAAAACATAATAAAGAACTATCTCGGCTTGAGTCGAACGTGACATATATAACATGCAATCTTGCAAAAGAAGGACCAATGCAAGATTATATGTTCCGAAAAGCGTTATATAAAATCATTCATGGCCATGCAATCGTTAAAGAACTCGGCGGAGAACGTGGAGAAGTGGCAAAGAAACTAATATTAGCAAATGAAAGTATAGTAGATATTGACGAAGATATCCAAAGTTTAATTAAAAGGAGTACGTATCATAGTGAAGTGCTACAACTATACACATTTACAGGACGAGATCACGTTGAAGATGCACAATGGATACAAAAAGAGTGTGCGAAGTACGGGATTCGTGTAGAAACTAATTTTCTTGAAATAGAAGATCTTTTAGAAATTAGTACGATACAAAAGGCTGATATGATGCATGATAGCGCAACAATTAGCGAACGAATAGAAGATAGTTTGCTATATATGTTTCTTACAAAAAACAGTTTTATTCATGGGCAAAGCAGCGTGGATTTTCATAAATCATTGTCCCCTTATTTTAAACAAGAACAAGTAGAGAAAAGAGTTACACTGTTACGCGATATTGAGGAGACATTGTTACGTCAAATTCAAGTTATTCCTTTATACCGTAACAAACAACAAGTAACTTCTCATGAAAAAGTACAAAATATAATGATTAATTCACAAGGGTGGATTGATTTTTATAGAATATGGTTTAAACCTTGATAGATAAAGGTTCTTATGCATTTTTCATGAGATGTGTAAGGGCCTTTTTGTATGTAAAATAGGATTGTTTTACACATTGTTACGCTACTTGTGATAAAAGTCTATTTACAGCGTAACAGTGTTATGTTACATTGTGATTAGGAAGGAGTGTTATACAGTTGAGTACAGATTTAATTTCAAAAAAAGATTTATTAGAACTTACTGGTATTTCATACGGACAGTTATATAGGTGGAAAAGAAAGAACTTAATACCGGAAGATTGGTTTGTACGAAAGTCAACATTCACAGGTCAAGAGACATTTTTTCCGAAAGAAAAAATATTAGAGCGTATTGATAAAATCCAAACGATGAAAGAGGATCTATCACTTGATGAACTAGCAAATATGTTTTCACCGAGTGTGAGAGAAATTCTTTTAACAAAGGAAGACCTCCTACGTAAAGGGATTGCATCAGAACCAGTTTTACAATTTTTTATAGAACAAACGAATAAAACAGCAGAGTTACAATTTGTAGATATTCTTTATGTGTACATGTTAGAAGAATTACTACAATCGGGAGAGATTAGTTTAGAAGAAGGAAAAATGGTTTTGCAAGTTTTAAGTGAAAATTATGAAGCAATGAAACATAAAACGTGTGATTTAATCATTATCCGAAAGTTAGGGATTTCTACATGTTTCTTAGTTTCAAACGTGGACGACTTAATTTTTGAAAAAGGCACCAAAATCGTTTTACGCGAAGCGATTATGAAATATACCGAAGCATTAAAAACTAAATTGTTGTAATGGAGGAGAAAGTATGCGTACACATAATTTGATTATAAATGGTTACGGTTCATCGAATGGCGGCGAGTTTCATAAAGTGCAATTAAACGGGAAAGGAACTGTGAATGGAAATGTTGAATGTGAGCAATTTGAATGTAACGGATATGGTGCAGTTACTGGCGATTTGAAAAGTAGTAGTGCACGAATTAGCGGATCTGGTAAAGTTGATGGCACAGTTCATGCTGAAACGATGCGAATTGATGGAAAAGCTACAATTACGCAAAATGTAAAGGCAAACAGTTTAAAAATTGCAGGAAAAGGTACGATAGGTGGAAATGTCACAGGTGAAGAATTTAAAGTTAATGGTCAAGCAACAATTGACGGTAATTGTGAAGTGGATACTTTTTCTTCAGAAGGACAATTTACAATTGGCGGATTATTAAGCGCTGATGAAATAAATATTAATATTCACGGTACATGTCGCGCGAAAGAAATTGGTGGTCAAACGATTAAAGTAAGACATAGATCAGGTACATTAAGTAGGCTATTTAAAACAGTATTTGGCTTGCAGTTAGAAGCTGAGCTACTCGAAGGTGACAATATCGATATTGATTATGCTCACATAAGAACGGTAAGAGGAAATAATATTACAGTAGGACCGAACTGTGAGATTGAACTCATTGAATATACAGGTGTTCTAACTGTTGATAAAAGCGCAAATGTAAAAGAAATTAAGCAGGTTTAATGGGAGGGAGAAAGCACTATGGAACATCCACATAGTCTCACAGTAAATGGTTCCGGTAATTCAGCAGGCGGAGATTATAATAAAGTGAAGATACGCGGCGAAGGAACGATTTCTAATGATATGAGCTGTAATGAATTTAAAACGTACGGCACGAGTGATGTACGGGGTAATATGAAAGTAAAAAATTATGTTGTGTATGGAGATAGTGAAGTACAAGGAAATGTAGATGCAGAATATGTAAAAGTATATGGTAATACACAAATGCATGGTGATGCACATATTGAAAAAACAAAAGTTAGAGGTATGATAGATATTGCTGGGAAGTTTTCAGGTGATTTTGTCGATGTAAAAGGTGCTTTAAATGTGAGGGGAAATATTGAAGTAGAAGATTTATCATTAACTGGTGGTCTTGAAAGTGATGGATTACTTAATGCTGAAAATATTCAAATCTCACTTCGTTATGAAGGAAGTAAGGTAAGAGAAATTGGTGGTAAAAAAATTACGATTCGTAAAAAAGCGAGATTTCTTCCTTTTATTAGTCATGCTGGTAACCTACAAACTACAATTATTGAAGGAGATGATATTTATTTAGAACATACGATTGCTGACGTAGTGAGAGGAAACAACGTTACAATTGGCCCTGGGTGTGAAATTAGTGTTGTAGAATATCATACTAGTTTTAATCAAAAAGGTAATGCAGTCGTAAAAGAACATAAACAAATATAAGTAATACGAGGGAGAGCAAGAGATATGGTTGAGAAGAATAATAAGCTTGGCTTTGTTGTGGCGGGCTTATTGCTAGGTATACTAATGGCATCAATGGATAATACCATTGTCGTAACGGCGATGGGAACGATCGTTGGTGACTTAGGAGGCCTTGAAAACTTTGTATGGGTTGTTTCTGCCTATATGGTCGCAGAAATGGCAGGTATGCCGATTTTCGGTAAACTATCAGATATGTATGGTAGAAAGAGATTCTTTATTTTCGGTTTAATTGTCTTTATGATTGGTTCGGCACTTTGTGGTACTGCTGAAAATATTACACAGTTAGGTATTTATCGTGCCATTCAAGGTATTGGCGGCGGGGCATTAGTGCCGATCGCGTTTACAATCGTTTTTGATATTTTCCCTCCTGAAAAGCGCGGGAAAATGGGTGGTTTATTCGGAGCGGTATTTGGTTTATCAAGTATTTTTGGTCCGTTACTCGGCGCATATATTACAGATTACATTAGCTGGCACTGGGTATTTTACATTAACTTACCGCTTGGCATTTTAGCACTTATTTTTATTACATTCTTTTATAAAGAATCACGAGTTCATAGAAAACAAAAAATTGATTGGTTCGGCGCAATTACTTTAGTTGGTGCAGTAGTTTCTTTAATGTTTGCACTTGAACTTGGCGGACAAAAATATGATTGGGATTCTAGCTTTATTTTAAGTTTATTTGGTGGATTCGCTATTTTAATTATTGCATTTATTATTATTGAAGGAAAAGTAGAAGAGCCAATCATATCATTTGAGATGTTTAAGCAGCGCTTATTCGGAATGAGTACCATTATTGCTTTATGTTATGGTGCTGCGTTTATGTCAGCAACTGTATACATTCCGTTATTCATTCAAGGTGTATACGGAGGTACCGCAACAAACTCAGGATTACTACTATTACCGATGATGTTAGGATCAGTTGTAACAGCACAATTAGGTGGATTTTTAACGACGAAGCTTAGCTACAGAAACATTATGATTATTTCTGCTGTTATTATGCTAATTGGACTATTCTTATTAAGCACATTAACGCCAGAAACAAGTCGTGTATTATTAACAGTGTATATGATTATTATTGGATTTGGAGTTGGTTTCTCATTCTCTGTACTAAGTATGGCGGCTATCCACAACTTTGGTATGGAACAGCGAGGGTCTGCGACTTCAACGAGTAACTTCATTCGTTCATTAGGCATGACGCTTGGTATTACAATCTTCGGAATGATCCAAAGAACAGGTTTCCAAGATCAATTAGAAGAAGCATTTAAAGGTATGAACGGGGGAATGAATACAAACGCTTTAGGAGATTCAAGAGCTATTCTATCAGAATCTGCAAGATCTCAAATTCCACCCCAAATATTAGATAAAATTATTGATGCTCTTTCTAGCTCAATTGTCCAAACATTTATGTGGGCATTGGTACCAGCTGGTTTAGCATTCATATTTATTTTCTTTATGGGAAATGAGCGCATGGTAATTAAAAAACAACAAAAGAATAAAAAGAGCGAAACATCAAAAGCGTGATGAAAAAGCTCCCTTCCAATTGGAAAGGAGCTTTTTCGTATGTACGGATTTAGATTAGCCTTCGATGATTTCGTATTCTTCGTCTGCTAATAATAAAATTTGTGTTTTCTTACCTTTGTTTTGAACTTCGATTACATCGTAAGCACCTAAGTCTCTTATTTTGCTTTGAGAAGCGTTAACCATAACTTCAATAGAATCAATTAAGATATCTTCTTCAATGTATGATTCAGGCAATGCCATATCTTCAGTATCTAATACACATGCGTATAGATTTTGTAAGTTTTCAGCAGTTGGATTTTGTTCTTCAACATCAATGATGTTTTTTACTGCTTCCATATTTTCTTCTTTTGCTTGGTATACTTTAATTTTAGCCATTGTTTTAATCTCCTTTATAACGTAATCGTAGAGGCTACACTTCATTATAACGTTTTTTTCATGAAAGATGAAATTGTTATATGTATTTATAGGGAAATTTATGTGTTAGTATTCATTTTTAATGCGATAAGTAGGCAAATATGTTCCTACGTTAAAGTTATATTGTCCAAGCTTTTCTCATATCCCCCTCATATTATGTGTATGAGATAAAACATATAGAGAAGGGATGGAGTGTAAGTGGGTTGTGAGCCGAAACGAAATGATCGATGTTGCCAAAATAGTATTTGTGAATTTTTGCGAAGTCTAGAGCCTTTTACAAAAGTTGAGAGTATTGTAATTGCCGGAAATGAAATTGTTGTATCTTATTTTCTTTCATTTAATAAGAAGAATGGTGTCGTATCCTTCGTACAAGAGGTCGGTGAGGTTATTTTTGTAGATTGCTCTAAGATTGATGCAATTCGAATAGGAAAAGTTTGTAGTTGTAAAACGAAAGTCAAATTTATTGAAGAGGATTTCAGTCTACTTGGAAACGTTTGTCCGCAATGTTTAACAGAGGGAAGCACACTCTTTTTTGACTTTCACAATTCAGAATTGAATTTATCACTTCAAGCAAAAACAATTGATGCGCCTAGTTGTACTGAGTTTATAGATGAGATGGGAAATGTAGTAAAACAAATTACTATAATAGGTGAAGCAATTGTTTCTAAAGATTTTGTTCAAGTGCCTGAATTATTACGTTTCCGACTAGTATTATCTGATACGGCTACGAATCCTTTAAAGTTTGGAATACTGTTCATTAATTTCCCTGATCTTACGTTTATTATTCTTTTCGCATCGAGTGGATACCTCAACATTTCGAGTTGTTTGAGGATAGAGAGTGGAACTGGTAATGCTGAAATAGAAGAGATGAAAAGAATAATATCGAATGACGATAATACGTACACATCAGTTGTTAAAGTAACTAAAGTATATAAAAACGGAGGAACAGAATCATTTGTTTATAAGAATGAGTTATAACATATATTTTTAAATGAACCCTTAAACTAATGTTAAGGGTTTTACATAATAAAAGATTATAGATTGTGAATTTTTATTAAGTATATTATCTGTAAACCTATACACTAGAAAGTCATTTACTTTTTGATTAAATGTTATAATAATTTTATATTTATGAATAATTTATAATTATATGAAATGTAGTAGACGTTTGCTTATATGTAGAAAAGAGTAGAAGTATATTAATTCTAAAGAAAGCAGGAATGTAAATGATATATGAAGCGAATATACATACAAGAGAAAAATTAGTTACTATGTTCGAAGATTTCAATAACGTTGTTTTACTTTCTTATTTACAAGGACATATGGGTACCGCTTGGATAAATGATCTTGAAAATCCGACAGTAGCGCAAATTACGGTAGGGATCTTTACATTTTACGCTGGGGATTCAAAGGTGAAAGAAACAGAAGAATTGCTTCGAAACATTCCTGATAGAATGTTAGTCATCGTAAATAGTGTAGAATGGAAAAAGCGTTTAGAAACATTTTACGAAAGAAAAATAGATAAGTTTTTACGATATAAATTTAAACGTAATGCAGAAGTTTTTGATCGTTCAAAATTACAATCTCTTATATCAGCGCTTCCAAAAGGATACGAGTTAAGAAGAATAGATGAAAATATCGTAAATAACCCTACATTACATAAAGTCTCTAAAGATTTTACCAGTCAATTTCAATCTGTAGAAGATTATATAAACCGAGGTATAGGGTATTGTATTTTGTATAAAGGAGAAGTTGTATGCGGTGCATCATCATATAGCATTTATGATAATGGCATTGAAATTGAAGTTGCGACTGATCACAATTATAGAAGAAAAGGATTGGCGACTATAGTTAGTGCAGCACTCATCTTGGACTGTTTAGAAAAAGGGATATATCCAAACTGGGATGCAGCGAATACTACATCTGCAAAACTAGCTGAAAAACTAGGATATGTTTTTGATAAGGCGTATGATACTTATTTTGTGGATAATAGTTCAAATAAAAGAGCAGTTAGCCAAAGCTAACTGCTCCTCTCCAAAGGGGGAATGGAGAGATACAATCATGTTATTTACATTATTGACGGGAGATTGATTTTTAATCAATCTTCTATAAAAGTTGAGATAAAATATTTTTAATTAACCCTGAGGATCCAATTAAGAGTACTGATAAAAATACAATTGAGAATATACTTTTTTTAGGTTTTTTTAATTCTATGTATATGTTAGTAATGGCACCAATTGCAACTACAGTAAAGATAACGAGTCTTATTACATCTATCATAAATAACGCTCCTTTTAATTACTTAATTGTATTATATAGGAATTGGCCTTTCGATTAGTTTATTTGAATACGATTTAAGGTAATTTTAAACAAACTAATCTTTTATACAAAAGTAAGGTTAAGAAAAAAGACAGCGTATGAAGTAATAGTATATCTTGTAGAAGCTGATGTTGACCAAATAAATTAGGGTTATTATCTATGCGGAAAAGTATAATTAATATTTATATATACTCACTTTAGGTACCTTTACAACTTAAATAATAAAACATGCTTTTCATAATGATCCAAACACCAATTATATTTTTCTAGAATAATTGGATGAACAACTTCTTTCGTAGTATCGACCTCAGTATAGCCATATTTCTTATAAAAGTTTTCTAATTCCTCAAAAGGAAGACAATATACATTTGGAACTTGTAATTTCTTCGCAGTTTCTACTAAAAATGAAACAAGATCCCCAGCTAATTGTAGCCCTCTAAATTGAGGAAGAATATAAATTCCACCCATTTCTAAAGTATCTTCATCTATTTGGACTAATCGTCCAACACCTGCATACTCATTGTTGTATGTAATGATTGCGACTTTCTCTCGATTTAAATCACTTCGTACAAATCCTATTGAGTCATATTGTTTATTAATCCATTCTAGATCATTAGATGTAGCTAGTTGAATGCTCATTTGTATCACTCCTTTGGAAAATTCGATATATTTGTATTATACAGAATGTAAAGCGGTTAAATTTAGATGATTTTTAATAACAGTTCAAGTTTTGAAGAATAGTGCATACAATATAAAGTCTTTTCCTTTCTTCATTTAAGTTTTACGTATATAATTTAAAAGTACTATTTTTATTTTATATTTTTATATTTATAACAGAATAGAGGTTTAAAAATGGGTGTTAAAATCATTACGGATAGTGCGGCGGATTTACCGGTAGAATTGCTGCAAGCATATGATATTGATTTAATTCCACTCCGTGTTTATGATGAAGCAGAAACAGAGTATTTAGATGGAGTTACATTAGAGTCAGTTACGTTATTGCAAAACATGAGAGAAGGCGCTGTTTATAGAACGTCATTGCCTTCCCTTGAAACTTTCCAAGAGAAATTTGTTTCTTATGCAAAAGAAGGTAATCCTTGTATATATTTAGCTTTTTCATCTGAACTGTCTGGTACATATCAATCATCAGTTCTCATTAAAGAGGAAGTAAAAGAAACATATGCTAACTTAGACTTAGAAATTATTGATACGAAATGTGCTTCGCTTGGTCAAGGACTTGTCGTTTTAGAAGCTGCTAAAATGGCAAAAGACGGCGCATCAAAAGAAGATATTTTAAAACGTGTTGATTTTCTAATGAACCATATGGAACATATCTTCACTGTAGCTGACTTACAGTACTTAGTGAGAGGTGGACGTTTAAGTAAAGTCGCAGGATTTATCGGTGGTTTACTAAACATTAAACCGATCTTAAACGTGGAAGAAGGAAAACTTGTACCACTTGAAAAAGTACGAGGGAAAAAGAAAGTATTGAGCCGTATTGTAGATATTATGGAAGAACGCGGAAAAGAGCTTAAAGGTCAAACAATTGGTATGACTCATGGCGATGACTTAGAAACAGCTGAAGCATTAAAAGCATTAATTACAGAAAGATTTGGCTGTGAAGTATTTATCGTAAATACAATTGGTGCAGCAATCGGAGCACATACAGGACCTGGCGTTATAACGTTATTTTTCTTAAATGAAGTAGAGTAAAGGATTGATCTTTTGATCAATCTTTTTTTCTTCAAGATAATGCTACTGTTTCTGTAGCAGATGAGCTGAAATAATTTAAGGAATTATTAGATATGGGCGTTATTACAGAAGATGAATTTAATGCGAAGAAAAAGCAGTTACTAAATATAAGATGTTAAAAAGATGATTCTTTTTCCAACAGAATCATCTTTTTTGTGTGTTGAAGTCTTTTGGTTATAAAAATCTAAATATTTCAAGATGTTAAAATTTAGCTATCTCATATATAATTGTTTTACGGGAGATATCTGTAACTATTTGTAAAAATAGGAGGCGGCTATAAAAATGCATGAAATTGCTAGGTGGGATTTAGATCGATTGTATTCAAATGGGGATATTCTAGTACCAATATTGGAGTTGAAAGAACAATATTTTGTAACAAAAGATATAGAGATTCTTTCAAAACTTATACAAGCTATTGAAAAAGCAGAATATTATTTGTATTGTCGATCAGTTGAAGAAAGCGTTGCATCGGATATTACTAGATTGACTGTGAAAGTAAAGGAATTAAAAAGTGAAGTGCAGCAACCAAGTGAAGTGGAAATTACCGATAATACTAGGCTAATAAAAGATGAACTTCATGCGTGGGAAAATATGTACATACAATTAAGGAATAGGATAGAAATAGAGCACAATAATAAGCAATTATCATTTGGACAAGCAAATCATATTGCAATGAATAGTCATAATAAAAAGGAAAGACTAGAAGTATTCGAGTTATTAACAAATGCCTTATATAAGGAAAAAGAAATTTTTGCTACTGTATTAAATCAAATAGGGAGATTGCGTAATACAAAGGGCAATGCATTAGAAGATATAGAGATTTTAGCAAGGTCCCTTCATGCGAATGGCATTTCAGAAACTGTATTATTACAAATATGGAATGCGACAGAAGAAAACATAGATAAATTAGTAAGTGCTTTAAACGTGTATAAAAAAGGAAAAACTTCGATAACATGGCATGAACTTATGACAGTAAAGGAAAATAATGAGGTAAGTATTTCTTTTTCAGTAGCAGTACAAAGCATATACGATGCATTAAAAAATATAGATGAAGAATTAGCAGAATTTGCATGTCATGCGATAGAAAGTGGTTGGGTAGATGCAGAACCGAGAGAGAATAAATCCCCAGGTGGATTTTGTGCTCCTTTTTTCAGTGAAAAAGAATCTCGAATCTCTATGCGTTATGACGGAAGTATCGATAGTGTAAGAGTACTTGCCCACGAACTAGGACATGCTTGGCATTTTTATAATATGAGTTTTGAACAATCCTCTTCTTTTTTAGATGATTATTTGCCAATGAGTACGGCTGAATCAGCGTCTATTCTCTTTGAAACCGTGCTTATAAATTATCTAATTCAAACAACAGATAGTATAGATATGAAAAAGTCATTGCTTAGCTGGAAAATAAGAAACTGCTTTAATTATGTAATGGCAATTCGAGCATCGTTCGAATTTGAGAAGAACTTTTATGAAAAATGTAAAGAAAGTCCTTTAAGTGCTGATGAAATCGAGGAATTATCTATAGCAGCGCAAGAAAAAGCATATGGGAATTCATTATCAGAATATCAGCCGTTTGTTTGGATGAAATATGTTCAGTTTTATATAGCAGATGTTCCTTATTATAATTATCCGTACACATTTGGGTATTTAGTTAGTTTTAGTTTATTAGAAATAGCTAAAGAAAGTAAAAGTACTTTTCACTTGAAATATAAAGAGTTTTTACGAGAAACAGGAAAAGCTCCAGTGGAAGAACTTATGAAAAAGCATTTTGAAATAGATATAACGAGCTATGAATTTTGGGGTAAGGCTTTTAGACAAATTTCTATAGATATTGATGAATATTTGAGGCTTATATAAGGGGAGAGTATAGTGGATCACCAACTTATAAAGGGAATACCTTTTTCAACTTTAGAATATGCAAAAGCTATAAGTTTATTAAAAGGTTGGCTACATAAAAAACAAGAAAAACTAAGATTTGTAGTAACTGCAAATCCTGAAATTGTTATGTCTGCAAAGGAAAGCACGGCTAAATCAAAACAGTTTAAAAAGATGTTACTTTCTGCAGATTTAATAACAGCGGATGGGATTGGTGTCATAATAGGCTCGAAAATATTAAAAGGAACGCTGAAAGAACGTGTTACTGGGGCAGATATTACTCATGAGTTAATAAAGTATTGTAATGACAATGAATATCGTGTCTTTCTTTTTGGAGCTGCGCCAGAAAGTAATAAAAAGGCATTAGTAAAATTAAATGAGCAGTTCCCAAGAGCACAGTTTAAAGGACAGCATGGATTTGTAAATAATGAAGAAATAGAAGAAGTAAAAATAAAAATTAAGCAATTTAAGCCGCACTTACTACTAGTAGGACTAGGTTCACCCAAACAAGAAGAATTCATCTATGAAAACATGCAAACATTAAACGTTCCGCTATCTATTGGTATCGGAGGCATGATTGATATAATATCTGGTACTGTAAAAAGAGCACCTAAAATTATGCGGGATACTGGAACTGAATGGCTGTATAGGTTACTTTCACAGCCGAAACGGTTAAAGAGACAACTTGTACTTCCTAAATTTTTAATTTCAGTTATGGTAGAGAGGATGAAAGGAACACCAAGTTAAGAAAGGATAAACAAGATGATAGAGCCGTTATCTAATGAAAAAGCTAAAAAAATTTTTCAAGAGCTGAAAGTAGAGTGTGAGTCTTTATTTAAGTTTAAAATTCGAAATGCAATACCTATTCATCGTGGTTGGCTAAATTTAAAGTGGAAACTCGAAACGGATGCAGGATCTTTTGTATTAAAGCAATATAATAAAGAACGATACAAAATGTATAACCCGGAACTTTTAATACAAGCGTTACATCAACAACAAAGACTACATAATAATGGTGTAAGTTGTCCAAGGCTTTTAACTTATAAAAATAATATAATGCATATATCAAAAAATAATGAAAGATTTATAGTTTTAGAACATAAAGAAGGTAATTTAATCTCACCTGGAAAAGTGAATGAAAAGGAAATCTACTCTCTTGGTAAGACAATAGGTCAAATGCATAATTTGTTAAATGATGGCTCTTTAATAGGGGGGGAAAACCCTAAATTTCTTCCACCTACTAAAGAGGAAAGGTTGAAACATTGGGAAGATAAAAGGAGAGAAGCAGAACAGCTAGGAAAAGAACATATTCTCTCCCGTATAAAATTACAGCAAGAAGCAACACAATTAGTACATATAGATCAATTTTATAGTAGTAAAAAAGGATGGGTGCACCGTGATTTATGGGTAGATAATTTCTTATTCCATAACGATGAAGTCTCAGCAATTCTAGATTTTGATCGTATGGATTATGATCATGTAGAGTTGGACATTGGGCGTGCGGTTATCTCTTGTGCCTTACATGATGGAGTATTAAATAAGAGTCTTGTTGCATCATTTTTAGCGGGATACCGTAACAAATTAGATTTTCCAGTAGGGAGTATTGTTCGGGCAATTCAAATGCTTTGGTATATGGAGAGTACATGGTGGATTCATGTCAATATGGATCAGCATAGTGTACCACCTTCACGTTTTGCGGATGAAATGAATTGGATAGCTAAAAATTATAGTGCATTACATAATATATTGGCAGACTTATAAGAAAAAAGGAGACAACATCCATGAACAGAATCGGCATTATTGGAGCAATGCAAATTGAAATAGACTTACTTTTAGAAAAATTAGTTGTACAAGAAGAACAAATAATTGCGGGAATGCCTTTTTATGTTGGAGAATTCATGGGAACTGAAGTAATTGTTACAAGATGTGGCGTAGGAAAAGTAAATGCGGCCGCATGTACGCAAACATTAATTCATAAATTTGATGTAGATGCTATCATCAATACAGGTGTTGCTGGCGGGTTACACCCGGATGTAAAAGTTGGTGATATCGTTATTTCAACGAATGTTACCCATCATGATGTAAGTAAAACTCAAATGAAAAACTTATTCCCGTTCCAAGCAGAATTTATCGCAAACAAGGAATTAGTAGAGTTAGCACGTACTGCATGCAATAGTAGTAGTTTACATATTGAAGTTCATGAAGGAAGAATCGTAAGCGGTGAATGTTTTGTTGAAGATTCCAAACTAAAAGCGAAATTAATAGATGAATATGCACCGCATTGTACAGAAATGGAAGGTGCAGCAATTGGACATGTTGCCTACATAAATGAAATACCGTTTCTCGTTATAAGATGTATTTCTGACAGCGCAGATGATGAAGCTCAAATTTCTTATGCCGACTTCGCGAAAACGGCTGCAAATTATTGTTCAGAAATTATCGTTGAGATGCTGAAAAATTTACCTAGTAAAACATATAGAGTAAAAGGAGAAAATGACATGTTAGAAGCATTAATTTTTGATATGGACGGAACGTTATTTCAAACAGATAAAATTTTAGAATTATCGTTAGATGATACATTTGATCATTTACGTTCATTACAGTTATGGGATACGGTAACACCTATTGAAAAATACCGTGAAATTATGGGGGTTCCATTACCGAAAGTGTGGGAAGCTTTATTACCGAACCATTCTCTTGAAGTAAGGGAACAAACAGATGCATATTTTTTAGAAAGACTAATTGAAAACATTAAGAGTGGAAAAGGTGCTTTATATCCGAATGTAAAAGAGATTTTTACATATATAAAAGAAAATAATTGTTCCATTTATATTGCTAGTAATGGTCTAACTGAATATTTACGAGCAATTGTATCTTATTATGATTTAGACCAATGGGTTACTGAAACGTTTAGTATTGAACAAATAAACTCACTTAATAAAAGCGATTTAGTGGAAAGTATTTTGAATAAATATGATATAAAAGAAGCAGCTGTAGTTGGTGACCGGTTATCTGATATAAACGCCGCTAAAGATAACGGCTTGATTGCGATTGGATGCAATTTTGATTTTGCACAAGAAGATGAACTTGCCCAAGCTGATATAGTAATAGATGATTTACTGGAGTTGAAGGGGATATTGCCTGCTATACAGAGATAATAAAGTTGTTTAAATTACAATATAATCATTCTAAAAATAATAAAGTCGTTTAAAAATCTTTCTTCCATTAACGGAGTAAATTGCTTAGTGGGGAATTAAAATAAGTACTTGTGGCTTCTGAAGAAATGGAAAAAGAAAGATGTTAAATACAAAGTAGACTCTGTTATACAGAGGTAGAAATAGTGGTATTCATTTGTGATGGATTAGTAATGGTTTGATTTGGATTATAAAGTGTGTACGTTTTTTGCCAAGTACTATATGACTTATTCTATGGAGGAAATATGCTTAAAGATAATTTTAACATTAATAATATTCCCACGGTTTTGTGGGGAGATAAAAGTGAAAAAGTTTTTATTGCAGTACATGGAAATATGTCAAATAAGGAAGATGCAGTTATTCAAATATTAGCTGAAGGAGCTAATCAAAAAGGTTATCAAGTATTAAGCTTTGATTTACCTGAGCATGGAGAAAGAAAAAATGATGATACTCCTTGCAAAGTACAGTTTTGTGTTAGGGAATTATCTATAATTATGAATTACGCAGAAGAACATTGGAAAGAAATAAGTGTGTTTGCATGTAGTATAGGTGCGTATTTTAGCCTTTTAGCTTATCAAAATGATGTGATAGAAAAGGCGTTATTTTTATCACCAGTAGTTAATATGGAACGAATTATCGAAAATATGATGAAATGGTTTAATGTAACACCAGAACTTTTGCAAAAAGAAATGATTATAGAGACACCGATTGGTCAAAAGTTATATTGGGATTATTTGTGCTATGTTAAAGAACATCCTATTAATACATGGAATATAGATACATATATTATGTATGGAGCCAAGGATGAACTGTGCGAATTTAAAATTATTAACGATTTTACAAAAAAACATCGCTGTGAATTAGAGGTCGTGGAGACAGGTGAACATTACTTTCATACTGCAGAACAGTTAAAGATATTTCAACAGTGGTTACACAAACATATCAATTAACGAAGTATAATTTATCTTGGGTCTGTTTGAGAATAAACTAATATAATATTTGAGTACAAATAGTTTTAAACGTATAGCAATTAAACAATTATATTATCGATTTACATCTGAAGTGCAAAATACGCATGACACAAATTGAATAAAATAACAACCATAAAAATGCTCAGAATAAATAATTCTTGAGCATTTTTATGTATTTTTAAATCAAGGAGGAAATCACTTGAAAGATATACATATTCAACAAATAGAAGATTTAATGATATACGAACATAATTATCTTGTTCAAGAAAGCAAAGAAGAAGGATTTAATTTCTTAATAAAGCTAAAAAGTGAATATAAAAATAAAACAAATACATTTAATAAAACTGGCGAATGTTTATATGGCATTTTTCAAGAGGGAAAGTTAATTGGAATAGGAGGGTTAAATGAAGACCCATACTCAGAAAATAATAAGATTGGCCGATTAAGGAGATTTTATATTGCGAAGGACTATCGTCGTATAGGACTAGGGAAGTTGTTATTAAACAAACTATTATCTCATGCAGAAAAGTATTTTAAAGTGGTGGTTTTACATACAGATACGAAACAAGGTGATGTATTTTATACTGCAAATGGATTTGTGAAGAGAGAAGTATATAAAGGATCTAGTCACTATAAAGTATTATAGAAAAGGCTATCAAAACAATATTTTATTAGTCTCGAGTTCCTATATTTATAAAAAGAAAAATTTAATTTCATTTACCGAAATAATAGTATAAAAAAGAGACCTCAGCTTCTAAAAATAAGCTTATGAGATCTCTTTTTTCTAATCAATTATGTTTTTACATTCATTTGCTTCAATAGTCCCTTCGGATCTCCTTTCACATAATAAAAATGCGGATTATTTTCATCATCGTAAAGCATAATATAAGGCTTTTCCTTAAGTGGGAGAAGAATAAGTACTTCATCAATTGTTGTATGTATCCATTGATTTGTAATAGAAACTGGTTTAGATAAAGGGATTTTTATCATGTGACCATCTTTTGGAACGACGTTTAAGTTTTTGAACGGGCCAGTAATGGATTTAGCATATTGAACAGCTTTTTTTTGAATAGCTGGATCTAAAGATTGTTTTTGAACGACCATTTCTTTTTGACAATCAAACACTTCAATTTGTTGATTACTATTTGCGAACACATTTGTTGATAATAAGAAACAAAGAAGAGTAATGACCCAGATTTTTTTAATCATAATACAACACCTCGTCTTTACTATACCCTTAAAAGGTTCAAATATTTTTCTGTCACATACATGTAACAAAGAAGTTGTATGATACAATTGATTTTTGTTTAAAAGCAATGGAGGATAATGTATGAAAGTATTAATCGCAGATGATGAACAAGATATGTTAAGGATTTTAAAAGCTTATTTTGAGAAAGAAGGCTTCGAAGTTTTCTTAGCGAAAGATGGAGAAGAAGCACTTCAAATATTTTATGATGAAAAAATTGATTTAGCTATTTTAGATTGGATGATGCCGAAACATAGCGGTATTACTGTTTGTCAGGAAATAAAGAAAAACTCAAGCGTAAAAGTATTAATGCTCACGGCGAAAAGTGAAAGCGAAGATGAATTAGCAGCTCTTCAAAGCGGGGCAGATGAGTACGTAAAAAAACCATTTCATCCAGGTGTACTCATTACTCGAGCGAAAAAGTTAATACAGCATGATGATGTCATTCAAGTTCAAGATTTGAAAATTGATTTTACGAAAAATAAAGTTTATAAAAATGACAAAGAATTAGATATTACAAAAACAGAACTACAATTAATAAAATGTTTTTTAAATCATAAAGGGATGATTTTAACTCGTAAAAAATTGTTAGATATCGTATGGGGATTTGACTATTTTGGAGAAGAGCGAACTGTTGATACACATGTAAGGAGATTACGAAAAAAAGTTGGAGAAAATATTATAAAGACGCACCGCGGGCTAGGATATAGTTTGGAGGAACAGAGTGAATAAACTTGGAAAAAAGCTATTTCTTAGTATATCTTTAACCGTTATTCTTATATTTACGATTTCTTTATTATTAATTAACTATCTTTTACCGAAATATAATATTTACAAAACACGAGAAAGCTTAGAAGGTATTACAGCGCAAATTCAGTCCATACCGAGAGAACAATTGGATGAAGCAATTACGAGCATTGAAAATGAGGGGAATGTTACGATTGCGTATACATCCATAAAAGACTCAGAAGATCATATTAATGATGAGTTACGTATGCAACTTACAAAAAAGAGAGTTGCCCTTAATAAAATTTGGATTACAAAAGAAGAAGTAATGAAAGTAAAGAAATTCGGACATTCGAATAAAATATATGATCAAGAGAAAATCAAATCTAGTTTTTTTGTGAAATACATGGCGAAAGATGATATGTTGATTTTAGTAGGAGTTTCTATCGCGCATTCGAATGAAGTAATAAAAACGTTAAACTCATTTTATTTATTCATTTTAGGTATTACGATTTTTCTCATTATCGTACTTGTATGGATATTGTCAAAAACAATTACGACACCGCTGAAAGAATTAAGTGATGTCGCAGAAGATATTTCACGTTTACAGTTTAAAAAAACAAAAGTGAAAACGAATGATGAAATAGGAGACTTAGCTACTAGTATTAATATCATGAGTGAAAAACTACAGGAAGCGCATCAAGATTTAACAGATCGTAATGAACATTTAAAACGATTTATGGGTGATGTGACCCATGAATTAAAAACTCCAATCGCGTTAGTGAAAGCATATTCTATGGGAATAAAAGATGGTCTAGATGATGGTACATACATAGATACAATCATTAAACAATCGGATCACATATCAAACTTAATTGAAGAGTTATTACGATTTTCTAAACTAGAAAGAGATGTGTTACAAAAAGAAGAATTCTCTATTAAATCACTAGTCCAAAGTATATTACATAAGCATAAGATTGAACTGGAGTCGAAAGAAATTAATTTGCAAGTGAACTATAATGTTGGCGATGCAATTGTTTATGCAGATGTAAATAAAATGAGAATGGTGTTCCAAAATTTAATTTCTAATGCGATAAAATATACATCAAATCAAAATATAAAAATTACATTAGAAGATCGAAATGAGAGTGTATATTTTCAAATTCAAAATGGTATGAATGCTGAACATATGAAAGATATCGATAAAATTTGGGAACCTTTTTACGTCTTAGAATCTTCTCGTAGTAAAGATCATTCAGGTACAGGACTAGGCTTAGCGATCGTGAAAAGTATTTTAGAAAGACATGGTTTTGACTATGGCGTATTTACTATAGAGGGAGAAATACGATTTTATATAAATTTGATGAATGAGTAATTCAATACTATTAGAAGCGTCGTCTATTATTAGACGATGTTTTTTATAGTAGTAAGTCAGAATATATAATATTGGAAGAGTGTTCTACAAATTTCTCAAGTTGTTGTATAAAGTATAAACTGAATTTTCTGCAATTTTACTGTATAGTAAAAAGAGAAATATATGGGGAGGGAAGGGTATGGGGAAAAAGAAAATAGCAACATTATCAGCAATATTATCTTTATCAATTACATCAGGAGTTTCTAGCACGACTGCGTATGCAGACAATAAAGAAACAAACTACATAAATGAGAATGACGTGAAGTTAAATGGAAAAGTTTCAGAGGCGTTACAATCAAACACGAAAATTGAATTAGAAAATGGGATGACAAAACCGATTTATTCGCTTGATGAAGCGATTATTGAAAATTTATTTGTAGAAACAGAAGTAGATAGTGATCGAGATGGAAAAAAGGATCGTGTATCGGTAAAAGTTATGCGTCCAAAAACTGATCCAAATGTGAAAGTTCCTGTTATATATGAAATGAGTCCATATCGAGCTGGTTTAAAAGATGTTCCTGTATATAATGTAGATGAAGAATTGTATGCGTATGAAGGGAAACCGTATGGAGCTGTTAATCTTGGTTCGTATGGAAATTATTATGTGCCAAGAGGCTATGCAGTCATTTTAGGCGAAAGTATTGGAACTGGAAAATCAGATGGATGTCCGACTACTGGAGATGAACAAGAAATATTAGGGACGAAATCTGTCATTGATTGGGTGAATGGACGTGCGAAAGCATATACAGAAAATGGTGAGGAAGTTAAGGCGGATTGGTCAACAGGTAATGTAGGTATGACAGGAGTTTCTTATAATGGTACGTTACCGAATGCTGTTGCAACGACTGGTGTTGAAGGGTTAAAAACAATTATTCCAATCGCAGCGATTAGTAGTTGGTATGATTATTATCGCGCAAACGGTGCAGTCATTGCGCCAGGTGGATACCAAGGAGAAGATACAGATAATATGGCAGAAGCAGTACTAACAAGGGAAAACCCTGAAGTTTGCGGACAAGTAATAAAAGAGCTAACAGCCGGACAGGACAGAAAAACTGGTAATTATAATGATTTTTGGGATAAACGTAATTATGTAAAAGATGCCAAAAACGTAAAAGCGAGTGTATTTGTTGTTCATGGTTTAAATGATTGGAATGTAAAGACGAAGCAGTTCGCGCAATGGTGGGATGCACTTGGAGAAAATAATGTTCCTCGTAAAATGTGGTTACATCAAGGTGGACATGGTGGCACATCAACGAATGACTGGCAAAGAACACAAAATAAATGGCTCGATTATTGGTTGTATGGAATTGAAAATGGAATTATGAATGAACCAATGGTGGATGTACAACGTGAAAATAAAACGTGGGAGAAATTAAAAAATTGGCCGGATCCATCAGCTGTGCCGTCAAAAGTTCGTATGTATTTAAGTAACAAAGCAGTTAATTTACCATTAAGTATGGGATCTGCAAATAAAGTTTTCTCATTCGTAGATGATGCAAAAATGAAATCAAACCAATTAGTAGCAAACCCAGAATTAGAAGTAGCCAATCGATTAGTGTATACAATGCCTGTACTGCAAAAAGATACACGTATAAGTGGTACACCAAAGATTTCAATTACAGGAAATATTGATCGATCTGTATCAAATTTAACAGCATTACTTGTTGACTATGGAGGAGCGAAGCCGGAAATCGTAACGAGAGGCTGGATGGATCCACAAAACGTAAAGAGTATAGAAAATTCAACGGCGATTCAACCGGGCAAAGATTATACATTTACATGGGATATGCAGCCAGATGATTATGTATTTAAAGCTGGGCATCAAATAGGGGTCGTTTTAATGGCTAGTGACTATGATTATACAATTAGACCGAAAGCGGGCACGAAGCTTACAGTAAAATTAAGTGAAGTGACATTGCCAATTGTGAAATAAATAGTATAAAGGGCTTACCGTATAGTAAGCTCTTTATATTTTGAAAGGGGGAGTTTATTATGAATTTTTATTGGTAGATACAAAAATACTTACAACCAATAAGAAAATTGCATTCATGATCAATAGGCCACTAAATATAAGGGCCGCAAAACCTCCAGCGAATCCATCGCCTACTTTTGCCAATTGTTTGCAAAGTGGCGAAGAAAACAATGGGGGCAGCAAGAATGAAAATACCACTAGATATTTTCCATATTTGCCTATATTTCTTCGCTATAAAGAAAATTAGAGCATTAAAAGCAATAAGAAGTAAAAGAAATATAATTAATGAATTCATCATATCCTCCTTTTGGTAAAGAGTTTGAATTTTCATTATTTACATTGGCATTTTAAAGGAAATATTATACAATATAATTATATTCTATGGAAAGCGAGTGATATAGTATGACAGTCAGCTCTTTCGAATTTTTATTAAAAATAAAGGTACAGGAAGATTAATTGAATGAAAATCTTCCGTACGTAAAAACGGAGGAGAAAATAAATGTTTAGTTTTTATAGTTCACTTTGCACGGAACTGTATGATTTCACTAAGCCTGTCGGTTATTCTTTAAATGGTGATATTGAGTATTACGAAGAACGTTTAAAAAAATGCACCGGAAGAATTCTCGAAGCAGCGGTAGGATCAGGGCGCGTCATTATCCCGCTTCTTGAAGCTGGTTTTACAGTAGATGGGATAGATTATTCACCTGAAATGCTAGAATCGTGCCGCGTGCGATGTAAAGAGAGAAGCTTACATCCTCACTTATATGAAGGAAGCTTACAACAATTTTCACTGCCACATAAATATGAGGCAATTATCATTCCTACTGGATCTTTTTGTTTAATTGAAAATCGAACGGATTCTATAAACGCATTGAAATGTTTTTATGAGCATCTTAATCCAGGTGGGCGATTAATCGTAGATATTATGCTTCCACATGACTGGAAAACAGGAGAGATTCATACATCGACTTTTTCTTTGCCGAGCGGAGACGGAATTACATTAGAAAATAAATCAATTGAAATAGATTGGCTGAACCAAGTTACTCTATCCTATTTAAAATATGAAAAATGGAGTAAAGGGCAGTTAGTACAAACGGAATTGCAACGCTTTGCGGTGCGCTGGTATGGAATAGAAGAGTTTAAACTTCTGTTAGAAAGTATAGGTTTCTCTAACATTACTTGCTCTGCTGACTATGTTTATGAAAAAGAACCGTCAAATGCAAATCAAATGTTTACTTTTGAAGCGGTGCGAAACGAAAAATAAAGAATTATTTATGAAAATAAGGCAATTGATACAGTATCGATTGCCTTATTTCAATTGTATATCACTTACATGGTATTACGTTCCAGTTGTCCAAGCATCCTTCTACTAACTACATATACTACTTATATTAAAGGGAGTTACTATTTTAAATAGAACCGTTATTTTTTGTAAATGATATTTTAGAGAAGTAGGGGGATAAATTTTGGAAAACGTAGAACAAGACAGAATTGAAAATCAAGTGTATTCCAATCGTGTAGTAAGATCAGAATTTGATGCAAATTGGGAAACATGTATATCAAAAAGTGGCTATGTAATTTATGTAGCAACAAGTAATAATGCTGAAGTAATAGTACTTCTTGCAGATGGTTCAAGTAAATTATTAATTTTCGAACAAGGCGGTAAAGTAGTAGTAGGCGGTGGTGGAACAAGTCATTACAGTAAGCCGCACATCGCAAGAAATATTTAAGGTAGAACAAAATGCCGGAACATGGTTAACTCATTTTAGTAGAACTTGATGTACTACAAATACTTTTGAATGATCAGAAAAGTTTGTAGGGAATTGTACGGATCAATATTTGAAATATAATGTATGGTTTGAAGAATTCTATAAGCAATAAAAAAGCATTTCCTATTTCGGGAAATGCTTTTTCTATGTTATAGTATAATAGTGTTTTGAAACAATGTTATTTTAATATATTTCAAATTTTGTTATGTATTATTTTTATATTAAATTAGTTACGTAAGTATTTTTTTATATAAGGAGTAATAATTAGAGAAATGAAAAATATAGACTTTATACTAGAAAGTGATGAGGCATTAAAACCGTCTGAACGATTAGTACTATTATTATTAGAGAAGCATAGAATGTTATATACGAACGATCTATTAGCATTATCTAATTTATCATATAAAACATTAACAGATTCATTAACGTCGCTTGTATTAAAATCATATGTGTTAAAGGAAACAGGTAAGGGAAGAAGGCAGAATTGTTATAGATTGGTATGATAAGACTGCTGATTTTAGAGAATTTATATTCATATTTATCGAATGTAAAGAAAAAATGCATTTTTGTTTTCAAATGAAAAATGAAATAAACTTAAATATTTTTAATTTCATTTTTGTTAATGATAATTTAATCATTTTTAAAAAATAGAAAAATAAAATAAACTGCATAAAACAGAAATAAAAAAACAATCCGTTTTTAAAACGGATTGTTTTTTTATTGGAATAATATTATAAGATGAATGGAAAACTGGAATAATTATTCTACTTCACTTGTATACTTTTCAGGTAATAATTCCATTACGTTACATTTTACAAGTTCACCATTATAAGAAAGTATAACATTCGTATTTTTTCCGTAATCACTTATTAATTCTCGACACATACCACATGGAGCAACAACCCAACATTTTTCTATATCTTCATGGGGGTGTGGGTGAGCGACTGCTACAATGGTATCAAATTCATGATAACCTTCTGAAATAGATTTTCCAATTGCCATAGCTTCACCACATACTGTTATTCTTCCGACATTCGCTTTAACATGTACTGCTGAACCGATATGATGACAGCCATATTTATAGTTTTTTTTGATTACTTTTTCAGCCGCTTTAATTAAATCATAGTCTTCACTATTTAAACGTATTACGTGTAACATAATTTCTCCTTCATACTAAACATGATTAGCATTATTTTAGCGAAAAATTTTAATATTTAAAATAAAAGATAGATATTAAATAGATAATATTATTATGTAAACTATAATTAAAAAGGAATATATAATAATCAACAGAACATATAGAAGAGTGTGATGATGAGAAAACAGCCTATGATATAGCCTTAGAAAAAGGTCATACTCACCTTTTACATTATTTGCAACAGGGAGTGAACGTGTGATGAATAAATGGAGTGTAGGGATATTTTTATTTAATGAGGTGGAAGTGTTAGATTTTGCAGGACCATTTGAAGTTTTTTCTATCACTAAAGTACATGAAGAGAAACCATTTACTGTTTATACAGTTAGCCAAAATGGAGAAATGATTACAGCAAGGAACGGATTAAAGGTAAAGCCTGATTATAGTATTAAAGATTTACCACCAGTTGATATATTAATCATTCCAGGTGGTAAAGGCGCACGGGAAAATGAAGTGAAAAATGATATTATAATCAATTGGATTCGTCAGCAAATGAAAGAAGTAAAACTAATAACTTCAGTTTGTACTGGAGCGTTATTACTTGCAAAAGCCGGTTTACTGGATGGCTTAAAAGCCACAACGCATTGGGCTAGTATTCAAACTTTTAAAAAAGATTTTCCGAATGTAGAAGTAATGGAGAATGTGAAATTTGTTGATGAAGGGCACATCATTACATCGGCAGGTATTTCAGCTGGTATTAACATGTCATTTCATATTGTGAAAAATTTGTTAGGTGTGGAGGTTGCTGAGGATACGGCAAAAAGTATGGAATATGATATTGATTTACAAAATTAAAAAAGCCCAAATTGGGCTTTTTTCTTATTTTAAGTGTATATAGGTATGATCTATGCTCTAAACTTAAGCTCTTAAACAGTCATTCTAGTTTTATTGAATGTACGAAAATGCATCTCTTTTCTCCTTGTAACCATGTTAAAACAAGGAGAAACTTGTATGTAAAAAAACTCTTCTACAATAGTAGGAAAAGAATAACAGAAACTACTATTTTATGGCAGTATACATAAAAAAATGCAACAAAAATACAGAAATGTCGTCGAATGCTATCTTTAATTGGTTAATTAGTGAGATATTTTTGTGAAGGAGCTTATTTTATAAGAATAGAATTAAAGTTAATAAGAAATCATGCCGATGGTAGTGAAAATATATGTGTTAGGGGGATTTCATAATGAGGAAACTCAAGCGAATAAATGTTCCTAATATACAAGAACAACTATCACAGTCTAATGAAAATCGAGCAATTAATAAGAAAAAACTAAGGCGATTTATATTCATGTTTATATTTATTGCGGCGGCTACTTTGTACGTTCAATTTATTTTAACGAAACAACAAGAAATAATTGTAGAAAAAAAAGATACAATAACGAACCAAAAAAAACAATTGGTTTCTTTAAAGAAAGATAAGGCTTCTTTAAAGACTAACATAGAAAATTTAACAGACGATGAAGAAGAAATTTTAAAGTTTGCGAGAAAAGAATATCAATTTTCTAAATCAAATGAAACTATATTTGTGTTGCCGAAGTAGTGTAATAGAACAGTTAGCAATAGCTAGCTGTTTTTTCATGTATGAATGTCATGGTACAAGAAACAATTACATATTGTAAAAATGAAGAGCTCGAGCTGTTTTTGTACTTATGGAATATATACGAAAATAAATGTTGTTAAAATTCTGTCAATTGTATTATAATACAAGGTAAGCGGATACATTTTTTAATCCATGTTGAGTTTATCACTCATACGACTATTAAGAAAACCGTTATCCCGTATTAGAAAGGAAGAGAGCTGTGTACGCTTCAAATACAATTTATGTCGTAGGGGATGCGAAAGCACCTCAAAATAATCCCATTACCGAAAAGTTTAAAAGCTATTTTGTAGCGTTTGTACTTGTTAAGGAGACTGGGGAAATTGTAGATGCAGATTGCTCAGCGACAATTGCATTAACATCTCAATTCGTTAAATATTTATTTCTACATAAAAATATTAATGACCCAGAATTAGTAATGGAAATAAAAGATCGTTATTTCGGTTCGTCTCAAAAAGCACTACTTGTAGCATTAAAAGATGCACAGAAAAAATATAATCAAATCGCTGCTTTGTCTACACATTCATAGACAAAATCCAGCCGTAAGAATCTTCTTATGGCTGGATTTTTTATTTCCCATTAACCTTCCACATGAAAAGTAGGCAAAAGAGGAGATGTATTGCTCCAAAATCATTGTGAATTAAGGTTCTATTTTGCGAGAAAACGAAAGGATGAACAAAATGAAAATTACTGATGTAAAAGTAAATCGTAGACGTGTAAATCTGCATACACCGTTTAAAACGGCGCTTCGTACTGTAACCGAAATAGAAAGTATAGACGTATATATTCATACAGATGAAGGAATTGTTGGCAAGGGTGCTGCAGCTGCAACACCAGTTATTACGGGGGATTTCGCTAGTGGGATTGAAGAAGCAATTTTAGGGCCGATGCGTTCAAGTTTAATTGGTCAAGATATTATTCAGTTTCAGCAGTTACTACAGCACATTCAAATGAGTTGTATTGGAAATCCAAGTGCAAAAGCGGCGGTAGATATCGCTTTATATGATGTGTATTGTCAGTATCATAACGTTCCACTTTACGCATTATTAGGTGGAAAAAAAGAAATTCACACAGATATTACTGTAAGTGTAGATGAACCGTTCATTATGGCGAAAGAGGCAAAGCAACATGTAGAAAAAGGATTTCAAACTTTAAAAATTAAAGTGGGGAAATCTGCACACTTAGACTTAGAACGTATTGAAGCGATTCGAAATAGCGTACCAAAAAATACGACGTTACGATTAGATGCAAATCAAGGGTGGAATCCAAAAGAGGCAGTTTCTATCATTAAAGAGATGGAAAATCGCAATTTAAATATTGAATTTATTGAACAACCTGTTCATGCGAAAGATTGGGATGGATTAAAGTACGTCAAAGATCATGTACAAACGCCTATTATGGCAGATGAAAGCATATTTTCAGCGAGTGATGCATTAAAAATTGTGCAAGGAAGATATGCAGACTTAATCAATATTAAATTAATGAAATGTGGTGGCATTCGCGAAGCGTGGCGTATTGCCGATATTGCAGAAGCAGCTGGTGTGAAATGTATGGTAGGAAGCATGATGGAATCTTCTCTTTCTGTTAGCGCTGTTGCACATTTAGCTGCTGCACATCCTAATATTCATTACTTCGATCTTGATGCGCCGCTTTGGTTAATGGAAGAACCGGAAGGAATGACTTATTCTGGATCAAAGGTAAACCTTCAATCGACAGTGAATAGTAAATCTTAGGAGAAGAGACTAGTAAATTATCTTTTAAGGGGGATATGTATGAAAAAAGTAGGAACTGCATTTTTAACAACTTTATTTATATTTTCATCGTTTACATCAGCAAATGCTGAAGAAAAGAAAGATAGTAAGGCTTTTATCGATGTATCTGCTGCAACACTTTGGACCACGCCTGATTCATTACGGCCAATTGATGCACCAAGTGCTACAAATCCAGTTGATTTGTGGAAGTGGACGAAATCGATGACGCTTGATGAGAAACTTTGGTTAACAAGTGCAAATAAATTAGAAACGCAAGCGTTATTAGGCCAAGAAGTAACAGTTGTAGATAAAAAAGGGGATTGGGTGAAAGTGTTAGTCCATGGTCAGCCAACACCTCGAAATGAAGAAGGCTACCCAGGATGGATGCCTGAAAAACAGTTAACATATAATCAAGAATTTGCAGATAAAACAAATGAACCTTTCGTATTAGTAACAAAACCGACAGCCATTTTATATATAAATCCTTCTGAAAAACATAAATCGCTTGAAGTGAGCTATAATACGCGACTGCCGCTACTTAGTGAAGATACGATTTCATACCGCGTGTTGCTACCAAATGGGCAGAAAGCTTGGCTACGAAAAAATGATGGAACGGTTTACCGTTCTCAAAATGATATTCCAACCCCGACGGCCGATGATTTAATAAACACAGGGAAAATGTTTTTAGGATTACCGTACATTTGGGCTGGTACAAGTGGTTTCGGATTTGATTGCTCTGGATTTACACATACGATTTATAAATCGCACGGTATTACAATTCCACGAGATTCTGGTCCGCAATCGAGAAATGGAGTTGCAGTGGATAAAGAAAATTTACAAAAAGGAGATTTAATCTTCTTTGCATATGATCAAGGGAAAGGTAGTGTCCATCATGTGGGAATGTATATTGGTGACGGAAATATGATTCACTCACCAAGAGCTGAAAGATCAGTAGAGATTATCCCGTTAAATACACCTGGATATATAGAAGAATACGCTGGTGCTCGTCGTTACTTACCTTAAAAAATAGAGGGGGTTTTCAAATGAAAAAATTTGTTCGCTACTCATTAGTTAGTACTCTATTCGTTTCTTCGATTTTAGTTGGCTGCGCAAAAGAAAAAACAACGACAAAGCCTTAAGATGAGAAGAAAGTATTACAGTTACTAGAAACGGGTGAAATTCCATCGTTAAATTCAGGGAAAGTAACAGATGCAGTATCATTTAACGTTTTAAATAACGTAATGGAAGGATTATTCCGTTTATCGAAAAATGATGAAGTGATTGAGGCTGGAGCACAAAAATATGAAGTGAGTAAAGATGGGAAAACATATACATTCCACTTGCGTGATGCGAAGTGGTCTAACGGAGATCCAGTAACAGCGCAAGATTACGTATATGCTTGGAAGCAGCTTATTAATCCGGATACTGCTTCTCAATATGCATACATTGCGTACGATGTGAAAAATGCGGAGAAAATAAATAAGAAACAACTAGGATTAGAGGAATTAGGAGTAAAAGCGAAGGATGATAAAACGTTCGTTGTAGAGTTGGAACATCCTGTACCGTATTTTACGAAACTACTTATTTTACCGTCCTTCTATCCAATTAACGAGAAATATGCGAAAGAGCAAGGCGATAAATATGGATTAGAAGCAAATAAAACGGTATATAATGGGCCATTTACATTATCTGATTGGAAGCATGAAGCTAGTTTTACGATGAAGAAAAACGATAAGTATTGGGATAAAAAAGAAGTGAAGCTAGATGAAGTAAACTATCAAATTGTTAAAGAAATTTCAACTGCGGTAAATTTATATGAAACAGATAAAGTTGATAGAGCTGTCATTTCTACAGAATTCGTAGATAAATATAAAAATAATAAAGAGCTAAAACAATATACAGATCCAGTTATGTACTTCTTCCGATTTAATGAAAATGTGCCGATTCTTAAAAATAAAAATGCACGTCTTGCACTAAGTACAGTGTTTGATAAGAAAGGACTTGCGACTTCATTTTTAAATGATGGATCGGTTGCTGCAAACTATTACGTGCCAAAAGGATTTTTAAAAGGTCCAGATAAAAAAGATTTTAGAAGTACAGCAGGTGAGTTTAATAAAACGGATGTAAAACAGGCGAAAGAATATTGGGAAAAGGCGAAGCAAGAAACAGGTACAAATGAAGTAACGCTTGAGTTATTAAACTATGATTTAGAAAACTTCAAAAAAGTAGGAGAATATATTAAAGAGCAGCTTGAGAAAAACTTACCTGGCTTAAAGGTAAATGTGAAATTACAACCACACACGCAAAAATTAGCGCTAGAGAAGAAGAAAGAATATGAAATGTCGTTATCACGCTGGTTACCAGATTATCCAGATCCAATGACTTACTTAGAAGTATTCCTTTCTGGAAGCAGTGTAAACAATACTGAATATGCAAATCCAGAATATGATGCGTTAATTAAGAAGATTAAAACAGAATTAGGTAATGATGAAAAAACCCGTTGGAAAGCATTGCAAGATGCTGAGAAGATGTTGCTGGATGATGCGGTAATTGCTCCAGTATTCCAGCGCGGATTATCTTACTTACAAAAGCCGTATGTGAAAGATTTATACGTACATCAATTTGGACCAGCAACAAGTTTAAAGTGGGCAGATGTACAAAAATAAAGGATGAGAAAACAGACTCCACGTTTGTGGTAGTCTGTTTTTTAGTTAAAGTCGGGTAAATAGTACATGGTATAATTTACTAGTCTGTATAAAATTTTGGAGGGGAATGAAGTTTTATGTTTGAAGAAAAGAAAGTAATACATACAAAAAGGTTATTCATGAGAAAGCCCATTATAGAAGATGTTGATCAATTTTATAGCATAGTAAAAGAAGAGGCTGTTGGCAAATGGCTTGCTAAATCAAAGGGAATGTCAAAGGAAGAAGCAAAGGACTATATTATGCAACTAATATCACATTGGGAACAGTATGGTCTCGGGGTATGGTTGTTAGTTAATAGAAATACAGGAGAGCTTTTAGGACATTGCGGTTTAAGAAAAATAGATGAAACAGGTGAAATAGAAATTATGTATTTACTTGATCCGGAATATTGGGGAAATGGATATGCATCAGAAGCAGCAAAGGCTTCCATTCAATATGCAAAAGAGATGATGAATGTAAAAAGAATAATTGCTAGAGTAAAAGTAGCAAATGAGAACTCGAAAAAACTTTTACGAAATCTAGGGTTTATATATACTCATGAAGTTGATTATAGCGGGCGCTTATTATCATATTTTGAACTCAATACATCATCCGAAGAATTCTAGACATTTCATATGTTTTTTCATTGTTAAAAAATAAAATTATTACTAAATTTCCAGTGTGAAATTTATGTAGAATCTTGTATAATTAACGTGTTTCTATGGAAACATTTTCTTGCGCTATTTGTATAGGACTTAATAGAACAAGGAAAGAAAGAAATACATACATGTATATAATAGATAAATAGAATGGAACATGTATAGAGAAAAAGGAGAGAAATGATGGCGTGTCAAAAACAAGGGTTACAATTTAATAGCAATAGGAAGAGGAAGAGACGATGAAAATGAAGCATGCTTTTGGTCCGATAATTTTAGCATGTTTGCTTTTTTTCATTATCATATTAATCCCATCGAAAAGTTTCTTATCACTTATTAGTGATAAGAAGGTAGAAGATGCTGCAACTTCCTTACAAAAAGAAAAACTACAAAGTGTTTTCTTACAGCAAAAAATGTTAGAGAATTCACAGTATTTACCGATGTATGGTTCATCTGAATTTTTAAGAATGGATGCATATCATCCATCTAATTACTTTAAAGTAAATCCGGCAGGTTTTACGCCATATTTAATGGGGGTTGGCGGTACGCAAAGTTTAGCTCATATATTAAATATGACGTCTACTATGGATGGATTAGAAGGTAAAAAGGTAGTCTTTGTTTTATCACCACAATGGTTTACAAAGACTGGGGTATCACAGGGGGATTTTACGAACAACTTCTCTAAGCAACAAGCATATCATTTTATTTTTAATGATAAAATAAATGTTGAAATGAAGAAGCAAATTGCGAAACGACTATTAGATTATAAAGTTGTTCAAGAAGATGATATATTAAAAAATTCATTAGAAGGTATTGTATATAATGATACGAAACATAACATAAAAGCAGGATTGGTTAAACCACTTGCTTATATGCATCGAAATATTTTAGATCATAGAGATTTATTTAACTCCTTATTTAAGATTGAACCGATGAAAGAAAAAACAAATATGGGATTACGTTCAATTTCTTGGGTAGATGCACGTAAACATGCAGAAGAAGAAGGAAAAGCGGAATCTACTACAAACACATTCGGAATTGAAAATCCGTATTACTATAAACATAATTTAAAGAAAAAATTAAAAGGGTTAAAAAACTTTAGAGCAAATGAATCATATGAAGAATCACCAGAATATGATGACTTACAAATTGTTTTAAATATATTTAAAGAGAAAAATGTTAAGCCACTATTCATTTCTGTACCTGTAAATGGACCGTGGTATGATTACGCTGGTTTCCCTAAAGAACGCCGTGAAGTGTATTATAAAAAAGTTCGGGAACAAGTTGAGAAAGCAGGATACCCAGTAGTTGACTTTTCTGGCCATGAATATGATAAGTATTTCTTAAAAGATACAATTCATTTAGGTTGGAAAGGCTGGATTTACTTTGATGAAGCGGTGCAAAACTTTTATACTGAAAAATAAGTGTGGGGAAAAAGGAACGGCTATAAGCTGTTCCTTTTTTAGTATAGGGGATTTTGATGTGGGCAATTCGGGAAGGCATGTATGTCTTAAATGTGTCTATTTAATTCATAATCAAGTCTATAATAAAAACCGCTAACATTCGTAATGAATTATTAGCGGTTTTTATATTGTCTTAAGCAAGATTTTTACGTTTTTTTGTCCATTTTTTAAGGATGAAGTATAGTAGGATAAGTATGACGCCGCCAACTGCGAAAGACTTCACATACGGTCCCGCAATATCATTTATATTCTCCCAATTTTGACCTAGTTTTTCACCTAAATAAATAAAAATAATAGACCAAGGGATGATCGCAAGTGCTGTTAATGTAGTGAAACGTAATAATGGCATTTTTGTAATACCAGCAGGAATTGAAATCGCATGACGCACTACTGGAATAAAGCGGGCAGTGAAAATTACACCAGTTCCGTAACGGTTAAACCAATCTTCAGCTGCATCAATATGTTTTTTATGAATGAAAATATATTTTCCGTATCGTTCTAATATAGGTCGTCCACCATATCGTCCAAGCCAATAAATAAAGATTTGAGCAATAACGCCGCCAATTGTACCGAATACAACTGCACCCACAAATGAGATACTACCATTGAATACTAGGAATCCCGCATAAGCAAGGACAATCTCACTTGGGATAATCTCAATCATAAGTCCAAGCATAATGCCCCAATAACCTAATCCCTCAAAAAACGTTAATACTAAATGAATAAAACTACTTACCATTGTTGCACCTTCTAGTTTATGTATTTTTGAATAGGTGAACCTTATACTTAATAACATAAAAGATTCACTATGTGTAGATTATACCTTATTTGTATAGGGGATTGCTATTTCAATTCTTTTATGTCTCTTATAAGTAAAGTATGTAAGCTCGGTTTTCCTGAAGAGGTAATGAAAAGGTTATTAAAAATTTCTCATATACTAATGATAATAGACTGAAAATTAAGTATAATTGTATAGGTCTTTAATTTACAAAAATAGGAGGAGAATGTATGTATATTACAGATCCGATTTATGGACCAATATCTATTCAGGATAGATATATTCTTCAATTGATAGATACAAAAGCATTTCAAAGGTTGGCGTGTATTAAACAACAAGGACATATTGTTGCAATCCATTTTTCGAAAGGTAATGGAAAAAAATCTTAAGTTCTATACTCCTGAATTACAAAATTTCTTTTATAAAGAAGATTTATTAGTAGAAGACTTTCTTCCATTACAAGATGAAATGATTTTACATGAAATTCAGTGCTTTGCAAAATCAGAGGACAAACAATTAGTGGCGTTAATTCAACTTTATTTTTCAGGTGCTAAAAGTTTATCATTTCAAAAAGGAGTAGAGGGTGATTTTAAAAAGGAAAACAACAATTTAGCGATAATAACTGAGAAAAAGGCGTACAGTTCATATGTAGGTGGTATTTACGTCTATAGTGAGGAGCAGTTAGAGGACATTGTAGAAAAATCCCTTTTTATTCGAGAGATAGTAAGGTTACCTAAAAAAGAATATGCATATTCAATTTAAAATGGATGAGGTGGAAATATGGTTTGGAAAGAACGTCTTTTAGAAATGGATGATTTACCAGTTATATTAGAATGGTATAACGATGAAGAATTACATAACATAGCGGATATAAAACCATTCAAGCGATATACAATCGAAGAGCTTCGTGAGTACTGGACTGAAAAATTGTCGCGTTCTTATGCAAGTTATCATGTAATAGTAGTGAAGGATGAAGTAATAGGGAGGGTCGGATTAAAAAAGACGAAATATGATGATACATATGTGATGGAATACTCTATTCTCATTGGCGTTTCGAAGTTATATTCAAAAGGGCTTGGGACGGAGATTACAAAGTATTTTATTAATAAATCATTTTTAGACCCTGATATAGAAGCAGTTCTATTGCAAGTTAGGGAAGATAACAAGAGGGCGATTCGTTGTTATGAGAAAGCTGGATTTGAAAAAGTAAAATCGTATGTAGAGAATCAAGTGGAAGTGTACGAAATGCTTAGAGTTAAGAAAGAGGAAACAGTTTAGAAAGAAAAAAGCACGTGTATTTAATTCTGAATATAGCGTGAATTAGGGAGAGTGAATAAAATACATGAAACATAAAAAATGAAACTTATATGTAAACGATTTTTGCATCTTATATTGATATAAAAAACAAGCATCTCCCAGTTCTACATATAAGATAGGGGGATGCTTGTTTTTTTTTACGGTTTCACATCTAAATTTTGTAAAAATAACGTTGCTGTTACGTAACGTTTCGCTAACATTTGTACATAAGCGGTATGTACAGAAAGTGTGGCGATAATAATGGCGTTACGAATTGCTTCACGTTGTTCGTTATTAACCTGATCGAACTTGCTTGCAATTTTATCAGCTCTTTCTTTTACGATGTTTTCAATTGTATGGATTGTATCTGTTGCATTTAATTGTAAGCAATTCCCTTGATTGAGTTCTTCAAATAGAGAAGAGTATGCTCCATATAAATGAACAGGATTGATTAAGTCATCACTTCGATCGGCTGGGTCATTTACGATAAGGCGTAATAGCTTACGAATGGATTCAAAATCAAGTGCTGTTTTTAAATCTTCAACAATGAATAGTAAGGCTGCTTGTTCAATTGAATATTTTTTTCCTTTTTGAGGAGAGCCAATCATTTCTTTTATATCTCGTTTCACCCAGTTTTGCATGGCAGTTACAGAGAAACTTGTGTTTTCGATCTGATTGCCAAGCGCGACTATTTCATTTAAAGAGAAACCGACGTCGGTATCGTCAATTTTTATCAGTTTTTCAAAAATAGGTGAAAGTGCGGTAGTAATAAAAGCAGTTACGCTTTGTCCGCTTTCAATATCTTTTTTATGTGACTTTGCCCAAGCTTCTTGTAAAATACCGAGAGGCTTTTTCGTATTCCATCCCCTTAATGATAGAAGAAGGGTAGCCATTTCGTTTCGTGTGAGATGAAATGTTTCCATCTTTTCACCTCCATAAATAATAAAAAGTTCTTATGAACCTATAATATGTTTTGTTTCATTTAAAGTCAATTCTGTTTTGCTTAATTTTTCCTTTGTCACTAAACTGTCGGAAGTAAATATCACTTGCATATTTCGACAAAAGTTCATATAATAAGTTCATAAGAACCTTTAAAATGTTTTTAAAAATAAATCTATCATTCTGAATTTACTAGAAAGGTAGATTTCACATATATCTATATAAAAGGAGAATGGATATAATATGTTGAAAAAACTTGTAGCAGTCATGACAGCATTCATGGTTATCTTTGGAGCTAGTAGCTTCATGTTTGTAGATCACGCAGCAGCGAAGAGTTACAAATCTGGTAAAAAGTCATTTACACCAAGTTCAGGTCAAAAGTCAAAAGTTGATTTAAACAAAAAAGACTCAAATGTAAATTCTCAAAAAACGACTCCTGATTCAAAAACAAAAGCAACAAATACAGCACCAAAAAGTAATAAAGGAAGCTTTATGAAAGGTTTATTACTAGGTGGTCTCGGTGGTTTACTAATGGGTAGCTTATTTGCAAATATGGGAGCTCTTGGTTCTGTATTAGCGTTTATGGTAAATATGTTAGTAATGGCTGGTATCGTAATGTTAGCAATTCGTGCATTTAAATACTTCAAAGATCAACGCAAGAAAAAGGAAGATGAAGTAGCATGGAAACGATAAAAATTTCTGAACAAGAACTGATCAATGCCCTTTGCGTATATATCGCTGAAAAAAGACAAGTTGGTCCAGAAGAAGTTTTAGTTGAACTTATGTACGACGATGACTACGGTTTTTCTGCTGAAGTAGAGGTAAATGGTCGCCAACAAATTTTAATTCAAGCGAACTTAATCGAAGCACTACGCTTATTACTTGACAGAGAATATAATGTCAATTCATTTGCGGCGAGATTACAACTTGAATTAGATGATGAAGAAGGTATTTACGCGTTAGCGAAATTTAATAACTCAGATGAGTAGGAAAAAGAGCTGTTGAGAGTATTCTCAGCAGCTCTTTTTAGTATGTGCATATGCAAGGGAATAATCACGCCAAATTTCATTCATTTTTCGTCTACCGACATCAATGTTCGGGTTAAATTGTATAGCAGCTTGTTGACGTACCGCATGTACATGTTGGATCGCTTGTTGTAAGTGTTGTTCAACCGAATGAGATTTTTTATTTGCTTGTTTTACAATTGAATGTCCAGCAACAGTTCCTTGTGCCATTGCAATTTTCCCGCTTTCAATGCCAGTTATATTGCCGGCTACAAATAAACCAGAAAGAGGGGTTTCCATTGTTTCAGAATGGAGCGGAACATGACCGCCTAATTCCGGAATGTAACGGAACGGGCAGCCAGCTACAGCAGCTAGTTCAGCAAGAGGATATAAGCCGCCGGCAATACAAACGAAGTCTGCCTCATATATTTGTTCCGATCCAGTTACGATATTTCCTTTCGTATCAATATTAGCAATGCGTACACCTTCAACTTGATCTGTTCCGATAATTTCAAGCGCTGCTTTTCGAAGGTGAAGAGGTGTACCGTTTATTTTCATTCCGCTGTTTGGATAGAAGGTTAATCCAGCTTGTTTAGCCCAATTATATTTCATCAATTTACTACCTATACGTAATAAAGGTGACGGGGCAAGGTGTGCAGCATGTAATAGAGAATTTAAAACTTCTTCCGGTTCTCCAGCCTTTTGACTTAATTCACTTTTTTCAGGAAGTACGATATGTTCAACTTTGATGCCTGCTAATTGTAATTCATTCAAAATAGCGAATGACAAAATGTTAGCACCAATAATGATTCCTTTTTCCCCAACTTGAACGCGATGAACATTTGTCATTACTTGGGCTGCCCCGATTGACATGACTCCTGGAAGTGTCCAACCGGGAAGGGGAATGGAGTACTCAGCAGCGCCAGTAGCAAGTAAAACGAACGGTGCTTCTAACGTACCGATATTCGTATGTACGAACCAACAACTTTCATCTTTATCTAAATTATAGACGGAAATACCGCATCGAATATGAACTGAAAGTGATTTTGCTTCATCGTGAAGTCGCTTCGATTCTTCTATTCCGTTCCACCATTCTCCAGAAGGCTCTTGATGTAATTGTCCTAACAATCTCCCGCCAGGCTTCATAAATTCATCAATAACAAGTACATTCAGTCCAAATCGAGCGCAAGAGATAGAGGCTGATAAACCCGCTGGGCCAGCTCCGATAATTATGACATCATTCATCGCTTTTTCACCATCTCTCTAACGATATTTGGATGTTGTTTCCCACTAATAACAACCATACCGTTTTCTACAACAGTTAAGCATGCTCGTACGTTTGCTTGATTGTTTACTGTGACGCGGCATTCAGAACAATGTCCGATATTACAGTAAATACCTCGTGGTGTCCCGCTATCTTCATGCACTCTTAATGTTCTTATTCCGTTCGCAAGTAAAGCAGCTGCAATCGTTTCATGTTCATATGCTTCATATTGTTGACCGTTAAATTGAAAAGGGATGCGATTACTATTATGTAAACTCCCTAAAATAGGGTGATGTGTAATTCTACTCATTTACTTTCACCTACCGATCCAAAAGTAACTGCTCGTACCGGTGGTTGATATTTCAATGGAATGTCATTTGTAGTTCCGCCTGGATTTGCATGTTCAATCATTCGATCTATCATCATTCTACATGTGCGGCCACCGCAAAATCCCATGCCGGCACGTGTTCTTAGTTTTAATTCTCTTGCCGAGCATTTATAATTAGCAATTGTCGATTGAAGTTGACCGTATGTAACTTCTTCACATCGACAAACAATTAAGTGGTCTTTATTCGTCATATGTATTCCTCCTCTAGTTCGGTTTGCACAAATTATATAATGCAAAAACTATGCCAATATAGAGGAGGGAAGGTTTATTGTAATCCAAGTTTTTTTAAACGGTTATATAAAGTGGCTCTCGTAACACCAAGCTGTTTCGCACATTCTAATTTATTTCCATTCAAAATGCGTAAAGCCCTCTCAATGACTTTTTTCTCATGTTCCTCCATCTCTTCTTGTAAAGAGAGGATTGTATTATTGTTGCTGAGTAATAGGGAATGAGCCGAATGTTCCTCTAAAGTTTCAGATGTATGAAATGGTAAATATTCTTGTTTTATAATACCGTCAGTCGCAAATACGACAAGTCTTTCAACAACGTTACGGAGCTCGCGAATATTACCTGGCCAATTGTAATGAAGCAGTTCATGCATAATGCTGGACGGTAAGTCGCGAATGGGTCTGTTATAGTTGATTGAAAAATCGTTTAAGAAAGAGTAGGTTAATTCAATGATATCTTCGCGTCTTTCCCGCAGCGGTGGAATATGCAAGCTAACGACATTTAGACGATAGTACAAATCTTCTCGGAACGTGCCTTTTTTCATTTCTTCTTGTAAATCACGATTTGTAGCAGCGATAATACGGAAATCAATATGAATCTCTTTTTCTCCACCAACTCGATAATATTTTCTTTCTTGTAGTACACGTAAAAGTTTTACTTGCATATCGAGCGGCATTTCGCCTATTTCATCAAGGAATAATGTGCCGCCTTGCGCGAGCTCTATTTTACCCTTTTTCCCTTTACTATTTGCACCAGAAAATGCCCCGCGCTCATAGCCGAATAATTCACTTTCAAATAATGCTTCTGGAATTGCGCCGCAGTTAATTGAAATGAATGGAGCTTTAGCTGCTTCACTTGCATCATGAATTGCTTTCGCAAATACTTCTTTTCCAACACCACTTTCGCCGAGTATTAAAACAGTTGATTTCACCGAACAAACCTTTCTAGCTAATTGTATCGTTCTTTGTATAACGGCGCTCTTTCCATTCATCGCAAGAAAAGGATCTGATTCATCTTTATACTTTGCTACTTCTTGTTCTAAACGGTGCATTTCATGTGACATATTGAATAGTTTTTCATTTAATGCGACTTGATTTGTAACGTCAGTTTCTGAAACGACTGCTCCTATAATTTTACCGTTACAATAAACTGGATTTGAGTTAATTAATACGAACAAATCTGGACGAGGTTGATGGAACTGAGCGATTATACTTTTTCCGTCATGTAATGATTGCAAAATTTCCAAATCTTTATAGTCAAAAAAACGAGTGATAGGTTGCCCAATAATCTCATTATGCTTGACTGAAAAGATCTTCTCGGCGCCATCTGTCCAGGTGCAAACGCGTTCTTTATCATCGATGACTGTAACGGAAGAATCAGTAGTTTGTATTACGGTGTTATAAAAAGATTGGAGTTCATTGTAAGACTTAACAAGAAACGGAATGATTTGCTGTGCCGTTATACAGCATATAAGCTCTTTATTTCGGTTCATTATGATAACGGCTAGTTCATTGGAAACCCCGTCAATTAAAGTGGTGAACGAATCATCTTCATATATAACTGCACAATTATATTCTTCTGTAGTAGAAGGTCGGTAATAAAATTTTTCGTCAACTTGTTCAATGTGTTGAGTGCTATATGTATGATCAATAGATAATGTTTTTAGAAATTCTTTTATTGTGGGAAATGAGAATGCCATATTGTCCTCCTGTTATGTATAAAAATTTTGACAGTGATAAAAAAATAATACACTTATTTACGATAAATTTAAAATATTTTTACAAATAAAAATATTGTTTGTAAAAATTGTATATATGTACAGTTGGCACGTCAATTGCATAAAAGAAAGTGAGAGCTTTAGGGGAAGGAGGAGTATTTTGTGAGGCACTGCGACGTTTTAATAATTGGTGGTGGTATTATTGGCTGCTCGATCGCTTATTACACTTCAAAATACGGAAGAGACGTAACAATCATTGAAAAAGGAGAATTTGTCGGCGGGACGTCTTCACGGTGTGACGGAAATATTTTGGCTATTGATAAAGACCCAGGATTTGATAGTCAAATGTCGTTAGTAAGTCAAAAATTAGTAACGGATTTAAGTGAAGAGTTAGAGCACTCATTTGAATATAGGGCACCAGGAAGTATTCTTGTATGTGAGTCGGATGAAGAGATGGAAGCAGCGCAGCAATGGGTGAATCGCCAAAAAGAAGCTGGTTTACCGTTTCGAATGCTTGATAGGCAAGATATAAGAGCGGAATCGCCATTTTTTGCAGATGATTTATTAGGCGGGTTAGAATGCGCAACAGATTCGACTGTAAATCCATATCTTCTTGCTTTTTCACTTCTTGCAGAATCGAAGAAATATGGTACGAAGGCTTTTAATCATACGGAAGTAAAAGAAATGAAAAGAGATATAGACGATTCCTTTATTGTAGAAACGACAAATGGAACGTTTACTGCGAAGCAAGTGGTGAACGCAGCGGGTGTGTGGGCTCCGAAAATCGGACAAATGTTGGATATAAATATCCCAATTGAACCGAGAAAGGGGCATATTATTGTAGCATCAAGGCAACAACACGTTGGTTGCCGTAAAGTAATGGAATTTGGTTATTTAATTTCTAAATTTGGCGGGAAACGAAAAGTGGATGCTTTAACTGAAAAATATGGGGTAGCTCTTGTATTTGAGCCGACAGAAAGCCAAAATTTTTTAATTGGTAGTAGTAGAGAGTTTGTAGGATTTCATACGAGGATAAATAATGAGGTAATTAAATGTATTGCGAACAGAGCAATTCGTTTTTATCCGAAAATGGCGGATATGATGGTGATTCGTTCATATGCTGGGTTACGCCCGTGGACAGAAGATCATTTGCCGATTATTTCACGTGTGGAACATATCCCGAATTACTTTATTGCAGCAGGGCATGAGGGGGATGGCATTAGTCTTGCCGCAGTTACAGGAAAAGTGATTGAAGAGCTATTAAACGAAAAAGAAACAATCATTCCTATTGAACCACTTCGTTTGAGTCGTTTTACAGAAAGGGTGTTAAATGGATGAGGTCACAAAGAGTCTTTACGACGATTGATACACATACGGGTGGGAATCCAACGAGAACATTGATTAGCGGCCTGCCTAAGTTAATAGGCGAGACGATGGCAGAGAAGATGTTACATATGAAAAAGGAGTATGACTGGATTCGCAAATTGTTAATGAATGAACCGCGTGGTCATGATGTAATGTCAGGAGCACTATTAACAGATCCGTGTCATCCTGAAGCAGATATTGGTGTTATTTACATAGAGACAGGTGGATATTTACCGATGTGCGGTCACGATACAATTGGTGTATGTACAGCTTTAATTGAATCAGGTTTAATTCCGGTAGTTGAACCGATTACTTCGTTAAAGTTAGACACGCCAGCTGGGTTAGTTGAAGTGGATATCTTTGTTCAAGATGGAAAAGCGAAAGAAGTCTCCTTTTGTAACATACCAGCTTTTTTACTGAAACACATTACTGTAGACGTCGAAGACATTGGAACTGTAGAGGCGGATATTGCGTATGGAGGGAATTTTTATGCTATTATCGATGCGAAATCAGTAGGGTTAGAGTTAGTACCAGAAAACGCATCTACAATCATAGATAAGGCAATTCATATAAGAAATATCATTAATGAGAAATTTGAAACCATTCATCCAGAGCATTCGTTTATTAGAGGATTAACCCATGTGGAGTTTTATACAGATCCTACACATGAAAGTGCGCATGTGAAAAATACAGTTGTCGTTCCGCCTGGAGGAATTGATCGTTCTCCATGTGGTACAGGAACATCAGCGAAGTTAGCGGTATTATATGCGAACCAAAAAATTGAGATTGATGAAGAGTTTGTTCATGAGAGTATCGTTGGTTCTTTATTTAAAGGGTGTGTCATAAATACGACAAATGTTGAAAATATTGAAGCGGTCGTAACGAAAATTACAGGTTCAGCTTGGCTTATGGGGATGCATAGATTTTTTTACAATGAAAAGGATCCACTGAAAGAAGGATTTTTGCTAATTCCGCCGATGGAACATGAAACGGAGGATGTAAAATGAACATTCAAAAAATGTATACAGCAGTAGACGTACACGTAAATGGCGAGGCATTCCGTGTAATAAAAGATGTACCATGCAAGTACTACTACAATTTAGAACAATTAAACGAACAATTTTCAGGTGAATTAGCAGAAGAAATGCAGCTTTTATTAAATGAACCGCGTGGTTTTATCGGTTTAAATGGATGTATCGTCGTTCCTTCTATTCATCCTGAAATCGATGCAGCTGTATTATTTTTTAATCATGAAGGGTCAATACCTCTTCATTACGGAGGTATTGTCGCAGTCATAACGATGTTACTAGAAAGCGGATATTTAAAAAAGAGAGAGACGAATCAATACAAAATCGAAACGTTATCTGGCATATTTTTAGTCCATGCGCATGTAGAGAATGATGAAGTTGTATCTGTTTCGTTTGAAAGTAAAGTATGTTATATGATTGAGAAAAATTTACAAGTTGAACATATAAGTTACTCTCTCATACAGGCAGATAAAGTATACGCAGTTGTAGAAAAAGATGCGTATTCACCAGAAATTCATATTGAAAACATTTCTGAATTGAAAAAATGGGGAGAAAGTACACTACAAGCTATACAAAAACAGTCGTTAATAAAAAGGCTTATTTTAGTAGATTCTTCGCAAAAAGAAAAGAACCATATAAAGTCGATTACCTTTCATGAAGATAACTTTATCGTACGATCGCCAGGTTTTGTTTCTACTATTGTGTCTTATGTTCACGCGTTATTTAAAAATAATTATATAGTGGATAAACCTTTTATAAATGAAAGTATATGTAATAGCTTTATAACTGTTGAAAAAGTGAAGAAGGAAGAAATAGGTTACATTTTCCGTTTTGAAAGTAGAGGATTTATTACAGGGATGCAGACGTTTCTATTAGATCCTACAGATCCGTTTCCGACAGGATTTTTATTAAAATAAAATAGTAAAGGGAGAGATAAATATGAAAAATATTAAAGGGGCATTTCCAGTATTAATCACACCGATGGATGAGTTTCAAGAAATTAATTGGAACGGTGTAAAGCAAAACATAAATTATTTTATTAATCAAAAAGTAGCTGGCATTATTATTAATGGAAGTACAGGAGAGTTTGTGAGTTTATCAAAAGAAGAACGATTTAAAATGGTAGAAACAGTATTAAAAGAAGTGGATGGCCGTATTCCGGTTATTGTTGGGACTGCAGCAGAAACGACGAAAGAAACGATTGAATATACGAAACATGCGGAAGCGTACGGAGCGGACTGTGCATTAATTATTAACTCATACTATTGTAAGCCAAAAGAAGAGGAAATTTATTTTCACTTTAAAGAAATCTCAAACGCTGTAAATATACCAATTATGTTATACAATAACCCGTTTACATCTGGTGTTGATATGAGTACAGAACTCATGCTACGTATTGGAAAAGAGTGTGAAAATGTTACACATATTAAAGAATCTAGCGGAGATATTCGAAAAGCGAGAGATTTAGTAAGACAAGGCGAAGGTGCTTTTCAAGTATTCTGTGGATCTGAAGATTTAGTTATGGAATCTTATTTAGTTGGTGCAACGGGATGGGTTTCAGTAGCAGGAAATATCGTACCGGGACTTGTTACGAAAATGTATGAGCATTTCCAAAATGGTGAATTAGAAAAAGCTTGGGAAATAAACGATGCGATTTTACCTCTTTGTGAGTTTCTTGAAGGGTCCGGAAAATATGTACAAATCGTGAAACGCTCAATGGAATTACACGGGCAAGCTGGGGGGCCTTCTCGCTATCCGAGACTCAGATTAACTGAAGAAGAGGATCAAAAGCTTCAAATGATTATTTCAAAAATTGCAGCTCATGCAGCTGTTTAAATAAGGAGGAGAGCATAAATGTTAACGAAAAACATTGAACTAAAACCAAAAGTGAAAGCGTTTTTAAATGAAGAAATTAAAATGTTTATTAATGGTGAATTTGTTCCTTCCATTAGTGGAAAGACGTTTGAAACATATAATCCAGCGACAGAAGATGTTCTTGCAGTTGTTTATGAAGCACAAGAAGAGGATATTGATGTGGCAGTAAAAGCGGCACGATCTGCATTTGAATCAGGACCTTGGGTAGAAATGACTACTGCTGAAAGAGCACATCTTATTTATAAATTAGCAGACTTAATTGAAGAGCATGGAGAAGAATTAGCACAGCTAGAAGCTTTAGATAATGGAAAACCATATCAAGTAGCACTTGATGATGATATTGCAGCGACTGTAGAAAATTATCGCTATTATGCAGGATGGGCTACAAAAATTATCGGGCAAACCATTCCGATTTCAAAAGATTACTTAAATTACACACGCCATGAACCTGTTGGCGTTGTAGGTCAAATTATTCCTTGGAATTTTCCGCTCGTTATGTCTTCTTGGAAAATGGGAGCTGCACTAGCAACAGGTTGTACGATCGTATTAAAACCAGCAGAGCAAACTCCTTTATCCTTATTATATGCAGCGAAACTTTTTAAAGAAGCAGGTTTTCCAGATGGTGTTGTAAACTTTGTTCCAGGTTTCGGCCCTGAAGCGGGAGCTGCAATTGTAAACCATCATGATATTGATAAGGTAGCCTTCACAGGTTCAACAGTTACAGGAAAATATATTATGCGTCAATCTGCAGAAACAATTAAACATGTAACGTTAGAACTTGGTGGTAAATCACCAAATATCATTTTAGAAGATGCTGATTTAGAAGAAGCGATTAACGGTGCATTCCAAGGTATTATGTATAATCACGGCCAAAATTGTAGTGCTGGATCTCGCGTGTTCGTTCACCGAAAACATTACGAAACAGTCGTAAATGAACTAGTAAAAATGGCGAATAACGTGAAACTTGGAGCAGGTATGGAGAAGGACACGGAAATGGGTCCACTCGTATCTAAAAAGCAACAAGAGCGTGTGCTACATTACATTGAACAAGGAAAAGCTGAAGGCGCTACTATTGCTGCTGGTGGTGAACGTGCATTTGAAAAAGGTTATTTTGTACAGCCAACAGTATTCACAGATGTTACGGACGATATGACGATAGTTAAGGAAGAAATCTTCGGTCCTGTTGTCGTTGTACTTCCATTTGATTCGACGGAAGAAGTAATTGAAAGAGCAAATCGTTCGTCATATGGACTTGCAGCGGGCGTATGGACACAAAATATTAAAACAGGACATCAAGTTGCCAATAAATTAAAGGCAGGAACGGTATGGATTAATGATTATAACTTAGAAAATGCAGCGGCACCATTTGGTGGATTTAAACAATCTGGTATCGGTCGTGAGTTAGGTTCATATGCGCTTGATAATTACACAGAAGTGAAAAGTGTTTGGGTAAATATAAAGTAATAGAGAGATGAAATAATGAGATAAACGGACAACTGGAAGTTTTAATAATAGTTGTCCGTTTTCTTATATATAAAATAGCTTTCAAAAGAATGATAAGGGGGATTTGAATGGGGCAGTTAGTAGAGTGGTTAGTAGGGCAAGTATGGAGTATTGGGTTAGTTGTTTTTGCATTAGGGGCAGGCGTGTATTTTACAATTGCAACTCGTTTTCTACAAATTCGTTATTTTAAAGAGATGATTAAACTATTATTTGAAGGGAAGAGCTCAGAAACGGGAATATCATCCTTTCAAGCATTTTGTTTAGCTTTATCAGGTAGGGTTGGAATAGGTAATATTGCTGGGGTCGCAACAGCTATCGCTTTTGGTGGACCTGGAGCTGTATTTTGGATGTGGGTAATGGCTCTTTTAGGAGCAGCTAGTGCCTTTGTCGAATCAACATTATCTCAAATATATAAAAGTAAAGTTGGAAATGAATATCGCGGTGGTACACCGTATTTCATTGAAAAAGGCTTAAACATGAAATGGTTTGCAATCATTGTAGCAGTCGTTGTAACACTTTCATATGGTGTTTTATTACCAGGTATTCAATCTAGTAGTATTGCAGTTGGATTCGAAAACTCTAATGGTATTAGCAAATATATAACTGGTATATTGTTAGTCATATTATTAGCAGCAATCATTTTTGGTGGCGTAAAGAGAATTGCAGGCGTTTCACAAATGCTTGTTCCATTTATGGCAATTGGATATGTAATTGTTACATGTATCGTATTAATTGCGAATGTAACGGAAATTCCAAGTATGTTCGCTTTAATTTTCTCTAGTGCTTTCGGTATAAATGAAATGTTTGGTGGAATCGTCGGTGCGGCAATTGCATGGGGCGTAAAGCGCGCTGTATTTTCAAATGTAGCTGGCGTTGGAGAAGCGACGTATAGCTCTGCTGCGGCTGAAGTATCTCACCCAGCAAAACAAGGGTTAGTTCAAGCCTTTTCTGTATACATTGATACAATTATCGTATGTACAGCGACAGCTCTTATGATTTTAATAACAGGTATGTATAATGTTATACCGGAAGGGAAAAGCGCTATTGTAAAAAATATAGGGAATGTTGATGCTGGTCCAATCTATACACAACAAGCAGTTGAAACTGTTATGACTGGGTTTGGTCCATTATTCATTTCAATCGCAATTTTCTTCTTCGCATTTACAACTTTACTCGCATACTACTATATCGCTGAAACAACACTTACTTATTTAGATCGTGAGCTTAAACATAGCTGGTTAAAACCAGTTTTGAAAATTGGATTTTTAATTATGGTTTACATCGGTAGTGTAGAATCAGCATCGCTCTTATGGAATCTTGGAGATTTAGGAATCGGTAGTATGGCATGGTTAAACTTAATCGCGATTCTATTATTAAGTAAAATCGCATTAAAAGTGTTAAAAGATTATGAAGTCCAGAAAAAAGAAGGGAAAGATCCAGTGTTTGATCCTAAAAAAGTTGGGATTGAAGGATTAGTTTTTTGGGAGGAGAGAAGTAAAGAGATTGAAAGGAAAAACTATAAAGAACAATCAGTAGTGGATGATAGTCTGAAATTGTAGTTATAATAAACTGAATATTCATTCTTTTTGGGTGGCGTATATTGCCTTCTTTTCATCACATACTACAATAGGTACATATAATTGGAATGGAGGTAATAATAAAATGGCGCACGAACAACATAGTTCAGTAAATGACATTCTACATCATTATAAAGAAGGTATCGGTAGTTTTACAAACCAAATTCCTGAAATTGCTGAAACATATAATGCATTCACGCAAGCTTGTTTTCAAGAGGGTTCTTTAACAAAAAGGGAAAAACAACTTATTGCATTAGGAATTAGTCTAGCAACGCAAGATGAATATTGTACCGTTTATCATACAAAAGGGTGTCTTGATCAAGGGTGTTCAGATAAAGAAATTCTGGAAGCATGTGGTGTATCAGCAGCATTTGCTGGTGGAGCTGCAATGAGTCAAGCGGTAACTTTAGTGCAAGAGTGTTTAACAGAACTGAAAAATCAAAAGCATTGAATAGAAAAAACGTTTTAAACTTTATGTTTAAAACGTTTTTTATGTGAAATTACATTTGTATTCATTTTAATATTTTATTTCTTCATAAATCGAATTCTCTACATCAGGAAGAACTGTGTATATGCTTTTACTGATTAAAGCTTCTAATTCTTTCTTAATTGCATAAAACCCTTTCCAATGTAATGATGTATGAGACGTTGTACCGTGACGTAAACCAACGGAAATCAATCTTCTTTCCAGCGTAGTAAAACCATCCGCGTCAGCAAGAGCATCACAAAGAGTAATTACTTTATTGTATAAATCGTAGTTACAATGTTCATTCAATATTTCAACTAATTGGATTCTCATATGGTCAGGAACGAGACTCCACTCCGCTGCGATATCTATATGTTCATTTTTGCAGGGGAATGAGTGTGTAACACAAATAACAGCGTTTCCTGTATACCCTAAATCATTCATATACATATAACCATCATAGGAATGAATGACCGATTTGGTAAAACCTTTGTATCTTCCGATATCATGCAAAAGGGCAGCATTATATGCTATATCAGCATCTAGGTTATACCCATTTTTAATAAGTTCTATAATTATGTTTTCAGTTGCCTGAGCAACATTTATTGAATGTTCAAACCAAGGACCGGGGTTTTGTTCATATGCCCATTCGAGTAATTCTTTTGCATATGTTCTATCTACTATATATTTCATATCGTTATCCTTTCCCTAAAAAATCATGTTTTAAAGAATTTCATCTTAGTATATCATTATTCCTGCTTTAAAAATTGGTACAATGAAACAAAAGGGGGATTAGTAATGCAAAATTTAGTAATTGAAGAGATTAAGAAAATAAATGATGATATGGAAGAGCTTTCTGAACTTTTGAAAACGGTTGTAAATGATGGGGCGTCAATTGGTTTTTTACCTCCACTGGATCAAAAAGAATCAGCGAAATATTGGGAAACTGTTTTAGCACCAGAAGTGATCTTATATGTTGCTAAAATAAATAATGAAGTGGCAGGGAGTATTCAATTACATTTAGTTACAAAGCCTAATGGGATTCATAGAGCTGAAATTTGTAAGTTAATGACTCATCCAAACTTTAGACGTAATGGCATTGGACGTTCACTTATGCGCAAAGCAGAGGAACGAGCGAAGCAAGAAAACAGGACTCTTTTAGTGCTAGATACTAGAGAAGGAGATCCTTCGAATAAATTGTATAAATCATTAGATTATCAAGAAGCTGGAAAAATACCAGAATACGCAATTTCTCCAAATGGTAATTTAGATGCCACAGTTATTTATTATAAATTTTTATAAGTGATGATTAAAATGCTGTCATGCTTAAAATAATAAAGTTTGATTTTTAACACCGTCTATATTTCCCTAGCGGTGTTATTTGAATTTAATTAATGTGCTAATTGAATTTGAGAAAGTTTTTAGAGGGTTCTTTTCGTAATGTTCCTCGACTTATAATGGATGTAGAGAAGATGACTAGGCAACTATAGTTATTTTCGCTTTATTATGGGAAAGGGGATGACGAGATGAAAACGAAAGGTTTACAGAAGGTGAAAAAAGTTATATTAAGTGGTGGGATATTACTTACAGGATTGTTAACTTTCGTTTTTTCAGAAAAAGCTTCAGCTCATGGATACGTAGAATCACCAGCGAGCCGTTCTTATTTATGTAAGCAAGGGGTAAATGTAAATTGTGGTCCGATTCAATATGAGCCGCAAAGTGTAGAAGGAATAGGTGGATTCCCGCAATTAGGACCTTCTGATGGACAAATCGCAGGAGCTGGCCATTTCCCTGCTTTAGACGTTCAAACAGTTGATAGGTGGAAAAAAGTTACGTTAAACGGCGGGACGAATACATTTAAGTGGAAACTAACCGCACCTCATAGTACGAAAGAGTGGAAATATTATATTACGAAAAAAGATTGGAATCCAAACAAGCCTTTAACGAGGTCTGATTTAGATTTAGTGCCTTTCTATGTGAAAAATGATGGAGGAGCTAGACCTGGAACTTCCGTAACACATGAAGCAAATGTGCCTATTGATAGAAATGGATATCACCTTATTTTAGCTGTGTGGGAAATAGCGGATACTGGAAATGCATTTTATCAAGTTATAGATGTTAACCTTGTAAATAACGGTTTACCATCAAATAACGTGCTAAATCATGTAGCACAAGTTCCTACTTTATTTTAAATAAAGTATACATTTCGATCATCTAATTCATTTTAGATGATCTTTTTTACGAAAAACGATGAAAAATATAGAAGAAAGTGCAATTATTTATAAAAAATTATGCTTTAAATATTGTCATATTTGCTTCTTTAAGATATCCTTTTCATGAAGAGGTGGAAAACATGGAAAAAGTACTAGTTTTCGGGCATAAAAACCCAGATACAGATGCAATTTGTTCTGCAATTGCTTATGCAGAATTGAAAAAAGAATTAGGAATGAATGCTGAGCCTGTACGTTTAGGCGAAATCAGCGGTGAAACTCAATTTGCGTTAGACTATTTTAAAGTAGAAGGACCGCGTTTTGTTGAGACAGTTGCAAACGAAGTGGACAACGTTATTTTAGTAGACCATAACGAGCGTCAACAAAGTGCTAACGATATCGAATCTGTTCGTGTGTTAGAAGTTATTGATCATCACCGTATTGCTAACTTTGAAACAAGCGATCCTATTTACTACCGTTGTGAGCCAGTTGGTTGTACAGCTACAATCTTAAACAAAATGTACAAAGAAAACGGTGTTACAATTCGTAAAGAAGTTGCAGGTTTAATGTTATCTGCAATCATTTCAGATTCTTTACTATTCAAATCTCCAACTTGCACAGAGCAAGACGTAGCAGCAGCTCGTGAATTAGCGGAAATCGCTGGTGTAGATGCTGACAAATACGGCTTAGAAATGTTAAAAGCTGGTGCTGACTTAAGCGGAAAAACAATGGAGCAATTAATCTCTCTTGACGCTAAAGAATTCCAAATGGGTAATGCGAAAGTTGAAATCGCACAAGTAAACGCTGTTGATACAAATGACGTTCTTGTACACCAAGCTGAACTTGAAAAAGTTATCTCTGCAGTAGTAGAAGAAAAAGGTTTAGACCTATTCTTATTCGTTGTAACTGATATCTTAACTAACGATTCTGTCGGTCTTGCGATCGGTAAAGCAGCAAACGTTGTTGAGAAAGCATACAATGTATCTCTAGAAAACAATACTGCTACATTAAAAGGTGTAGTATCTCGTAAAAAACAAATCGTACCAGTATTAACAGAAGCATTCCAAGCTTAATATTATTGAGTATGATTTAACAAAAAGACAAGTAGTCAGATTGGCTACTTGTCTTTTTCTTTCTCTAAAAAACAGAAAATTAGAATTTTAAAAGGAGAGTTGTGTATGTTTAATGATTTGGAGAGTAAATTACAATTACTTTTAGAGCGAAATATTACTTCTGTTTTAGAATTAGAAAATTGGCTTTTCGATGAACTGCGTGTAACCGCTGAAGTAGAAGAGAAGATAACAAATAGTTTAATTTCCATGTATAGAGATACAAACGATAGTAATATACGTGATTTACATATGTATAACCAAAATACAATTCAGCCACTTTTAAAAAGATACAATGCAAAATTTGACCAGAAATTTAGAGAGTGTCAGTTTTCCGACTTATTAGATGAGCAGAAATATGGATTTATGAAAAAAGCAAGATTTGTAAAGAGTAAAATGTTTAATGAAAAAAACATTGCTCTTTCTATTAAAGAGCAAGAGTGCATTGCGAAGTATAGAGAAATAATGTCTAACATAACAATTAATTGGGAAGGCGAGCAAAAGACGTATGCACACGTTAAAGCAAAGCTAGATAACCTAAATAGAGCTATTCGCGAAAAAGCTTGGTACGCTTTATGTGAAGCAAGGAGTGCAGTGAAACCAGAAGTGGATCGTATTATGAATGAACTTATACAATTGCGGAATGAGATAGCTTTAAATGCAGGGTTTAATAATTATAGAGAATATGCTTTTAAACAAAAAAACAGAGATTACAGTATTGATGATTGCTATAAGCTCCATGAATCTATAGAAAAGTATGTTGTACCAATTTGGAAACAGTTAGGAAGTATTTCTAAAAAGAATCTCGGTGTAAAAACGTATCGCCCTTGGGATCTTTCTCCATGTAGTTTACCAAAAGTCCCATTCCAAAATGTGATTGATTTATTAAATGGTGTGGAAGAAATATTTCGAAAGACAGATTTATATTTTTATGAGAAATTTATTCATATAAGGAAAGCTGGATGCATTGACGTAGAAGAACGTGAAAATAAAGCACCAGGAGCTATTTGTTTTACCTTGCCTCATAGTAAAGAGGTTTTTGTGTATTCTAATTTTAGTCCTTCATTTTATGCAATTAATGCACTTATACACGAAGTGGGGCATGCATTTCATTTTTATAAACAATTTAAAAACGATAGTAGTATGCAGGAAAGATATCTGCGCGAAGAGGTGGCTGAACTTTATTCCCTCAGTCTTGAGTTATTAGTAATGGATAAGCTGAATGTTTTTTATAAGCAAGAGGATGAATATAAAGAAGTGCAACGCGTACAAATATATCGTGCTTTGTCTTTATTAATGTCGTCAATTGTAGGAGATGTATTCCAGCACTGGATCTATGCGAATCCAAACCATACACCAGAAGAACGTGATAAGAAATACGCCGAACTATGCAAAAGATATCAATATTCAACAGTCGACCTTGCAGGATTAGAGGATGAAATCGGTGCAAGTTGGATAGAGTCATTTCACTATGTCCAGTTTCCTTTTTACAAAATTGAATATGCAATTGCACAAATAGGAGCAATGCAATTGTTTCAAATTTACCGGGAAGACCCAGAAAAAGCGATTGCTTTCTTTAAAGAAGGTGCGAATGCAGATTGGAATTTATCTATACAAGAAATATATGAAAAAACAGGTGTCACGTTTGATTTTTCGGAAGAAAGGATAGAAAGTACTGCAAGTGTTATTTTGGATGTGATCAATGAATTAAAATAAGGATAGCATTCGCTATCCTTATAACTGTTTATTCGTAGATTTTTTCTTGTTTATATAAAATGTAATAATAGCTGTAATTAGGAAAATAGGTAGGGCATACGCTTGCCCAACAAACAATTTCCAGCCAATATGATTATAACCTTGAGATGCTGGAGTAAGAATAGCGATTATGCAAACAATAACATAGAGTACTAGTGCAGGGATTATATTTTTCATTTGTTCACCTCCTTTTCATAAAATCATCACATGTATATTTGTATAATACATTATAGTTTGAGATAAAATATATGTTTTTCTAATAATTATGTAAATAAAAGGGTTGTTTTTAAGTGAAATAGAATAGGTGTATGTAGAATGATATAGGGGTGTTATATATAATGAACAATATACTAAACCAAATAAAAAAAGATGTAAATATGGATTTATTAAATGGGCTATGGCCTGGTTTTAAGAGGGATGCATTTGCATTATATGATGATGAACATGTGTATGTATTTCATCATCCTCTATTTTTGAAAGATAATGATGAGTATAGAGTTTTAAAGTGGGAGGAACAATTTAAAGGTGATACTTGCATTCTATTCAAAGATTATCCAACTGCCATCGTAAATATGAGTAGATATAAAGATTATGCAAGTTTACTTGCGATTGTGGTGCATGAACTTTTTCATTGCTATCAATATTCGAATAAAGAAAGTAGATTTCCAAATGAATCTCTAGGATTTCAATATCCTATAATAGAAGAAAATATACAATTGCGAAATAAAGAACGAATTTGTTTATATGATGCGGTTCATTGCAAGTCACAAGCTGAGAAAAATAATTATATTAAGCAATTTATTGAATTAAGAGAGCAAAGAGCTAGTGTTATGGGAGAAGCTTTTATAACATATGAGTATATGGTTGAAAGTATAGAGGGGCCTGCTTGGTATGTTGAAATGAATGCTTACAATGCAGTGTGTAAAAGTAATGAAAGCGACACATTACGAAAATATAGCGGCCTCATTTTAGATGTATATGATGCTAATTGTAACATGAGAAAGAGCTGCTATAGTTCAGGAATGGGAATGCTTTTATGTTTATTATTAGATGAAATCCTCCCTGAATGGAAAATAAGCTTCTTTAATAGTGATAAATCGTTATATGCTTTTTTAAAACAAAATATAAATGTGGATTTGAGTTTAAATAATGAAATTACAATAAGTAAAGAAACGAAGCAAATCCTTCATTTTGTTCAAAACGAAAGAGACAAGGAGATTAAGCAATTCTATGGTGAAGAAGGGTATGATCTGTATATTGTAGGGGATATAAAATTAAATTCGTTTAATCCAATGAATGTAAAGTTAAACGGAAATAAAGTATTACATAAAACATTTTTAAGTGTAAGTATACATAATAAAACATATATGATAAATCAGCCTGTTTTAGCATCATTTGAAGAAGATTTTAAAAATATGACACAAGTTCATATTATAATGAATGAAAAAACGATAGAAACAAAAAATGGTTGGAACGTAGTGGGGATTGGAGAGATAGAAGCTGAGTATGAAGAAGTAGAGAATTCTCTATTTTTATATTTAAAAAGTTAGAAGTGAGGTAAGCAAAAACGATGAGAAGGTTATGCATAATTCCATGCGGAAAGAAGAAAATTTGGGATAAGTATCCTGATTACGGACCGATGGAGGCAAAAGATGTATATATTAGCCCGTTCGGAAAAGCATGTCAGGCATATGCAACAATGTTTTTTGAGAGTTGGGTTATATTATCGGCGAAGCATGGATTTTTAAGGCCAAATGATATTGTACTAGAAAACTATGATCTTGCGTTTGATTCAAAGAGCGATAAGGTAATAAGTATAGAGCAATTACAAAAACAGATGGTAGATAAAAGTTTACTACAGTTTGACGAAATCGTCTTACTTGCAGGGAAAAAGCATAAAAAAGTAGTAACAAAGCTATATCCAGAAGAAATGATTACATATCCGTTAGAAGGATGTAAAGGAATTGGATATATGTTGCAGAGGTTGAAAGAGGCAGTGAAGGAAGAGGAGGAAATATAAGTATAGTTTCGGTCACCATGAGCTTAAACTGTTTTTAGGGAATTAAAACGTAAAATAGAGTTTTTAAGCATCGCCAAAAAGGTGATGCTTTTTGTTCGTGTCACCACTTTTTATATCGAAAACGATTTGCCTTCACCTTTAGAAAATGTAGGATGTATGGGGACAGTTAAGATTGTAAGAGGGAATAGCAATAAGACAAGTTTTGAATATGATATTAAGAAAGGAGATGTTGATAAATAATGGCCAGATATAGTTTGCATGGAGGACACAATAGTATTGTTCAAGGGGCTAATTTTGGGAATCGGAAAGAACACGTTCTAGATAGGCAAGTTAAAGATGCTGTGGCGGCTAAGTTAAGATCCCTAGGACACACGGTTTATGACGATACGGACGAGGTAGGGACAACTCAATCACAAAATTTAAATAATATCATTCGGAATAGCAATTCCCATGCTGTGGATTTAGTTATTTCTTTTCATCTTAATGCAAGTGATGGAAATGGACAGGGTGTTGAGGTTTTGTATTATGATCAGAAAGATTTGGCGGCTAAAATATCAGCTCAACTAGCAAAAGATATTGGATGGCGTGATCGAGGTGCGAAACAACGTACAGATTTAGCGGTATTAAATGGAACGAAGGCACCGGCTATTCTTATTGAATTAGGATTTATTGATAATGAATCCGACATGGCAAAATGGAATGTTGATAAAATCGCTAATTCTATTGTATTTGCTCTTACAGGACAAACTGGAGGAGGTGCAACGGACTTGCTCAAAGTAAAAACTGGTGGTGTAGCATTTAGCAATTTACAAGCTTTGGCTCAGGCGATGGTTGATGCGGGTATTGATGGACAAATTGTCGTTCAGAAAGATGGCATTGGTTATGCTATAACGAATGGCTATCCGTCCGGAAATATCGATAAATTTACAGCTTGGTTAGATGCACGTAAATGGTACTATGAGTACTTGAGATAAAACGAAAATTAGTTTGATTAAAAACTAAAAATTGTCTTATTTTTAGCTAACAAGTATATTAAGTAATTAATAATTATGTAACTATAAATATGGATAATGTATATGTAAAGTAGTACACAAAACCACCTGTCAGAAAGGTGGTTTTGTGTATCCCGCTTTAATGGGCAGTAAAATTCATACCTCAAAATTCGGATGAAGCTAAGAAATTAGCTGGGAATTGTACTGCTTGTGGCCTCCTACTGATTATAGTTTAGAGCTTTGTAAGTCTTTACTTATTAAACCCGTAATAATATTTTATTTTCTCAATACATAAGCCGAATTTTAAATTATTACTAAATAATACAATACTTCTCATACTATTTATTAGATGATAATAGCAAAAAAACAAGCTTTGAATATAATAATGAAAAAGGAGATGTTAAATAATGGGTTATATTGTAGATATTTCGAAATGGAATGGCGACATTAACTGGGATATTGCAGCACCACAATTAGATTTTGTAATTGCACGTGTGCAAGATGGTTCAAATTATATAGATCCTTTATATAAAAATTATGTACAAGCAATGAAAGCAAAAAATATTCCGTTTGGTAATTATGCGTTCTGTCGTTTCGTTTCAGTAGAGGATGCACGGATAGAGGCGAGAGACTTTTGGAACCGTGGTGATAAAAATGCCACAGTTTGGGTAGCTGACGTAGAAGTAAAAACAATGAACGATATGAGAGTGGGTGCACAAGCTTTTATTGATGAATTACGCAGATTAGGAGCTAAGAAGGTTGGTTTATATATTGCTCATCATATGTATGATCCATTTGGAATGGCAAATGTCAATTGTGATTTTGTATGGATTCCTCGTTATGGTGGTAACAAACCAGCCTACCCATGTGATATTTGGCAATACACAGAAACAGGGAATGTAGCCGGTATAGGAAAATGTGATTTAAATAAGTTAATGGGAAATAAACCGTTAGTTTGGTTTACTAATCAAACTATTGAACAATCGACAAAACAAGAAGGAGTTGGAATTATAGTGAATAAATTTAGTAAAGTTGTTACGTATGAATTTGGTACAGCATTAGTAGTAGAAATGTTAGGAATGATGGATGCTCTTGGGTATGAATCTCGTATTATCTCATATGGAGATAAACAAGGATTAGTTAGATTTGAAACAGCATATCGCCAAGGGAATGAATTAGATCGAGCGACAGCGTGGTTAGATGCTAAAGGACTTAAATATTTTTATACAAAAGAATAGTTTGCTAAATAAAAAGCCGTCATGTGACGGTTTTTTATTTTTATGTAATCTTTTAACTCTACTTATAATATGGAGAAAATAGATTAACAAACAAGCCATTGTATACTTTCAAACATAGAATATGATGCATTCTATCAAGGAGGAAGCATATTTATGAGAAATACTTGTCATTGTGGACATTTTCAAGATTGTAAAAAATTTTGGGATGATTTGATGTTTGGGAGATATGGATGTAAACGCAATGATTTTCACGAGTGTTGTTGCAAAGAGAAACCGAAGTGTGAGTGTGAAAAATGTCATTGTAAAACAAAAGCGAAATGCCATTGTAGGCATGAAGAGGAAGGGTATTAATAATAAAAAGGAGTACGATACGTACTCTTTTTTGGGGTGATTATATTCCATGTTGAACAGATTTCTTTACAATTAACCATGTGTCTTTCTTTTTAATCGTTATAGCTACATTAGTTCCATTAGATTCCTTATAAAAGATATATCCATTGTTTGAGTTTACATATGTGACTGGTTCGCCTATGCAATCTCGCGAGCAGGATTTGTTGACTAGTTCAATTAGGGATAGTTCGCTTGGATCTGTTTTACTTGCTTCTATAACAGCATCAAGGTTCGTTTTTCGATAGCCTTGTAAGTTGATATGAAAAAGCTGCTCTATTTCTCCTGTAATGCTAGTATTCATTACTTCTACTGAATTCTTTTTTTCTTGAAGAAATCCGTTTTCATAAAGTAATTTTGTATATCCAATCCATGCTATTAATACTAGCATGGAAAATATACCCGTCATTTTAAGCGTTCGTAGTCGTTTACTTACAATAGTTTCTGAGTATTTCATTCAGTCTAATCCTCCAATGTTTTTAATTTAAAATATGCTTGGATACATACTTTTAGAAGAGGATGAAATTTGATGAGTTTTCAATAAAAAAGAAAACATCCAGAGTTAGATGCTTTCTTTTTTGTATTTTTTGCTATCTGTTCGTTACTTGTTTCATAAGTGGTCTAATTTCTTTAACCGGTGGTTTTTTATCGTATACATCAACGTAAGAAAAATAATAATTTAAGTTTCTGAGAATTCCTTTTCCTATTTTAGCACTTAAGAAAGGAAAGACTTGTCCAGTATAATCATCAAGAGATTTACAGTAGTATTTTTCATCTAAATATATACTGTATTTACATGTTAGTTCTACTAGTGAGTTTCCTTCATCATCAATTACTTCTTTAGAATCAATAATGTCTATTAATGCGAATTTTTCATTTAGATAAACTTTCTTCTTTTTCTCATGTTTATTTGTAAGTATAAATACGAGACCAATGGCGTTAATCAAACTATTTCCTCCTATAAAAAACGGATATTAATAAAATATATCGATATACGTTAAATGTAAAGAGGACAGGTGAAATATCATTGCTAGAAAGTTCGATAAGCCGATTTGGTTTTCAAATCGGCTTATTGTTATTGAAATACTTGCGGGAATTGCTGTACGATTGCGTTTGTTATCATGTCGGACATTTCTAAAGCTTCTTTTTCAATTTTATCGTACAATTTTACTCCTGCTTCATAATCTTTATTTAGAAATGCCAGTGCTTCTGCTTTTGTTAATGCTAGATGTTCATAAAACATTTGTGTAAATTCTTCTTTTTGTATATATGGGTTGATGCTAGTAAGAAACGCTACAATTTCATCACCGTTAGCGTACCATTTTTTCTCTATAGCGACAGCTGCGTTTTGGTCACCAGCTTTTGCGGCTTTAACAAGATCTGCTGCAATTACTAAGTGGTCTTTAATTAATGCACTATATTTTTTTACTGCATCTTCACCATAGAATGGTTCAAGAGATAGTCCCATATGTGTTGCATTTTGAAGAAGCCGTTTAACTGTAACGTTTACGTCTGGTAAATGAAAGACAATACTTATAATAGCTAATCTCGTCCAAGCGACATGTTGTTCCCATAAGGAACGCATATAACCTTTTAAAAAGTTCTCATTTTTACTAATTCTGTAATTACGTACAGATGTATCAAAGTGTAGATAATGGTTATGATAGGGGGAGTAATACGATTGCCAATAAGAATACATAAACGGTAACACTCCTTTGAACATGTATAACTCAAAGTATGATGGGAATTTATAATTAGTTACGTGTCCTCGTTTATTTTCAGAAATTGATATGGAAAAAGATGAAGAATTTTATTGCGTTATATATAAATAAATTGAATATAAAGTAAAAGAGGCTCTGCAAGGGAAGTTGCAGAGCCTCAAAAGGGTATTGCCGAGATGTCGGACTCGACTACGTAATATTATCATAAAATTCTATTAAAAAAACCTGGTAAATGTGTCCAATTGAAAGTGAGTCTTTAATAAAGTGAAAGGGACCTGCTTCCCGCGGCAGATCCCTTTCACTAGATAATGTCGATGAGCAAAAACTCATCTGGAGTACCTTTATAGTAACAAGTGAAATTCGTTTTGTGTATTGAGAAAAAAGAATTAGATAATTAAATGTTAAGCATTTATATTTTACCTTTTGTGATTATCACCATTTGTAGTGAGTGGATTAAGATTATAAAATGGCGATAAGATTTATAATTACATCTAATAGTGTTATGAAATATATAATAATAATAAAAGACCCGCTTATATAAGCAGGTCAACTTAAGGGGGTTATCAAACAGAATATTTCATATGTTAACAACTGTATTGTATTAAGTCTATAAGGTTCATATTGAGAAAATGATTATGAACGATCTATTTCGCACGTGTATTAACGTTTAAAAAGTTGAGAAAGAAAATGAAAAAGCTTTCTATAAGAAAATAATGGTTGGTACTTATAGTATGATTCATATTTCCACGCTTCATTATTTGAGAATTGGGGTTGGTTCGATACGCCTTTCTGTTTGATGAAACTAATATTATGGTGCTTCATATAGTAACCTCCTGAATTCATATGTATAAGATTAGTAGTATTCAAGGAGAATTAATAAAATGTGTATTTATTTAGAAATTCGTTATAGTTGTTAATCAATCTCTAAAACGTAAAGAAGCATAAAATAATGAAAAGGCAAGACGTTAGTCATGTATTCATCACTTTCATGACGCATAAGAGATGATATAATAGGAGTAGATGAAAGATAAAGAAAAGCAGGTGACTCTTTTTTGTTTACAAAAGCACAAGAACTTTTAGCGTCTTATTTCGGTTATTCGTCATTCCGAAGAGGACAAGATGAAACAATTAAAAATGTATTAGATGGGAAAGATACAGTTTGTATTATGCCTACAGGTGGTGGTAAGTCAATTTGTTATCAAATTCCCGCATTAGTATTTGAAGGAACAACGTTAGTTATATCGCCTTTAATATCACTTATGAAAGACCAAGTAGATACATTAGTACAAAATGGTATTTCAGCTACATATATTAATAGTTCTATTTCGATTACAGAAGCGAATCAACGAATTCAATTAGCGAAACAGGGCCATTATAAGTTACTTTATGTAGCGCCAGAGCGACTTGATTCAATGGAGTTTGTTGACCAACTGATCGATATGAAAATACCGATGATTGCCATTGATGAGGCGCACTGTATTTCGCAGTGGGGACATGATTTCCGTCCGAGCTATTTACATATACACCGTATATTAGATTATCTTCCAGAAAAACCGCTCGTATTAGCATTAACTGCTACGGCAACACCACAAGTTCGTGATGATATTTGCAACACGCTTGGGATTAATCAAGAAAACACGATTATGACAACGTTTGAGCGCGAGAACTTATCATTTTCTGTTATTAAAGGACAAGATCGTAATGCATATTTAGCGGATTATATTCGTCAAAATCAAAAGGAATCTGGGATTATATATGCAGCTACTAGAAAAGTAGTTGATCAGTTGTATGAGGATTTAATGAAAGCGGGAGTTTCTGTATCAAAATATCATGCCGGTATGAGTGATAACGATCGAAATGAGCAACAAGAACTCTTTTTACGTGATGAAGTGAGTGTAATGGTAGCCACATCTGCGTTTGGGATGGGTATTGATAAATCGAATATTCGTTACGTTATCCATTATCAACTTCCAAAAAATATGGAAAGTTATTACCAAGAAGCAGGACGTGCTGGCCGTGACGGATTAGATAGTGCATGTATATTGCTTTATTCTTCTCAAGATGTACAAGTACAACGCTTTTTAATTGATCAATCGACAGGAGAGTCTCGTTTTTCAAATGAACTTGAAAAACTGCAAAATATGACTGACTACTGTCATACAGAACAATGTTTACAATCATTTATTTTGCAATACTTTGGAGAAGAACCAAAAGAAGATTGTGGCCGCTGCGGTAATTGTACAGACGACCGAGAAAGTATCGATGTGACGAGAGAATCGCAAATGGTTTTATCTTGTATGATTAGGACGAACCAACGATTTGGTAAACAAATGATTGCACAAGTACTAACTGGATCTAAAAATAAGAAAGTCATTGAATTTAATTTTCATACTTTGCCAACTTACGGACTTTTATCAAATCGTAGTGTAAAAGAAGTGAGTGAATTTATTGAGTTTTTAATTTCAGACGAGCTAATTGCAGTTGAACATGGTACTTACCCGACACTAAAAGTAACGGAAAAAGGGAAAGAAGTGTTACTTGGTAAAGAGAATGTTTTACGTAAAGAACGAGTAGAGACAAGACAAATCGTTCAAGATCATCCTTTATTTGAAGTACTTCGCGAAGTACGTAAAGAAATTGCGCAAGGAGAAGGGGTACCTCCATTCGTTATTTTCTCTGACCAAACGTTGAAAGATATGTGCGCAAAAATGCCGCAAAGCGATTCTGAACTTTTAACTGTGAAAGGGATTGGTGAACATAAACTTGTGAAGTATGGTTCGCACTTCTTACAAGCAGTTCAGCACTTTATTGATGAAAACCCAAACTATGCTGAAACTATTAAAACAGAAGTGGTGACAGAACGGAAGAAATCAGGGAAAGCTTCAGCAAATTCTCATTTGGAAACGTATGAAATGTATAAACAAGGTATTAATCTAGATGAAATTGCGAAAGAACGTGGCTTATCAAGACAAACGATTGAAAATCATTTAATTCGTTGTTTTGAAGATGGAATGGAAGTAGACTGGAACAGTTTTGTTCCTGCAGAATACGAACAACTGATTGAAACTGCTGTGCAAAATGCTGATGGTGGTCTGAAATCGATTAAGGAACAACTTCCGAATGAAGTGAGTTACTTTATGATTCGTGCTTATTTACAAATTAGAAAGTAGTGACATGTAAAGGGGATAGGGATTTATGCATCACGTTTTTGTGTATGGCACGCTAAGAAAAGAGCAAACGAATGCTCATTATATGCAAGGTGCAATGTGCATTGCAGACAAAGCCTGGACGTATGGGAAATTATTTGATACAAACGAAGGGTATCCGGCGATGACTTATTCGAATGAAGAAAAGGTGTATGGAGAAGTTTATGAAGTAAATGATGACATATTGCGTAAGTTAGACGAACTAGAAGAATATACAGGTAATGCAGAGACGGATTTATATGAACGAATCACACAAATAGTATTTGATGGTGATAGGGAAATAGAGGCATATGTGTATATCGCTCAAGATAAAAATATGCTAAAGAAAGTTATCATTTCTGGTGATTGGTTGAAGTATCAACAAGGGAAATAATAGCAGCCATAGAGCAGATAGTGGAATTGTCCATTATCTGCTCTTTTATTTTTGGTACTTTAAAAATTCTTATTATTTAGATAAAATGTAAATATAGGGAAATCAAAAGGAGGATTTTTCATGGGTATCAGAAATTTAGTTTCTCACCTGTAGTAGAAAAATAACGTACAGGAGGAGAATAATAATGAACGAATTAAATGTAAAAGAATTTTATAAAAAACAATTTGAATTACTAAGCTATGATATAAAAAATGAAAATTGGTTGCAGGAAGTTGCGAAAGAAGTACAAGAACAAATTGGATATCCATTTCAAACGATGTTAGAACTAGGAGCTGGAAATGGTGGTTTTGCAAGAGCGATGTCTAATTTGGATGTAAAAATGACTACTGTTGAGCTTGTACCAGAGTTAGTTATGTTTGCTAAAGAACATTCTACTAGTGATATTGAGATTCATTGCGCTGATTTTTATGAAATTAACTTTGAAGAAAAGTTTGATGTTGTTAGTTATTTAGATGGATTTGGTGTAGGGACAGATGAAGAACAATTGGTTTTATTAAAACGAATCCATAATTGGTTGAAAGATGATGGGTGTGCACTTATTGATATTTATCAACCATTATATTGGGAAAAAGCAAATGGACAAGAAATGCCGATTTATTCTGCAATGCGAAAATATGAATATGATAGTGAAAATGCTAGGATGCTGGACCACTGGTGGGAAAAGGATTCTTCAAATGATATCGTGACACAATCTTTACGTTGCTATACGATAGATGAGATTAGTAATTTATGTGCAGAGGCTGGTTTCAGTATAGTTGGGATTTTCCCAGGAGGAGCGTATGACTTTGAAGAGAGGAAATATAAAGAGCAAGCGTCTTTAAATGAATGTTTATCATATCGAATAAAAATAAAAAAGAGTAGGGATTAATTCCTTACTCTTTTGTGCTTTTATAGTGTGAATCATTGACTGTTTTTCGTATATAATTGTCGTTCTTTTTTAATTCTTATAGATCTTAGTACGATCCCAATTCCAAGAAATATAATAGTAGCAACGACTCCGCTAATAGGGTTTAACCAAAAATCACTGCTGTTAGTAAGTGTAATAATCCCTGTTATTGTAACTAAAACAGTAGGAATGGCATCTTCAATTGCATGCATGATAACGCATGGCCATACTGACTTTGTAAGTCTATATATTTCAACATACATAATAGACCAAGAAACCATAAGTAGACAGCCTGATAAAAGCATATGTAACCTTGAAATAGATTCGAAATATTCATTTGGTAAAAAAACTAAATAATAAGCGGCATGCCAAAGAGCCCAAACTAAACCAGAAATAATATAAATAAACCAATCGTTTAACTTTAGTTCAATGAGCTTAGGAGTTAAATAACCGCGCCATGAAAACTCTTCAAAAATATTTTTAATAAAGTTACCAATAGTAGACATGAATATGAGTGACAATAACGAATATATTTCAAAACTAGTTATGTTAGCTACTCCAAAAATAAGTGCTAAACTTATCGTTATTACTGTAACGAACGGATAAATTAGTATCGCAACGAAGTACCATTTAAAGTTTGCCTTCAAATTTAGTTTTATACCAAAATTATTCCAATCTCGGCTAATAACTCTAAGGAAAATACATGAGAGGAAAGGTAATATTAGCCACAGTCCCATGCCTAAAGAGTTTCCTTCAGGCTGGTCTGTTAGAAAAGAATCTAGAATTACGCCAATCCAGCCACTTGCCAATACAATGAACACAAAAATAAGTAAATGTAACTTAAGGGTTTTTCTTTTGGTAGCAGTCATTTTCAATAGACTCCTTTACTCTTATTTTTGACTTTTGTGACCTTGGGTGTTTTATCAATGAAATAATAGATAACTAGAAAAGAAGCTGGAGAGTATGTAAGGGAAACTTAGTTAGATAGTATAAAGTCCTTTTAATCAATAGAAAATAGCGGCTTTTGTATAAACCACTTTATTATATGTGTAGTTGTATGATTTAGATGTTATATATTCTTATCATGTAAAAATCTCATTGGAATTTCAATATTAGAAAGGTGAAAAGTAAGTTTTTTCAGAAAAAACAAATTAAGTCCTTGACTTTATAATTGGATTTTTAATACAATTATATTTCGACTGAAAAATTAGAACGGACAGGAGGGAATCATCAAATGAACAACATTTTTGAAGAAGAGTTACAAAAAATGAAAGATACATTACGTACGATGGATGATCAATTAGAACAGCTTGAAAAAATTCCAGTTTATTACGGCGATGATTTTAAAGAGCAAATTCTTGAAAGTATGAGGGAGTCTAATAGACAAAACTTACGTATTGGGGTACAAGAACCGTACTTTGGTAGATTAGATTTTCAAGAGGATGGCAAGGAAGAAGTTATGCCGATTTACATCGGTAAAGTTGGTGTTTCAGATAAAGATACGATGAAGCCAATTGTAATTGATTGGCGGGGACCTGTCGCAAGTATGTTTTATTCATTTACCGGCGGTGATGAACTAGCATTTTATCAATCGCCAGATGGATTAGTAGAGGGTGATGTTTATTTAAAGCGAAATATCTCTATTCGAAAAAGAGAATTAGAACGTGTTGTTGATACATATGTAAAAGGAAATGAAGATGTCTCGCATGCCGATGATTTTCTTCTATATCGATTAGGTGAGAATAAAGATAATAAACTAAAGGATATTGTTTCGACGATACAATCGGAGCAAAATGATATTATTCGTGCGGAAAGAAACTTGCCATTATTAATTCAAGGGGTTGCAGGGAGCGGTAAAACAACGATCGCTTTACATCGCCTTGCTTTTTTAATTTATGAATATCGTGAGCAACTAGAAGCTGAAAGAATGATTGTATTCGCTCCGAATAGTTTGTTTTTAGACTATATTTCGAGTGTGCTTCCTGAATTAGGTGTTGGGAATATTAGTCAAACAACATTTCCGGACTGGGCATTACGTACGTTAGATGATTCGGTGAAACTGAAGCAGACAGAAGAAAAGTTGAAAGAAGCATTTTCTATTAATCGTGATGAAAGAAAGGTTATGCTTGGTAAATTGAAAGGTACGCTAGAATTTAAGTCCTTTATTGAAGAGCAAATGGTTCAATTTGAAAAAGAACTAGTGCCAACAAGTAATTTTGAGGCATGGGATAAAGCTGTTATTCCAGTGGAAGATATAAAAAAATGGATGCAAGTTGAGTATAAACATTATCCATTAAAGAAAAGAAGAGAACGTTTAGTTGGCCGAATGAAGCGCTGGATTGAAATTGAACTAAAAAAGTATGGCGAAACAAACGAGAAGAAATTATTAAAAAAAGAAGCGACAAAGAGATTGAACAGTTATATGAAGTTTTGGCCGAAAATGAGCTCGCTTTCAATATATAGTTCAATATTGAAAAGCAAAGAAATACTCGAAGTATTACCCGAGGAACTTGTGAAAGAAACTGAGAAGAGTTGTCGTAAAAAAGAAGTGTATGTAGAAGATTTACCCGCTTTAATTTACATACATCATCGCATAACAGGTATTGAAATCGGGCAGAAATTTCATCACGTCGTTATTGATGAAGCGCAAGATTTCTCACCATTCCAAGTTTATGTATTAAAAGAAATTACATTAGGTAATTCTTTCACTGTATTAGGTGATTTATCTCAAGCGATTTATGATTACCAAGGGATTGAAGATTGGAGTGCTTTTAAGGAAGTATTCCAAGAAACAGGCTATTATGAACTGACGAGGAGCTATCGTTCTACAAAAGAAATTATTGAATTTGCGAACGAAATAATTAAAAACGCCGAGATTCCAGTAGGGCTTGCGACACCAGTTTTTCGTAGTGGTGAAGAGGTCAAAGTAATTCAAGCAGAAGATCAATTTAATGAGATTATGAAGACGTTAAAACATTTACAAAATGATGATGTGAAAACAATTGCGGTAATAGGAAGAACAGACGATGAATGTCGCGATATATATGAGAAATTAACAAAGGCAGGAGTAGCTGTAAACGTCATTGAAGCAGATCAAAGTAAATATGAAGGTGGTATTTCAGTAGTACCTGTATACTTGGCAAAAGGGCTAGAATTTGACGCTGTTCTACTCATTGATGTTGATGAAGAACATTACAAAAATACAAAACACGATGCGAAGTTACTATATGTCGGATGTACGAGATCACTTCATGATTTATGGATTTTCCATAGTGGGGAAGCATCGCCTTTAATTAACGGATTAAAATAAAAATGAAACGCAAGAGGCTTTTCTAGTAACAAAAAGAAGGACCTCTTGTTTTTCCATATAAAGGTTCGGGGAGAGAATAACAATGATTACAAAAGTAATAACGAAAAGAAATTGGGGAATCGCAAAGACAAATGGAGAAATTAATGAAGCCTCATTAAAAGAAGAGGGATTTATTCATTGTTCGTTTTTTGAACAAGCTTTAAAAGTCGCAGAAAAACATTTTAGTCATGAAGAAGAAGTTTTATTACTAACAATTGATCTAACTCTGTTAAAAGCAGAAATAAAATATGAACTTGCTTCTAACGGCCAAGAATATCCGCATGTTTACGGAGCAATTAATATAGATGCAATTATAGATGTTGTTCCATTGCTTAAGGAAAAAGGGGAATTTATATTACCAGAGTTATAAAGTTAAGCGTGTTATAAGTAAGCTAGAAAAGCACAAATTACAAATTTGTGCTTTTTATTATCCGTTTTTTGGTAAAATATTGTTGTTTTTGTCACACTAATACTGTACGACACATAGTATAAAACATATACTGTATGACATATAGTAATGAAAATGAGGTGAATACATGGATGCTTTATTAAATTCGTTAATTACTGAACTAAGAAGAGGCACATTAACATTAGCAGTTTTAAGCCAATTAAGAACGCCGCAGTATGGATATTCACTTGTCCAATTATTAGAGAAATCAGGAATCGTAATCGATCAAAGTACTTTATATCCACTACTTCGCCGGTTAGAAAAGCAAGAGCTAGTGACGAGTAGTTGGGATAAAACAGAGAGTAGACCTCGTAAATATTATGTTTTAACTGAATACGGATTAGAAATATTCCAGCAGTTGAGAAAGGAATGGATAAAGGATTCGAAAGAACTTTATAACTTATTAAAGGAGGAGGACAAGAATGAATTTGATTGATATTTATGTGGAGGAAGTAGCGAAGAGATTACCTGAAAAAAATCGTGAAGATATTATTCTTGAGCTACGGTCAACAATTGAGGATATGTTGCCTGATGATTATAATGAAGATGATGAAAAAAGGGTTCTTGAAAAATTGGGGAGTCCGGTTTCATTAGCTAATGGATATTTGGATAGACCGATGCATTTAATTGGACCGCGTTATTTTGATGTATATACGACATTATTAAAAATGATCATTCCAATTGCAGTTGTTATTGCACTCATTGCAATGGTTGCAGAAAATTTTTTAAGTTATACTGGTGATCAAGCTGTATTAAATGTTATTTTACAAGTAATAGGTAAAGGCATTGGAGAAATTTTTGAAGTAGCCCTCCATGTATTTTTCTGGTTAACACTCGTATTTGCTATTTTAGAAAGAACGGATAAAAACAAAGATACCGAGCCGTTGACGACAAATTTAAAAAAGTGGACGCCAGATGATTTGAAAAACACTTCGCATATTCCGAAGAAAAAAGCAATCTCCAAGTTTGAAGTTTTTGGAGGGTTAATGTGGACGGCAATATGGGCTACACTTTATTTTTATGCGAATCATCTCGTTGGCGTATACAGTGGTACGGGAAGTGGATTGAAGTTTGTCGCGCCAACGTTTAATCAAGATGTGTTACTTCAGTATTGGCCAATCGTTGTGATGATAATTGTTTTTGAAATAGCGATATCTCTTTATAAGTTAGTACAGGGACAATGGACGAAAAGATTGGCAATCGGGAATGCTATTCTCCAAATAGCTGGAACGATAGTATTCATTATAATTGTAGTAAATCCGCACATATTTACCGATGGATTTATTACGTTTGTGGCAAATGTGTTCACTATTTCTCCGGAAGAACTTAAAAAGTGGCTAATTAGTGGGGGTATTCTCATTTACGTTTTATCTGCTGCATTAAACATTTATGATGGCTTTCGAAAAGCTAGTGTTCGTGTAACAAATAGGTAGTTAAAAAGAGAACGTATATGAAAGGAAGAAAACGATGATAAGGGAAGCAACGGAAAAAGATGTAATATACATTTTAGATATTTATAATGATGCGATACTGAATACAACTGCTGTATATACGTATAAACCCGTAACCCTTGAAAATAGAATAGATTGGTATGAACAAAAAAAGGCTGATGGTTATCCGATTTTTGTATACGAACTAGATAATAAAGTAGTAGGATTTGCGACATTCGGTCCGTTTAGAGCTTGGCCTGCCTACAAATATTCAATTGAGCATTCTGTGTATGTTGATAAGGAATATAGAAAATGTGGGATTGGAACTTCTTTGATGAGAGCATTGATCACAATCGCCAAAGAAAGAGAATATATGACTTTAATTGCTGGAATTGATGCGGAAAACGAGAAAAGTATTGCCTTACATGAAAACTATGGATTTGTTCATGCTGGGACGATTAAAAAGACTGGTTATAAGTTTAATAAATGGCTAGATTTAGCTTTTTATCAATTGGAGCTTAATGGTCCTAAAAATCCTTTAGAAGAATAGAGATTTTTCGTAAACATGTATCTTTTAGGTAGCAAGGAGTAATTCATGCTACCTTTTTTTATTGTAAAAGCCTATTTAATCTGCAAAAAAGGGGTTTTTACATTCTATATTGAATGATTAAAGGTGATAAAACGATATGAAATGAGGAATGAAAATGGAAACTGTCATTCAAAAAATGAAAGAGATACAATCTGATCATGTTGGGATAGCTATTTATTCTGCAAAAAGTAATCGTTAGGAATATTTAACAAATTCCCGTTTCTTTATGTTATTGGGGGAAAAGATTTACCTAATCGACGTGAAAATAAAGAGGTAGATGAAGCTTTTGCAGTAGCTTTGAAGTACATATACAAAGAATATAGTGAAAGCATGCTAGGAGTGAGTAATTGAAAAGAAACTTAAAGACATCAACAATCATTATGTTAATTGTAACGATTATTGCTCTTGAAGTGGGTATCGCACTATACGATCACAATTTGTCATTAGATACTATTTATTTTGCAGCGATCCTCATTTGTATTGTATTACTTTTTGGTACACGTGTTTCTGAGAAGAAAGAGAGACGAAGAAAAACAGCTCTTTTATTTTGGCCATCTATTTTACTGTCTATCGCTTGTTTTGCAGTTATAAGTTACATAAGAATAGGCTATGTTTCTGTACCAGGTATAATTGGCTTTTCATGCTTTGTTATTTATGGTGGTTTCGTATTTATTAGTATGTTAAAAAGGAAAAGTAAAAATGAGAGGTAGCTTACTAAGTTGAAAGGAAGAGATATATGAAACGCATAGAAGGAGAATATATAAAGAATAAAGTCATTCAATATAACATGTCTATTTTAACAGATGAAGCAAAACAGCCGATGGAACAAGTAAGTTTTGTTCTGAAAGATGAGGCTGGGAAAATCTTTGGCGGGGTAACAGGAACGATGTATTTTTATCATCTTCATATAGATTTTTTATGGGTTGATGATTCAGTTCGTCATGATGGTTATGGTAGTCAACTATTACATAAAATTGAAGATATTGCGAAGGAAAAAGGTTGTAGATTAATATTATTAGATTCATTTAGTTTTCAAGCGCCAGAGTTTTATAAAAAGCATGGCTACCGAGAATATGGTGTTGTTGAAGATCATCCTAAAGGGCATAGTCAACACTTTTTAGAGAAGAGGTTATAGTATTCGTGTTTTGCGAGAAAAGTGTTTTTTAAAAGCATCGCCAATAAGGCGATGCTTTTTTTAGTTTATAGAAACTAATCAATCTGATGCAATTATGCGAAGAAATAGTTCGATTCGTATTACAAGGATTTTCTTTTTTTACTATTCAAATAGCTTATTCATTAAATCTTGTATTTCACGTCTTCTTTTATCTGTTTCATCCTTATCAATTGTATACGTATCATCCTCTATTATAAGAACATCACCCTCTTTTGCAGTGGAAGGGAGTTTGGATTTAGGTACATCAATTGTTACGTTATTCACTTCAATAACTGCTAGTTCGCCTTCAAAACGGTCAATAATACCTCTCTTCATAATTATCTCTCCGTTCTTACAGAAATGTTAGAACCATCACTATTAATAATTACAGTTCCATTTAAATCAGTTCTATATACCTTAACAGACATTGCATTTAACTTTGCTAAAGTTTCCTGAGTAGGATGGCCATATCGGTTACCTGCACCTGCACTGATTACAGCGATACTTGGTTTCACTGCATCTAAAAATAGCTGAGAAGAAGATGACTTACTTCCGTGATGGCCAGGTTTTAATACATCGGATTTTAGGCCGGAACCATACGTTGCAACCATATCTTTTTCACTTTTAGATTCAGCATCACCAGTAAATAAGAAAGATTTGCTGCCATGTGTTACTTTTAATACAGCACTCCACTCATTTAGATCGTTACCGTATTCTTTAACAGGAGCTAAAAATTGTGAGTTTAAACCATTGATTGGTAAAGTTACTCCAGACTTCGCTTCTTTAATAGTTAACCCTTTGTTAGCTACTGCAGTTAAAAAGTCTTTAAACGTTTGTGTCGTATGACTTACTTTCGGTGCGTAAACGTTTTTTACGTTCATAGCATAAAGTACTTCATCTAATCCACCTACATGATCAGCATCAGGATGAGTGGCAATCATATAATCGATAGTTTGGAATCCTAATCCTTTTAAATAGTTTGCTACTACTTTACCTTTCCCGTTATTTCCGCCATCAATAAGAATCGTTTCTCCACTTGGAGATTTAATAAACGTCGCATCACCTTGTCCGACATTTATATAATGAACTTCTAACTCTCCTTTAGGCTTAGGAAGAGCCGGACGGAAACTAGGTTCTAATACACGAGCTAAAAATGCAGCGAACTGTTCACGAGTTACTTTTACGTCTGGACCAAATGTACCATCAGGAAACCCAGCTGTAATATTATTTTGAGCTAAAATTTTGACAAAATTGTAACCCCAATGAGTAGATGGAACATCAGGGAAATTGACGTCTGCACCTGTAGGTTGCAAATTAAAAGTTTTAACTAAAACTACTGCCATTTCTGCACGAGTTAATGAACGGTCAGGGAAATAGTTTGTTTCACGTTGTACAATGTTATTATGTGCTAACTTATGTACAGAATCATAGTAATAGATACCTTTGGCTACATCGGAAAAAATATGATTATAGCTAGATGGTTTTTCTAATTTTAATGATAAATCTAGCATTAAGGCCATTTGTCCACGAGTTACATCATCACCCGGTTTAAAAGTTCCTTCTGGCGTACCATTAATGATACCTTTATCCGATAAATAGTTAATTTCCTTAATTGCCCAATGATTAGATTGGACATCTGGGAAAGCTTTAGCACTTGTAAGATTTGGAATGAACAATGTTAAAATCATGACAAATGCTGTTAGTAATAAACTAAACTTTTTCAAAAAATCGCCTCACTTAATGTATTTTTTACCTTATTAACTTTACCATTTCTTACAAGTAATTCAAAGTTTAATAGGTAAATATTTTATTAGTTGTTTTGTATTTCCATAAATTCGTTAATTTGAAATAATCTAACTTAATAGAGGAGATAGGAAAGGTATTAGAAAATTGTTTATATTGCAATTGTAAAATCCATATTATAAATTTATAAAATCATTTATAATAATTTATATCATGTTAAATGGGAGAAAGAAAATGTATACATATAAATTACAAGATGAGAAACCAATCTGTTCAGAAAAATTAAAGAGGCTTTACGATTCTGTCGGTTGGTGGCCAGAAAGAAAAGAAATCGATATTCAAAAAATGTTAAAAAACAGTATAGCAATTGGGGTATGAAAAGAAAATGAGTTAATTGGTTTTGCTAGAGTTGTTTCAGATGGTGTTTTTCGAGCGTACTTAGAAGATGTTGTTGTCCATGAGAGTGTAAGAAATAAAAGTATTGGTGAGAAGATGCTTACAATGTTGCTTGAAGAGATATCTCATATCAATATTGTGAGCCTATTTTGTGGAGAGAAACTTATAAAGTTTTATGGTCAACAGCAATTTCAAGTGACGCAACAAATTGTGATGCACCGTAATCAAATAGTGAAAGAATAAGAGGTGACAATTAGAATGATTGCGACAAGAGCGTATTGTTTATCGAAAAGAAAAGCGACAGAAGATTCTCCTGATGGTTGGAATGCAACATGTATGAGGCTTAATAATAAAATATTTGCGATATTGAACCATGAAGAAGGCGAAAAAGCGGCAATAACATTAAAATGTGATCCAGAACTTGCGCTAAGATTAAGAGAAGAGTATCCAGAAACAATCATTCCGGGTTATCATATGAATAAAAAACATTGGAATACGGTGTATATACATAAAGATGTGGAACAGGTGCAAATTAATAAGATGATTGATTGGTCGTATGATTTAGTTCTGCAGTCATTTTCAAAGAAAAAGCAGCAAGAGTTATTAGATTAATATGTATAAGGGGTGGATGTATTGAAAGACACGATCAAAGATACATATGATAAATTAGCGAGTACATATAAAGAAAATCTAGATGTGGCAAATCCATATAACAGCTATTATGAAAGACCAGCGATGATGGAGATGGTTCCAAAGAAATTAGAAGGGAAGAGTATACTAGATGCCGGATGTGCAGCTGGATGGTATACTTCTCAATTTGTAGAAAGAGGAGCAAATGTTACTGCAATTGACGTAAGTTATGAAATGGTAAAAACTGCAAAGGAAAGTATGGGGGATAAAGCAACGTTTCTTTGTCATGACTTGCAAGAAGTATTACCGTTTGAAGATCATACTTTTGATGTAATTGTAAGTTCGTTAACTCTTCATTATTTACAAAATTGGAATCAAGTATTTCAGGAGTTTCGTCGAGTACTGAAGCCAGGTGGAGAATTTATATACTCCATTCATCATCCTTTTATGGACTTTACAAAGTTTACTTGTAAAAATTATTTCGAAAAACAATTATTAGTAGATACTTGGGTTAAACCAAACATTACAATTGAAGTTAAATTTTTTAGAAGGTCACTTCAAGATATTATTAATGAAACAACAAATTATTTTGTGTTAGAAAAAATGGTTGAACCGAGGCCAGTTGAAAAGATGAAAGAAGTAAATGAAAAATCTTATTACTATTTAAATACAAATCCACATTTTCTTATTGTTAAAGCAGTTAATAAATAGCTAGTAAAATGATTATATTTTACTAGCTATTTTGCAGTTATAAATGATGAATTAGGAGTTTTGAAATGAATACGAAACGAAATAGATTACTATACGCAATGTTTACAATCCTTGTTATTATTTTAGGGCTTAGTTCAAGAAAATTTGCTTTTGCGCTGCCGGCTCTATTAAATGATTATTTAGGTGATGCTTTATGGGCGTTAATGATTTTCATTGGATTTGGATTTTTATTTCCTAAAATAGCGACGAAGAAATTGGCTTTTATTAGTTTAATGTTTTGCTACGGGATTGAAGTGAGCCAATTGTATCATGCTGAATGGATAGATAGTATTCGTGCAACGACTTTAGGTGGACTCGTATTAGGTTATGGATTTTTGTGGAGTGATTTAGTTGCTTATACAATTGGTGTTGGGGTAGGATTTCTTTTTGAGTTTATATTAAGGACGAATAAGCGATTTTAAATGGAGGTATTTATTATGGAGGATATATTAGAAATTGTGAATTTTTGGTTTGAAGATAAAGATGTCACAGCTACTGAAATAAAAGCAAACGTAACAAAGATTCATTGTAATAATAAATCCTATATTTTGAAGGAAAAGGGATCGATAAAACAACTATTAGTTGAAATACATGTATTAGAACAGCTTGAGGAAAAAGGGGTTAAAGTACAAAAATTAGTGAAAACGAGTAATAGTAAAAAGTATGTATTTTATAAAGAGAAGTATTATTGTTTGTACAAATATATTGCTGGAAGTGGACTTGAAATAAAAGATACAGAAAATCTGAAGGAGCTAGGAAGTACAATTGGAGAAGAAATAGCTAATTTACATCAAGCACTTAATTCGCTGAATAATAATGAGTTAGTAAAAAGAGATTTGTATAAAGTAGTATACGGATGGGCTTTACCTATTTTAGAAAAGAATGAGTATGTTCATCAGGATGTAATTCGAAAAATGAATCAAATACATACAGCTTTCAAAGAAATAGTTCACCCATTACGAGAGCAAATTATTCATCGTGATATGCACTTATCCAATGTAATCTTTAAAGATAATGAATTTCAAGGTTTTATAGATTTTGAACTATTGGAAAGTAATGTAAGAGTATTCGATTTATGCTATTGCTGTACGAGTATTTTGAGTGAGTTATATAGTAATGAAGTATTAAGAGGGAAGTGGCAACATATTATCAGCACAATCTTTGAAGGATATAATAAACAAAACATTTTAACGAGAGAAGAACTACAATCCATTTGGTATGTTATGCTTTCTATTCAAGTTATATTTATTACTTATTTTGTTCAGTTAAAAGATTTATTAAAGTTAAATGAAGAGATGTTTTTCTGGATTTTTGCTAATAAAGAGGCTATTGAAGAGTCAATAGAAAGGATCGCACGAAAATGAAAAAAATTATATTAATAGGTTCTGGTGGTTCAGGAAAATCTACATTAGCTAGGCAGTTAGGTAATAAATTAAGTATAAAAGTGCATCATCTTGATGCGTTATTTTGGAAACCGAATTGGGAAGGTGTACCGAAAGTGGAGCAAAGAAAGATTCAAAATGAATTAGTTAAAGAAGATGAATGGATTATTGATGGGAATTATGGTGGGACAATGGATATAAGAATGAACGCAGCTGATACAATTATTTTTCTTGATATTCATAGAACAATATGTGCTTATCGTGCTTTTAAAAGAGTTATACAATATCGGAATAAAACAAGACCGGATATGGGCGCGGGATGTAAGGAAAGATTTGATTTGCAATTTTTTAAATGGATATGGGAATATCCTAAGACGAAGCGACCTACAATTTTAAAGAAGTTAAATCAATTGAGTAAGGATAAAGATGTTATTATTTTAAAATCTACAAATGAAGTAAGACTATTTTTAGAGAAGTACAATGCTATAAATGGTTAGATTATAAAAAGAAATAACCTGGGGGTATAGAATTGGATAGATTTATTAGGCTAGTTGATTCTAATATGGTGAAAATTCCAGCAGGAAAAGTAGAATTAAGAGATGATCGAATAAAGAAAGAATGGAAAGTCCAAGTTAATTCGTTTCTTCTTGCAAAGTATGTTGTAACGATGGAATTATATGATGCGATTACGAATCATACATCAAATTTATCCAAAGATAAAAACAAACCAGTTGTAATTTACATAGATGACCTTGGATTTAGGCTCGCTAAGTCCATTTAGAAAAATTATAAGAGCAAAATAATATAGATAAGATTTAAAGTAAGGAGTGTTTTAAGTGGCACGTGTTTTATTCATTAATGCTGGATCAGAAGGACATATAAATCCAACGTTGCAAGTTGTAGAAGAATTAGTTTCGCGCGGGGAAGAGGTAGTTTATTTTTCAATAGAAGCTTTCAGAGAACGTATTGAAAAAACAGGGGCTATTGTAAGAACAATTGACGACCAAAGGTTTATAAAAGCATTTCTTTCCGGTGGCCGAAATTATTTGCAGGAAAGAATAAATGGCCTTCTACATACAGCAGATGTTATTATACCAAGTGTTCTTGAACAAATTGAAGGAGAACATTTTGATTATATGATTCATGATTCGATGTTTGGCTGTGGCCGTATAATTGCTCAAATTTTAAAGCTTCCAGCAATAAATTCCTGTACATCTTTTGCACAAGATGAAAAATCATTTCAACAAATGTTAGATCACTTGTCTAAAAGTATCCCAGTGAAAGTTCAGGAGAGGATACATAATGATTTTGAAAGATTAACTAAGGAGGTTGCGGAAAAGTATAGTGTTGAAATAAACTCACCATATGAAGTTTTCTGTAATCCAGCGTCACTTACTATTGTATATACAATAAAAGAGTTCCAGCCTTTTGGAGATATGTTTAATGAAACATTTAAATTTGTAGGTCCATCCATCCCTGCACAAGTAAAAAATGAAGACTTTGATTTTACTTCAATTGAAGAAAAAAGCCCAATTTACATTTCGCTAGGCACTGTTTTTAATGAAGCGCTTGATTTTTATAAACTTTGTATGAAGGCGTTCGAGAATAGCGAGCATACTATTGTGATGTCTATTGGTAATAAAACGAAAATAAGTGATTTAGGTGCTATTCCTAAAAACTTCATTGTAAAAAACTATGTACCACAAATGAAACTACTTGTATATACAAAGTTGTTTATTACACATGGTGGAATGAACAGTACACATGAAGGGCTATATAACGGGATTCCACTCATTGTAATTCCGCAAAGTGCAGATCAGCCAGTAATCGCAAAGCAAGTGGAGAATCTAGGAGCTGGGATTAAGTTATCTATGAAAGAATTAACTGTAGAACAACTACGTGAAAGTGTAGAACTTGTATTAAATAGTCCATCATATAAAGAAGTTGCATGGAATTTGAAGGAATCTTTCCGGAAATCTGGTGGCTATCAGGAAGCTGCTGATGAGATTTTTACATTTATAGGTCAATAATAAATAGAAAATTATACATGAGAAGAGTGTCTATATGAAATGATATAGACACTCTTTTTTTATATGAAGCGGAGAATTCGTTGTTTTGAAATGTTAAATATTCTGTTTTGCAAATTCGGACCATAGTTTTACGTGTTACTAATGCTTTCATCATTTCTGCACAACTTCTGCACATACTTTGATGATTTCTATGTCATGATATATTCATCAAGTGAAATGTTTCACAAGAAATGAAATATATTTTCACTGCGGTGTATGCATAACACACACATACATCGTTACAAGATTGTCTCTTGTTATTCTTTTACATCGAAGCCCACATTACACTACGAATTATAACAAGAAGGGGACAGGAACATGAAGAATCGCTTTTTAAAACAACTACAAAATATGAAAATGAACAAAAAAAGTTTAGGAGCTGTAGCATTAACAGCCGGAATTATTGGCACGACACTTATTCCTCAAAACGCATACGCGCACGGTTTTGTTGAAAAGCCGAGCAGCCGATCTGTTTTATGTAGTCCAACTTATGGTGCACTAAATGTAAACTGCGGAAGTGTTATGTATGAACCACAAAGTTTGGAAGCTCCAAAAGGGTTCCCGCAAACTGGCCCAGTTGATGGTCAAATCGCTTCTGCAGGTGGTAAGTTTGGTGGTATTTTAGATCAACAAACTGCCGATCGTTGGTTTAAAAATACAATTACAGGCGGGGAAAATACATTTACGTGGAAATATACAGCGCCTCACTTAACGAGCAAATGGCATTACTATATTACAAAAAAAGGATGGAATCCAAATAAAGCGCTCACAAGAGCAGATTTTGAACCAATTGGAACTGTGCAACATGATGGTTCTGCAGCCTCAAATCATTTAACTCACAAAATCAATGTACCTACTGATAGAAGTGGGTATCATGTAATTTTAGCAGTATGGGATGTAGCTGATACAGCAAATGCATTCTATAATGTCATTGATGTTAATCTCATCAATGACGTAAAACCAGACACAGAAGCTCCAAGCATTCCAAATAGAATTCAGGCACAAAAAGTAACAGCGAATAGTATAGAACTAGCATGGAACGATTCTACGGATAATGTAGGTGTAAAAGGGTATCAAATCTTCCGTAACGGAGAGATGATTGATACAGTACCAGGAACTCATTTTATTGATAAAAAATTACAACCAAGTACAGAATACTCTTATACTGTAAAAGCAATTGACGCAGCTGGAAATGTATCGAAAGAAAGTGCAACGCTTACAGTGAAAACAACAGTTGAGGCTCCTGATACAGAAGCACCAACACAACCAAAAGGATTACATAGTATGGGAACGACAGCGTCAAGTGTGGATCTAATGTGGAGTCCTTCTGACGATAATATTGGTGTAGACCATTACGATATTTATAGAGAAACAAAAGGATCAATGGAAAAAATTGCAACATCCAATACGACTTCTTATATGGATAAATATTTACTCTCTAATACTACTTATAAATATGTAGTGAAAGCTGTTGATGTAGCTGGAAATGAATCTGTACAGAGTGATATATTCATAATTACTACAAAAACTGAAAGCGTTTCATATGAAGAATGGGATGCAAAGAAAGCATATGAAAAGGGAGATAAAGTTCTACACGAGGGAAAAGTATATGAAGCAGTCCAAAGTTATAAAGGAAATGGGGATCCAAACTGGATTTATGCCTTATCATTATGGAAAACAGTGTAAGATTTACCTTGGTATGAACTAAGAGATAATGGGCTTTGATGCAAAAGGACATCTTGAGAATTCATTTTTCTATAAATAAAAAAGGGCAGTATATGAATACATAAAGTAGTTTCATATACTGCCTTTTTTATTATGATAACATTTTCGTCATAAGTATATGCGGAATGCCATCTTCCATAAATACATCAGAAGAGGTTTGATAACCTAGTTTTTTATAAAATCCTTCAGCCTGTGTTTGACCGTGTAGTTTTACTTTTGTAGATTCTTTTTCACGAGCAATTTCTTCTAACGTTTGAATAATTATTTTTCCTAAACCGTATTTACGATAGTCTTTTAAAATACAAATACGTTCTAATTTTCCAGTTCCATCAACAAATCGTATGCGACCTGTACCAACAGGAAGATTGTTATAATAAACTAAAATATGTTTACATTTCTCCCCGATTTCATCAAACATATCGAATTCATCTTCAAGTGGAACATTTTGTTCTTTTACAAATACTTCTTTTCGAATATGAAAGGCAGTTTCTAAATCTGTAAGTTCTGTTATGAGTTTGGAGTGCAAATTGTTCAATCCTTTCTAGTGTGATGTGCTTTTGTTTTCATAGTATATCATAATGTTACGTAATAACGAGAAAATATAAAAAAGCTGACTGTAAGAGTCAGCGTTCATTATAATTCCTGTATCCCGTTTTTTGTTCCAATAATCGCCTTACTAGTCATATTAACAAACAATCCGGTTTCAACTACACCAGTAATCATTTTTAATCTTTTGTGTAAATCGGAAGGAGTAGGTATATGATTAGGGAATATACAATCGATAATCATGTTATTATTATCGGTTATAAACGTTTCATTATTTTTTAAGCGTAACGTTGTTTGACATCCTAAAGATTGAATTTTACTTTCGGTTTGTTTCCATGCAAAAGGTATGATTTCAATAGGTAATGGAAAAGTCCCTAAACGTGTCACAACTTTTGATTCATCAACGATAATGATAAGTTCTTTCGAGGAGGAGGCTACAATTTTCTCACGAAGTAATGCACCACCGCCTCCTTTAATAAGCTGTAAATTAGAATCAATTTCATCAGCTCCATCAATTGTAAGATCAAGACTTTGTACGTCGTTTAACGAAATCAACGGAATATTTAGCTGCTGTGCCAACGCTTCCGTTTCCTTTGATGTCGGGACAGCTTGAATTGATAATCCCTCTTTTACACGTTGACCTAATTTTTGTATCGCCCAGTATGCGGTTGATCCTGTACCAAGTCCAACTTTCATGCCATCTTTTACAAAGTTAGCAGCATATTCACCAGCTATCTGTTTTAAATCCATCGCTTTACTCCGCCGGACGTGGTCCAGCATCAAGACCTGAACTTTCAGCTGTAAGTACTGGACGAACTACTATATCCTTATGTACACGCATTTGACAAGATAATCGTAAATGATCTTCAATTCCTTTTTCTGTCATCGCATTTTTTTCATTCGCACTCGCTTCACAAAAATCACCGGCTATAATTTCTACTCTACAAGTTGTGCAACGTGCTTTTCCGCCGCAACGATGGAGTATGTTTACACCGTTATCTTCAATTGCTAATACTAATTTTGTGCCTTCTTTTACATCAAAAGTTCCCGCACCTTCAATTGTTAATTTTGGCAAATTTGTTCCTCCTCACGTAAAATTGTACATAACATATTTATGACCGCGAATTATTGAACATAAACATAATTTTTTTATATGCCCCGTAACTTTTTTATTTGTTGAATCGTTAATTAAGTAAGCGCTGAAAAGGAGTGGTTATTTTGTGCACAAAAGTAACTCATATTTTGAAAAATCATATCGATATGAATCATTCAAATATAACTTTTTTAATTGAGCAATACGGAGAGTTGAAAAGATACTGTACATTTTTAACGAAAAATAAATGGGATGGCGAAGATCTTGCCCAAGAAACAGTTTGTAAAGTACTTCAAAAATATAGTAATAAAGATATTTGTATGACGCTCGTATATAAAATAGCTAGAAATCGTTGGTTAGATCAAATAAAGTCAAAATCAGTTCATGGAAAAATAAGAGACCAAATTACTTTTGAAGAACCCCATGAAAAAATTGCAGATTTGCATGAAATGGTAGGGAAAGTATTATCTTCATTAAATGTACAGCAATCCGCAATTTTATTATTAAAAGATGTTTTTCAATATAGTATCGCTGATATTGCTAAAGTATGTTCCGTATCGGAAGGGGCAGTAAAAGCTTCTTTGTTTCGGAGTAGAAATAGGTTGAAAACTGTAAGTGAAGAAGGGGTAGAGATAGTTGAATTCACAGACGATATGGAAGTTGTAGTAACGTCTATTCGAGAAGAGAGACCGGAATTATTAACGAAACTGCTTCCAACAATAGATTTTACTAAGTTACCATCTAAACAGCCAGTCTTATTATTTAATGTGAAACAACCTTCTTCCTACAGTTGTATGCTTTTAGCAGCATAACAATTATTGGAGGGATTTAAAATGAATGCAATTCCATATGTTGTAGAACAAACGAAATTAGGAGAACGTTCCTATGATATATACTCAAGGTTATTAAAAGACCGTATTGTTATTATCGGTTCAGAAATAAATGATCAAGTAGCGAGTAGTGTCGTAGCTCAATTATTATTTTTAGAAGCAGAAGATGCAGAGAAAGATATATTTTTATACATTAATAGTCCAGGCGGATCAACGACAGCAGGTTTTGCCATATTGGATACGATGAATTTAATTAAACCAGACGTGCAAACGCTATGCATGGGCTTTGCAGCATCATTTGGTGCATTGCTATTATTATCAGGTGCAAAAGGAAAACGGTTTGCACTCCCAAATAGTGAAATTATGATTCATCAGCCGCTTGGTGGTGCACAAGGGCAAGCAACGGAAATTGAAATCACAGCAAAAAGAATTTTAAAGTTAAAACATGATATTAATAAAATGATTGCAGAAAAAACAGGGCAACCGATTGAAAGAGTAGCACATGATACAGAAAGAGATTATTTTATGACTGCAGAAGAAGCAAAGGCATATGGGATTGTAGATGATGTTGTTACGAAAAAATAGCAGAAAACAGGCTAGAGAGTAAAGTATATTCTCTAGCCTGTTTTATTAATCTTTTATCCATTCATCGACTAACGTTTGATTCTTTTTAATCCATTTTCGCGCCGCTTCTTCGGGATCTTTCGTTTTATTTAACTCGACCATTAATGTACCAAGCTGTTCATCGTTCATTTTCCATTTATCAAAGTATTTTATGATATCTGGATGATCTTTTTCGAAACCTTTACGAACGGAGTAATAAATGTCATCTTTTTCACCATATACTTTCTTAGGGTCTTTTAAATATTTTAAGTCAAATTCTGAAAAACCCCAATGTGGATTCCAAAGCGTAACAGCGATTGGTTTCTTTTTCGTATATGCTTTTTTTAGTTCACTCATCAAAGCAGCTTCAGAAGACTGGACAAGTTTTAGCTTTATATCATATTCCTTCATCGCTTTATTCGTTAAATTCATAAGACTGCTGCCAGGTTCAATTCCGACAATTTTATTATCTAGTTCATCTTTATGTGCATTTAGATCTTCAATGCTGTTTATGTTTTTTACATAAGAAGGAACAACTAAACCTAGTCCGGTTCCTTCATACCATTTTGATTTTAAGACAATATCATCTTTATAACGATCATTTAGTGGTTTATCCGTAACGGGTAGCCATACTTCTAAATTAGCATCAACATCACCGCGAGCAACACCAGTCCAAATTGCCGCTTTTTCTAAATACATGAGTTCAACTTTGTAGCCTTTTTGTTCTAGTAGTACCTTCCACATATTTGCAGTTGCAATGTTTTCTTTCCAACTTGTTACACCTAGTTTAATTTTTCCTTTCGAATTTGCATTTGTTGCATTACATGAAGAGAAAATCATAGTAATAAATAATGCAAGGCATATGAGCCATATTTTCTTTCTCATTAAAAACCTCCTAAGAAACGTTTGCTTTTTAAATAAATGTATAAGTAAGCATTCTTATTATGAACGGAAAAAAGAATTTTAAAGAAATCTTATAAATGTTATTTTTATGTAATATTTCTTTGCAAAATCGCAACACTATGTGAATAGATGGGTAGAAAAGGAGTAGTGACATGGATAATACAAAGGTACGTGTTGAAAACGTAACAAAAGTATTTGGGAAACACCCGCAAAGAGCGCTTACCTTATTAAAAGAAGGAAAAAGTAAATCGGAAATTTTGAAAGAGACAGGAATGAACGTTGGCGTAAAAAAGGCGACGTTCGAAGTATATACGGGAGAAATTTTCGTTATTATGGGATTGTCTGGTAGCGGGAAATCAACATTAGTTCGTATGTTAAACCAACTGATTAGACCAACAGCGGGGCATATATACATAGATGGAGAGGATATCGCAACGATGGGAAAAGAAGAGTTGCGAAGAGTGAGAAGAACGAAGATGAGCATGGTGTTTCAGAAATTCGCTCTATTCCCTCATCGTACCGTTTTGCAAAATGTTGCATATGGGTTGGAAATACAAGGAGTTCCAGTAGAGGAACGAGAGAGAAAAGCGTTAGAGTCCTTGAAGTTAGTTGGATTAGACCATCATAAAGATAATTATCCAAGTCAACTGAGTGGTGGTATGCAACAGCGTGTCGGCATTGCGAGAGCGCTTACGAATAATCCGGATGTTTTACTTATGGATGAGTCATTTAGTGCATTAGATCCACTGATTCGAAAAGAAATGCAAGATGAACTGTTAGAATTACAAGATAAAATGGAAAAAACAATTATTTTTATTACGCATGATTTAGATGAAGCCCTTCGAATTGGTGATCGAATTGCGTTAATGAAAGATGGAGAAGTTGTCCAAATTGGAACGCCAGAAGAAATTATGATGAGTCCTGCGAATGAATTTGTAGAGAAATTCGTGGCGGATGTGAATTTAGGAAAAGTAATAACGGCGGAATCTATATTAAAACGACCAGAGACGTTATTAATTGACCGTGGACCACGTGTAGCACTTCAAATTATGAGAAATGCCGGCGTTTCTACAGTGTATGTTGTTAACAAAAAATATGAGTTTTTAGGAATATTAACGGCAGATGATGCGAGTAAAGCAGTACAAAAGCAATGGCCGATTGCTGATTTATTACTTACCGATATTCCGCACGTGTATTTAGATACTTTACTGGAAGAAACTTATGCGAAAATGGCGGAGATGAAATATCCGTTACCAGTAATTGATGAGAAGAAAAGGCTAAGAGGAATTATTAAACGTGAAAGTGTCATTCAAGCTCTTGCAGGTAATATTGAAGAAGAGGTGAAAGACGATGAATAGTATACCACGTATTCCTTTAGGGGAATGGGTCGACTCATTTGTTGCAAGTTTATATGAGCACTTTGAAGGCTTATTCCGAGGATTCTCTTATATTATCGGCGGATTCGTTGATTTACTCACTAATTTTTTAACAATAATACCAGCCATATTGATGATTATCATCCTTTGTTTCCTCATTTGGTACACAACGAGAAAAGTATCTTTAGTCATTTTTACACTGATCGGGTTATTATTTATTTTAAATATTAACTACTGGGCACAAACGATGCAAACATTATCACTCGTACTTACTTCCGTTATTATTTCAATTATTGTCGGAATTCCAATTGGGATATTAGCATCTCAAAATGAGCGTTTCTCAAAATTTTTAAAACCAACGTTAGATTTTATGCAAACAATGCCGGCTTTCGTATATCTTATTCCCGCGATTACATTTTTCGGAGTAGGAGTAGTACCTGGGATTATTGCATCGGTAATCTTTGCAATGCCACCGACAATTCGTTTTACTGACTTAGGAATTAGACAAGTTCCAGAAGATTTAATAGAAGCAGCGAATGCGTTTGGCTCTACCGCATCACAAAAATTATTTAAAGTACAATTACCACTCGCAACTGGAACGATCATGGCTGGTGTGAACCAAAGTATTATGCTCTCTTTATCAATGGTAGTAACAGCATCGCTTGTAGGAGCTCCAGGTCTTGGAGTTGATGTATACCGCTCTGTGACACAAGTTAATATCGGGATGGGATTTGAAGCGGGACTAGCCATTGTTGTCATTGCGATTATATTAGATCGTATTACACAAGGATTTCACCAAAAAAGAAGATAACAAGAAAACACACTTTATTATACAAAGTGTGTTTTTTGTTTGAATAGATTATATTCGAACGATAACAGAACCGTCAGCTGACGCAAAAACTTGTTTTTTTATTTCATTGATTTAATTCTTCGATGAATAACGATATGTTTGTTTAATAGCGACTTGAAAATCTCTTCTTAAGAAGAGGATTATGTGGTGGAAAAGTATAAGTAATAAAGTACATTTTTTGGAAATTATTAAGTGGAATAGCGAATATATTAGGAGACAGTGACTTCATGTAAATAGATATTATTTTGGAAGAAATTATGAGAGGAGATGCTATTTTGTCTAAAAAGAAAAAAAGCAATGATGCCTTGGCAATAGGCGTTGGTATAGGGGTTGTAATCGGTGTAGTCCAAGGTTATTTTACAAATAATTTAGTAATCGGAATTGTGATCGGGATTGTAATTGGAGTTGTGGTTTTGAAGAAAAAATGAGGTGTAAATTCAATTCAAAATTGTTGCGTTAAAAGAATGAATTTTCGGAATATAAATCCTATTTTTCCTTTTTTTGTGATATTATATATATAAAGGTTGATGGTGCAGATATTAATAAACAATCGTTTGCGAAAAACATTCAGAAAAAGTGTATTGGTTACAAAATGCTTGATATCATCGGCCAAATTGCATATTGGACTGGTGCAAGATATGAAGATTCAGTAGAAATAAAAAAATATGCGAAAGTATATGGTGAGTGAATATGCATACAACAAATAATAGACAATATTCATGGGTTGGAAGTAGAGAAATGTGCTTAGACGAAATTTCGATAAAGCAATATGGTGAAATCGTAATTGGTAAATACGGCGGGAATATAAGTGCCGGAGCAAAAAAGAATGAAGATGGTGCGTTAGTTTGGTCAAATGGTGATTGGGAATTTGCAGTTATACTAGATGGACATAATAGTGCAGAAAGTGTTGATTTAGTAGTAAATACAATTCAAAAAGAATATGAAAATATAAAAGTAATGATGAATGAATCGATTGATACAGTATTTCGATCTGTTGAAAATCATATACTTACAATTTTTCAGTCCTCTTCATTTAAAGAAAAGTGCCAAAAAATTAAAGGTGAAACAGCTTGCTTATTATGTGTAAGAAAAGAAAATTATATATGGTGGTTATCTATTGGCGATTGCCTCATTTATGTATTTCATGAAGAGTTACATAAGTTAGGACAATATGCATTAAATCAACGTCATTTTTACGAATGGATTGGTAACGTAAATACTTTTGATTTACCTGTTCCTTGTTATTCAACAGGCATTCGTGAATTACGTAATGGAAAGAATCGAATTGTAATGGTGACAGATGGAGTATTAGAATGCGGGGAACGTCGGTATGAAACTCCTGAAAATCTGTATAGTGATATGAATAGAAATAATATAAAACTTGAAGAAAGTGTTCATCATGTATTAGAGCACGTTCATCATCAATTCGGACGCGACAGTGCGACAATTGTTAGTTGGGACATTGATAATAAAGGAAAGGCTACTTATCCGAGTGATCAGCCGGATAAAAAGTAACAGAAGTGGTATCAGCTTTTTGTTTGTTGGATTTAATCATATGTGAAATGAACGTGGTGACAAAATGAAAATACCTAAATTACGTGCTGAAGTAATGATTTTAAATAAAGATCAATCTAAAGTGCTTGTTCAATGTGATGAGAATGAATCATTTTACCGTTTTCCAGGCGGTTCTATTGAATTTGGTGAGACGGCACAAGAAGCATTAATGCGGGAGTTAATGGAAGAATATGATTTGAAGATTGATGTTCAAGAATTAACTGTTGTAAATGAGGATATTTTTGAGTGGAACAATGAAAAAGGACATTATTGCACATTGATACATTGGGGAACTGTTAAAGAGAGAGTTACAAATGGAATAAGGCATAAAGAACATCAGGATATTAAATTAGTATGGAAAAGTATAGAAGAATTAAAAATGAAGCCAACATACCCGGAAGGGATTTTAAGTTATTTAGAAGAGAATAACCGTAATATAGTCCACTTTATTTCTAAAAATATATAAGGTAATAGGGGGGATTACAATGGGAAACTCTACTTTTTGGATACTAATTTTCGCTTTTTGCATAGCAGGCTATTTTTTTGACAAGTTATTAAGAAAAAAATTGAATATGCCAAAGAGTGTTTTTGGGGGATATAAGCATGTGAATAGTCTGCATGTAAAATTGGAAATAGTCCTGTTTATTATTTATTTAATTGCTAGTTTTATTTATATATATAAATTTGAAAACGCGAATATTGGATATGCTATTATGACTTATTTAGGGGTAACATGGATTTTAAGATCATGGATGGAATGGAAGTATGATAGAGAATCGAAAGAATATATATTTTCGATAATCGGACTAGTTTCATTTATAGTTATGTTCTTAATATTATTTTATATCGTTCCACCTACTGCATAATAAAGTGACTATTTAGAAGATACTAGCTGTCATGTAATCCACTTTACTTTAAATAATGCAACGTAGTAATAGGAGGGGATTGAACATGTGGAATTCTTCTGTTTGGATAATCATTATAGGAATTGCTATAGGCGGATATTTTTTAGAACAATTTTTAAGAAGAAAGTTGAATATGGAGAAGAGAGGTTTCTTTGGCTATAAGCATGTAAATAGCTTGCATGTAAAATTGGAAATTGGATTGTTTATTATTTATTTTGTAAGTAGTATGATTTATATTAATAGCGATGAAAATGCAAACATAGGGTGTGCCTTTTTCATTTTTTTTACAACATTATGGACGTTACGCGCATGGATGGAATGGAAATTTGATAGAGAATCAAAAGAATACATCCTTTCAACAATCGGATTACTTGCATTTGTAGTTATAATTTCATTGCTACTGTACTTCGATCCGATTGCAGCGTAAAAGTAAGTTTAAAGAAATAAGTAAGAAACCATTTACTACTAAATGGTTTCTTATTTAAATTCATCATTTATTTTTGCTAATATGGATGTAACGAAATTTGTTTTATCCTCTGCATATTGATGTTTATCATTAGGATTAGCTTGTGAAAGTTGAATCTTCAACTGTTCATACTGTATACGAGCAGTTTTATTGACTATTAAGTAATCTCTGAATTGCAACTGTTCTATTACATGTGTATTCCCTTTTTCATACATATGAATTTGATGAGTTCTTGGCTCACCTTTATTAAAATAATATCGTTCAGGCAATACATCTTTTCTATATTTATAGTTTAGTAGTTCTAATTTTTTAATACAATGTATACCGTCCCTATAATTTTCTAATTCAATTGCTATATCAATAATGGGCTTTGCACTTAAATGTGGAATAGAAGTACTACCAATATGGTGTATTGCTAAAATATGTTCGCCAATTTGTTCCTCAATGAATTGTTTCTCCTTTATAAATTCAATTGCCCACTCTTCAGTCCACGGAACTAAAAACACTTTACCATAGGGTAAACCTAACATTTAATTAGCACCTCTTTCAAAATGGTTTTTAATAAAGGGAATTACATCTTCTTAAAGCTTCTCCAAACAAGGTATTCCCACAATCTCCAAGGAAGAATTTTCTTTGCAAAGATCATAAATTTTACACCTTTACCGATTGGATAACGTAAATTCGTACCCTTAGACTCAGCAATTTCTACAATTTTATGAGCAACATCTATCGGATTACCAAATGTATCACTGCCGCTATTAATATGTTTTTGTATTTTACCCATATATTCTTTGTATGGAGAGGTAGTTTCAGATTGATTTTCTGCTAATTGTTTACCAACTTCCCATATATTCGTGTTATAAGAACCAGGTTCCACTAAAGCAACATTTATTCCGAACGGTTTTACTTCTAAACGAAGGGATTCGCTCCATCCTTCTAATGCATGTTTTGAAGAAACGTAAGGAGATAGACCAGGGAATCCAACTTGACCACTAATGCTGCTTATATTAATAATTTTTCCGCTTTTTTGTTCTCTCATATAAGGTAAAACAAGCTGAGTAATTGATATAGCTCCAAAAAAGTTCGTTTCAAATTGTTTACGGTATTCCTCTACTGGAATTTCTTCTACAAAGCCACCATTTGCATATCCTGCATTATTAATGAGGAGGTCCACTTTGTTTATTTCTTTTAAAAATAATTGAAAGTTATGTAAAGAGTTTTGATCGGTTACATCTAATTGTTGAATTTTTATGTTTTGCTGTAAGTTGAGTTGAGTAACTTGAGATAATAAGTTTCCTTGTTTTTCAAGGTTTCTCATTGTTGCGATAACTAAATAATCTTTTTTTGCGAGTTCGAGTGTAGTTAATAGTCCGAATCCACTTGAAGCTCCTGTAATAACCGCGATTTGTTTATTCATTTTCTGCCAGCTTTCTTTTTCTTTTATCATAACGAGTTATGATAAGAAAATCTATTATTCTTATACTTTCTTTGAAAGCTATTCATGTTAATTCTATATTCTATGGTTTTTAAAGAGGGAATTATACGGACTTATCGTATATAGAGAAGTGAGTATGAATACGTTTATGAAATGAGGGAAGAGAGATGGCTCATGTGAAAGATGTATTAGCAGATCAGTTATTAGCGAATGCAAACGATCCTAGTTGGTATATTCCGTTTTCAGATGCAGTTAAGGGTTTATCTGAGAGGGAAGCTTTCTGGAAACCGAATGAAGAGAGTAACAGTATAGCTGAAATTGTACAACATTTATTGTATTGGAATTCTACGTGGCAAACTAGATATAAAGAATCGAATGTGAATGCTGTGCCTGCTATCGGAGATAATAACAAAAGTTTTATGCTTTCAAATAATCAAACTTTCGATGAATTACGAGAAAAACTACTAGAGAAACTGTTACTATGGCAAAATCTCATAAATGAAGAAAAGGTTGAAAGCGATGTAGTGGGATTTCCTGTTTCTGCAAAGTGGTGGGAAGTGCTAGCCAATGTAACTACTCATAATGCATATCATATCGGTCAAATTATTTACATCCGAAAATTACAGAAGAGTTTTGATGGTGAATAAGATAATAATTTTCAAATTAGGTGAACAAAAGTGGACAAAACGAGACTAATGTCTCATTTTATCCACTTTTTTATTTTCAACATAGAGAGAAAACCTATTAAATCAAGGATTGGAAATTGGCACGGTACTTGCTATATAAAAGATGAACAAGAAAATAGGAGGGCTGAACATGTTAAAAACAACTGAAAGTAAAGGGAATGGAATTACGAAAGAACAAGCTCGCTGGATGTACGAAAAAATGTTAGAGATTCGTAAGTTTGAAGATAAGGTGCATGAATTATTCGCGCAAGGCGTTCTGCCAGGTTTCGTTCATTTATACGCTGGGGAAGAAGCGGTAGCAGTTGGTGTATGTGCTCACTTAACGGATAGTGACAGTATTACAAGTACGCATAGAGGCCATGGGCATTGTATCGCAAAAGGTTGTGATTTAAACGGTATGATGGCTGAACTTTTCGGGAAAGCGACAGGATTATGTAAAGGTAAAGGCGGATCCATGCATATTGCTGATTTAGATAAAGGAATGCTTGGTGCAAATGGTATTGTAGGCGGTGGTTTCCCGCTTGCTTGCGGATCGGCATTAACAGCTAAATATAAAGGAACAAAAGATGTAAGTGTTTGTTTCTTCGGTGATGGAGCAAATAATGAAGGTACGTTTCATGAAGGGGTTAACTTAGCGGCGATTTGGAAGTTACCAGTTATTTTTATCGCTGAAAATAACGGTTACGGTGAAGCAACGACATTTGAATATGCTTCAAGTTGTGATTCTATTGCGGATCGTGCAAAAGCTTATAACATTCCAGGTGTTCAAGTGGATGGAAAAGATCTGCTAGCTGTATATAAAGCTGCTGAAGAAGCAGTAGAACGTGCGCGTAATGGCGGTGGTCCAACAATAATTGAATGTATGACATATCGTAATTACGGTCATTTCGAAGGTGAAGCACAAACGTATAAAACTTCAGAAGAAAAAGAAGAACATTTAAATGAAAAAGATGCGATTGTGAATTTCCGTAAGCATTTAATTCATGAAGCTTTATTAACTGAATCTGAGCTTGTAGATATGGAAAAGGCAGTAGATGAAGCGGTTCAAAAATCAATTGAATTTAGTGAAAATAGTCCATATCCAGAGGATGAAGAGTTATTAAAAGATGTATACGTTTCTTACAAATAAGAGGAGGGTGAAAAATAATGACTAGAACAGTAAGTATGTCAACTGCAATTAATGAAGCGATGAAAATCTCAATGCGTCGTGATGAAAACGTAATTTTAATAGGAGAAGACGTTGCAGGTGGTGCACAAGTTGATCACTTGCAAGATGATGAAGCATGGGGCGGTGTTCTTGGTGTTACGAAAGGCCTTGTACAAGAATTTGGCCGAAATCGTATTTTAGATACACCAATTTCAGAAGCGGGTTACATGGGAGCGGCAATGGCAGCTGCGGCAACAGGACTACGTCCGATTGCTGAATTAATGTTTAATGATTTTATCGGTAGTTGTCTTGATCAAGTATTAAACCAAGGTGCAAAGTTCCGCTATATGTTCGGTGGTAAAGCGAAAGTGCCAGTTACAGTACGTACGATGCATGGTGCAGGTTTTAGCGCAGCTGCACAACATTCACAAAGTTTGTATGCGTTATTTACGAGCATTCCAGGTATAAAAGTTGTCATTCCTTCTACTCCATATGACGCAAAAGGCTTATTATTAGCGGCAATTGAAGATGATGACCCAGTAATCTTCTTTGAAGATAAAACACTTTACAATATGAAAGGTGAAGTGCCGGAAGGGTATTATACAATTCCATTAGGTAAAGCAGATATTAAACGAGAAGGTTCTGATGTAACAATCGTCGCCATTGGAAAACAAGTTCATACAGCACTTGTAGCTGCTGAGCAATTATCGAAAAAAGGACTTGAAGTAGAAGTAATTGATCCACGTTCTTTATCACCACTGGATGAAGATGCGATTTTAGCATCAGTTGAAAAAACAAATCGCCTTATTGTTATTGATGAAGCAAATCCAAGATGTAGTATCGCAACGGATATTGCGGCAATTGTAGCGGATAAAGGATTCGATTTGTTAGATGCACCAATTAAACGAATTACAGCACCACATACACCAGTTCCGTTCTCGCCACCACTTGAAAAGTTATATTTGCCAACGCCGGAAAAAGTAATTGAAACTGTATCAGAAATGATCGGAGACCAATCTTTATTACATGTGTAATAAAACGATGAGAAGGGAGAGAGAAGCATGGCTGTAGAAGTTGTAATGCCGAAGTTAGGTATGGCGATGAAAGAAGGTATTATTACGAGCTGGAATATTAAAGCAGGCGATCATGTATCAAAAGGTGAACTAATTGCTAGTATTAATTCGGAAAAAATCGAAACTGAAATAGAAGCACCAGCGGATGGAACTGTTCTTGATATAGCTGTAAGTGAAGATGAGGGAGTTCCACCTGGCACTGTCATTTGCTATATCGGTAAGCTGAACGAAAAAGTAGAAATCAATGAAAGTATAAATGTTGTAGAAGAAAAAGCACCTAATCTAGAGCCTAAAAAGGTCCAACATCCAGAACCATATGCGAAAGAAGTGGCGAAGAAAAGAATCAAAATTTCACCTGTAGCGAAGAAAATTGCAAAGTCTGAAAATCTAGATATCAAAGCATTAGTTGGTACAGGCCCTGGCGGAAGGATTACAAAAGTAGACGTATTAAAAGCGATTGAAGAAAGAGTAACAATTCCAGAAGTACTTGAACAAGAAGAAAGTAAAGTAATTCCTGTTACTGGTATGCGGAAAGCAATCGCAAACCGTATGCATGCAAGTTTACAAAATAGTGCGCAATTAACATTAACGATGAAAGTAGATGTTACAGATTTAGTTGCTTTACATAAAGAAATAGCGTCAGTTGTACAAAAACGATACGATAACAAACTAACTATTACGGATTTCGTTTCTCGTGCTGTTGTATTAGCGCTTGGAGAGCATAAAGAAATGAACAGTGCTTATATGGATAATACAATTCATCAATTTGAACATGTTCATTTAGGCATGGCAGTCGCATTAGAAAAAGGATTAGTCGTTCCAGCTATTCGCTTTGCTAATAATCTATCTTTAGTAGAGTTATCTAAACAAATTAAAAACGTTGCACAAAAAGCAAGAGAAGGTAGTTTAAGTAGTGATGATATGCAAGGGACAACCTTTACAATTAGTAATTTAGGTAGCTTCGGTATTGAATATTTTACGCCAGTATTAAATACACCTGAAACTGGTATTTTAGGTGTAGGTGCAATTGAACATGTTCCAGTATATAAAGGGAAGAAAATAAAAAAAGGCAGTATGTTACCTTTAAGTTTAACATTCGATCATCGTGTATTAGATGGTGCACCAGCAGCTGCATTTTTACGCACAATTAAACGTTATTTAGAAGAACCTGTAACAATTCTTTTATAAAGAGAAGGTGAGAGAATGAGTAAACTAGTCGTTATTGGTGGCGGACCTGCTGGCTATGTAGCGGCAATTACCGCAGCTCAAAATGGAAAAGATGTCACTCTTATTGATGAAGCTGATCTTGGCGGGACTTGTTTAAATGTTGGGTGTATGCCTACAAAATCATTGTTAGAAAGTGCAGAAGTGCATGACATTGTGAGAAAAGCGAATCATTATGGAGTTACACTCAATAATGGAAGTATATCAATTGATTGGAAGCAAATGCAGGCGAGGAAATCACAAATCGTAACGCAGCTTGTTCAAGGAATTCAATATTTAATGAAGAAAAATAAAATAAAAGTTATACAAGGTAAAGCGAACTTTGAAACGGATCATCGTGTGCGAGTTATATACGGTGATAAAGAAGATGTAGTAGATGGAGAACAGTTCATTATAGCGGCAGGTTCAGAACCGACTGCATTACCCTTTGCTCCATTTGACGGAAAGTGGATTTTAAATAGCAGCCATGCAATGTCCATAGATTATATACCAAAATCATTATTAATCGTTGGCGGTGGTGTAATAGGATGCGAGTTTGCAAGTATTTATAGTCGTCTTGGAACAAAAGTTACGATTGTTGAAATGGCACCGCAATTATTACCAGGTGAAGATGAAGATATCTCACACATTTTAAGAGGGAAACTAGAAAATGATGGTGTAGAAATATTTACAGGAGCAGCTTTAAAAGGATTAAATAATTATAAGAAGCTGGCTTCATTTGAATATGAAGGAAGTATCCAAGAAGTTAATCCAGAATTTGTTCTCGTTTCTGTCGGCCGAAAACCACGTGTACAACAATTAAATTTAGAAAAAGCAGGCATTCAATATTCAAATAAAGGAATTTCTGTGAATGAACATATGCAAACCAATGTATCACATATTTACGCAGCAGGTGATGTGATTGGTGGAATCCAGCTTGCTCACGTTGCATTCCATGAAGGAACGACGGCAGCATTACACGCGAGTGGAGAAGATGTAAAAGTAAACTACCATGCTGTACCTCGCTGTATTTATACAGCTCCAGAAATTGCTAGTGTCGGTTTAAGTGAAAAATTAGCAAGAGAGCAATATGGTGATATTCTTATCGGAGAGTTTCCTTTTTCAGCAAATGGAAAAGCGCTTATTATTGGAGAACAAACGGGTAAAGTAAAAGTCATTGTGGAACCTAAATATCAAGAAATTGTAGGGATTTCTATTATTGGTCCACGTGCAACCGAACTGATTGGACAAGGAACTGTAATGATTCATACAGAAGTTACCGCTGATATTATGAGAGATTATATTGCAGCGCATCCAACTTTATCTGAAGCGATTCATGAAGCTTTATTGCAAGCGGTAGGACATGCTGTACACGCTTAAATGGAATTATAATAAACCACTATTCTCTAAATGAATAAGAGAATAGTGGTTTGAATTTTTACAGAAAAAAATTGAATATCCTATTATTTTTTTACGTCAATCGCTGAAGTAATATCGTTCCAATCAGCAGCTAAATTAGCAGTTTTACCGTACCAATCCGCATGTTTGAATACAACACCTTTTCCATAGCCTTGTGTTGAAGTATGCTCCCAAAGTGTCGTTGAATAACTTGCTGAAGGTGATGCTGTACTTACAGAGGAAATTCTGTCGTTCCAGCTAGCTGGTAAGTTTTTAAAGCCGCTGCTCCAGTAAATATATTGGCCACCTTTATCTTTATGTTCATAAAAGTCAGTACTACCAGCGCCGCTACCTAAAGGATTAATTTTATTTTTAAGTACTTTTTTATCCTTTTCAATATAAGCATCTAATGTTTCGCGGCTAGTAAAACCATAAGCTAGCCAATCTCCATTTTCATTTTGCTCTGGTAATACCATAGTAATTTGGATGTCTTTTTTCTTCTGATCACTTAATTTAGCAAAGGAATTAACATTTTGTTCATCAACTTTTAAATAATCAAATGATTTAATTGTGTTACTTTTTTCTTCAGCGCTTACTGTACCTAATCCTCCAGTTAATGCAACTCCAGCTACTAATGTCCCTGCTACTAATTTCTTCAACATATAACCATCCCTTTTTGTTTAGATTTTTGTACATGTGAATCTTTGTACTAGTAAAATGTATTCTAATTATCAACTATTGTAAATATTCTGAAGTTTTAGAAATAAAAGGCGGAATATTTACAGTTTTACATTTTTTCTTTAGAAAAAATAGTTATTGGAATGATATAATAAATAGATATATCGCTTTTATTGGATGCTAAAATATTTTAGGGGGAAAGTCTTTGAAGTATTTTAATAAAGATTGGTATAAAGAAATACAAGTGTCTGGATTTTTAAACTTCTCAGAAACAGTAGAAGAATGGGAAGAGATGTTGCGAGAGAGTGAAAAGATAGGAATGGATTATAAGCAAAGTTTAAGAGAAGATGCGGAAGAAAAGAAAGAAGATTTATTAAAGTTTCTACCTAAGTCACTACATCCGTACATTCATGATAATACAATTAATTCAGAATACCCATCGGAAAAACTAAAGAAACTTATGCTTGAATGGACAGAGGATTATGAGAAAAGAATGGATGATTTAGAGCAAGCCTATATAGATAATTATAATTCTATAAAAGAAAAGCTCGCGCAGAATGTCGTTCAACTACATGAATACTCACTACATGACAGTGTAGTCAAATCAGTGGAGAAAAAATCAGAAGCTACGCTAATTATAACTTTAGATTGCAGTGGTACTTTCAGTGAATTTGATAAACTACAAGCAACTTTTACAGGAGTAACGAAATGTTCTATCCCGGAAAATTTTGAAGGTGCTTGGTGGTTATGTCATGAAATAGATCTTATTCATGAAGGATTTGAATTGGGTGTTTTATTTGATTGCCCATTTGAAGAAGTGACGATTTGTGCAAAAGATGTATTGTTTAAGATAGGTAACTAGTAAACTTTACAAACAAAAAACAGTCTTATTTGACTGTTTTTTATTTAGTTGCTAAATTATCAAGTTTCCAATATGTATCTGTTAACGGCGCAGATTTGCTATCTATGTATAAATACATATTATTTAAATCTTTTGGTGAAGTTTTCATATTAAATACAATGTCGGTAGTTAAAGAAAACTCAGATGGAACCTTTTTAGCATTTTCATTTTGTATAACTTCACCTTCGTATTTTTTACCCGTTTTTTCATCTTTTATGAAATATTTTATTTCTGAAAGATCTATCGTTTGTCCGTCAGCACGAGCGTTATTTATAGTAACACGAGCTGTGAGACGCCACTCTTTGTCTATTTTTTCGAATTTAGCATTTTCAACAGTTGCTCTATAGTATTCATTTTTAACTATTTCCCCATAGTGCATTGCATTCTTTTCAAGAGCGCTCTTTTCTTGTTTCGGTGCAGTATTCCCACTACATCCTGCCATAAGTCCTGTAAATAATAATGCTGTACAAGTTACTTTTATTATAGATTTCATAATAATTCCTTTCTGTATTAAAAAGTAAAACATAGGAATAATTTTACATGAATAGGAAAGGAAATGGAAGCATATTTGCAGAATATGCAAATATGCATTTATTTTGTTGTCAAGTTAAGGGAATAGAAAGAGGGAGAAAGCTGAATAAAACAGAGTGAACAAGAATTAAAAATATTGTAACACGGAAGAGACATGCATATAATTAAAATAAAGATAAAGTTTCAGAATCTTCAATGACGGCGGTGGATACATGTTTACTGAAGAGCGCAGAGAGAAAATTTTAGAATTACTTAAGAAAAACGGAAGGGTAATTGCTAAAGATCTTGCGGAAAGTTTCGATATGTCTATTGATTCTATAAGAAGAGATTTGTCTATTATGGAGAAGGATGGCTTGTTAAAAAGAACACATGGAGGTGCAATCGAACTTACTAGAGTAAGAAATTTAACTGCTGAACCATCGAAATGTTATCGTGATAGTTCACTAGGTGAAGAAGCGATTGCGAAAGTTGCTGCATCCTACATACAAGAAGGAGATTCCGTTTTTATTGGCGGAGCTTCTATCCATTATGCCATGTTAAAATATTTACCTGAAACATCATTTACAGTGATTACGAATGCTTTAGAAATTGCTAGTAAGTTAAGGGAGTATAAGAATGTAGAAACATATTTAATTGGTGGAAAGGTGAAATCATCAGGAAATATGACAGATACACTTGCCTCTGAAATGATCAATAGATTGTCTATTGATTTGTATTTCTCTACAGGTGGCGGCATTTCATTGGATGGTATAAGTACTGCCACGCCGGAAGTTGCTTATTTTGGAAAAACAGTAAGTAAAATTGCTAGAAGAAATATTTGTTTAGCTCCGCATACTAAACTTGGAAGAGATTGCTTTATAAAAGGAGAGTCACTGAGAGAAATTGAACTTATAATAACAGATGAAGAAGCTCCTAAAGAAATAATTCAACAATTTGAGAAACAAGGCAAAGAAATTTTGATAGCATCAATAGATTGCATTTAAAAGGAGTTTAAAATGATTATAAAAGAACAAGAGTTTCATATAAATGGATTAACTTACACAATTCGTTCAGCAGCTGAAACGGATGCGGAGCAATTATCGAAGATTAGAGTTCAGATCGATGGCGAAACTGAAAATATGGATAGAGAAGCTGGAGAGGGATTTATAGATAAAATAGGTTTTCAAAAAATAATAAAAGCAGATAGTGAAGAGGTGAAGAATCTCTTTTTAGTTGCAGAAGTGCACAACCAAATCGTAGGGTTTTCAAGATGTGAAGGGTCAAATTTGAAAAGATTATCCCATAAAGTAGAGTTTGGCGTTTGTATTTTAAGAGAGTTTTGGGGATATGGAATCGGGAAGAGTCTCATGCAACAATCTATTCATTGGGCTGATGAAAATGAGATTAAAAAGATATCATTACAAGTATTAGAGACAAACGAAAAAGCCATTCAGCTATATAAAAAATTAGGTTTTGAAGTAGAAGGTATTTTAAAAAATGATAAAAGGCTGTCGGATGGGAAGTATTATAATACGATTGTAATGGGAAGGTGTATTTGAGTCTGTTCATTAAAGAGGTGGAAATGTATGTTTTATAGAAGAAAGTACTATATAGTAAAAAATGAATTTATTAAAATTTTTAATGATCATTTCAATCATACGAACTTACCTAATCAGTTAAAGCATGGCTCTAGGCTAATAGGACGCTGGATGAAAGATAATAAGAATGGTACGACCGAAGTGTTTGCCATATGGGAATATGATAGTTATGAACAGTATAAAGAAATAGAATCAAAGATTAGAAATGACGAGAAACATGCTAGAAGAATACATGAATGGTATGAAAAACATGGCGGAAGAGAATATGTTTTACAGGAGTACATAGTAGAGATGAAAAATGAAGAGTTAGTATGTACTGTAAAGTGATAGAGAGGTGAGGGGTAATGGGAATGAAAACAAAATTATATTTTAGTGTAGCATCCACAATTTTATTTGCAATAGCCGTGATTGTTTTCTTTATAAATGGCAATCCACAAAAGTGGTTTTGGTTATGTATTTTCTTTGCTTCCATTATACAAAATATAGTGCTACTAAAAAAGAATAAAGAAGTGCATTAAGATATTCAAATTATTAACATATTTGTGTCGTCTTTCTAGTTTTGTTGAAAACGCTTTTATTCAGTTTTATAATAAAAGTATGTTTTTTACAGATCTCCAAAACAATGAATAGGGAGATGATACAATGCTAGCTTCACCGTTTTACTTACATACATGGAAAAAGTTTGTTGATGAAGGTGTCCTTGATTCGAACCGTATAAATGAAAGAATTTCAGAGTCATGGTATCGATGTAAACAAGCAAATGTGAATCCTCATATGAATAAAGGTCAGAAAATTTTGTCTTCTGATGTTTTTCAAGACCAAAAGAAAAAGAGTGAAATCTTCCTAGATATAGCAATACCTCAAATACAAAATATGAGAAAAACCATTGATGAACTGCAAATGATGGCATTATTAATTGATCCAGACGGTTACGTTCTATCGTTAAGTGGAAATGAACAAACATTGAAACGAGCAAAACATATTAACTTCATTGAAGGTGTGAAATGGACGGAAGCAGCTGTTGGTACAAATGCGATAGGAACAGCGCTTGAGATTGAAGAGGCTATTATGATAAGTGGTACAGAGCATTATTCTGTCGCATCTCATAGCTGGAGCTGTGCGGCCGCTCCTATTCATAATGATGATGGGAAATTAATAGGCGTTCTAGATTTCTCTTGTCCGATTGAGTTTTCGCATCCATATATGCTCGGTATGGTAACTTCGATTGCACATGCGATTGAACGTGAATGTAGTATTCGAGTACATCAAAATGAACTGCATTTAATCCATCGTTTTTTAGATGTAATTGACAGTAATGAACAAGTTGTAATTTGTAATCATCGTAATGTTATCGTTTCTGCAAGCAAGAGGGTTCGGGAACGAGTAACTAATTGGTCACGAATGAAACTTGAAGATTTAATGCACTATGGATTGAAAACTAAATTAGAAGTTCCAGTATACAGTAATAATAGAATGATTGGGAAATGTATATATGTAAAGAAAAATAAACAAGAAAAATCATTTTCAACTTCCCCATTTATAAACGGAATTACGTTCCTTGGAGTTATTGGGACGAGCAGTGCATTTCAACATACTTTAGAAGAAATTAAGCTTGTATCTCCAACTGACGCAAGTGTATATGTTTGTGGTGAAACAGGTGTAGGGAAAGAATATGTAGCGAGAGCGATTCATGAAAATAGTCCAAGAAAAAATGGTCCTTTTATAGCGGTTAACTGCGGTTCATTACCGAAAGAATTAATGGAAAGTGAATTGTTCGGTTATGCTGAAGGAGCGTTTACAGGTGCACGGCGCCAAGGATATAAAGGGAAATTCGAACAAGCAGACGGAGGAACAATATTTTTAGATGAAATTGGTGAAGTGCCACCAGAGATGCAAGTAGCATTATTGCGTGTTTTACAAGAACGAACAGTAACCCCAATTGGCAGTTCAAAAGAGGTGCCAGTTAATATTCGTATTATTACTGCGACACATAAAGATTTATTGCGATTAGTAGAAGAAGGGAAATTTCGTCAAGATTTATATTATCGTTTACATGTTTATCCACTATATGTTCCATCGTTAATAGAAAGAAAAGAGGATATTCCGTACTTCATAAAACATTTTTGCAAACGAAAGAATTGGAATGTTGTATTTCCAAAAAGTATTTGTAATCAATTTTTTCAGCATACATGGCCCGGAAATATTCGAGAATTATTAAATGTATTAGAACGCATTTACATTTTGTCGCAAGGACGAGAAATATGCGAAAAACAAATCTCTTTTTTATTACAAACAATGACGGGAAATCAACCTCAATTTGAATTGCAAGCAGAAAATAAAACAGAGAACACATTAAATTTCCGTGAAAAAATACAGCGTGATAGCATGATTGAAGCGCTAGAAAAGACGAACGGAAATGTTTCGTTAGCTGCAAAACTGTTAGATGTACCTCGAAGTACATTTTATAAACGAATGCAGAAATATAAGCTATAAAGTAGATTTTTGTAATCTACTTTTTCTTTATGAGCTCATGTTCTGTCGGAATGTGCGCTTACCAGGGAAATAATAAAATAGTTGAAAATAAATTTCCGAAAGGGGGACTTATGTGAAGTATATTGAAATTGGTATTGGAAATAGGTGGTTCGTTCGAACAGAAACTGAAAATAAAGATGGAACTGAATTTGAAGAACGAGGAATTATAAAACCTATTTATTTTGAGTCACTGCATGTACGAATGTGGTTTCGGAAAACGTGTTTAATTTTTGATACGAAAGAAGGGTTTAAAAAGGTTAAGAAGAGGAGGACTGATTATAAATTTATAGTTGGAATTGTAAGTAGACTGAATAAAGAAAAAGTATACTAACATACGTAGTTATATTGGACAGGAAATTATTTTCACTTATATCAAATTCATGAAAAGCACTTTTACTAAATATAAATTGTTAATAAAACCGCTAAGGAAACTTAGCGGTTTCTTTTTATAAAGGAGAGATTTGCGTATGAATAGGATCGTAACGGTTTTACTTGCAATTATTATAATGGAGTATTCTATTTATAGTTGGAATGATACTTCGGGAATGAGTATGCCAATTTTACAAACGCTTTTAGGGTTTATATTAGTTAGCTTAGGCGTGCAAAATTTAAAAAATAACGAAAAAGAAAATAGAAGTATAGGGATTGCTTTATTACTCGTGGCTTTGTTTTTAATTGTTGTAACTTTAATAAAATATTTTGTATGAATAAGTTTTTAAATTAATAAAAAATGATTATTTATTGAATCCCCCTCACAATAAAAAATTAAAATTCTACTTGTATTTCACTATATAAAATATGGCATAATGATTTAGTTAAAATAGAAATGGATAGGGTATTTGAGAGGGGCAGTATAATGAGTTTTGCAATTGAAATAGTAATAAAAGCACCAATGGATGTTGTATGTGATTATATAATAGAAGATGAAAAAATAAAAGAATGGAATACGTTTATAATAGAAAATCGCTATCCTTCAAATATGGATAAAGAGAATCCACGTGTAGGAGATAAATATATTACTGTTCAAAAAGTCGGTAAGAAAATATTCGAGGCTGAAGTAGAAATCCTTGAATACGATGCACCCTATATTATTTCACTTGGCAGTGAAATGAAGCAAGGTTATTCGGCAATGACTTATATGTTAGAAGAAGATGAGGAGGGTACAGCACTGACATTAATTTCAGAATATGAACCTAGTAATCTTTACTATAAAATTATGTATAAGTTAACAGGCTGGATTTCACGAGGTTTAACTATGGAACAAATTGAGCGTCTAGCAGAATGTGTAGAAGCTGCTTATCATAAAGAAGATTAACATTAAAGATATGTATGAAGGTAAAAGCGTTACTCAATCTCATGAGTAACGCTTTTACTGTTTAAAGATTTTTTATTGAAAACCTCAATAGCTTTTTCATACATTTCTTTATCAATACAAAATCTTTCTGTTATCCAATAATTAAGTTCAGAAGATGTAAGGCTTTGTTCTCTTTTCTTACCTTTTTCCCAGTCAATTATTTTAGTAAGAGTTTCCCACTTTATTTTTTCTTGATGAGATTTAATAAGCTCATTTAAAAACTTTAAGCTAGTAGGTTGATTTGTAGTACCTAAAAATGATAGAAATTTATTTACTAGTTTTTCTTGAGACATTTTCTAATCCTTTCTATATAGAAATCGTTTTTGGTATTATTATACAATAGATATCAGAAAATACAGGTATTTATTAATGGAGTGGGAGAGAATTATATGTCTATGTCGCTATATTATAAAAAAATCCGGGAGAAATTAGGTCATGAACTAATTTTTATACCGAGTGTAGCTGCTGTTATTAAAAATGAGCAAGGGGAAATCTTATTTCAATATCCTGGCGGAGAATACTGGAGCTTGCCAGCTGGAGCAATTGAACCTGGAGAAACTCCAGAAGAAGCAGTAGTTCGGGAGGTTTGGGAAGAAACGGGGCTGAAAGTACGAGTGAAAAAGCAAAAAGGGATATTTGGAGGGAAAGAGTTCCGTCATACATATTCGAATGGAGATCAAGTAGAATACATTGTTGTTGTGTTTGAATGTGAAGTTATCAGTGGTAAGCTGAAGTCAATAGATGGTGAATCTTTAAAACTACAATATTTCTCATTATCTGAAAAGCCTTCTTTAGCGCTACCATACCCAAATAATATATTTTTATAGATGTAAAATAGCACACCTTATGTATTGAAGGTGTGCTATTTATATAAACCAGTCGTATACATTTTCGTCAATGTATGCACAATTTCTTCTAGGTTGATCTTTTTATCATTTTGCACAATCGTCCAAAGAAACATCTCATTCATCGCAAACCAAGCACGTGCTACAATTTCTTTATTCAAGTTAGAATGTGCTAACCCACTTTCTTGAGAGTATGTAATATCTTGCGTAATACTGTTTATAAAGCGTTCCCGTATCTCGTCCCATTTTTGACGTATCTCTTTTGATAACCCAATTGCTTCTTCTACAACTTGTAAAATTGCTCGTTCTTTCTCTGCTAATTGTAGAAATGCTTTAACTTGATTTTGGATCATTGTACGTGCTTCTTCTGTCGTTTGAGGCGAAAAAGAGCGCTCAGCGATATTATAAAATTGATTCATAACATCTTCCATTAAAACGATGAGAAGATCATCTTTGTTTTTAAAGTATACATATGCCGTGCCATAACCGGTTTCAGCGTGTTTAATAATTTGTGTAATTGTCGTTTTTTGAAATCCGTTACGAATAAAAATAGTGTAACCAGAGTGTAATAGTTTCTTCTTTGTTTCTAAGGAGCGGTGTTTTCTTGATGAAAGAGTAGTGTTTTTCAAAGAATCACCTCTTTATACTGAAATATCTGAAAATATAACTGTATTGTAAAAGAAATTCATATATAAAGTCAACTGACATAATATCATTGACGTTATATCAACTAAGGTGATATATTTCAATTAGTTAGAATAAAAAGAAAATTAAGAGAAGGTGACACCATGTATAAAGAACCATTTCAACCAACTTATGAGTATGCGCTTGAATGTGATAAACATGATGAACTGAAAGATTTTCAAACTGAATTTTATAAAAAAGAAGGAACAATATATTTAGATGGAAACTCATTAGGGCTACTTTCAAAAAGAGCAGAGAAATCGTTACTTACTTTGCTAGATTCATGGAAAGAGTATGGCATTGACGGCTGGACCGAGGGTGAGCATCCGTGGTTTTTCCTTTCGGAGAAATTAGGTGAATTGACTGCACCTCTTATTGGAGCTTTACCAGAAGAAACTATTGTAACCGGTTCCACGACAACGAATATTCATCAAGTAATCGCAACTTTCTATGAGCCGAAAGGAATTCGCACAAAAATTCTTGCGGATGAGTTGACATTCCCGTCTGATATATATGCACTTCAAAGTCAAATTCGTTTAAAAGGATTAGATCCAGATGAGCATTTAGTACGAGTGAAGAGCCGAGATGGTAGAACACTTTCTGAAGATGATATTATTCATGCGATGACAGATGATGTCGCTTTAATTTTATTGCCTTCTGTACTGTATAGAAGCGGCCAAGTTCTTGATATGAAACGTTTAACAGCGGAAGCACATAAGCGTGGTATTCATATCGGGTTCGATTTATGTCACTCAATCGGTTCTATTCCGCATCATTTCAAAGAATGGGATGTTGATTTCGCTATTTGGTGTAATTATAAATACTTAAATGCAGGACCTGGTGGTGTTGCTGGTCTTTATGTAAATAAAAAGCATTGTAATAGACTTCCAGGCTTGTCTGGCTGGTTTAGTTCTAGAAAAGATAAGCAGTTTGATATGGAACATACATTAACTGCAGCAGACCATGCCGGTGCATATCAAATTGGTACCCCTCACGTATTAAGTACAGCGCCGTTAATCGGCTCTCTTGAAATTTTTAAAGAGGCTGGTATAGAACGTTTACGTGAAAAATCTTTACATATTACAAGATACATGCTTAATTTAATTGCTCATGAATTAAGTGATTTTGGATTTACAATTGGAAATCCATTAGAGGATGAAAAACGAGGCGGGCATATTTATTTAGAGCATGCAGAAGCAGCACGTATATGTAAAGCGTTAAAAGCAAATGGAGTAATTCCAGATTTTAGAGCGCCAAATGGAGTGAGACTTGCACCAGTTGCTTTATATAATACGTACGAAGAAGTATGGCAGTCTGTTATGATTTTAAAGAAAATTATGAAAAATGAAGAGTATAAGCAATTTGAAAATAAGCGAGAGGTTGTGGCATAAGTATGAAAACATCAGAGTGGATTGATATTTCACAACCTCTAAATAATGATATTGCTACTTGGCCAGGGGATACACCATTCTCGTATGAAGTTTCATGGTCAAAAGAAGAGAGTGGTTCAGTAAATGTCGGAAAGTTAACGATGAGTATGCATACAGGTACTCATATTGATGCACCGTTTCATTTTGATAATGATGGAAAGAAAGTGTTAGATTTAGATATCCAAGTTTATGTTGGACCTACGCGAATCATTGACGTTTCTAATCTTGAAAGCATTGGGAAAAAGGAATTAGAGAAATTTCATTTAGAAGGCGTAGAACGCTTGTTGTTACGCACATCTTCACATGGTAAAGCGAATGAATTCCCAGATGTAATCCCACATTTACGTGCGGATATAGCACCATTTCTTTCAGAAAAAGGTATACGTTTAATCGGAGTGGATGTACCATCAGTTGATCCATTAGATGATAAAGAATTAGCAGCGCATCATCAATTGTTTAAACATGGTATACACATTTTAGAAAATGTCGTACTAGATCACGTAGCAGACGGTGATTATGAATTGATCGCATTACCACTTGCCTTATCAGATGCAGATGGAAGTCCAGTTCGAGCAGTTATTAGACCAATATAAGTAGAAATATATATAAAGGGGCGTTTTGCTAATATGAAAGAAAATGAAAAGGTAATTATGGAAAAAGGGATTCATACGGACTTTAAAGAGAATATGACGTACGGGGAATATTTACAATTAGATAGTTTACTATCTTCTCAAAAGAGATTATCAGACCACCATGATGAAATGTTGTTCATCGTTATTCACCAAGCAAGCGAACTTTGGATGAAGCTTATTTTACATGAGTTAAACGCAGCAATTGAATCTATTAAACAAGACAAATTACAACCAGCTTTTAAAATGTTAGCACGTGTATCAAAAATTCAGTCTCAAATTATTCAATCTTGGGATATTCTTGCGACATTAACACCATCCGAGTACATTGAGTTTCGTGACTCGCTCGGTCAAGCTTCAGGTTTTCAATCGTATCAATATCGTATGATTGAGTATGCACTTGGTTATAAAACGCCGCATGCCTTAAAAATTTATGAAAAAGATCCAGAATTACACGCTCGACTTCATACAGCGCTACATGCACCAAGTTTGTATGATGTGGCAATTCAAGCTCTTGTAAAAGAAGGATTCCCAATTCATAAAGATGTGTTAAATCGTGATATTACACAGCCATACGAAGAAGACGCAACAGTAGAAGCGGCATGGCTTGAAGTGTATGCGGATGTAAAAAAATATTGGGATTTATACCAACTTGCTGAAAAATTAATCGATATTGAAGATTGGCTACAACAATGGCGTTTCCGTCATATGAAAACAGTAGAACGCATTATCGGACATAAAATGGGAACAGGTGGCTCTTCTGGTGTATCTTATTTAAAACGAGTACTTGATCAACGATTCTTCCCAGAGCTTTGGAATGTTCGCACGAAATTATAAAAACAAACCTGTCAGTTCATTACTGGCAGGTTTGTTTTTTATTTGAACCCAAGTATGTTTTAATGAAAGCTACAAGATATAATAAATTAGGTAATGATTTAATTGGAGGTAAAGTATTGGATTTCAAGCAGCTAAAAAATAAATTTGAAAAGAAAAAAGTAAATACATTTCTTGTTTATCAAAAAGGGGAATTAATAACCGAGTATTATAAAACACCCGAATGTACAAATAACTTATATAAAATAAATTCGATTACAAAAAGTGTCGTATCTTTATTAATTGGTATTGCAATTGATAAAGGCTATATAAATGATATACATACACCTATTACAGAGTGGATTGGAAATGTACCTGAGGGAAAACATGATTTGACGCTTTATCACTTATTAACAATGACTACTGGTGAGGAGTGGAAAGAGTTTGGAAATGGAGTAGTATTCCCGAATGACTTTGTAGAATCAGCGAACTGGGTGCAATATATATTAGAAAAACCAATGATTGAAGAACCGGCTACAAAAATGAATTATAACTCAGGCTCTTCGCATTTACTTAGTTACATTATCCAAAAAGCTACTGGAATGCCGACAGAACAGTTTGCGAAAAAATATGTATTTGATCCATTAGAAATTACCGAATATGAGTGGCAGCAAGATCCGCAAGGAATACATGTCGGCGGCTTCGGAATGAAAATGAAGTCTAAAGATTTATTAAAGCTCGGTATATTATGTTTGCAGAATGGATATTGGCAGGGGAATGAAATCATATCATCAAAATGGTTAGAAGAATCAAGTACGGCTCTATTTGAAACGTATGAACATATCGGGGCGTATGGATATCACTGGTGGGTATTGAATAACGAAAGATTTCACATACCGTACTGTATGTACTTTGCTATGGGATATGGCGGGCAATACATCGTTATCATTCCGCAGTTAGAGGTCATTGCTGTAATAAGTAGTCATATGCCTAAACGTGGGCTCGTTCCATTAAAGTTATTTATCGAGCATGTACAGGAGAATTATAAGTTTGTATGAGAAGAGGAGGGACTGTATGGGGGATGTAAAAACATTATCTCTATTTAGACTATGTTTAAGCCTTCTAGCATTTAGTGCAATCATTACGCAATTTATAATACGGGCACAAGTGAAACCGTTCAATCCAGTTAACTTTTTTAGTTTCTTCACTATCGAAAGTAACATTTTAGTTGCATGTATTCTCCTTTTAAGTAGTATCGGAACAGCTACATTTGGTCGATCAGAACAGTTTGGTATACTTCGTGGTGCAGCAACTGTATACATACTTACGACTGGACTCATTTATTTTTTATTATTAAGAGGGTTAGAAGAATCACTTCAAACCGCAATACCATGGGTAAATACGGTGTTACATTATATCATGCCAATCGCAATGCTTTTAGATTGGATTTTAAATCCGCCTAGTAAGAAAATCACTTGGAAACAAGCCGCAAGTTGGCTCTTATTCCCGTTTTTTTATGTTTTATATAGCTTAATACGTGGTCCAATCGCGAATTGGTATCCTTATCCGTTTTTAGATCCGAGAATAGGTGGATATGGTAGAGTACTTTTATACAGTATAGGGATAGCAGTTGTAATTGGCGCTATTTGTATATTGGTAAAATTTTTAGGGAATCGAAATTTTAGAAATGAAAGAAACCCGGCTGTTTAAATTCATAACAGCCGGGTTTCTTTCATTTTATCTACTCGTTTTCTGAAACGACATTTTAATAAATTTCTCCGTCTTCGTTTCAAACTCTACATCAACAAAAATACCATATTCTTTTCCATCCTCGCGTAGCCATAATTTAAATTTTTCAACTGTTATTTGAACGGTTTTTGGTTTTCTACCTATATGAAGGTAATCAATAATCTCTGCTTTTGGGTATTGTTCTTTCGTTTTTTCTACAGCAAGCTTACCCCATTTTGCATATGGCGGCTGTGCATGAACAATTGATGAGCCTGTATATACATTTGAACATGTTGTCAGGAACAGAAGGACGAGTGCGACACGCTTTAACAAATTCTTCATAATGAACTCCTTTTATCCTTTTTTATCCCACTTTAATGGGCAGTAAGCCCCCCATCTCAAAATTCAGCGAAAGTAAAGAAGTTAGGTGGGGGATCAACTGCCCATAAAAGTCCGATTGGTGAGGGCTGATAATCAGTGGGGGATGAAGAAAACCCCCACTGATTAAAGTTTCACTTTATATTGTTTACATATTCTTTCTACGATATTAGTTTGGATTTTTTTGTCTTCTTTACATAAAAGCGAGGCTTTTACAAAACATAACCAAGAAATCATTTCTGTAATTAAGGAGGGAAATTTATGCGCCAAAAAGCTATTTTTAAAATAGCAGTTTTACTTGCTTTCATAGGACTATCTTTCATGGTCAGTAGTATACAACTAAAAAATGTAGAAGCCTTTTCTAATCAAGTCATTCAAAGGGGAGCATCTGGCGAAGATGTCATTGAACTGCAATCTCGTTTGAAATATAACGGATTTTATACGGGGAAAGTGGATGGTGTTTTCGGCTGGGGTACATACTGGGCACTTCGAAATTTTCAAGAGAAATTCGGTTTACCTGTTGATGGTTTAGCTGGAGCTAAAACGAAGCAAATGCTCGTGAAGGCAACGAAGTATGATAAGTCAACTGCTAATAAAGGAACGACAACGAATAAAGGAAATAGTGGTGGTACAGCACAAGAAAATAAACCACCTCAAAATAAAGGGACAAATGTTCCAAATGGTTATTCTCAAAACGACATTCAGCTTATGGCAAACGCAGTATATGGAGAATCTCGTGGTGAGCCGTACTTAGGACAAGTTGCAGTCGCTGCAGTTATTTTAAATCGTGTTACAAGTGCATCATTTCCAAATACTGTTTCGGGTGTGATTTTTGAGCCAAGAGCATTTACAGCGGTAGCAGACGGACAAATATATTTAACACCAAATGAAACAGCGAAAAAAGCTGTATTAGATGCAATTAATGGATGGGATCCAACAGGAAACGCATTGTATTATTTCAATCCAGATACTGCAACAAGTAAATGGATTTGGACTCGTCCACAAATTAAAAAGATCGGGAAACATATTTTCTGTAAATAGAGCGGAGGTGGAACTATGTTACGAGGTATTATAATCGTATTATTAACAATCGGTGTAGTCGGCACAGGGTACTGGGGCTATAAAGAGCATCAAGAGAAGAATGCAGTATTAATTCGGGCTGAAAATAGCTATCAACGTGCGTTTCACGATTTAGCGTACGAGGTAGATTTATTGCACGATAAAATTGGCACAACGCTTGCCATGAATTCACGTGCATCTTTATCACCTGCATTAGCAGATGTATGGAGATTAACATCGGAAGCTCGTTCGGATGTAGGACAACTTCCTTTAACGTTAATGCCTTTTAATAAAACGGAAGAATTTTTAGCGAATATCGGTGATTTTAGTTACCGTGCAGCTATTCGTGATTTAGAAAAAGAGCCGTTAAATGATCAAGAATACAAAACGTTGCAAACTTTATACTCAAATGCCGGAAATATACAAGATGAACTAAGAAAAGTGCAACATCTTGTTTTGAAAAACAATTTACGCTGGATGGATGTTGAGATGGCACTCGCATCCAATCGTGATCCTGCCGACAATACAATTATTGACGGACTAAAGACAGTAGAAAAAAATGTAACATCGTATTCATCTACAAACTTCGGACCTACCTTTACAAGTGCACAAAAAAATAAAAAAGGTGGATTTGAAGCAGAAGGAAAAGCAATTTCAAAAGATGAAGCGGCGAAAATCGCAAAATCGTTCTTGAATTTAAAAGGAAATGAAAAAGTAGAAGTTGAGAAAAGTGGTAAAGGTGCGAAAGAAGCTTTCTATAGTGTGAAAATTAAAGATGAAGCAACGAATAATGAGTTTTATATGGATATTACCGGAAAAGGCGGATATCCAATTTGGGTTATGAATAATCGAGAAATTAAAGAACAGAAGATTAGTTTAAATGACGCAGGAAGTAAAGGTTTGAAATTCTTAAAGGATCATAAGTTTCATAATATGGAGCTTTATGATAGCTCACAATATGATAATGTTGGAGTATTTACGTATGTAGTAAATGAGAATGGCGTACGAATTTATCCTGAAGCAATTCAAATGAAAATTGCTTTAGATGACGGTTCTATCGTTGGATTCTCTGCAAAAGAATATTTAGCGTCACACCAAAAACGAACGGTTCCATCAGCAAAACTAACTGCAGCAGAAGCAAGAAAGAAAATTAATCCAGATGTGAAAGTTATGGAAGAACGTAAAGCTGTCGTAGTAAATGATCTGCATAATGAAGTACTTTGCTATGAATTTGTAGGTACATTAGGGAAAGATACGTACCAAATCTTCATTAATGCAAATAGCGGAGCAGAGGAAAAAGTGAAGAAAATGCAGGCTGTTGAAAAAATTTATGATTAAACTTTAATGGTAAAGTGGTGAGAATAATGAAAATTTTAATATATCTATTGATGGTTTGTTTTTTAATAACTGGATGCAGTATTGGAAAAAAAGATAGTCCAAACGAAAAGCCAGAGCAAAAAAATGTTTCGATGAAAAATGTTAATTATACGAACAAGTCAAATAAGCCAAATGAAAAAGCGGCGGACCATCTAGCATCTTTAGCAGCAAGTGTGCCAGGTGTGAATGATGCGACAGCGGTAGTAGTTGGGAAATATGCTATCGTAGGAATTGATGTAAAAGCGAAACTCGATCGAACTCGTGTTGAATCCATTAAATACTCTGTTGCAGAAAGTTTGAAAAACGATCCTGATGGTGCTAATGCAGTTGTTGTAGCAGATGTTGATACGTACGAACGACTGAAACAAATTGGAAAGCAAATTAAAAAAGGAAAAACAGGCGAAGGTATACTGGATGAGTTAGCAGCAATTGTTGGCCGTGTAATGCCACAAGTTCCAAATGACATGATTGAAAATAAAGAAACGAATCCAATTCAAGATAATGATAAACAATTACCAAAAGATGAAGAACAAGAACTAAGAAAAGAACAGAATGATCAATCAAATAATCATTTGAATAAATAAAGATAACCTTAACCCTGTACTAAATTGTGCAGGGTTTTTCAATATAATATTAAATATTCAGTTTATTTTTAAGGGAATATATGGTTTAATTATTATGGGAGGGACAACTGTTATGATGAAAAAAAGCACATTAATATTATGTAGTTTATGCTTAGGTTTCAGTATGACAGCGTGTGAACAGAAGAAAGAAGTAAAAAAGCACACAGCGACTTCTTCTACTGTAATGGAAAATCAGAAGAAAGAATCTATCAATATAAATCATTTTTTAAATATAAATGAAGGAATGACTTATAAAGAAGTAAAAGATTTAATTGGTTTTGAAGGGGATTTACTCATAGAAGAAGGTGTAGAACATTCTACACAAATTAAGCAAATTTTTGCTTGGAAGGGAAGCAATCCAACTGCATTAGTTGAAATTACCTTTTTAGATGGAAAAGTACATTCTAAAATGCAGCAAGGTTTAAGCTAATAAGTTGAAAATGGGAGAGTTTAGCATGGACATACATACAGGGGAGATTCAATTAGTTCCGTATAAAGAGGAATATAAAGAAGTTATAGAAACATTTACTTTACCAAGTGAACAAGTTCAATTTACGTCGGACCCAGCTGAATTATTGAAAAAAGCAAAAAATGATCGTACAAAAAATGTCATTGTTATTTTAGATTACAATGGGGTACCTGTTGGTCTTTTTGCATTGCAAACAGGAGATAGAGTACAGGAATTCACAGAAAATGAGAACGCTTTACTTTTAACTTCATTTTCTATAAATCACAATAGGCAAAGGAAAGGATATGCTAAAAAATCACTGGCATTATTACAAGAGTTTGTACAACGTTATTTTCCGATAAAAAATGAAGTTGTACTTGCTGTGAATGAAAAAAATATTCCAGCACAAAATTTATATGAAAAAGTTGGTTTCCAAGATAAAGGTTTTAGAAGAATGGGACCAATTGGTCAACAAATCATAATGCATTTACCTATCATAAAATAACGAGAAAAAACTTACTCTTGTACAAAAGTAGTAAGTTTTTTATTTAGAAAGATATATAATATAGAATATATAAATAAAAGAAATAGAAATGAAGGAAATACAAAATGAATCAAGTTAGAAAATGGAATATTATTGGTGGAAGGGTGATAAAAACAGGAATTGCGGTTTTTCTTACAGTTCTAGTTTGTGAATTTTTCAATATTCCAACTATATTTGCTGTTATCACCGCAATTGTAACGATTGAGCCAACTGCAACAGATTCTATAAAAAAAGGACTGGTTCGCTTTCCAGCTTCAACAATTGGATCAGCGTATGCAATGACTTTCACATTTTTCCTAGGTCATCAGGCGCTTTCTTATGCGTTAGCGGCAATGTTTACAATCGTTACATGTCAAAAACTAAGGCTACACGCTGGAACGTTAGTCGCAACTTTAACTGCTGTTGCAATGATTCCCATTACGGCAGATCATTATTTTACTGCATTTTTAATTCGATTAGCTACTACATCTACTGGTATTATAGTGTCTACTGTAGTCAATTTTTTTATTTTGCCACCACACTATGTTAAAACAATTTCGGGATGTACAGAGGAGCTATTTGTTAAAACGGCAAATGTTATGGAGGAATGGCTTACTGCGTTAATGGATGGGAAAGTTATAAAAAAGGAGACAACCTATACTCTTTCTAAATTAACTGTATTATTACATAAAGCAGTACAATTTGTTCAATATGAGCAAAAAGATTGGAAATACCATCGACATACAAAAAAAGAAATGAGAAGTTTTTTACTTGTACAAAAGCAACTTCATTTATTACAGCAAATTATTTATCATATAGATAATTTAGCTCGAGCACCAATTGAAACATGTGATTGGTCACAAAATGAAAAAGAAATTTTGCGACGAACAATTCATTCTATAATTTCTATATTAAGAAATCATTGTGAAAAAATAGATGAGGAACATTTTAAACTGATTGATGAATTAGATAAGCAATTTTGGACTAATAAAAATGATTTAGCACATTGTAAACCGAATCAATATCATCATCATTTTTCAAGCAAATCTATCATTTTATTTGAAGTATTATCTATACATGATATGTTAGAGGAATTAAAACAAATATCTGAGAAATATGAGGGTGAAAATCAACTCAATTGTTCAGTTCATTAAAATGTGGAGGATTGCTATGACAATTTATATTGCATTACTAAGAGGAATCAATGTAGGCGGGCATAAGATAATCAAAATGGCTGATTTAAAACAAGCGTTTGAATCAATAGGGTTGAAACAAGTGAAAACATATATTCAAAGTGGGAATATCGTATTCAAATCTGAGGAAGATATAACATTTCTAAAGGAACGAATACAGTCTGAAATTAAAAACGTTTTTGGTTTTGATGTTCCGGTTATGTTAAGAACACATGAGGAATTTATAAACATTACAAAAAGATGCCCCTATGAAGTCAATTCATTGCGAGAAGGCGAAAGTATACATATTGCCTTCTTAGCACATGAACTTTCTAAAACAGAAAAAGATCAGCTACTTATGCAAAAAAATGAGATTGAAGATTGTTGTATTCATGAAAAAGTTGTGTATTTATTTTTCAAAAATAGCATTCGAAACTCTAAATTAATGAACCAGTTTCAGAAGTTGCATACACCAGCTACAGTAAGAAATTGGCGGACTGTGAATAAATTAAAAGCGATAGTTGAGGGGATGTAAATATAAAAAGATGAGATTTTCTGTATAAAGAAAATCTCATCTTTTTATTTATATTGTTTTGCGACTATAAGTTCGACAATAGGGTAAATAAAGAATGAAGAGCACAGTGCAATAAAAAGAGGGAAGTTTTTAATCCCATTTAAATTAGCTCCCATAGAAAACCCTTCAGAGAAGAGTAATATAAGGAACATTACAACTATGAGCGTAAAATATGCAATTTTAGAGCTTTTATATGTAATTTGTTGTCCCATTTCATCCTGACTTTCTTCTGATACACCGTGGGAATCTCCCCATGTAATATGATTGATAAGGTAGCTAAGTATTAAAGCGCTTGTGAAAATTGTTCCACCTAAAATCGCACCTTCAGCGATGTATTTATAAGCCCCGTGTATAAGCACTCCAAGTAATGATAAAACGATTGTTATTAAAATGAATTTTTTGCGATTCATATGAAAAATGGCACCTCCACTGTTGTAAAAAACTCTTTACAACTATAGTATAAAATTGGAAAAGTTTAATGTCAAATACTTTTTACACATAGAGCCGAGAAAATAATATTTTGTATGTACGGTTAATAAAAAATTACATTACATTTGAATGTAAAAGAATGGGCTCGCATATATTTGGAAGGGATGTCAGATTAATTTAGGGGGTAGTTATGTCTATTCTTTTAAAAGCTGGTGCTGATGCAGGAAATAATGGTTTGAAGTTAATGGTGAAAGGGCAAGATCCTATTTTTATTCCGAGTATATATGCTTTATATATAGGAGAGCCTACAGGACTCTTAGATGAGGAAGATGTTTCATTATCTGAATTAGAAAATCACATTGACGTGACCATTAGTTCTCCATCGTTAATGTTAAATAATGTGCGGTATATCGTTGGAGAAAAAGTCATTCAAGATCAATTAAAAGGTACTGAGGTTGAGAAGAAATCGAATAAGTCAACTGATGAGTTAATGGTTATTACAATTCTATCTGGTTTAGCCGTAAGTGCTATGCGTCAAAGCCCAACTTCTAGCCATATTAACATTCGATATGATTTATCTGTTGCTCTCCCTATGCAGCTTATTACACAAGAAATAGCGGCGGAAAATGCAAAACGTTATATGGGGAATCATAAAGTTGTGTTCCATTATCCAAACGGACGTGATGTTACAATTAATATTTCAATCGAATATTGCAAATGTCTACCTGAGGGTGCTTCTGGGACGTGGGGCATTGTATATGATGAAGAAGGAAATGTTGTGAAACATAAAATAGAATGTGAACAAAATAAAGTTTCAGAAATTGATTTTGTTGATAAAACACTATTATCTTTTGATATTGGAGCAGGGACGACAGAAGAAGTCGTTTCACTAGGTGTAAACTTTAGACCACAACTAAGTAAGGGTTTATCGTACGGTGTGAAAGAAACGTTACTACAAATTATTACGAGATGGAACCGGAAGTATCCAACAAAGACAATTGATAGTATTACAGAATTCAATCAAATTTATTTAAATGATAAACATCCTAGAAATGCATTATTAGTTGAGGAATCACAACCAGCGTTATTAGGTTTAGCAGCGCGCGTTGCAACGGATATTATAAACAAAATTGATGATATGAAAGACGATCCATATGTATTTATTTATGGCGGGGGCGCAGTTATCATAAAAAATAGCCTGAAAATGATTTTAAAACAAAAAGGGCGTTTAACAAATGTAATTTTTGTAGATAATCCATTATTTACAAATGCACGTGGATTATTAGTCTACACTTGTTCACCGAAATATAGAGAGCATAAGCAAAAAGAGTTAGGATTTACAAACTTAACGATAAGTTAGTTGGTGGAAGTATGCGATCTAGGCGATATAAACGTGGTGATCGAGTGAAAATCAATATTCATAAATCAGTATCACCTGAAATGCTTGCATGGCTGAATAAACAATCAAATCCAACCAACTTCTTTTTCTTTGCTGCGCAGCAACTTTTTAAACAAGTAGGAGATATTGATGTGGCAAAAGCTATACCAAGTAGCCATGTTTTCTCATTATACGTGGAACCATCATCTTTATTAAAAGTCGAAGTAAATCCTTTTAAAAACGTACCACTAGATGCTAATAAATCCACCGAAAATATTAAAAAAAAATCATGGGAAGCTGTTGATCAATTAGATTGTCCGTTTTTTTAAACATAGAAAAATATAAGTATTGCCCATCACTATACATACGGATACAGTGATGGGCTTTTTTACATGTAAAGATAGGGGGGACACAAATTGCGGCGTGCCCCTCCTATTCATTATTTTTCTATTATTTTAGCTGTATGTTCAGTAACAGTATGAATGATGTCTTCCCAGTCATCAGGATGAATCTCATGTCCGGCGCCTTCAAGAGTTAATAGAGCTGAGTTAGGAATCTCATCAATAAGTGCAAGGCCATGTTCAAAAGGGAGTGCGGTATCGTCTGTTCCGTGAATGACTAATGTAGGTGCTTGTATGGAGTGAAGCACCCCTTCATATGCATCATCGCCTTGAAGTAAAGCGTGATTAAACATGCTTAATAAATTGTTAGCTCGTTCAATTTCTTGTTTTACTTGATTATAGACTCTTTTTTCATCAAATGTGCGTTTGGACCCGCATAATAGACGGGACCCTGAAACTAAATATTCTGCTACAATATTTTCATTTGTCCAATCTAAATGCTTGCCATTTGCGTGATGTGTTAAAATTCTTTCATCCATCGGTGGTAAATCGCGCGTGTTATTGTCAGAGCCTATTATACTTGTAGCTAGTAATGTTAACGTTAAAACTCTTTCGGGATGTTTTACAGCAGCGATTTGAGCAATCATACCACCTAATGACATACCAAATAGATGCGCCTTATCAATATGATAAGCATCTAATACCCCAATTGCATCTTCAGCCATATTTGTAACGGTATAATTGGAAGTTCCTGGTTCATATGCGACAGAGCGTCCGACATCACGGTTATCAAAACGAATAACAAATTTCCCCGTGTTAGCCAACTGTTCACAAAATTCTTCATCCCAATAAACCATTGAACACGTAGCACCCATAATTAATAAAATAGCTGGATTTTTAGGGTTTCCAAAGCTTTCTGTACATATATCAATCCCGTTTATTTTAAATATCTTTTCAGTCATAGAGTTCTCTCCATTTCTTTTGAATGTAATTAAACATAAAATTTTGAATGACTCTAAGTTGTGTGTTAGATTTGCTTTGTTTTTTGCGTAATTACCCCCAAAAATAAGTTTATGATAATTCAAGGCAAAAAAAATTGAGAAATATTTGTATGTTATTACAATAAACAGCAAGGAGATGAGGAATTGAAAGCAATTGTTATAGATCAATATGATAGTGTTGAAGAATGAAAAGAAAAACAAGTTTTAAAACCTGGTGGTGTTTCAGTTTCAATTGTTCATGAACCAATTCAAAAAGTAAAAGGGATAAAATCAGGTTTTTTATAGCATAAACTTTCGCATTGTATCATGTAATCTCTCTAATCCACTTATCATATCTTTTTCATTTAACATTGAATAGCTAATTCTTAAATGATTATTATTTGTTTCGGGATTTAATAGACAAGCTGTACCTGGTAAAAAAGACACATCTACTTCATTTGCTTTTTGTAATAAGGTAAAGGGATCTATCGAATCAGGAAGAGTAATCCATAAATTAAAGCCGCCATTTGGTATTTCAAAGTGCATTTCTTTAAGTGGTGATAACATATCAATCGTTATATCACGTCTAATTTGTAAAGCCGTACGTAATTTTTCTAAATGATGTTTCATACGTTCTGCACGTAAAAACGGTAGAAGTGCTTTTTGTGTTAATAAAGGACTACCGATATCCATTGAACCTTTTACAGCATATAACCATTCGAAAATAGGGCCATCAGCAATAAGCGATGCGATACGCAGTCCTGGTGCTAACGTTTTACTAAATCCTTTTATATATAGTACGTGGCCGTTTGTATCAAAATTTTTAATAGGAGGGGGAACAGTCGCACCCTCAAAATATATTTCACCGAAAGAATCATCTTCAATGATAAAAAACTCATATAGCTGTGCCAATTCTATAAGTTCCATTCTCCGTTCTTTACTCATTACGGTACCTGTTGGGTTCTGGAACGTTGGATTCGTATACAATAAAACGGGATTTTTACTTTGACAAATATCATCGATTAAATCGGATCGAACCCCGTGATTATCTAGAGAAACAGGTATAATTTGAGCCCCTTTATTGATGAAAATATCAAGTGCAGCACTATAACACGGACTTTCCACTAATACAATATCACCAGGTTTTAATAGTGTTTGAGCAATTAAATCAATTCCTTGTTGTGCGCCGCTTGTAATTAATAACTGGGATGGGTCTGTCACTAATTTTTGATGTTCATTTAAGTAATTTGCTATTTCAACTCGTAGTTCATAATCTCCTTGAACTGGCCCATATGTTGCTAGGATCATCTGGTCTTTATTAAGTATTTTATGCATTTCGTCTGCCAAGAATGGATTTGGCAATAGACGTGGATACAAAATCGCTTGTGAAAAATCGTAATATTTCCGGTGCTGATTCATTGCATATTGAGATCGCATAACATTAATCGTTTTCGTTTGTTGCCATTTATACGGAATTGGTTTGGAATCTTTCTTTACATGTTTATGTATATAAGCACCTTTACCTTGCTGGATGCGTATATATTCTTTCTTTTCTAGCTGTTTATACGCCTTACGAACAGTTAATAGGCTAATCTGTAAATCTTCCGCCATAGAGCGTAAAGATGGAAGTGAGTCACCATGCGAAAGCATGCCACTTTGTATTCTTTCAACGATTTGCATATATATTTGCTTGTAATACGGTATGTTGGATTCTTTACGCAGTACAATCTTCATGGTTTCACCTTTTTCGTTTTTATTTAATTTAAGCGAAAAATATAAAGAGAATCAACTATAATTTTAGGCAACTGTTATATACAAAGATACACTGTTATACACTATACCTTCTATACTCATGTTAAGAGTAAAAAGGAGGAAGAGTAATGGTCATTTTTAATTATATTTTAGTATGTATTATTTTCGGAACAACATTTTTAACGATAAAAATCGGAATTGAAGCAGGAGCGCCCCCATTATTTTCAGCGGGAATTCGTTTCTTTTTAGCAGGAGTAATCTTAATGATTATATTTAAGATAAAACGAAAAAAAATTATGCCACACATATTTTCAAGACGAATTATATATGCTGGTTTTTGCTTAACATTTATGACATTCGCAACATTATATTGGGCAGAACAATATATTTCTTCAGGGTTAGCTGCTGTGTTATCTGCTACGGGACCGATGATGATTTTGTTATTGCAGGCAAAGAGAAATAAGACAAAATTACAAAAGGAGCAACTTCTTGCTTTAATTATTGCACTAATAGGTGTTGTTTTTGTTTCTTTACCTGGAATTCACCAAGAAATAAGTTTCATATGGAGTATTGCTTGTTTTGTATTAATAATAGGAGAGTTATTTTACGGAATAGGCTCAATTCGCTCAAAAGAAATACTTTCGGATTTACAAAGTGTATCGCCATTTCTCATAAATGGTATTCAAATGTTTTATGGAGGAGTGTTACTACTAATCGTCTCCATCATAGTAGAACAACCGAATGTAACTGTATTAGCTTCATGGAGTGTACAGTGGCCTATTTTATATCTCATATTTATCGGATCAATTGGTGGGCACGGATTATATTATTGGCTCTTATCAAAAACAAATCCTGTATTCCCGTCAACCTGGTTATATGTCTCACCATTAATTGCTATTATTGTAGGATATATCATATTAGGAGAACCTTTAAACCCTACAATGGGAATAGGTGCTTGTTTCATTTTGGTTGGTGTATTTTTAGCTAATCGATCCACACTCCGGTCTTATTTCAAACAAGGAAGATTATTTGAAAAAGAAATGTAGTTGTATAAAGTAGCAGCCCTGCATATAACAGGGCTGCTTTCATTTTATTCATGATACGGATTGACTTTATTTATTGGAAAGGCGTAATATTATTAAGCTATATGAAAGAGATCTGTAAGAAGAGGGGAGTTATTATGAAAATAAATTGGACTGAAGTAAAGGAAAAAATTCGACCGCAAATTTCAAAACCATCATATGAAACTTGGTTTACGAATACTACTGTTTATTTAGAGGATGATATATTAACAATTTATTGTCCAAATGAATTTGCACGTGACTGGTTAGAATCTCATTATAAAGAATTAGTATTTAATACATTAAGAGAAATGTTTAATACGACGTTTGAAATTCAGTTTGATCTATGTAATGGCGAACCATCTAACTTGAAAGATGCTCAAAAAGAAAAGCTTAGTAGCTGGGATGAAGTAAAGAAAGCATTAAGACCTAAAATAGCAGAGAAAACATTTATGACATGGATTAGAAATACAAACGCTACGATAAAAGATAATAAAGTAATAATCTTTTGTGAAGATGCGTTTCATCGTGATTTGCTTGAAGGGGAGTATAAAAATATAATTTCAAGTACCATACAGAAAATTACTGATGAAGAATATCAAATTTGGTTCGAAATAGGATCAAGTGCTACTTCTAAAGCACAGATCCATGACGTGCAAAATAATCAACGTACTTCCGGACAAGAGGAATCAAAAACAATTTGGAATAAAATAAAAGATAAAATGCAATTAAAAATTTCGAGACCGTCATATGAAACTTGGGTCAAAGAAACGACAGCTAGAATAAATGAAGATTCATTGATCATTTATTTTGAAAACGAATTCCAACAAGAGTGGGTTAAAAAGTCTTATAAAGATTTAATTTCGCAAATAGCTAAAGAGTTAACTGGAAATACATATGAAATTCAATTTGAATTAAAATCAAATACAACCAGTAATAATGAAAAATCAACAATTGAAGATATCACTTCCGAATTAGGAGAGCAGTTCAAAGTCTCTAATAACAGTTTGAAATATAATGATGTAGATGAGAGCAATAAACGTATTCGAGCGTTAGAAGAAAAAATAATGAACTTGGAAAAGGTCATTGGTACATTAGTAGAAAAATTAGATGCAGTAGAATTAAAAACACAGTTGGAAAAATAACCAACTGTGTTTTTTTACTTAATTCGCTTTTTTTATAAACCCTTTATAATGACGTTTTACAAGCTGACTTTCTAACGTTTTCATTGTTTCAAGTGCCACACCGACAATGATCAGTAAGCTTGTCCCACCAATTTGTGCAGAAGGTGGTAATGTAGCAATCTTTGTGAATACAAGCGGTAAAATTGAAATTGCACCTAAGAAAATTGCACCGATAAATGTTAAACGGTATAAAATTTTCGTTACATATTGTTCTGTTGATTTACCAGGACGAATACCAGGTACATATCCATTTTGCTTTTTCAAATTCTCTGCCATTTGCTCAGGATTTACTTGAATGAATGCATAGAAGTATGTGAAAGCAACGATAAGACCGACATAAAGTGTCATTCCAATTGGATGTGCGAAATCAAGGTTTGCAACTAACCATTTTGATACGCTTGAATCAGGGAAGAGCTGCGCAATTGTACGCGGCGTCATTAAAAATGCGGAAGCAAAGATGACTGGAATTACACCAGCACTATTTACTTTTAGAGGTAAATGAGTGTTTTTTGCTCCTTGATATTGATTGTTTCCTGAAACAGCTTTTGCATATTGAATTGGAATTTTACGTACGGCTTGTTGTATGTAGATAACGCCAACAACAATCGCTAAAATTACGAGACCAATTAAAACCATTTTTATGATGTGCATAAATAATTGATCGCCTGCATTTTGAAATTGTTGTAAATAAATTTGATTCACAACATTTGGAATCGCTGCTACAAGTCCTGCGAAGATAAGCATCGAAATACCATTACCTACTCCATTAGCGGTAATTTGTTCACCTAACCAAAGTAAAAATGCAGTACCTGCAGTTAAAACTGTCGCAATAAATAAGTATGTAGTCCAGCTTTGATCTGTTATTAATTGTCCACCTGCTATATTATTAAAGCCATAAGACATCCCAATGGCTTGTATGAATGCGAGAATGATTGTAAAGTATCGAGTGAATTGAGCTGATTTCTTACGGCCCATTTCTCCTTGCTTTGCCCATTCCGAAAATTTAGGTATAACGTCCATTTGTAGTAATTGTACTATGATGGAAGCTGTAATATATGGTGTAATACCTACAGCAAAGATTGAGAAGTGTTGTAGTGCTCCTCCGCCAAAGACGTTTAGCATACCTAAAACGTTAGCTTGATCTTGTACTTTTAATACCTCTGCGTTAGTATGAGGAACTGGAATAAACGTGCCAATTCGAAAAATAATTAACATCGCTAATGTAAAAAGGATTTTCCTTCTTATCTCAGCTACTCTCATGAAATTTGAAATCGTACGAAACATAATGTCGCCTCCTATATTTTTATCAGTTTAAAACTGATTATTATATCCCGATGAAGTAACCACAAACCTCCTTCCGCATTAAATTCATTTGACAAATGGAATTTTATACATTTTGTAGTTTTCATGGATATAAAAATATAAGGTGTTTTTTAGCGACCTATAAGCTTTTCGTAATCATTCAATACACATAATATATCGAATAAATTAACAAATGTACATACATACGCATGAAAAATGAATAAATAGGGTCATTTTTTACATTTATTTAATGATAAATTGATAGGACATTATTATTAGGGATTGTTATACATGTTATAAAAATAAAGGTGAGACATTATGATTTATAGCTAATATTCATTCGAATGTGTCAGCTAATAGTTTCTCCCAATCTTTAAAGGATAATTTATTAGTTATATGTTTTAGTGCATTAGGTACAATAATATGACAAATAAGTTCTAAGCTATTACCATCTGGATCAATAAAATAAACAGATGCATTACCTTGATGTGGACGGACAAAAGGTGCAATAGATTCATTACTATAGCTGTTAAAAAAGAATATAGAATCGAGTAAAAGTATGAAAGTACATACAACTTTAGTAGTAAATAATCTTATTTCAATTAAGATTTATGCAATTAAGAAATTTGTTTATTTAAAAGGGATTTATCAAATTGAAAGATAAATAAATTGAATAGATACTTAATAAGGGGATGATATAAATGAAAGTAGTTGTAAAAGAATTACGACCATTAGAAGTGGCATTCATAAGAAGAACTGGTAGTTACTTTGAACCACAAGATCATTGGGGGAAGTTATTGAACTGGTCTATTGAAAATAAACTTTATCCACCGGAGCAATCATTTATCGGAATCTCATTAGATAATCCTGAACTTGTTGCAAGCCATATGTGCCGACATGATGCTTGCGTGACCATACCTGAAAACTTTGAAAAAGAACAACATGAGGGTGTGCAATTTAAAAGTGTAGATGGAGGTCTATACGCTCTATACGAATTCTATGATGAACCTCATAAATTAAGTGTAGCGTATCAATACATGTACGCAGAGTGGCTACCAAATAGTGAGTATGATGCAGATTATGATAGAGATAATTTAGAGTTTTGCTTAAATAATGTTGCAGAAGATTTAGAAGGAAAGTTAAAGGTTGATTTATTTGTGCCAATAAAAAAACAAATAATAAGTAGTATAAATTATAAGCGGTATTAAAAAAATTTTTTAAATAGTATAAAACCCACTCTTAAAAATAGTTGAGAGTGGGTTTTATGTTGTTATTGAGAAAAAAGTTTACTTTAATTAATATGAATATTTGTTTATATGATGAATGTACGTAATAGTACATAATAAAAAATATTATTTTTCTGTCACAAAAATGAGCATTCTGGTTTCTCTATAATGCAGGCATCAAAAGAGAGAGAGGTTTTATTCACATGCAAACAATAAAAAGTGAAGAGAGGAATGTTTCACATATAACATTTGAAGCGTTGTTTAAACAAAACTATGCGTATGTTGTTAAACAAATAATATGGATTATTAAAGAACAGACGGTTGCTGAGGAATTAGCGCAGGAGGTGTTTTTGCAACTGTATCATTCAGATTGGAAATCAATAGAAAATTTACGCGCTTGGCTTATAAAGTCTTCTACTTATGTCGCCTATAACTACATTCGCTCTGAAAAAAGACATCAGGCAAGAATCGATAAAGAAACCCAGTATCAAGAAGTTCAAATTGATTCGTCACTAGATGATGAATGGATTAGAAAAGAAGAAATTACAAAAGTACAAATGGTGTTGCGAAAAATGAAAGAACAAGATCGAACAATATTATTAATGAAATTTTCAGGGTTTCGATATAAGGAAATCGCGCAAGTACTTCAGGTTGATGATTCGTCTATTGGAACATTGTTGGCACGAGCTAAACTAAAGTTCCGAAAAACTTTTGAACAAATGGAGGGGAAATAAATGACTTGTTATGAAATGGGTTCCATTCAATCATTTATTGATGGCGAGCTTTCCCGTGAGGAAAGAAAACAATTTATAAAGCATTTAGACAAATGTAAGGAGTGTCAAAATTTATTAATTGAGCTAACGGAATTAAGTCAGTGGGAAAATTCAACACTTGCTCATGAGACTCCAGAAATAAACATTGATGTTGAAAAAGCATGGCAAACATTTAAAAATTATAACGAGTCTACTAATGTACTTAGCGTAAATAAAACGACAGAAAGAAAGCATGGGGTATTTTCAAATGTGAATAAAAAATCAAAACGCTTAATGTATACAGCGGTTGCTGCGGTAGGTATTTTTACTATAGCTATGATTCCACAGGTTCAAGTTGCAGCAACTAATATTGCTTCTTACTTTGCTAATGAAGTTTCTAAAGATGAGGTAGTCAACGAAGGGATAAGAGATGAAAATAATAACAAGGTAGAAGGAATGTCAAATGGCAAGTTCATGCCTCTGGATGAGAAGATAACAGATCAGGGGATTACTGTACATTTTAAAGAATTATATGTGGCGGATGCACGTATATCTGTTCATTATAGAGTTGAAAAAGCCGATGGAACTCTAATGCCATTTGAATTTGATACAACTGGATTAGATATAAAAAGCGATGGAAAAGTAAACGGACAACAAGAAGAAAATCCTGAATATAACACAGGAAATGGTATGTTTTCACAAGTATCATTTATTCAAGGTGAAGACAATTTACCATTCGAATTATTGTCAGAAGGAAAAAAGTTAGAGCATGTAGGCATTCGCGATAAAGACAGACCAGAAGGTGTCATTACATTTGTTGAAGGTCCTGAAGGAAAAGGTTCCTTTAAACAACCTTTAATATTAGATGTAGACATAAATAAAATAGGAAAAATAGTTGGATCTTGGAAAGGGCAATTTCAAATTAATCCTGGGAAAGTTAATAAGTAAAACAAATTCATATGAAAAAAAGAATAACACAATACATGTCGAGTGCTATCTTTCTCTATGGGTTTGCTTTTATCATATTTGTTTCTTACATTATCTTAACTATCTCTTTCATTTACTAATCAAATAGTAACGAAGAATTTCAATGTATGAGATAACGGATTTTTAATGGTTAATGTGCAGAGAAAATACCAAGTAAACAATTAAATGAGACGAGCATATACTAATAAATGACACAATGCATTTATGATTTATAATCGTATGTAAAGAGCGCCTTAGGGAGCTCTTTTTTTATTGAAATTCATATACTTATATAAGTTGTTCTTTATTTATATCATCGTTCTTATAGTATGTAATTTTGCATAATGTTACATAAATTGTGTATTTTCCCTTTTTTTCGACAGGAACAGGAAGTATACTTTGTACAAGCTTTCTATTTCAAAATTATACGAGGTGAAAAAATGAAAAACAAAAAGACGTTAACTAAGGTAGCATTAACAACAGGTTTAGCTTTAACAGCAGTAGCACCGTATGGAGTAGGTCATGCAGAGGAAACAGATCAACTACAAGTTCAAATTCAGGAGGAATCATTCCGTTCTGGTGAACTTACACAACCGTCACAAAAGGCACCAGAGAATGTAGTAAAAGATGCTCTTAAGGAGAAAACAGAACAAGCCCTTTCTTCAAAACAAGTCAATGGAGAAACTGGAGTAGATTACAAAGTTCTTCAAAAACGTGATTCATATGATGGGACTACACTTGTACGTATACAGCAAACATATGAAGGAAAAGAAGTATATGGCCATCAATTAACTGCACACGTAGATAATAACGGTGTTATTAAAAGTGTTTCAGGTGATAGCGCGCAAAATTTAAAACAAGAAGAATTGAAAAAGCCTATCAATCTATCAAAAGATGAAGCACAACAATATATTTATACGAAGTACGGGAACGATATCAATTTTATTTCTGAGCCAGAAGTTAAGGAAGTTATTTTTGTTGATGAAAATAATGGCCAAGCTAGCAATGCGTACCAGGTTACATTTGAAGCTGCCACGCCAAACTATGTTTCTGGAACATATTTAGTAAATGCACAAAATGGTGATATGTTAAAAAATATGGTGCAAGAGTCTAACTTGAAAGCAAGCGAAAAACTAGTTGGAGCCTTAAAGAAAAGTAAAAAAAGCAGTCTTACATCATTAACGGGCACTGGAAAAGATGATTTAGGGATCTCTCGTTCATTTGGTATTTCTAAACAAAGTAATGGCAAATATGCTCTTGCTGATTATACAAGAGGGCAAGGAATTGAAACATATGATGTGAATTACAGAGATATTACGAAAGAAGAAAGCTATTATCCTGGTACATTAGCAACTAGTACTTCGACAACATTTAATGATCCAAAAGCAGTAAGTGCTCATTACTTAGCAACAAAAGTGTTTGATTTTTATAAAGATAAATACAATCGTAATAGCTTTGATAATAAGGGACAAAAGGTAGTTTCAGTTGTACACGCTTGGGATTCTGGAGATACGAATGATCCGAAAAATTGGCAGAATGCGTTAAGTGCTAATAATGGTAGTATGCTTGTATATGGAGATCCTATCGTCAAAGCATATGACGTAGCTGGGCATGAATTTACACATGCTGTTACTTCTAGTGAATCTAATCTTGAATATTACGGTGAATCTGGTGCGATTAATGAGGCACTATCTGATATTATGGGAACATCTATTGAGAAATACGTAAATAATGGAAGCTTTAACTGGACGATGGGAGAACAAACTGGATCTGTCTTCCGTGATATGGAAAACCCAGCTTCTGTTCCATCTTCACTTGGAGTACCTTATCCAGATGATTACAGTGAATTTAATGATTTTAATGGATGGGATCAAGGTGGCGTTCATTTTAATTCAAGCATTATTAATAAAGTTGCGTATCTCATCGCAAAAGGCGGAACTCATAACGGTGTAACTGTTAAAGGAATTGGTGAAGATAAAATGTTTGATATCTTCTATTACGCCAATACAGATGAGTTAAACATGACTTCTAATTTCAAAGAATTGAGATCAGCATGTATTCGAGTGGCGACTAATAAATATGGTGCGAATTCAGCTGAAGTTCAAGCAGTACAAAAGGCATTTGATGCAGCAAAAATTAAGTAATTTAGAAATATAGTTATCATTCATATATTATTACATTATGAAAAACAGCTAATGTCATTTTAAGGATATTAGCTGTTTTTTACGTAACTATGCATTAGTGAAAATACACTTACTAAGCAATAATTAGGCACATTACTTTTAAAAATTTGCGACAAAAATTTAAGGATTATAGTATATAAAAACAGAAAATTAATAATATATTGACCTTTCAATGGGAAGTACTATAAAATGAAAGCGATAACAAACGATTGCTTTAAAATAATTTCCCTGATCTTTTCATATTTACAAGTATATGAGGACATAAGCGAACTATTTTTTTGAACATTAATGCAAACGTTTTCGTATTAAAAGATCATTGAAATACATATGTGAAAATAACCAATACGGGGGTGAAGTAAAAGAGATTTCTAGATTAATTTAAATTGTGTAATGTAGTACGGGTATAATAAATCGTTCGTACTATTTAAAGAAAGGGTGTATGTGGTGCAAATTACAAAAAGATTAATTAACAAAACAGTTTTATTACTTACTTTAATCGTTATGTTATCATCTGTTTTCTCCTTTCAGAATGTGAAGGCAGTTTCAAATTCGAAAACAACTGAAGTTATCATTCATTACAAAGAGCAGTCTGGAAATACAAAAGACTGGAACCTTTGGATATGGGGAGAAAATTCAAATGGAAAATCATATGAATTTACTGGTGAAGATGAATTTGGAAAGTACGCAAAGATTAATATAGATGGTGACTATAACCGTGTAGGATTTATCATTCGTACAAATGAGTGGGAAAAAGATGGTGGGGATCGTTGGATTGAAAATATAAAGGATGGTCGTGCTGAAGTATGGATTCTTTCGGGTGATGAAAAAGTATATAATTCTAAGCCGTCATCGGATCTATCAATTCAAAAAGCAACTATTGATAGTTTCCATGAAATTACTGTAACGACTAATGTCCCGTTTCATATTAAGGAAAAGAAAATTCAAATGGAAGGCATTAAAATTAAGAGTATTAGTCCTTATGATATAAACAGTGGAGATATTACGAATAAGGTTAAAATAATTACGGAAAAGAAAATTGATTTAAAACAAACATACAAAGTTAAAATAGAAAACTTAGCTGATACGAATACTGAAATCGGTAAAGTAATTCGTACTGAGGAGTTTGACCATTTATTTTATTATGGTGGCAACGATTTAGGTAATATATATACACCACAACATACAAAGTTCCGTGTATGGGCTCCTACTGCGAGTGAAGCGAAGTTAGTTACATATAAAAAATGGAACGATAAAATAGGTACTGAAATAAACATGCAACAAGGTGAAAAAGGAACTTGGAAAGCAGAACTTAGAGGGAACCAAAAAGGCCTCCTTTATACGTATAAGGTGAAAATTGGTGATAAGTGGACAGAAGCCGTTGATCCGTATGCACGTGCTGCTTCTGTAAATGGAGATAAAGGGGCAGTTGTTGATTTAGAAGAAACAAATCCGAAAAAATGGAACACTAACAAAAAGCCTAAATTAAAAAATCCGGAAGATGCTATTATTTATGAGTTACATGTACGCGATCTTTCCATTCAACCTGAAAGTGGTATTAAACAGAAAGGGAAGTATTTAGGTGTAACAGAAAAAGGAACAAAAGGGCCAGAAAGTGTAAAAACAGGACTTGATCATATAAAGGATCTTGGTGTTACACACGTTCAGCTTTTACCGATATTTGATTATGCTTCAGTAAATGAAGAGGATGTAAACGAACCACAATATAACTGGGGATATGACCCAAAAAACTTTAACGTTCCAGAGGGGTCCTATTCTACAAATCCATACGAGCCAACTGTTCGAATAACTGAATTAAAACAAATGATTCAAACACTACATGATAATAATCTTCGTGTTGTTATGGATGTAGTTTATAACCATATGTATAATGCTGCTGAATCTAATTTCCATAAGTTGGTTCCAGGTTATTATTATCGTTACAATGAAGATGGAACATTTGCAAATGGAACTGGAGTAGGAAATGATACGGCTTCAGAAAGAAAAATGATGAGGAAATTTATGATAGATTCCGTCACATATTGGGCAAAAGAATACAATTTAGATGGATTCCGTTTTGATTTAATGGGTATTCATGATTATGAAACGATGAATGAAATACGTAAAGCTGTTAATCAAATTGACCCTTCTATTATACTGCATGGAGAAGGTTGGGATTTAAATACACCCCTTGCAGCTGAGTTGAAAGCAAATCAAAAAAATGCGGAGAAAATGAAAGGAATTGCCCATTTTAACGATAATATACGTGATGGATTGAAAGGTAGTGTGTTTGAGGAGAAAGAAAATGGCTTTGTAAATGGAAAGGAAAACATGGAAGCCCGTATTAAAAAAGGGATTATGGCAGGCATTGACTATGATAGAAATACGTCGACTTATCAAGATCCAGAGCAGGTGCTAATTTATGTGGAAGCGCATGATAATCATACATTATGGGATAAACTTGAGTTGACTAATTCAGGTGACAGTGAAGAAGTGCGAAAACAAATGCATAAATTATCTTCTTCGATTTTATTAACATCACAAGGTATTCCATTCTTACATGCGGGACAAGAGTTTATGCGCACGAAATATGGTGATCATAACAGTTACAAATCTCCGGATTCAATTAACCAGATGGACTGGTTGCGCCGTGCTGCGTTTAATAATGAAGTAGATTATATGAAGGGCTTAATAGAATTACGCAAAAAGTACCCAGCTTTTCGAATGACATCAGCAGAGCAAATAAAAATACATGTATCATTTATTGATGCTCCGAAAAACACTGTAGCTTATACAATAGAGGGGAATAAAAATGAATACTTTACGGTGGCTCACAATGCAAATAAAGAAGCTGTTGAAATAACACTTCCATCGAAAGGGCCTTGGAAAGTACTAGTAGACGGGAAGCAGGCGGGAAGTAAACCACTTTATGTTGTCCATGACAATAAAATTAAAGTTCCTGCATTAAGTTCATTTGTTTTAAAAACAGAGAAACCGATTAAATAAATGACAAAAGCGGACGGAGGATTGTTTTCACTTCGCTTTTAAAGTTAAAATAATATAATTTCACATACTGTAATTATATTACAATTTAATAAAAAAAGAGAAGAAATTACCAAGGTTCTTCTCTTTTTTTATGTGTAATTATAGTTTCCGTAGTTATAGATATAGGAGTTTATGAATATAGCAAGAGGCAAGAAGATGAACCTATTTACAAAGTGACGAAAAAATGACAAAACTGTAAGAATGCCCGAATGCTTGTAAGGAAATTCGATGTTTTCCTTTTTCTTTTTTTATTAAAGTGAAAAAGAAGAAAGCAATGTCATAAGAAGTTTTTATTTCTAGATGAGTACAATAACCAAAACTATTCATGTAATGAAGGTATATGGCATTCAGTAAAACACCTTACTAAAAGGAGAGATTTGAAATGTCTTTTTCTCAATTCAATATTGATATTTTTCGAGCAATTAATGATTTAGGTAAACAATATTCATTCCTAAACCCAGCCATAGTATTTCTGGCAGAATATATGGTATATATGTTTGCTTTAATTATTTTAGCTTATTGGTTTACTAGGTCCAGAAAAAGTAAAATGATGGTTATTCAAGCGATGGTTGCTTTTGTAATTGCTGAGGTAATCGGGAAAATAGCAGGGAAATTCCATCTAAATTATCAACCGTTTGCAGTATTGCCTGATGTTAATAAACTTGTCGACCATGCTGTAGATAATTCATTTCCTAGTGACCATACGATTCTCTTTTTTTCAATTTGTTTTTCGTTTTGGCTTGTTCGTAAAAAAACTGGATGGCTATGGCTTATACTTGCACTTTGTGTAGCGATCTCTCGTATTTGGGTAGGGGTTCATTATCCTTTTGATGTTGCAGTAGGGGCTTTAATAGGATGTATTTCAGCGGTATTTTCGCATTGGTTAGTACCGAAATTATCTTTAATTAGGCAATTACTTACTCAATATGAAAGAGTAGAGAAACATGTTTTACCATCCAAAAACAAATCAAAAGGATTGTGAGTATAGACCTTTATCACCCTCATTACTATTCTCCACAAGTTGAATGTTAAATGCACTTATTTACATCCATGAAGATGAAAAGGAATAGGTAGTACGTCTAGGTAATAAAACAGTTTATTACCTACTATTTAGATAACAATGAAGGCCATATCGCAAAACATTTAGTTAGCACCGAAGTGTATTTTTATCGTTTTTGAGGTAACTTATTTTCTTCAGTTGATAGACATGTGGCGTGATCCCAATATATAAATTTGGAACGATGTTAATTTTCCATATAGGATACCGTCATATTGATATAAAGGCGTTATCCTTTCCTATGATTTCTCAGAAAGAATAACGCCTTTTTCTTTTTAGGGGAGATTTTGTCTTATTACCTTGATAGTGATGTGGTTCTCCCCCGTATAAAGGTTACAAAAATCTTTCGAATTGATCTAACTTGCACAATGCTTCCCGTTAATATAATACGCTGATTCTGTGAAAACCGTAAATACAACCTCAACTTCTGAAAGTCCAAAATCCATTACATATGTAGTAATGGCCTTGGCAAATCGATCACGAATTTCCTGTCCACGCTCGAACCATTTTACTTCAATAAGAGGAAACGCTTCTATTTCTTCTCCATTAAATACAAACGTAGAACTTGGTAGTTCCAACGTAAAATTATCCGTACCACACTCACAAATCTCTGCGAGCTCTTCTACTAATGGCTTGCTTATGTGTTTTAATTGTTCAGTAGTAATTCCACGAAACACAACATGCGGCATGTGAACCCCTCCGTTAGATAGCTTTTTATTTGTTCACATCATAGCACAATTTATTTTGCTGCACTAGAATCTATTGATACATTTCAATGACATTCTTCAGAATGGGGTCCCGTCCCGAAAAGGCGGATTGAATTTTGAAATGAGTCATAGGAGACATTCAAAAGCCTTATTCCACGTTATATTAGCCTTGTCTCAATAGGCTTTCCTCTATTGGAACGAACTAAAAAACATTGATACAAAAGACTTTTTATCTTTAACTTTGTAAAAGCGCAAAATCCTGACGCTATCCGATCACTATCAAGCTAAATTTTTTAGTACCTTCAGAACGAAATTTTGTGTTAACTTGTAACAAAAAGTGCATTTTTTTGTTTTGGGGTAATTCTGAATTCTTAAGTTGATGGATATGCGACGGTACCCTTATAAGGGCTAGTTTGTATCTTATGTGGTGAATTTTACAAATAGCGAAAAAGAGTCCTATATAAATGGGACTCTTTTTCTTCAAGTATTAACTTACTGGATATGCATTAGAACCTAGATAACGTTCTTTTATAATTTGTAGATGATGAAGCTCATGCCCAGCTATGATGTATGCTAATGCACGAACTGTAACTTCAGATTTGTTCGCATATCCTTTTTGTAACCAAGTGTCTTTATCTAAGCTTTTCAGTAAATGCAAGGTAGATTGGCGAACAACTATTAAATTCTCAAGAAGATCTTGCATAGATTGCTTATCAAAAGTAGCTTTGAGAACATACATATCATCGTTATAGCCTGGAAGTTCTGCTGTCTCGCCTCGAGCGATAGATAACAAGCGATACGCCATAACACGTTCTGTATCCGCAATATGGCCGATTACTTCTTTTATACTCCATTTAGTAGGAGCATATCGAAAAAGTCCCTCACTATCAGAAATCTCTTTTAATAAAAGATTCGTTTCCTCTATTTGTTGTGCTAAAATTTGTATGATATTTCCGTCTGATACTAAGTTAACATACGTTGCATAATAGGAGTTATATTCACTTGCCTTTGGTCTAATTTGCATACGAATCATCCTTTACATTTAATCTTTAAGTATAGCTTATCATAAAATAGTTTTTAATTAATCTGAAAGTTCTAAAATAAAATAAAAAACCCATCTACTACTTTAAGTCGAAATCGTGTACTTTCACATCATTTAACAAACAGAAAAAGGGTTTTTGATTTAACTCTTAGAATATTGTTCTATTACAAGTAATTGGATATTAATTACTTTTTTGATTACTTTTGATTATAACTAGGAAATATAGAAAGGTTGTGAAGTTATTTAATGGGTTATAAAGCTATGCTGTTTGATTTAGATGATACGTTACTTAATAGGGATAAGGCAGTAGATAATCTGTTTTTATTACTTTTGGAAAAGTTTTATGAGGATGTTAGTGATATAATCAAAAACAATATGCTACAGAAATTCAAAGAATTTGATAAAAGAGAATATGGCATGAGTGATAAAACGATAGTATTAGAATCATTGTTTGATGAATTCCCGCCGAAGTATAGATTGCCACGCAATTATATCCAAGATTTTTGGAATGAAAACTTCCCAAAATGTTTTTCAATAGACCAGAATACAATCCATTTCTTAAATCATATAAAGAAGCACTTTGAAGTTGGAATTATAACAAATGGCTCAACGCAGAGGCAAAAGACTAAAATAATTAACACAAATTTAAACAATTACTTTGATACGATCATTATTTCTGAAGAAGTGGGATTTAGTAAACCGGATAAACGTATATTTGAACTAGCATTAAATAAGCTAAATTTACAGCCGGAAAATACTTTATTTGTTGGGGATGACTTAGAAAAGGATATTGCTGGTCCTCAAAATGCAAATATAAAAGGTGTGTGGTTTAACCCTCAGAAAATCAAGAATACTACCAAAATACAACCATATGCCGAGATTAACACTTTGGGTAGCTTGTTAAGTTATGTTACGCCACAATATTTTTTTAACAAGTAAAATTAATTTCATTGACCGTATTAGTAATAAAAAATAGAAGCGATTTTAATAGCTGCAGCTAATTTAATCTATGATTCATACGAAGTTTTGTAAAACAATTTTACTTATACTGTGTAAATTATAAAGGGGTGAGACTATGGAAATAAAGAAAGTAGTAATCGATGGAATCAATATTGCGGTCATTAGAAATGATAAGGTATTAATATCCGATGTTCAATCTGCATTAGATACTATGGCAACTGTTCAATATGAGGTAGATGCGAAGTATATTATTATCCATAAATCTTTAATAAGTGAAGATTTCTTTGATCTAAAAACACGTCTTGCGGGCGATATTCTTCAAAAGTTTATAAACTACAAGGTGAAATTTGCTATTGTTGGAGATTTCTCTATGTATACTAGTAAAAGCTTAAAGGATTTTATTTATGAATGTAATAAAGGTAAAGATATTTTTTACTTAGCAACTGAACAACAAGCAATTGAAAAACTAAGTACATTAAAGTAATAATTATATCCTGCTAAATCCCCCGATTTCACTTAGTTCATGATTATATACGATATAGAAGAACTGACGTTTGTGGTAAACTAAGAACTGAATAAAGGGGGAGTTTTTTTTGAACAATTTTAATGATGCGATACAAAATTTAAACAATATAGTTTACAAACCTAACAATTTAATAATTACGAATCTAAAAGAAGAAAAGCAAAACACAGAATATGCAGGATATTTATTTCACTTAAATAACAAAACCATTCGTTTTAGAAAATCCAAAATTACTCCTAATAAAATTGGTCAATTTGTTTCTTTTTGGGAGAAAGATGACAATATGCAGAATCGAGCGTTTTCTTATGACGCTGCTCCTGACTTATTAGTTATCACTTGTATAGATGATAATAAACTAGGACAATTTATCTTCCCTAAAGAGATTCTTCTTAAGGAAAAAATCTTGAGAACACAAAATCAAAAAGGCAAGATGGCTATGAGGATTTATCCGATCTGGGATACCCCTGTTAGCAACCAAGCTAAAAAGAGCCAAATGTGGCAGCTTCAGTATTTTGTTGATTTAAGCGATCATAATAATTTACCTATAGACAAACTATTACATTTGTATTCGTAGCTTCTTATCTTAAGTAATCTTGTTGGTTAGACTTTTTGTACCGGTACAGTTAAACGAAATGTACATTGTTTCAGTACCCCATCAAAATTACAATCAGCATATACTAGTTTAACTTATACATTTTAAGGGGTGCTGACTATGACAAGTCTACAACATAAGCTTTTTACAAGATTGAATCTTGCAAAGCGTACTGAAGTGAAGTTTGAAGAATTAAATACAATTCTTTTTGCATTTGCACACACTATACCATTTGAGAATTTAGATGTTATAGCAAGTAACACGAATACAATTACTATGGAAAATTTACAGAATAAAATTTTAAGTACATCCCGCGGCGGACTTTGTTATGAATTAAATACTCTTTTGTACTACTTTTTAAAAGATTGTGGTTATGATGTACAACTCGCATTAGGTACCGTATATAAAAATGATATAAACGCATGGGCACTTGAGAATGGACATATAACGATTATTCTAAATTATGATAACGTACGATACGTAATTGATGTAGGTATTGCTTCATTAGTACCTCTAGTCCCTGTACCTTTTAATGGTGAGGCTGTTTCTTCTAAAAATGGTACGTATCGAGTGAGACGAAAAGATACGAGTAAAGGGAATTACGTTCTAGAAAGAAAAGATACGAACGGTGAGTGGAAAGTATGTCATGCTTTTTATAATCGTATCATTGATGAGGCAGTAGTGAATGATGTTCAAAAAAGAGTAGTAGAAGATGAGAAATCTATTTTCAATAAAGGACCCATTGCAGCCAAATTAACGGAATCTGGTCATGTCTCTTTAACCAATACTAGTTTCACTGAAATAGTTCATGGTGAAAAAACGAAACGTGAAATTACAGAAGAGCAATATAGAGAGCTTTTATATACTTTATTTGCTATTGAGTTATGATAACGCGAATAGCTAGCCGGTTCTGAATAAGAACCGGCTATTTTATTAATTTAATTTAAAACAACTATTAAAGTTTGATTTTCTTAATAGATATAATACACTAGAACAGTATGAAAAAGTATAAACAATGAATTTTGAATGTAAAGGAAGATCTTCATGTCAATTATCGATAAATTGAAACTTAATAAGTATACAAATATGGTTGTTATTAATGAACCAAGTGATTACGAAGTTTTTACAGGAAAAGAAACTGTATTTTCAAAAGAACACGATGCCATTTTTATTTTTGTAGAAACACTGGATGAAATGGTGAAACAAACGAATTATATTATTAGTAATAAAGAATTATTAATTGAAAAAGGATACATATTCTTCGCATATCCGAAAAAGGGTAATTCTCGCTACAGTACGTTTATTCACCGTGATGAGATGTTTCCAGCATTAAACGTTGGAGAAGATGGATATGTGGGAGAAAGCGATATTAAATTTGCGCGAATGGTAAGTATGGATGACATCTTTACTGTTGTAGGTTTAAAGCGTGAGAAGAAAAAAGCGACAAAAACGCCTGCAATGAGCCAATGTGTAGCTGATTATGCAGATCGAATTCAAGATGTTGAAGCTTTATTAGCTAATCACCCAAATGAACTTAAGTTTTATCAAAGTTTAACACCTGGATACAAAAAAGATTGGGCACGTAATCTGTTTTCTGTCAAACAAGAAAAAACACGTGAAAAACGTTTTGAAAAGATGATTGAGGTTCTATCACAAGGCTATAAAACAATTGATTTATTCCGCAAAAAGAAAAAATAAGATTAGGAAAGTCACAATGATGCAACAATTAATTGCGATGAGTACATTGAAAAAAGTATTTCTTCCATTATACTAAGGGATGTTCTTATATTTATATAATTAGTAAAAGAGAAAAGGTGTTTGAAATGAAATCGTATATTGTAGTTGGAGCGGGAATTTTAGGTGCGTCTACTGCTTATCATCTTGCTAAGGTTGGCGCGAACGTTACTATCGTGGATCGCCAACAAGTAGGTCAAGCAACAGATGCAGCAGCAGGTATTGTCTGTCCATGGCTTTCACAACGTCGTAATAAAGCATGGTATAAAATCGTTAAAGGCGGTGCACGTTACTATTCTTCGTTAATTCAGCAATTAGAAGAAGACGGTGAAACGGATACAGGTTATAACCGTGTAGGTGCAATTAGTTTACATACTGATGAGAAAAAACTAAATCAAATGGAAGAGCGAGCTTATAAGCGCCGTGAAGATGCACCAGAGATTGGTGAAATTACTCGTTTATCAGCTGAAGAAACGAAAAAATTATTCCCAGCATTATCAGAAGAATATAGTTCTGTTCATATTAGTGGTGCTGCACGAGTAAATGGAAGGTTATTACGTAATGCATTAATAAGTGCTGCGAAAAAACATGGTGCAACTTTTATAAAAGGCAATGCAGTATTAGTCCGTGAAGGTAGTCAAATTACGGGAGTTAAAGTAAACGATGAAACAATTTTAGCAGAGAAGGTTATTGTAACGGCAGGTGCATGGGCGAACGAAATCTTAAACCCTTTAGGAATTAATTTCTTAGTTACGTTCCAAAAAGGACAAATTGTTCACTTGAAAATGGAAAATACAGCAACAGAAAATATGCCAGTTGTTATGCCGCCAAATGATCAATACATTTTAACATTTGACAATGGCCATGTCGTAATTGGTGCAACACATGAGAATGATACTGGTTTCGATCACCGTGTAACGGCTGGTGGTTTACATGAAGTATTCCATAAAGCATTAACAGTTGCACCTGGCTTAGAAGATGCTACTATGCTTGAGACGAGAGTTGGATTTAGACCGTTTACTCCAGGATTCTTACCTGTTATCGGACCACTTCCTAACTTCGACGGTATTCTCGTTGCGAACGGATTAGGAGCTTCAGGTTTAACTGCTGGTCCATATTTAGGATCAGAACTTGCTAAGTTAGCGCTGGGACAACCAATTGATTTAGATTTAAATGATTATGACGTTGCTGGCGCAATTGAATAACATCGGGTATGAAAAAATACACTAAGCAAATTCGATAGGAAATAAGTAGTTTTTTCTCTGTTAAGAGTAAGACTGTTTACGAAAAATAAAATTCTTTAAAAATAAAGAGCCGACACCATAAACTTGCATTATTAATGTAGAATTATGATGTCGGCTCTTTATTTCTATTTATTTAAAGCTTTTTTGGAGAGGAGGTTAAGCAATGAGAGCGCCATATCAAGTATTAATATTTCCTTATATAAAAATTGACAACTCTATTCAATATGCGATTTTCAACCGAAGTGATTATGGTTATTGGCAAGGAATAGCTGGTGGTGGAGAAGACGGTGAGATTCCTATTGAATCAGCAAAACGTGAAGCGTTTGAAGAGGCTGGTATTACAAGAGAATGTTCATATATACAATTAGATTCTGTGTCTTCACTACCAGTAGAGGATGTAGTTGGAGAATTCCTTTGGGGAGATGACGTTTATGTAATAAAAGAATTTTCGTTTGGAGTTAAAGTACCTACAAAAAACATCTCATTATCTAAAGAACACTTACATTATAAATGGTTATGCTTTGAGGAAGCCGTAACGTATTTGAAGTGGGATAGCAACAAAACAGCATTGTGGGAATTAAACAAAAGACTATTAAAATAGTAAAAGTATTAGCAAAGACGTTAGTGGAACAAGAATTGAACAATTAAAAAACTTACTATTCTTCATATGTAGCAAGTTTTTTTCTATACAGTTACCCCTGGAAAAATAAAAATAGTTAGAAATATTTTTTTATTGTATGGTTTTTGGCTCTGAATAGCGGAATACATATTAAGTATTCAACAGTTCAAATAAAACGAGTCATCTTTTTATTTGAAGAAGAAAGATGACCAGTTTTATGCTAAAATTCGCTTAGTGTATATTTTCGTTAAAATGTGGGCAGGCCCACTTTTAGCAAAACCGGAGTGGAAATGATGAGTATAAATAGTTTTGTGGGATTGATAAAGGACGAATTATTAAAAGAGGTAATCATAAGAAGTGAGGATGAATTCGAGCCTGTAGTAGTTAAAGATATTCCTAGACTTTGGAAGTGTTTAGGGAAAGGTAATTATGCCGCAGTATTCATGCACAGAGAATTCAAAGATTGGGTAGTAAAAGTTTACGCGCGCGAAGGAGAAGGAATTGAAAAAGAGTCAGAAGTATACCGAAGAATCGGAAATCATCCTTCTTATTCAAAGCTTATTTATAAAGGAGAAAATTTCATAGTATTGAAACGTTTAAAAGAAATTACCTTATACGATGCGATCCATAAGGGGATTAAAATTCCTAAGCAGGTGATTCTTGATATAAATAAAGCTTTAGAGTATGCAAGGAAACAAGGATTAACTCCTTGTGATGTTCACGGAAAAAATGTGATGATGGAAAAAGGAAGAGGTTATGTAGTCGATGTATCTGATTTCTTAAAAGCAAAAGAAGATAGTAAATGGAGAGACTTAGAAAAGGCATATTTTACATTTTATTTGCCTTTCATTTATAAACTACCTTTCCCTGTTAAAATACCGTATTTTATGTTAAACATTGTTAGACGTTCGTATAGAAAATATAAGAAACTTAAAAAGAAATTCGAATTGTAATACTTATAAGTGGACCACTAGTAAACAAAAGGACCGTACATTTTAGATATGTCTAATATGTACGGTCCTAATCTTTTTTATGTATACATATTTTTGCTAGTTATATCACTATCAATTCCAAAACGAGATATTTTGAATAAATGAAACTGTTAAAATAAATGTTGATGCGCAACCAGCAGTTAATAACATTATTATTTTTCGTCCATTCTGTTCTTTTGAAGGTTTTATCAGTTCTGTAATCAACACAATCCAAATTATTATAGATACTATCGAGATAATATTTATGGACATATGTAACACCTTCCTTTTTGTTTTCACATAAACATTTCTTATTTTGTAAAATGAAAGCAATTTAACTAGAAAATATGTACAGTATTACAAATCAGGTTTCTCCTGTTAAACCACCTTTTTTAAATAGAAATACGACTGATAAAACGATAATAACTGCCTTTAAACTGCCCCAATATGGATAAATAACATGATCTGTTAGATGAGCATGTTGAAAAATGTTCTCTAATCCATAAATTCCAATAATGACTGCTAAAAGAAAAGCGGCTTTTCCAATAGCTGTATTACAATAGAGGGTAAATAAATATAGTGCAACTATAAGTGGTAAGATGATTTGTAGCAATAGTGTCATAAGGTAGCCCTCTAATTTATCTATAATTATATTATATACAAAATTGTAATAAAAAGGAATGCGACTTATTTGATACTAATAAGATTACTCTAAACATATTCTTCTATTAAAAAGAATATAAAGGGGTGTAAAGTTAATTGACAAAAGTTAAAGTTCGTTTACGACCCATTGTTCATAACATAAATTTACCCACTGTAATAAAAACAGCAATTCTTCCAGGTGAATCGGCTGAAAAGCTATTTATCGCAACGCAATTAGGAGAGGTTTTTCACATAGGAGATGGCGTCATAAAAACATTTTTAAATATTCGTCAACGAATTATAAATTTAGGTACATCTGAAGAAGGCGTTTCTAGTAGTGGTTATGATGAACGAGGATTGCTTGGACTAGCATTTCATCCACAATTTTATCAAAACGGTTTATTTTATCTTCATTATTCTGTCGCTGGAACCCAAGGGCCAGGTGCACTTTCTGAACAATTTAAACCGAATCCTTGTGACCCAAAAACGTTAAACTTAAAGTGGACAAATAGAGATACGCAATATGATCATATCGATACAATCGAAGAATGGATTTTACAATCAAACGGTCAACCTCAAAAACGTAGAACATTACTTAATATAAAACGCCCATTTTTTAATCATAATGGAGTAAATACTTTAAACTTTTCTCCAGAGACGGGGAAACTTGTTTTTACAAATGGAGATGGTGGCTCGGGTTATGATCCGTTCAATTTAAGCCAAGATGATTTAGAAATAGCAGGTAAAATTATTGAAATCGATGTAAGTAAAAATACATTCATAAATAATCCTCCAGTCGTTACACGCTTTAATGAACTTCCTCTATCTATACAAGAAACACTTACAGTAATTGCGAAAGGTATTCGTAATATAACCGGTATTTCATTCCAAAGGTTTTATAATCAGTATATTAAATATGTAGGTAATGTCGGACAGGATATTGTAGAGTCTATTTTTTCATTTGTTCAATATAAACCAATACCGGTTACCGAACTTGTTCAAATACATGTAATGAGACTCACTTCAAATCAAGATGGGTTTATTAATTTTGGTTGGAGAGGATGGGAAGGAGAATTACCTACTTCCTTTATAAGGCACTGTCCAGAGAATCCTACTTTAGACGAAAGAACAATGACTTATTATAATGAAACAATAGAAACATCAGTGAAGCGAATTCAGCCACTCATTAGTTATTTTCATAAAGACCCGAGACCAGATAAGTTTGGCGGGACTTCTCTAACAGGAGTTCAGTCATATATGGGAACTGCAATCCCGAATTTACATGGTAGTGTGGTATTTACCGACCTTGCTAGAAAAGAAGAATCTCCGCCGCCAGTTAAAGGTGTATTAGCATATACTAGAGCAGGTACAGATGGTAAACATACTGATTTTCATGTTATTGAAACTGATTATGATTTTGGTACGCAAGCAGCTTATTATATGAGTTTAGGAACAAATTTGGATCAAACTAGGTTATATTTAGGAGTTTACGGTTCTATGAAAGTAACTGATTTTAACAAAGGTACCATTTTTGAAATTATTCCTTAATACGATATACACTCCCAGTTTAATAATACAAGGAATTCATTTTATTTTAAAACGTACAATTTCTCCCCCTAAAAGTCTTTATTGTATAGTAACTCATTACAAGTAGAAAGCAGCTCATAAACCACTAGTGTATGAATAAGATAGAAAGTGATGAATGAGATATCTTTAGGGGGTATTTTGATGAATCGATTTGTACGTTATTGGTGTCAACTTATGATAGAGAATAATGGGGACTTTGTTCATAAAAGAAAATTATCCCTAGCAAATAAAGTAGTCATTACAGCTTTAATGAGTGCTTTGGCCACCATGTTTCAAGCAGCAGGTAACTTAATTCCTGGTATAGGGTTATTTATTAGCCCTTTTGCGACGTTACCAATTTTTTTGGCGATTTGCTACTCTATTCGTGAGGGAGTACTTTCTTATCTCCTTACTATCCTCCTATTATTTATTATTGAGCCAAGTGAACTAATTGTTTTTCCCTTTACTACAGGCTTATTAGGTATAGCCTTAGGGCTTTCCTTTATACAATTCAAGAGGAGAATTTGGGTAATTTCCTTTTCTGCGATTTGTCTACTTATAGGAATTACGATTGTTCTAGATATTTTTCGCTTTCCCGTGCTTGGTCCTACTATTCATACAACTATGGATATAAAAATTATTTTATCAATATTTATACTGAGCTTTCTATACTGCTGGATCTATGCAGGGCTTTGTAGAATATTGTTGAATAGGTTATATAAAGTATTGTTTTAACAATTGCATAGAATGGAGATTTAAAACATGTATAACGTTGAAATTAGGAGACCGAATTCGGATGATTTAGAGGAACTTCACTCATTTTTTCGTATAGTTATTACGAATACCTTTAAAGACGAAGGTTTATCACAATTATCGGATGACATAGAAAATGAAATTAACACGAAAAAGCAATATTTAAAAAATGATTTTGATAGTAATGGAGAAAAACGTTACTTTTTATTAGCAATTGATACAAATAACGATAAAATTATTGGAACAATTGAAGTTGGTCCAGCAAGTACATTGATTAATAGTTGTACAGGCGGTGTACTTAAGGATTTGTATGAAATAGGAACTGTTTTTATACTGCCGGAGTATCAAAAAAAGGGTATCGGGAGTTTACTACTAAATGCAATATTTCTTACGTTACTTAGCAAAGGTATAACAGAGTACTGTTTAGATAGTGGATACAAAAAAGCGCAAAGTATATGGACGAAGAAGTTTGGAGAGCCTAGTTATGTACTGAAGGATTATTGGGGAGAATCAAGTGATCATATGATTTGGAAGAAGAGTTTACATGATGCCCCTATAATATTTAAATTATAAAATGAAAAATGCCTCTGAACGTAGCTTTTCTTACATATGTATGCTATTATTTACCTTTATAATAAAAGAGGACGTGAATGAACTTGATTAAAATTAGTATCCCTGAAGTTGATGTTACAATTACTGAACGTAAACAAGTTATTAGAGGAGACGAGCCAAGAATTACGCCAATCAATGGTTTTATCGATTTCCACTTGTTCCCACGAGATAAAGGCGGCATTTTTATGTTTTACAATATTAATGACGAACTTCTTTTCGTAGGTAAAGCTCGTAAAATTAGACAACGTATTAAGAAGCATTTCGAAGACAATGTTTCACCAATTAAAAATCACCGTGATGAAGTATACCGCATTGATGCATGTATCGTAGAAGATCCAACAGAAAGAGAAATTTACGAAACATATATCATTAATGAATACAAAGCAAAATATAACGTTGATAAAGTATTCTATAAATAAGCAATAAAAAAACAATCCTAGCATATATACTGGGATTGTTTTTTATTTAGATTTAGTCCTCATATTTTTCTCCTTTTTTTAAATGATTAGCAGCAATAAAACAAACTACACCTATACATATAAGTACAATTCCAATTGTTTTATGTTTTCCAAAAAAGAAAGGAATATCAGAAATAACATTTGTCATACATAACCCTACAAACACGAGGATAGGTCCTACCCACAGTAATACATTGCCGAATTTTGAATGTTTCCGCATAGTAAGCCTCCTTACCTCTTTTTACATATATATCCATGAATTAAAAGTAAATTCATAGAGAAATATAGTTTTTTTCATATCGAAAATTTAACCTTCATATATTGGTACAAGCAAACAAGAAAGGGGACCATCATGAATTGGTTAGAAGCTTTTATATTAGGGATCATACAAGGTTTAACAGAGTTTTTACCGATAAGTAGTACAGGTCATCTTTATTTAGGAAGGCATTTGTTTCAATTAGATAAAGCAGGATTGTTTTTAGATACGATGCTTCACATTGGGACTTTACTTGCGGTGTTTATTTATTACAAAAAAGAATTTATATATTTAATCAAAAATCCGTTTTCAAAACTAATGCTACTACTTATTGTCGGGACGATACCCACAGTTGTAATCGGATTGTTATTTAAAGACTTTTTTGAGGATATTTCAAAAACAGGTATTACGATTGGTTGGGAGTTTTTAGTGACAGGATTCTTTCTCTACATGGCGGATAAACAAAAGGATGGTCGTAAAAAAATGGTCAACATTACATATAAAGATGCATTTATCATTGGTTCATTTCAAGCGGCTGCTATTTTTCCGGCAATTTCTCGTTCTGGAATGACAATCGTCGCTGCATTATGGAGAAAGTTAGACCGCGAAACTGCTGCTTACTTTTCTTTTTTATTATCAACACCAGCCATTGTCGGAGCTATTATTTTGCAATTTGCAGATGTTTTTCAAGGGAAAGCAGAATCTATTTCTAGTACATCTTTAATTATCGGAACGTTATCAGCAGCGTTTTTTGGATACATAGCCGTTTCATGGATGATTCAATATTTAAAACGTCACTCCTTAAAAGTATTCGCGTATTACGTATGGGGATTAGGTATTTTAATTTTAACGTTGCAATTTACTGATGTATTTTAAATATAATGATAAAGAAGTTAATTCGTTTAAGATCCTGTTTCATTCATACAAGGCAGGATCTCTTTTTATTAAGGGGGAAAACATGTTTAATAAGGCTATCGTTATTGGTGGAAGTATGGCAGGAAAGTTCGCAGCAAAAGCATTATCAACTTCTTTTAAAGAAGTAATCATTATAGAAGCTGGTGAAAGATGGGATGGAAAGTCTTCGAGAAAAAGAGTTCCACAAAGTAATCATCCTCATGTGTTATTAAAAGGTGGAGAAAAGGCAATTGAAGAATTGTTTCCTAATATTACGAATGAATTAATAAAAGCAGGTAGTATCGTAAATAACTTTACCCGTGATTTAAAATGGCATCAATTTGGTTTATGGAAACAACCATTCACAGGAGAAGTACATATGATTCAACAAAGTAGATTTTTGCTTGAATGGCATATTCAAAAACGAATAGATCAGGTTTCTAATATTACTATTAAATATGAGACAGTGATTGAAGGGTTATTAATAGATGGAAAACGTAATAAAGTATGTGGAGTAAAAGCGAAATGTTTAGAGACTGGTACACAAGAAGAAATTCAAGCAGATATAGTTGTTGATGCAAGTGGATTCGGTTCAAAAAGTATAGCATGGTTACGCGAATGTAATATCGAAGTGCAGGAAGAGAAAGTACGTATTGATTTATTTTACGCAACGAGAATGTTTAAACTTAAAGAAAATGAGGAATTAGACTGTTGTAATATGCTAATGTCTCCAAGTTTTCCTGACAATCCGCATGGTGTTCTTATTCAAACGATTGAGAATCATCGTTATTTTGTTACTTTCAGCGGGTATGCAAATGAGAAAGCACCACAAACAGATGATGAGTTTTATGATTTTGCTGAAAATCTATCAATCTCCAATGTTACAGGTTTCCTAAATAAAGCGGAGGCAATTTCAGATATCAAAACGTACAAAATTCCGTATCAAGTACGTCGGCGATTTGATTTAGTGAATAATCTACCCGAAAGATTGTTAGTAGTTGGAGATGCACACTGTCGTTTTGATCCTGTTTTCGGTCAAGGTGTTTCCGTTGCTGCTATGGAAGCTCGCCAGTTGCAATTACTTCTGCAAGGTAGAAAACAACTTGATAAAACATTTACACAACAATTTTATAAAAAGGCAGCTACTATAATAGAAACCCCTTGGGATATGACAACAACGGAAATATCGCGTCATCCTCAGTTAAAAAGAGAATTAACGATAAAGCAAAAAGTCCAGCTATGGTATACGAAACAAATATATCAACTATCTGCAAGTGACTCTGACATTTATATTCGATTAGTAAGAGTGATGAATTTAATTCGTAGTCCATTGCACCTATTTCATCCGAAAGTACTACTTGCTGTGTTACTAAAACAAAAGAAATAGCAGGAAAGTAGTTGATTAAAAACGAATATATAGCAGTTAGTAGATATAGGAGGGTTAATCGAGATGAAAATATACATAGAACAATTAAAGAAACACGATGCTAAGGATTTATTTACGTTTGAACTTACGAATAAGTCTTTTTTTGAAACAATGGTACCTAATCGTGGCTCGCAATATTTTGATTTTGAATATTTCCAAAAACTACTAGATAATTTATTAATAGAACAGGCGGATGGAGAATCTTATTTTTATTTAATTCGTAACGAAGAAAATGAAATTGTAGGGAGAATAAATTTAGTAGATATAGATTCGGAGACTCGAATCAGTTCGTTAGGTTATCGGGTCGGAGAAAAATTTACTAAAAAAGGAGTTGCAACTGCAGCCGTAAAATTAATTTTAGACGTAGCAAAAAATAATGAAATTAATGAGGTTCATGCTAAAACAACTTCTAATAATCTTGCATCACAAATTGTACTAGAAAAAAGCGGATTTTCTTCTTATCAAAACGAAGCAGATACAACATCCGTACAATTAAATGGGGAACAGGTGAATTTTGTACATTATATTTGGAGAAATACTTCGCGCTTATAAGAAGGAGGACTTATTCATGAATGATTTACGTTATCCAATTGGGCAATTTACATACAAACGCCCTATAACGGAAGAAATGATAGATACATGGATTCAAGAAATTGAAGATTTACCTAATGAACTAACGAAGGCTATCAAAGATTTAGATCAGAAGCAGTTAGACACACCGTACCGCGTTGGTGGATGGACAGTTCGTCAAGTAGTCCATCACGTCGTTGACAGCCACATGAATAGCTACATACGCTTTAAATTAGCGCTAACAGAAAAGAATCCAACGATTAAACCATATAAAGAAGAGAAGTGGGCAGAATTACCTGATTCTAAATTACCAGTAGATGTTTCACTAGTAATGTTAGAGTCATTACATAAAAGATGGGTTAACCTTTTATATTCCTTAGAACTTGAAGATTTAGAAAAGACATTTAACCATCCAGAGACTGGTGAAACAAAACTTGCTGCTGCAATAGGACTATACGCATGGCACGGACGTCATCATACAGCTCATATAACTTCATTAAGAAAACGACTAAATTGGTAACATGAAAATTATATTAGAGAAGGCAACAGAAAGTGATGCAGCAGTTTTATTTCAAATGCAAATAGACTCATTTCACCCTTTATTAAATAAATATAAAGACTATGAAACAAATCCAGCAAATGAATCTATTGAAAAAACGATTTTGAGGATAAATAATCCCAGCAGTAACTATTATAAAATGATAATAGATTCTAACCTTGTTGGAGCGATATGTATTTCAAAAAAAGAAATACCATATAAATTTTGGATTAGTCCAATGTTCATTCATCCAAACTATCAAGGGAAAGGAATTGCTCAGCAGGTACTTATTTTAATTGAAGAGATGTTTCCAGAAGCACGAAGCTTTGAACTTGCTACGATTTTAGAAGAAGAAAGAAATTGTTTTCTATACGAAAAGATGGGGTATAAAAGAACAGAAGTAATAAAGAAATTAAATGATAAAACTACACTTATTTATTACAAAAAAGAAAGGTAAAGCATTTAAAATACGCTTTACCTTTTTCTGTTATTTTAGATTAAATATACAAAATTGATGAATATTCTTCCAAAATAATCGGGTTAGTAATTTCAGAAATGAATAAACATACGGAAAGACGTTATTTTGTCGTATATGTTACTAACGCTTTTTGAATGCTTAAAACACTATCGTCACCTTTAAATTCTTTCGTAATTGGGGCGCTCAAACTAGATACCCAAATTTTAAGTTCAGCATCCAAATCAAAATGCCCAGCTGTTTCAATGCTGAATTGTGTAATGCTTTTATAAGGGATAGAATGGTATTCTGTTTTTTTACCTGATATCCCTTGTTTATCTACTAAAATAAGACGACGATTTGTAAATACGATTAAATCACGAATTAATTTATAAGCATGCTCAACTTTCTCATCGTTTAACATAATCTTTTCTAAATCACGTTCAACACTTTCTGTACTCGCATTTGATGCATTTCCTAAAATACCGCTAAATAAACCCATAGGAAATTCCTCCTCCATTATTTGTGGACTGTGTTACTTATATTGTACCATGCAACTCGATGTGAAGTTATGATATTACATTAGTAGTTTCTGGCTATTGTTGTAACCTTTTATATAATCTCATCTTAATATCTTATGCTAATATGAAAGTAAGAAAAAAGAAGCAGAGGGATATAGCATGAAAAATATCGGTTTAGTATTAGAAGGCGGAGGAATGAAAGGTTTATATACGGCAGGCGTACTCGAATATTTTATGGAAAAGAACTTATTCTTTCCTTATGTAGTTGGCGTATCCGCTGGAGCTTGTATGGGAGCAACTTATTTGTCACGTCAAAAAGGGAGAAATAAAAAAGTAAATACAGAGTTAGTTGCAGATCACCGTTATATATCTTATCGAAATTTGATTCGAAAACGTGAATTATTCGGAATGGACTTTTTATTTGATGAAGTACCTAATAAAATTGTCCCATTTGATTTTCAAACTTTCTTAAACTCAAATGAACAGTTTGTTATAGGAACGACTGATTGCGAATCAGGACAAGCTATTTATTATAATAAAGCAGAACACGGAAATGATATTTTAAAAATCATTCGTGCATCTAGCTCAGTGCCGTTTATAGCGCCTGCTGTAGAATATGATAATCGAAAATTACTAGATGGAGGAATTATAGATCCTATACCAGTTTTAAAAGCTCAAACTGATGGTTATGAAAAGAACGTTGTAATTATGACAAAGCCAGAAGGATATGAGAAGCAGCGTAATAAGTTTTCTGGCCTAGCTAAAATTTTATATAGGAAATATCCGAATATCGCACAATCTTTAGTAGAACATTATCGTTTTTATAATGAGACGATATCTTATATGCATCAAATAAAACAAAAAGACAACTTTTATATTATTCAGCCTAGCGTACAGCTTCCAATAAGCGGAATAGAAAGAAGTAAAGAAAAGCTCGTTAATTTATATAATCTTGGTTATACAGATGCTCAATATCATTATGAAAACTTATTAAATTGGATAGAGAACTAAAGGGGTGGAAAGTTGAAGTTAGGAAAACAAATTATTTTTAAGGAATTGCAGAAAATGCATAGTCCACTGTATAAACCGTTTCCGAATTGTGACATTCGAAAAATACGAAAAGATTTTAATACTATGTTTACAGAAGATGATTGTATAAGCGCTGATTTAAATTATTATTGGATGCATACAGCAGGTACTTTAAGTTACGTGCTTAATAATAATGAACAGGAGATTGTGTTTAATCAAATAAAGTGGCTAAGGAAATCTTTTTTTGGATGGTTTCCACAATATCGTTTTCTAGAAACAGAAATTGTTAAGTATCCCATTTTGTATAGAGGTTTCATGAATTATGAAAAGACCCGAAAGCTATTACTTTATTATCTTACTGAATAAAAATTAAAACGTACAAGTGATGCTGCTTGTACGTTTTTTGTTCATAAAATATACAATATTTACAACTTATCCATGTAGGTATTTTAACGAGAAAAAAGAAGTACATATAGAGAATGTGTGAGGGAGGAGATAGAAGTTTGTTAGTTGTTTCCCTTTAAATTCATGTCCAACTCAAATATTTCGAGTAAAATTCGCTTCTAAATGGTATTATCAAATATCAAGAAAACTAATTTAGAAACGAAGAAGGGACAGATTTAATATGGAAAACGTATCAAATGTAGATAAAGTAGAATCAATTAAATCTTTACAGTCAACAATCCGTAAACTAGAAAATGCCTTATCACAGATGACTCAAAAAGGCTCAAACACTACTTTAGTGAAAAAAAGACTCAAAGCAGCTAGTATCGGCTTAGCTATGTTAGAAAGTATTTGGAATCAAGAAACCCATCATTACACGCAAGAGGATTTAGCAGACGCTCGAAATGTTCTAATTGGTTTGCTTCCATCAATTGAAAAGATTTATGTTAAGTCAAAGCTTGGGAGTCCTCAAAGAACACTTTTAGAAAGAAGAATAAAATCATTAGAACTGTCTATTCAGGCAATTGATTATTTTTCTAATAAATAACTTCGCTAAACAAATAACTTACGACTACTTTTATATAGGGATTCTAATGAAAAAAACTACATATAGAATACTACAAAGGAGAAAGAGAGGTGACTACAATAATCAGTCCTAAGTTAGAGAAGCTTAAAAATCAATTAAAGAATGGAAATGAAAAAGCTCTTTATACTTTTTTGCATGAAATAAAGTCAAATCACACGCCACTAATAGAACAATGCCCTGCAGATAATCAGTATAAGCTTATAACGTATATATGGTTAGGGGATCAAAACACTGAAAACGTTTATGTATTCGGTAGTTTTCCTGGTTGGGATCTGTCTGTAAATCAATTACAACGATTGTTACAGACAGATATTTGGTATGTTACGTTTAGGACGAATAAGAGTTTTATTTCAACTTATTATTTTACAGTAAATGATTTTTTTGAAAACGATTGGATAAAGCGTAGTGAACAGTACCAACTAGATCAATTCAATGAAAATATATTTGGAGAAGGTGCCAATAAAGCGTCTATGTTAAAAATAGGTATGGAAGTGCAGTATAGCAGTCGTTTTCCTTCAAATGATTATCCATCCGGAAAGATTGAAACATATTCTTTTTATAGTTCGATTTTAAATAACACACGCAAAATTTATATTTATACGCCTCATGATTATTCTCGCACTTCACATCTTCAAGAACTTCTCATTGTATTTGATGGGAATTCATTCATTAATGACCTTTCAATCACAAAAACACTTAATTATTTAATTTACGAAAAAGAAATCCTATCTTGTATCGCTGTTGCTATAGATCCAGTTAATCGGCTAGAAGAGCTAACTTATAATGATAAAATGAATGCATTTTTAACAGAGGAATTACTTCCGTGGATTCAGGCGAAGTATCGTGTGCATCAAGAAGTAAAACATATAACAATTGCCGGTTTCAGTCTTGGTGGCCTAGCAGCTTGTTATGCAGCGCTTCAAAATCCACACATTTTCGGGAACGTGTTGTCTATGTCTGGATCTGTACATTGGAAAAAGAATGGATATGAAAATCAAATTCCTTGGATTGAAAATCAAATTTCATCTATAGATTCAAATGCGACACAGCCTCAATTTTATTTAGCAGCAGGCGAACTTGAAAACAAACCTCTTTTAACGGCTAATAGACGCCTATATAAAGCTTTAAAAGAAAAAGAATACCAAATTACTTGTGAAGAGTTTCAAGGCGGCCATGGCAGTATTTGGTGGCGAGAAAAGTTATTTGATGGGTTGAAAGCATTGAAACGTACAAAAACGCTACTATAAAATATAAAGAGGAGAGATTCTATGAATCAAGAAGAACTAGATAAAAAACTAAAAAAGCAAGAGATTTTAGTAAAAGATGAGAAAGTTTGGTCCTATACGTATGAGGATCATATTAGTTCTATCGTGAAGGAAGCAGAAAAGAAAGGGTCTTTTGATAATATGCCTGGTAAAGGCAAGCCTCTTAATTTAGATAACGACCTTTCGTACAATCCTGAAAAGCAACTTTATAGAACGTTAAAGAATAATCATGTTTTACCTAGGTGGATTGAGCTTTCAAAGGAAATTGATAATTTAAAAGAAAAGTTAAAAGAAAATACAAATACTGCAGAAGCAGCGGATTTAATTCGAACTATTAATAAAAAGGTATTAGAACATAATCTACTTTGTCCACCAAGTGCGCAAAAAACGAGGGTGAAAACGGACTTTTAACAATTTTTAATAAAGCTATCTCTTGCTATATAATTAAGTAAGGCATTTTCAATTCATTATGAAAGGGAGGCAAATGTAATGAAGAATACGTATGAACTTCAAATTCCGAAAGAACTAGAGCAGTATCGTACTATTTTAGAAGAAAGTGTGAAACCGTATATTAAAGTGTCTGGAACATTAGCAGAGACAACGCTTTTTGAGAGTAAGTTTGGTGGTTATCCGTATGTACCTATAGATCAAGAGCATCCTAAAGATTCAAATGGACAACCTATGATGTTACTTGCACAGCTAAACTTTGAAGAAATGCCACATGTTGAATATATGCCTCAAGAGGGAATGTTACAGTTTTTTGTAAGTGCTGATGATGAACTTTACGGAGCAGATTTTGACCATCCAACAACCCAAAAAGACTTTCGGATTATTTATCATTCTACAATTACAGAAGATTTGAATAAGGTTATTACTGATTTTAGTTATTTAAATACTTTAGAATTAGAGGACTTTATCATACCTGAAGCAGCTAAACTACGGTTTGAATTAAGTTATCAACCCATAACATCAAGTGATTATCGATTTGAAAAGATGTTTAGTGAGGAAATTGATTGGGAAGAAATTGTTGATGAAGAAAATAATACAGAATTAGGAGAACTGTATGACGATATATATGTTTGTCAAGGGCATAAAATAGGCGGTTATCCATTTTTCACACAGACAGATCCAAGAGAATGGGAAGAAAAATACCAGCAACATGACATGTTATTGCTGCAAATCGATACAGATGATTCATTAAATATTATGTGGGGAGATTCTGGTGTTGCTAATTTCTTTATTAAAAAAGAAGATTTGTTAAATCTAGATTTTTCCAATGTTATTTACAACTGGGATTGCTACTAAAAAGATATAAATGAAATACTAGCAAGCTAAAAAATCTTCCTGAAGGTGAGGGAGATTTTTTTATGTTAAAAATAAACGTTATGTTAACTAGAGTGTAAAATAATAGGAATAATAAAAGTCAAGCGTAAATAACAGAAATAACAAGAAATAATGTAAAGTTGTAAAACGTGTGTAAATAGCAATAAATTTATAAACCAAAACATAAAATAAAATTATTAATTTATATTTTGTAAAAAAGATTTTTCCGCATAAAAATTATTACTGATCAAAAATGTTTTTGATTCTTTAAATCTTAATTAATAATCGATTAAGATTTGCTGTGATAAATTTATAACTATAACACGATAAAAAACTGTATAAATGCGTTTAAATACGATTTTATGTAAATCTCACTAAAAATCTCCGTTTCGTCTCATTAAGTATAGTTTACTTGGTTTTTGATACCTGTTATTGCTTTGTTTTTATAACTGCCTATAATATATATTATGTTAACTGGATAAAAGTAATAAACTTATTATATGTTAGTGTATATTGTTACGCTTCCCTTTTCATCGGATTCATTCTGTGTAATCGATTGTGTGCTTATTTGTTGTTGTTTTATGAGTTGTTGATGATAATGTCTCCAGATATAAATTATATTTAAGACAATAAAAAATGCAATTCGTTTTTAAATGAACACATTAAACGAATTGCATGGATATGATTCATAATAAGTTTTTAAAATTAGTTTGCTACAGCAATTGCTTCGATTTCAATTAATAAGTTATCGTTAATTAACTTTCTAACTTCGACAGCTGAACTTGCTGGTGGATTATTAGTGTCAATGTATTGATCTCGAATATCTCTAACAACGGCCATTTGAGAAATGTCTGTTAAGAAAAATGTTAATTTTACTACATCATTGAAATTTAAGTCTGACGCTTCTAATGCGATTTTAATATTTTCAAATACTTGTCGTGTTTGTGTAGCTAAATCATTAATTCCAACAATTTGACCGTCTATATTAATTGCTACTTGTCCAGATATGTAAATCGTTCGTTTAGCGTTACTAACTTCCAATACATGTGAGTATCCAAAAGTTGGTGGCATCGTTTCTGGATTGATAAATTTCTTTCGCATGGCTCTTCTCCTCTTTAAATATCTTATTTTCTTTATATTAGATTTTAAATTCAGATTATCCCTTATTTACTATAATAATTATTTACCGTTCAGCTGCTACATTTGTAAAAGTATATTAGCACTTTAATTTAAAGTTATTGATGGATTATGTACGTTTGATTTTTTGGGGTGCTTGTTATAATTACACCTTGTTTTATTAATTCTTCAGTTACTTTTGTATAGAAAAAGTGATACCACCAGATAAAAAACTCTTCATAAGTAATTTCTTTTGAGTATCTGCTGCTGGCAAAGTATTGTTTTAAAGGTTTATCGTTTTCGTTGAATAATAAGACTAAATCTTCACTGATTGTGTTTGCAATTTCGTTAAGTATAAATAAGTCTGTTGATTTAAATACAGGGATAACAGGTTGTGAATTTTGATATAAGCCTAATTTTTCGTAAACTACGTTTAAATGTAAGTCTTTTTGTCTATCTGCTGCTACGAAACCTTTTACTAATTGTTTTTTCTTATAATTAATATCGGTACTATTGTTTTGAAAATATTCTTTAAATGTTTCGTTATCTGCTGTTATTAAATTTAATGTTGAATATCGAGAATTTCCATAAAGACCAATTTGAACTTCTCCTAAATCTAAATACGTATTACCATACATCCCGAAAGCCTCTATATCTGTTAGTTCTTGTTCTTGAATAGCATAATAATATCGTTTCTTATTTCTTAAAGGTCGTTTCTTTTTTAAATAGTTTTCTTCAATGTAATTTATTTGTCCAAAATCTAATAACACACCACTATACAATAAAAGACTATAAGATTCTCTAGATAAATGATTAAACGTGTCGATTCTTTTTGAAATATCTTCAATATGACTTGAATAGTTTTCAAAGATCTTAAGTGTTGGTTTAATTAGAGGTTCACAAAGGTTATAAAGTTTTTCTCCTTCACAAGCTGTTATAATCATACACGTTGGATAGTACCTCCCTCCTATTTGTTTCAATAGCCCCTCTGCTTCTAATAAATTAACGCGCTTTTCAAATTCATCATTCGTCCAATTTAACATCATTTTTATAGCATTTGACTCAAAACCAAGATGAATCAATACAAGTAAATATTGAAGTTTCGTTCCTTTTATTTTGATAGATGGCGAATTATCTCCAGACGAAATCATTTTTGCTTCATAAGCTGTATGTAATATATTCTCCGGACTATTATTAGTGAACATTTCATATTCCCTCCCTTACTAATAAATTCATTGTAAAATCTATGTATTTATTAAGTTCTATAAACGAAAATGAGTGTCCTCTAATAATCCCAAATTAAAAACCTTAGCATAGATATACTAAGGTTTCTTACATTTTTATAATGAATGAATTCTTTCATAGTCTTTTTTAAATTGATTATCATTTTTTAACCAACTTTTAAAAGTTGGTTCCTTTATTTCTAAAATGGAACAAGTTTTAGCGATACATTTATTTTTCATATATTCCTTAAGGAAATTTTGTTTTCTCTGCTTAACAGCAGCTTGAGTTCTTTTTAGCTTTCGATCTTTTAATTGATCTAGACTTAGACTTTCTTTCTGAAATTCTTCATATTTTCTATGCAGATAAATATCTTTGTCTTTATAAATCCACTTTGAAATTAGTCTCTTCTTTTATTTCACGAATTGCATTTTCTAGAGGTGTTTCTCCCTTTTCTATCTTTCCTCCTACACCATTCCATAACCCTTTTACAGGGTCATATTTTTTATTTAGCATAAGTATCTCTTCATTTCTTTTTATGAAACATAAAGTGTGCTTGTACATAACGTGATTCCTTCCTCCGTTTTTAATAAGCTCTTACTGGAGATATAAGATGGATTGCTGCAGAGTATGTCCCTGCTTCAACTAATATCGGTCTCATAGAACCGCTGAAACTTAAAGTAACCGTTTCTTCTTTTATTGCGCTTAAAGCATCCAACATAAATCGTCCATCGAAAGATATATGTAATTGTTTTTCACCGTGAATTGCATCTACTTGTTGTGTCTCATATATTTTTCCAATCTGAGAAGCATTAGAAGAAACTTTAATTGTAGATTCGTTTACAATTTCTAAGTTAACATTGTTATTTGCCCATTCACTCGCTAATAAGCTTGATCGATCTACCCCTTGTAACATTCTTTGTCTATCTATGTTAATGACGGTTTGAAATTCATTTGGAATGAGAGTAGAAATATTAGGATATTTACCTTCAATTAGTCGTGAATATAACGTAGTTGTGCCGAATGTAAAAATAATGTGACTTTCTGATAGATAAATAGAAACGAATTCTAAATTACTGTTTATTAATTTTAAAAGCTCATTAATGGTTGCACTTGGTACAATACAATTCGCTTTCATATTAGTAGAAATTAGTGTTTCACGTATAGCTAATCTATGAGAGTCAGTTGCAGCGCATATTAATTTGTTATGGTCTAACTCGATATGTACGCCAGTAAGAACGGGTCTAGATTCATTTTTCGCTACTGCAAAGACTGTTTGTTTAAACGCATCAATCAATTGTTTTGTTTCTATTTGTATTTCTGTATGATCGTCTATTTGTGGTACGTTAGGAAATTCATTCGCTGGAAAGCCATTTAAGTTTAATGTGATTTCTCCTGATTGTATGGTAATTGTTTGCTCATTCTTACTTTTTATTACTATATCGCTTGGCATTTTCTTTATAATTTCAATGAAGTATTTTGCAGGTACAACAATTGTTCCTGCTTGTAAGATAGTTGTAATTTGTTCGTCATCTATAGCACTAGGTATAAATTTTTCGATGAAAATATTCGAATTACTTGCGATTAAAGTAATCCCAGATTGATCTGCTGTTATTTTTATGCCAGATAATATAGGAATTATAGCTTTCGTTGATATGGCTTTACTTACATCTGAAAGTGCTTGTGTAAAATGTTTGTGATTAACGATAAACTCCATCTTTTCCCCCGCCTAAAATGAAATAATATTTTTATGAAGATTGATGAACGATAGTTCCGTTAAAAAAGTAAGGTACCGTTTCTTTCTTTTTTAACATATTTACTAAATGTTCTGGTATACGTAAATGCGGTGATGCTATATGTAATTCCATCCAAGTAATCTCTTCAATTTCCTTTGGCCTTGTTATATTTGTTTCCCCGCCAATTATTTCACCTAAAAAATTAAAGAATATTGCATGGTGTCCTCTCTCCTCGAAAAAAGCTTCGCTAATGTAACAAATACCGTTTACAGTTATATGTAGACCGGTTTCTTCTTTCACTTCCCGAATGACTGCCTCTTCTAACGTTTCTCCCAATTTAACCGCGCCACCTGGTAGTGTGTAATAAGAACCATTCTTCCCTTTGTTTTTAACCATTAAGATCTTTTCTTTTGTTTTATCGTATAAAAGTGCATATGTAACATTTACTTTTTTCATCTAAGTCCACCTTCAATAACGAGAATTTTCTGTCTTTGTTACATTCTACCATTTATTCGTTTTAAAATATAAAAAAGTTAATTAAGTATTTCATTTATCTGCTCTTAGCAAAGTTAATAATCGTTAACCTTTCATTACTATATAAAAAAGAGCCCTATATGAGGACTCTTTTTAGTATTAAGCTACTTTCCGATGTAAATGTTTTAATTCCTTTTTCTTCTCTGTTTTTGGTGGACGAATTACTATCGAAATAATAAAGGAAATAACGCTTAAAACGCCGATTGTAATAAAGGTCGGTTGAAATCCACCAAGTAGTGCTCCAATGAATGATCCTGCAAGCGCACCGAATCCGAAACCTTGGTATACAATCCCGTAATTTGTACTATGATTTTTTAACCCGAAGTAATCTCCAACAATAGCTGGGAATATTGTAATATTACCGCCAAAGCAAAAGGCGACACTTGCTACACAAGCAAAATAAATTCCGTAATTTAGAGGGATGTAACTTAGAGTGAATACTGATAAGCCTATAATTATAAACGTTGCAGAGACAATTTTCATTCGACCAATTTTATCTGATAACGTTCCAAGAACGATTCTACCTACAGTGTTAAAAATCGCAATCATGGCGACGGCATTAGCAGCAGTTGCTGCACTAAGTCCAACGAGTTGTACCCCAATATCTTTTACCATACCGATTAAATACAGACCACCCATACACGATGTAAATAACATAAAAAACAAGAGATATACTTGTTTCGTTCTCATCATTTCACGAGGCGTATAATCATTGTGTAATGTTTCAGTTACAGCATTACTTACAATCGCTTCACGTAAGAAGAACGATCCAATTAACACTAAAAGTAATACGATAATACCCCAATATAAGAATGCTTGTGATACACCAAGATTATCGATAAGATTTCCGTTTATATATCTAAAGATTAAACTGCCCATTCCATACGCTGAAACAGATATACCGGAAATAAGCCCTTTCCGATTCGGAAACCATTTAATTAAATTAGATAATGATGTAATATAAGCAGTTCCATCTGCATAACCAACTACGACTCCAGCTAATAAATATAGTAATGGTAAGGAAGAAACTTGCGAACTAAGTATTAAACCGAGTCCCAGAACAATCCCTGCAGTAGCGATAAGTTTACGAAGTCCTAATTTTTGCTGTAACTTTCCTGCAAATAAGGTTGAAAATGATAAAGAAAAGCTTGTAATGGAGAAAGTTATCGCAACTGAATTAAGGTTCCATCCAAACTTACTTACAAGGGGCTGATTAAATAAACTCCATGTATAAATTGTTCCAAGCCCAATTTGAACAATGATTGTACCTAGAACAATTAGTAACGGATTTATAGAAGTTTGTTTCATACTAACTGTCCCCTTCTTTTATTTTGACATAGATTTTCACAGTTAGTATATCCATCATAAATTGCAAGATACTGTACTGAAAATGGTAATTAAGTTCATATACACAAAAAGACACTTCATAAAGAAGTGCCTTTTTGCAGGTTATATCAGATATTTCTAAGAAAGCTTTGTTAAGATAAGACATTTTCAAATGCTTATGTATATAGAATACCAAAAGATTTCTGTCATGAGATGGGACTTAAGATGTATTTTTCATTCATCATATAGTCGGATAAACAAAAAATTAATATTCAATTTCATTAAAATCCTTCGGCTGCGGTACCGTTTGCATATTAGCTGCATCTTTTGGATCGCTATAAATTGCATTTTGTTCTGTATTTACATCCTTAATGTTTTGCTTTTTATTTTTATTTATTTTATCTTTCATTTTCTTTCACTCCTTTTCGATATAGGAGTAATTATGCCCTATTACTGTTACGAAATGTATCAGCGACTAAATTACTAAATTCACGTAAATAATATAAGTAATTATCACCGCCGTAGTTATATCTTTTATTGTACATTTTTGCAACAACTACATTATATACAGGTATTACTAATATAGTTGGTCCCGTAATTCCTAATATTTGATACGATCCTTTTGGTACGCGTTCACCTAGTTCACTTAATTGTGCAGGTTCATTTTGAACGAACCAAAACAAGCCATTTTGCGGTAGCTCTTTATTTACATATGTTGGACTCTGCAAACTCGTAGCGATTTTTATAACTTCTTTTGGAACAATTTGTTTATCATGTATCATACCTTGATTTAGATGAAGATTGCCCCACTGCGCAAATTCTCTAGCGGAGACAAACAGATTTTTTTCAGTACCGTCATCTACTGTACCAATTTCACTAATTGCGTCTTTATTTGGATCATCAACAACTGCAACTAAATTGTCATCTTGCTGTATTCTCCATCCTGTTTCTTGGAAATTAGCAGGTTTAAACACACGTTCTTTTAACAATTCAGGAAAACTTTTTCTATATAGCTGATAAATAAGATGTGTCATCATTCTTACATTAATATCTCTATAAGCCCAAGATTGTCCAGGTTCAAATTCACGAAAAATTTTTCCGTCATTCGTTTCTCCTAAACCGTGCGAATGTGTTACTAAATGCCTTATCGTTGTTTTACCAAGCAATGCATGATCAAAGTCTTTAAAATATTTTATCGCTTCATCATCAATTGAGTTTATTTTCCCCTCGTAAAGCGCATACGCTATCATTAATCCTAAATAACTTTTTCTAGCAGAAGCAACGTTAAATTGTGAAGATGCGCTTACTTTTTCATTGCTCGATGTATTTGAGTGATATCCACTATAATGCTCTAGTACAATTTTGTTATCTTTTATAATACAAAGTGCTGTTGCAGAACTATGATTTTTTTCTTTAATATCCTCTACCCAAGAAATGAACTTATCATATGTATACAAATAAATCCCCCTTGATATACACAAAAATTATAGCTTGAAAGAAAAGTGCAAAATAGTTTTTACACCTTTCCTTCAAGCAAAGTAGCTTTGATGTTCTATACTTAAATGATCCACCAGTTCCAGCAATTAAAGCAACCGAAACATCCTGCGCAACCTATGCATCCGCCGCAACGACCTGCACAACCACCGCATCTGCCTCCACATCCACCACAGCGTCCACCACAACCTCCGCATCCGCCGCAACGACGTGCATCGTCTTGAATATAGTAGTATGGATATTGACTTTGTTGTGGATCCCAATACACAACATTACCAGTTTGATAATCATTAAGGTTTAATGATTGTAGTTCTTGTTGAAACTGATTCATTATAAAACCCTCCATTTATCAATATAAATTCCGTCCAAAAATTAAAGTTAATAAATTTCAATAAACAAAGTAGAAACAAATGGCTATATACTTGAATACGTACATCAACAAAATATGAACTTACACTAGGTGATGTACCTTGTTTTTCAGCCTATTTTCTTAATCACTTTTTGCTGGACAGATTTACTATTAATAGAGGTATTTAAAAATTGCTAATCCAACAGTTTAGTAGTTCATCACTTAATTTTCTTTCTAGTAACTCTTTAACGGAAGGTGCTGGCATGATTTTATAAGTATGTAAAGCGTCTCGATTATAATCTATCCAGTGAAACGCTAAATGAGGTTCTTTAGATTTTGGTATGAAATCAATATGTAACTCTTCTGAATTTATCTCAAAAATATGATTGATTTCATGATGAAGCATTTCTTTATCTTGCCATTGGTTTTCTATGACTCCCAAAAATTGTTTTATACTACAATTTACTCCGAGTTCTTCTTGTAGTTCTCTTATTAATGCACTCTCAGCTGATTCGCCAACTTCAACATGACCACCTGGTAGAAAATAATGATGGCCAATATATTCAGCTACTAACAATTTTTTATCCTTTATCATAACAGCTCGTACAATATGATGAAATTTATTGCTCAATTGCTATTCCTCCCATTCATTTATTTTATATTTGATTAAAATAGTCATTTAATATCGGGATAATATAAATCATAGGTGTTTCATACGGATGAATTTTATTAATCACTTCAAGTGCATCCTTTACAAGATCCCGTTTGCACCTTATTTCAATTTTACATTCTTGCCCTTCACATATTTGACCAATTTCCCCGTTAAAAGGCGATGCATTTTCTAATGGTCTCCAGTATCCTTTCACAGAACTATAGGACAGACAATGATCATATTCTCCCGTTTTACAAGCACCAATTTTATTTAACTCATTCCTCAACATTTCAATGTATTCTTCAGGGATGAATACTTCAATTTTCACTTCAGTAAATTGCATAATTCATTTCACACCTTTACTACATCATAGTTAAACGAATAAACGATAAACTTCCTCACCATCATAATCATGCCCTAATGGTCGAAAACCATAATGTTCATATAATTTCTTTGCAGAGATATTATCTTTATGTACTGTTAATCTAATTTCTTTACACGCCTTAAACGTATTTTTTATTAAGTGTATACTTTCTTGTAATGCCGCTTTTCCATAACCGTTACCTTGCTGCTTTTGATCGATAATAAATTCATTTATCCAATACATATCTGCTGTCTCTTTTATAACAGCATGCATAACAAAACCGACCATTAGATCGCCGTTGTATATCGCAAATGGTATGTATTCTACATTGTCACCATCTGGTTTTATATATACTTTAGCAAGTGAAACTGCTACGGATGGAACAAATTTCGTCTGATTATCTTTAACTTGCAGCTTTAAAGCATCTTCCCAATTCTCTCTCGTAACAACCTTTAACTGGATATTCAATATGGTAAGCTCCTTTATAAAAAGAATGTATTTATATATTCAACGCAGTAAAATAATTCCCTGTTTCTTAATTTTAAGAAATGTGTTGAATTATCACTTCTAAAAAATCTATCCAGTTATATCGCTGTACATTTCACTTCGAGTATCTTTCTTTAATGATACATGCGCTATTAAAACTCCAAGTATAGTAATTACTCCACCAACTACCGAAATAAAAGTAGGTACTTCACCTAACCATACCCAAGCTATAAAACACGCAATTACTGGCGTTAAATATAAAGAACTTGTTGCCTCGGAAGCGCCAGTATGAGATATAATATAGGCCAATGCAATATACGGGAGTACTGTTGGGAATAAACCTAAATATATAACGCTCAAATTCACTTCAAGAGGAGCTACTAGTATTTCTTGATACATTCCTGGTAAGAAAATAAGCATACATACCGTACTAGATAAAATTGTATATATGGTAAATGGTAAGAAGCCGTACTTTTTTAAGTAAGATGTTTGAAAAACGAAAAATAGGCTTTCTGAAACGGCTGCTAATAATATAAATAATCCCCCGCTATTAAATTGAATAGAACCCCCTTGACTAAATGATATGAAAGCAATTCCTATAAAGCTAATTACACCACCGATCCATCCATTTAATTTCATTTTTTCATTCAAAAAAACAAAAGCAAGAATTGCCGTTACTATAGGTGTGACGGAAACGATTAAACTTGCCGATCCAGCATTTACTGTTTTTTCACCATAGTTTAGTGCAATGTGATAAAAAGTAAATCCTAAAGCACCAAATAAAAAAATCGCTGGAATATCTTTTAGATCAGGTAATCGTAGTTTGTATATAAACGAAAACAAAAGAAGTATGAATGAAGCAATTAACAAACGAAGTAAAGTAAGATGTTCAGGTGTGTAAGATTCAAGACCCATACGAATTGCCGGAAAGGCCGTTCCCCAAATTAAAATTGTAAAAGAATGAGCACATATAATTCGATAATCCCATTTTTTATAATTCATGTTTTCTCTCCCCCTTCAAACCAACCACTTTATAATTACCAATTATTTCTTTTCATCATATTTAATAGTTGATACAATGTCTTCAACCAGTTTTTTATCGTAAAAACCAACCACTTGGTATTTTTCAAGTGAACGAAGGAGTTTTTTGATGACAACTAGTAAAAAACTGCCTAAGTATCGGCAAATAGTAGATTATATGAAAGAAAAAATTGAAAATGGAGAATGGCCAATTGGAAGTAAGACCCCTAGTCAAAGGCAGTTAGCGAAATTATTTCAAGTAAATCGTAGTACTGTAATAACTGCACTAGATGAACTTATGGCTGATGGATTGATTCAAGGGAAAATTGGAGCAGGAACAATTGTAACGAATAATACATGGTCACTATTAGCGACGAATCCCCCGCCCGATTGGAGTGAATATGTAAAAGCCGGTATTCATAAACCAAGCAAGTTAATGGTACGAGAAATAAATGAAGCAGAAGCAAATAACAAACTTATCCATCTTAGTAAAGGCGAACTTGCTCCTCATCTTTTTCCGCTAGAAACGATGCAGTCCATTATGAAAAAAGTAAGTGAGGAATTAGATTATTTTGGATATGAGGAACAAAAAGGGTTTTATCCGTTACGTGAAGCAATAAGCAAATACGTAAAATCATTCGGAATACATGTATCACCGGGTTCTATATTAATTGTCTCTGGTGCATTACAAGCATTGCAATTAATATCAATTGGTCTTTTGCATCGAGAATCAACTGTTTTACTTGAACAACCTTCTTACTTATATTCACTTCACGTATTTCAATCAGCAAATATAAATTTATCTGGTATAGCTATGGATCATCACGGTGTTTTACCTAACGAATTATTAAAACGCATTAAATATAGTCAAAAGAAAAATATTTTATATTCTATCCCTAGTTTTCAAAACCCAACAGGGATATTAATGTCTAAAGAGCGAAGAAAAGAAATAATAAAAATATGTGAAAAGGACCAGCTACCTATTATTGAAGATGATATTTACCGCGAGTTATGGATTGATGAACCACCTCCAGCTCCTTTAAAGTCGATAGATAAACATGGACATGTATTATATATTGGGAGCCTATCTAAAACACTTAGCCCAGGACTTAGAATTGGGTGGATTATTGGACCTGAACCAGTTATTGATAGATTGTCAGATATAAAAATGCAAACAGACTATGGATCGAGCTCTTTATCTCAAAGAGTTGCTGCTGAATGGATAAAAAAAGGTTTTTATGAAGAACATGTAGCAAATGTAAGAATTCAATTAAAAGAACGAAGACAAATCATGATACAAGCTTTACATAAGTATTGTGCAGATATTGCCACCTGGGATATACCTAGTGGTGGATTTTTTATATGGCTAAAGGTAATACCTAGCATTCCGATGAAGAAATTATTTTCAGAGGCGCTATCAAAAGGAGTTCTTTTAAACCCGGGACGTATCTATGAAGAAGAATCAGATCGATACATTCGTTTATCATACGGATATGCTTCTCCAGAGCAAATGACTAACGGGGTTAAATTGTTGAGTGAATTAATTCGTAAGCTAATGGCATAACAAAAACTCCTCTTTTTCTATGGAGGAGTTTTTATGTATCTTATTTACCACAATCTCATTTCCTGCCCTAATAAAATAAGTGCTTCATAAGGATCCCCGTTAATGTTTAATACTTGAGCAAAAGCAGGCTCTGTTTTTAAACCGTTCTCTTTTAAGCGAAGAATTATATGTCTATATGCATTTTGGTTACGAACTGGCTTAGGCTGAGCAAATAATTCAAATTCAAAACCTTCAAATTCAAAATTTACTTTTATCGATTCGGTATTTTTAATTTTTTTCTTTTTTATTCTGAACCCTTCATAAGAGCCATATAAAGATCTCATTTCTTGTTCAAAAACATCAAAGTTATGTACTTCCATTACTATATCTAAGTCAGATTGAAGCGTATCAATTCTTATAGGGATTGTCCCACAAAGTACGGGACTATACAAAGCTAAATCCTCCATTATATTTAGTTTGTTCAAAACATCATACACTTTTTGTTGCTTTTCATTCCCTGATTGTAAATATGTAATAGATGTAAACATGGAAGTCTCTCCTTCATTTCACGTAATACGTATCTCACTAAATGCAAGAAAAATTTGTCCGTTTAAACTTGTTCTTGGAGTACCTTTATTTCAATATATTAAAGTGAACAAACAATATGTTTCAACTTTTCTCCTATGCTGCAATACTATAAAAATAAAAAGGGAGGAATTATGATGAGCATTTTTAACATTCTTTTAACCATCCACATATTATTCGGAACAATATGCTTAATTACCGGTATTGTAGCGATGGTTGCTCAAAAGAAGAAAGGAAAACATACGGAATGGGGTGAAATATATCATGCATCCTATGTTGTGATCACCCTTACTGCAATTATACTATCCATTATAAACTGGGATAAAATCGCATATTTATTTTATGTAGCAATTTTCTCTTATGCTTTTGCGATTTATGGCTACCTTGCACGAAAAAAACGTTGGAAAAATTGGCTTCATCACCATATTAGAGGTATGTTAGGTTCTTATATTGGTGCCGTTACCGCGTTATTAGTAAACATCGGTATTCATATTCCAATTATTAATTTATTGCCGCCTATATGGTTTTGGTTTTTACCTACATTAATCGGTATTCCTCTCGTAGCCAGTGTATCAAAAAAATATAAAAAGCGTAGTTAAAATCCATTACATTTTCGTTACTTTCTGATGATTATTATAAAAAATTATACTCAATATAATATTTTATTAATAAATTCAAAATTGTACTGCTTTAAGTTAGTCACTTACAGCTAAATAAAAAGAATCCAATAAAAGTATTGGATTCTTCTTCTATAAACTATTACGTTAAAAATAGTATCTTTTAATTAAGACTTCAATGATGAATATAATCGATCCGGATAATTCGTAAACATCCCGTCCACTCCCCATAAAATTAGCTTTTTCATGTCTGTTTCATTATCTACAGTGAATGGATGAACTTCTAATTCATGTTTCTTTATTTTCTTTACATAAGCTGCATCAATATATTTGTAGTTCATACCAAGACCGATACAGTATGTTTTATACTTTTCTATCTCTGATTCAGTTAATTGAACTACCTTTTTGTAGGATAATAATTGTACTAGAGGTATATTAACATTTAAACTATGAACCTTTTGCAGACTTTCTTCACTAAATGATTGAATAATAACTTTATCCGGTATTTCATAGTGATTGATAATTTCTAATAACTTTTCTTCCATTCCTGGATATTCATCAGGTGATTTGGTTTCAATATAATATTTCACGTGATGCCCAAACATTTCAATTATTTCTTCTAGTGTTGGAACTTTAGCATTTTCATATTCTTTCTTTGCTAAAGTTGGATGTTTTTCATTAAAAAAAGAACCTGCATTTAATCTCTTTAATTCTTCTAATGTATGTTCCTTAACTAGCCCTGTACCGTTTGTAGTACGATTTACTGTTTCATCATGCATAGCTACTAAATGTCCATCTTTTGTCATTTGAAGATCTATTTCTATATAATCACCTTTTAATTGTTGTCCCAATTTATACGCAGCAATTGTATGTTCCGGTGCATACGCCGAAGCCCCTCTATGTGCAATGTTTTTTATATAATTCGATTGATTAATAGCTTTTGTGTACTTAAGTTCATTTACTTTATGAAAAACAAAAGTACCTATTACTATAAATGTACAAATGATTGTAACGATATATATCTTTTTCATAATGATGTATTAGCCCCTACATGAAAGCAATTTGGCTTGGATAATTTATTCAAATAAATGTCGATTTTCAAATACCGTCATTTGTCCAACAGATTGAAAACCAGCCTTTTTATAAATAGTAATCCCATCAGGTGAAGCTTGTAATACGCATTGAGCAACGTTTAATTCCTTTGCTTCTTGCAGCAAGTAATGAAACATAGTAGAGCCAAATCCTTTTCCTCTCATTCTTTCTTTCGTTGCTATATCATAAATACCAATACTATCTTTTGTACATACTAATGAACCGACCGATACGACTTCGTCTTTATAAATTCCTAAGTATAGTTTCATATTTCCACTATTCCATAAATCGAAAGAAGCAGTTTCATTATAAAATGTTTGCACATGTATACCTTCCTCTGATGTACCAAATAGATTAGCTAACGTTTCCCCAAACTTTTTAATTTGTCCTAACGAAGATGCTCTTTGTATCGTAAAACCTTCTGGCATTTTTATTGTTGGTTGAATTGTCTTTAAGTCTGCTACCATCGCAATATTTTGTTCTGCTTCTTTTAAGCCAAGTTTTATTAATTCGTTTTTTATAGCCTGTTCATAGCTATTATCCCAAAACCAAACACACATTGGAAATTTCTTTTTATTATAGTTGTTTATCACTTTATTTAATTTCTCAATGTCTTCCGTTACATCATTGTTTAGTAAAGTAATGATATTAAATGTATCTGCAGGTAAACCACAATCTACAGCAATGTAACCCTTCGTTTCTTTTACATTCATTCCCTGTGCCTGCCGCGCAATATATGAAGTTTTATATGTAAAATTATCTATTAGTAACTTTTTAAAATTCATTCATTTTGCCCCTTTCATAAAAATTCAAATTCGAATCTTTCAGTATTAAATATAACATATAAGAAATATACCTATTTCTATAAAAATATCTCTATAAATCACACTTTGTCTTCTAAAAGAATTAAATATGATATAACGTTGTCGGAATGAAAAAAGTGGTATATAATAAATATTAACATTACTAGTAATTATTTTAGGTATTCCTAGAATAAAGGAGCGATACATATGAAAATTACTATTTATTTCGGAAGTCATGAAGATCAAGATGTTCGTACAATGGACTGTCATTTAGATGTAGAAGATACGGAAGAGATCGTTTCTGTATCATAATATAAATAGTTGGGATGAACCCTCTTCCCTACAACGTTTAAGGCACCTTTTATAGGTGTCTTTTTTGTTGTTTTTTCGTCAAAAACCCTTTACTTTAGAGCGTTTTAATAGTAAAATATAAATATACGAACAAACGTTCTTTTTTATTTTAATTGTACATGAAGGGATGATTTTTACAATGGCTCAAGCAAAGCGCAGAGGAAGAAAAAAGCAAACACCTATCATTTCAAATACAGGCTTTATCGGCTCTGTCTTTATTGATACATTGGAGTTACAAAAGAAATCCTATTATTTCGCTCGTAAAAAACTTCAAATTGTGCATCACGTACTAGATGGTCTCTCTGGAGCAACGAGTTCTCTATTTAAAGAACATAACATTTCAGCATATATGTCTTGTGTGTATTTACATAAACAAAAGAAAATCGGCTTTGTTCTTTCAACGAAGCCTTTTGAACAAAGTGACGGTGTTGCTTACTTTATAAATTATTTAATCGAAAAGAATTTTTACGGTAACGAGGAAGTAGAATATCAAGAAGTATATAATACAGGTTTTATTGGTGTAGTATTCGCTGATTTATGTAGTATAGATCGATTTAATTTCGAGTTTGAAATGGGTATGTTAACAAAATTAATGAAAGATATGATTATTCCGGTTAAAGAACTCTTTTTACGCCACAATGTACCGGCATACATTTCCACTTCTCATTTAGAGGAACAAAACAAATTAGGTTTCGTTCTATCTGTAAAACCATATGATGAACGTGCAGAAGCAGATTTATATTTTGAGGCGTATTTAAAAGAACGTGGGTTATTTATTGGTGATGAAGAAGATGATATTGATAAGATTGTGATAAGAAAAACAGCTGAATTACGATAGAAAAGCGCAGGATGATGATCCTGCGCTTTTTATAATTTATGAAACCGATTTACCAAATAAATTTTCGTTTTATAGTATTTGTTTTTCTTAGCTTGAAAGAAGTAGCAGTATCCATTCTAAAAATAATCTAAGAATCTATTAAGCACTATAATCTTTCGAATGAACCTCTAATATGAAACGATTTGATGAAACTTTAATTACTATTAAATATAAGAATCCCCCTACAATTGGAATGGTGTACGCTGGGATATAATTTAATAATAGACCGGATAGTGCCATTGCTATAGGGAGCATCATTTTACCTATACTTATTCCAATACTGAGAACCCTTCCCCTGTATTCATCGGGAATCTCATTTTGCATGAAATAAATTAAAGGAATATCAATTAGCGCTATAATAAACCCTAAAAAGATCATAACAAAACAATACGTAATAACGAATACTAAATCATTCACTTCAAAACTTTTGAATAAAACTGGAATTCCTAAAATAATCATAAAAACTGACAACATAGAACTTAGTTTTTTCAAAAGATAAGAGTAAGAAAAACGATCAGTTATCTTTTTTACTACAATTGCACCGATTATCATCCCTACTGGAAAAGTCCCTTGAATGATACCAAATTGCTTAGAACCAAGATTGAGTACTGTGTTAATAATATATGGCAATGGAACAGTTACAGCAAAGCCTAAGAAGAAATTAAACGAAATTAAAATATGAAACGTATTCTTTAAGCTTTCCTTTTCAAGTAAGTAAGAAAACCCCTCTTTTATATCTTTAATAAAATTAACTCCTCTTTTTGAATTTCGCTCATTTATGTTGTACTCGAACAGTCTAAAATGAATAAATAGTAATGCTATCCCTGAAAGAATAAAAGAAATACCGTTTATAATTATAAAAGTTTTAATATTAAATATTGAAAAAACGATACCACCTAACATAGGGCCAAGAATTAAAGATACAGAATCGATAATTTTACTTATAGAATTAATACTCATAAGCCTCTCTTTAGAGACGATATTCGGTTTCGCAGCTTCTAATCCTATTCCAAAAAAGGTTGTAAATACCGTCATAAGAAAGGTTGTAGTATAAATGATGAATAAGTTTAATCCATAGTGGCTGCTTACTACATAAACAGTTATTAATAAGCAGCCACTAAGTAGATCCATACAAACGACGAGTTTCTTTTTATCAACTTTATCAGCAATGACACCAGCAAATGGATTCAAAACAATCATAGGAATTGTTCCTAAAATGAGCGTAATCGCGAAATTCAACGCAGATCCGGTGATTTGTAAAACATATAATCCTAATGCGAAACTATAAATAGAGCTACCGAGTATTGATACTGTTTTCCCAATGGAATAGAGACAAATATTTTTTAGTTCTTGGTTGCTTTTTTTATTTTGTATATGTAATCGTAAACTTCTCATCACTTTTCCCCCTGCCTAACTATATGTTACGTACATTGTAAGTTCTTGGGTCAACCCAATAGCAATATGTACAATTTGAAAAGTTTTAAGGGAAAATAAATAAAAGATAGGGTTAACCCCATCTTTATCAACTAAAGATTTTTGTCGTTCTCTATGTTGGTAAAAATAAATAATAGGATTACGTGTACAAATACAAAATTTTTTATTGAAATATAGAATTTAATATGGTATCTTCTATTACATTGATTAATTACATATGAGAATCATGTATAACTCCAAGAATATGGCTTGGGGGTCTCTACCAGGAACCAATAACTCCTGACTACAAAATGCGTATTATAGCGTTTGTAGTCAGGAGTTTTTTTGTTCTACGGTAAATAATGACGAGAAGGGAATACATAAAATGAATTTCAAAGTATTTATATTAGCTCTAGCAACAATAGCAGTAGGACTTGTAGAGCTCATTGTTGGAGGAATATTGCCAGACATCGCTAAAGATTTTAATGTTTCATTAAGTTCCGCTGGGCAATTAATTACAATTTTCGCCTTTACTTATGCAATAGCAGGTCCTGCATTATTAATTTTCACAAGTAAAGTGGAAAGAAAAAAATTGTATGTTATTTCACTTTATATTTTTCTAATTGGTAATATACTTACGTATTTCAGTCCAAACTTTACTTTTATGATGATAGCAAGAATTTTAACTGCTATGAGTACAGCTTTAGTTGTAGTACTTTCCCTTACAATTGCAGCAAAGATTGTTCATCCCTCTTACCGAGCAAAAGCATTAGGATTAATTTATATGGGTATTAGCTCTTCACTTGTTCTAGGAGTACCACTAGGGATTTTAATTTCAAACACATTTGGCTGGAGAGTTATTTTTTTATGTATTGCTATTTTATCATTGGGATCCATCATCTTAATCTCAGTATTTTTAGAGAAAATACCTGGAGAGGAAAACCGAACTCCTCTATCTATTCAATTAAAGGCCGTGTGTAGTCCAAAACTAGGCGCTGCTCATCTAGCTACCATGTTTATGTTAGCGGGACACTATACTTTATATGCTTATTTTACTCCTTTTTTAGAAGATAAGTTTCACCTAAGCCCTTATTGGATTAGCATATTTTATTTAGTGTTTGGTATAGCTGCAGTAAGTGGCGGAGCGTTCGGTGGTGTTTTATCAGATAAAATAGGCGCTCCAAAAAGTATTGTGATAGTTATTACTTTATTTGCTCTAATCTTATTTATATTACCATTCACGGCAGTTTCTATTATCCTGTTTATTCCTGTTATGATAGTTTGGGCTGCTTTGAGTTGGGGGCTTGCACCACCTCAACAAAGTTATTTAATCCAAACTGCCCCAGATACGTCAGATATACAGCAAAGTTTTAATAATTCAGCCCTACAAATAGGAATTTCACTCGGCTCTGCAGTTGGAGGTATAGCTTTAAAACAAGTACATAATGTTGCCAACATGGCCTGGGTTGGTGGATCTCTAGTTCTATTGTCTTTAGCTTTGGCTATCTTTTCTCTTACTAGACATATACCGACAAGAGACTGTCATGTAAGTGCTAAATATGTAGATTAACATTCTCCTTTTCTTTTAATCAAAAAAAGTATAAATCAACATAAAAAGTCCGGCTTTATAGCCAGACTTTTTATGTTGAGGTTAATCTTATCTTTTTCCGAAAAATGAATATGTATAAATCTCTTCTCCTTGAACAAAGAAATCCTCGTACTTTCCACCTCGTTTCAAATAATTTGAAGTACTTTCATCTATGAATTGAAACTGTAGATTTTGGATTTCTTTTGTTACTTTTGAACGTGTAAAATTTGCTCGAAAGTTATTTGTAATTTGGCTATTTAAGCTGAAATTTTTAAATAAAATAAATAAACTTAATAAATAACAATCCGTTTTAAAAAGTGGATTTAATTCGTGAAGTAAAAAATTCTCATGCTCAAAACTATAATTGCTCGTACCAGAGTGATCAATTACAATATCTACTGACCGATTTTGAATAGGGATGTTCAAAAAATCCGCACAGATAAAGAGAATATTTCTTCTCGGATTTTTTCTCGCTAATACGTCTTTTAAAAATAAAAGTTTATTGAAATCTCTATCTACTGCGATGTATAGGCAATCTTCGGGTAGTTCTTCATAAATGCTCCTCAAAAAGAACCCAAGTCCTGATCCTATATCTAGTATTAATTTGTTATTTAAATCTAAATGTAATAGTTTCTTTTTCGCCCATTCCCCTTCTCTATGCATATTTTCCAAATATGCATTATCAGTTTCATGAATATAATCCGAAATAATATTTTCAAGTGACGTTTTCTCATTTGCTTTAAATAATTTACCAGCAGATATAATTCCTGAATTAATAATGTATTCTTCTCCACAATTACAAATTAACATTCCTTCAATAATTTGATTGTTATTAATAATTCCATCTTGAAGAATTAATTTTTTGCTACACTTAGAACATGTCAGTAAATGTAGTATACTTAAATCTATCCCTATAATTGAATTAGAAGTTTCATTTGTTAATAATAAATCATGTAACACTCTCTTTAATTTATCCCGTTTCTTCTCCAAAAGTTCTATTTCCTGTTCCATCTTGTCATATTTCAGTTTAAATAAAGATTGGTAAAAAGTATCTTTTTCGTAATTCATAGATTTCGCTAAATTTTTATAAAAAAATAGCTCTTTAATTTCATTCAAGCTAAACCCTAGGTCTTTGTAATGTAAAATAAGTTCTAAATCTGTTTGACAATACTCATCAAAAAAATAGTGTCCCCCCTTTTTTTCAGGAATAATGAGACTGAGATCCATATAATGTCTAATTGTATCAATACTTAAGTTATTTACTTCTCCAAACTTACCGATTTTCATATTATCCCTACCATTTAAATATTTTTTTATATAGATTTCTATTTTTATCTTTAAAAATCCTTTCCCCTTTTTTATCAACAGTATTTACGGAATGAACAAATGGTATTATTTATATTGTTGTGCCTAATAATATAACATGCAACTTTTGGTTTTATGTATGTCAAATTATGAGTATCAAAAATATTAAACCTCAATAGATTTATTATTTTCTACTTAATGAAATGTACCTATAAACGGACATTATAGCATTACTTTATTGAACTACTGGAGTAGGATTACTGTAGAAGATTACATATGGGTAAAGTGAAAAGTGATATGTTCTGTATTTTAGGTTGTATAATGCTCACATAACGTCTCATTATCGGTAGCAAGGAAAAAGGCGGAATCTTCAATTAGGATGATGATATAATTAAGTGGGAATTTACTTTATTTTATAATTTATGAGGTGGGAAATGGACTCTTTAGAATTAAATAAATCTAAATATATTATCTCGAACATCAAAGATATTCTGTATAAAAAGCTTATTCTTAATAAACCACTAACCAAAGGATACTTACTGGTTCGTTATACAAAACCAACATCTCTAGCAAGATCCCGTAAGGCATTTGGAGATAAAAAACTTTGAATCTCCTGTGCAAATAATTGTAATTCATCAGATACAGGAATAAACATACAAAAACGCCATCCTTTCCTATGATTCTACAAATAGAATAGCGTAATTTTTAATTTAAGGAAATTTTGTTCTGCTATCTTAATAGCAATGGGGAGCTACTCCTATAAGAGTTGAATAGTAAACATTTCTTTACCTTTTGGTAAAGAAATAATCGATTTCAAATGGCTCTCATTTAATTGCGTACTTAAATAAGAGTTCTCCATTATTTAGGTCTCTTTCATTCATAAACTCGAATCCTATACTTTCGTATAAGTTATAAGCTGTTCTGTTTTCCTCAGTGACACTTAAATATATAACGTTTACCCCATATTCTTTTGAAACTATATTAATAAGCTTCATCATAGCAATTTTCCCATAGCCTTTACCTTGATATTTTTCATCTATCATTATTCTATCAATCCAAGTATCCTTATTAGGACCAAAAGAACCGTACATAGCAAATCCGATAATTTCTTCATCATAATATATAGCTACCGGATGCCATTCATGATAGGTATTAGCTTCATTTAAACATTCATCTACGGTTTCAATAAATTTTTCTTGTCCAGACCTTAATTTTATATTTCTAACTTTGAATTCATTAGTATCATCTATATCTCTAAAATGTACATTACTCATGTATTAACTATACCCCCATCACTTAAATCTTATTTAATTATCATACTGCTTGTTTTAAAAATGAATTTTCTAAATATTTAATTTTATTTTACCATAAGATGATACAAATCCGTGTGTTTTCTCATAACAGATTAAAATTGACATACTAGGGGTACAGATACATACCTATCAAGCTAAGATTTTATCGTATCCCCTAAACGGGAATTTTGTTTTTTTATAACACCGAAGTTCATTTTTATCGTTATCGATAAGGGAATTTCAAATTAAAAAGCCCAATTTCTCTGCAAATCAAAATAGAGAAATTGAGCTTTTTAGTTATTTCATTTCTTTATTGAATTCATTAACTGGAAGAAGTATTCAGGTTTATGAGTCTTATTTAGGTTATACCATGAATGTAATGTATCTGGTGTAAATACATCTATTTTTTTCAGTACCTCCATTGCAAATTCCAGAGGAGCTATTCCTGATGCAGTAACTAAATTCGCATCAGATACCGCAGATCCCAACTCATAGAACTTTTCTCCTTTATAGTTAGGACATACCATTTTAGTATATTCTAAGTTATTACTTGTATGCTTTCTAGTATCCAAGTATCCCATATTCGCGAGGGCATCAGTTGCACCACAAATTGCAGCAACAATAGTGCCAAGCTTTAAAACTTGACCAATTCTTTCTAAGATAGGTTGATGAATTTCTTCACCCCAAGTAGTCCCTCCTGGTAAAATTAAAAGATCTTTACTCTCAAGAGTACATTCATCAAGGGAAATATCTGGTTTTATGCTCAGCCCTCCCATAGTAGTAATCCTTTCTTTATTAGCTCCTACTGTAATTACTTTTAAAGGTGCTAAATCTTTTTTGAAATATCTTCCTGAGTTTAGTTCAGCAATTAAATATCCATATTCCCAGTCTGACATTGTATTAAATACATATAAAAAAACTTTTTTTGTTTGCATCTAATAACACTCCAATCACAATTTATATAGCTATTATAATATAACTTCCCTGACAGTTAACGTCAGGGAAGTTATCATACTTGATGAAATTTTATTAATTCAGACAGAACTTCAATAATTCTCTTCTTAAGACTTATTGGCTCAATAACTTTAATAGATTTATTGTACGGTAAAAGTAAATAAGGTACATATTTATGTATCATATCTTTTTCAAGAAGAAAAACTGCTTGATTTGAAGTCCGTTCTTGTAAATAATGTCCTAAAAACCAATATTGGCAAATATCAGCCAATACATTTTTATCCCCATTAATAACCAAAGAAATAATACTTTCCTTATCTTCTATAGTTGGAAGAAGACTTTTTATAAAAAAGTCACTTGCTGAAAAATTGTCTGGCCGGTTAAACTTATTTTCGGTTTGTATTAAACTTTCAATTCGATCTACTCTAAAACTACGGATATCATTCCTAAGATGACAAAATCCAATTACATACCATTTATTATTCCAATAGATAATTCTGTATGGATCGACCAATCTATAATTTAATTGCTTTTCGCCACTTTTATGGTAAAGAATTTTTACTGAGTACCCGTCAGCTACGGCCTGTTCCAACTCCTTCAAAAAAGTTTCTATAGAGAGTGAACTTAATCGACTTATTACTTCAAGACTAGTTAAATGTTGGTTTATCTTTGTTTCTTGCTCTTGATTTGAGTATTTACTTAGTTTTGAAATGGCCCTATTTAATGCTTCACCTCCATAATATCCGGCTTCTTCTGCAAAAACAGCAGCGTGAAATAGTGAAGTTTGCTCCTCAAAATCAAAAAATAGAGGAGCCTCAATAAAATTGTTCAATAAAGTGTATCCGCCGTTATGTCCTGGTTCTGAAATTATAGGTACGCCACTAGTTGAAATTGTATCAATATAACGATACACAGTCCTTATATTTATCTCTAACTTTTCTGAAATTTGTTTCGCAGTAATTTTTTCACCTGAACGAAGCATCCATAGAATTGCTAGCATATTGTCAATTTTAGGCATATAATTCCACCTCTATATGAAACTTATTTTCTATTATATATTTCTGATTTTTGGTATAACTCATTAACTGTTCCTTTCCGATAGCTTTCTATATAATGAGGACCTAGACACATTTGTAATTTCACAAATGTAATTTACAGTCCCATCTCCCTCTTTATAGAGCTTTACTACATAAAGTGAAACTTTAATCAGTGGTGGTTTTCTTCATCCCCCACTGATTATTAGTTGAACCAATCGGACTTTAATGGGCAGTAAGAACCCCACTTCAAAATTCAGAGAAAGCAAAGAAGTTAGGCGGGGGGGGGGATCAACTGCCCATTAAAGTGGGATAAATGGTACTGCAAGCGTAAATAGTTTCTTTACTTTCATATTAACCTTTCCCCTTAAAACTAAAAAGATATTTCTTTTGTATAATATTAGTTAAATTGGGATGGATGAATATTATTCTATATTGAAAAAAATAAATACGTCAAAATTATTTTACGGAAATTATAAAAATCATATTATATATAGATTAGTAAGAATACCCCCTAAAAACGTGTTTCTATCTGTGGATTTATAAGAAAAGATGACGTTTTTATTTCTATTGGTATGTGTGATAAATTACACCAATTTCCTTGAGAATATTAAAAATCCTCATCTACACTACCTTACAAGTTATTGCTACAGATTTTGGTTTTGTGCAAAAAATTTGATAGAAACCAAGAAAAAATTTTATATCTTTTTATGTTTAGAGAAGTTAAAAAATCACTACACCTCCTCTATATACGTGTAATATACAGGGATTTATAACTTGATATAGAACATAAAAAGGAGAAGTTTATATTGTAAACAAAGGGACGTATATATGGAGTTAGAATGAGTTGTTAAAACATTTTTTTATTAGAAGATTAAATTGGCACTGTTAATAACAGTAATGGAGGGTTAGAAAATGAAAATTGCAATAGTCTGTTTCGATAACTTTACTGATATTGATGTTTTCCTACCATGGGATTTATTAAATCGTGTACGTTTAGTTGGCGGTATTTCTAATTGGGATGTCCAGCTTTTAGGAACGGAAAAAACTCATATATCCATGTCTGGCTTACGTATTCCCATGACAGCAAGTATATCTGATCTTCCTTCTGCTGACGCTGTAATATTTGCAAGCGGTAAAGGTGTACAAGATTTATATAAAAACCAAGAATATATTAATAGCATTCATGTAGATCCTCAAAGACAATTAATAGGATCTATGTGTTCTGGTTCACTACTATTAGGAGCTAAAAAATTGCTAGTTGGAAAAAAAGCAACTACATATCCATCTGCAGTAGAACAACTTAAAGAATTTGGTGTAGACGTTATTGAAAAAAGTTTCGTAAACGAAGGAAACATTTCAACTGCTGCGGGTTGTTTTGCTGCTCAAGAACTCTCAGCTTGGATTATAAGAACTCTAATTAATGAAGAAATGGTTAAAATCGTACTAGAAACTGTTCAACCAGTAGGCAAAGGTTTATATTTTTAATCAAGTCGAGTGATCCGTTAGTCCTCGAAACGATAAAATGAATTCTTTTGCTTAATGTAGACATGGTGTGTCCCCATTTTCAAATAAAAAACCCGCGTATCATTCACGGGTTTTCTTCTTAATAACTAATTGCTATTGTACCTTCACCTGCATGTACCGCAAATGAAATTGGTAATGGATATAATTTGAAATCCATTTCAGGGAATGCTTGTCTAATATCTGAAATCCATTCTTCAGCTCCATCTTTATCGTTAGCATGGAACATGTGAAGTACTTTTGGTAATTCTTTTTCAAGTTCATTTTTAATGTATTCTCGACATTTTTGGATTTTACGAACTTTCTTTTCAAGTAAAAGCTCTCCGCCTTTTACTTCTAATATTAAGTTGACACTTAATAAACTTCCAAGTAAAAATTGAACTCCCTTTACACGTCCACTTGCATAAAGGCCTTTTAAACTTTTCGGGAATACGTGGAAAGGTCTTCTTTTTTCATCTACTAATGTTTTGTGTATATCTTGTAAAGTCATACCATCATTGTATAACGATTTTGCTTTTCTAATTAGTTCGTCCATTGGATAACTTGTTGTTTCACTATCTAATACCGTTAATGGGAAACCTGCCATTTCTGCAGCTAACTTCATATTTTGATAGGTTCCACTTACTTTTCCGCTAATAGCAACTGCAAATCCTTCTTCATATTCTTCTTTGCATTTCGAAAATAACTCTACCATTTCCCCTATGTTAGGTTGTGATGTAGTGACAGTTTTACCTTCGTTTAAAGCATTATAAACGCGCTCACGCACACCTTCTTCACAATCCTTGTACGACACACCATCAATAATAACTTCAATTGGGATAACAAAGTTATCTCCTTCTGTTGTAAAACTCGCAGTTGTACTATCAGTAATCCAAGCAACACGCTTCATGTTGTTCCTCCCTTAATTCAATTCCTCTTTTCTAATTTTTCTATATATTTATGTTATGAAAAGAGAATATCCCTGTAATAGTAACAGGACTTTATTGTTTTGGCTATAGTAGATAGATGATAAATGTGAATATTTCTTGTCTTTTTTACAAATTAAAAAGAAAATCAAGAAATTTGCTTGATTTTCCTTTTATCTTACGTTATTTAAAAGTTTCATTATCTAAAATCACAACATAATCATTTGTTAATCGTCCGGCTTCTTTCGTATAACTAACAAGTCTTTGTACATTATCACAGCTAAGTTTTGCACCCCATACGAGTAATGGTACACCAATAAAGTCGATGTGAAACCTTCTAGAAAACAGACCGCCAAAAGTCATTGGTAAAGGTACTGTTGGTGATGTATTAGAAAAAATAATCTTTTCATGACTTTGATAATGTTTTTGCAGAATCTCTCCTAAATGCTTCATCGCAGGTACAACGATTTTTGATGCGCCGCATCCAATCGTATAAACCGGGTTACCATTTTCATCTACTCCATGAAAAATAATTTTCCCCATATCTTCAGTTTTCAATTTATTAAAGTAATCTACATTTAATATTTCTTCTTTTGTTAGCTTACGATCCGTTGGTAATTTATTTAAATGATAAGCTGCTGCAAGTGCAGTTGAATGCGTTCCGCCGAAATCCGTGTAAATGAATATCATATGATCATCCCTTGTTATAAAAGTTCAATGTTATTTAGTATTACCGTTCACAGCATTGTTAAACAAGGGATGATTGTATTTACAGTTTTCGTTAATTCATAATATATTTTTTGATTATACTATCGTCTTTTTATTACGGCATATCATGTAATAGCCATAAGCTTATTTATAAAAGTAAAAAGACGTACTTTTGACTCGTACGTCTTTTATCATCTTTATTCAAAATAAATGTATACTTTAACACGTATGAATTGTTAGTTAAAATACTTTTCAAAACAAAAACAATCATGCACTCGTTTAAATTGTTTTCTTATGTCTTCTTTATTTTCACCTGTATAATGAGCAAATGTTTGAATTGGATATAACTGATCTATATTACTTTTCATTACACCTTTTATCTCATCTGTATGATTGGAATATACATGTAAATATGAATCTACGTTTACAAATCCGTTCTTTTCATACCATCCATGTACCCATAGATTGTCCCTAGTCCATGCTTCTAGGCGATTTAGGTTACGTTCATTCGCTAACTTCTCCGCTTCCTTTAATAGCTGATTACCAATCTTCATTCTACGGAAATCCGGATGAACTGCAATATGCCAAATCATGCCGCCAAGACCAGTTCCTCTTGAACAAACTGTACGTTCTTCTAATTCATATTCAATATCTATTAAACCCACAATTTGATTTTCATATAGAGCTACTAATTCAATAGCAGGATTTTCATATTTTTCTTTCTCTCTAAATACGTTATCGTAATATGCTGTATCTAGAAAAGATAACACACGGCAACGTACCCAACCGGTTTCATCCTCTTTTCTATACGATCTAATTTCTATATCCATATAATTAAAAAGCTCCTTCTATTTCTATCATTAATTTTTCGGGTCCTGCTCCTTTATTTGATGGAATAACTAATGTAATTCCTAAGTCTGGATATACGGCCGAGCGAAAACTGACGCCTGGGTCATATCCCATTACATGATATTTGAATATCTTGTTTTCTCTTGTTTCAATCCATATTCCATAGCCATAAGATTGATTATTATTTACTTGAATGTGAGGAGTTAAAAGTATTTTTGTATATTCTTGGCTTATAATTTCATAGTTAAATAACGCTTCCCAAAACTTCAGCATGTCTGACGCAGTAATAAAAGCTCCACCATCAGAACCACCTTTTATCGGAATAGAGTAAGCATTTGTTCTCCATGTCTGGCTAATTTCATCTTTTATATATCCGAGAGCTGTCTGCCTTGGTAATCTATCTAAAGAAAAATAACCCGAATGATTCATACCAATTGGATTAAATATGTTTGTTTCTATATACTCCGTAAATGTAAGTCCTGTCTGTTCTTCAATTATTAATCCCAGTATGATAAAACTTGCATTGTTGTAGTGAAACTTACTTCCAGGTGTATACATCATATCTCTGTTTTGAAATAATGGTAAAAAGTCTTTTAAACTTTTTAATAAATACATAGGTGTTTGTTTCCAAAGATCTTCGAAGTTATCCATAATACTTTCATCAAAATAATCTGGAATACCCGAACTATGCGTCAAAAGGTGATGTATTGTAATATCTTCATTAAAGTTTGGAAAGTTAACACTTAAACAATCTTTTAACTTTGTTTGAAAAGTAATTACCCCATTTTCCACAAGTTTACAGATGCCGGTAGCTGTGAATATTTTACATCCGGAGGCAATTCCAAACCTAGTTTGTAGCGTATTGTTTATACACTCATTTCGATTTGCATAACCAAACGCCTCTTCATAAACTATGCCCTTTTTTTCTTTCACTAAAATTACCCCAGAGAAATCTATATGCCGATGCATTTCTTTTACAATGCTCTCTATTTGATCTTTTGTTTTCATTACAAAAACCACCCTTGTTTATCAATAATTGTTCACCCTTCTTATATTTCCATATATAGGAGGGTGAACCCTCCTATTGAATAGCGTAAATCAAAACCAAGGGAACTATTTTGAATTGATTGACTCAGAGGAATACGCCTTAGACTGTGATGGCAATAAAGTAAATACACACAATATGATAGTTATAAGCAGCATTACTAAAGAACCTACAATAACCACAAGTTGTATAGAAATAAATTGAGTGGCAACTCCAAACAAAATCGTAATTAAAATGGTGATACCTGCAATAAATAATCCATATATGCTCCCAATCCGTCCCATTATATGGACAGGGATATTATTTTGATAAAAGGTATTAAACCCTGTATTTGCATATGCCATAGAGAAAGATAAAATAAAAAATCCGATAGCAGCTATTAAAAACTCATTTGAAAAAGCATAAATGATATAACCGATTGCAATGAATAATGACCCTATTCCAATTAAAAATGAAGGTGTTAGTTTTTTTGATAATATTGTATTTGTAATTGCTCCTAAAATAAATCCAGCTCCAGCAATACTAACTAAAAAGCCATATTCACTATCTGTTAACAATAAAACTTCTTTCGCAAATGACAATTCAAGTGAATCATTTGCGGCAACTAACACCATCATCCCTTGGAATAAGAAGTACACGAAAACAATATACAAAGATTTTTTACTAAAATTTAAAACGATGTTCCAATCTTTTTTTAGTACAGCTAAAGATAATGTGTCATTTGATGTATGACTATCAGATTTTTTATCAAGATTAGGTAGCAGCAATGTAATTACTCCTGATAAGAGAAATGCTATAGCATTCATATATATAGCAAACTCTGGTGTACTTGCTATTAACAATGCCCCCGCTATCGCTGGACCAATTACAGAAGCCCCAGATCCTATTAAACTACGCAATGAGTTGAAACGTTGTCTTTGTTCAACTGGTATTAATTTCGTCATATACGTCATCGCAGTTGGCTCATACATTGCATTTGCCATACTAATAAAGAATACAAATACATAAACCATCCAAAGTGATGGAAGTAAAGGTAAAATAGCGATACATACCGCGCGATATATATCGAGGTGAATCATTAATTTTCGTTTATTTAAACGATCAATCATACTTCCTGACCAAGCGTTTGTAAATAGAGCAGCCAATGGTTTAATTACATATAAAGTAGCAACAGCTAAGGCTGAGCCACCCATATGATAGACAAGTACATTCAGTGCTATTAAGTAAATCCATGCCCCTAAATTCGCAATACCAACTCCGGACAGTAGTAATAAAGGATATTTCCAATCTTTAAGTACGTTTTTCATTTTTGGCCCCCGCTTTCCAAATTGTTTTAAACCAATAAAAAAATCCCACCCCCAAGACTTTTAGTCTTAGGGACGAGATTTATCATCGCGGTGCCACCCTAGTTTGTTAATATGTCACCATATTAACCTTATCTGGTACTGCATTCTAATTCATGCTTATACCATAGCTCTATAACGGGAGCTCCCGTCACACCACCCCCTAATTATAGGTTCCGATGCGCTGCTCAGAGGCTTGGTTCAATAAAGAATTTTTACTCCTTTTCAGCTAAATGGAGCTCTCTGTGAAAAATTCATTTTATTTACTCTTCTCTTCACTGCATTTGATTTTTCCATATTATCACATTTGTATTTAACTGTAAATAAAAAATAATCAGATATTTATAGTTGGGTCATTTTTGCTTTTCGACCAATTCGGCATATGAAACGCATTAGCTTTTTATGAAGATAAGGAAATAAGGTAAAGAATACGTCCATTGTTTTTTTAAACGGCATTGGACATATAACTAATTTATTTTTATGAATAGCTTTCAGTGCAATTTCAGCAAACTTGTCTGCTGAATCGGCTTATTTGTTTTTAGTTGTTTTATAATTTGGCCCTTATTCATATGAATTGCAATTGATTTTTCAAATATGGGTGTATCTACAAAAGTTGGACAAAGCACACTTACATTTACACCGTATTCTTCTGCCTCATAATGTAATGAAGTGGTTAAACCGACGATAGCATGTTTTGTTGTTGCGTACGCGGTACAAAGTGGAGCAGGTCCTAAACCTGTTGCAGACGCAGTATTAATGATATGACCAAATCCTTGTTTTTTCATGAATTGGTAAGCCAATTGTGTCCCGTAAATTACTCCTAATAAATTTATTTCAATAATATGTTTCCAATTATCTAAAGACATATCGAATACTTCTCCATACATAGCAATTCCAGCATTATTAAACATATAATCAATTCTACCAAACTCATTAACTATTTTTATAATAAGTTCCTCTACGGATTCAGCGTTAGTAACATCTAAATATTCAAACCTAGCTAGTTGATTATTATTTTTTATATTATTCACAAGCTCTTGACCACTTGTTTCATTAATATCTGCGATAATTACAAATATATCTTTATTTGCTAATTGAATAGCTAAAGCTTTACCGATACCAGAAGCTCCGCCAGTTATAATTGCTACTCTTTGTTCATCCATATAAAAAAACCTCCTGTTGTTACTACATATATTGAAAACGGACGAGTGTAAAGATTTGAACAATCGTTCTAATTCGCTTGTAATGCTACGCATGTTTGTTTGAAATAGAGAGTAAAAAAATCGTAATGGCTTCATTAAATAAAACTTCTAATTTCTCTGTTTCAAATGAATGAATGAATTGACATAACCCACCTAGCCATGAACCTAATAAAAGACTTGAATCCTCAACATTTTCTATATAAAATTCACCACTTTGTATACCTTCATCCAAAATTTTTTGATATGTTTTTAAAGGGATAACAGCTAAACCATAGAGTTGTTGAATTGTAGAAGGGTTCGCGCTCGGATCAGAGGCAAGTTCTTGTCCTGCTCTTAATAATGGCATTTTGTAATTATAAAGTACAAATTTAGCTATCCCATATAATTTCCCAGTAGCGTTTGTATACTGTTTTTCTGCTATTTCCCATTTATCGTGCCAGTTTCTCATACTGTCTTTAGCTAAATAAACAAATAATTCTTCTTTATTTTTATAATGATAATATATATGTCCTTTACTGTAACCAGAAGCTTTCGCAATGTTATCAATTGAGGTTCTTGTATATCCTTTTAAGGAAAATAACTCTATCGCTTTCTCTGCTATTATTTCTTTGGCTAAATCGCTATCGTATCGTCTTTTATTCAATGTAGACTCCTTCCGTCGTTTCATACAAAAATTTGAACAATCGTTCTAATTTCAATATATGTAGGTTTTTCTGTTTTAGTAACTGTTAAAAATCTTATTTATTATTTTTTATAAAAATTACGGTGCGTGAAATTACTTGAATCATTAAAAAAAAGAGTCTATTATATATAGACCCTTCATATTTCCTGAATTAATTTGTATTTGCCTCTGCTAACGGTTGTAACGGTGGTTCTAATTTTAGTTCTAATGCATCGCCTTCTTGTATAGCTTGTCCTTTTTCAATACTTTGATTTGTTACATATCCCGTACCTGAAGTTTTTAAATCTAATTTTAATAGTTTAGAAAAATACATAACATCACGCATTGACCAACCTTGTAAATTGGGCATTGTTCCGTTGTTTCCTAATAAAAATATACGATCACCTTCACTCATTACTTCACCAGACTGCGGATATTGTTTTTTTATTTTTCCTTCTCCTAAAATTATCGGCTGGAGTTTCTCTTTTTTCACCTTATTCTCTACCGTATCTATTGATTGATTCACATAGTTTTGCACTTTTAATTGGGATTTTTTCGTTGCATCGGCCATTTGTTGTTCTGTATATGGTTTCACCTTTAAATATTCAAGGCTATTTTTCACAACCGGTTTAAATATTTCAGCGAGTGGCTGAGCTCCATATTCATCTCCCTTTAACTTTGGCTGCTTAATAGCTAAGTATACAATTAACTCTGGGTCATCAATTGGAGCCATACCTAAAAATGAAAAAATATAATTTTCTTTCCCTTCCATATATCGTCCATTTTCAGGGTTCGGAATTTGGGCTGTTCCTGTCTTGCCTCCTATTGGGTAACCATCGACTTTATACATTGTACCTGTACCTTTTGAAGACGTAATAACACGCTCCATTAAGTCTCTTACCTTGTCCGCAGTCTCTTTTTTTATCGGATTGCCAACTTCTTTCGGTTGATTTTCCATAATAACTTGCTTATTTGTTGGATTTACAACTTTGTCAACGATATATGGTTGCATCATTTTCCCGTCATTTGCTATAGCCGTAGCAGCTTGGATTAATTGAATTGGAGTTACTGTAGAACCTTGTCCGAAAGAAGTTGTTACTTGTTGAATTTGTGTATTTAATAGTAAAGTATTTTTACTTTCACCAGGTAAATCTATTCCCGTTTTTTGGTTAAAACCAAATTTATTCATATATTGCTTAAATTTATTTGGTTTTAATAACTGATCTTCTAAAATTGAAAAAGCTACGTTTGATGACCTTTCAAAACCTTCATCAAATGTAATAGATCCCCATCCAAATCCACCATTATGATCTTTTATATCCGCTGAACCTACTGAATACTTGCCGGATTGAAAATATTCTTTCCCGTTATATACACCTTCATTGATTGCAGCAGCTAACGTAAATACTTTCATCGTTGAACCTGGTTCATATGCATTTGCGATTGGATCATTTAAAAAGTATTCAATATCCCCTTTATTAGGATTAAAACTAGGTTTACTAGACATTGCTAAAACTTTCCCCGTCTTGGGATCCGCTATAATACCTACTAGCATAGAAGGGTCATAATGCTCTTGCGCCTTATTCATCGCTTCTTCTAAAAAACTATTAATTTGTTTATCGAGCGTAAGATATACGTTATTTCCATGTTTAGCGGGTTCTATTTTTCCTATATCATTTGTAAGCGGGATACCTCCTCGCGCTCCCACATATTCTATATTCCCATTTGTCGAGCGCAAATATTTATCTAAACTTTTTTCAAGTCCAAACTTCCCTTCTGTATTTCCTTTATCGTCTGGTCTAGCAAAACCAAGTATATAAGATGCAAAATCTTCATTTGGATACACTCTTGCTTTCTCAGGCATAAAAGAAACACCTGGGATTTTCAATTTTTTAATTTGTTCTTTCTTTTCCCGAGACAAATTCCGGCCAACTTTTCCGATTTCAACTTGCGTACGCCCTTCATGGAAATTCTTTAACACATCTTCTTTATTAATTTCAAGCGCATCAGCTAATTGCGCTGCGGTTTCATCTTTATTTTTCAATTTGCCATTACCTTTCAAATTCACAACAACACGATACGTTGTTGAATCTTGAACGAGCACTTTTCCAGTTTGATCATAAATCGTGCCACGATTCGCTTCCAAAACACCATTTTTATTATGTTGTTCATTTGCTAAATCCTTTACATTCACATTATGCACGACTCCTACTGCTTGAATATAGAAAAAACGCAAAAGCATAATAAGAAACAAAACAATAAAAGCAATCATAAAATACCGCGCGCCTTTATTCGTTTGAAGTTTATGCATATTTCGCTCCTTTCTTTTTATTGATACATGCAAGGATGTGCTTTAAAATATGTAATTTTTACTTTCAATACTATATGTTTCGAAGTTTTCGTATGAATTCCTTTAAAACAGTGTGAAACTAGTTATAGTTATTGTCAGTTATTTAAATACTTAAAATACAGTACGTGAAATTTAAGAATATTCATTCTTTTTTGCATAACACTCAAATTGTTATTGCAAGTAATCTATTCATTTGTATACAACAAAAAATCCTCCTCTGAATTTCCAAAGGGGGATTTTTTCCTAAGCTATAAAAGGCTAGTTATGAATTTTAAGCTACATGGTTATATTTCTCTAAAAAACGAATTCGTTTCGCTACGAATGCATACATTTTGAAAACAAGTTTTGCTATTGGTTCAAAAATACGTTTTTTCTGCAATAATAAACAGCTTGTTAAAATCGTTATGACAGCCGCACCCATTACATCTAAAGGAAAATGAACACCTACATACAAACGTGATATACAAACTAATACTGCCCACAAAAGTGCGATATATCTTAACTTTTCTCCTCTAAGAATAAACATGAATGCAATCGATAATACAAGTACAGAATGATCACTAACAAAGGATGAGTTTTCTGCGTGGGGTACTAATTGATTCACATCATATGATACAAAAGGACGTGGATGATAGTATACTAAATGAATAAAAACATTTACTAGCAATGCAATTATTACTGAAAGTGTCGTATACAACACTGTATATTGTTTTCTTATCGCATTCTCTTTCTTTCCGTTATGAAACCATAAGATAAGCATGAATAGAATAGCCACATATGCAGCACTATTTGTAATAGCAATCATTACCTTATCTAAGAGTACAGATGTACCTGCTAAATTGTTTATCCATTGAAATACTGCGTAATTCACATTACTCTCTCCTTATAATTTCTTATTTCACTTGAAATTAAGATACAAGTTTACTTGATTTACACAGTATACAACATTTACACACATTTAGATTTTCACTTTATTCATGTTACTATTTTTCATTTGACAATTATGTAACTATTTACACGCATTAAAAATATATATGATGGAAAAACCTTTAAAATCATATAACCCACTAACTAAAAGTGTATATATTACATAACATATACATATAAAAACATAGGTTATTAAATCATATTTTTATTCCATACGTAGAGCGATATTACCGAACTGTTCTCCCTGCTCCATACGTCTTAACGCTTGAATCGCTTCTTCCAACGAATAAACTTTATCCATAATTGGTTTGATCTTATATTTCTCTATAAACTTAATCATTTCATTAAATTCTTCACTGCTACCCATAGATGTCCCCATAATATCGATTTGATTATAAAATAACGCTCGTAAAGGTAATTCAATTTTATCTCCGGAGCTTGCACCAAAATTAACAATTCTCCCATTTGGTTTTAATACATCAAAGTATTTTAAGAATGTTGCTGGACCTATACTATCGATTATTAGATCTACTTTTTCTCCGCATAAACTCTCTTCCCAATTTCCGGAACTATTAAAAGAAAAATCTACGCCATATGTTTCGGCAAACTTTCTTTTGTTCTCTACCCTTGAAGTAACACTTACTTTTGCGCCAATTGCTTTCGCAAATAACATGGCAAATGTCGCTACACCGCCGCCTATCCCCGGAATTAAAACATGTTCTCCACACTTCAATCTACCCTTTGTAAAAAGCGCTCTATATGCAGTCAGTGCCGATAAAGCCAAAACGCCAGACTCTTCCCAAGTAAGATATGACGGTTTTCCTACTACATTTTCAGCGGGCACTATTACATATTCAGCAAACGTTCCATCTTTTGGTCCCCCTAACACCTCTGGTAATTCTGGTACTTCGGCAATATTCTCCCATCCAATACTAGGATTAATAATAACCTCGGCTTGTAATAAATCAGCTGAAACACCTTCTCCTATTTCTGTAACAATACCTGCACCATCTGACCCTATTACTAACGGTAGATCCATTTCTTTTCTATTGTTTATAATAAATAAATCCCTATGATTTAATCCTGCTGCTTTTAACTTTACTTTTACTTCCCCGGCATTAGGATTTGTTTCAGATAAAAATTTATATTCTAACCCCTCTACCCCTTTTTTATATTGATGTAAAATTGCTTTCATTGCTTCATTCCCCCTTACTATTTTCAATGTACTAGAAATATCGAAATAAATAAACTAATCTGTCTCCAATAATTAGATGTATATCGTTATGACAAAAGAAAAAATCCCTCCCTATAAATAACGTAGGAAGGGATTTTTTAAATTTTTTCAGATAAAAATCTGTAATGTTAATTCTTTTGAGTTTTAGCTAATTCTAATATCTTTTGAATAAATGGTGCTTTTGCATTTGTATAAGAAACACGATCAAAAGGATATGTAGCTGCAAGTCTCTCTTTTAGTTCTCTATATTCTTTACGTGCCCATTCATGCTTTATTAGAAAGTCTCGAAATAAAAGATTGTTTTTCCATTCGTCACTATTATAAATATAAACGTGCAAATGATGGGTACCCGCTCTCCATTTTCCCTTTCTAAAAAAACGCCAATTAGGTGTTTCTTTTGGAACATACTCATATCCAATTTTTAATAAATCTTCAATCCACTTTTTGATAATTTGCAAATCTGTTACGCCAATCATCATATCAATTAAAGGTTTCGCTCCTAACCCTTGTACAGATGTGCTCCCTATATGTTCAATAGCAATACAATCTTCCCCGAATAAAGAAATAAATTTCTCTTTTTCTATTAAATACTCTTCGTGCCACTCTTTTTCATATGGTTTAATAACGATTTGTTGTTCCATTTTATCCACCTTTTTATAATTATTTATTATTATATTTATATAAATTTCATGTGATTCACATAGGATTTTTACAAAATGTGTCGAATACTGAAATATATAACTTAATTATAATAAATGCGAGGTATAATATGAAAGATATTCCAGTTGAAATTCAGTTGAATCAAGTTACATTCCAGTTAAAAGAACATCATAATTTTGATTGGCTATTGAAATTAGGAACCGTATTTGCGGTTTTTGACCAACAAGATTCAGGTAATATAAGCTTTGGTGTAGAAAAAAATGGGCATAAGAAATTCATTAAATACGCAGGAGCACAAACAATTGCATACGAAGGAACAATAAACGACGCTATTGAACGTTTGAAAAATTCAGTTTTCCTATACGAGGAATTAAAACACAACTCGCTTATAAAACTAATTGAACACTTTCCAGTTCAATCTGGATATGTATTAATTTTCGATTGGTTTGATGGTGAATGTCTTCATTCGCACTGGAGTTTCCCGCCTCCTGAAAAATATAAAAATCCAAACTCTCCATTTTATAAATTTAAACATTTACCTGTTAGAAAACGAGTTCAATCCTTAAATTCCATTTTTTCTTTCCATACATATGTCGAAAAGAAAAACTATGTAGCGATAGATTTTTATGATGGTAGTATTATGTATAATTTTAATACAAATGAAACAAAAATTTGTGATATTGATTTATATTCTAAAAAACCATACGTAAATAAAATGGGAAGATTATGGGGTTCCTCACGTTTTATGTCTCCTGAAGAATTCGAGCTAAACGCTATAATTGATTCGAGAACAAATGTATTTAATATGGGGGCAATGGCTTTCGCGATTTTAGGTGGTGGAAAAGATCGCTCCTTTACAAAATGGGAAGCAAGTAGGGATTTATATGAAATAGCGTATCGCGCTGTAAATGAAAACCGAACCGAACGATATGCATCAGTTGAAGAATTTTATGAAGAGTGGGTAAACGTGTAAAATACTAAAAAGATATAAATCTATATTATTCAAACAAATATATAGTTTATACTATTATCATGATAATATATATGAAAAGGAAATTAAAAATAACGAGGCAAATATTATGAACTTTGTGTATATCAATCAACACGTGTTAAATAATCTTTTATACATTTTAAGTAGTATATTTATTTTTTATTTTATATATGATAGCGGGCGCTATGTGAAGAAATATAAAAAACTACTTATTATACTTTGTACAAGTATCCCTCTTATTTTATGTATGCGCTATCCTATCTATATGGATGAAAATTGTATTCATGATTTAAGACAAATACCGGTTATAGTAGGTACGCTTTATGGTGGCTTCCCTGTCGGTATAACATTGTTTGCTATTTTATTAATTACAAGATTTTCATTTTATGGATTTAGTATGTTAACAATAGTAGTGTATGGAACAATGTTTATCATTACAGCATTCGCATCCGCAAAATTTAATACGTATAATAGAAAAATTAAAGTAGCTTATGCAATGTTTTTAACATTTTTCTTAGCAATATTTACAACTGTAATTGTATTAACTTTATCAGATTTTGAAGTGAATAATTTGTACATCATTTATTTCATAATATTACCAACCGTTTTAATGTTGTTTGTAGTTTATTTTAATGAAGTTTTAAAAGATGCAGTATGCATGCGATCGAAGTTAATTAAAATGGAAAAAATGGAGATTGTTAGCCAACTCGCTGCTAGTATATCGCACGAAGTAAGAAATCCCTTAACTGTTGTAAAAGGATTTACACAACTTTTAAAAACACCAAATTTAACTCCAGAATCAAGAGACGAGTATATTAAGCATATACTGGAAGAATTACATCACGCCCAAGGAATTATTGATGATTATTTAACGTTTGCCAAACCTGCTTCAGAAAAATTAGATGAGATTTCAGTAGAACAAGAATTAAATCGAGTTATTAATATGATCTTACCTTTATGTAATATGAATACGATCCATATTACAAAAGATTTCTCTACGGCAACAATAGTTGGTAATAAACAGCACTTTCAGCAATGTTTTTTAAACTTATTAAAAAATGGTATTGAAGCAATGCCTAATGGCGGTACTTTAAATATCTCCTCTTCTATTAGTAATAATAAAGTTATCATACGAATTGAAGATAGCGGAATTGGTATGTCACAAGAGCAAATAAATCGATTTGGTGAACCGTATTTTAGTACAAAAACGAAAGGTACAGGTTTAGGTACAATGGTTGCTGTTAAGATCATTGAAACGATGCAAGGTAATTTGAAAATCCGAAGCGTTATAAATAAAGGTACTACTTTGACAATTACATTTCCGAAATGTAATACAAACGCATCTAACAATAAATAAAAAAGGAGCAATTATGCTCCTTTTTTATTTGTTTCGATACATAAGTATCTTCTATGTTTTTTAGTTTTACATTTGTGGAGACTAATTAAAAATTAGTAACCTCCGCCCCAGCAGCTGCATCCAACGATAATTAATAAAATAAATAACACAACTAATAAAGCGAAACCTCCACCAAAACCACAAGAACCACCGTAACTCATATTTTCTCCTCCTTTTGGTTTGAAAACTAATAGGTAGTTGATCATTTTAACTGGTTCGTATTATACATTATGTAAATATCCCTTTTTTGAGCATGTCTATATAAAAATAAGTAAAAGCACTCATTTGAGAGTGCTTTAAAATGGATACCAAAAATTTTGAAATACATGTAACTTTACATATACTGCAGCAATTAAAATAAAAATACCTACAAATAAAGCAATAAAATCCCGGCTTTTCGCTTTATTTGTATAGAACCACGTACGTGTATCCTTCTTTCCAAATCCTCTTAAATCCATTGCGTTTGAAACTGTATCGATTCTCTCTAAAGAATGAATAATTAAAGGCCAGAAAATTAAGACACGGTTTTGCATGCGAATCCATAAACTTGCTTCTCCTTTTTCAAAAGCTACTCCTCTCGCCTCTTGGGCATGTTTAATAACTTTATATTCGGACTGAATATCAGGTATATAACGTAATGCAATATTTATCGCATAAGTAATTTTATAATGAATTCGAAATTTACTTAAGCTACTCACAAATTTGCTTGGATCAGTCGTATAAATAAAAATAAGTGTAAATGGTAATAACGTAAAATACTTTAACGAAAGTGTAGCTGCATAAAATAATGTTTCGTATGTAATTGTTGCATATCCAATATACACAAATGAAGTATACGATCCAGTTAATTCAGATCCATGGGTTGGTGTAATAAATAAGATCATGACAGAATTTAATAAACTAAATGTAAATATAACAGTAAAAACAATAAAAATTTTACGAAATGGAATTTTAGCAACTAAAAGTCCGATACATCCAATCATAAATACGAATAGCAATATGCGGAAATCAAAAAATAAAAAAGTAAGTGTCATACAAAAAATAAATAACAACAATTTCACTGCCTCGTCCATGCGATGAAAATATGTATTATACACCTTCCCCCCTCCTAATATCATCAAAATAAAGTTTCATAAATCTTTCAGGATTTGCAATACCACTAAATTTAACGAGTTTAAATAAAGAACTCTCCTTTAAGTTCGCTCTTTTTAATGTTTCTGGATGCCCTAATACAGTAGACGCGGTATTATTCGCAATAATTTCCCCTTCATGTAGAACTATTGCTCTGTCCGCATATTCTAATGCGAGATTCATATCGTGTGTGATGAAAATAAAAGACATTCCCTTTGCAGCTAGTTTTCTAATAAACGTCATAAATTGTTTATAATGATAATGATCTTGTCCGGCTGTCGGCTCATCTAAAATAATAAGTTTTGGATTTGTTGTTAGTACAGATGCAATCGTTAATCTCTTTTTTTGCCCATAACTTAATGCCTGAATTGGCCAATTTCGAAATGGAAACAAGCCACAAATTTTTAATGTTTCCTCTGCTCTAAGCTTAATTTCTTCCTTCGAAAATTTTTTTAATTGTAATGAAAATGAAATCTCTTCCATTACAGTAGCTTGTGTAATCATATGATTTGGATTTTGCATCACATAAGATATAACTTCACCGCGTTTACGAATAGACCAAGAATTGATATTTACTCCATCAATTAAAATCCTATCATTTTTTGTTTTATTTATCCCTATAAGACTATGAGCTAATGTTGATTTTCCAGCTCCATTATGGCCTAGAAGTGCTACTATTTCCCCTTTATATAGAGAGAAATTTATATTGTCTAATACTTTTTGTTTATTAGGATATGAGAATGACAAATCCTCTACTTTCAATAATTCTTTTTTTGTAGGAGTATCTTTACAAAAAGTTTGCTTCTCCATCCACTCATTTATTACTCCACTAACATTTTCCCTTTGAAGATTTTCAAGTGGGTATATTACGTCATTATTACTATCAAATTGCAATCTCTTTAATCCTTCTATGTACATAGGTTCTCTTAATCCGATTGAGGGTAATATATTTGACGCTAAAATCTCATCTGGTGTCCCTATCGCAACAATTTCCCCTTCATCAATTAAAATGATCTTATCTAAATCCAGATTTAACATTTCTTCTATTCGATGTTCAATAATTACAATTGTTTTATTATATTGCTTATGTATATTTTTAATAAGTTCAATTGTATGTAAGCTGCTAGCTGGATCTAAATTTGCTAACGGTTCATCGAACAATAATATAGGAGCATTTGTTGTTAACAAACCCGCTAAAGAAACAGTTTGTTTTTGCCCTCCTGATAATTCATGAGGACTTTGTTTATGAAAAGTATGCATCCCTACCTTTTTTAATGACTCCGAGACAATCTTTTTCATTTCATCCTGATTTACACATTCATTTTCTAAATAAAAGGCTACATCTTCTTCTACTGTAAGACCAATAAATTGTGCATCTTGATCTTGCAAAATTGTGCCTACATGTTTACTTAATTCAAAAACACTCTTTTTCCTCGGGTCTTTTCCAGCAATTAAAATATTACCAGTACTAGTCCCTTCATAAGAAAACGGGATTAGCCCATTGATACAATGAGCTAATGTTGATTTCCCTGAACCACTTCGCCCAGCAATTAGCACTTTTTCCCCGGGATATATATGAAATGTAACGTTTTTAACAGTAGGCTGCGCTGCATGCTTATATTGAAAGTTGAATTGTTCAAAAGAAATAATTGGTTGCATGTTAACATCCCTACTTTTCAATTTTTAAATGTGTATGTTTTTTATTAGATTTAGCTAACCCTATTGTAATTGGCAATCCAAGAACTAAAAATACGATAACATCAGCAATTGTTGCACCTAATACTTGTATTACAATTTTGTCAAACGGTTCTCCCATGACAATAATATCGAATGCACCCGCAAATATAATAGCAATGACGATACCAATTAACCCAGTAATAGCTAAATAAGAAATATCGCCTTTATTATACGTCCCGTTTTTCACACTAAATCCAACTCTTTTTTGAATGAGTCCCATTGCAAAACCGATAATGCCTGAACTAATAACCCATCCCCACCAAATACCCCATCCAGCGATTGTATCTGTTACGGTATGACCGATAAGTCCTATTAACAGTCCTGCCAATGGGCCAAATAACGCTCCAAAAATGGTTAAAATAGCTAACGCAGGTTTAATAAATGTATTTGGTGCAATAGAAAATCCCCAAAGTCCTAATATGCCGTATAATGCTGCTCCAATTCCGATTGCCACTACTAATTTTGTTGATAATTTGTTCATTACAATTCTCCTCTCTTAATAGTCAACTTTTATTACTCTATATTTATTTTGAAAATGAATTATGCATCGACACTCCCTTTCTATACAACAAAAAATGACCTCTTACATAAGAGGTCATTTTCTTTCACGTTCAAGAATCCTCTTATCTTTCAAAAAACACATCGTGTCCTCTGCGGAATTAGCACCTTCCTATACATATATATAGGGGTTGCTGAGGTTTCATAGGGCCGTTCCCTCCACCTCTCTGGATAAGTATTAATTTGTAATTCGTATTATGGCATTAAGAATTGTAAATTTCAATACTTTTCTAATTATTTTTATTTTTTGTTCAACAGCACATTTAAATCATTGTATTCTTATCGGAATTATGAAATAATAAATTTAACATAGTTACGGGAGGAATGTACGATGAAAGTAATCGGTTTAATTGGCGGACTAAGTTGGGAATCTACATCATTATATTATAAACATATTAATACACTTACACTCTCTCAATATGATCAAAATGCAAAGCTTGTTTTATATAGCATGGACTTTGGTGAAGTAACTACTTTATTACAAAATCATCAATATGAAGAAGTGAAAAATGCATTAGTCACAGTTGCAAAAAAGGTTGAAAAATCTGGAGCTGAATGTTTATTAATGTGTTCTAATACTGTCCATTTATTTGCTGAAGAAGTAGAAAATGCAATATCCATTCCACTTCTTCACATCGGTGATGTAAGTGCTAAAGAAATGGTAGACCAAAATATAAAGCGTATCGGACTATTAGGTACGAAACAAACGATGGAACAAGACTTCTATAAATCACGTCTAGCACACTATAACATTGAGACAATCATTCCAAATGAAGAGGAAAGAAATTTTATCCATCATGTTATTTTAAATGAATTAAGTAAAGGAATTATTTCAGAAACATCAAAAGAAAAACTATTACAAATTACAAAATCATTAATTCAAAATGGCGCAGAAGGTATACTGCTAGGTTGCACCGAAATACCGTTGCTCATTTCCCAAAACGATCTTACTGTTCCTGTTTTTGATACCGCTTTTTTACATGCAAATACTGCTGTGCAGTTTGCGGGATAATCATATAAAAGCATAAAGGTGCCGCCTCTATGCTTTTATATTACCCACACTATTTATTTAAAAGAGATGTAATCACTGTGATTGCTTCATTTGAACCACCACAATCTAAAAAACTATCTTTCAGTTTTCGTATTCCATGCTTATACTTTTCATTTGAAAGAACATCGGTTACCGCTTCTTTTAACGTTTGCACATTAACATTCTCTTTCAATAACCGATGCGCTGCTTCAAGCTCAGTTAATCTTTGTGCTATCATTGGCTGGTCTTTATCGTGTGGAATGATAACAAATGGGACATTAAAATAAATAGCGTCGTGTACACTGTTCATGCCGCCATGTGTAATAAAAACATCTGCTTCATTTAATATTTCTGATTGAGGTACGTATGAAGTAATTATAAAATTGTTTGGCGCTTCCTTAATTTTAGAACGATCATTTCTATCACCAATTGCCATTACAACTATTCCATCAAAATCTGAGAAAGTATCAATGCACATATTAAAGAATGGTTCAAGTCCTTCAAGCAGTGTTCCCATTGAAATATAAATAACTTTCTTACCTTTAAGCAATTCAAGTGGAAACTCTACATTTGTTTTACGCTTTGAAATACTTGGTCCAATAAAAATGTTATTTTCTCCAAACAAATCGCTATTAGGTTGAAAATAGCGACTTGTGTACACAAGAGTAATATCTCCCTTGTTATGCATAAATTGAAGATTGTTTTTAGGCTTTACTCCAAATTCATGTTCCATTTGATATAGTAACTGTTCAGAAATTTCATCAGGTTGGAATGGTATTTCTGCATTAGGATGAAAAGGTAAAGTCTCCAAAAATTCAGTAGGAATTAAAAATATAGGAGAAGAAACTATGCCTGGAATTTGTAAATACTCCTTTACTAACTCCCCAGCACCAAATATATCATAAATTACGAAATCAAAATGTATGCTGTCACATAATTGTTTCGTAATTTCTAATATATATAAAGAAGTTTGAACATGTACATGAAAGAAAGAGTTCAGTCCATATGAAGTTTCAGTATCAATAGAAATATCCTTTAATAAATCTGGATGAGTATATACAGTAGCTCCCAAATCTTCAATTCTGCCTTTAAAGTGTTCTGTTGTAATATAGTGTACGTGATCCCCCCGTTCAGTAAAGGCTTTGACTAAACTTAATGTAGGATTTACATGTCCCTCTGCTGGAAAATTAATCATTAAAATATTTAGCACTTCTTTCTCACTCCTTACATTTCAACGCTCTTAATAATCATACTGTAATGATTACCGTCAATCTTCCCCTAATAGTCCTAATATACTTGCTACTTTAGATTGATAAATAATTATCAGTTATTTAATTAAAAAAGGCATCTACATAAGTAGATGCCAAACCGTGATAAGGAGTGTTCTGTGAGGTTAGAATAAGCTTTTCAGCTTGTCCTATGCTATCAATATATGATTTATTTTATAAAACGTGAGCAATTGATAGAATGATTTTACCTTTCTATCACCCATTTTGAATCTATCCCTAAATTAAATGACTCTAGTTTCTATATTATTTCATATGTTTTAACCTTCTTGAGAGCTATCTATTTGTAAATTTTCTCCAGTCAATCTCTTGTTTTTCAATTCAAAATAAGCATCTAAAACTTCTTTTCCAATATCAGAGTTAATACCAGATTTATCATTCATAACCCACGGCACAACTACAGAGAATGCTACTTCTGGATTATCATATGGCGCATACCCTGCTAACGTTAAATTATAACATTTTCTTCTTTCACCCTTTTCATTTCTTCCAATATCACTTTCTCCACCGTAAACTGTCTGTGCTGTCCCTGTTTTACCCGCTGGTTTATAAGAGGTTTTTTGGAACGCCCTTACTCCTGTTCCATCACCTTCTTGGAATACCCTTCTAAATCCTTCTTTTACTTGATTTATATATTCCTCTTTCATATCTATTTTATTTAGAACGATTGGCTCTACTGCATGTACCACTTTACCAATCTCATCTTTTTGCGACGTTTGCTCTCTTACCTCTTGTACAATTTGTGGCTTCATTCGATATCCACCGTTTGCAATTGTTGAAATATACTGTACGAGCTGAAGTGGTGTATACGTGTCATACTGACCAATTGAGTAATCTAATAAAAACCCAGGTTGATTATCTTTTTTACCAATTTGTCCAGCTGTTTCATTCGGTAAATCAATACCCGTTGGAACACCTAATCCGAATTGTCTGAAATAGTACCTCATTTTATTAAAGTATTCCTGTTTAATATTTAATGAACTATTTTTCACATAATCCACACCTGCAATTTTTAATGCTGTATGAAACATATAAACGTTTGAAGAGACTTGTAACGCTCTTAAATCATCAATGTTTCCAAACTCTTTCCAAGATTTCTTCTCCCTAGTACCTTTAAACTTCATAGGTGCATCATAAAAATAAGTACCTGGTGTTATAGCTTTCGTTTCAAATCCAGTTAAAACGGTGGCACCTTTAACTGTTGATCCCAGCTCATATGAACTAGTCATTGTACCTAATGCATAGTCTTCAATTTCTGTTTTCCCGTCTTTTTCTACAAGTCTTTTCCCAGCCATTGATAATACTTGTCCGTTTTTCGGATTCATCATTACAACGAAAGCACGGTCCAACATGGATTCTGATCCTTTATATGCTTTTAATATTTTTTCTATACTTTCTTCTACTTTTTTCTGTAATTCCATATCTATTGTTAAAGTTAAGTTCTTACCGCTCTTTCCCTCCGAAATTGTTTCCGTTCTAATTGTAGTACCTTGTTTATCTGCAACGCTTCTTACTTCTTTTTTTGTACCATGAAGTACATCTTCATATTGCTGCTCGATATAACTTTTTCCAACCCTATCATTTCGGCTATAATCACGTACTAAGTAATAATCTAATCGTTCACTTGGTAATCCTTCATCAGAATTAGAAACATTTCCAAGAACGGATCGGAATAATCCATCATTCACATACACTCTCTCCCAATCAACCGACACGTCTACACCTGGGAGATTTGCTAAACCTTCACTAATTATAGTAAATTCCTTTTCACTAACGTCTTTTTTAATAATTTGTGGAGCCATTTGATAACCAGAAGTCATTTTACTTTTAATAGCTAACACTTTTATATCTTTATCTGTTAAATCCTGAAGATTTTTATCTGTAACTCGTTTTCTTTTTAACTCTTCAATTTTTTTATCTAAATTTTTTCCGGTAATATCTTTATCTCTGAACTTATTTATTTCTTTTTTAGATACTAATTTTTCAGTTAGTTTCGGATTTAATTGCATCCAAAAATCTTTCTTATCCGTCTCAGTTAGCTTGTCTATATCTTCTTGTGGTATTTCAATTATGTCTGCAAGTTGTCTTGCTGTTTTTAATATTTCTTCTGATTTTACACCTTTCATCTTTGTATATGTAATTGTACGTAAAGACTTATTATCAACTACTGGATTCCCTTCTCGGTCAAATATTTTTCCCCGCGGCACAGAAAGGCTTACGGTTGCATTTTCTCTCTTCTCCACTTCATTTTTATACGTCTCACCATCGATAATTTGTACTTTACCTAATTGTATAATCATGGCAGAAAACAATATAAATACACATAAGAATAAAATGTTTAACCGCATCGGTACTGCTCTACCGCTTTTTTTCTCTTGTTTTTTCACCTTGTCATAATCTCCTCCTTACTGTATTTCTATTAATAATTGAATCTATATATTAAAAGTAATGCACATTTTCTATACATTACTTTGCACAAATACTAATATATTGATAAAAACTTAATAGAAATTAAAGCAAATCTAAAGAAAAGGTAAAGTTTTCTAAATTAAATACAAAAATACCCAATAACCAAAAGCTTAGCTTTTGGTTATTGGGTATTTAATAATTTAAGAGTTAATAATTGGACGTATCGATTCAAATCTATCATCATAATTTGATAAAGGCTTTTTACTCTGAAATTTTGGCAAATAAATCGTTACTGTTGTTCCGACGCCAACCTCACTCATAATACTTATATTTCCTTGATGACTTTCAATAATTTTATAACTTAACATCAATCCAATACCGGTACCTTTTTCTTTCGTACTATAAAAAGGTTCACCTAATCTTTTAATTCGTTCTTCAGGTATTCCTATTCCTTTATCAATTACACTAATAATGATACCATCTTTGCCTATTTCTTTTATGTGAATTGAAATTCTCCCACCATCTGGCATAGCTTCGATTGAATTTTGCAAAATGTTAATAAATACTTGTTTCAGTTGATTTTCTGAGCATTCAATGATTATATCTTTAGAATCTGTATATAATTCAACTTGAATATTTGTCATAATTGCTTTTGTATTTATTAACGAAACGACATTTTTAAATATTTGATAAAGATTTTTCTTTTCCGTGCTTAGTTCATCTGTTTTAGCAATCGACAAAAATTCTTGAAGAATCGCTTCTATTCTTTCAATTTCAGAAAGCATTAGATCAAAATATTTTTCTTGATCTTCTTTATTAATTTGAAATAGCTGTATAAAGCCTTTAATGACTGTTAATGGATTCCTAACTTCATGAGCAACACCAGCTGCTAATTGACCAATTGCTGCAAGTGTATCTGATTTATTTAGCAATTCTTCTGTCTTTTTTCGCTCTGTAATATCACGTACAATAATCATAATTTTATCATGCAATAACGGTAAACATCTAGCTTCGAAGAAATCGATACTTTCATTAATTGTAAGTGGATATTCCACAATTACATTTGTCCCTTTTTCTTTCACTTGACAAATTGCTTCTTGAAATTTTTTTGCTACTGTAGATGGTAATACTTCGTAAAACTTTTTTCCCATAAAAGCTTCTGCGGGTACGTAAAATTTTGTAGGGGATCCTGCTTTATAATCAATAATTGTTCCATCATCTTCCGTTAAGAAACATAAATCTGGTAAAGCCTGAAAAATTAATTCTAATTCAGACGTTTGTTGTTTTAATTTCTCTTCTATTGCTTTTAAATGTGTAATATCCACACCAACAGCCCAATAACTAAATCCACTTACAGGAAACTGTTCTGATATATTGGACCACATTATCGTTTTAATTTCACCATTTTTACAAGTTAAACGCATTTCCCAGTCTCTAAAGTTCTTTCCACGAGTCAAAAATTTCTTTTGTATCTCGTGACGATAATCATGATCCGGATACAGTAATCGAAGTGCGTTTGGATTTCCAATTACCTCTTCCGCAGTATAGCCTGTCACAATTTCACATTCGCGATTCCACAAAACAAAATCTCCATTATAATCAAGTGCATCAACCATAACAGGCATGTTTTGTAAGATTGTATGTAGTTCCTCCTCTTTTCGAGTAAGTAACGTTGTATTTTTATTTTGAAATCCTTTCATTACTCCATCTATAATTAAATTTGAAAGCATTTCAAAGTATTTTTGGCAATTGAAAATTTCGCTTTTCTGAGACCATACAACAAAAGATCCTAAATATTGATTGTATAAAAAAATGGGGATTTCAATTTTGGGAAGTTTACATATTTTCTTTTCATTTATTCCAAATGAAAATATACATTCTTTTTCAGCATCAAGAAGTTGATGTGATATGTTGGTTAATTGATAAAATTGTTCTGCCATGGTTTCTATTGTACTCACATCAATAAGTTCCATTAGCCGCGCATTCATTCCTTTTTCACCTCAATATGTAAAATTCATACAAATTTAAAATTCATACTTCTCCATTATACGAAGAATGTGCCTGTAGGTATATAGCTGAAGAATAATTATTCGAACAAATTTTATTTTTCAATTAAAAACAAAAAATATATCCGTGCAAAATTGAAACTCTAATTAGTAAGTTTTTTCATCTCCGATTAATTATTAGCTGTGCCAATCATGATCTTTTATGTTGCACAAACTCTCCTTAGGTCCTTACATTTGTTAAGTTTTGTCATGAATTCATACGCATTAGTTGTATTATAAAAATGGATTAAATGTAAAGTTCATAAAATTTTCACAATTACTATGAAAAATATAAACATTTATTCCAATATATTCTATATAATAAAATGTAATAAGGCTTCTATGAATCTCATAGAATACCTTACCCCTAATAAAAAGAAAAAAAGAATCTATTTAGATTCTTTTTTTCTTTTTATATTACATTACATATTTATATAAAGCATGTGCAACACCATGTTCTTCATTAGTCAAAGTTTCATATTGACACATCGCTTTTATTTCTTCGACTGCGTTCCCCATTGCAATTGATAGGTTTGCTTTTTCCATCATGGATACATCGTTTAGCCCATCACCTATCGCTACAGTATTTTCAACTGGAATATTTAAATGTTCCGCTAAAGTATATAGTCCATTTCCTTTTTGAGCGTCTCGATGATTAATCTCTAAATTATGCCAATATGAAGATGTAATTGCTAAATCCGTATTATGCAGAAACGTTTCTTTTAACTTTTTTAATTTTTCCATGTCATAAGAAAATGGTAAAAGCTTATGAACATGTATATCTGTTTCTACAATTGGTTTACAACTTTCTGCACTAAGAAATGCTGTATGTTCAAGGTATAATGCTGCGATCGTTTCCAACTCTTTCAAATCGATATTTTCATTTGAATTTTTCACATAATCGATTTCATTACGTACACTCTCTACTCCATATTCCGGTACGTACACACCTTTATTAGTATAAAGCTGATAATACAATCCATTTTCTTCAAGATAATTCACAATCTCGAGTGCCTGCATATTTTGAATTGGATATCTCTTCATCATTTTTTTATCATTATATATAAGCGCACCATTTTCGGCAATAATTGGACACTTCAAATTAACTTCTAACAACAATCGTTCAATATCGACAATAGAACGTCCTGTACAAATTGCTACAACATGGCCAGCTTCCTGACATTTTCGAATTGCTTCTGCATTCTCGTTACTAATCATTTTGTTCCCCGAAAGAAGAGTTCCATCTAAATCAATTGCGATTAATTTCATTATTTCTTCACCACTTTCTATATATACACGAGCTCAAATTAAATGAAAGGTATCGTTTTCATACTGATCTCGTAAAGTACTCCTTATTTATAATTTATGAAAAGCGTTTCAGGTCAAGAAATAATTATAAATAAAATCCAAAGCAAGAGCTTTGGATTTTAAACTATGAATTATAACAAATATATTTTGTCTCACACGTGTATACATTCTTTTCTTTAGTTGGGATATATACTTTAAACTTTTCTAAACGTTTTCCGTAAACGTGAATAGTTACAACGCTTTCATTTTTGGCTATTTCAAGGATATGACAATCAGCTGGTGGAATGACTTTATCTGTTTCTCCTTCTCCCAAATAAAGACTTCCTGTATGAGTTAAATAAACAAGTGAATTTTCAAGTTGCTTCGTTTTTATAAAGTTCTGCACCATTATTCTTCCTGTAAATACGCCTTCTACTCCCCATGTGCCATCATGATCATGCAAAGGAGTCGATTGTCCATCTTTCCATACAAGAGCTAATACTTCAAAACGATTTAAAGGATCTTCATATAATAAGTGTCGTGCATATTGAGCCGAATTCGCCTTCTGCTTTTCTAACGGAAGCCATGTTTTCTTTTCTAAAAGTTCTTCTAATAATTTTTCAATCCCACAAACCATTTGATCTTCTAACAAATTACTATTTATTAAATCCGTTACAGCTTTAATAAATGTTTGGAACGTCTTACTTCCATTACATGTTAACATAAGCATCCTCCTCTACTCTTATTCACACACTTCCATACTAAATAACCAACTAAAATTTCACAATTGAGAAATAAAAAAACAAGGTACAGTAAATTTGTACCTTGCTGAACAGTTTATTGAGTTTTTAAGCGAATAGGTAAGAATTTTGAATTAAATCATAATATGCTTTATCCTTCTCTTCGACGTTTTGAGAATATGGGGGGTATAACGAAAAAGGTACATACACAAGTCGGAAAACCAAACCGAAATATGTATGACATTACTGAAACAGGAGAAGAAATTTTTTCTGAAATGTTACGCGAGTTTCCCGAAAAATTCGCGACAAACAATGCAGAATTTCTTGTTCGTATCGCGCTATTTGAAAAACTTGATTATGAAGCTAGAAAAGAAATTTTAACAATACGCCAAAACATACTACATAAACAGCTTACTGCTATTCAATCTTTAGATGCTAGCTCATCTTTTATTACAGAAGTCATTGAATTTAGTAAATCACGTATTGAACATGAATTGCTTTGGATTAGATCACTTATGAAGAAAATATGAAAAATAAAAAGAAAAGTTCAAAACAATGAATGAAAATGAGATTTATTATCAATACTATAATTAATAAAAGGGCAACCACGATTTGGCTACCCTTCAAAAATTTATACTTCCGGATCGAAAGTTTTGCAATCTGTTTCTTCTGTAGTCGATGCTTGTTTTCCTTTATGACTTACTACATAAATTGCGTCTGCGCTACATTTATTGCCGTTAGCCCAAAATTTACAGTTGTTTACTTCACATAAAACGTCTTGTGCCATAGTATCACACCTCCTCGTTCTATTATCATTAACAAAATTCGGAGGTATGATACTTTTTGTTATGCATTTTTTATTCCCTTTTTAGCTTTCTTAATGGCCCTATATCTCCTTGTACAATAGCACCTATATTTTCAGTTATTTTTTCAATATCAAAATGCCACCATTGAATTTGCAATAACTCCTCTATTATTGTATTTGTAAATCGTTCCTTTATTTTATTTGCAGGGTTTCCACCAACAATTGTATATGGTGCAACGTCTCTAGTCAGAACCGATTTAGCTGCTATTATTGCACCATCCCCTATTTTTATTCCAGGCATAATTGTTGTATCCATACCGATCCAAACGTCATTTCCTATAACTGTATCACCTTTGTAAGGCAAATCAGACAAATTAGGTGTATACTTCTGCCACCCATTTCCAAATATATTAAATGGATATGCCGAAAATCCATCCATCCGATGATTCGCTCCGTTCATAATAAAGGTAACTCCATTTGCAATACAACAAAACTTTCCAATGATAAGGCGATCTCCAAGAAATTCATAATGATGTAATACTCGATCTTCAAATGTTTCTCCATCTTTCGCATCATAATATGAATAATCTCCGGCGAGTATATTAGCTTTCGTTATTGTATTTTTTATAAAGTGAACATTTTTATTTCCTTCAATAGGGTATTTAACATTTGGATTAGGATTCATGTTGCACAGCACTTCCTTTACCGTTTATTTCACTTTCTACCGCTATTACTGGCTTTAAATTGTATATAGGTAAAATAAATAATAATCCAATTATAAATAGTAAAGCTGTGCCTTCATACATCGTACTTAATGAGAACATTTCTTTTAATGAACCAGCAATACTCATTGTTACTACCATTGAACCGGTGAATAGCGGACTTAAAATGCCATTTACACGACCGATAAAATCAGTATCACTATTTTGAATAATGAGCGTATTAATACCTATTTGAATACAAGGAAGAGCTAAACCGCTAAAAAGTTGTGCTGTGAGTGTTACCCATAAATTGGTGGAATAACCTATAATACCGATGCCGATTGCCTGACCAAGCATACCGATAATTAACATCTTTTGCGGCGCAACGTTTTTTGCAAACACCATCGCTAAAGCACCGCCAACAATCATTCCTGCACCATTTACTGTTAGTAACCATTGTAAACTCTCTTTTGATAATCCTAACTGCTCAGTTACAATAAAAATACCTAACGGCTGAATTAAACCAATTCCTAGTCCTGCTGCCATAAAACAAAGCCCTAGCAAAGTTAATGCTTTTTTCTTTTTCACATATTTAATACCATCAAGCATTTCCTGTAACAGAGTGATTTCTTTCTTCTCATTATCATTCTCAAGATCTTTCGGAAGAAATAATAACACAGCTGCTGCAAGTAAAAAAGCAATACCTGTAATAATGATTGAAATATAAATTCCAAAACTATGAAAAATAAATGTTCCAAGAATCGGTCCTAACACCATAAATATCGCAAATATTGTTTGATAAATAGACATTGCTAATTGAATTTGTTCTGCCGATAAATGCTGTTTAAACAATTTCATGCCAGATGGCTGAGAAAATTGCGAAAGGATTGCAGAAATAAGTGTGACAAAAAACACGATTTTCCACGTTCCAAACATTAGAGTAATTAATACTGCAAATACTGATAAAGAACTTAAAGTCTCACACCATATCATAGTCCTCTTCGGCTTCCACCTATCAGCAAACGTTCCACCAATAAAGGAAAAGATGAAAATTGGAGCAAACTCCGCCACTGAAATCATCGAAATAGCAAAAGCATCACCTTTTGTCATTTCCATTACGTAAAGTAATACCGCAAAGTTCCGAACCCATATTCCAATTTGTAAAAATAATGCTGATGCTAAAATCCCTTGAACAAACCGATTTTTTAATACTTGTGATACCCCATTATTTTGTTTCGTTTCTACATTTGTCGACATAAAAAAGCCCCCTATTTCATGTTCTGAACAGGAGGCAGCACAAATCATATGAAAAGACTATATTTTTCGCAAAGCGAAATACATCCCTTTTCTATAAATGTACAGACTAATCCTATTCAGAAGAATATTTCGTTTTTTAACGAAGATCTCTTACAAATAGAATTAGTTGATCATTGGGATGTTTTCACCCTTCCGTTTCGAATTTAAATAACACATACATACTCTATGTAAAGTATTTTCGATGTATGCATGTCTTACAATAAATATTCTAGAATGTTAATGGTAATTCCTCTAAAGAACGCATTAAATAATTACCTTGCCATTTAATTTCTTCACGACTTCCTTTTATTTGCAAATCAGGCATTCGATTAAACAAAGTAGTAATAGCAATCTTTGCTTCCAGCCTAGCAAGTGGAGCGCCTAAGCAGAAATGGCTCCCATGGCCAAATGCAATATGACGATTATTCTCCCGAGTAATATCAAATACTTCTGGATTCTCAAATACTGTTTCATCACGGTTCGCCGAAGCTAATGCAATGACAACCATATCCCCTTTTTCAATTGTTCGATCGTGAATTTGAAAAGGTTCATCTGCCCATCTTGAAGTTGTAACCTCAACTGGAGAATAATAGCGTAATCCTTCCTCAATAGCTACATCAATTAATTTTGGATTTTCTTTTAATAACTGTAATTGGTCCGGGTTTTCAAGAAGCGCTAATACCGTATTTGTAATTAAATTTACCGTTGTTTCGTGTCCCGCCACAATTAGTAACATTATCATTGAATATAGTTCCCGAGCGCTAAGTTTATGACCTTCACTTTCTGCAAGTATTAAAGCACTCACCAAGTCCTCTTTTGGTTCTTGTCTTTTAACATCAACTAAATATTGGAGATATGTAATAAATTCAGATAGTTGCTTTTCGGTTTCTTTTATTTCCTCTGGCGTTTCTGGGTAAGCAATGACAGCATGGGACCAAATTCTAAATTTCGCTTGATCTTCTTTTGGAATGCCGAGCATTTCACTTATTACAATAATCGGTAAAGGAAACGAGTAATCATCAACAAGATTTAATGAACCTTTGCGCTCGACTTCATTTAACAAATCATCTGCAATATCCCTTATTCTTCCTTCCAATTGCGTGATCATCTTCGGTGTAAAAGCTTTTTGTACGAGTGATCGTAAACGATTATGGTTAGGTGGATCTGAATTTAGCATGTGTGTCGTTAAATAATCACTATTGTCAACAGTAAGAAAGACATTCAATGTATCTTGAGAAAATACATTGGCCGGGTCTTTTTTTAAGCGATTATCTTTTAATAGTGGCAAAGCATCTTCATATCTTGTAATAAGCCACTCTGCACCTAATTCAGTTTTATTCACAAATAAGATAGGTTGCATTTTTCGAGATTCTTTATAAATTTCATATGCATCTTCTTTAAACTGAGCTGAAGCTAAATTGATCCCATCCTCTATTCTTAGCCCAACTTTATTTTTCATTGACATCGTATTCCCTCACTCTCATTTGTTTTTGAAAACGAACCAACATATGCATTATACTCTAATAAAAACGTGAAAATTGTAAATTTTTAATCAAAATCTTACTTCATATATTGAAAAATAAAAAAGTGAGGGAGTAAAATCTTTCTACTCTCTCACTTTTCTTTATGCGAAGCACATAAAATTACTAATTTGTTGATAGCGGTAACTTACTTTACGACGACGACCACCTTGCCAAGTGTAACCTGATACTCCGTTTCTTCTCACTTCAGTCGGAAAGAACCATAAATCTCTCCCGAAAGGCCCTGGACGATGTAAACGTAAAAAGCCCCATCTTCCTAGACAGTTACACATCCATGATTTCATATTTCCTGGTTGTGCTGGAGAAGCAAATGTGGATGGTAAGGATGGAGCCTGAGATGGTGGTGGTGACGTTGGAGCATCTTCCGCATCATCTGGTCTATAATCTTCTTGTTCCATATCTCTCACTTCATTTACAGGTTCATACCCGTAGTTTTGTGGATTATAATACATCCCTTGATCATATGAATAATTTTGCTGGTTATACATATTAACAAATCACCTACTTTTCATTCAGTACCTTTAACATTCATATGTGATAATTGCTCTATAGGAAGCTTATGTATAGCCTAAATTCAACAAAAAATAAAGCTCGTATTTAAAAATACGAGCTTCTTCATAAACGAAATAGATGTATTATTTTCTTAATTTCACACTATAGAAACGCATTTCATCTAATGAACCTTCAAATTCAAATACTTCTTGTTTAATTAATTCTTTTAAGCGATATTCTAAAAACGTATCGCCAACTAACTGCTCTACATGACCTAGCGCTTCACCAATTACTCTAGGAGCTTTTCGAAATTCTCGATCAGCACCTATACTTTTCGCGCATTCAATAATAAATTGATCAAAATAATCTTCTTGTACAGAACGCACTTCATTGTCTGTCCAAACTCTTAAAAATTCCGTACTTTTCGATAGACTATCCCACTCATTTTCAAACTGCGTACGATTCTCTACAGTTAAATACGGAGATTCTACAAAACTTTTTTGAATTAGAGCTAAACTTTCAGGTGCTAACTCTCCCGTTCCACGAATCGCATATTCTAGTTTTAATATTTCGTTACTTGCTTCAGATGTATTTATAACTCGAATGTTTTTCTTATCTTTTAACTGTGCCATCAAAAAACATAGACCTACATGTTCATGTGCGTTATCGGCTTTCCAAATTGTAATAGGCGTTTCACTAGGAATAGCGTATAGTTCTTCCATAGTTTCTAAAAACCTTGGTAAATACTCTTCTTCAAAATAATTTTCATAAGCAGTTAAGTTGTTTACTAACCATTCCTGTCTTGCTAGTTGCCCTTCATTCATATGTAACTTATTTATCGGCCCAATTGAAAAGAATTCAGAAAAAGCAACAACCATCTCTTCCAATCGTTCTTCTTGACCAAGCATATGCTTTAAACATCCAGCTGTTGAATCATCAAATGCAATATGTACGTGTGAGACTTCTTTTACATTTCTTTTATAAGATGTATTACTCGTTAGTTGCTTAGAAATATCCATCAAATTTTTAATAGTATCTTCACTATACTTTTCTTCTAATAAATTTAATTGGATTAGAATACTTTGAAGTAAATGTTTTGCTTCATCTTCGTGCATATCCTCTACAGCATTTTTAATTTTATCTATCATGTAAACCCCTCAATTCATTTCAAAAATAACGTGGATTATAGTGTATCATTTAAGTGTTACTCTTTAAAAGTTTTTTAGTCAAATCATGTATTAGAAAGATTGCTAAATAACCTTTTGTAAATCCTTTTATTTAAATGTATAATTATATAGAAAATAAAAAAATATAGGAGCTATGTTTATGGAGAAAGTATTTCCTAATTATAAACATTATCTAAAAAATTGGAGATTTATATTTATTTGTATATTACCTACTATCGCCTTTTTATTTGCTTTTGATGTCATCTTTGAATTAATATTTCATCAAGATTTCTATTTATCTAACTTAATTTTTGCTATTATTTTATTTTTAATATTTATGAGCATCAAAGATATGTTTAAAATTAAAAGTTAAAGATCCGGATAAAGTGGGATAAAAAAAGAGCACCCTGCAATCAGATGCTCTCATGTGATAGAGGTTTTTCTGAGTATTAAGTAGGACACGAAGGTCTTGTCCCACTATCTAATATATGCTTGTACTTATTTTTTGTGCATGTACGAAGTATCACTATAAATTCTCCTCATAAATTCCTTGTACAATTAACATATTTATACATAAAAAAACATCCCCCGTGGATGTTTTTTTATGTACCGATTTTTAAGCTTCCATAAACTTAGCCGGTACACCAATTTTTTCAACTACAGAAGATATATTAGTAGGATTAATCATTACATTTTCAATACTAACTAATTTATTTTCTAATAGTCCATTCTCTGTTGTAATAAGTTCTTCAAACCGTTCTAAAGTCATCGAGAATTTATGTTCACTTCCGCCATTCATACTGACTTTTACATACTTCATCGTGCACCCGCCTTTCATAATAATCTATAATTCGATAAAAAGGCGCTTACATCCTTTTTATTTAATACTAGATTTTACACTTGCCAATTTACGTTTATATTTAATATGAAAAAAGCTGATACTATTTTTTATTCACATTATAATTGCGAGTAAAAATGATAAAGATAGAAATGTACAAAGTGGTATAAATAAAACAGTATCCATTCTAGCAAAACGCGTATCTTTTTTTCGTTTGAAGATACCAAAATAATGAAATTCACCTATTACTCTTATAAAAAAAACAACCATACAAACCCAGGATCCCATTTGAACAATAATATTAGGAAATGCGAAATGAATAATATTTGTTTGTTGTAATAAAATTATTGCGGCCATACTTAGTAATAACGCAATGAACAAAGTCATCCCTGTACCTGGTGTAAATGCCTTTTCTCCAGCTTTTGTTGGAATGACACTATTTGTCGCCCACTTACCTCCAAAAGCCCAATAAACATGTAAAAAGCTAACTAAAAATAATATACAGACAGAAATATATGTAATAATAAGCATTTTGTCCTCCTATTATTTTATTTAAGCCCTCAACTTTAGAGTATGCTATAAATTTCACCTTAGCAATCTATTTTTAATAACATAAAACCCCTTAATGATTTTTCTTAAAATTGATTAAGGGGTTTTAACTTTATTATGCATTATACCGATTTCTACGACGTTCCATCCTCGTTTGTCCTTGAGCAGTCTCTTCTTTATATTGAGGTATTTGCTCTGTCATTTCATATGTTGCAACTGCAGTTGGTTCTTCGTAATTATGCTCACGTATTTTTTCAGGCGTTTTTTGTTTCGATACTTTTCCACCGAACTTAAATAATTTTAACTTAAATTTCGGTAATCTTGGGATCGGAATCTTAAATGATCGCTTTTTACGTTTCTTTTTTTGTTGAAATAAAGTTATATTTTCTTTATAATCCTCTTCTTTACGGTGTAATAACATAGCAATTAATCCACCTAATATAAGTCCACCAACTAAAAGCATAAGATATTTGAAATGACTTGTCATTAAACTCGACATACGTTCAAGTATGACTAACGACTGCACTTCTTTAATATCCCATAATAAAGCGGCCCATAATGTGAATAAACCGAAAGTAAGTCCATATGTACGAAAACGGAATAAACATGGAATTAAAGCGACACAAGCGGCAATTTTCGCGTTCGCTATAATTGAACTTGTTGAAATATCTTGATGCCAAATTACTAGCAGTAATGTTATAAATGGCGCATAAGCTATCCAACTACATATACGTGAATATATTTTTTTCGCAAAATAACTACCGAAACTGGTGAAAAATAAAAGGCCTCCAATATATAAAGATTGTTCAAGTGGGATTTGTTTCATAATTCCTGCAACTGGAAAGAGGCCGCTTAATAGCATGAATAGCACATCTAATTTCTTCACAATTCCTCATTCCTTTCAAATTTCTTTTGAGTCAATTCATATTGCTTTTCCACATGGTGTAGTTTTTCATTTCTAAAAAACATCTTAATCCTGTATGGAAATAAAGTAAATATGTAAAAGAGAAGATACATGACAAAAGATATCCTTATTTACATGAAAAAATGACAAATCCTGACCTATATAATGAACAGGATTTGTCTATTATTATTATTTAAAGTAGAATAATTGAATCTTTCTTTTCTATTTTTATAATATCTACATCCAATTCATCATCAAACTCTTTAAACTCTCTTGCATCTATATCCGTCATATAGCTCTTTATTACTTTCGCCATATGCATAGAATATGGCATGTGTATATTCTTTTCCAAAAGCATACTTGAATTACAGCACATGTAATGTACCATTTTGGCAATATAGTTCCTTTCAACAGCTTTTACACCTAGAGGTAATATTTCAAGTATATATCGATGCAATGTTTCACTATCATTACACAGATACTCACCAGTGCTATAATACATTCCCTTTTGATCTATATATAAACTCGTACTATCTAATACGTCATCACATTCTATCACACCGTATTTGGGTACATCAAAAGATGTATTTATTCTTACAGCATTTAAGTTTGGAACCTTTAGCACATCTGGAACAATGTCAGGGAAAGTATCTATATCAATTTTTTCATTTTGTAACTCTTTTATCCAATGTTTTCTTACATTCGCATCTATAATGAAGTATACTTGCTCATTTTGCTCTTTTGCAGGTTGTAAAATTTCCGCTAATGTTTCAGAAACAAATTGTTTAAATTGAATACCCATATCATTTCTTTTTGAAGGCTGCGGCAAAAAGGTGTTATGTTTATCTACATTTAATAATAAACGATCAATCGTTTGCCACTCTATATTCCCATATAATTTATATGAAATTTCTTTTCCTTTTATTTTTGAAAAAATGGGTAAGAAATCAAATTTCGAGATTCGTTCAATTGATAAATTAACATATGTACAAGGTAAATTTATCTTATTCCAACTACGTTTTAAAAATCCTTTTTGTTCTAATAAACTCAAAATACCATTTATAATCGTTTTACGAGACACACTTTGGCCTATAAATAAATTAATAAATGCTGAAATACGGTTTGTTCGTGCAAATCCTTCTCTAACAATTTGCTTTGGATCAATTTTTTCACGTCCATCACAATTTTTCATTGCAATTAACGCCAATGTCGCATCATTGCGCTTACCTGCAGTAGCATAAACCGCTTTTATAACATCCTCTACTAAATCCGTTTTATACTTCTGGCAATATTGCATCTTATATGGATTTTGCAATACTTTTTCAATATTACATCTTACTATTTTTAACAATACTGGAGAATCTGCATGTAATACATATGATGACTCACTGATTTGAGCTAACACCATTTCACTTTCAAATAACGCTTGTTCTACTCCCAGAGATATTTTTTCAGACCATATTTCTAGCGTTATAGTCTCTAATCCTTTTGGTGCAATTAAAGGGAATACTTCTTTCTCATTGCCTATTTCCATCTTTTCACATTCCGGTAGTAATGTGAAATAAGAAAATTTTTGCTGAAACCCTTTAAATAGATACTCTCTTTCTTTTGCTTTTATACCAGATCTTATTTTAGTACCTTGAACTTTATATATTCTCTCATTGTATGGAAGAAGTACCCTAAGATTTGCTCCTAGCATATAATCTTTCGGATATTGAAGAATATGATCTAATTCAACTTCTCCACCTATACGAAAATCATCTTTTAAATTTCTAAATATCTTAATCCATTTGATGCCGTTTGTAGCCTGCTGAACTTTTAGTTTTACAAATCGTAATTTCTTATTATTCGATGCAAATTCTGGAGTAGAAATTAATATCATGCCCCGTTTTCGTCTTAATAGCAAAGGAATGTCTGGATGATTATATTCTTGATAAAACCTCCGAATTCCTATTGAAACATTTAATAATGGAATGTTCTCTCCTCCTCGCGTTATATATTCGAACCGAAATACATAGGCGAAATAGTCTTGTGTTTTTTCATCTTTAATAGGCTCTGACATCGCCTCACAAATATTTTGTGATCTAAGAGGAGAAAAATATATATCTTCTTCATTTATATTTTCTAATTGTACAGGACGTTCACAAAAAATATGTGAAATTAAAGCGGGCACCCACTTAGAATATACTTCTTTATCATGTAATACGGTTAAATTAGAAATTAAATCGTAATGCCATTCATATTTTGGCGATTCTATTAATTTATTAGGTTTCCAATCATGAATAATCTCATACCAACTTTGAAAAATATAATCGAGTTGTTCTTTTCTAATAGGTTCTTTCGATACAATCCATGGTGTATTTTCATTTAATACATACGGATTATGCTGAATAAATAATATATCAGAAAACATATCATATAATCTTTCATTTAATCGTTTCAACTTACTCGTTAATAAAAATGTCTTATAGTGTATCTCTACAATATCAAGCCATTCAATAGGAAAATATATAAATGATACGCTTTCGTTTAAAAGGGGTTCTACTATATTTTCAAATGTTAACAACTTTAATTTTTCCATAAAATGATTACTTCCTTTCTTCATTTTTCTTGATCACAAAAAACTAGAAAAATAATTACTTAATCTAATCAATTTAAACCAAGCATTTAAAAGAAAAGTAAAAACTATTTATTCAAATAAAACATTATCAAAACGACTCTTTTAAAAATTAAAAGTAGTTACCATATACAGCACCTCCGAAATCATATATTTCTATACATTCGAATTATACAATATACATAATGTATTGTATTTATCATTTACAATAACTTTACAATAAAACTACAAAAGAACACCTTAAGTTGAACTGCACCCCAATTGTTTGACACAGTCTAACAATTGGGGTGCAGTTTTTCTATGGCTAAATTTACAGCTGATGAAAAAATACAAATCGTTCTACGTTATTTGAACGAAAATGAAAGTTATCGAGAAATCGATAAAGCAATCGGTATAAGGAGCGCCCTTAATTGGCGCTCTTTAATTTTCAAATAACATTTTCAGGTAATTTACGAGAGCGGATTTTATTATGTTGTACAAGCACTACTTCGCTTTATTAAATAGATTATATAGATATCTAATAGAAGGGAGCTTTAAATTCATATGGCTGATTACTTTTATAAAGATGGTAAAAAATATTATAAAAACCAATCGCATTCGAACGATCAAAAAAACAACTGTTTTACTGAAACTCATACGATAGCTGGTTCTGCAGAAAATGCAAATGGAAATATACCTGTGTCTGTTTTCCTTGAAACCACCGCTCCACAAACTGTATTTGAGGATTTTACAAACAATCATAACAAAACATTAATTCAGTTATTCGTTGTCGGTATGAGTGCACCCGTTCAAGTAACTATTCTAACAAGAAGGTCTAGCATACCAATTACTACTACATTACAACCTGTTCAAACAAAAATATTTCAAGTTGAAGATTTTCAAAGTCTTACTCTTACCAAACAGGAAGGTCCTACTAGTATAGTTAGTTTATTTGTACAAAAAACATTTTGTATCTGCTGTAACGATAGTAACGATTCCTGTGATGAATATTATCACGACTGCAATTAATAGATTAAATCGCCAAAAGGACCTTTATATAAAGTTTTTTTCCTTACACTCCCTCACCCCCTTTTTTATTAAGAATCCTAAAATATGTTAATATTATAGATACCCCAAAGTTGAATACGAATGACTATTGTGTTCTTCTTATTCACGGAGCAGTTAGCTTTTTCTAGCTGCTTTTATATTTCGTTCCAGTTCTTGCTTCTTAAAGAACTCTTTAACTGCGTTTTCCCCATAAGTACACATATCCATTCCCCTGTTCTACAAAATGAAATTTTTACCATGAAGATAATTGTTAAACATTTCATACTTATACATTATAATGGAATGGTTATTTTATATTGGCATTAAGAGGAGCGACCTAATTAAGGGCTTCTCTTTTTTTAAGCATTGTTTCTGTAATCTTCCTTTGTATATTTTCTTGATCTGCCGCTTTAGCGAATCCCTCGTATACTGCAAACACTTCAAGAAACTCACTTAAACACATATCAATAATTGCTCCATTACACTCCCTCGTTTCCTATTAGAATAGCGTTTTTGTTCAAATTCACTTTCCAATCCTATAACTTCATACATTTGGAACTTTATAGAAAAAAACCTTTACTTTCAATTTAATTATATTAATATATTAAATAAGGGGTGTGATCAACTAATGGAACAACTTTACTTTAGTGCTTTAGAACAGCCACTATTTCTATTAGCACTTCAATTAATTGCATTTGTATTAATCATTTGTATCGTATATGGAATCTTATACAACACCATATTAAAATTAAATATGCCTAAATGGACTGCCCATGCGGTAGCTACGGTATTTTCCCTCGGTAGTACCTATCAAACTTTTATGAATTTCATTTAAAAACATTTTTCTTTATTTCTCTCTTTTGTTGAGAAATCTATCATTTACCATTCAAGAACGTAGTAGGCAACTTAATTGGTTGCCTGACGTTTTTACGGTTATTTACTTTCAAATAGCGTTTTTATTGAAAAATCAATTTGATTCACTTTCTCTATGGTATAATCTGTATTATTTACTTTTCGAGAAGGGATAACGTAATGAGAGCATACTTTGGTTTCATTTCAATATTTTTAACTGCATTCTTATTTTTCAATCTGTATTTTGCCGGTCCTCCTTTAATTTTGATACCTATCTCAATTGTTTTGGCTATTTTGGCTCCGAAAGGTACAGCCAAAACATTTGCTTTTATTAGTTTAATAATTCTAGGTATTGTCTTCGCTTGCATATACATTCTCCTTTCTATGATTGGTTCGGGATTAGCTGAAACTCATCTCAGATAATCCCTTTCTCTCAAATAACGATTTTGTACTAATTTTGCTTAATATTTCCTGATTTAGTTTCAATAAAAGTATCTTCATCAGCCTCAATGCTTACCATATCCATTTCACTATCAAAACCTACAACTCTTCTGGAACCCCCTGTTAACGCTCCTTTAATAATTGTTGTTTGAATATTAACTGTTACTGTATTCATTTCTTCCTCTCGCTTTCTTTAAAATAAAGATTTTGTTACAAACTTACATGTACATGTATTTCGTAATATAATTAAGTTATCAATATATTAGGAGTGTTAATTATGTCAGGAACAATAATGATTTTTATATATATTTGTTTCGGAATGAGTGCAGTTTTTAGCTTGGTAAAGGAACTTCGAAAGCCACAGAAAAATCAGTTCTTAATTTTAGTGGATTCTCTAATTCTGCTAGGAGCTTTATTCCTAGTAGGTAGTATCTTCATCTAAATTACATAACAAGACTACATTAGGGAGCAAAGCAGTCTAGCGAAAGCTAACTGCTTTTTATTAATTTAACTATTTTATGAAACTTTTAAGTATCCGCCATCCCTTTCACATCAACTACTTCTACCATTCGCTCTACCCTTTTTTATTTCTCTCATATCAGTTGGACCTTTCCAAATCCCCACTCGTTTCCAATGTTTTTTCTTTTTTTCCGACATACGAGGGGCTAGGATCATACATAATACCAATATCCTTATCCGGTATTCCTTGTATATTTAAATTCCTGACAACCCCAGGTGTTAAACCACTCGATTTTTCTATTCTCGGTCCACTATTCTTTTTAAGCTGTGTATCCAAATATCTGCCCAACCGACGTAATTCATCACCAGTCGGGCATACTTTACATTCATTAACACTAAAACTCTCGTTGGATGAGCGATTATAATGACAACGTCTACATTTCTGTTCGATAATTTCGCCAATCTGGTATGTAGCTCTTTTCGTACTCCTTTTGTCAGTTTTTTCATACCATCCAACACAAAACTGCCTTGAGCGCTATAACGAGCGCTTGTGATCGACTTTGTAACTTCAAGCCGGTGTGCACGTTTTTTCGCGGTTGTTCTTCTGCAACACGTACATTGACATACATAAAGGTCATTCTTTAATTCATGATTCTTTTCCATAATTGCTTTAAATTCATTAAATAATGTATTGTAATCCTCATCACGATATTGAAACTGAGCTTGCATGAGTTTGAGTGCACTTCCGCCTCCAAGCATAACTTTGTTTCTGCCATACTTCTCTCAATTCTTTTTGAAGTGAATCTTTTTCATCAACAACGCCAATAACCTTTATAAAAATTAAAAGTAATTACAATATAAAGGAGTGTTTTATTTGTGATTTTTACAATGATTTTATAAAAACCTAAAAAGAGGTATTGTCCATACATACGTATAGCAATACCTCTTTTCTTTATCTTATTACATCTTTTACTTCTGTATCTACCGGCCACTTTTCTAAAGTATAAGCCATTTCCCAAAATGAATATTCATATTGACTACTTATAATAAAATGCTGTTTCATACGCTTACGATCAGACTCTGTCACTTTTTCAGCTATTGCATCTAATCGTGTAATTTGCTCTTCAACTAATGTTCGGAACCAATCAGATCCATAAGCAGAAATCCATTCGTTATAAATCGGCTCTTCTGGCTGACACTCTTTTAAACGCTCACCAATTTCATAATACAGCCAATAGCAAGGTAAAATTGCTGCAATAATATCGCCTAAATGTCCTTCATACGCAGCACGGTACATATGTGAAGTATATGCATATGCAGTTGGAGCAGGGATAAAATTATCTTTTTCTTCTTGTGTAATCCCTAGTTTCTTCGCAAAGTTCTCATGTAAAGATAATTCCGCCTCATATGTATTTTGAGCATGATGTGCCATGCGAGCAGTCGTTTTTAATTCAAGCGCTTTTGCAGCTCCTAATGTTTGTACTCTAGCAAAGTGACTCAAATAATAGGAATCTTGAAGCACGTAATAGCGAAAATTAGCTAAATCTAACGTTCCTTCACCGAGTTTTTTTACAAAAGGATGATGAAAACTAGCTTCCCAAATTGAATCTACTTCTTTACGTAATGATTGTGAAAAAGTCATTTTATTCCCTCCAATAATCCATTTCATATAAGTATTTATCCACAGCAATTAACGCTTTATAATAAAAAAACTTTCTTTACAGGCGTAAAGAAAGTGAAATTGACAGTATTTATACATGAAATAGCAATGTCTTTCCCACTTCCCTACGCTGGCATTAACCAGATCAGGTACTAAGAGTCTCAAATTCCAATTTGATCTCAGCCTATAATAGGCCCCCCTAGTGGATAAATATTTTATTTTCGTATCGTATTCATCATAACATACTTCTTGTTACTGTCAAAAGTATTCATGATACCATTGCTTAAAACCCTTCTTCTTTTCTTACTCTTAATGAAGTTTCAATAATCATATCTAATAGTTTACTATAATCAATTCCCTCTGCTTCTGCACTTTTTGGTAGTAAACTCGCTTGTGTCATCCCTGGTAATGTATTAACCTCCATTACATATGGAATACCGTCCTTCACCATCATATCAACCCTTGCATAAACACTACATTTTAATGCTTTATAGCACGCCAGTGACGCTTTGTTTACACGTTCCTTAAGTTCAGCTGGAAGTTCGATAACTTCTTCAATAGTACCTGCATCATCATATTTCGCATTGTAATCAAAGAACTCAGCCGCATGTCGAATTGAAATGATAGGTAACTGTTTTCCATCAAAAATGGAACATGTAATCTCATCACCTTTAATATACTTTTCTATTACTACTTCAGAATCCCATTCGAACACAGTTTCCAGCATTGAAATTAATTCGTCTTTATCATAGACAATCTTTACCCCAACACTTGAACCACCAGAGTTTGGTTTTACCACTAATGGAAATCCTAACTTATCTAACTCATCAAAATTCAAATCCTCCATTTTTGTAAGTTCAATCCAATCTGGTGTTTCTATTCCTTCATAACGTAAAATCTTTTTTGACATGTTTTTGTCCATACATATACCGCTAGATAACATATTGCTCCCGCTATAAGGAATACCTAAACTTTCAAGCGTTCCTTGAACTGTCCCATCTTCTCCGTATTTTCCATGTAATGCGAGCAGTGCAAAATCAATGTCTTTTGCTTTTTCGATTAAATCCATTTTTTCATTTAACGTAATTGGTACTATTTCATATTTATTTTTATCTAAATGTGCAATCATTTCATTTCCAGTCATAATTGATACTTGTTTTTCAGAGGATACTCCTCCCATAATAACGCCAATTCTCATTTCCTCAACTCCAAATTTCATTTTTTATTGTATCACCGATTATTTTGATTCCCCGAACTATTTCTTCTTCTTTCAGACGTGAAAATCCTAATCGAAATGTGTTTATTCCTTCTCCATTAGAATAAAAAACATCTCCAGGAGAAAATGTAACCCCTTGCTCATAACACTTTTGTAAAAGCGTACGAGCATGAATTTTTTCTTCTAACTCTATAAATAAATGAAGTCCACCGTCACCGGTCATTCTTTGAAACGGAATGTACTCGTTACACATCCCAACAGCTAACTCATATTTTTTCTTATAAACAGATCTTGCCTTTTTTAAATATTTTTCAAAATATCCTTCATGTAAATATTGAAATAGAACAGCTTGATCTAAAGTAGATGTGTGAATTGTTCTTGCTCTTTTCACACTTTCTAAATAATGAATTAGTTCTTTATCTGCAATGATCCAGCCTACACGCAAGCCAGGGAAAAGTACCTTTGAAAAGCTACTAATATAAATCACATTATTACCAGCACCAGCAAAAGTTAATAATGGTGCTAAATGTGAACCTGAATAACGTAACTCTTCATTAAATCCATCTTCTATAATAGGAATCTTATATTTTGAAAATAATCTCATCAATTCCGTTCTTTTCTCTGAACTCGTCACAATGCCGGTTGGATTATGATAGGAAGGAATTAAATACGCAAAATCAAACTCTTTTTCACGCAAGCTTTTTTCAACTTGATTCGTATCAATACCATCTTCATTCATATCAATACCATGAACTTCAAGGCCATGTAAGCGGAATAGCTTCAGCGCAGCATGGTGAGTTGGATTCTCACAAATAACTCGACCTGATTTCTTTGACAACGAGGATATTACAATGTCTAATCCTTCTGTAAATCCATTTGTAATTAAAATATCTTTGTTCGATATATCTACACCTTTCATTTCCATATAATGAAGTAGATAATTCATTAACGGTCTATAACCTTTTGCGTATCCGTAGTTTAATACGACATCACCTTCAATGGACATACGAGTAAGAAAAGCTCTTTTGAAATTTTCCACATCAAATAGCTTTTCATCCGGAGCGATGCTGTTAAAAACAATCATTCCTTTTTCCCAGCGAACACCATGTTTCATTAAATCTAATTCATCAGCTAATAAGGTAACTGTATTAAGTTTATTTTTCCAATCTATTTCAACAGACGAAGTGTTCGATATATCAACCTTCGCAACAAAATTTCCTTTTCCTTTAACTGCATAAATGAGCCCTTCTTGCTCTAAATCTGCATAAGCAGCGAGTACAGTGTTTCTGCTTACACTAAGTAATTCACTTAGTTCCCTTGTTGAAGGAATTTTTTGATCCCCGAGCAAATGCCCTTTCATAATCATCTTCTTTAAATAATCTTTTAATTGAATATAAACGGGACGATCTTTCACAACTTTAAAATCTTTAAACAAATTCTTACCCCCTGCAATTATTTTTGCATATTTATTTCATTCTCAAAAGGTCCACTGCATATGTATTTTTTATAAAGGGCGGTACGGTTTTATAAAATACAACTTTAATCAATTAGTAACTTTACTCCCTGTTAATACGTGACAAATCTTTACGATATAAATTAATTATATCTTTTAAAGCTGCTGCTGCGGCTCCGCGTGGATTTGACGCACCACCAATTGTAGTAACTTGGCCCATCGTATCTGTAAAAAACGTAATTCCTTTTTCTGTTCCATTTACATTTGCTAGCGGATGATTTTTATGTAATTTGTACGGTTCAACATTTAGATTCACATTACCTTCATTATCTTTATAGGCTGATGCTATCAATTTAATAATTTTATTTTGTTCCTTCGCATTTCGAATTTGTTGTTTTGTAACATGTTCGATTCCTTTAATATGTATATCTGTAAGCTTATTCTCTGTTCTCATTAAACTGTTTGTCAAAAGTAACAATTTACACGCACTATCAGAACCACTTACATCTAATATTGGGTTCGTTTCAGCAATTCCTTTACTTTGCGCTTCTTTCAGTGCTTCTTCAAATGTAATATCTTCCTCATTCATTTTCGAAAGAATATAATTTGTTGTCCCGTTTAATATTCCTTCTATTTTTTCAATATGGCAACCAGCTAAACTAAATTGACCAATATCAAGTGTTGGTAATGCCGCAGCAGTTGCCCCACTGTATCGAATTCGTACATTTGCGATTTTTGCAGCTTCATTTATTTCTCTCCAGTTTGTAACTAGCGCACCTTTTGAAATTGCTACTATATCCATTTTTTTCTCAATCGCTTGTTTTATATATTGTTTCCCTGGATTTCCATCTTTAAGGTTTGTAACTGTTGATTCTACCAGCACTGTACCACTTATGTTATCTGTTGCACGTTCCTCTGGATGATGTTCAATATATTTTTCAATTGCACAGCTACCGCCACCATATCTTAATAAATGATGAATAGATAATCCATCTTCATTATGTATTGCAACATTTCTGCCTAATACACCGCTTACCACTAAATCTATTCCATACGTCTTATTTATATATAAATATTTTTTGTTTAATAATTTTATAAACTCTTTTCCTACTGTTCCATATCCTGATAATACAACTTTAATTTTCATAATATCCCCCCATATTTTTCTATCCAATCCCTCTTTTAATATATAATAAAGCGCCCCCGAATTCTATCGAGAGCGCTTTATTATTATCTATTTCGGTAAACGTGATAGCTTTTCAGCAATTGCTCTATAAAACTCTTGAATGCTAGAAAAACTTAACGTGTCTGAAACACTAAGTCCTACCATGTCGAGATGGTCCCAATTTGCTTTCGTTTCGATATGATTCCATTTCCCAATCTGCAATGACTCATTATTATTTACAGTAGCATTAGAAGAAGGTGCAATCATAGAACTTGTATTGACTACACCATCATTTTGCCACCAAGTAGTATCAATTAATGGACGATTTTCTTCATACCTTGCATAGGAACCTAAGAAAAATGCATTCCCCATTAACACTTTATTCATCGTTATATGAGGCAAATGTAAACCCGTTATAGGTGCCGCTTGTGATGCATGTCCACTATAGGATAAGTAATACACATTCGGTTGCGTCTTTACCCAATTATTTAACTCCTTTGCACCATCTGTACTTAAATCCCATTGACTTATATCTTTTGTATTTTTCCAAATTGAACTATTTAGAATACGATTACTGTATTGGAAAAAGGACTCTCCAGTATTCTTTTTTAACCCCCATTGATCCAATTTAAAATCATATAGTGATAAATTATCGTTTCCTCCAAAACTTGCAGCTGTAATGAGTAAATCTTTAACGAACGGTAGTAGAAGACTACCATCCGCAAGTGTTGTACCGTTGTGAGGAGTTGCTAATGTTGTAACACTATGAACATATGATTTCTCGCCCTCAAATAGTGGTGATATTTTGGTGTTTGGGTGATTTTTTACATAATTTTTTTCTTCATAACTGCCTTCTTTTAATAGCTGTACTAATGTTCTAATTGTTTGTCCACCCATGCTATGCCCAACTAAATGAATTTTATTTGTTTCACTCCAATTCGGCGCAAAACCACTATAAGTTCTGCCAAAACGCTTATGTCCATGTTTCTCAGCATGTGCGGCACCGTAGTCTACTGTTCCACCGTTAATTTGGGCGTATAATTCACATGCACGGTCCCAGTTACTAGAAACTGGTCCAACAGCTGCGGTATGAACTGTATAACCATTGCGTTTTAAATCTTCTTGTATATCATGAACACCACCCCAGTATTTAACCCCTAGCATTTCCTCTCTACCCCATCCGGCAAAACCATTTACTAAAATGATCGGATAATTATTTTGTTGTCTCTCTTCAGCATATGTTATTTTCGCTACCAATGAACAAACAGCCACTAATGCAAAAAAACATATTTTTAAAAATAACTTCCCCATACTTTCTCCCCCTAATAAAACGTTTACATTTTTTGCTATACAGCATGCTTTAATAACTTAAACATAATGTAAAGTATTTTATATACGTTGTATATATAGAAAACATATACAAATGTTGATAAATATTTACTTTTCACAATACAACTTGTAAATCTGTTTATTTGAATTTATAATTATATATAGTTTCCTCATGTTAAAAAGATTTAAAAACCATAAGAAAACTAATCTCATTGCTTCAAAAGGAGGAAAAATCATGCAAATCGGATCAAATATTCATACATTGTCTCAACCTACTAAAATAACTCCATCTAATCTTGAGCATAATACTATCTCTTCTACTAAACTTGAAAGTAAGAAAGTAAATGATTCCATCAAGTTCGATATTCGTTCATCCGAAAAAGAAATGAAACAGCCAGAGCATAAATTTAACGAATTAGATTTATGGAAGATGTTAAAAGATAAAGGTGTTCCTTTATGGATCATCCTTGAAATGCTACAAAAAGTTCGTAAAGAAAAAGAAGCTCAAAATAATTCGGATCAAAATACAAATGCGATTGAGGAAACTAACGAGACTCGATTAAATGAAGTAATGTAATCTTTTTTATATGAATAGTCTATAAACTAAAAAGAGTTCAAGCTTGAACTCTTTTTTAAGATTTTTCTCCAATCGTTACAAACTGAAAAGATACTTCTCCTTCCAAACCTTTAATTAATTTTTTTACTTTGACATTTTCATTAATCAATGTATTATCTGTTGACATTTTAGGTTTTTTGTCACCTATAGATTTTTCCAAATGAAGAAGATGCATTTTCATTTCATTTGCCTTTATTTCTTTATACACACTATTTTTTGCTACAATCATATACCATTCCGTTGAATAGTTACGATTGTTACCTATCCAAGCATCACTATCGTATGTAACAGGAATCTCTTCCCCTCCTATTTTAATACTTTTCATAGTCTTATCGTCTTCGTTTGTAAATAATAGCGATCCTTCTTTTGGGAATTTCGGTAACGTATCTATAATATGATCAGAGTCATTATCTTGTTTTCGAAAAAGTTTTTCTTTAATCAATGCTTGTGCTGTAGATTCATTTAAAATTAAGACTTTCCCATTTCCAACTTCCCCTTTTTTCACAGAAAACACTTCATTTTCTTTCGTAATTTCCTGATAACGATTAATTATTGGTGAAATATCTTTTTCATTCCCAATAATTAACACACCGTTTGCAGGAAATGAGTTATCCTTTTTAGAGCATGCACTAAAGCTTATTAAAAGTATTATAGTTAACATACAAATAGTTAATGTTCTTTTCATTACGATTCCTTTCATAATTCATATTATTATTCACATGTTTTTCTGTAATCTTATTAGTTGGTATCCTTTATTGCTCCATAGTCTTATAAAGCTTTTGTAGATAACGCCAACGAGTGATAAAGAAATATAAAATTTGTATACATATAAATGAAATTAAAATAAAAATCGAGCTGTTTAAAATAGAAAAACTGACTAATTGTTGCAGTGCTGTATACGCAACTACAGTATGGATTACTGCAATGATAATTGGTAAGAAGAACATTAATACTAACTGTCTCGTTACGATTTTTTTTAACTCTCGTTTACTTAATCCCATTTTCGAAATCATTTTATATTGTTGTTGATCACGGTTCAAATCAGTATATAATCGGAAATAAATAAAACTAGCAGCAAATGTAAAGAAAACAATTCCGACTAAAACACTTACCATAAGTAATAAACCATTCTTTTGCTTTGCTTCCAACAAGCTTAATGTTAAAGCTTCAAAGCGGAACTCTCTGTCCCTAAGATCTTTATCGAATATACTCTTTAATTGATTTGAAATCTCTTTCGTTCTTATCCAATCATCTACGACAAATCCGTAAGTACGATGTTGAATATCTTCATCCTCTGGATTACTCGTCAGAGGAATTTCATCATACACATGATCTTGAACAGCAATATAAATACTACTAGAATCATGTGGTAAAACTAAATTCTCTACAGTTTTCTTCACACGAAATGTGTTTGTCCAATCTCCTTGAATGACTTCAATATTTTTTTTATAGTTACCGTTTTTAAATTCTTGTTTTTGTGACACTCTTCCAGGGATTAGTAAGATTTCATCGTCTTTTTCAATCGTTTCTTGTTTATACCCGAGTGCTCTCGCAAGTTCGTTATATTCACTTAACTTCAATACATTTACGTTACTTTCTGTAAATTTATTTGAAGATGAAGCCATCCGGTACGGAATATTTGCATCCGCGAGATGTTTTTTTATCATTGAGAGGTGTTTATCTACCAATTTGTTATTTTCAGGGCTTTCATACAGAAATGCATATGGATTTGTCATCCATACTAAATCCCTATTTCCAATGGCAGCTGTTGTACCGATTGCTGTAAATGCCACTGCTGAAATAATAGATACTATAAAAAACATCGTTGCATTATCTTTCATACGGTAAATTAATTCAGAAAATGTCAATATATTTGTTCTCTTTAAAAAGAAAGATTCTCTCCTTTTAGCAAGGTGCAGTATATACACGCTACACTGTGTATATAAAAAGTACGTTCCTATAATTACTAGGAGCACACCTATTCCAAGCGTAATAAAATTAGTACTTGGGATAAAACGAAATACTGAAATATATCCATAACCTATACAAATTAAAGAAAGTAGCGATAATAAAACTGAAGATTTTGGTTCAGGTTTTGGCTTTTCCTCTGCTCGAATAAGTTCCACAAGTTCCGTTACTTTTATCATTTTAAATGTAAATAATGAAACAATTAAAAACAAGAAAAGAAATGTGATAACTGTTAATAATACAGCCTGCACTGGTAAATAAAAAGGTAAACCATTATTAATCATTAATACACTTGCACTTATCAATAAGACTAGTTTAGAAAATATGAGTCCAATGAAAATCCCTATACAAATTGAACCAAGTCCAATCAACATATTTTCAATTAATAATAATTTCTTAAGCTGTCTCATTGACATACCTTGCATCATTAAAATGCCAAATTCTTTCTTACGTGTTTTTAAAAACGAACTAACTGAATATAAAATGAAGAAAAATGAAAATATAAAAATCAATCCTTGCGAAACTGAAAATCCCAATGTACCAAATGCACTTATTGTTGCACTTGTCGATTTCAACTCACCTTGTAAATCAGGATGAAATAATAAAAGAGCATACGTAAAGAAAATCATAATCGAAAATGCACTACTTAAAAAATGAGCAGCATATGTACGCTTATTTCGAAAAATATTATTAAATGCGAACTGACGAAAAGTCATGACTTTTCCCTCCTAACAAAGAAAGGACATCCATAATCTTTTGATAAAATGCTTGCCTACTTTCACCACAATAAATTTCATTATATAGTTGACCATCTTTAATAAAGATTACTCGGCTACAAAAACTCGCAGCATACGGATCATGAGTAACTAACATCATCGTAGCTTTTTCTTCTTTATTAAGAGTATCAAGCATCTCCATTACATCATTTGAAGATTTAGAATCTAAATTCCCTGTTGGTTCATCTGCAAGTAATAATTGCGGTTTATGAACAATTGCACGAGCGATTGCTGTTCTTTGAGCTTGCCCCCCTGATATTTCAAACGTTCTTTTATTCAAGATATCTGTAATATGTAACTTCTCTGCAATCTCTTCCACTCGTTTGTTCATTTCTTGCACAGAAACACCATCTAAAGTCATCGGTAATACGATGTTTTCTTTTACAGTAAGTGTGCTAAGAAGATTAAATGATTGAAAAACAAATCCTAATTGTTTTCTGCGGAATAACGCTAAATCTTCTGATGATAATTGGAAAGGATTTGTGCCATTTATTAAAATTTCTCCTGACGATGGAGAATCAATAGTAGATACCATATTTAATAACGTTGTTTTCCCACTACCAGATGGCCCCATAATCCCTACAAATTCACCTTCTTGAATTGATAAATCAATATCAACTAATGCTTTATAAGGTACTTTCCCTTTATATACTTTACTAATACTTTTTGCATGTAAAATTTCCATGTATATTCTCCCTTCATTTGCACTTCTCATAACAGAGTGTAAATGAATTGTCTTACAGCTCATATTGATTCATCTTTCATTTATCTTACACGCTTGTAAGATTTCTGAAAAAACTGATAACGAAGCTGTTTTCAAACTAAAATTAACGCATACCTATCTTATAATAATTGTATAGTGGCAGGAATTACAATGTATATGATATCTTTATTATATACTGAGAAAAGACCGATTGCTTTATCGGTCTTTTACTACCTAAATTTATATTTTTAACTATTGCCTTTCGTTGATATGTTTTTGAGTTACTCTTTTAATACTATTTCACTTTATAATAACCTCTACAAAAAATTGAGTTCTTCGGTTTAATCGTAATTAAAAATGAATTATAAATATCTGAAGCGGAAATTATTGCATTTATCCAACATATAAATAAAATGATTGATTTAATATTTCCTGATATATAGAACGATATAACGGCAGGAACGACCGATAATACAATAATAGGCAAACTCATAAAGATCCAAAATCTTATTTTGGATAGGATTGCATTTGTATTTAACCAAAAAAATATTCCACTACACGTTAAGCTAATATCACCTTTTTTCTTTATAACAATAACGTGTAGAAATTCATGAATAATAAAGACACAAATGCCTATGATGATGAGATAAAATATATTAATGTGGGTGAAATCTGCTCCAAAGTAATACGGTATTAGAAAAATGATGATTTGAAGTACATATACAAATTTCATATAATGTTTTCGATGCCAATTATTTTGTATAAAAGGAGTCCATTCTGACAAATCCATACTTATCTGTGGTAAGTGACGAAACCAAATTATAATAAACATTCCCCTCCCTCATTTAAATAATTTCATATTTAAAAACATGTAATCCACTAACACTCAACCGTTAATTTTAAATTCAAACCTTTGCTCGCCTGCACTTTTGCCATAAATTCTTCTACTAAAGCCTAAAGTCATTCATTTGTAGGATGATTTGAGTAAAAATTTATTGTTTTCATAGGCACACACATTCGACAAAATTTTCCAAATACCTTTTTAAATACGATGCTTATATAATAGTCCTCGCACATACAACTTGATGCATCTGTTTTTGGTAAAAAGCAACTTTATCCAGAAGCTACTCTTTAATATGCTTAACTGATACATTTGAATGTAAAAAAGCTTAGAGTTTTAGCTCTAAGCTTTTTAATGATTTCGTTTTAATTTCTTTTACAGAGCAATATTTTTTATCCATTCGGATTTACTTAATTGATAATGATTATATAGTTGATTTTCTATCTCCTGTTCACTCAAATAAATAAACCCACATTTTTCAATAACTTTATTTGATGCTACATTGTTAATTAAAGCAATTGCGTTAAGGACATCTACTTTCGTTTTTTCGAACAAATAGTCAACCAGTCCTTTTGTAGCTTTCGTTGCATAACCATTATTATGATATTCGCTTGAAACAGCATACATAATCTCTCTATTCGGTGCAGGGAGTTCATCTTTTATACCTGTGCAGCACCATCCAATAAATTCATTTGTGGTTTTCTTACATATTCCTAGTTTTAATATGTGATCATCTATGTTAGTCGTAATTCTCACTGCATGAAGAAACGCTTTATTTTCTGGTATCTCATAATTTACAACCCAATTAATCCTTTGTTCTTTCGTTGATTTCCAGTCTGGCAAAAATTTTTCTATTTCCGGTTGATTGGATATGTTATAAATACTCTCTGCATCTTCGACTGTAAATTCTTGTAGGTATATTTTTCCACAATCTATTCTAAATAACGTAGTCAATTTCTCTTCTCCCATGTTAATACATTAAAGTGCCTTAATCTGCTTCGTAAGTTCCATAAATCGTTCATCCAGTGCTTTATATTCTTTGTCTTTAGAAGTTAAAAAGCTTAATTTCCCTAATACTTCTTGTCTCTCTGTTTCTAATGTTAAACGTAGCTCTTCGATTTCGTCTCTTGTTTTCGTAGGTTCTTCGAGCTGCTTTTGTATTGTATTGTTTACAAACACAAGCTTTGTATTAGTTGTTTTCTCCAGAAAATATCGATCGTGAGAAACGATAACGAGTGTTCCGTTATACTCAGCTAATGTATTTTCAAGCTGTTCACGTGAAGGAAGATCAAGGTGATTCGTAGGTTCATCTAAAATAAGTACATCTTTTTCATCTAAAATATAAGTCATTAGCTTACATTTTACTCGTTCACCCATACTCATATATCGAATCGGCTCTTTCCATTGGGAAGATTCAAACCCTAAATGTTTCATTAAATTTTGGACTTTTCCTCTTTCTTCAAACGTCTCTTTGAAAAATAAATCTTCTGGTGTTTTTTCCAGCGGTAAATCAAATACTTCTTGTGTTAAATAACCGATGTTTGCTGATGGTGAAATCCATACTTCTCCTTCAGCAGTTTCGTTTCCCATAATCATCTTCAGTAAAGTTGTTTTCCCGCTACCGTTTGGTCCAACAATCGCAATCTTCTCACCGTGTTGAATTGTAAAATTAACGTTTTCAAATAATATTCGATTATTAAATTTTTTCCGCAATTGTTTTACTTCTAAGAAACGTTTTCCTACTTTTTTACTCGCTTGAATAGAGAATTCAACTGAATACTCCTCTTTCACACGTTCTACCTTCGTTTTCTCTAGCTCTTTTTCGAGACGTTTTCGTTTCGACTTCACTTGTGCATCCATGCGCTTCGCTTTTACACGATAAAATTCTTTAACTCCTTCTTGTTTTGTAGACTGCGCATGTGCCTTTTGTGACCATGAACTTAGTTCTTTTATATGAGTTTCTACTTGTTCTATCTTTTTTTGTTGTTTTTCATATTCACGCTGCTGCGTCATTCTTTTATGCTCACGTGCTTTCATATAACTTGTATAATTACCGCTATGGTCAATTAATTTCTTATCCTCAATTGACCATATTCTAGTCGCGACAACATCTAAAAAATATCGATCATGTGATACGACGATAACTGTACCTTTCATATTTTTAATTTGCTTAATGAGAAATTCTGTACTCATCTCATCTAAATGATTTGTCGGTTCGTCTAATATTAAGACATTAGGATTTTTAGCAAATCCTTTTGCTAATCGTACTTTCAGCTTTTCACCACCACTTAAAGTATGAAAGTCGTTCGTTGGCACGCCCCATTTCGCAAGCAATTCTGCTTCTTTTGCAATTATATCTTTATTAACGAAAGTTTCTTTTTCTTGTTCAACATATGCTGTTGTCATATTCATTTGCATCCATTCAACAGTACCTTTTGAAGGTTCAATCTTCCCATTTATTAATTGAAGTAACGTTGATTTACCAGCACCGTTTTTACCGATTAATCCGATAACATCCCCTTGTTTTACTGTCACATTCATTTTCTCTAACAACATATTTTCTTTTATTTCAACATAAACATCATTTAATTTTAATAGTTCTTTCATAATACCGATCCCTTTCATTAAGGGAGAATAAAAAATCCTCCCAAATAAATTTGGCAGGATTAGTCGTTAAAATATTTATACCCAAATAAACTATTGCGCAACATAAATAGCAATACCGTTGTATGGAAATTGGGCAGACTAATCCTATTTTTTAGAAATTGAAATTTATTGAATTTCAACATTTAAAAATAAGATTAGTTAATCATCGTCCACCCATCATTCCTTTCCGTCATTAATAACCATATTGTACCATACTAATACTGTATGAGTAAATGCAATTATTTGTGCTGTTAAAAAGATTGCTTTCTTTTAGGCTTATTTATCATTCTTTAACTTCATATTTAACAAGCACAAATTACATTGATTGTAATACGTCCTTTAGAATTCCCCAGTAAAAAACTTCTAAACTCTCTATTATATAAAAATAAAATATTATTCGTTACCCAATAATAACTTATTGTTTTTCAATAAATCATCATTGATTACTACCCTTTAATAAGCTATTATATAGTTGCAGAAAATATTAATATAAGGATTGAATTTATGGACAGGACATTAAAAATCACAAAATTAAATATATTTTTAAGAATCATTCTCCTCCCGATTGTAGTAGGGATAATTGTTGGTATACTAACTAAATTAGGTCAAGGTATACTTCCAGGAAATTGGCATTCATTAGCTAACTTAGGAAGCGTTTGGTTAGTTCCATCCTTTTTCGTGGCTAGCCTTAGTTATTCTAAGCGTACAGCTATGCTTTCTGGTATCCTTGCACTACTCGGTATGGTATTAGGCTACTATGGTTATGCAATAGTTATTAAAAATGTAGCTCACTCGATTTATTTTATATCTGTATGGATTGTATGTGCATGTATAGGAGGAACTATCTTTGGAATTGCAGGTTTTCTATGGAAAGATACGACAACTCCACTTCATAAATTCGGAAGCGCACTTTTAAGTGGAGTTTTTGTAACGGACGGACTTCACATTCTATTAAACTTTGAAGATTACAGTCACATGTTACCTGTTGGATATACGGAAGTGATAGTCGGAATTATCTTGATTCTTGTATTAGAACGCTCTAATGCTTATCGTGTGTCTTCTTTCTTAATGATGATTCCTATCACTATTTTAGGATTAATTGGATATAATTTATTAAGTTTGTTTACTTAATTACAATACTGTATCATGAAAAAACAAAAGACTAATTGTATTATAGTCCACAAAACATATCACGTATTCGAACATTATACTTATACATAGGATAGGATCCATGAAGCTATCTCTTTCAAAGGGATGGCTTTTTTCTTACAAAAATATTTATCAGCTTTTTATTAAATCTTCCAAATTTAACAATCGTATTTATTAGTGTGTCATTATACATACTAATATAACGTTTTGCCATTTCATATAACCGCTATACAAAAAGGCTAAAAAACTTATCTCCAAAGTTCTTTAGCCTAGATTACATATTTTTACACATTAAAAAATTTAATACGTACAACGGTACCTTTACCAACTTCTGAATGGATTTCTACACTATGTCCTAATTGTTTCGTAATTTCATATACAAGATATAGCCCCATTCCAGTTGATTCTTTAAAATCTCTGCCATTTTCTCCTGTAAAGAAAGGTTTAAATACTCTTGGTAAATCTTGCTTCGGTATGCCTACACCGTTATCAGCAATTTCAAGTATGACTGTATTACCTTCCTTACAAGCTTTCACTTTAATCTTCTCTCTACTACCAGATGAATATTTAATCGCATTCGATAGTATTTGTCCAATTAAAAATTGTAACCATTTCGCATCACTTTCTACAGTAATATCTTTCTCAACTTTAAGCTCTGGATATACAAAATTCCGGATAAAGAAACGTTTATGTTCATGCACAGAATCATTCACTATTTTATATAGCTGTACTTTTTCTACATAAAAATCTTGTGTAAATGCTTCTAAACGTGCAACATACAATGCCATCTCTAACCCCTTTTTCAGTCTATCTGTTTCCTCATTTATACTTTCGAAGCGTGGATCAACTTCATCTTGTGTAATTAATTCTATGACAGATAAAGGTGTTTTCATTTTATGAATCCACTGATTCATAAAAGTTAAATGATCATTATTTTTTCTCTCTTGTATTTGAAGCTGATTTTGATAATGGCGATATTGTACCTCAAGCAAGTGTTGAAGAGCAGCAGATATAGCTGCAAAATCAGAATTTTGAACGGATTCATCTAAAGATTGCATCGGGTTTGCTAAACGCTCATAAAAAGAACGATGTGTAAAGTAACGAAATATTAAATAACCTACCATAAAAAAGGCACCTAAAAACATTGCATATAATGCCGTTGCAATATGGTTATACCCATCAAACCAATATACGAGAAATATGGATAGTAGTTGAATTGCTGTAAAACAAATAAGTGGTATATGATCACGTATAAACAGCCTTATCATTTTTCCATACCCGTATCCCAAGTAATATGCAATCTATATCCAACACTACGAATTGTTTCAATCGCATCCTCAATCTGTAACGTTTTTAACTTCTTTCGCACACGTGTCGTATTTACACTTAATGTATTATCATCAACATAGGATTCGCTATCCCATAATTTATTTAATAACACCTCTCTACTCACTACACGCGGATAATTTTTCATTAACATTTCTAATAAAATAGCTTCGTTTCTCGTTATATCAATCTCTTGGTTCCTAAGCTTCAATACAAGCCTTTCCGGATATAAACAAAGTCCCTGTTGCTCAACCATCCGATCTTCTACTTTCGGTGCATAATCTCCGTAAGCACGTCTTAAATGACTTCGAATTTTAGCCATTACCACTTCGTAATGGAATGGCTTTGAAATGAAATCATCACCACCGTTTTCTAACGCCATAACTTGATCCATCGTACCTTCACGAGCTGAAATAAATAATATCGGACACGTGGAAACTCCGCGAATTTGACGACACCAATAGTACCCATCAAAACTCGGTAAATTAATATCTAATAAAACTAACTCTGGTTGTTCTTCTAAAAAAATATTTAATACATTTTGAAAATCAGATACAATAATTCCTTCATACCCGTATTTCGCAACATGTGTTGATAATAATTCTGCTATTTTCATATCATCTTCTACAATCATAATTTTAACCATTATTTACTCCTTTATCGATCCGCAATCTTATATTCAATTATATAAAATAAATACTACCTTTTTTTATATAATCCGTAAATCAAAAAAGGATACTTTTATACAAAAGCATCCTTCTTTTATTATTCTTATTTAATATGAAATTTTACTAAAGTCAAAACCTAACTTCTCCACATAGTCCATACTTAGTTCCATTCGTGCCGTTTTAAGCGGATCCACAACTTGACAAACTTTTAAATCACCGGCAGCTGATAATAAAAGCGTGGCATCAGCTTTAGACATTTGTAATTCTTCATGTAAAAATGTCACCATATTACGTACAGCACGATTCGCTGCATCATCTAGCAATTGCTCTGAAGCAAGCGTCATTATTTTTTCTTTTTGAATAGCCATTGGTAATGGCCATTTCTTTCCTTTTATAATATGAACTGTTACCGTCACCTCACCAGCAACTTCTACTCCACTAACACCAATTTCACCGTCACCCATCGCTGCGTGTAAATCGCCTAATGCTAATAGAGCACCAGGAACATTTACAGGTAATAATAATGTTGTCCCTTCTTTTATCTCTTTACAGTCCATATTCCCGCCGTGATCATGCGGTGTGCCACATGAAATACTCTCTTCTTTTGGAGCAGTTCCAATTACACCGATCATTGGATTAATTGGGATTTGTAGTTCATTCGAAAACAAAACATGTTTATTATGTATTGGGACAATTTTCACTGTATTTTCATGTAGCTCTTCACCCATTACACCAAGATTCGTACCTGTAGTTAAAACACCTTGCTCTGCAATTTGAATCTTTTCAATCGTTACGGATAATATGTCACCAGGCTCTGCATCACTGATATATACAGGTCCAGTCGCCGGATTAATTCGGTTCCAATCTAATTCTTGAAACGCAACATCTTCAGAATCAATTTGATTTTCAAAGCAATCATATGTTTCAAATATAAGGCGACTCCCAATTTCTACTTCCATACATGGTTTATTTTCTGATGACATTGCGTAAATGATATGTTCTTTATGAATTCGATACATAATACCTCTCCCTTTTATATTTATCTACTATTACTAATTAGCTTTTTTCAGACAAGCTCCTCTTGAAATGTTAATTTTATGTGAAAAAGCACCAAGCTTATTTAAAAACATACACTCTTTACTATAACAGAAAGGTGGTATCACTATGCCCCTTATTCCATATAACGAAAGCGATGTTGACTTACTTGCTCGATTAATACGTGCTGAAGCTGAAGGCGAAGGCCGACAAGGTGAACAACTTGTTGGTTGCGTAGTAGTAAACCGTGTATTTTGTGATTGCTTAGATTTTAAACAACTTCGTTCTGTACGTGATGCTGTATATCAAAGCCCCGGTGGATTTGAAGCAGTGCAATACGGATATTTTTATCAACGTGCTCGTGAATCAGAAAAAGAAATCGCACGAAAAGTTTTACAAGGTGAGTGGCGCTGGCCAGCAAGATGGGCACTTTGGTATTTCCGTCCAGTTGGAGCTTGTCCGCCCGAATGGTATAACCAGCCGTTTGTAGGACAGTTTAAAAGTCATTGTTTTTATGAACCTAGTGGTAATGAATGTCCGAAATTGTATTCACGGTAGTAAAATTTACAACGCAAGTACCTAGAAAATTCGGTACTTGCGTTGCTTTTAACTGTGTATTAGAAATCTAATAATGCGATGCTTTTTTCTATACCTACCACATGTATTAATAATGGTATACGAGGACCATTTGATTGATTTATAATGAGCATATATATAATAGTGAATAACTGTTTTTGATTTTCTTTCATTATTTTTTTATTTTCATGATGACAAATCGAATATAATTGTTCCATTATGTTTGAATAATCTTTATTTGAACGCAATATTTCACAAACTTCTACTAGCCATTCTTTCTGACTTTTATCTAACGTGTTGTAAAACTCTGTATTTTTCTCCTGATTTACCTCAATTAATTTTTCAGATTGAAATTTTCTTATCCAATATTCTGCACGATTACTTATCGATTTCATTTCATCTAATCCATAACTCCTATCTATTTTCTCTAATATCCCCTGTAAAATAAATGAGTCAAAATGTAATAACGGCAACGTTCCAGCTACTTGATTAAATTTTGGATATTCTTTAAATCCGTTCTCAGCTCTAGAAAGTTTAATTGCATCAAACAAATCTTCATTTTTGAGTGTTTTATTTTCATAACTACCTTTCAGTCGTTCATACTCCGTATAATTACGAATCACATCTTCATCAAGACCGATATGGAAAGCTGCATTGGGTCTATATTTAGCAAACATGAATAGAATTACTTCTGGTAAATACACTTTTAACAACTCGCTAGGTGTAATACTATTCCCTGAGGAACTAGACATTTTTTCATGATTCCCTTTAATACCAATGAAATCATAAGCAACGTAATGCGGAGCTTCACGATTAAATATTTTCCTTGCAATTTCCTTTGATACATTATAACTACCTGTTTCTGATGAATGGTCTCTTCCGCCCGGCTCAAAAATAACATCCTCTATCATCCATCTCATCGGCCAATCAATTTTCCAATTCAGTTTCATTTTATTTGTATTTAGTATCGATAATTCATTTTGATTTCCACATTCACATTCATATCGAACTGTTTTTAATGCTTCATCAAAATGTGTAATTGTAGTTGTATCTTTCCCGCATCTCTCACAATACAATGTAACTGGATAAAAACGCTCTCGCTCTTCTTCACTACACTCCCCAGTTTTAAAATCCATTAAAACATCATATATTTCTTTTCTTTTATACAAAGCTTCTAATATGCTTTTGTTATATCTTCCATTTCTATATTCATCATGTTGATAAATAAATTCTACTTCAATTCCAAATGCTTGAAGCGATTTTTCAAACTCTTTTTCAAAATGCTCGGCATATGAATTATGACACCCATACGGATCTGGTATATCACAGTATGGCATTCCGATATACTTTACAAAAGATGAATCAACATTTTTAGGGACTTTTCTAAATCTGTCGTAATCATCCCATGAAAATATAAAACGAGTCTTTTTCCCTAAATCTTGAAGCGCCCTTACAACAAAATAAGTCGTTACGATTTCACGAAAGTTCCCAATATGAACAGAACCAGATGGACTAATTCCAGATGCGCAAACAAAAGTTTCTTTGTTTGGATGTTTTCTAATTAATTCATGTGCTACTTCATACGCCCAATGCATATACTACTCACCTCAATTATATTTTTGTTCTCACATTTTCATTTTTTTGCACTAAAAAAACTCCCACCCCCAAGATTATTCATCTTGAGGACGAGAGTTGTTAGCTTCGCGGTACCACCTCAGTTTGTTAATATGTCGCCATATTAACCTCTTCAGGTACGGCAAAATATGCTTATACCCTATCTCTATAACGGGAGATCCCGTCGCACCATCCCTAAATAAATTAGTTCCTTGCGCAGCTCCAAGTCTTTTTTCATTAAGATGTATACTGCTCTTTCTCAGCTACCAGAGCTCTCTGTACGTATTCTTTCTTAACTACTCTTCTCTTCCATGCCATTTTACATATTAGTTTTTTCATATGATAATTTAAAAAAGTTTTATTGTCAAACTTTTCCGAATCAAAAACGTATACTTATCTAAAAAATTCTTTATCGCCTCTAATTGAATTTTATGACTACACTCATCACAACAATAAACGCCTTTTGGTTTCTCTTTAAATCGCTTATATTTTTCACTACCTTCATAAACACAAAATATTTTTTTACAAGAAAAGCAAACAATTTCATAAAACATCATATGCATTTCCCTCTCCATATTTACACATTTTTTAATCACTCGAGAAAATTAGTTTTTCCACAGTACAAATCTTAATATTTTCTGATTAAAAGGTTTACCTCTATTCTTATCGAATTATATAAATATCTTATAAATCGAGGTGAACATCTTGGTAAGTAATATAGAATTAGTTTTAGATGCGAGAGCAAGTTTAGCTGAAGGGCCATCTTGGAATGAAAAAAAGCAACTTTTATACTGGATTGATATTGTGGAGAAACAATTATGCATATTTAGTCCTACCGCTAATACAAACCGAGTAATTGCTCTCAATCAACAAATTGGTTGTGTTGTTCCGTATTTAGATGACGTACTACTCCTAGCTATGGAAAACGGCTTTTATTCTATTAATGTTGAAACAGAAAAACTGACACATATTTTTGACCCTGAACCACATTTATTTAAAAATCGTTTTAATGATGGAAAATGCGATCCAGCAGGACGTTTTTGGGCAGGTACTACAGATAAATACGGTATTAATGCTGGTGGCTCCTTGTATTGTTTAAATAATAATTTAAAGGTAGAGAAAAAAGTTTCACATGTAAATACATCAAATGGCATAGCTTGGTCACCTGACCATACATACCTTTACTATATCGATACACCTACTAAAAAAGTAGTTCGTTTTCATTATGATATATGCTCTGGAGTAATTCGTAATCCAAGTGATGTAATCATTTTCCCCGAAAATGACGGTCTACCTGATGGTATGACAATTGACGAGGAAGGTTGCTTATGGATTGCTCATTGGGGAGGTTCAAAGATTACTAGATGGAACCCTTCAACTGGAGAACAAATATTAAGTATCCCGATTCCAGCGCTATATGTAACATCTTGTACATTTGGAGGACCCAATTTAACCGACCTATATGTTACAACAGCCAGAACAAGAATGACGGATGACGAATTAAAGCAATATCCACATGCTGGTGGTATTTTTCGAATTCAAACAAATATAAAAGGTTGTCCTACCCATTCATTTTGCAATAATAATATTGGAGCTGAAACACTATGAATCGTATTAATTACATAAGACAAGCAGAAAAGAAATATCACGACCTTTGTTATGAACAATATAAACTATTTGAAACTGGCTCTTGGCTGTACAAACCAGTTAAAACAGTTATGGACTTGATGGATTACTTTGAAGGACAAAACAACTTGCAAGTACTTGATCTCGGCTCTGGCGTTGGAAGAAATAGCATTCCCATTGCACAACAGATACAAAATACTAGTGGCACTGTTACATGTGTAGATTTACTTGATTCTGCTTTAACAAAATTAAAAACTTATACCAAAGAACATGGCGTATTTGAAGTTATAAAAACAGAACAAGCAGCAATTGAAAACTATTATATCGTCCCTAACACTTATGATTATATCGTTGCAGTATCTAGTTTAGAGCATGTTCAATCAGAAGAAGATTTAACAAATGTGCTCCATTCTATAAAAGAAGGTACAAAGACTGGTGGTATCAATTGTTTAATTATTAACTCGAACATACAAGAAATTGACTTACATACGAAAGAAGAATTAGATGCTTTAATTGAAATTAACCTTCCTACTGAAGATATGATACATCTATTAAAAAGCATTTATAAGGAATGGAAAGAAATTAAAGTTGAAATAAAAGAATTAGCTTATGACATAGTTCGAAATAACAGAAATATACAATTAAAAACAAATGCTATTACGTTTGTAGTTCAGAAATAATCGTATAATAAAGATATGATTATTTCTCTTAGATTTATTTTTATTGCACGAAATTTACAACTTTAAATATTTATGAAACAAAAAAATAAAAGAGCACTTGTTTCCGCAAGTGCCCTTTTGGGGATTTTGAGATACCCTATTAACGAAAGTTAAGGTTACTTAAAGTTAAAAGGTATTTCTATTATATGCTTGTCCTCTTTAATTGTGCATAATTAATATATAAACATATTTAATCATTCTTAATAACTTTTAGTTATCGTTCTTTCTTACATTTTATCATTAAGAAATTAATTGAAGGTTTATTTGCCATGTTCTTATTTGGTTCATCAATTTCCGAAACTTGTACTAGTCCATATTTTTTAAAATCCTGTTTTATAGATTCAGAATCATAGAAGAACATTTTTACACCTTCCATTATCTCATAATAATCTTTATCTAACTGTTTTCCTTTGCCATACATTGGAGCCTTTTTAGAAACAGTTGTAAAAACCATATATCCACCCGGTTTTAACTGATTAAAACAATTTTTAATAAATTTCTCTCTTTCCTGGTCATTCAGCAAATGAAGAAGTGCATGACTAAATATCGCATCATAAAGATTATTATCAAAAGGCATTTTGTTTACCGAACCGTGATAAATACTAATATCTTCTAATCCGTTTTGTTTCGCTAAATCAATAGCTGTTTGTGAAATTTCAATTCCAGTTACATTTATACCATTATTAATAAACACCTTTGCGTTTCTGCCATATCCAATACCCGGAACTAATATGTCCTTAACGTTCTTTTCTAGAAAAAAATCCTTTGTCAAAATTGCTGATTCTGTAGGTTCAAATCCCCACATCGTTTGTTTTTCAATAAAGCTCGATTCCCAAAATTCCATTATGTTTTTATCTCCTTATTTTCAATCCATTTTAATATCAAATTAAAGGCAAGTTTTTTGTACTGTTGTTATATAGTTTTTTCTTCTATTCATACCACTTATCTTAGTCATCTTAGCTCCATTGAATATAGCATAATAATAAGCATATATCTAATATAAAGATTGGTGTAAAAGCCGCTCTTTTTATTAACCCTTTATCATTCTAAATGAATTTCAATTAAACTTTTTTATGAAAATCAAAACTTACATATACTGAAAATAGATCTATTTAGCTCAATCTTTTTTCAATAAGGATTTGATGATCTATCTTCTATTTTCAAAAAAATAAAAAGCACCCGAATGGATGCGTATAGATTAAACTTATTCATTATTACTTTTTCCACTTTCATCATCAATTGATTTGGAGTCTAACATGCTGCCTATATCCGGCGGTAAAGTTAACTCTATACCAGCTACTGGTTGATTATCTTCATTAAACCATTGTTTCTTAAATTTAATCAATTCTTCATTTTTCTTATTTTCATCCATATTATCCCCCCTTTTATGTATGATATTAAACACTTTACTTAATATTTACATATTGCCCCTGCAATTGTTTTAACGATAATTTCATCATCCTGTATAGACTTTATTTTACATGTTTTCCACTTAAGGTATTTTGGTCCTTCTAAAACTAATTTATTTTGTTCCATTTATGACCCTCTCATTTTATAAAAATATATTCTCACTAAATTTAAAACAATGTATAATAAATTCATCTAAAATTTAAGCTATAAAGTTGGCTAGCACCCAACAGTGATAACATGATAATTGAATTTGATGGATATGGTATAAATGACTATGTTTTTGGCCGTAACTGTTCTCTTAACGAGTTAATAATAATGTATTTAAATGTAAAAAATGAAGAGATATCTAATGAAGAACTTCTAACCTTATTTTGTGTACGGTATCATTATGAAAAAATCCCAAAGTTATTACAAGAAGACGCCTTGAGCGATGTTGTCATTGATTTAGATACAGACTATATTTATGTCCCTACTAGATAACAGTAAACTAGATTGAGTGAATAGAAATTACGATTCAGCTAAGTGTTTAATAAAATAAGTCATTGCCCAAATTAATGTCGCAAACTGAGTGACAAAATACATTGTCCATTCAAAACCAGTCAATTTCCTCTCTCGTTTAACCTTCTTTAAGTATCTGTAAAATATAAATGTACTTAAAAACATAAGTAACAACGATAATTGCTGTAAATCATCGACTATACGTACTGCCATAAACTTCATCATCCTCCTATTTAAAATAAGAAAAGATAATCAAAAGGGACCTTTAAGCTTTTACGAGCAGTTAATATGGAATATTCTACACTCTAACAATACCATTAATTGGTAAGGGATAATACCTTTTCAACAAATACAAAAAAATCCAAATAAACATATGTATAAATATAATGTGTGATTCTTGTTCCTTATTAGTTTTAATCAGGAGCGCTTTGACAAACGCTCTTTCATTTAAAAATAAGAACTATTTCGAAATTTTTATAATCTAAATTAAATGATGACTGCAATTTAGCCTTTGAACCCCTTAAATGTTAACTCTCTTTTTAATTTTTGGAGATTGTTGCATAGTATCAATATTCACAACTGTTATATTTCTTTCCCTACGAAAAAACTACAACTAAAAAAGTAGGGGCTATACAAATTGTTAGGTTTATTGTTTTCTTATAAAAAATCTTCTCCGTAATATATAGATCCTTTCTTTAACAATAAGGATAGACTTTTCTTTTTTATAAAATTAATCAGGATTATAAAACAATACCATTCCCATCTGTTGTTTTCCCCTCCTATCCACCACTTAAATTTATAGCACCTTGATCAACCAGGGATAATTTCTTCCATTTTGGAAATTTTATAAGTAAACTTTTTGAGAATCCTTTGAGGTGCGAACAATGTTTTTAAACCAAAATCAAAAAGAAAGAAAGTTGTTTGTTTTTGCAACAATTATACTCATTCTCTATTTGTCTCCTTTATTTATTCTTGGAGAAAACGCGCATATTCGCATTCATGATAATCTTGATTCCAATTTGTCCTGGTATAAGGTTTTGACATGTAGTGGAGAGATACAAGGTCCGATTAATAGTACAATTCCACAGGTGATAAATAATCAATTGTCAAGAAACGCATTTAGCTCGGAGTTTAGTGGTATTGTGTGGTTGTATGCTTTTTTTCCAAATATGGTTGCTTATGTATTAAGTCAGACGATTACAAGAGTGATCGCTTTTATAGGCATGTATGTACTTTTAAAACATCATTTTTTACCAAAAGAGGAATGGACGGTCATTTCAATAGGAGTTTCATTAGCTTTTGCTCTTACCCCTTTTTGGCCATCAGGAATGCTTAGTACTCTGGGAATGCCTCTTGCACTTTGGGCATTTTTAAATATTCGAAAAGGGGAAAAATTGTGGAAGAACTATTTCGTACTTACTCTAATCCCTCTATATTCGAGTATTGTTTTAGGTTTTTTCTTTTTTTTAAGTAGCATAGGGATACTCTGGTTAGTTGACTTAGTAGTAAAAAAAGAATGGAACTTTCGTTTTCTTTTTTCAATTATTTATATGACGCTCATTTACATGATTGTAGAATATCGCTTAGTAACTTCCTTCTTTTTATCAACTGCACCTAACAGTAGAGATGAATATTTTCATGCAAGATTATCGTTATGGCGGTCCCTCCGACTTACAGTGAAAAATTTTCTTTTAGGACATACCCATGTCATGACAGTCCATACATTTGTTATTTTACCTACAATACTTATTGCGTTGTATTTTATCATTACTACAAAACGATGGAAGCAAGAAAAAGTCTTTATTTTTTTGTTCTGGTTTAACATAGTTTTATCAATTTGGTATGCTTTTTGGTTTTATAAAGGTTGGCTTCCATTAACAAAACGATTTCACATTTTAGATACATTTAATTTTGCACGTTATCATTTTTTGCGCCCGTTAGTTATTTATGTTCTATTCGCTCTTGGATTAAAAGTTTTATGGTTACAAGGGAAAGTATGGAGACATGCTGCAACAAGTATTATAATAGCCCAAATTATTTTGTTATGCTGTTATAATGAAGAAATTGTTTATCAAAATAAACCTTCAGTAAAAGAATTTTTTGCAGAAAAACAATTTAAGGAGATAAAAGAGTATATAGGTTTATCTGTGGAACAGTACCGTATCGCTAATATCGGTTTACATCCAGCTATCGCTCAGTACAATGGGTTCTATACACTTGACACATACAACAATTTTTATCCTCTATCTTACAAATATGAATTCCGAAAAATAATTGAGAAGGAACTAGCGAAAAATAAAACGATTCGTACGTATTTTGACGAATGGGGTGGCCGTTGTTATATTTTCACCGATGAACTTGGAAAACACTATATGTTTAAGAAAAATTCGAAAAAACGGTTAAAAAATGTAGAACTAAATATAGATCATTTTAAAAAAATGGGTGGTCGTTACATATTTTCTGCTGTCCCTATTGAAAATGCAGTAAAAAACAATTTATCCCTCGAGAAAATATTTATATCAAAGACATCCGCTTGGAAAATTTATTTATATAAAGCAATATAGATAAGTACATTAGATTACATCTCTCGATATAAATTTATAAAAAATCAAACTAATATTTAACTGCAATATTAGTTTGGTTTTTACTATTTGTATGAAATTGAACTACTCACCACAAACACCATGCAGTACTTCAAATTCACCTTCTGCACTTGAAATACTGCGTTCCTCACCTTTAATAGAATCTTCATAATTTTTCACATTGGATATAGATATAGGTTCGTTATTTTGATCTATGATAATACCTCTTGAATACTTACCAACTGCAATGCATTGATCATCTTTTTTGTAGTATTTCGTTACAACCATAGCTCCAATTATTACAGCGATACACACAAACAAGAGAATTATTTTACGCCTCACAACAAACCTCCTTTTTCATTTTTTTCTTTTTTTAAATTGGAAGGTTATATGTTCCAATTGTTTGATTTCCTCCATTATTTTACGAATTCCTTCTTCCATCCTATCTTCCTTCACATTCGATACGTTTAGCTTTAATAGTCTTTCTTTTGGAAAATCTCTCACATAATTTTTATCAATCGTATCAATACTTATTTGTTTTTCACTTAGTCTTTGGAAAAACATTTTTGAAATATTCGTTTTATGTAATTCTAAACAAGTATGAATTCCAATTGTATTTTGCTTTTTATACGTGAATAAAAGCGGATTTTCACTATGAGTTCTTTCTAATGTTTCTGCTAGTTTTTTAGATCTATCGTGATAAGAAGATTTAATTTTATTTTTATGACGCTCAAACATACCACTCTTTATATAAATTTCTAAAGCAGCTTGAGATATCATTGGGCTATCAATATCTAGAATTTTTTTATATTTATGGAAATCATTTGCGATGGATGGTGGAATGACCGCAACTCCAACCCGTAAACCTGGAAAAATAATCTTCGAATAACTTTTTAAATATATTACATGATTACAATTATCCAAGTTATATAACGGATCTGCTTTTGAATCTGTTTCTAAATCTGCTAAATAATCATCTTCCACTATAAATACATTATATTTCTTAGCCAATAGTACGATTTTTTCTTTCTCATCTTTAGAATAAGAAGTTCCAAGTGGATGATGAAATCTTGGTATTGTATAAAAGAATTTTATTTTACTTGTTCGAAAAATACGTTCCAATTCATTTAAGTCAATCCCTTCATTCGTACGTTTAATACCGATTACAGGGATTTTGTTTATTTCTAGATATTCAATATATAGATGATATGTTGGTTGTTCAATTAATATCGTTTCATTTTCATTTGGAAATGGTATAGAAGTTAATATTGCAAGTGCCTGCTGCACTCCTGACGTTATAAAAATATTGTCTTCTTTCGTGAACACTTGATAATTTGCCAACTGTTTTTGAATGACTGGAATTAAAGATGGTAATCCTTTTGGCGTTCCATATACGAACAAATCATTTTTATAAGTATCAATAGCCTTATTAATGCAATGCTGAAAATCTAAATATGGGAAAACATCTGGATCTGGTGCTGAAGAAGCGAAATCAATTATCTCGTCATTTTCTATAGTACTCCCTGATTTTTTAACAACGTAGTATCCACTTTGAGGGACAGAATATATAATATGACGCTTTTCCAATTCATAAAGCGCACGTATAACTGTCGCCTTATTACATTCATATTGCGTAACAAGTGACCGTATTGATGGTAATTTCTGTCCTTCATTTATCGCTCCATTTTGAATCATTTTTTCTATATCGTTTAAAATATGTAAATACTTATACATATTACACCTCCTTCAGCAATTCTATATTTAATTACACTGACTTTTTATTTATATACCATCCATTCCTCAATTAGTTAATTTTCCGATCTTCTATATCGTAAATCCCAATAGCATATGAATCATTTTCAATCCATTTCTTTACTGCTTCTGTTTTAAGTACACCTTCAACTTCTTTTTCTATTTTCTGTCCAAATTCTCTTGCCCCTACTTCATCATCTCTAATCTTAGTTTTTATATCAATGGTAACAGGTTGATTCTTTTTATAATTTATTTGCTGAATCCCAAACCCTTCATATCCATTCTTTCTGAATACGTCATCAAATATCTGTCCAAAAACTAACTCCCATCTATGTTCTGCATTCACAATCTCTTTGTTTCTTTGAGATATATTTACTTTATAGGACATAATGCCTTGAATTTGCAATCTTTTATTAATTTCTTTTTTTATTTCGTTAGCATTTTCGCTATCAGCAATCTCTAAATCTACTTTTCTTGCCTTATCATCCCATATAGCAGCACTAAAAAAAGATTCCTCCTTTACCGCTGCTGTAGCAATATCCATAACTATAGAATCTTCACTTTTGGATTCTTCCATTTCAGGCTCACAAGCACACAATACAGCAATTGAAAATAAAAATACAATCAACTTCTTTCCACTTTTCATTGCACTTCCCTCCGTAAATTTTCATTTACGATAAACTTTTACTTTCACATATAAATACCTTCTATAATTTTTAAATTTAACATTATTTCACATTTTCTCCTCTTAAAAAGGAAATTACAATTAATAAATAGAATATCTTCATGAATAAATAAAAAGTGAGGGATATGTCATGCAGCACTTAAATACGATTGATATTAGTAACGTTCTAGAATTAGAAAATACTCTTTCTACTTTATTGAATGAAATAATTTCTTCAAAGCTAGAACTTGAAAACTGGTTAAAAAAACAATCTACTTTCATTTGGGAAATTGAAGAACAATTAAGGTCGCACTATATCGCTTTTCAATGTAATACAGATAATAAAGAAATAAAAGATACTTTTGAATATGATCAAAAATATGTACGACCTCTTTTGAAACGTTATCAAAATTCATTTGATACTAAATATTTAGAGTCCCCTTTTCGAATGGAACTTGATCCAAAAACGTACAGCTTACTAGATAAAAAAATTAAGAATGCGCAAACATTGTTTTGTGAAAAGAATATTGATTTAGAAGTGAACGAAGACAAATTAGTAACCGAATACTTCGAAATCACAGGTGGTTTAACTGCATTATGGAATGGTGAAGAAAAAACAATTACTGAACTACAATCTTACTTACAAGATCCGGATCGTCATATACGAAAAAAAGCAAAAACGCTCATTTCTGAAACATTCTTATCTGTTGAAGATAAATTACAACATATATTAAATGAATTAATCGTAATCCGTGACCAAAAAGCAAAAAACATTCAATTACATAATTATCGTGATTATATGTTTAAAAAACATGAACGTTTTGATTATACACCTGAAGACTGCTATGAGCTTGCCGAATCTATTCGTAAATACGTAGTACCACTTATCGATAAAATATATAACAAGAAAAAATCTGAACTTCAAGTAGAAAGTCTTCGTCCATGGGATTTAAAAGCAACCGCACCAAATCAAAAAGTATTAAAACCTATTGAAAAAGCGAGTGATTTAATCGAAAAAAGTTCTCATATTTTACACAAACTTGACCATGAATTTTCCGCATTACTGGAACGTATGCATAAAAATAATTGCTTAGATTTAGAAAGTCGTAAAGGAAAAGGACCAGGAGGATTTTGCGAATATTTACCTGCTTCTCAATTATCTTTTATTTTCATGAATCTCAATCATACACATTATGATGTTACTATTTTCCTCCATGAAATTGGCCATAGTATTCATAATGATTGTATGAAGCAGTTAGAACTTCAAAAGTATTTAGAAATCCCTTCAGAATCAGCTGAACTAGCTAGTATGACAATGGAATTGTTTTCGATGGAGTATTGGGATACTTTTTATGAAAATAAAGAAGAATTTATAAAAGCAAAATTAGATTTCTTTAAAGGTATTGTTAAATATTTACCACAAATGCTTATAGTTGATCAATTCCAGCATTGGATGTATGAAAATCCTAATCATACAGCTAAAGAAAGAAATGAAAAATATTTAGAATTACATAACACTTACCAATCGAATATAGTAAATATTGAGGGGTATGAAAATTGGGTTGCAACTGGCTGGTTACCTGTGCTACATATATTCGAAATACCATTCTATTACATCGAATATGCAATTGCACAACTTGGTGCGCTGCAAATGTATAAACAATATAAAGAAAATCCTAAACAAGCACTTGAAAATTATAAAAAAGCCTTATCATTAGGTAGCTCTAAATCTTTAACGGAAGTATATGAAGCAGCTGGAATTCGTTTTGATTTTTCTGGCGAAATAATTAAAGAACTAATGTTATTTGTAGAGGGAGAATTAGAGTTACTTGAACAATTGTAAAAAGAAAGCTGTTCCTATATTTTAGGTTCAGCTTTCTTCTTTATTTTATTAATCAGCTCTATGTACTGAGAATCCCCATATCCGATTGTTGGAAATAGCTGAAACAACTTTTTTAATAATTCTTGAGTTGATAAATCTTTATTTTTAGAGATAAATTTCATTACAGTATTATCTTCTGTTAGCATTTCTAAATATAAATCTATAGCCTGATACATTACAGGTGGTACCTTATAGAAAGTCTTTTTATGATTTACTAATACTTCATTGTATACCGAAGAATATTTTCCTAATTCAAGTTCAATTTGATTTACTTTAAATTCATCTTCTCTGAAGCTATTTAAGTATACCTTCCCCTCATAACGAGAATGTTCAAGGTATGAAAGTATGGTAAGTAAGTTCATTTGGCAGAACATATCTTCACCAAACCATAAAACAATACATTTATACTCTTTCGTAAAAAGTTTCTTTAATGGATCTATAACCTTATTTGTGTAACTTTCTACTGAACTGTTATGTCCTGCTGCCCTTGTCTTAATAAATTCTTCATCAAAAACTAGTGTAGTAACTCGGTTTACACACATCGCTTCATTAAATGGTGCATAATCAGAATGACCCATTAGCTTTTCGTTTTTAAATTCTTCATACATAAGTTGACCATTTAATATGTTAAGTACCTCTTTATCAAATAGCTCACTCTTCCTATTTCGCAACTGTTCAACCTCTATTTTTCTAGAAATATTCACATTAAACGCCCCTTCATTATTTAAATTGAGTTTAACAAATGATTGAATAGGCATTTTGCTAAGTTGGTATTCTCTTGGATTCATTCCAAAAACATTTTTACCTATTCGATTTAGCTGTTCCTATTTATAGTGCGATAGAATATTCATTTGCTGGAAATGGGAATATCGTTGACTATGAGCATTCTATTACAAAAGCACTATTTGAAGGGTATCAAGAAGAAAATGAACTACCTAAAGAGATGATCGAGAAGTTTCCATTGTTTATTAAATTAAAAGAGATTTTTGAATATAGCTTAATGCATATGTATTGGGATAAAGAAGAAGTTACTGAGGAACAAGTACGGATAATGAACCTTTATAGAATGAAGATTGAAAATAAATATACGTATATCAATATTTAAAAACACTGTTGTTTAACTACAAGGAAACTTTAGTTAAACAACAGTGTTTATTAATTAGCTACTAGACAAACTTTTTATAACTTATAAATACTGATTCAATAATCTGCTCAAATCCACTTCATTTTGCGAGGATACTTTCTCAGAAAATCTAGCTGCACTAATAATAGGAGCCCATTGAAAGATCTCACCTCTTGTTAAATCGGTATTATTGCAATATATTTGCAAATACATTTCCGCTAATTCTATATGAGACTGCGCATATAATAAATATGTTCGAAACACATCTGCACGAATGTCACCTGAACTAGCATCTACCCAATCTATAATATTCACATTCTTTACATTCACTGTAAACATAACAAAAACCTTCTTCACGAAGATACAAAAAATCTACCACTTTCCATCCTTAAATAGAAAGCGGTAAGTTTAATTTACTTGGAATATCAGCATGGAGATTTGGTGTATGCAAGATAGTAAATGAATATCCTTGCTGAATAAATGATACTTCATCATGTTTACATTCATATGGAACACTATTTTTCTTCAAGTTATTTTGTATGCGTTGTAAAAATGCTTGATCTGGTGTTCCGAAAGAAACATGTACTTTCGGTGGTAAAGCTTTCATTGCGATTGGAATCCACGGTCGCTGCCACCAAGTTGCAACAATATATGCAGTGCCACCTATAACAAAGTTAAAAATATCCCCATCTTCCATCGTTTTCATATTTAGATTTAATTTCAACCATTCCGTAAATACAGGTACACTTTTAACGGGAAGACCGATTTCCCTTATATATAAAATGTTTAAAGGTGACTGCGGTACTAATACATCTTCTTTAACATAACTATGTGCGATAATTTCGAGTAGATTTCCATCACCATCTCTGAAATATAAGTTGAATCGGCCGCTCTCTTCATCAATTGTATGACCATCTTTCCATTTCACAATGAGTAATCCAGACTTTTCAAGCCATCTTGCAGTTTCATGAAATTTTGAATATGGAATCTCAAAAGCAAAGTGCGCAGATGCAATTGGTTCATATACTTCTTGAAAACTAATTGTAGTGTACGGTGTTACTTCAAATTGAATAAATGATGTCGTTTCTTTTTTTATGGGGAAACATAATATGTCCTTATAAACTTGTTTTACCCCTTCTATGGAAATCGTTTGTAGTTTTATATCTGTAATATGTGTAATCACATTACATTCCCCCTTGTTTCTTATTATCTATTCGTATTGTATTACAATTATAAATAGATAAAATCAAACGGAAGGATGGATTTTTCATATAAAAACTACAACTTTAGTATGAATATGTTAGCTTCAAAAGGCTTTTTGTTTGATACACACCATCAATAAAGATACATTTTTAAGTTTTTTTCTAATTTAGAAACTGCTGAAGTAATACAGGATCCTCTTTTAAAAGTTCTGATAAAAACATAAGTTGTGGAAAAGGTTGTAAAATTAACTCTTTATCCATTTTTTCTTTCAATATAGCAACTCCGCCTTGATTTATATAATTATTTAATGTTATTTTCCCAGTGCAAATTAATTCAATATCATTCAATGAAAGTAATAGTAGTCCATTCGTTTCAGAAGATGGTTTAGGTAGCATCTTTGAATAGGCAATATACATGATAGATAAACTTTCATCCGGGCTATCAATAATTAATATTGGATTGACTTCATTTTCTACTTTTAATTTCTTAGATTGTGCATTCCAATACTCTTTATAATATGTGGTTGGTGAATTCAATATAGTAATATCCATAGAAGCTTCTTCTTCCACTTCTCTTTTAGCGGTTTCTACTGCTGTTTCATCCGCCTCTTTATGTCCTCCAAGTCTTACTACACCTAATGTATCACCTTTACTCGTTGGTCCAACTTGAAAAACAAATAAATCCTTATACATTACATATGCACCAGATGTTCGTACATTCTTATCTATATGTATCAATATTTCCCCTCCTAAATTAACCATCTTACAAACTAGTTTACTATAATTTTATTATGTTTTTAAATAATCTTCAATCCAAAGCCTTCATTTTTATTTCCGCCTTAAAATTTTAAAATACATCTAAAAAGTAGGATTCACAAAAGAATCATAGAATTCTATACATAACAAATATTGGACGGATTTTTTTCAAATTCCTCTATAATAAAGGTGGTATAAACAGTGTGAAACTTATACAAGAACGTAGCCTTACCGTAAAGACAACTTTTTCTAAAGAATACAAGATTTTTATTTTTGGTTTACTCATTTCACGAATTGGAGACTCATTCTATACTTTTGCGTTACCTTGGATTGCCTATCAATTAACCGGTTCAGCTGTAATTATGAGTTCTTTATTTGCTATTAACGTATTACCAATCGTTTTATTTGGCCCTTTAGTTGGTGTAATAATTGATCGTTATGATCGAAAAAAGTTACTTTTGGTAGCGGATATTACCAATATTATTTTAGTAAGCTTTGTACCAATACTACATTCATTACACCTACTAGAAATCTGGTATTTATACATAATTACTTTTATGTTAGCAGTTATGTCCATGCTTTTTGATGTAACAACTGTTACAGTCATCCCGCAAATTGCCGGAGCATCCTTAACGAAAGCCAATTCTTTCTATCAAATGGTCAATCAATTAGCCAGTTTATTTGGTCCAATGATAGCTGGAGTTTTCATTTCTTTTATTGGCGGCTTTCAGTTGCTTTGGATTAATGTTCTTTCATTTATTGCAACATTAGTTGCTGTGATGTTATTACCGTCTATGAAAACCACAAATAAAAAATGTGAAGATAAAAATACACTTCAAAATGTACTATATGATTTGGTTAATGGATTTACCTGGCTCAAAAATGATCGCTTAAATATAGCTTTATCTTTTCAAGCTATGATAGGAAACTTTGGAGCAAGTGCGGTTTTAGGTGTATTCATGTATTATTTATTATCCACATTACAACTTACCCCAGAACAAAGTGGGGTGAATTATTCATTAATTGGAATAGGTGGTCTTTTAGGAAGCTTGATTGCAGTTCCTTTAGAAAAGAGGTTACAGCGCGGCATACTAATCCCTTTACTCTTATTTGTTGGGGCAATTGGCTTAACTTTTGCACTTTGGAGCACATATTGGCTCGCTCCCGGAATTGCTTTCGGTGTTGCAATGACTTGTAATATTGCATGGAATACAATTGTAGCCACAATTCGTCAGGAAACAGTTCCATCAAATATGCAAGGAAGAGTTTTAGGATTTTCACGTGTACTTACACGATTAGCTATGCCACTCGGGGCATTAGTAGGAGGCATTATTTCAGCTTATAATCCTGCCTTTGTATTCGCTTTAGCTGCTTTTACTAAATTAATTGAAGTCTTTATTGCTTTATATAGTCCGATACGAAAACTATAATAGTAGGAAAGATAATTATGATTGGTTAATTGCAATTACGGATAACTTTATAAAGAAAAAAGGCATATTATAATGCCTTTTTTCTTTATCATCATTTAACTGGATAACAAACTTCTGTAACCCACTTATTAGGATCGGATTCCATTGCTGGGCTCACATGATAAATATTAAACATCGGGCCTGCTAATTCGTAACCTTCTGTCTCAATCCATTTTGCGGCTGCTTCATTTACGTTTGTCATTTGTTCATAACTTCCGCTTACTGTTACAGAAGCTACTTTGATTGGCTCTATTTTTTGAAAATAAACATCTTTTGTATTTTCATGCTTTCCTAAGATATTTAGCTGTATTTCTACATCTACATTATTAACATGGTCCATAAATCGCCTTCACAATTATATGATGGAATAACCTTTCTAACACTGGCTACATATCTTTCTGGAATTTCTTTTATTGAAACGTGGTAATTCATCTCAACAACATCCTCTCTCATCGTTTTCATTGAATCTTCGAGGAGACGTAATTGTTTTTTGAGGTTAGTCATGTCTTCTTTAATTTGAGCACTACGATTTAAAAATTGCTCCTTAATACCATCTATATTATCGCATTCTATTATTTCTTTAATGGTAGCGATATTAAATCCCATATTTTTTAACGTTTGAATTTGATTTACTTTCTTTAATTGGGCTGCTGAATAGTATCGGTATCCACTCTGCTCATCAACTTTTATTGGTTGTAATAATTCCACTTTATCGTAGTGTCTCAACATCCGAATACTAATGGAAGATAGTTTTGAAAAGTCTCCTATTTTAAACATGATTTCCTCCTATAAATTACATCTACTTCGAAGTTCAACTTCATCTTAAACAATGACATTGTGTGAGAGTCAACTGTTTCTAACACTTAACTTATATTTCTTTCATTCTTTCCCCTTCTACTTACCTCCTTCTTAAAGCTATAAAAATTGATATTAGTCCGTTAACAGCTAATAAAGTTACACTAATACTTGTAAATAAAGCTACGTCTGGCGCAAATATTTTAATCGTACGCCAAGGTGAACTCGTACTATAAGTAAGCAGTGGGATAAAAATAATAGATAATAGTAGGGATAGACTCCCTATGAATAACCAAATTACCTTTTTTACAGTTTTCATATGTTTATACTTTTTAATTAACATAATTGATATTATGAAAAGTATGAGTGTAACTACCAACAAAATAATTTGTGTTAATGGTATTTTTTTAGGGATATCAACCGGTTCTTCTCCATTCAAAATACTAATAATACCCTTTTTCAATACTGATAGTGCTGTTTCTTCTAATACATGATTTTTATTTGTTAAAATTACTCCACTCCAGCCACTTTTATTTAAAGTAAATATTTCTGCACGAGCATCGGGCGTTGATCCTGAATGCCAAATCATCGTTTCACTTTCATTTATATTTGTTGTTCTTAATCCAAAACCATAACTTTTTTCTGAATTTATTTTATAAAGTGGTGATAGATAAAGATGCATATTTTCTTGCTTTAATAATTGAGCACCCTCTGGACGATTCAAAAACATAATATATTGAATCATATCTTCTAAATTTGCAGTAATATAGCCATACGGTGCCCCGGCATTATCATAGGACACTACACTTTTTCTTGGAATGCCAAACCAAGACTGATAACCTGTTAAATAACCTTTTTTATATGCATTTTCTTTACTTGCTGCCGCGCCATTCATATTTAACGGCTGAAAAATATACTTTTCCATATATGATGAATATGTTTCATTTGTAACTTCTTCAATCAGTGCACCTAAAACAATATAATTTGCATTACTATATTGATATTTCTCACCTGGTGGAGCAGTTACTTTTACATTTGAAAGCTTCATTACATTTTCTTTTAATGCTGTAGAACTTTTGGATTGCTTATCTGATAATGCTAAGCCCTCATATGTGTTGATTCCGCTTGTATGAGTTAGTAGATGTTGGATTGTTATAGTTGAGGATATTTGAGGGTTTTTTAGTTTAAACCAGGGGAGATATCGTTGAACTGGATCCTCTAATTTTATTTTTTTATCTTCTATTAATTTCACTATAGCTAAAGCTGTTAAAGATTTACTTATTGAGCCGATTGCAAATGGCGTTTTACTAGTTACCTTTTTTTCAGATTCTCCAGTAACCCCCATCGTTTTTGTGAAGAATACTTCTTTATTATGTACAATTGCAACAGCAGCTCCTGGAATATTCTGTTCCTTTATAAATTTTTCAATATACTTATCTAATGTAACTTTAACATTTTGCTGAGCGTAAACTTTTGGATGTGTGATACATAGCATAAATACATTACAAAGAATATAAATTAGAAAGACTTTATAGATCGCATTCTTCATTATACTTTAGATGCTTTCTTTTTTTATAACTTACTAAGCTAATATATACTACTACAGAGAGTGTCAAACTAGTCATTATTAATAATGCGTTCCACCATTGATTCTCTGATATGCGATATAAAAGATTATACTGAAATGCATTTTTACTATTAGTTGGATTAAATGATTCAGTTAAAAATATTGAAAATATACTTTGCGAGCTGAGGTAAGTAATAACTGCGATGAATATGCCACGTAACATAAATGTGTTGAATTTGTCCTTTTCATTTTGAAGTTGTTTCATTTTAACTTGTAAATCAATTTCATTTATTTCTAAAAAATCTTGAACAAATAATTGAGGTGTACCTAAATCATCTATACTATCTTCACCGTGTTCACGACATTCCTGAATATGTTCTAATATTTGTCGCTTAATATTATCCCTTTCTTCTAAACTTATATCATATTTCTTTAATTCTTTTAGTACGTCTGTTAAAAATTGCTTTTCTTTACCTATCAATCTATTCCTCATTTCAGAAGGTCTCCTTTCAAACCGCTTTTTAATAATGTTTGAATATCCGATTGCAATTCTAACCACTCATTAATTTTCTTCTCAAGACGTATTTTACCATTTTCATTAATTTCATAATAAATTCTAACTTTACCACTGTCTGTTACTTCTTGATAAGTATTAACCCACTCTTGAATTTTCAACTTAGTTAGAATTGGATAAATACTTCCTACTCCTTTCAACTTTAAATTTTGTACTTCTAGCTCTTTCATAATCTCATAACCATAACTTTTCTTTTTTGACAAAATAGATAATACACACATTTCTAAATGACCTTTAATTAAACTTGTTCTATCCATAGGATAAATTTAACAGAAATATATACTTCATTCAAGTATATATTTCTGTTAAATTTTAAAAAATCAGATAATAAAAATAAATGATTACTAAACAACATTCTCACTTATGAACTATTTTTATCCGTAATTATCACTTTTATAATATAATAATTACATAATATATCAAACGATTATTCTTTTTAATTTCTCACCTCTCCTCCCTTAACTTTTTTCCTTAATAAAAAATTTCGTATGTGGGACATAAAATACTAAAAGATCCAATTTCTTAATTTTGATATTAAGAAATTGGATCTTCTTTCATTACCTTGTATTAATCATACTGCGTTAATATATACATTATAAAGAATATAAATTATGTTAATAACACATAAGCTAATAAAACTTTACTGATTACGCTCAAGACACTCATAAACCGCCATCATACCTCGTTTATCCAATTCGCGAATACGATTAAAAATTGGTATTTGCGCAACAGCTTCTGTTAATAAGTTCTCATCCACAACATCACTAACTTTTCCAGTTAACCATGTTTTTACATCCAAACCCTCAACAACTTCTTTTAATCCTTCGTCATTAATACCACTTGCATTACAAGTTACACATGGAATTGTTAGTTTAAAGACACCATCATGCAAATTATCTTCAGTAATTACTTTCTTTCCTTTACAAAATGGACATGGATTACTTTTTTTAATTTTATTAATTTGGGTAACTAATTTTTTGTATCCAAACGCTTCGTATACATACGTAAGTTTTTTATATTTACCATTTGTGAAATACTGATCTATTATGTTTTCTCTTGTTTCATAAACATTAGGGAAATCACAAACAGTTACTTGATTATTAACACTAATGGATTCGATATTCCCTTTTATTTCGTCCCAGAATGGTAAGACATTTTGTAACACCATTTCATAGTTTGAAAAGCTTGCCTGTTCTAACTCAAACATTTTTAGTGCAACTTGTGCTTTTCTTGGCAATAAAGAAACATCTTCTGTCAATCTCATATCGCCACCAACAATAGATTTCAATTTATGAAGCTCAGGTAAATCACCGACTAATTTCAACACTTCATCAACTGGTTGATTGATAATTTCACGAATATCTGAATTACCAAATATAAGTGGTTTATGATGATTTAAAACCGTCCCTTCGCAAATTGGACATGTTACCATTTCTTTAGAAGCCTTAATTTCTTCTTTAATAGGTGCTTTTGAAATAACAATATATCCACCAATAATCGTATTAAATCCTACCCATGTTCTGCGCGTCTTTCCTTTTTTATCATAAAATGATTTTTCAAAATATCCATACCAAAACGTATGCTTTTCTTCTTCTGACATATCATTATAGCTCTTTGACAAATCGTGACCAAGTTCATTTTTAATTTCTTCGAATAGAAACTCTATTTTCTCATATTGATAAAATTTTAATACTTTCATGATTTCTGGATCGAATAAACCGTCCCAAAATGGAACGTTTTTATTTTGGATTGTAATATCTTTATCGAAAACTTCAATTTGAAGACGTCCAGAACAAGATGGACAATGATTGTCCTGTGAATAGAAATCAAAACTTCTCGTATCTTTATTAGTTGGATGAGCAGCTACAATATGATTAATTATTCCACCAACCTCATATAAAAAACTATATTGACTGTATAAATGTTTCTCAAGATCAATAGCAATAACCGGTGCAATTGTATTAGATTCATACTCACCATAAATTAAACGCGCCATTGATGATAAACTTTTTAAAATACCACCCTTATAAACATTTTCAGCATTTTTAAAATAGTTAATATGATTTCCTTCTAAATAGTGAACGCCTTCTTTAGGCTTAAGTGCTGAAGTAATATGGATTTGCTCAACATTATTCACACTGGTTCTCTGACGATAATAATCATCATGACTTACTACTTCAAGATGATTAATAGCCCCAATCTGTCTTTTCCCAAAGTCTACAATATAATCAGAGCTTTCTAACATGTAACTATTATGCTCAATCATAATGATAGAGACTGATTCATCTTGCAATATTCCTCTAACACTGTCTATAAATTGATTTAAAATATTTTGTGATAAACCTTTTGAAGGCTCATCAAAGATAAATAACGTATGTGGATTTCTTGTGTTTGCAAATAGTTCCGAAACTAAATGAACACATTGAAACTCACCTGTTGATAATGTTTGTGTTTTTCGTTCTAATGTTAAATAGCCAAGACCTAATTTAATTAATAGGCTCAAGCGTTTATAAGCAATATCTTCATTTGGAAGTTCATCAATAATATCTTCAATCGAACGCTCAAAAATATCATCAATCTCTTCACTATACTTTGTTAGTTTCTTTTTAATATCTAGAAAAGTTGCTACAGTTGATCGACTTGTAATGGATTGATTGCGATCTTGCCCTACCATAACTAGTCTATCTTTTGGATATCGTTTCAAGAAATCTGTAGCTAAACATTCATTGACAAGGGTAGATTTCCCGCAACCAGATTCTCCTGTAACTGTTACAAGCCTATTTTTAGGGATCTGAAACTCCGCCATTTGGATATTACGGCAATATAATTCTCGAAATGTATAATATTCTGTTGGAAATTCTTTATTTAAATCCCACAGTATTGGTTTTGGCCTTGGTGATTCTTTCACAATTTGTCCACCATATTTTCCGCTACCAGGTCCAAAGAACAATTGCTCATCTGTTGTATCCAGTACTGTATCTGAGTGATCAATGAGCCAAATTTGATTTTTACATCCTAATTGCTTAATCTCCGCTAATATTTGTAATAATGTTTCATGATCAAGTCCAACTGAAATCTCATCAATAATAATTACGGCATTTTCACTTACTGCCATAAATTCAGCCAAATACAGTCGTGTTAACTCTCCACCTGACAACGTACCCATTATTCGATTTAATGTTAAATAACCAATGTTCATATTAATTATATTTTGCAGTATATGTTGCTTCGCTTCACTAATATTTAACTCTTCCGCTAACGAAAGAATAGACTCAACACTTAAATCATTAATATTTGAAATGGTATGTGGTTTAGTAAATAAATCTATAGTATGTTGTTCAATTTCTTCACTATAACGTTTTCCTTTACATTTTTTACACTCAATATTTTTAGTAGTACCTCGACCTTTACAACCAGAACACCAACCTAACTGATTATTAAATGAAAAAACCTCAGGAGAAAGATGAAATACGTCAGCAAGTTTTTCGCGAATTTCAGTGAAAACACCAGTATGTGTACCTATCGTTGAACGTGGATTGGAAGAAATCGATGATTTTCCTAGAAAAAGTACTAAAGGCATATCCTCCATCTTAATCGCGCTAAAATTCGTTTCCATAATATTAGGAAATAAATATTGATATTCAGCCTTTGGCAATAAGGAAATTAATCGTTTTTTTGATTCTTCACCAATCGTTTGACAAAAAGTTGTTTTCCCCGATCCTGATAAACCAGCGATTCCAAACGACTTATTAAATGGAATGTCTGTATCTAATTTATTGATGTTGTTAGCAATTAATTGATTTACCTTCATATGAACCTCTATTCTTATTTTTCATTAAAAGCATATTTACAATATAATAATTACACAATGAATATAACCTTTAAGGTTATATTCTTCTTACTTCAAGAACCTTATCTTTATATATTTCAAACCATTGTTGCCATTTATCTTTAGAAAATTCTTTTTCTTCTCCTTCTAGAACAGCAGAAAAAAGATCTAAACAAATATGCCAACCTGCTATATCTTTCGGTGTATGATCAGTTAATTCGTGAATATATTCTTTAAGAAGTAAAAGAGTACCATTTTCCTCTTTATGTATTTCAAATCGGACCCGATCTTTATCCCAAGTAAATTCAAGCACTGAGTTTTGTTGACACTCTATAATATCAATATTTATAAATGAACCGTCCATCATGTCGAATTTTATTACACCATCTGTTTTTAGGCTTTCAATCTGTAAATTAGACATCCATTTTTTCAACTTACTGTTTTCGGTTAAAACAGACCAAACTTCTTCTATTGAATATGAAAAATGACGATCAAATTGTACTACGTATTCATTATTTTGTTTATCTATTACAGCTAACATTATTAATCCCCCTTCCCAATAACGAATATACGTTCTATTTTACATGGTTTCATTAAAAAAAGAAATATCTATTCCACCTCACTTAATTTAAGTGGTTTTTGTTATATTCACAATTGATTGACTTATTATATATGCAAGTTCTAATCTGGTTGACCATGCTTTTATTGGATCAGTAATATTATCTTGATTAAGACTATTGACGTATTTTAAACCATCTACTGTAATATACCCGATTTTAAAATCGGTAAATTCTTTTATAATCATCGGCCATTCACCATCAGTCATTCTGTATTTAGAATATTTTATTATGTAATCAGCTGCTTGTTTTGAAATCCTACATGACCCTGCTGTAATATCTACTTGTTTCCCTAATTGTAATGACATAATTTTATTTGATACTGTTTCTGTAACTTGCCATTCTTCAGGATGTGTCTGAAAAGCTCGATCCGTTCTGCCGATGATTAAGTAATCTACATCCGCTATATTCTGAATGAACGAATTAAGCTCAGCTGGATATTCTTTCATCCAAGTTAGCAAACGATCAAAATCACAATAGTGATAGTAATCATGATTATAGTTACTAACATACTTCAAACAATCCCTACGTGCGTTCCCTACCCCTGATTTTTCTACTATATTTATATGGAAGTTACATTCCTCTAGTTCTTTTACAATTTCTTTAGGTGTTACATTACTAATTGTTATATATTTTTTATGATAATTTAAATGTATTAATTTCTCTTTTAGCTCTTTTATTGTAGATAATAAGCTCCCTGTTGGATCATGAGTAATGCATGTTAATGCCACTTGTTTTATAGGTTGCATATTATATTCGTCCCCTTTGCAAAATAAAAAGCAGAAAGAATACTTTCTGCGATTTTTATAATAAAATAGTATAAACAAATAAACTCCACTACAATTCATAATTTTATATTATAAGCACGTAATTTACTTTAATGATTTACCGCTTAATCGCATCAACAATTAACGATGGAAAACCAAGTTTATCACCTTTATTTCTAGAATCATACCTTTTCGAACGGAAAATAACACCGTCGTTTGCATCCCATTCATTGTAATAAAACTTCCCATTTTCATCACAATATTCAAGCAAAACTACCTCAAATCCAGCAGTTTCAAACATTTTCGTTAAAGTTTTATAATTATGAACAATTTTATGACTTGCTGCTGGGTAATCTTTCGGACCAGGGCCACCTATTTGAACTATGTTTTGGTATACCTCATCCCGAAAAAATGCATCAGGGACGCCGCACCGAATATGCCCTGTTGGCTTTAAAAATTCATAACAAATCCTAGCTGCTCTTACACCTTCTTCAAACGTAAGATGTTCCCATACATGTTCAGCTAAAATAGCTGAAATAGAGTTGTATTCAAATCTTTCTTCCCAAGTAGCTTTATCTAGTAAGTTAAGTTCATCTTCTTGCGTTTGAATCCAACCTGGATTATTATTAAACGCTCCAGCTCCGACTACTACTTTAATTTCATCTTGTTTTATTGCCATCAATTTCACCTCGTAAACATTTTAATTTATTAATATATTCTATGTTTACTAATATCCTTCCTTCTTCAATAAATTAAGAAAAATATAATGATTGCTATAACAAAAAACGAATTAAGGAAGAAATTCAGTATCATGAGTCCAGAACAATACTGAATTCAAGCACAAAAAATTTCTTAATACAACAATCTGACTACCTTTATGGAATCAGTTCATGATGCATAACTCTTTTATTTCTCCTAGATAATGAACTTTTTTAAAACGAATAATCCCTACTATTATTTTTGTATCTTTCTAAATTTACGAGCTAAAGTGAGTACTGTACCTACAATAACCATCCATAATCCCATTGTTGTACTGTTAGTTGTACTGCCCCCCGTATTGGGAAGCTCTTTATATGTAGATTCATTTTTATCAGAATTACTGTTGTTAGCAAGGCTATTAGCTTTTCCAGTGTCTTTATCTTTCACAAATACTTCTTGTATTGTATGTACCTCATTACCTACAGAATCTCTGACACTATATTTTATTTCAAAAGTACCAGTTCTAGAGGTATCTACAGTTCCTTCATACATGACTTTAGAAGTAAGATCACCGTCCTCTTTATCAGTAGCTGATACTCCTACCATTAGATCAAATTTATCTCCCTTAGTAATTGTAGTAGTAGCAGGTACTTGTAGTATTGGTATTTCATTCTTAACTTCTTCTCTAACTTTAACCGTTACAGTTTGTTTCGCAGTTCCTTCATTACCTTTTGAATCTGTAACTTTGTACGTTAATACATATGTACCGGCTTTAGAGGTATCTACTTCACCATCAATTTTTACTTTAGAAGTAAGATCGCTGTCTTCTTTATCAATAGCTTTTACTTTTGCCATTGGATCGAATGAATCTCCTACAGTAATTGTCGTTGCAACAGGAACTGTTAATGTAGGTTTTAGATCTGCTGTTTCTCCATTTCCCTCTACAATTACAGTCTGTGTTGCCGTTGCATTCCCGCCTTGAGAATCAATGACAGAGTAATCCACAATGTATTTGCCTGGTTTAGAAGTATCTACATCACCTTTATGTTTTACTCGAGTTGTTAAATCACCATCTTCTTTATCAATAGCTTTTACATTGCTTATTGGGTCAAACGTATCACCTACACGTAGTGTAATTGTAAGTGGTACAGTTAACTCTGGGACTTGGTTTACCTCAGTTTTTTCGTCTTCTTTCACTGGTCCTTTAATTTTTGCTGCATCAAAAGCTTTTTGGACCGTTTCAACCTCAATTGAATTTGCTCCATATTTATTTGTTGCAACTTTAAGACACGCTAATCTTAATTCAGAGAAATTAGAAGTCATGTTCAATTCATCAGTATTTGCATAATAGAAAATATCAAACATTTTATCTTCACCAATACCATTTACAGTTACACCGTTATGAGTGCCGCCTTGTGCAATTAAATACGCGACTTTATTAATAATACTTGAGTTAAAATGAACGCCCTCATTATCTTCTCCGTTTAAATCACTGTATTTACTATAATCATCTGGGTACGGTACTCCATCAAAAAATTTGACTGAAGATGGATTTTTCATATCACGGAGAACGGATCCGCTTTGTTCTCCTATTGTCCAATTAAATTTCCCATTATTTATATATTTTTCAATAGCTGTTCCCATAATATCAGATAATGCCTCGTTAATTGCCCCAGACTCCCCAAAGAATTCAAGATTAGATTCGCTAGATGTAACCGCATGTGTAAATTCATGGCCCGCTATGTCAAACGCTCTAACCATTGGATCACCATATATAAGCATACTCACATTGTTAATATTAGCACTAAATGCATTCCCCCAATTTTTAGGGTCATCTGTTTCTCCTGAATGCCATGCATGTACAACTGATACTATTTTTTTCCCCTTATTATCAAAACTATTACGCTTATATTTGTCTTTATAAAAATCATATACCTTTGTTGCTAAGAAATGAGCACTGACCGCCTTTGGATCATCAAAGGTTGTTGAAGTGCTAGTTGCTAATATACCAGGATAATATCTTTCTTCAAAATTAATATCTCTATAATTTACATCGTACGTTTCAATTCCTTGCCCTCTTGTATAATCAGCAAGCGCATATTTTCCGTTACTCTGTTCAGAAATACCAAATATGCGAGTTATCCCTAAATCATCTTTTCCTGTTCCAGTTAATGATATGGAATTGCTTTTTTTATTCTCCTTTAAAGATTCAACTTGCTCTTCACTTACTTTTAAATCGGATTCTTGTAACGTATTTTTCAACATAACACCATTATGGGCATCCACTAAATAAGTTCCAGATACATAGTTTGGTGTGGCAGCCGCAAATGTAACTTGATATGCATTGCTAGCCTGTCCATTATTTTCATCAACAAAAATAACTTCCTTAACTTCTGGCTCAGAAATAAATTTAATATCATTTCCGTACTTTTTATAAATATATTGTTTTGCTTCTTCTTTTGATAAATTAATAGGATTCTTTAAATCTTCTTTTTCTAAATTTTGTGCGCTTTCCCCTGAAACACTTTTAATAATACCCTTTTTATCTACATGAGCAGTCAATTGGTGTCCATATACTTCTTTTCCTTCATATATTTGTTGCAAACGCACAAGTGTAGTCCCATCATATGAACCACGTTTTTGAAGGACCTTGTAATCTACCCCTTTGTCTCCACTAACTTGTTTTGGAGACAAAACATGCTCCGTTTTTTCCTTAAGTGCATCTTTCACTACACTCTCTGGCGTTTTTTGTGATGGTTGTGTCAGTTCACCTGTACGGAACGAATCCTCTTGAATATCAACTTGCATTTGATCCGTTTCCTCTGCATAACCTATCCCGTATGGTACTATGCTTGTTAAAGCCAATCCTGTTGTTAATGCAACTATAGCTATTTCTTTTTTATTTTTCATGTTATTTCCCTCTTATGATTTCCTAAAATATGAAATGACTGAAATTTATACAATCTATTTCTAATGTAAAAAGATGACTTCTGTAATCAACAAAAGTCACCTCTTCAATATGTAATATACCTAATATATTTTTGATGCATAATTTCTATATAAAACAGAAAAGCATTCATTAACGAGCATTTTGCAATACTTTTATTAGGTCATTTATATTTTCAACTTTCTGCTGAAACTGATCAAATCTACTATGTAATACTGAAGGATTCTTATCTTCAGTTGAAATAACTTTTTTTAATTCCTGTTCTAATATATCATATGTATCAAAGAAATTATCAAATTCTACACTTACAAGTTCTTCATTTTCACGATAATATCTTTTTGCTTCTATATAAGTCATGTATGATTTATTTAAAAACCCTAATGAAATTAAATATTTAGAAGTGTTTTCTTGATAAATAGCAATATCACATGCTATTTTCATATCAGAATAAGTCTTTTGAACGAAACAATGCAATTCAAAAATCTTAAACTTTAATCCATTATTCATTTCATCCCCTCCATCCTATCTATTTTACATAAAAAAAGAATATTATACAAAGTAAAATATCAATATAGTACAAAAATAAAAAGCGAAAGAATATTTCCTTCCGCTTTTTACAGCAATACATACATTTCATATTGTGCTAAAGAATTCTTTTCAAATCCAGTTTTCTTTACAAACCCTTCCAGTAAACTGTTGTTTGGAAAACTAATTAATAAGCTTTCTAAATTCAACTCATCTCTTGCTACTTGTAATAATTTTGATCCAATACCACGATTTCTATACTCTTTGTCTATGAAAATAAAACTAATTTTACCTTGTTCATTTATACATATAGAACCTTTTAAATCATTATCGACATATGCACCATAAAATGTATGATTTGTTTTTTCGATATAATCCATATCATTTTGCCAGTTTATATGGAAGTGTAACCATTTCTGAATTTCAACTTTAAAAGCAGGGAATTCTAATTGTTTTACTTCAATTCCCTTACATTCTCTATGTATTATTTTAGTCATATCTTTTAAATTATAATAAGATAGATCGTACACTTTTTCATAGCCTAATTTATTATAAAAACGAATCGCTCGGTCATTACCTACAATGACTTCAAGAAAAAGTTGCTTACACTCATTTTGAAGCGCCTCTTCTTTATGCAGTTCAAATAACTTTTGACTCACACCAACACCACGATAATTCGGATGAACCGCTAATGTACCGCAGCGCATTGTTTTTATATTTTCATAATCCTTTATCCCACCAAGTATTACACCAACTGGCTTGTCACCATCTAAAACAAGAAACGAGTGTTCTAACGAATTCCCTTCAAGACCAAAAAATCTTTTTATAAAATCTCCCTTTGAAACTTCCATCTTAATAATATAATCTGAAAACCCATCCTTAAAAGCTTCGTACACTAAATCAATATTTACTTCACTACATCTTTTATATTGAATCATATAAAATTATCCCCCACTTACTCGTGTTAAACTTAACGTTCAAATACATGAGATCTATTAGTCATATCGTACTTTAATTTTGAATTCTACTACTTAATTTGAAATGAACGGACACTTCCTTACATATCTATCACTATTAATTTGTTTTATAATAAACGGTGCAATATCGCCATTTTGTATTTTGATTCCTGGCATATCAACTAAACTCTCTTTTATATTTCCAATACCATTTCCTTCTATAACAAAGGGTAGTCTAACAATTGTCCAATCCACCTCACTATTTTGGATAATTTGTAATTCTTTATATTTATCTTGCATCATTTTTGGTAAAAACAATTTAAACAAGGTAGCTCCTATTTTATTTACAATTCTCTTCTGATCTCCCGTAACATTTAAAGAACCTCCGGAAATTAGGATATATCTTTTTATTTTAGACTCCTTCATCGCTTCTAAAATATGCTTCGCTACTGTACTAAAAATGTAAGATTCATTTTTCGGTTGACCTACTGCATTAATTACAGCACTACAACCTTGAAGTAAGTCTTGTATCGTTGAAAAGTTACGTGCATCCCCAATAATAGTCTCTATATTTTTATTTATTTTCTCTGTATGTGTAGAGTTTCTCGTTAATATTTTTACTTGATATCCCTTTTCTAACGCTTCGTTTACAAGAAATTTCCCGGCTTTTCCGTTCGCACCCAAAATAGCTATTTTATTTGTATTTTCCAATATTAAATCCCTCTTATTATCTATTGTTTACTATATTAATCTCATATACACGTAAAAAAGCAATTAAATGCTCGCACGCTCTTTCACATGCTAACATTTTAAATATTTTTTGTTCCTCTTTCGTTTTATCATTTGCTTGATCTGAAGCAGCTTTTAAACATAAAAAAGGCTTCTTATTGATTTGACATACATAAGCAAAAGCTGCGACTTCTTGATCAACAGCCAATGCTCCATATACAGTATGGAGTAAATACCTCATTTCTGAACTACGGATACGTTGATCTCCAGATAAAAATGTCCCGAAATGAATCGGATCATAAGATCGTATTTTTTTTATTCTTCTTACAAGCGATTTTGTTGTTTCAATAGGTGCTGTTCTACCATTATATAAGTTAAAAACATCTTCGCCCGAACCAGCAGCAGTGACATCGTGTTGTATGGCGTTCAGTGCCACTACAATATGACCATTTTTCACCTTATTTGATAAACTCCCGCATATCCCTGTCATAAACAACTCATCTGGCTGAAACTCACTAATTAATAATTGTGCACAACTAGCACAACTTACCTTCCCAACACCAGTTATAACTGAAATAATTTCCAGATCATTTATAGTATGAAAATGAAATTCCCAAGCGGCTCTTTTTTCAATGCGTTCACTTGGATAAGATTGATGCAAATACGTAAGTTCAGGTTCCCAAGCGGCTACGATTGCAATACGTTTCATTACAAACTTCACTTCCCTCACTGTCATTTAAATAATTTATCTATGCTTTCTCTTTTATAATCTGGAATCCACTCTTTATATTTCTCATTTAAATTTCGTATTGTTTCTTTATTCTTCGAAATTACTTCACTTCCTCTATCATCATACATAAACATGATAATATCTTTTGTTGCATTTATGAGAAATACATCCGGATAAGAAATTTCTTTTTTTGCGTCCTAAGCGAGGATAAAGGCCTGGTAAATCTTCATGATTCGCTGCTTGAATAAGTCGTTTATACTTTATATCACTAGCGAAATATTTTAATGAAAATTGATATGTACAATACAAGGCAGTTTCTTCATCTTCAAATAAAAAAGTATTGTTTTTTGTCTTGTATGATACTTTAAATATCTTTTTTGAATAAATCGACTATATATTTATTTTCTGTGGATTTTTTACATTTCCCTTTTTAAGTCAATAAACATTTGCTATTAAAAACACTTTATCTTCTTTTAAAAATATATCTTCAAATAAGTGTTTATTATTTGTATGGTACTAATGTAACCCCAGTAAATATTTCATTCATATATTCTTTTAACTGTATTTTATATTCTTTCTACTCTACAATTTCTTTTAACTGCCAATATGCATCTTCTAGCCAAGGGTGTAAAACTTTCAACGTGTCTTTTCTATCCCACAAATATGAAATATATGCAAAAGCCGCATGTTCTAAAGATTTTTCTAACCCCTTTTTTACCTCTACTAAGTATGGTGGTGTCCCATTTTGATCCCATTCTATTTTATCAGCAACAAATAACACTAAATCCATCTTCGTTGCATATTTACGCAGTGTGGTATGGCAACAAATTGCATTTAAAGTCTCTTCATCATGCACTTTAAATATCTCTTTTGCGATTACTCTCGAAAGTTTTTGATGAATAATCATTGGGAATTTTCGTTCTTCTTCTAATAAATCTATTCCAAATTCTTCAGCAACTGTAATCCGTACTTCATTTGGAAAAATTGCACTAATATCATGTAAATATCCCGCAATTGCTGCCTTTTCTTCATTTACATGATACATAACCGCAATTTTACGAGACTCATTTGCCACTCGAATTGAATGTTTATATGTAACTTCTTTATTGTATTTTAATAGAAAAGCTTTTATATCAGTTTCAATCTTTCCAGTTGGAGTAAATCAATATATATCCTTATATAACATCGTATGTCCCCTTCTTCCTAACTTTCAATATAACGTTGTATTTAAATATCCTTTTTATTTGTATTCGTTATAAATGTTGTAATCCCTTTTTTAATACGTTACATGAAATTTTATACAGAATCATCGCTACAAGTACATAAATGTTTGATATTATAGTAATGTTAATGATTTGTAAGGAAAGGAACTACATAATGAATAAAAATATATTAATTATTGATGATGATAAAGAAATTGTCGAATTACTTGCTGTTTATTTGCGAAATGAAGGCTATAACATTTATAAAGCATATGATGGTGATGAAGCATTACAAATGATTTCTACATATGAAGTTGACCTTATGATTTTGGATATTATGATGCCAAAACGAAATGGATTAGAAGTTTGCCAAGAAGTTCGTGAAAATAATACTGTACCTATTCTTATGCTGAGTGCAAAAGCAGAAGATATGGATAAAATATTAGGACTTATGACAGGCGCCGATGATTATATGATTAAACCATTTAATCCATTAGAATTAGTAGCTAGAGTGAAAGCTTTGCTTCGACGATCATCTTTCCAAAATGCTTCTTCTCCCAAAAATGAAGATGGTATGATTCGCATTCGTTCTGCTGAAATACACAAACATAATCATACTGTGAAAGTAAATGGAGAATATATTAAGCTTACATCTATTGAATTTGATATTTTATATTTACTTGCGAGTAATACAGGAAGAGTATTTAGTTCTGAAGAAATATTTGAGCGTGTTTGGAATGAAGATGGTTATGGTTCAAATAAAACTGTAATGGTCCACATTAGTAATTTACGAGATAAGCTTGAAACAGGAATGAATGGAGAAAAATTTATTCATACTGTTTGGGGAGTAGGCTATAAAATTGAGAAATGAAGCATTTGATATATTAAAAGATATCCCGAAATGGAAACTTATTTTTTGGCTCTTATTAGCTATCACACTCACTCCTATTACTGAATTAATTATATATCGCCTCGTTACGAGTGTAATCGAGAGTTCGCTTACGTTAAGCGAACTTGGCAAAGAATTCATTAGGATTTTTGGTTATGAAAAATATAAAGGAATAAAAGAATCTCTATGGATGATGATTGTCTCTTATTTATTTTTATTTTCTATTTTCTCATCCTACCTATACATTTTTTATCGTCATGAAAGAAAGCTTTACTATGAAACTTGTATTAAAAAAATGATAGAAGAGATTCGCTATATTGCAAATGGAAACTTCAATCATAAAGTTTCTATCGTAAACCATAATTATCTAGAAGAGTTAGCCAGCGGGGTTAATCAAATTGTTGAACAATTGAAAGTCTCGATTGATGAAGAAAGACAGGCAGAACAAGCAAAAAGTGAATTGATTACAAATGTATCGCATGATTTACGTACTCCTCTTACCTCTATAGTTGGATACGTAAATTTAATCCACCATGATAATTATAGAGATGAAGTGGAATTACGCCATTATATACAAGTCATTTATGATAAAGTAACCCGTCTTAATGCATTAATGAATGACTTGTTTGAATATACACGTGTTCAAAATAAAGAGTTAAGTTTATATTCTGTCCCCATTGATATTGTAGAACTTCTTGGACAATTAACTGTTCAATTTCGAATACAATTTCAAGAAGCGAATATAGAATGTCGCCCTTCTTTCCCATCTCAAAAACTGATGGTATTAGCTGATGGAGACAAATTAGTACGCGTATTTGAAAATCTAATTATTAATGCTATCGCTTATGGAAACGACGGTGATTATATCGATTTTGCAGCCTATGAAAGCAATAATATGATTACTATAGATATAACAAATTACGGCCAACCTATTCCTAGTACGGATTTACCTCATATTTTTGAACGTTTTTATCGCGTTGAAAAATCTCGCTCTACGAACACTGGTGGATCTGGTCTCGGATTAGCAATTGCAAAAAGTATTGTTGAATTGCATAAAGGAACAATTGAAGTATATAGTGATGATAAAAAAACAACTTTCACTGTAAAACTACAACAATATAAATGTTAATAGAGCTTAACTTTAGGTCCAATTCCTTATCATAAAAGGAATTGGACCTTTTATTTTCCATTAACATCCAAAATTTAATAATCCTTTATAATTCTTTAGAAATTCTTTACCTTTTCTTTCATCCTAATTAAGCATTCCTTTTTACAATATTATTATCGATGTCATAATAGGAGGATCGCTTATGCAATTCCTGAAAAAATTCACAATTTTATTGTTATCTTTTGTTATTACAGCACTTATCGTTTTATATTTTTATCTTTATGTAAATGGTCCAATTATTCAAGCTAAATCAGCTATTTTAATAGATGCTAATTCAGGTGAAGTTGTTTTTAAAAAAAATGAAGATATTTCTATACAGTCAGCTACTTTATCTAAATTAATGACAGAGTATATCGCAATGGAACAACTGCATGAAGGAAAAATACAATTAGACGAATTAGTAAAAATAAGTAACGAAGTTTTTCGAGCAGAAACGAGTCCTATACAAGTAACTTCGAAAGATAAAACGACAGTTCGTGATTTACTTCATGCATTGTTTTTGACAGGGAATAATCGTTCCGCACTTGCCCTTGCAGAACACATTGCTGGAAACGAAGATAACTTTACAATTTTAATGAATGAAAAAGCAAAACAACTAAAGTTATCACAACCATCCCCGTTTCTAAATGCTACTGGTATGAATAACGATACAAATAAACAATCAAATACAACAGCGATAGATGTAGGGAAACTAGCGACACAATTAGTAAAAGATTTTCCAAATGTATTAAATATTACGAAACTAACCTCTTACCAATTTACCTTCAAAGACTCAAAAGTTTTCAACACAAATAAAATGATTTATTCACTTAATAAAAACATTAATCTCCAAGGTGTTGACGGCTTACAAACTAGTTTTTCAACTAATGGTAATTATAGTTTTGTAAGTACAGCACAACGAGGAGATACTAGACTTATTTCTGTAATATTAGACTCAAATGAAGAAAACAGTACTTTTATTGAAACAAAAAAGCTACTACAGTACGGTTTTGATCCATCCTCTTACTCTGCACTCCAAGCTTTTAAAGATGCTGTTACATCTTGGACAGTTTTGCTTCAGTTTAAAAATTTAATCATACAAACATTATTGATTTTCTTCATTATTACAATTTTAATGTTTTTACATATACGTCAGAAAAAATCCGAAGATTTCAATTAGGAAATCTTCTTATATATATAAAACGGCTTGCATTTACAGTACAAGCCGTTTTTTAACTATAGTCCTCTTCCAATTAAATTCGCTGAAACAGGCTGAAGATTTAGTTCTCTCGCCCATATAGATAGCTGACCAATGTGATGAATTTCATGTACAATTACATGTCTTAACACTTCACCGTATGTATATGTTTTATCTGTCCACGAAGCTTTTAATATCTTACATTCTAGGCTAGATGACCACAACTGCAAAAAATCATCTAATTCTCGTTTATATAAATCAGATAACGCTTTTACTTTTTGGATTGATTGATAATCTTGAAACTGCGGTTCATTATCTTCTTTTCCTTGAAGTGCACTAATCCAACCATATTCAACATCTACAATATGGAATAATGTTTCTAAAATACTCCCTACACCACCTACACGCTTGCGATGCAATTCTTTCTCTGAAAGTTGTTCACACCACTTAAACCAATCATCTCTTACTTGCCAATTGTATTGAAATAAAGTGTGCATATTTATCTCTCCCCTACCCAATAATCCAATTAACCGCATCTATCACATAATATGGCTCATCTTTTTGAATATAGTGACCGCTTTGTTTTGCAATTACAAATTTATTATTACTTGATAATCGCAACAATTCTTCTTGCAATTGCAACCATTTCATTTGTGCATCTGGCGAATAAAAAGCTTTTTTACCCGCAGCTAACACGACAAGTGGAATATCATTCATTGATTTACAATATCTATCTACTTCACTTAAACTAAATGTAAACTCTTCATATGAACTTTCATATACAAACTGTTTATAGTAAGCTTCTTGAAATTCAGTAGACATGATTGGTAAAAATGCTTCTTTATAATTTTCTGGTGTCGAATCCACCAAAACGATTCCCAACATATCTTCGGGATAAAAAGTCGCAAATAAACGTGCATTTATACCTCCAAAAGTAAGGTGGTTTCAATTGTAATTGCGTTAAGCAACTTCTTAAATCTTTTATCATTTCAGAACTAATACTTCTCTTGGAACTCTTCCCACTTTTCCCTAATCCCGCTCGATCATATGTAAGTACCGTCCCATATTCCGTCAGCTCTTCAGCAATATGATCCCATGTCTTTGAATAATCGCCATAACCTGCCTCCATTATAATAACTGGCTGCAGCTTCTTTCCTTGGAACTTTTTCGTATACATTTTAAAATCGTCAACTTGTACATATTCCTCTATACATTTAATCATTGACAATCACTTCTCTCAGGCCAAGTTCCTCTACAGCATGATTCATTATTTCACTTACAGATAAAGAGCCATCCAATATAATATCCGAATTCGGCTTAACAGTATGGATTGCTTCTAAATATGCTTTTCTCGCAAATGTCATGTAATGTTTTAAATCATTATGTATTTCATCTATTGTATCCTCTTTAAAATCTCGTAAAATTCTTCTAGCCATCGCAATATCTAAAGGCGTATCGATAAATATAGTTACATCAATAAATTCTCGCATTTCACTATTTAAGTATGCAAAAGGATAATCTACAATAATATAATCTACATTAGCCTCTCCTATAAGATGCTGAATATCATGAATTAATGGTGTAAGTACCCATTCATCATAATTTGCTCCCTCATCAATCCATTTACAAATATCAGTAGGACAGTTTTTAAAGTGATAGCTATCAAAATATAGCGCTTTTGAATTTGTTAGCTTTTGAGTTAAATTTTCTGTAACAGTCGTTTTACCTCCTCCTGAAACAGCTGCAATTGTAATGATTTTCGTTTTCTTATTCATAATTCCCCATCATACCCCTTTTAATTAACATAATATAATTACAGGTAACTATAATTCTTTATCGCTCCATTCATATTCTAACATACTCATTTCCCATAAATTCCAATACGTTTCTCCTACTTTTTTTGACTCTCGTAATAAACCTTCTTTTACAAATCCTGTTTTTTCATAACATGAGATGGCGGACGTATTAAAATCATAAACACCAAGGGTTACTCTATGTAGTTTTAATTCTTCAAATGCAACTTGTAGTACTGCCTTCATCATATGTTTCCCTATAGAACGTCCTCTCATTTTCGTATCACCAACTAGCACTTTTCCAATCCTTGCAGACTTATTAATATTGTCTATTTGCCCAAGTGAAATATGACCAACCACTTTCTTAGACTCTTCATCTATTACTTTAAATGCAAGAGTATTTGAGCTTTCTATGTAATTTTCTAATTGTTGTTCATTTAAAGGATATGTAAATGCATTTCCTGACCACTGTATTAAAAATTCTTCGGAATCAATCCAGTTTATTAATTGTTTGAAATCGGATCGTTTAAAAGGTTCTAATTTAATCAACTTCATTCTCCTTTCATACACCATTCTATATATCCTCAAACTTATTTCTATATATAGAATATATTTTCCTTTTATACGAAATGAAAATAAAGCCATTCATAAGAATGGCTTTACAAAAAACATAGCCTAATTATGCTACGTTTCCTATGTTAACAATGGTTCAATTGCTTCAATTTTACAAACTGAAATAATTACTGTAACTACGCCAGCACTATTAGCAAGCTTTACAACATCACAAGTGACGGAAGAAACAGTTCCTGCATAATTATTAGTTCCTGTTGTAATGCGCACTGATCTGTTTACTAACTTTCTCAGCTCATCTCTAATTCCTTGTACACAGCAACAGTCACATGCCTTATTTTGCTCTTCATGTTCTTTTTTACACTCTTCAAAAACGTCCCAACAGTCATCCTGTTTACATGAACATTTCTTTCTAGAATTACTATAACGATATCCCATAATCTCACCCCCTAATCATTTCTATTAATATAGTATGTCCACTAACTTTAAAGTGTACGAGGCAAAAACATAGAAAGGAAAAAACAAACACATGTACTAAATTATCCTATATATATAAAAACTGACCTCTAACAATTTAGAGGTCAGTTCACATTATACATGCTTTAATTTTATAATTTACTAGACTGCAACCCCTGAATAAACGGAACTACCTCAGGATTTACAAGTGACGATAAATCGCCTAATTCTTTTCCTAAATAAGCGGCTTTAATGACGCGTCGCATTACTTTAGAATTACGTGTTTTCGGTAAATCTTCTACAACGTGAATATCTTTTGGACATAATGCTTTTCCAATATGAGAGTTTACTAAACTCATTAATTCTTTCTTTAATTCACCTGAGAATGTTACATTGTCTCTTAATACTACAAAACAATGACAAACTTCACCTTTTACATCATCTGGTACACCAATCGCAGCAGCTTCTATGACATCATTATGCTTCACAAGAATAGATTCATATTCAGCAGGTCCAATGCGTTTTCCAGCAATGTTTAGCGTATCATCTGAGCGTCCTGTAATAATATATTGTTCACCATCATAAACAACCCAGTCACCATGAACCCATTTATTTTCAAAACGTGACCAATATGTGTTCACATAACGTTCATCGTCTTCCCAGAAACTTTTCGTCATACCAACCCAAGGTTTCTCTAAACATAATTCTCCAACTTCATCACGAATCGGATTGCCCTGATCATCGAGCACAACCGCTGCCATTCCTGGTAAAGAAGCGTTAAAGCTAATCGGTGCAATTGGTTTAATAAGGACGTTTCCGAAAATTCCACCAGAAATTTCAGTCCCGCCTGAATAGTTACAAATTGGTACATTACTTTTTCCAACCGTTTCAAATAGCCACATCCAAGGATCTGGATTCCAAGGCTCGCCTGTTGAGGCGAATACTTCTAAACTCTTAAGCGAATGTTTATTTACATACTCATCACCTTTTGCCATTAACGCACGAATTAATGTTGGTGATATACCGAGATGTGTAATTTCATATTTATCAACTGTCTCCCATAAACGATCTGCTTCTGGGAAATCCGGAACGCCTTCGTACATAACCATTGTTGCCCCATTAATAAGAGAACCGAATAGTAGAAATGGTCCCATCATCCATCCCATATCAGTTACCCATAATACGCGGTCACCTTGTTTAATATTCATTCCGAACCCCGCATCAAAAGCTGCTTTCAAAGGGAAACCAGCATGAGTGTGTACGGTCCCTTTCGGTTTTCCAGTTGTACCTGATGTATAAATGAGCATTAATGGATCATCACTATGCATTTCTTCAGCATGTACAAATGGCTTTTCTTTTTCTAACGTACTCCATGAGAAATCATAATTATGTGGTGTAAAATCATTTCCTGCATGACGCACGATAACAACTTTTTCAACAGTTGGACAATGCTCACAAGCTTTATCTACTTCGTCTTTTAATGAAACAACTTTACCTCGGCGTGAAAAACCATCTGCAGTAATAATCATTTTAGATCCTGCCGCTTGCACACGTGTCATGACTGCATCAGACGCAAATCCTGAGAATATTGGTGAAATAATTGCTCCGATCTTCATAACTGCTAGCATTGCAACAACTGTTTCTGGAATCATCGGCATATAAATTGTTACACGGTCACCTTTTTCAATACCCGCATGTTTCAAACCGTTTGCAACACGACTTACCCAGCTATCAAGTTCTTCATATGTAAATGATTTTGAAGTTCCATTTTCCCCCTCATACTGAAGTGCTGGTTGTGTTCTTGTTTCATCATCTGCAAGCCAGCGTGATAAAACTGATTCTACAACGTTACATGTTCCGCCATTATACCACTGTGCAAACGGCGTACCATTTTGCAGGTCTAACACTTCTGTATAAGGTTTCATCCATTGATAGCCAACTGCTTTCTCAGCTTCTCCCCAAAACCAAGCTGTTTCTTCAATAGATTTATTATAAAACGTTTCATAATCTTCATAGCCCAATGATTTCATCCAACCATATAAACGCGTTTTTTCTTTATACTCTTCTGTTGGAAACCAAACTGCTTGTTTCAATGTTTTCCCCTCCTTGACTTTTTGAGCAAGAAAGCCCTAAATAGGGCTTTTAAACTGGATAAACCGGATGTTTACGATCCGTAAATACTTGATATTTACTCATATACATTTCGAATCGTCCTTTTAACTCTTCTCTTAAATTGTTTGGATGAACAATACCATCAATGACCATCTCTGATGCTAAATGGTAAATATCAATATCCTTCTTATATTCTTCTCGTTTTTCAGCAATGAAGCTATCACGCTCTTCTTCTGGTAAAGCTGCAATCTTATTTGCATATACAGCATTGACCGCGGCTTCTGGACCCATTACCGCAATAGAAGCCGTCGGTAATGCTAGGCAGCAATCTGGCTCAAAGGCTGGACCTGCCATCGCATATAAACCAGCACCATATGCTTTACGAACAACGATAGAAATTTTCGGCACTGTTGCTTCACTCATTGCAGAAATCATTTTTGCGCCGTGGCGAATAATACCAGCACGCTCTACTTTTGTACCAATCATAAATCCAGGTACATCTGCAAGGAATAATAATGGAATATGATATGCATCGCATAAATTAATAAACTTTGCTGCTTTATCAGCTGAATCGTGGAATAATACGCCGCCTTTCATACGCGGTTGATTTGCAATAATCCCCACTGGCTTACCATCAATACGTGCTAAACCTGTAATGAGTTCTTGAGCAAATAATTTTTTCACTTCATAAAAAGAACCTTCGTCAATAACTCTATTAATGAGATCTTTCATATTGAAAGGAGCATTTTGATTTTCTGGAATGATTTGTTCTAATGTTTTATCGAATTGTTTCGGTTCTTGAGGTGTAACCAATGGAGTCTTTTCTAAGTAGTTATTTGGAAAATATGAAATGTATTGTCTTGCTTGTGTAATTGCATCTTCTTCTGTTTTACATAAAACATCTCCGCATCCTGATACAGAGCAATGCATACGAGCTCCGCCCATCTCTTCTAACGTTACCTTCTCACCGATAACCATCTCAGCCATACGAGGAGATCCTAAATACATAGATGCGTTACCTTCTACCATCATGACAACGTCACAAAAGGCTGGAATATATGCCCCACCAGCAGCCGAAGGTCCAAATAATAAACATACTTGAGGAACTTTACCTGATAATTTCACTTGATTATAGAAGATTCTTCCTGCACCGCGGCGCCCTGGGAACATTTCAACTTGATCAGTAATACGCGCTCCAGCAGAGTCAACTAAATAAAATAACGGAACACGTAATTTTTCTGCCGTTTCTTGAATACGTAAAATCTTTTCAACTGTACGTGCGCCCCATGATCCTGCTTTTACAGTTGAATCATTTGCCATCACACATGCCGTACGACCATGTATTTTACCTGTTGCTGTTACAACACCATCAGCAGGTAATCCTGTTTGTTCACAATTTGCAAATAATGCATCTTCTACATATTCACCATTATCAAATAAAAGAGCTAAGCGATCTCGCACGAATAGTTTACCTTTCGCTTTGTTTTGTTCATGATATTTTGGTGCGCCACCTTGTTTAATCGTTTCAACTCGTTCTTCAAATGTATTTGATTGTTCTTTTTGATCTATCATATTTACTCCCCCTTATACATTGGTGTGCGTTTTTCCTTGAATGCCTGTAATCCTTCTAATCTATCTTTCGTATGGATTACACCTTCATACGCTTGTTTTTCCATTTGTAATCCGGTATGTAAATCAACTTGAATACCGTTTGAAATTGCTTTTTTTGCTAATCGAACGGCAATAGGACCGTTACTCGCAATTTTCTCTGCTATTTCAACGGCTTTCTCCTCAAGTAAATGCGCTGGTACAACAAATTCTACTAGACCATATTCTTTTGCTTCTTGTGCTGAAATACGTCTGCCTGTATAAATTAATTCTTTCGCTCTGCCAACACCAATTAATCTTGGTAAACGCTGCGTACCACCTGCTCCTGGTATAATTGCAAGAGTCGTTTCAGTAAGACCAAGACTTGCAGTGTCTGAAGCAATTCTAAAATCACAAGCTAAACTTAATTCCGTACCACCACCAAGTGCGATTCCATTTATAGCAGCAATAACTGGCTGTTGTAATTGTTCAACCATTTCCATAGTAGTGCGAATCATACTAACAGCATGACGAACTTGTTCTTCATTCATGCCAGCACGTTCTTTTAAATCAGCACCAGCACAAAACGCTTTTTCACCAGCACCTGTTAGAATAACTACACGAGTATTTGCCTCTTCATTTATTTGAGTTAAAATGTTTTGTAACTCTTCTAATAAAGCTAAAGATAATGAGTTGGCTTGTCTTTCACGATTTAAGGAAATCTTTACAACGTGAGGTGTTACATAATCAACTGAAATGTTTTGTAATTGTAGCATCTTCTCACCTACTTATCGTTTTATGTTGAAGCGCTCTATACACATGACTCGGTAATTGGATATTTAATTTACTCTGAATAAATTGACTCGCTCTCAATAACTTCTCTTCATCAATATTCGTTTGGACACCTAACTTATGGAGCATATGAACTAAGTCATCAGTTGCAACATTACCTGATGCTCCTGGTGCATATGGACATCCCCCAAGGCCACCACAAGAACTATCAAATGTTGTAATACCATATTCTAAAGACTTTACTACATTCGCAAGAGCCATTCCGTACGTATTATGGAAGTGCATTGCAAACTGCGAAGCATCATATTTCTTTAATAAATGCTCTAAAACTTGCTCTACTTGTAGTGGATTTGCTACTCCGATTGTGTCGCCAAGAGATACTTCATAAATGCCGTATGAAAATAGTTGATTACATAATTCGTCAACTGCTACGAGACTTATATCCCCTTCATAAGGACATCCAAATACAGTAGAAACATAGCCTCTTACTTTTTTCCCTTCGAATAATGCCTGTTTTGTTATATCTTCAATTACAACTAATGCTTCTTTAATTGATTTATTAATATTACTTTTATTATGAGATTCACTTGCTGATAAAAAAACATTCACCTCATCTACATTTTGCAAAAAAGCTCGTTCCAAACCATTTTGATTTGGAACAAGCGCTGCATATGTAACATTGGGATCCCTTTTCAGCTCAGAAAACACATCATTTGCATCTGCTAATGCAGGGACCCATTTAGGGTGAACGAATGAGGAAACTTCAACGTACGATAATCCAGCCTCTGTAAGTAGTTGAATCCATTTTACTTTATCTTTTGTGCCAACAATCTTTTTTTCATTTTGTAAGCCATCACGTGGCCCGACTTCTTTAATGACAGCAAAATTAGGTAGTTTCAATTCGCTTCCCCCTATATCTCCCTATTCAATTTCTAGTAATACATCTCCTTCATTTACAAAATCGCCTTCTTGCACATTAATTTTCATAACTGTGCCAGCTTCTTCTGAAACGATTGGAATTTCCATTTTCATAGATTCCAAAATGACGACATCTTGCTCTTCCTCTACTGTATCTCCTACTTCTACAACAATCTTCCATACATTTCCTGCCATCGATGCATATACTTTCGTCATCATTTTTTCCCCCTTAGTATTGTTAAATCTTATTTTTTAACAAGTTGTTTCGTTACAAAACCCGTTGTATAAATACCACTTTTGAACACATCATCTTCCAATACTTGAAGCAGCATTGGCGTGTTCGTTTTAATACCTTCTACTTTTAATTCTTCTAGAGCATCATGTAATTTCGAAATTGCTTCTTCACGAGTCTCGCCATGTGCAATGACTTTCGCAATCATTGGATCATAGAAAGGTGTAATCGTTACATGATTTTCTAAGAAGTGATCAATCCGTACATTTGACGGTAATGTTAAATCTGTAATTTTCCCAGGTGATGGGAAGAATGTTTTCGGATCCTCTGCATAAATACGAGCTTCAATGGCATGACCACTACGTTTTACATCATCCTGAGTAAATGATAGTTTCTCTCCACTTGCGATAAGGAGTTGCTGTTCTACAAGGTCTAATCCCGTAATTTCTTCTGTCACTGGATGCTCTACTTGTAATCTCGTATTCATTTCTAAGAAATAGAAATTTTTCTGATCATCTACAAGAAACTCAACTGTACCTGCATTTGTATAGCCAAGTGCTTTGGCAGCTTGTACAGCAACTTCTCCCATCGCCTTTCGTGTACCTTCATCTAAAAATGGTGAAGGTGCTTCTTCGATTACTTTTTGATTTCGGCGCTGTACCGAACATTCACGCTCCCATAAATACACTGTGTTACCATGTGTATCTGCTAAAAGCTGAATTTCAATATGATGCGCATCTGCTATATATCGCTCTAAATACATTTCTCCGTTACCGAAGAAGTTTTGCGCTCTTGTTTTGTTACTTTCAAATGCTTTGGTGAGCGTTTGCTCAGTTTCCATCAACTGCATACCAATGCCTCCGCCGCCTGCGGATGCCTTAAGCATTAATGGATAACCAATTTGTTTTGCAATTTCAATTGCTTCTTCAGCAGTTTCAATATTTGTAGTAATACCTGGGACTACTGGGACATCTGCTGCTTGCATTGCGATACGTGATTCGATTTTACTTCCCATCTTCGTAATGATTTCTTCTGAAGGACCGATAAATACGATTCCTTCTTCTTTGCAGCGAACCGGAAAAGACGGATTCTCAGATAATAATCCATAACCCGGATGAATTGCTTCTGCATTTGTCTTCTTAGCTATTTCAATAATTTTTTCAAGGTTTAAATAGCTTTCTTGGACACGCGGTCCACCTACTAAGTAAGCTTCATTTGCCATTTTCACATGAAGGGCATTTTCATCTGCTTCAGAATAAATAGCAACAGTGCGAATACCAAGTTTTTGACAAGTTTTCATAATACGAACAGCGATTTCCCCGCGATTCGCAATTAATATTTTTTGAAACATAGTGATTCCTCCCTTTTATCTACATCCTAAATGTCTAGCAATTACGAGACGTTGAATTTCAGAAGTTCCTTCACCAATTTCTAATAGTTTCGCATCACGAATATGTCGTTCAACTTCATATTCACGCATATAACCATATCCACCATGAATCTGTACTGCTTGATTCGCAATACGGCTTGCTGCTTCCGATGCAAATAGTTTTGCCATTGCCGCTTCTTTGCCGAAAGGTTTATCGTTATCTTTTAACCAAGCTGCTTTATGTACTAAATTGCGTGCTAGCTCTATTTCAGTTGCCATATCAGCTAATTTAAATTGAATCGCTTGGAAATTAGAAATTGATTTTCCAAATTGTTGACGTTCTTTCGCATATTGCAGTGCACGTTCAAATGCAGATTGTGCAATACCAACAGCTAATGCTGCGATTGAAATACGTCCTCCATCAAGTGTATATAAGAATTGTTTAAACCCTTTATTTACATCACCAAGTATATTTTCTTTCGGCACACGTACACCATCAAGTACGATTTCACATGTATTAGAAGCACGTACGCCCATCTTATCGTAAGGGCTTGAAATCGTTAACCCTTCACTAGTAGTCGGTACGATAAATGCAGAAATACGTTTTCTACCATTCTCTTCAACACCGTTGACAGCGGTTACAATAATTGTATTTGCATACTCTGCATTTGTAATCCAACACTTCTCACCACTAATAACATACTCGTCTCCGTCTAATATAGCTTTCGTTTGTGTGCCACCTGCATCAGATCCAGCATTCGGCTCAGTTAATCCGAAAGCACCTAAAGTTTTGCCTGATGCCATTGGAACTAAATATTTCTGTTTTTGTTCTTCTGTACCGAAATAATAAATTGGAGAAGCACCTAATGAAATTGTTGCAGCGTAACTTAATCCTGTCCCACCACAAGCACGACCAATTTCTTCAACTGCTAACGCGTACGATACAGTATCGCCACCTGAACCTCCATACTCTTCTGGGAATGGGATGCCTAATAATCCTAGTTCGCCCATTTTTTGAAATGTTTCATATGGAAATTCTGCAGTCTTATCATAATACACAGCTTTTGGCGCGATTTCCTTTTCAGCAAAGTCACGTACCATTTCTTTAATCATTTGTTTTTCGCGAGTTAGAGTAAATTCCATTCCGCTACACACCCCTTATCGAATATTGAGTTTCGACAGCGTGCGAGTTTCTACTACAAACATTACGAATGAAAAGACAAGAATATTAGTTAGATAATTGTTATAATTCTGTCATAATTTAATTTTAAAACAGATTCTGTACTAATGCACAAAAAAATTCCTACATTGTTCTACAACAACATAGGAGTTTTCTTGTCGAATTATGTAATTTTTCGTTTAATAATCTCTACCTTTACCTGAATCTGAAATCTCTACTAAAGCTTCAGGATATGGTTCGAAATATGTTTGTCTTAATAAATATTTTTCATCAAATCGAAGAGCCCATGATTTTAAAATTGCAAGTAGACTACTAAGCGGGATTTTCTTTTCTTTATATTTTTGTACCAGATCTAAAAAATGATCTTTTTCTTGTTTTTTCAATTTTGTTTTAAAATATCCAAAAATATGCTCACATACATTTACATTTGATGTATAGCGGGGTGTGCGCATAAATAATTCATATAAAGTCTTCTCATAATTTTCAAATACAACTTCAATCTTTTCATTTTTGTGATTTGCAATTATACGCCCTAATTCCTTTTGTTTCACCTGATTATATGCCATAAATAAATATTTATTATCCGACTGAAACGATACAAGATCTTTCATATTTTTATTATGTTTAATCATCTTGTAATATGCGATTGTAAATAGCCTTGTAAAGAAATGCTCTCTAATAATAAAATTCGACAATCTGCCTTCCTCTTCAATAGGAAGATGCGAAAATTTTTTTATTACTGCTCCGCCAAATAAGCCTGGTCCCTTTCCTTTTGCTGGCGCTTTTTCAAAACTAGAATAAATTTTCACATCACGCGTACCACAACTTGGTGAACGATTCTTTAAAATAAAACCATCCACATCCGATATCATTTGTAAAAAGTCATTTGAAAACTGCTCCATTTTTTCAGTTACATCTTCTCGTGTTGACGGTTGCACAAGTCTATTCTCACCATTTTCTTCTACAATTCGTATCGTTTCACGAGGAGTCCCTAATCCAATCTCGACTTCTGGACAAACAGGTATAAATGTAACAAATGGCTGCAAATTTCGTATTGTTACATCCGGAATCATCTCTCCATTATAACGACAAGCATCAAACTCTAAACATTTACTTACAACAATTTTCGGTTTAGCAAATTGCCGCATTTCATTACCTCCTTTGTGCTAGTCCGTATAATATAAATTGTACTAAGATTAACATTTTAAGCAAAGTTTGGTTCATTTAATTTTATGACAAATATATATCAAATAATATATTAGCAATCATTCAGCTCTATTTTCTATAAATATGCGCTCTATAATATGACGGTTTATATACTGTGAAACGAATAATACACACATGCTTTGGAGAAATTAATACATAAGAAAGGAGGAGAGCGTTATGAAGAAGAAATTATCATCTATTTTAAGTGTTTTAGCACTATCTATTATGTTTTTAGGTACATCTGCACAAGCTGAATACGATGGAACTAATATGAATAGAGTTAATAACACTGACATTTCAACTCGAGTTAATGACAATAACTTAGACAGAGTTAATAATGATGTAAGAACTCGAAATGTAAATACAACAAATGATTTAAATGATAATCGTGATAGAAATAATAATTGGGCTTGGCTCGGTTTATTAGGACTAGCAGGATTATTAGGTCTTAGAAGAAGAGACAAAGAAACACGCTGATTTAGAATGTTTTTAGTAAACAAGTACTTATTTATCAAAAATATATCATGAAAATAAATCGCCTTTTTAAAGGCGATTTATTATTTTACTTAAATATAACATATGTAATTCACACTTCATCGATTAAATTCGTGGCGTTAATCCGTACAATATAAACTGAATCGTATTTTCAATTTCCACTTCATCATCCCATTTTTCTTCTGGCAATAATAAAAATCGTGTTAAGAGTAATCCTAACACAGCTGATAAAGTAAGTCGTAATACAGAAGCTGGAGGCATTTCAATAATTGCTCCTTCTTCTTGAAACTTTGCAATCAACTTTTTAAAATGTGTAAGTAACTCTGTTTCTACTAATTGTTGTATTTCATTTTTCAGTTCTGGCTGAAATGGCACTTCTTGAATTAATATTTTTATCATTGGAAAATGCTTTTTTGCAAATTCAAATCTATTATGAATCACAACTCTTAGAAGCCCTTCATATGATTCATACTCCGATTTAAATATTTCCTTTGCGAATGTTTGTACGAAAAATGGTGCAGCAAACTTCGTTAATGTCGGCATGATTACTGCTAACAATAAATCTTTTTTCGTTTTATAGTAGCGGAAGATTGTTCCTTCTGCTACACCAGCCCGTTTTGCAATTTCACTTGTTGAAGTTGAAGCATAACCTTTTTCTCCAAACATATCAACAGCCGCCTCTAATATACGCATTTGACGTTCATTTCGTTTGTCTGTATTTGTTGCGGCAATTAATTCTTCCAGCCAATCCTTCTTCATCTATAATACCCCTTTGTATCATCATTATATTTTTCGATGTTTCTTTAATGCAAATACATTCCCTACTGCAAATAATACTGAGAAAAATAGTAAAACAGTTAAATCTAATGCAATCTCTGTAAATCCTTGATTTCGAATCATCACCTGTCTCATTGCGTCAGCGCCGTATGTGAGCGGAAATAATTTCCCTAACATTTGGAGCCACTTATTCATCGATTCAATTGGAAACAAACCAGAAAAGAATATTTGTGGCACAATGACAAGCGGTATAAACTGAATCATTTGAAATTCATTATTTGCGTATGCTGATAAAAATGTCCCTAAAGTTAATGCCGTTAAAGAAAGCATACATGTAATAAGTAGCGTTAGCCATATAGAGCCAGCTACATACAAGTCTAAAATATAAACTGAAAAACTTACAATTATAATGGATTGTATAAATGCAAAGATCCCAAAACCAATAATATATCCTACAACTATTTCCCATCTTTTAATTGGAGTTGATAATAACCTTTCTAACGTACCGCTTAAACGTTCTCTTACGAAAGACACCCCTGATAAAATAAATACAAAGAAAAATGTAAAGAAACCGATCAATACAGGGCCAAGCCCATCAAACATTGTAAAGTCTTTAGAGCCATGTAAATAATTCACTTCAGGTTTCATTATTGATATATCGTTCTTCTCTGTACTTTTTTGTAATATTTGAAGTACAGCACGATTTTTTGACGAATCACTACCTTCTAATACAATATTCATTTTTCCATTTTCTAAACGAATGACTGCATCTACCTTTTGATTTTCTAGCTCAGACATTGCCTTTTCTGTATTATATTCATAAATTGACGCTTCCTGATTTTTCATCACTTTTACTAACTGAGCGGGCATATCAACAACAGCAATATGCGGTACATAGTCCTTTTGTGTAAACACTAGCGACAATAACCAAAGTAATAACATAGGTGCTCCAAACATCATCGCTAACGAACGTTTATCTCGAAAAAATTGGCGAATAATACGAATGATTACACCGGTAACTCTCATAATTCAGCCACCTCTTCCAACAAAAAGACATCTTCAATCCTTCCTGATGATACCCGCTTTTTCAATTCTTCAGTTGTACCAGTCGCAACTAGCTTTCCTTCTCTAATTAACCCTAGGCGTTCACAAAATTCAGCTTCGTCCATAATGTGTGTTGTTACAATAATGGTAGTGCCTTTCTTTTTCAAATCATAAAATTTTTCCCAAATCGTTTTTCTAAGAAGCGGATCTATCCCTACTGTTGGCTCATCTAAAATTAATATTTCTGGTTCATGAAGGAGTGCTATTGCTAATGATAAACGCTTCTTCATCCCGCCTGAAAAATGCTGCACTTGCTTTTTCATATGTTGTGATAATTGAACAAGATCAAAAACCTTTTCAATTCTTTCTTTTTTATGCTTTCCCTTTAATCCGTACATCGTTGCCATAAAATCTGCATTTTCATATGCTGATAGTTCTTCGTATAATGCATCAGCTTGAGCCATATAACCAATTCTTTTCATTTCATTTAAATTAGGCATGTTCGTGTTGTAAACAAGCACTTCACCTTCCGTTGCTTCGTTAATACCTGCAATCAATTTAATAAGAGTCGTTTTCCCAGAACCTGAAGGCCCAACTAAACCAAATATCTCTGCTTTTTCAACTTGTAATGAAAGATTGTGTAAAACTTCTTTTTTTCCAAAACTTTTTGATACAGTCCGTAAAATAATGGCAGGTTGCTTCACATATTCTTCCCCCTTCTCTAAAATGAGTGAGTACTCACTTTTATTTTACTCTTGCGTAATTATATGTCAAACTTCATTGATTAGTATGTATTTTCACTCGACGATATTAAACAATGAAACAGAGTCGACATTAGAATTTTATTTCCTAAAGTTGACTCTGTTTCATTTAAACTATAAATTTTACTTTACGTTTTTAAATTCATATACTTCCTAATTCTAGCAACATCTAAAGAATATTCGATAACTAATTGCTGTAACGGTAATATAACTGTGTCGGGATATAAATGTGCATATTGTAATGTTTCTGCATATTTTTCTAATCTTTTTTCTAAATACTTTATAATTTGATCAGGATGAGTTACTAATAAACATTTACAATAATAATGTATTTGTTCCTCAATCGCCGTATACTCTTCAATTTCGTATTCTTTATGCATGTGTACACCCCTTTAAGTTTTTTACATGAATTACTTATCACACTTTTCACTCGACAAATTTTAAGTTTTTTGATTATTTACACTATAACAAACAATCAGGGTCAAATTTTGTTACTTTATGTAACGTAGAAAATTTTTAACAAAATTGTAATGTTAACTCCTGCAAAATACATAAAATCTCTTTACTCACTTTTGCATAAAAAAATCGTACAGCTTAATTTAACTGCACGACTACAATCTCTGGCCTATTCAAAATTCTTTGCGGAATGATACTATTTCCTAATCCTCTACTCACTACCATTGATGTATTTTGTTCTACATATAAACCTGCTGTATATTTAGGTAAAACACCTTGATTTGGAGCAACTAATCCACCGATAAATGGCAATCTAACTTGCCCTCCATGAGCATGTCCCGATAAAACCAAATCCAACCTCTCATTCGTATATTCCTTTATAAATTCAGGCCTATGGGATAATAATACATTATATCTATCTGGCTGCATTTCAATTTTCGCTTTTTTAATTTCATCTATTATAATATTTCCTTCATCACGGTTTCCAGTAACAAACTCTGGATCATCAATACCTAGCAAGTTTATTTCTTGCTCACCCTTTCGAATGCCTACATGTTCATTCCTTAAAACATTGACACCATATTTCTTCAACTCTTTTTCTAAACGGTTATACTTTCCAGACCATTGTTCATGGTTTCCTGTCACAAAATATACAGGATACTTCTTTACAATTTCTCGTATTAATTGCATACTAACTTCTGCATCGTATGATTTACTGTCAATTAAATCACCCGTAATCGCAATAATATCTGGGTCTATGCTTTCAATTTTTTGAATTAATACACCTTGCTTATTGCCAAATTGTTTATTGTGTAAGTCTGAAATTTGTAGAATTTTATACCCTTTAAAAGAGGAGGGTATTTTACTAGAGGTTATTTTAACCTCAGTTATACCTATTAAATTGTTCTGTAAATATAAAAAAGTAATACAAGCTACTAATATGCCAATAAACAATATGATTCTATTAATATTTCTCTTCATATTCTCTCCTTTTATTTTTATAAAACACTTATTTTATGTTAACAGAATTATATGATACATTTTGATTTTTTATTGAATATAGTACAGTACATGAAATTTCATATCGGATACGTCATATATATTTATTTTACCTTTATCCTCTTAATAATAAAAATACAAAAACGATTCTTTTCATACGAAAAAGAATCGTTTTCTAATTTTATACATCCAATAACATATGGTAAAGAACTGAAATAACTAAGAGATTATTATTTAATAGCATCAATTACAACTTCAGCCGCCTCTTTAATTAGTTGATTATCATAGGTAGCCTCTTTCTCATCTTTACTAGATAAAATTGCGATGATAATTGGTGCTCTATTTGGCGGCCAAACGATAGCGATATCATTCCGTGTCCCATAACTTCCAGCCCCTGATTTATCTGCAACTATCCAGTCGGTTGGTACACCTGCACGAATAAGTTTGTCTCCTGTAGCATTTCCTTTCATCCACTCTGTAAGAATGTTACGCTTATGATTTGGAAGTGCATTTCCGGCCGTAAAAGCTTTAAGATTCGTAGCAATTGCTTTCGCTGTACTAGTGTCACGAATGTCTCCTGGAATAGCCTCGTTTAATTCTGTTTCAAAGCGATCAGACATAGTAACACGATCACCCATCTGTCTAAGCGCTTTTTCATATCCTTTTGGTCCGCCTATTTTGTTAAATAAAATGTTCCCTGCAGTATTATCACTGTAACGAACAGCAGCCTCCGCAATTTCTCCTAGTGTCATTCCAGTATCTACATGTTTCTCTGTAACAGGTGAATAATCCACTAAGTCTTCTTTCGTATAAGTAATAACTTCATCTAATTTCATAGTAGAGTTTTGCTGCAATAATACTCCTGCCGCTAAAGCCTTGTAAGTTGATGCAAAAGCAAACCTTTCGTTAGGTCGATAAGCGATTGTTTGTTTTGTACCAGTATTAATCGCATATACACCTAATCGAGCATCAAATTTTTTCTCAAGTTGAGAGAACTCTTTATGCGTCGCCTGATTTTTATGTTTTATTTGCCCTTTCTTTTCTTTCGCTTCAACTTGCAATGGCCCTCCTGTAAAAGCTTCGAGGCTTGTAATACTTAAACCTAATATACCAACACACATCCCTATTTTTAGCATTTTCTTGTTTTTCAAAACTATCATTCCTTTCAAATACTTAATACCTTTTTATACGTACACATAATAGACAATCACCGAAACAAATTTGTTCCATAAACTTAAAAATTTTTATCGCTCGTATCACAGTTATTAATAAAATAAGAGATAACAACTATGACCGCTGCTATCTCTTATTTCACATTTCATCTTTTTACTTATAAATGCCTTTATACAAACAAGGGCTCTTCCCTGAGAAAAGTACACAAATTTTACTAATTTTGATTCGAAGTATCTGTACTAGCAGCTTCATCATGCATACGCTGCTTTTTCAAATCAAAATATACATCTAAAACTTCTTTTCCAATTATAGAATTAATTCCACTTTTATCGTTACGAAGCCACGGAACTACTACTGAGAATGCTACTTCTGGATTATCATATGGAGCATATCCAACTAACGTTAAGTTGTAGCATTCCATACGTTCTCCTTTTGCATTTCTACCAATTGGATCATCTCCACCATATACAGTTTGAGCTGTTCCTGTCTTTCCTGCTGGTTTATATGAAGCATTTTTGAAATACTTCACGCCAGTTCCATCACCTTCTTGGAATACCCATCTAAAGCCTTCTTTTATTCGATTAATATGTTCTGTCTTCATATCAATTCGATTTAATACGACAGGCTCTATTGAGCGAATAACTTTGCCAACCTCTTCTTTTATTGATTGCTCTCGTATTTCTTTTACAATTTGAGGTTGCATTCTATAACCGCCATTAGCAACTGTTGAAATATATTGCGCTAATTGCAATGGCGTATACGTATCATACTGACCGATAGAAAAATCTAGTAAAAAACCAGGCTGGCTATCTACTTTTCTAGTTTGTCCAATTATTTCATTCGGTAAATCAATACCCGTAGGAACTCCTAAGCCAAATTGCTTAAAATAATAGCGCATCGTATTAAATGCTTCTTGTTTTATATCCAATGAACCATTTGGTACGTAATTAACGCCCGCAATTTTTAAAGCTGTTTGGAACATGTATACATTCGAAGATACTTGTAGAGCTCGTAAATCATTAATATTACCAAATCCGGATACATTCCACGATTTCTTAGCTTGTGTACCTTTAAATTTCATCGGTGCATCATAAAATTGATCTCCTGGTTGTATTGCCCCTGTCTCATATCCAGTTAATAAAGTTGCACCTTTTACAGCTGACCCTAGTTCATACGAAGTTGTCATATTACCTAATGCCAAATCCTCGATTTCCATTTTCCCTTCTTTTTCTACAATCCTTTTGCCTGCCATAGATAAAATCTGTCCGTTATTCGGATTTGTCATAACAACAAAAGCTCGGTCCAATAGTGGCTCTGAACTCTTAAAAGCTCTCAAATTTTTCTCTAAACTTTCTTCCACTTTCTTTTGTAATTCCATATCAATCGTTAATGTTAAACTATTACCACTTTTTCCTTTAGAAATTATTTCTGTATTTATAATATTTCCTGATTTATCTGTAATATTTTTCACTTCTTCTTTTGTACCATGTAACACATCATCATATCGTTGTTCAATATAACTTTTCCCTACACGATCATTACGGTTATATCCGCGTACTAAATAAAAATCTAAATTTTCTTTTGGCAGACCTTCTTCGCTACTCGTAATATTACCTAACACGGAACGAAATAAATCACCATTTACATAATTGCGCTCCCAATCAACTGTTGCATCTACTCCTGGATACTCCGCAAGATTTTCACTTATCCGCGCATACTCCCCATCTGTTACATCTTTTTTAATAATTTGTGGTGTTAGTTGATAACCTGAACTCATTTTACTTTTAATAGCTAACACCTTTAAATCTTGTTCTGTTAACTCACCCAATTCTACCTCTGTAACGCGACTTCGTCTTAAATCTTCTATTTTTTTATCTAACTCTTTTCCCTCTATTCCCTTTTCTTTAAACTTTTCTATATCTTTTTTCGTAATCATTGCTTCCGCACGTTTCGTATTCAACTGCATCCAAAAATCTTTTTTATCGATATCTGTTAATTTGTTTATATCTTGTTCAGGCATTTCAAGTACTTTTGCCAAGTCTTTTGCTGTTTTTAAAATAGCTTCACTCGTAATTCCCTTTACCCTTGTATACGTAATTGTGCGAAGAGATTTATTATTAACAACTGTTTTTCCTTCTCGATCTAGTATTTGTCCACGTGGAACTGGGATACTAGTTGTTGTATTTTGATTGTTTTCCACTTGGTTCTTATAAGCCTCTCCCTCTACAATTTGCACTTTTCCTAGTTGAACAATAATAGCTGAGAATAGTAAAAATATGCAAAGGAACATTATATTTAATCGAATAGATATATATGTCTTCTTATTTCCTTTTTGCTTTTCCATAAATCCTCCATATATTTGCTTATATATTACGTAACGATGGCCGATTATAAATATCGTTTCGACTTTTTCAATAAACCATTGTAAGCATCCATTTCTTTTCGTTTTGCTGCGTAATTCAAAACTCTCCTTTCTTGTTTTCTCTCTATTTTTTGTCGTTTGCATTAGAAATGCTACACTGTATAACGACTCATCTTAAAAGTAAAATTTCATACTATTTATTCCTTTCTTCATGCTGTAATACTTAATAGACAACCTAAATAATTAAGTTGTTCCACATTTACAAAAAAAATAATTAACTATAATATGGAATAAGCTAAAAAGGGAGGGCTTTATGTTACATACAAAAATAAAAAGATGGAGATTTATAGCGATTCTTTCTATTGTAGGTTTTATATTAATAATTTTGTTTAAAAGTCATTTCTTTTCAATTACTATCGAAACTTCTTCAGCCGAAAGAGGACAAATACTTGATAAAAATGGTGTAATACTAGCTACAAATAAGAAAGTTAAGTCTCTATATTGCACTTTTAATGATGAAAAGATATCAAAACTAGATACATCAAACACATTAGCTTTTTTCCATCAATTTTCAAGCGAGTTTCAACATGACATTTCTGCAAAAGACATAAAATTACACTTACAACAATCTTGTAAACAGCAAACTATGAATGATATACCGTTATACTCTGACATAAATGAGAGTGAACTTACATTCGTAAATAAGAACAAACCCAATAATGTAATAATTAAAAATGAAGTGATCCGATATTATCCCAAGCATGAAATTGGTTCACAAGTAATTGGTTATGTAGAAAATGACCTTAATTCAGAGTATATGCCTGTTGGAAAAAGCGGGGTTGAGCTGCAATATGAAAATGATTTAAAAGGAAAACCGGGTAAAACTCTTATTTTTAAAATAAATAACAAAAAGTTCTTATGGAATATTCAAAAAGTACAAAAAGGAAAAGATGTCCAATTAGCTTTAGACTCTAAGTTACAGCAAAAAACAGAGGAAGCATTAAGATCTCAAATTAAGAAAACACCTGATGCTAAAGCTGGTTATGCTGTAGTGAGCGATGCAAAAACTGGCGCAATTTTAACTATGGTCAACTCGGCAGTTTTTGATCCAAATATATTACATACACATGTATCTTCTAGAAAAGAAAACATTAAATCACTTTCGCAAAATAAAGCAATTCAAAAATTAAAGTACGATGAATCTTATGTAAATATGGCCTCTACTATAAAGCCACTTTCTATTTTAATTGGATTAAATGAAAAGCTCTTTCAACCTGAAGATACTTATTTAGATAAGGGTAGTTTTCATTATGATAATCAAAATAACATTGTGAATGCACCTGGAACGCCAACTGGGGAGATTACACCGCGGCAGGCTATCATTAATTCATCTAACACATTTATGACAGCAAAAGTAGCACTACCTTTATTCAACGAAAATAATGGTAATATAGAAAAAGTAGCAAACATATGGACCGATTATTTAATGCAATTCGGTCTTCGTTCTAAAACGGGGATTGATTTACCATTTGAAGAAGACGGACAATATGAGCTTCATCCATCTAATAAATTTGAAAATGGAATCTCAGCTTTATTAAATGCCTCTTGGGGAGGAAATGAAGTACACACTCCTCTTCAACTTGCTCAATATGCAGCAACTTTGGCAAGTAAAGGTGATAAATATAAACCTCAAATCGTAAGTGCTATTATTGGTCCAAATGGCAAGGAAACAAAAAAGGTTAAACCAACTTTAGAAAGTTCAAATCATTATCCGATGAACTTTTGGAATGTCGTGCAAGGTGGAATGAGTCAAAATATAGAGGAGATTAAAAAGCTGCCCTTTGACGTCGCAGGTAAAACAGGAATTACAGGTTTTCCGAATGAGCAAGCAAGAATGATCAACCATTCTCTTTTCATTGCATATGCTCCTACCGAAGATCCAAAAATCGCCATTTCTGTCGTTATTCCTGGTAGTAATTCAGAAAAAAACATCGCTGCTCTCGTTACATCAGAAATTTTAGAGTCTTGGAATACACTTCAAAAAGAGATTAAAAGCAAAGAGGAAGGTTCACTTTAATGAACCTTCCTCTTTTACCATATAGAATCAATATTCGTTATCTTCCATTTACCTTCACGATCCTTTTCGAACATGAAAGTATATTTAATATCAGTTAAAACATACTCTTTTTGTACATATCCAGTATTACCGCCAATTGTCGATACTTTTATATATCCATCATTCTGCACTTTTTCCGGAATCCAAGCTTTTACCATTTCATTAGATACTTCATATAAAACTCGTGATTCTCGTTTTGGTTCAGCTAAAATTTTTGTTTTATTTCCAGTAATAGTTGCATATATAAAATGTGCTTGCTTTCGTTCATTACTTTCTGTCAATCCACTTGGTACTTTGTATGCTTGTTTTGTATCATTTGTAAATTCTCCCCCCATTGTAAGGGCAACTTGCAACTCATGAAAAATATCTTCATCAAACTTCAATTCATCCTTCTTATAACTCTTCCCTTTAAATAAAACTTCATCATTTAACGCTCTATTCAAGTCATTTTCGTTTTTTGCATTTGTACTTTGATATAAATCATTCATAAATTGTTTTAATGTTGGATCTTGAGCAGACTCATCTTTCGTTTTAGGCTTAATTTGAGTGCTGCTTTGGACTGGTGATTTATTATCATCAAGCCAAGGTTGTTGAACAATAACAAATAACATTGTACAAACGAAAACAACTACAATAGGCAGCGCTTTTTTACGAAACGGTCTTTTATGTTTTACAAAATCCGCTTCATTATTTTCATATATAGACTGCTTTATTTTAAAAATAAACTCTTCTTCATCTTTACGCTTCTCCATGGGACCTTTTTTTAATTTACTATACCAGTCGGGATTTTGTTTATTGTTCATCACTACTACCCTCCCCAATTAATTTTGAAACCTTACTTCTCGCTCGGCTTAATCTAGATTTTACAGTTCCAATAGATACTCCTAGTGTTTCAGCCATTTCTTCATAAGATAATTCATATTTCGCGTCTAAAATTATTATTTCACGGTGTTTTTTAGGTAGTTTTAATACAACATCCCACACTTCATTCATTTCCTCTTGATTAAAAAATTCTTTTTCTGCCGATGGGGATTGTTTATCATCACTAAAAAATCCTACTAAAGATATCCTTTTAAAATAGGAGGATTTCAAATAGTTTATTGCCGTATTTCTTGTAATTTTTAATATCCACGTTTTAATAGATGACTCCTTTCGAAATGAATTCCAATTTTTAAATACCTTTATAAATACATCCTGCGTGATATCATCTGATAAGTGTGGATCTTTCGTAATAATAAATGAATAATTCCATACATCTTGCCAATAATCGTTTATAACATAGTCAAGCTCATCATGATTACATTTTTCAATAAACTTCTGTTCCATTTCCACACCTCGAACTTATTTGAATAAACATAAAACTACCCTCGCTTTTATTATGGTTTCAATATATAGACAAGATACAAGTTGTATTTGTTCCATTTAGTTCGAGTTCTCCAATTGTATCTTTTTTAGATTTTTGATACCAAAAAGAACCCTTATACTAAGGGTTCTGCAACAGGAAATATGACCCCCCTGCGCAAGGGATTAGTTCATTCAAAAGCTTATTTAGAAGCATCATGTACAGGCAAACTACTAAAGATCAGTTCAGCAACTTTTACATATCCTTTTGAGTTTGGATGAATGAAATCCTTAGACCAAAGCGTATTGTCATTAACTACATGATGATTCCAAAAGTCAATATGATGAAGCTTATACTCTCTGCTCAATGAAAGTATAACTTCATTTACCTCTAATAATTGTTCTTTTAACACTTGTTTTTTTTCTGTAGAAAATGGAAGTCTGACTGTAAAATCTGGAAGGTTTGCTATCATAATATCAGCACCTGTTTTACTTAATGTATCTATCATACATTTCATATCTTCCTTATATGCATAATGATTCCAACGTCCTTTTAATACGTCGTTTGCACCTGCAATAAGGCTAACCAAATCTGGATTAAAAGTTAACGCCTTTTCCAATTGTTGCGAGCGAATTTCTTTCGTTACTAACCCACGCTTTGCAAAATTGGCATATTCTATATCGTTTACACACAGTTGAACAAAATGATCTACCCAGCTTTTTAATGCTATACCCTCAACTTCATCCCCTATCCCCTCTGTAAAACTATCACCAATCGCTACAAATCGCTTCCACATATGTATTCCCCCTTTATTATGAACCATATCTCTACTATAAATGTTAATATGATTATAGCAGATATTATCATCCTTTAGATTTCACAGCTAGTTTTTTACAAAAACAATTTCTAAATTCTTTATTAATTAGGAGGTCTAAAAGATGAAATTTTTAAGGCAATCCACAATTATTGGCGCATTGACTGTTGGAGGATTTTTATTTTCGAATACAATTGGTACGCTCCCACCTGTTTCTGCTGAATCGCAACTTATACAAAAGGAGTCGCAATTTTTAGATAATTGGCGTTGGCAAAGCTATTTTTTATTACATCATAATGCAGATTTTATAGAAGAGTTAGCAGTTGGTGACTTAAAACATGGAGATACATTGGATGTTACTATATATACTGGTGGTAAAGATACTGGTATTGTAAAAATATATCAATTGAGCGGGAATGAAAATGATAAAATAAACTTACATAGATATAAAACCATTTATGACTCGGGTTTGAATCATAATTATGGTAGATTTGTAACACCTATTACTAAGGCTTATAATCCTGGAACATATGTAGCTGTTATGAAACTTGGAGAAAATTATTATTATGGAGGCAGCTTTAAAATCTCAAAATAATTAAACCTCATCAAAAAATATTAAATACTATTTTTATTAGACAAAAACCATTTTAAAAGGTCCTCTACCTTATATAAGATAGAGGACCTTTTGATTATTTTCCCTTTTTAAAGTTAAAAAAACCCTTACTTTCTTTATAAATTATATTTTTTATTCAACAACTGTTTTCACCTCATTAAGTTCTATAATCTAATATGCAATATTGCGTATTCTATATGTTCACTTTTTAAAAATGCGATAATTTATCTATAAAAATATTTAAAATTAATATTAGAAGGAGAATATTACATGTCTTTCTATTCTTGGTCTCCCCTTATTTTCTTAATAGTTGTTGCAATTATCATTTCTATTCAAAAGACTAAGAAACAATAATTGATTATTTGGAGGTGTAAAAATGTCATTTGCAGCATGGAGTGCAATTTTTATGACTTTAATCGGAGCAATTTCTGGAGCAGTCTTTGGTAAAATCTCCTATAGAAATAAAACCCAAAATTAAATACTAACGCAAAAATAAATTTCTAGTAAAACTCTATACAAAAAAGTAGCCTATAAAATTTTATAGGCTACTCTTCATTTTATGAATATTATTTAGCTAATTCTTTCGTACCTTTCATTACATCAACGAAGAATCCCCAGTTATTCACAACAGAAGAAATACTAATATGTTCATCTGGAGTATGGACATTGAATATATCTGGACCGAATGAAATTGCATCTAATTCAGGCATCTTTTGAACGAATACACTACATTCAATCCCAGCGTGTACAGCGAAGATTTCAACATCTTTATTGTATTTTTCTTGATGCACTTTTTCAAATAAATTACGAATTTGTGAATTCGGATTGTATGGCCATTCTGGATACTCTGACTCGATTTCAAATGTTGCGCCAACTAATTCCGCAATACATTTAATCTCATCTGCAATATGTTGTTTTAAACTACTTACAGAGCTTCTCACTTCGTTACGTAATTTAATTTCATCTTGCAACGTTTCAATAACACCTAAATTTGTTGAGCTTTCTACTAGACCTTTAATATCCATGCTCATACTTTGAATGCCGTTCGGAATTAAGAATAATGATGAAATAAGTTGCTTTTGTGTTTCTTTAGCAAATACTTTTTCTACTTTCTCATCCAATTTTGTAAGTGTAACGTGAACATCTGGATCAACAGCACGCATTTCTTCTTGTAATACTCTCGTCCAAGATTCTAGTTTTTCTTCCACTTTCTCTACATCTTCTGTACGTAATACAACTGTAGCTACACTTTCACGCGGAATTGCATTTGTTTTTAATCCGCCGTGAACGTCACTTATATCAAATTGAATATTTGCTGATAAATCGCGTAATACTCGTCCTAATACTTTGTTCGCATTACCACGTTGTTTATCAATTTCCATACCAGAATGTCCGCCTTTTAAACCACCAACATATAGACGGTATGCATCCGTATTCGCTGGCGCTTCATCCCAAATCACTGGAATTGTTTCAACAGCTTTCGCACCACCTGCGCTACTTACAAGTAATTTATGATCTTCTTCAGAATCAATATTTATAAAAATCTTACCATCAAAGTGATTTGCATCAACAGCAAAAGCCCCGCCCATTGTTGTTTCTTCTTCAGTAGTAATAACTACTTCAAGTGCTGGATGCGGAAGGTCTTTCGAATCTAATAAAGCCATCGCATACGCCACTGCAATACCATTATCAGCGCCTAAAGTCGTTTGATTTGCATATAACATGTCCCCAATGATTCGTAATTCAATTGGATCTTTTTCAAAATCATGTACTGTTGCTTGATTTTTTTCACACACCATATCCATATGACCTTGAATGATAATAGCTGGTACATTTTCATAACCAGCAGTTGCTTCTTTTTTAATAATGACATTTAATGCTTCATCTTGAATCACTTCTAAATTACGCTCTTTTGCAAAGCCAACTAAATAATCACTAATTTCCTTTTCATTACCTGATCCTCTAGGAATCTTTGAAATTTCTGCAAAATGATAAAATACAGGGTGCTTTGTTAATTGTTCTAAAGTAGAATACATTGTTAAGCTCCTCTCAAAATGACAAAATAATATGTAAGTCTCTTATCATTATACCATGATTCATTATTTTCACTTTCTATTTCATACTTTAATATCCGCTCGTTAAACATTTAAATTGCATATAAAAAGAGAAAGAAAATGCACTATGCATTTTCTTTCTCTTTTTTTGCTCTCATATATTTTGAAGTACTATTATTCATTAATTTCTCTAACCGATTTATATTTTCCGTTAACGCACCTTTCACAAGAGAGAAATCTGTATTTGGTTCTTCTTTTTTTTCTTTAAAAAATGAAGACTTTTGTATATTTACTTCAGCCATCTCTTCTCCCCCTCTTCAAAAATATACAATCTTCTATTTATATTATATCGTAAATGTAAACAGCATGTACAAGTATCATTTTCTTTTTAATTCATCTTCTAATTCTTCTACTTGCTGTAATGTATCTCCTTTTATTAACGAGAAATCTGTTGTATCTTCAACTCCTACCTGGCATTCTCTCTTTTTCATTTTTGTTAATTATCATAAAATTAACAATATTAATCTACTATTTAATAATAATATTTGATATTATAAAAAGTAGATTTTATTGGAATTATAATCTAATATATTTTTGATTAAAATAATTTTTCACACATAATAGATTTAAAAACAACACACTCTATTTACACTATTATACGTCTAGATACAACAGAAAAGAATGAGGTTATTTCTAACAATGGATTCTTTGTTATTGAATTACCAAACACTCAATGGCTATTAACTCGAAATATAATAAATGATTCCTTTGATATAACGTATTTAACCAAAAATCTTTTCGAAAATGAAATAGCAAAACTAATAAAACATTAATCCTTTAAGATGGGAGTATATTTATATTGAATAAACAACAGCATTCTAGCAAAAAAAAGGAAGGCTTTTTCGAAAATAGGATATTACCCATCATCACTGTTCTTTCAGGTGTCATTCTACTAGTGTACAAAGGGTTAGAATTTATTTCAAAGTATGTATTAATTTTAATCTTATTTACACTAATTATTGCTTCGTTATACTTATTGTTTATGAAAGAAATAGTTGGTGCTGTTATTGGACTCCTTTTTGCGGCCCTTGGGTATTATATGTATAAAATCATTTTTAAAGAAAATAGAAATAGCAGATAAGCAAATCATAAAGAGTGTATATAAAAGAGAATGCTTTTACGCATTCTCTTTTATATACTTATATGGAATTGCCTCTACAAATTTTTCTAATCGATCTACATTTTGAGTCAATGCACCTTTCACAAGAGAGAAATCTGTATTTGGTTCTTCTTTTTTTTCTTTAAAAAACAAAGACTTTTGTACATTTACTTCAGCCATCTCTTCTCCCCCTTTTCCAAAAGATACAACCTTCTATTTATATTATATCGTAAATGTAAATAGCATGTACAAGTATCATTTTCTTTTTAATTCTTCTTCTAACTCTTCTACTTGCTGCAACGTATCTCCTTTTATTAAAGAGAAATCAGTTGTATCTTCATTATCTTCTTTAAAAAAATCATTGTCATAATCTTTTATCACTACAATCACCTCTACGTGCTAGTGTAGGAATGATTGTCCGATTTTATACAAGTTTGTCTAAATTCGCTTTACCTTTATGTATAAGTGAAAAGGACAGAAAAAATTTCTGTCCTTATTTACTAAAATAACTATGATGTATTGTTAAATTATATACATTTTCAAAATCTCGATCTTGCAGGTTATTTTTCTTCCCATCAATAACAATGAAAACATCACTCACTATTTTTGCTGGTATAATTCCGACATTTTCTACTTGTACTGCTTTCTGCTCATTCAATTGCTCAATGTACTCTAATGAAATAATGGTACTAAATTGAGAACGGATACCGCGAAAGTTTGTATTTAATTCTTTTTCCGCTTCAAATACAACAATTTTCGCTCCAATCTTTTCCCCGTATGAATCTAAAAATGCGTTTAAACTTTTTGTATAGTCTTCTTCCATATGCCATTCCATCGTACCGAATACTGCTGGATTCACATTTTGAATAATTGTTGTGTATATTTCTCCTCTTGCTTTAGAAGCAATTAATGACCGTTTTATCGATTGAACAGTCTTGCCGATATCGCTAAATTTCGCTCCCCATATTTCTGAAATATTAGGTGTTAAAATAAATGCAATATCAACAAAAATAACCATTGCAGTGAACATTAAAAGATTTTTCCAGAGGGTTAAATCAATTCCTTTTATCATGAAATACACGGTGACTGATACTATAAACAATCCATACCAAGTCTTTCTAATTCGCTGCTTCTTCTCCTCATACAATTCTTCATTTCTCCAGTAAAAGAAAACAAGAACTAGAAAAAAGATTGCTAAAATAAATAAACCGATTCGAATGTTAGAGATCACCAATGACATCACCCTCCATTCAAAAACTACTCACGATATCATTACATGCATAAGCAGCTCTCTTTATGACAAAAGACGTGGACAAGCTTCTAAACTTAGCAATATCGCATATACATTAGAAGGTACCACGTCTTTTATCCTGAATCTACATTGTATATGTAGACAAGCATGCGTTTCAAATTTTCATGTTAAAAAGTAATATGTTTCGGAATTTCTCCTTCAGGTACTTCTCCATCCATACTTAAGTAATAATGGCGAATCGGGCGTAAATTATCGTCTAATTCATACACGAGTGGTATACTCGTTGGAATATTTAATGAAACAACACCATCACTTGAAAGGTTATCTAAGTATTTCACTAGCGAACGTATTGTATTACCGTGCGATGAAATTATCACCTTTTCACCACTTTTTAATGATGGCGCAATTTCTGAATGCCAATAATTAAGTACTCTTTTCTCCGTATCCACTAAACATTCAGTCAATGGAAACTCACCTTTTTTAAGTGCTTTATATTTTGGATCATTCATTTCATATCTAGGATCATCTTCAGTAAGAGCAGGTGGTCTTACATCAATACTTCTTCTCCAAATATGAACTTGCTCCTCACCATATTTTTTCGCTGTTTCATCTTTATTTAACCCTTGCAATGCACCGTAATGTCTTTCATTTAGCTTCCATGATTTATGTACTGGCACCCAGGCAAGATCCATCTCATGAAGTACAATCCATAACGTCCGAATTGCTCGTTTTAATACAGATGTATAAGCGACATCAAAAGTATAGCCATTTTTCTTTAATATCGCTCCTGCTTCTCTCGCTTCACTTAATCCATTCTCTGATAAATCTACATCTGTCCATCCTGTAAAGCGATTTTCAAGATTCCATAAACTCTGTCCGTGACGAATAAGTACAAGTTTTATCATAATAATTCCCCTTTCGGAAATGTGAATTTTATTGTTCCATTGCGTACACGTATAAAGTATCTAGTAATATATCTTTTTATCCATTCACTCTATGACCAAATCATAGTTGCCAAATGTATGGATAAAATTTGTTCTTTTTCAAACGATAAAAACAGAAGTTTTTTCATTATTTTTGATCGACTGGTATTTCCCGTTTCGATATCCAAGCGTCAAAACCTGATCGGCTATTTGCCATTTCATTCATAACTTGATGCCAATTTTCTTCACACGATTCACCAAATTTTGAAAAAATAGCACCCATTTGTTGCCTTTGTACATCGCTCAGTTTTTTCTCTAAATCGGTACCTTTTTCTGTTAAAGATAACTGTTTCACACGGCGATCATGTGTAGCTTCATTACTCTCAATTAAGCCCTTTTCCACAAGTTGTCGTAATGGTCCGTGAAGAGCTTGTTTACTTATTTCTAGTAGTGATAATAACTCATTTACACTTATCCCTGGAAAGCGTGCGATAAAAAATAAAATTCGATGATGTACTCTTTGAATACCATACTCTTTTATAATTTCATCTGGCTTTTCAGTAAATGTTTTATATGCAAAGTAAAATAAGGCTAATGCTTCATTCATCTGTTCTTCTTTATGTTGTGTCATCTACTTTCCCCCTGTATGTAAATTATACCACATTCTCGTAATGAATTTTTAAATCCATACTCTAGAGCTACTTTCGTTTATTACAAGACAGCAAAACAACGAGGAGATGATTCACTTGAAAACGCAATATACTGTTAGTACTTATTTATTAGACCGACTAAGCGAATTAGGAATTGAACATATTTTTGGTGTCCCTGGTGATTATAATTTGGCTTTTTTAGATGATGTAATAGCACATGAAAATGTAGAGTGGATTGGCAATTGTAATGAATTAAATGCGGCATATGCTGCTGATGGATATGCTCGTATAAAAGGAATCGCTGCTCTTATTACCACTTTCGGTGTTGGAGAATTAAGCGCCATTAACGGTATTGCTGGATCATATGCCGAAAATGTACCTGTTATAAAAATTACGGGGACACCACCAACAACAGTAATGGAAAATGGAGCACTCGTTCATCATACGTTAGGTGATGGAAAGTTCGATCATTTTTCTAATATGTATAGAGAAATCACGGTGGCACAATCAAAATTAACACCTGAGCATGCCGCTGAAGAAATTGACCGTGTGTTACGTGCATGTTGGAGTGCGAAACGCCCTGTTCATATTCAATTACCGATTGATGTGTATAATAAACCAATTAATAAACCTACGGAACCGATTTTACATAAACCAGTTGTAAGTAATAAAGATGCGCTGGATAAAATGCTTCTACATGCCACTTCAAAAATAAACAGTGCCAAAAAACCTGTAATTTTAGCGGATTTTGAAGTAGAACGATTTCACGCTAAAGAATATTTATATCAATTCGTAGAAAAAACTGGGTTTCCCATCGCAACGTTAAGTATGGGAAAAGGAATATTCCCAGAAAAACACTCTCAATTTATAGGGGTTTATACTGGTGATGTAAGTTCTCCGTACTTAAGAAAAAGAATTGATGAATCTGACTGTATTATTAGTATTGGTGTGAAATTGACTGATACTATTACCGGCGGATTCACACAAGGTTTTACGAAAGAACAAGTTATAGAAATCCATCCCTACACTGTCAAAATTATAGATAAAAAATATGACCCAGTTGTAATGAAAGATGTTTTACAACAGCTAAGTGATTTAATTGAACATCGCAATAAAAATGATCTTGAAATCAAACCATTTCTTTCAGAATCATCATCTTTTACTGAAGAGTTCAATCCAAAAGCTCAAATGGTTACACAAAAACGTTTTTGGCAACAAATATACCATTTCTTACAAGAAAACGACGTCTTACTTGCAGAGCAAGGAACACCTTTCTTTGGTAGTGCCGCTATCCCTTTACCAAACAATACTACATATGTAGTGCAACCATTATGGGGATCGATCGGCTATACGTTACCTGCTCTACTTGGTACACAGCTCGCTAATTTATCGCGGCGCAACATTTTAATTATTGGTGATGGTTCTTTCCAATTAACTGTCCAAGAATTATCGACCATGCTTCGTCAAAATTTAAAACCGATTATATTTTTAATTAATAACAATGGTTATACTGTTGAACGTGCAATTCATGGTCAAAACGAACCGTATAATGATATACAAATGTGGGAGTACACAAAACTAGCGAAAGTATTCGGAACAGAAGAAAAAAGCCTAACATTTAAAGTAGAAAATGAAACAGAGTTACAAGAAGTCTTAACTAAAATAAGTATTGATAAGGATCAGCTTACCTTTGTTGAAGTTGTAATGAGCCAAGGGGATCAACCTGAACTGCTAGCTAAACTTGGGAAGAGGTTCGGCCAGCAAAATTCTTAATATAAAAAGCATAACCTAATTATACAAAAGGAAAAGGATGGAAAGTGCCACCCTTTTCCTTTTATATATACTATTTTAAGAACCTTCTCCGACTAACGTCTCGTGTGACAAGTCAAAATTCTTAATCAACCTTTAACTTTATAGCTTTTGTAGCAATAAATGTTTTAATATGCTTATCTAATATCCTTGTTCCACCAAAATCATCCTCATAAAAACCTGTTATAATAAAACCCGCTTCAATTTGGCCTTGGATTTGATCTTCTAGTGTATGCGCATATTCTATTGTTTGATTTGAATCGATGTAATCTTGAACTTCATCCTCTGGTAAATAATCCAATGTCGATGAAGGGATTGAATGTTTTACATCAAGAATACCTTTTTGTTCTTGATTATCATCAAAAATCCATAGTAACGGATTTGTAAATCCAGAAATGAGAATACCTTTATTCTTTAAAACCCTTGAAACTTCATTCCATACAAGATGTACATCTTTTACAAATAAATTAGAAACAGGATTTACAACAATATCAAAATATTCATCCTCAAAATCACTAAGGTCTGACATATCTCCTTGAACTGTTTTTAAAGTTAACCCATCCCGTTCTGCTACCTTTTTATCTTGTTCCAACTGCTTTCTTGATATATCAGTAACTGTTACATCCGCCCCAGCAGCAGCTAGAACAGGTGCTTGTTGCCCTCCACCTGACGCTAAGCAAAGTATCTTTAATCCATCTAATGATTTTGGAAACCAATCTCTAGGAACTGATTTTTCTGTGGTAACTGTAATTTCCCATTCACCTGATTTACTTCTTTCAATAACCTCGCTACTTACAGGTTGTGTATATCTAGAACCTTCTTCAACCTTTTTATCCCATGCATTACTGTTTTGTTGAGTTGTATCCATTATAACTATTCCCCCTAGCTATCTTGTTACATTTTAAGTGTAAGATCATTTACTATTTATGCTTTTTTTCTATTAATCTAACCAATAATTAATACATATTTTTCTATATTTATATTAACAGATAAAAAGTAGTAAGAAAAATAAAATATTCTAAATAGAAAAAAATACAAATTCATTTAAACAAATAAAAAGGCATTCCAAACTTGTTGACGGTTGGAACACCTTTTTATTTGTTATTTAAATTTTCAACCTCTTAACTACACCCATTAAACAAATCAATTACAATTTATTCCGCAAGCGTTAACTGCCAAGACACACCATACTTATCATTTAACCAACCAAATCTTTTGCTAAACGGATAGGCACCTAAAGGCATAAGTACTGCTCCATCCTCCGCTAGTTTATTAAAAGCTGTTTCAATTTCTTCTTCCGTATCACAAGTTACATAAAGAGACATAGCTGGAGTGAACGTAAAATTATGATTTACATAACTATCAATACACATAAACTCTTGGCCATTTAGCGTAAACGTTGCATGAATGACAGTACCCTCTTTACCAGGTCCGTTTTCATCGTAACGAGAGATATTTACAATTTCTGATTGATCGAATAGCGACGTGTAAACATTCATTGCTTCCTCAGCTTTTCCTTCAAACATTAAAAACGTAGTAATTTTTTGATTTGTGTTACTCATTTAGAGACAACCCCTTGTTATGTATTTATGCAAAATATACATCGGTTAACAAAAACGAACATACATTCCCGTTAGTATATTGTCTATAAAAACGATAAGTTTGTCAATTATCTACTTTCTTATTTCTTCTTAAATAATGCTGTCCAAAGAAATGATTCTCCAAACATAGTACTTGGTTGTTCAATCTGTTCCATCTTTCTAATTTCAATCACTTCAAATCCTTTAAATATCTCTCTTAGTTTTTCTTCCGAATAAGCAAGACCACCTTGCAGACTCCATCCTCTATATACGTCCCAATCTGTTATTTCTGAGCCATTTCGCTCATCTAAATCGCCTGCCGCAAAACATGTTAATCCGAAATAACCATCTGATTTCAATGCGTTTTTAATTAAATCCACATAATTTACTCTTCTATGTGGCGGAATATGATGTAAACAGCCCGAATCGTATACAAAATCAAATTCATTTTGAACCTCTAAATTGAAAATTGAGTCACAAATAAATTCAATTTCTACTCCTTTTGCTAAAGCCCTCTCTTTCGCCCAATTAATGCCCTCTATAGATAAATCTACCGCTGTTACATCAAACCCTTCATTTGCTAGATAAATTGCGTTTCTACCCGGACCACATCCAAGTTCCAGTACTTTTCCTTTTGAAACCCGTTTTTTTTGTATATACGAAACTAGATTCTCATCTGGAACATTTTCAAAAAACGGAACATCTTTTTCTCTATTCGCATAAAATTCATTCCAAAATGGTTCTGCTGGTCTTAATAATGAATCCAGCATTTTAATAATATCTTCTTGCGTATGCAACGTTTCATTTTTCATTTGCACCCCTCCAATTTTAATATTCAGAAAATTATTATATATCTTTTAGAACTTTAAGACAAAGAAAAAACTCCTACATTCAATAGGAGTTTTTCTCTTTAAAATCCAAGTACAGCTAACCAGTTTAACAACTTCTCTTCTCGCGCTTTTAAATCATCGTTCCTAAGCTTACCTAACTGTATTTCACTAACAATTTCTCCGTCCGCCATAAAAAGAATTCTTTCTGTTTTTGCTGCTACTTTCACATCATGAGTGACTAACATAATGGTCGTTCCATCACGATTAATATTTAATAATATTTGCATTACTTCTTCTGTTGATTTTAAATTTAAAGCACCAGTCGGCTCATCTGCAAAAATAATATTTGGATTATTAATGAGCGCTCTACAAATAGAGACTCTTTGTAATTGCCCCCAGATGCTTCGGTTATATAATGAGACGCTATATCACTTATCCCCATATTCTCCATTAGCTCTAGAGCACGTTTATTTACTATTTTCTTACTCTCACATTTCGCTAAATATGCTGACAAGATGATATTATCAAATAGGTTCAAGTTTCTAAGAAGGTTGCTCTGCTGAAAAATAAATCCTATTTCAGTAAGGCGTAATTTTGCTAACGCTTCTTCTTTCATACATGATAATTCTGTACTATCAATTTTTACACTTCCTGATGACATTTGATCCATTCCACTAATATTATATAGTAACGTCGATTTCCCCGAACCAGAAGGCCCCATGACTGATACAAATTCTCCCTCATAAATCTCTAAATCTATATTTTTTAACACGTGATAATTTGTATTTCCATCCATTGAATATGTTTTGTTTACTTGCTTTACTTCTAAAATTTTTTTCAAGTGATACACCCCTACTCCCCATTTGGCTTTACATCGTTTGTTTGCTTCATAGTAAAACTACTGAAAAGCGTTGTTGCAGTCACACATATACATAATATAGCTGGACATATTACATAAGAAACGATAGGATTCACGACAAACTTTATATGAGCAGCTCCCATAAAAGACCCTAACCAACTTACTAACATTTCACCAAACGTAGCAGCTATACATGTCCCTATCACAATGCCTAATAATACAATGACGATAGAACGTGTTATATACTGTATACGAATATCTTTACTAGAAAAACCGATATTTTTCATAATTAAAATTTGCGAAGAATCTTTTGCTAATAACATTTTGAAAAACATTGCAGTAATTAAAACTGATATCAATATCGCAATCAAAATAGCCACTTGAGTCACGAGTCTTAATTGTTTAATTGTTTCTCCTAAAGTTTGCGTTAAATAATCATCCGTATCTGTTATTTTTGCAGAACTAAATTTTTGTTTATACTCCTTCACTTTTTCTTGCAAATCAACATTAGACTTTAAATCTACATTTACTACATACCATAATATGTTTTCGTTATTATAAGAAAAGCTCGCTTTAGCTGTTTTCCCGCCATTTGTTACATCTTGATACATACCACTAATCGTTAGTGTTTTCTCTTTCCCATCAACAAATAAAACGATATGATCCCCTACATTCTTTTTTAATTCATTTGCGTTCATATAAGAAAGAGCAATTTCATTTTCATTTTTTGGTGCCCTACCTTTGATATAGTCTAATGGAAATTTAGTGAAGTCTCCCATTTCTACATGTAAGTTTTCATGTGTACCATCAGCGTTTACCATTTTAAATGTACTCGTAACAAATGTTGCATATTTTTCTACTTCTTTATCATTTTTTACATATGAAATAACACCCTTAAAACGTTTCTCTATATTTTCAGTTTGCTGTAAATCTATTCGAATATCACTTTTTCCTGTCCCCATATAATTTACAAACTTCGGTGACTGAATCGTATACAAAAAGTTAACAGGTACAACAATCATAAACACAGCTATTATTAATACGATACTTAATACGCGATATAACTTAAATCTTTTTATAACATCTTGTATACCAATAAATATATTTACATTTTTAAATTTAGATTGATTGAGTGAAAAAAAGTTTCTAATTTTTCTTTTCCCTAGTTTATCTCTTGATCGTAAAGCATCTATTGCTGTAATTCCCCTAAATTTCCGTAAAATGATACGACAGAACAAGATAACGACTAAAAATAATAGTGTTGTAATTATGAATGGCACAACATTGTGTAAAATACTTTTATCTGCCGCTCCCATATAAAGAGTGATATTCGAAGTGAATATCTTTGTAACAAATAGTGAAAGTATATATCCACATATACACCCACCAGCTGAAATAACAACATATTTTGTTACATATAGTTTTTGAATATCTTTACTTGTAATGCCGATAGCTTTCATAACACCAATTTCCCGATAATCTTCTTCCATCGAAGTAATAATCGTAAATCTAATACATAACATTGCAATTAACATTAATAATGCACTTATTATGATAAGTACTGCAGCTATTATTCCATCTGTTAATGAATTGAGTGTTTTAAATAGTGAATACGTAATAGAGGGACCTTTTTGTGGTAAGTTCGATGACTTATATAGATTTTCAAATTCATTTATTTTATTTTCGTCTGTTAGCTGGAATTCAATAAGATATTCGCTTTCTCCAAAATTTCTTTTTATTCTTTCAAAATCTTTATTGCTTATTACAAATCGTTTTGAACTAACGATTGATGGGTTCATTTGAACGTCACGAACAAATGCTGAAATCGTAAATTCTAGTTCATTATTATCTTTAATAACCCATATTTTATCTCCCATACGCAAATTATATTTTTGCATATAATAAATGGGTACACCTATTTCCCCTTTCCTAACATCAACCACTTCATTATTTAAATTTAATAAAAAATCAAACTTACTATTTTGTTTAACGAAACTAATGTCCATTACACTATTATGTTCTGCTTGATTTTTCTTTTTAATAAAAATGTTAGATCCATTTATTTGAACCATCTCAGCCGTTTGCTGTTTTTTTACAAACGGATTTTTTTCTACAAAGGAATCAATTGACTTTTGATTTACTTCTCCGGCATGCATTTGTACGAAGTGCGGTGCGTTTGATACTTTAACCAATTGATCCATTGAGTTCAATAGATTTATAACGTTACTTGAAGCACTAGCCATTAAAAGACTTGATAACATGATAAACATAAATAAAATAGTAATTATCATTTTATTTTGAGAGAAATCTCTTTTTAACATTCTCCTAATCATATAAAGCTAGTTCCCTTCATTCGATAGTATTTTCTTCGTTACAACTGCTATTAATAACATTATGAAACTAATAACTAATATAGGTAAATAAATTTTCATACTGAATTCTTCAAACATAAAACCATAAACGACTTGCCCAATCGGTGCCATGCATTGGGATACCGCTGTTATAATTGCCATTACTTTTCCTAAGTTCTCATTTGGTGTTTTCTTTTGAACTACAGTAATCACATAGATGGATACAATTGTCATGATCATTGCAATTAAAATAGAAGAAAGTATAAAGAGGATAAATGGTGGATAGTATCCTAAATTAAGAATAAATGGTGTAACTGATAGTGCCATCGGTATTACTGATAAAGCTATTAAAATCATCCAATAATACAATGTTTGCATCTGTAGCTTTTTCGCAAAAAAACCTATTGATAATGCACCTATAATAGTAGCAAAATCGATCAATCCCATTCCAATTCCATATAACGTGTGGCTACTTTCCATTGTTACTCGTATAATAATTGGAGCACCAACAACAAATAGCGGCGTCAGTATTAAATTTAGTAATGCGGCTAAAAGCATAGATTTCAAAATAAATGGTTGTTTTAAAACATATATAAACCCTTCTTTCATATCCTTTACAATTGTCGGTATGATATGGCTTTCTTGCACTCTCTTTATAAAAGGTATTGTAATAAACATTTCTAAAATCGCAGATAAAAAGAAAGCAAGACAACTTATTATCAAGAGCATTTTCAAACCAATGATGCCGTACAATATTCCTCCTAATACAGGGGCAACTATATTAGATAATGCTTGCACACCATTTACGATACCGTTCGCTTGTTCTAATTTTTTCTCTGGAAATAATTGCGGAATACTTGCCATTACAACTGGTGCGTACATTGCATTAACGATTGCTAGTAAAAACATAATTGTTCCAATCAATAGAATAGATACAGATCCAGTAAATAACAAAACTATAAAGCTTAATACAATCGCAGTATTTATAAAATCAAAAATAACCATTAAATTACGGCGATTGAAACGATCTGCTATCGCTCCGCCAAGAGGAGCTAGCAAAAACGGAATACTCGTTATCGCATATAATCCTGCGAATATATCAGCACGCCCTGTTAAATCTAGCACATATAATGACAGAGCAAAACGTAAAAGTGTTGAACCCAAAATAGTAATAATTTGCCCACTCACCATTAAATAAAAATCTTTCATCGAAGGTTTTATACTAATAGATATCATAATCACACCCTTCCTTTATTATAGACCGACTGTCGGTCTATAATAAACAAACAGAAAAAATATTATTTCTGTTTCATTAAAACCTCCAGCATATAATTAAAGGATCCTTCTTTCGCTCCAACAGATACTTCCATCATTTTAATATAAGCTTTCACTCTCCTCATCATTTCTTCCGGCTTCCATTGGAATAACCCATCATCAAATATGACTTGCGCTGATGATAGTAATAGTTCAATCGTTTCTTGTGGATATGAAGTCGAAAATATCCCTTCTTCAATTCCTTGTTCTAAAATTTCTGTTAATACAGGAGATAAATGAATAATAGATTGTACTAAACTTTTTTGATGCATTTCTGCATTATTTGGTTGATGAAATTGCTCAATCATTTTATCTTTTACATCCCCTGATTTTGGCGATTGCTCCATTAAAACTCGAAATAACTTTTCTAATACTGGTATATTTGGATTAGAAACGATTACTTTCGCTTTAGCAACATCTTCTTTAATAATCCTCATAATAATCTCATCCATTACTTCTTCTTTCGATTTAAAATAGTGATAAAACGTCCCCTTTGCTATTCCTATCTCTTTTAAAATGTCATTCACTGTTGTTTTCGTATAACCTTTCGTAAGAAATAATCGTTCAGCCGTTTCTAAAATTTCTTTTCTACGCTCCTCATACTCCTTAATTATTCGCATTCACGTTCTCCTTCCAACCAGACCGACTGTCGGTCTATTTTAATTATATGTTTAATTAGTAAAAAGTTTCCTATTTTATACATATACAACGTCCTACTTCCAATTTCCTTTATAAATTTTTATTTTTTAACGTCCGTTCAATTTGTTTAAAACGTATCTCACGTTTCTTATCATCACCTTTCATTTTAAGAAAAAGAAGGTTTTCGTATTGGTTAACACCACAAATTACATTGATTAAACAACTACTTATATCTTTACGAAAAAATAGAACAGCATGTACTATCATCCAAAAGCAATTCGAAAAACTTTTAATTAATCACAAAGCTTAAAAGATTACATATATTATCAAATATTTTTTAATATTGTTGTGATCGAAGAGCATTCCCTTAGGTACTCTTTAATTTTAAAATAATGATTTGATTAAGCCTTTTCACCTTTTAATTGGACAAGCATATATTATTCTATGGAGGAATCCACTCATAAAAATCTACTTTTCTTGTCAAAGAGTATGCTTATATGCGTGCTCTTTTTATTTGGTTTTCTTTCATTTCTAAATAACATTTTCAACTCTATTCATACTATTCTTTCAACTTTAGGTTACAAACTATTTCTGTAAGCGTAGTGTTTCTTTTGTACTATAGGTAGTTAGTTTTATCCATAACAGTACACCTCTGCACTATTCACTATAAATTTTCATATATTATATTGTGCTTGTCCAAAACATGTGGTTATTACTCACGCGATCTAAATGAAAGAAAGGAGTGAAAATATGCGATCATCTAGTCGTAAGCTCACAAACTTTAATTGTAGAGCACAAGCCCCCAGTACACTACCAGCTCTCGGTTTTGCTTTTAATGCTACTTCACCTCAATTTGCAACACTATTTACGCCACTACTACTACCTAGTACAGGCCCAAATCCAAACATTACTGTCCCTGTAATCAATGATACAATTAGTACAGGAACTGGTATTAGAATTCAAGTAGCTGGTATTTATCAAATCAGTTATACATTAACAATCAGCCTCGATAATGTTCCATTAGCCCCGGAAGCAGCGCGCTTTTTCTTAACACTAAACTCATCAACTAATATTATTGCAGGATCTGGAACCGCAGTCCGTTCTAATATTATTGGCACTGGTGAAGTAGATGTATCCAGCGGTGTCATTCTAATAAACTTAAACCCTGGTGATTTAATTCAAATTGTACCCGTTGAAGTAATTGGTACAGTAGATATTCGTTCTGCCGCTTTAACAGTTGCACAAATTCGTTAATAAAAACAATATGCTTAACTAATTAACATTCAACATTTAATATTCCTTATACAGTCCAAAATATATGTTATAGATTTAACACACATTTATATTAAACAAGCATATTTTATTGTATGGTGACTATGTAGTCACACAAATCTAAAGCGTTCATAAAAGCACACTTATATGTGTGCTTTATTTTTTATGAAAATCAAGCTTTAATATAACTATTTTGTATCACTTTATACTCATCACTCTTTTAAACATTTACCTTTTTATTGTTATATTTGCTCATTGTTTTTCTCTTTGTTTTACTAATTAGCTGATTAATTTCACAACACCATTTATTAAACATGTTTCTTCACCCCTTGAATATTTTTTAAATAAAAATACATACTATTTTCAAGCCGCCGTGTCCACGGCTAATACTTCTTTCTTTTGTTACAGCAGAAGCAGGTAGGTTCTTCACTTATCTGCTTTCTCTGTATATTTTTTAAGAAATCGAAAATAATACCAACAAGCTGTTTGAACTAGCAGCTTCACTCTTCTCGTAATGGGGATGCAATTTATCACAATTAGCTAACTCATTGAACTCACGGGCAGACAACCAAAATCGTTGTCTGCTTTTTGTATGAGATTTTTTGTTTTACATATACTACTTTTGAACCTGCAGACCAATACGAGCCATTTTGGTGCTTGGGATTTCCCTTCCGGGGATAAGTATTTTTTACTTATCCCTTTTTTTGTATAGACACGTATATTTATGGCAAAACTAATTACAAGCAGATTTTCTGTTTATGCGTAGTTCTAAACAAGATTACTTTTTCTCCTATTAAAGGACGGCAGGTACGACTGCTAGTCCTTTTTTCTTATTTCGCATACTATCCTATCCCTTTTGTTAACTTCACACTGCATTATCTTCATCGTCGTAGTAAGCAATTTCCCAATAAGGATGGCAGTTGTGCATCTCGAGTTCCCATCGAACAAAACTAACAAAGTTACAAATTTCTTTCACCAAATCGGCCAATTCTTTGTTTGCAAAAGATGTTTTCATATCGTTATACCAATTGATTTTTTCATAATTCGTATCATCATCAGAGGGGCTAGTACGAATTGCTTGCTCTCGATTTTTTCCGATTAAATATTGTCCATACGTAAGTTGCACTTGTTCTTGAATTACGACATGGTTGTAGTACCCTTGTTCTACTGGTTTTGGACTATAAAATTCCCCTTATAAGTTTTAAATACGGTGAATGAAATTTTTGTTTTTTTCTTGCCATCATCCTTGTTCTATACAAACAAAAAAAGAGCCACAATATTTTGCGACTCTTTACAATTATAACTATTTAACGGCCACGTCTTTGCTGCCCTTGCTTTGTACTACCTTTTTTATTACTTGGCTTATTAAATGATCGGTTGTTTTCATTTCTTGAACTATTTCTTGAATCGTTTCTTGTGCGACCTTTAGAACCACTTCTTGAACCTTCACGGCTATCTCTTTGACGATATTCGCCTGATTTCTTCGGAGCCGGCTTTGGTAGCGGTTTTCCATTTTCATCTACACGTTTTATCTTCGGTTGTTCGATTATTTCTCTTTGTATTGGTGCGCCAAGCGTTTTTTCAATTTCTTCTAAATGTTTTTCATCTTTCGCTGCAACGAACGTAATTGCAAGACCTGATCCACCTGCGCGTCCTGTTCGGCCAATGCGGTGAATATAACTTTCTACATCTTCAGGGATATCATAGTTAAATACGTGCGTTACACCATCTACATCAAGTCCACGAGCTGCTACATCCGTTGCGATTAAGTACTGAATTTTAGCTTCGCGGAAACTCTTCATAACTCTTTCACGTTTCGCTTGAGGTATATCACCATGAAGTTCAGCACAATTATAACCTAGTCCTTTTAAATTATCATACAATTTACTTGCTCTAACCTTTGTACGACAGAAAATAACTGCTAAAAATGGCTGATCACGATCCATAACAAAACGAAGTGCATCTGGCTTTGCACGATCTGTCGTCTCAATGACACGCTGCTCAATTGTATCTACTGTTACTTCTTCACTTTGTACTTGAATCATTTGCGGCTCATCCATATAACGTTTCGCCAATTTTTTAATATCTTTTGGCATAGTTGCTGAGAATAACATCGTTTGTTTACTACCAGGTGTCTCATCTAAAATATCTTCAATATCATATAAGAAACCGAAATAAAGCATCTGATCCGCTTCATCTAATACAATCGTTGAAAGATTACTTAAATCAATAGTTTCACGTCGTATATGATCTAATAATCGTCCTGGTGTTGCAACAACTATATGTGTATTTCCTTTTAATTTTCTCAATTGCTGTGCTACATCTTGTCCACCATAAATCGCTAATACATTAATATCTTCTCTTTGAACAAGCATTTTTTTAATTTCAGTTGTAATTTGCAGCGCTAGTTCCCTTGTTGGTGCAACAATTAAAGCCTGAACATCGCTACATTCTGGATCGATTTTTTCTAAAATTGGTAACACAAATGCTAACGTTTTACCCGTTCCTGTTTTCGCCTGCCCAATAATATCTTTACCTGACAGTATAACAGGAATTGCCTGCTCTTGAATTGGGGTTGCTTCTGTAATTCCATTTTCACGTAATGTATGATTAAACGTTTCACTAATTCCTAATTCTAAAAAGTTTTTCAAATAGACCACTTCTTTTCCTTATTTTTCACATTAGCTTTCATTGTACCATTTGTTTCGCCAAATATGAAAAATAAAAAAATTCTTATCTTCTTTTTTTATATTCATCATGTACTAGTTGGACAAGTTCTTTTTGTTTTTTCTCAGAATTTATTAATGCTTCCATGTTAGTAGAAGACAAAATGAACTTCTTAACTTTTCTATTACTCCAAATTAATCTTGTATACTTTGTATCTTCGTGTAACTTTCGAAACCACTCAAATTCGCTTAATTTGGCAATATGATGTTTTAATTTCATGTCATTTCGAGGATAAAATAAAATGATATCTGCAATTACATCAAACAATAAACTCATCTTCTCCCCCCCTATACATATATATTTCAATGTTACGGAAATATAGTTATAGGGTGATAAAATTGACAACTACATTCATAAGGATCTTTTGCATATTTTACTTACTATATTTTCAATCCACCACAATTATAACGGCAAAATCTCAAACAGATGTAATCAGTGAATTCAAACATGCTTTGCTCAAAAATGATAAAGAATTAATGCAGTCATATGTAACAGAAGGAGTTAAACTACCTACTTTCCAAAAGGAAAAACCTATTCATGAAATTAAAACCGTACCATCTCCAAAAGAAGATACTACAATTCTTATTTCTTATTTCAAAGGCACTAATGATGAATTTACTATCGGTTTCATTTTGGAAATAGTAACAAAAAACAATAAAATATCTCTCATAAATCAAATTTATGATGGCAATCCACTTATGAAAGAAGCTACTATCGTAAAAGAATATGAAATGAAGTGTAAGGAACATATACTTACTCCTACAAAATTCCCGTTCGAAATTCACGAATTTCAAGGATACATCTATAACGATTACTTAAACCTCCAATACTACAATGAAGATATTAATGGGATTTTTAAAATCACTGTTTCACCAGTTCAAAACAAATTAGATTTCTATGTACATAGGGGCGCTAAGTTCTATAGCTTAAAAAATAATATAAAAGCATTATACAATCCTCATTTCGATTCAGCATATGAGCTCCTATTTCAGAAAAATGGTTTTCAATACACAATTGCAATTGGTAACAAACGCTATATACAAGGAAAATATAACGTAAAGGCTTTAATTCAAATTGCAGAATCTATGAATTAAAAAAACGAGCTTTCTTATATAGAAAAGATCGTTTTTTTATTATTTTATATATTGAATTCCCCTCCATGATAGCAATAATACTTTACAGCTTTAAGGTCTTTAATTCTCTTTAAAGACTCTTCCGCTTTTTCTATATCTAAACAAAAATTCGGATTAGCTATTACTAACTCACGATTCTCATGAACAGCCGCATCTCCCGTAATTACACAATCTAAATTCGGAAAATATAATGAAATATGTCCCGAAGTATGTCCTGGGGTTGCTACTATTTGACATTCATTATTCAAAATCATTTGATCATCATGTACTTTTTCATCGACGGAAATATGTTTTATATTTTTTAACTGTTGTATAAACCATTTACCAAATTCTTTTTCTTCATTTGGCATACGTTCTAACATTTCTTCTGCTTGAACTAATCTCTCTGATTTTATATCACCATTAATTGTAGTTAGATTCAATTTCACTAGCAATAATATGAACGTGAAGATATTTAACTTGGAAATCATATAAAGATCCTATATGATCGTCATCATAATGAGTAATAATTATATTTTTTAAGTTTTTCAGCTCATACCCATGTTTTAATATTGCATTTTCAATTAAAGGTAAAAAATTTGTATATCCTGTATCGACTAATGTTAATTCATTATGTAATATAATTAAACTTGGAAAAATACATTGTTTTTTCCCGTTAAATTCGAATTCAATTGGTAGTTCTATTATCTTCATTTTGCTTCCCCCATACCGCTTAATAAATGTTTAATAAATCAAATCATCTACATACATTTCTTTCAAATTCACGTTTAATGTGTACATTCTATATAACAAAGAAAAAAGCATCCATTATGAATGCTTTCCTTATCTTACCTGTTCAACTACATAAATCAACTTGGGCCTATCCGAAACCTGATATGTATAGTCTTTATTTTTATGCATATATGTTTCTATCCTATTTATCACTTTAAACATTCTGTCTGAATTCGCACTGAAACGAGATACTGAATCACATAAAACTATTGACCCTTTCTTGTAAAAATTTATAATTTCATAAATATCTCGTTCTAAACAAACTTCTCCTACTTGCAAATCCTCTTTCGCTTCATAGTTATAAATTCCCATTCTCATCTTCCCCTCAACTTGTATTTTTTCTTACAACATCCCCTTGTTACATAAATAATACCACGATAAAATTCTAAAACTCAAACTCATCGGCTTCATCTGAGAAAATAAAAAGCCATCACCGAAGTGACTACTTTCAAGAAGATGGGAGAAAAGAGAGGAAAAAATAATTCAAAACAAAGTAACACCTGAAATGCTAGAAGAAATACAGAATCTATAATGAAATAGAGCATTTGTGTTTTCAATGAATTTGAGCCTCTTATCAACTGTGCATTCAAAGGTTTAATGATGCAAGACCAAATGCTTTTACATCTATCAATTCAATTATACAAGTAAGAGCAGATTCGAAACTAAGTGCCGAAAAATTCCGTAATACAGAGATGATCAAGATGTTACAATGATAGAAGATGCAATGTGTGTTCAGAGGAAACAGGATTTGATAATAAAAAATCAGCCAGAGATATAGCGGCTAGAATGGCAGTAGCTGGTCTTACATCCGTCGAGAAACTCGCACCAACAGTGACTATCAGGTCATGAAAAGGATTATCTCACACCATAATTTCTAATGCACAGAATTACGCGGTGGGCGTTTAAGCTTAGGTAATCGAAAATGGGGTTCTGCTTTACAAGATGAATTAAAAAATCTTCTATCTGCTTTTGAACACGCAGGATTTTCTAAAGAAAACATTTCAGAAACTTTAGAACAACAATATAAAATGCTTGATAAACTTAAAGTAAAGTTAAGAAAGGATTGATTATTAATGAATATTCTAGAAAAATTAAATAAGGCCTTCACATTAGAAGCTTATGAATCACCAGCGAGTAAAGAGGCTATTCAAAAATTACAAAAGTTCTCATCAATAGATGTGCCATTAGATTATTTAGAAGTAATTCAACAATGTACAAATGCAGAGATTAATGTAAAAAATGAAATTTACATACGTATTTGGGGCCCTACTGATTGCATAGAGATGAATGAAGCGCATGATATTCAAAAATATATACCAAATTCACTAGCAATTGGTGATGACGAAGGCGGAATAGCACTACTATATATAGATGGAAAAGAAGGATTCGGATTATATACAGTGGGTTTTGGAAATTTAGATATTGAAGAGACCATTAAAATAGCTCCTTCATTAAAAGTTCTGTTAATAGATTGCGTCGGAGTCGAGAAATTGTTGTCATAGTTAAAAGAATAACAGTCGACGTATTGATATTGAGTTAATACTCATCATACTACCAATCTCTACAATCAAGGTGCTCTTTCATCGTATTTAAATTGAGCATCTGAAGTTGAATCAGTAGTAAAATATGCTAATCCATCAAGTTGTAAAATGAAATTAGCTGCCATTTTTAACAATGTTAATGCTCCACTAACATCTTCAATGTACTCACTTGAAAAAGCTCCTGATTGGATTATATTTTGTTTAGCACTTCTATTTGCTCTTGTGCTGTTCCAGTCAGCCAAGACAGTGACTTATTTTCCTATAAGTAAATTAAGGTCATATTTCCCGATACCAGGTACATTTTCTGTTTCTATGTATTGCCAAATATCATAAGAGTATGCTGATTTATTACCGCCATATCGCGAATACATACTATGTAACAAAACACTGCGAATCGTTACATACCCAACATTTTATTATTTTGAACAGATAATCTCCTATTTTTATGGAAATATATAATTAAGAAAGACAATAAAATTGATTAATTTCCCACTTCTTTGTCAATCCTTTTAAAAAATCTATGTTTTTGTAAAAGGAGTGTTTATATGGAGAAACAGACACTTTGGAAAAAATTCAAGAAAAGCTCAGCAAACCTCGGTAAATCTAGCGTATATGAAAGTATTATTTTATATTACATAATGAGAAAAAAAGGGTTACCTACTAAAGCGAAATTCATCATATTAGCCGCTTTATCCTATTACGTATTAACAATTGACTTCATTCCAGATATAGCTGCTATTATTGGGATTGGCTTATTAGATGATGTTTTGGCGATCGCTGTAGCTCATAAATACGTGATGCGCCATGCAGACGCTGAAATTCGAGAAAAGAGCAAAGTAAAAATGGAGTCATTATTTACTCCCGCACAAACATAATGAAAAAGGAGCTAATATAATGTTACTTAGCTCCTCTTTTATTACACAATGTTTAAATGTACTATTTCATTTCACTTCATTCGCTACAAAAAATTGCTCACAAACACTCGAAATACGCTGTAAGTCTACGTTCCCACCAGATATAACTGCTACTACTTTTTTCTCTTTAATATATGTATCCACTTTCCCTGCAAGTAGAGCAGCAGTAGCTAAAGCACCTGCACCTTCTACAACAGCTTTCCCACGCTGTAATAAGTCTTTCATCGCTACTTCCAGCTCTTTTTCTGATACTGTTACAATATCATCTACTAATTCTTTTACAACTTCAAAAGTTAAATTGCCTGGTACTTTTACCGCGCAACCATCTGCTATAGTAGGTGCCTTATAATGTTCTACAATTGTACCTTTGTCATAAGATGCCTTCATCCCATGAACATTATCTGCTTGGACACCAATTATATGAATCGATGGATTAAAAGATTTTAATGCAACAGCAATACCAGAAATAATTCCTCCCCCGCCAATTGGTACAATGATAGTATCAACATCCCACATATCGTCAAGAATATCTAATCCTATTGTACCTTGACCTGCCATTACTTCTACATCGTCATATGGATGTAAGTATGTTTCACCTGTTTCCCTAATAATCTCCTCACATTTTGCCTTCGCATCATCAAAGGTTTCACCATGTAAAACTACTTCAGATCCATATCCTTTAGTCGCATCAACTTTCGCCTGCGGTGCAGAAATCGGCATAACGATTTTACTCTTAATACCAAGTAAATGAGCAGATAAAGCAATTCCTTGCGCATGATTACCAGCAGAACAAGCAATTACTCCTCTTTCTTTTTCTTGATCTGTCAGCTGTGACATTTTGTTAAACGCACCACGGAATTTAAACGAACCTGTTAATTGCATATTTTCTAATTTCAAGTGAATTTCTCCACCTGTTTTACTAGTCAAATAAAATGATTTTACTAATGGAGTTTTACGAACATTTCTGTCCAAAATAGTTTGAGCTTTTTTAATATCATCTATATGCAATGGTAGTTTTTTAGTTATCATACTAACACCTCTTCCAATGTTCTCTTCCTAAGTTTTCGTAAGTCGCAGCTCCTTTATACGAAATGAAAAAGTCTTTATATATGTACCCCACTCTGTAATACATACATTTGCAAGCAATTTAACATCCTCTTCATATCACGTTCTTTATAATGATTTAAGCATGCAATTTGGATCCAATTATTCTTTCGTAAATACGCTGATTCATAATGGACAATATATCCTTGTAACGCTAACGCATCACCGACCGCTTTAGAAGAAAGCCCTCCATTTAATTGAATCGTAAGTATAATTGGCGCGGCATATTCTTTAGGTGAAACAAGTTTTAACCCTATACTAGTAATAGCTTCTTCCATATAATCATATGTCTCTTTAATTTTTACAAATGCTGTTTCATCTTCAAATCTCTTCAACGCTTCTTGCAGTGCATAAATTAAATTCCATGAATGAGAATACGGAATACTTTCATTTTCTTCGTACATACCAATGTCCATATAGGCTGGTAATGTCTCGTTTACTTTTACATTGTGATTATAAAAAACGAAAGATAATCCAGTAAACGATTTCATTGCTTTTCCGCTAACACCGCTTGCAAAATATACATCCTTTAGATCTATCGGTATTGCTCCAATCGAACTGATACAATCTACACAAAGTTTCATTTCGTACTTGTTACAAAAGGTGTTCAGCTCATCTAAATCATTTAACATTCCAGTTGATGTTTCATGGTGAACAAACCAAAGCCATTCATAATTTCCAGTTCCCATTATTTTTTCTAATTCTGTATAAATAAACGGTTCTCCCATTTCTTTTTTATACGTATCAAAATGTAACTCTGCGCGCGTTGCATGTCCAACTAATCTATTACCAAATTCCCCATTTGTTAATACGAGTCCTTTTCCTTTTAAAGAACGTAACTGTAAAGCAATGGCATCATTTGCTAACGTCCCTGTTCCTAACATGATTTGCACACGTTTTGCTTTTGTCATTTGTAGCAAACGTTTTTTCACATTTTCCATCGTCACTTGAAATGACTTAGAACGATGTGAAATAGGCTTAGTAGAAAATGCCTTTCGAACATTCTCTTCAATATCTACTGGGCCGGGTAAAAACGTATACTCTTTCGTCATAATTCCCCCAACACTCGACGCTTCAAACATAGCAGGGGTAACATACATTGGCTGGAATGCTGCTGCTTCTGTACCAACTAACGAATGGAAAGATTTGAATCCCATTTGCTCATATAAAGGTAGTTCACGTGTTGTTGCAGAAATGAGTGCCAATTCATATCCATTTAGAAGCAAATAACGATGTAAAAAGCGAATTAAACCTAACAATGCTCTTCCATTTCGATATTCACGTTCTACTGAAAGTAAACGAATTTCATATACATTACCCCCATGTTTTTCCAAATGAAAATCTAGGTTTGAAATTTTATAGTCTAATGAGAATGGTCGTTTTCCTCGCAATGCAACCATACCTACTAACTTATCGTCATCTAAACAAATTAAATATGTATTTTCTTCATGAAAACGATCTATACGAACACGATCTTTCGTTTCTTCATGTTGCGGAATTTCTTCTACAAATGTTTTATAATTCAATTTATGTATACTGTCAAATTCCCAATCTTGATCAGCAACTTTATAAATTAACCCCATGCCTTCACTCCTTTATGCATTTAATAAAAATGATAAGTGGAGATTAACTCCACTTATTAAAAATTCAGTTCATTCGCGATTTACATATAAAATAAGTACAATGATAAGTGCACTTAAAATAGTCGTACCAATAGAGTAAGAATACAAAATTATGCAAACTGGGAAACAAGCGATTGTAATTAACCCTGGCTTAGTAAATCCTTTAAAGATTAAATAAAATATAATGAAAACAACAATAAGAGTAAGCGCTATCAAGTAATCAAATGCGATTAATCCTCCAATAAATGTTGAAATTCCTTTTCCGCCCTTACCTTTAAATAAAATGGGAAAAATATGTCCAATTATAACAGCTAGTAAAGCTAACATTACAAATGTAGAATCTTCAAAAAGGTATTTTGCCATAGAAACAACGATTGCCCCTTTGATCGCATCGCCTAAAAATGTAGCGACGAAATACCCTTTTCCATACACACGGCCCATGTTTCTTGCACCAGGATTACCACTTCCTTCATCACGAATATCAACGTTATGTCTCCATTTCGTTACTATATAAGCGGTCAATATGTTTCCAAATAAATAAGAAGCGACCAAATACAAAAATTGCATACTATTAATCATGTAATCATTCACTTTCTACGTAGGAGTACTTATACAATATTCAAGAACAATGTATATTGTACGTTTCTATTCACATCCCTTTATACATTTTAACATCATATATTTACAAATCATACAAAAATTCTCATACAGCTATTTTTTAAAATATGTATTTTTCATTAAATAATATGTTCCTTTCACTGCAGATTGTGATTGTGATATAAATGTAACTTTTCCTATGCTTTTCTCACAGCATTTCTTAAATTCATCATATATTTCAGGAACGAAACGCAATATGCTGCCACTTACTGCAATGGAAGCTGATAAATCAAACTGCATCTTGTTATAAACATCTATTGTAATCCTTGCTAATTCCTTTCCAGCTTGCATCATAATTTCATGTGCAGCATCATTCCCATTTCTAGCTTCCCGAATAACTAATGGTGTGATTGCTGCAACTTTATCTTTTGCAGATCTATAAACTAGACTTTTTATATGAGACGATGTCAAAAGTTGAAACTCATCTTGAATTCTTAAGCTTAATGGACAAAGTGTAACCCCTTGATCCAATTGATTTACCATTCTCTTTAAAGCTTGTAATGCAATCCAATATCCGCTTCCTTCATCTCCTAAAATATGTCCCCATCCGCCGCTATACTCGTACACTTCTCCTTTCTTTCCAATACAAATCGCACCTGTACCGCCAATCGTTAAAATTCCATCGTTCCCTTTCAAAGTAGCTGCATGTGCAATCATTGCGTCATTAAAAACTTCAATTGGTGTTCCGTACTTCTTTATTAGACGTAATGTTAATTCATTCGTATTTACTCCACTTATACCTGCTAATCCTAAACAAATACATACGCAATGTCCTTTCACTACATTTTTCTGGCATTGATCAATCGCTTCCATAATATGCACAAGAGCTTCTTCAAAATCTATTAATATATTTCCAAAACCACTCTTACCACTTATAATTTCCTTTCCGTCTTGATCAAAGGCGATTGCTTCTGTCTTCGTTCCCCCACCATCTACTCCAATCATATACTTCATATATGTTCACCTCATTTTCTTCATAACGGAGGGAAGGTTATATTCCCTAAAACTACAGATTGTTTTGCACCTGTTGCGCTTGGCACATTACTCGGATTACGATGATGCGTTTCGTTTGCTAAAATTGAAAAGGCGATAGCTTCTTTCGCCTCTGAAGAATAGCCTATATCTTCTTGAATGAATATTGCGCAGTTTTCATCCTTCAATCCATTTCGCAACATTTCAACAAGTGTGCTATTATAGCTGCCACCACCGCCTAATATCACCTCATCGATTTCATAATACGGCAAGATAAACTTCTTATAATGATGAACAATTGAATTTGCAGTAAACATCGTGACCGTCGTCAATATATTTTTTTTACTATGCTTTTCAAACCGCTTCAATAATTCACTTACAAATTTTTCTCCAAACTGTTCTCTACCTGTTGATTTCGGTGGATTCATGTTCAAAAATGGATGACTCATACAATATGTCAAAATTTCATCTACAACTCTACCCTGTTTTGCAATTTCACCATTTTGATCATATGGCAACTGAAATAACCTTTGACATACTTCATCAATTATCATATTCCCTGGACCAGTATCAAAAGCTATAACGTTCTGATCACTTTGTTGACTTGGTATTACTGTAACATTACTAATCCCACCAATATTTTGTAGTAGTCTATTTTTACTTGGATCACGATACAAAATGACCTCTGAATATGGCACAAGTGGTGCACCTTGTCCTCCTGCTGCCATGTCCATCGTTCGGAAATTTGAGATAACCGTCGTGTTCGTTTCGTATGCTATTACTGCAGGTTCCCCAATTTGCAATGTGGAAGGTATCCTATTACCACCTTGCTTTGGCTGATGATAAATCGTTTGTCCGTGAGAACCTATCAAATCTAATTGTTCCAAAGAAAAATTGGCCTCTTTACAAACTTCCTTTACAGCATTGGCAAAACATAAACCGAGCTTAAAATTCAAACTACATATGAGTTGGACATTTGAATTTTCTATTGATAACGCTTGTTGTATTTCACTTTTTATATCATTACGAAATGGAACTGTAGTAAAATGGATGAGTTCGACCTTAGACTCTACACCACTCCCTTCTATACGAACGAGCGCTACATCTATTCCATCTAATGAAGTACCGGACATTACCCCTGCAATATACATAACATGCATGACCTCCTATTTACTAAAAAACAATCATGTAAGTTACAAACGTACAACCGATCGAAAAGAATATAAATCTAAAAAACAACTGAGCTTTCGATGCAAACGATCCATCAATGAAAGAAACAACTACTGTAAGCAAAATGCTTGCCGCAATGCTTGTAACAAGCCATATACTATGAATTTGTGATAGATGTAGCATTCTTAATAAAGGCACAAAAAGTAAATTCGCACATATCACTCCAAATAATAATAAAAATACACCTTTATAACTAAATTTTATATTCATTCCATTTCATCCTCTCTGGACTTCATGTGAAAGAAGTGATAGGCAAAATACCTATCACTCATAAATTAAAGCATAAAGATTATGGATTAACAGATTCGCCTTCACCACTCTTCTCAATTTCAAGCATATTTTTGTCGTACATTTTAAAGAATGGTAAATATATAAGGAACGATATTGCTATATTTATAAAAACTAATACAATCGCACGCCAATCCCCACCTGTTGCTAAATAAGCACCAATTGGAGCAGGTAATGTCCATGGCGGCATAATATGCGTTGGTGTTACAAATCCCATTGCAGTTGCAGAATATGCAACAGTTGCCGTTACAAGTGGTGTAATGATAAATGGGATAATTAAAATTGGATTTAGTACAATCGGTAATCCGAATATGACTGGCTCATTTATATTAAAAATACCCGGAACAATACAAGTTCTTGATAATGCTTTCGAATATTTTGATCGACCAAATACAATCATAGCTAATACAAGCCCTAATGTCGCACCAGAACCGCCAATCCATATAAACCATTGATATAACGGCTCTGGTGAAATAAATGGCAACTGATCTGCTCCACTAGCAACTGCTTCTCCATTTTTCCCTAGATATACTTCCCATAATGGCCGAGCAACAGTTCCAACAACCGACACGCCATGGATTCCGAATGACCAAAAAAACGTAATTAAAAACACTGGAATCATTACACCGAAGTAACTATCGCCAGCTTTTACTAATGGTGCTGCTAGTTTATCAACAACATGGTGTAAATCAATGCTAAAAACGACAGTTACTAGACTCATTATAATAATAACGAATGCAGCAGGTATAAGTGCTTCAAACGAACGCGACACAGATGGCGGTACTTGTTCTGGCATTTTAATCATTACATTTTTCTTCTTACAAAACCTTAAAATCTCTACGGATAAAATAGAAACAATCATCGTCACGAATAATCCATGACCTCCGAGGTTTGTCATCGGAAGCATAAATCCTTTTTTATCAATTAATTCAGGAGTTAATGTTAATAGCAGTGAACATACTGCAAGCTGTGCTCCTGATAAAGCATCTAGTTTATAACTTTTCGCCAAATTATATCCTATTCCAAATGCTATATATAAAGACATAATAAACATCGTTAACCGATATGGTATTAATATACTTGTTTGATTCTTTAATGCCCAAACGGATATGAAACTATCTTTCGGTAAAGGTGGAAATGCTACGATTAAAAAGAAACTTCCTACGATGATAAATGGTAATGCTGAAATCACTCCATCACGGATTGCTTGTAAATGTCTCTGTTCAGAAAGTCTTGCCATCGGTCCAGATAAGTTTTTATCGAGAAACGTGACAAACTTATTCATAACGGTTCCCCCTAACGAATTAAATCATTTACAGTCTTTAATAAAGTCGGTCCACCAAGAGGTGTATATGCTTGCGGCGGTATAATACCGCACGGGATAGATTCCTCTTCTGCGAATTTTTTAACAGAATCAAATCGATGTCTAACTTGAGGTGCAACCATTACAACGTCCCAGCCATTCTTTACTTCTTCCTCTACCTCATTTGTTCCAATCGCATGCACTTCCATGTTCATACCCTTTTTCTCCGCCTCCTTTTTTAAAGCGTTTACAACAATTGCGCTGGACATTCCTCCAGAACAAACGAACAAAACCTTCATTTATGAATCCTCCTATACTTATAATTTATTCCCCTTCAAATGAAAGGAAGTTTCACTTTACTAACAAGCATATGAAGTAGTAAATGAATTTAGTTATACTGAAAGTAAATTTCATTAAAAATATTTTTCCTATTAAATTAATGTTTCAATATACAATTTTCTCTATTGCAAGGCCAACCTTGCCTCGTATATTATCTTAGATAATCATATGATAAGGAGGCGTATACATGATCGTTAAACGTTTATTTATGATATGTTGCATCGTCATCTTGTTCATCCCTTTCTCTTTCATTTCCCCTCACTTTACTTATGCTGAAGTAACTACTACGTACAAAAAACACGAATTACGTGCTGTATGGATCGCATCTGTTCTTAATATTGATTGGCCCTCAAAAACTGGCTTACCAATTGAAAATCAAAAACAAGAATTTATTAAATTATTAGACGATGTAAAAAACACTGGTATGAATGCAGTCATTGTACAAATAAAACCAACTGCTGATGCCTTTTATCCTTCCAATTACGGCCCTTGGTCTGAATATATTACCGGTACACAAGGAAAAGATCCCGGATACGACCCACTAGCATTTATGATTGAAGAAGCACATAAAAGAAATATAGAATTTCACGCATGGATTAATCCATACCGAATAACGATGAATCACACTGAGATAAATCGATTATCAAATAATCACCCTGCAAGACAGCACCCGGATTGGGTTGTACCTTATGGCGGAAAATTATATTACAACCCCGGTATTCCAGAAGTAAAAAAGTTTATAACTGAAGGTGCTTTAGAAATCGTACAAAATTACGATGTTGATGCATTACATATGGATGATTATTTTTATCCATATAAAGTGGCGGGTGAACAATTCCCCGATCAAAAAACGTACGAATTATATAATAACGGTAAATTTACAAATATAGAAGATTGGCGACGTGACAATGTAAATGAACTTGTAAGAGATTTAAATACTGCTATTAAACAAGAAAAGTCATATGTAAAATTTGGCATTAGCCCATTTGGCGTATGGCGAAATATAGCTGATGATCCGACTGGCTCTAACACAACTGCCGGCCAAAGAAACTTTGATGATCTTTATGCTGATACACGTGAGTGGATACAAAAAGGTTACATTGACTACATCACACCGCAAATATATTGGAATATAGGTTTCACTCCTGCTGCGTATGACATATTAGTAGATTGGTGGGTAAAAGAAACAAATAATAAACCGATCCACCTATACATCGGTCAGGCAGCCTATAAAATTAATAATAATTCTGTCCCAGCTTGGTCTAATCCAGAAGAATATCCAAGACAAATTGAATTAAATCGGTTATATCCTGAAATAAAAGGTAGTATGCATTTTAGCTTGAAAGATATTAATAACAATCCACTAGGAGTGAAAGATAGACTCTCAAAAGACATATATAAATATCCTGCATTAATCCCCTCTATGCCTTGGATTGATCATGATCCACCAAAACAACCGACTTTAAAAGGTGCAATTCCAAGAGATGAAGGTATTGCTGTAGGTATCATTGATAATAGAGAGAATGATTCTGCTTATTACGCTATTTACCGCGTGAATGGAAAAAGTGAAGTGAATATAGAAAATCCGAAAAATTTACTTACTACTGTAAGAAAGACAAAGCCTGGAGAAATTTATGTAGATAAAACGGCTATCCCTGGAGAAACATATACGTATGTAGTAACTGCGGTTGATCGATTGCATAATGAAAGTGTTGCATCTATTGAGACCACTGTAAAAGCAAAGTAGAGTATACAACAAAAAACTACCTATTCTTTTATGAATAGGTAGTTTTCATATTATCATTTATAAATTAAACTACATCATTTCTTTTAATAAAGAGTTCGCACTTTTAAGAATTTCTCCACCATCATTCATTAACTTTGTAGCTCTTTGCATTTTTTTTGTATTTCCTTCATCCAAAGCTTCTGGAGTTAACTTCGCAGATTGATTAAATTTCTCTAAAGCCTGCAAATATAAACTATTAACTTCTTTGAATTTATCAGGCACTTGAGCGTTTGGTGGGTTTTGAGTTACATCTTGTAACATAATTAGACTCGCGGCTAATTTAATCGTCCATTCTTCATCCCCAATTTTATTATTTACCAAAAGATTACCTGTCTGATTTAAAGAATCTGTTAGTTTTTTACTATGAGTAGCATATGCAGATCTATAATTTGATTCCAACACTTTTTGTTGTGTTTCTGCCTTACGCGCCTCTGCTTCTGCTTTCTTTTTTTCTTCTTCTTTTTTACGTTGTTCTTCTTCTATTTTCTTCTTTTCTTCTTCTTCTTTTTTACGTTGCTCTTCTTCTTTCTTCTTTTCTTCCTCTTCCTTCTTACGTTGCTCTTCTTCCGCTTTCAGTCTATCTGCTTCTGCTTTTTCAACCGCTTCTTTTTCTAGCTTTTCTTTTTCCTTCGCCTCAGCTACTAATTGTTTCTCTTTTTCTTTTTTCGCCTTTTCAGCAATTTTTTCTTCTTCTATTTTTGCTTTTTCAGCTTTCTGTTTCTCTTCTTTTTTAGCTGCTAACCACTTCTTTTCTTCAGCTTGTTTATCCATTTCAGCCTGTTGTTCTGCAGTTATTGGATAAAAAATATGACTTAATGTTAAAGAAACGATAAACACAGATAAACATGAACCAAAAATAATAGCAAATTTTTTCAAGCGCGAACGATATTTCTTTATAACTATCGTCCCTATCATAGCAATAAAAAATACTATCGCTCCAATTAAACCAACCATCCCAATAAACATTAACAAAGTATCCACTATTTAAATGTACTCCTCTACTTATGTATTTCATAAGACCCAAACTAGTCATCTATACATGTTTTTGAATATTTTTATATAAAAACACTTTCTTTTGGAATCTTACATTTTCAATATTTGTCAGTATAGCAATAATAATATCATAATAAAAGTCTTTTACTTACTTATTAATACTTCAACTAATTCCGCAATTTCTGATTAAACTATAATTTTTATCAAAATAAAAAGAGATCCCTCAAAAAAGCTATATTTATCAGCTTTTTTGAGGAAATCTCTCCTACTTATTTTTAAACTTCTCAGTCGCTGCTCTCATCTTCACATTCAAATCGTGATCAATCGAGTCACGAATATCTCGCTCTACTTCTTCCATTTCTTTTTGGAAATTTTGCAAGTAGACTTTTAATTCCTCTTCTTTTTCTGGCCGTTGTGAAGGTGGTAATTGTACGACTAACGATAGCATCGCTATTAAATCTTTCATTAAGAACGTTTCAAGTTTATGTTGCTGTTCAAACATACGCTGCTCTTGATAATATGGCAAAGCATTTAATACTGAAATTGTAATATCATCAACCGTTCGTTGTAATGAAGGATTTATTGAGCGTTTATACGCTTGAATTGTATTTAATGCATCTGGATATCGATCATAAAAATACAATTTATAAAACGATAAATCTGTCGGTTTTACTGTTTGCTGCGTTTCTTGTCTTAAAAAATCTTTTATTTTCATCGCTGCTACATCAATATCTTCATTAGTAAGCTTTTTCGTCGTTTTTGCCATTACATGTACTTTTTTCTGTTTTTCTTTCGGTAACATTGAGAATACTTGCTCTCTCGTACGTTGACCTGATGCACAGAAAAGCGTATTTAATATATGTTGTTCTTTTTTTCCTTCCGTACGAATCCAACGATAAAAGAGTGGATGTTGTGTAAATTCTTGTAGAAACGGTAATGATTTATTCGATAACTTATCTAAAGAATCGTGTGCTCTTTTATATGGCTTCGTCCACGAAAAATACAGTTTACGTCCGAAATATACAACTAAAACAACGACAGTAAATGCGATTAAAAACAATGTACCTAGTAGTAATAATACAGTTTGAATAAAACTCATTTTTTCACCTCCTCTAAAAGTCTGCTATTTTCTTGGGCGCTGAATGAGTTTTTGTTTCATTTCATCATTAAATGTGTCTAGTTCAATAACAAACTTCTTACTTGACTCGATAATACGTTCTGACGATTTTTCAGAAGCTTCAATTGCAGCAAATACGTTTTGGAATGATTCACGTAATTTATCCATGCTAATTGCAGGATTTTCAAGTAATTTCGTTGTTTCTTCTGTATTTTGTTTTAATGCCTGAGAATTACTTAATACCATAGACTCAATTGCTTCATTTGTTGCATTCACTGCATCAATTGTTTTACGCTGATTTGTTAATGCTAACTGGATAGCAGCAGAAACTGTTACAACGTTTTGCGTCATCGTAATTGCATTACGAATTGCCTCTGTTAACTTTTCATTATTTTTCTTAATAATGTCTACTGATGCGATAGATTGTAATAACACACTTTTCGCTTGCTGCATATTGCGCGTACGCACTAAAATCTTTTCTAATGCATCATTAATTAATGGAATATCCCTTTGACGTTCTGGATTTTGTTTCTCAGCTTCCAGCATGCCAGCAAGTTTTTTCCCTAAGTATACTTGCTTATCAAGCGCGTGAATTTTATCGTGTGATTGCTCTTTAAGCATTTCAAGACCGACTGTATCTTCTTGTAAATTATCACGACCAATTAGAAGCGATCTTATAATCTCCTCAATTTGCTTATCTATAGATTGATATTTATGCACGTATGTTTCAAGTGGATTTTTCTTGAATACTTTAAACATAATTTTTTTCATACCACTTGCTTTTAATGAATTCGGATCAAGCTCTGATACCACTTTTCGTAACTCTAACAATGTATTTGGAATTTCTTCGTTCTTTCCATTCATCATCGCTGTGACAGGACGTTTTAATGCTGATAACGTTTGTCCTGCTGCTTGTTGCTCTTTATCCCCTAAATCTCCTAGCTGAGACAATACTTTTGATAAATCTGTATTTTGCTCGCTATTTAACTTTTGTACATAAAGATCAGCTTCTTTATTCAGTTCCTCTAATTCTTCATCTTTTATAACTGTATCCACTACTACTTCTACATTATTATCTTTCACAACCGATACAGGTTCTTTTTTCTCGAGTTCAGTCAACAAAATCGCTCCTTTATTTATATGTGCGAATTTATATGCACCATATTTCATCTATTATATCGTATTTCATATGCATTCTGACTGCTTGAAATCGATTTTTTTAGAAATGTCTGTTTATGCAGTCATTCCCTGTTTCTTACTATAAGTATACCTGTAATCAACATAATTTTCCTCAGACTTAAGACCTAGAGAACCACATGCTGAAGGCCGATTCTTCGTATGTTATATAAATTATGTTCTTCCTATCCTTCTGTACTCAATATTTTGACATACACCTTTTACAATGTGATAATTATATTACGCTCAGTCCTATTTCTTCTTGCGCGCTACAAACGCTCCATTTTGGAATGCCAATAACACCGTTTCAAACATTTCATCTTCTTCAATCATTTTTCTAAACTCGGCTAATTCACTTGCATGAGAGGTTGCATTATCAACAACTAGAAAACCTTTTGGTTGTAAAATGCGTTTTATATGCTCAAGCCACCACATGTATTGCGTACGCTCTGAATCTAGGAAAATAAAATCAAATGAATGATCTAGTTGCGCATCTAAAAATGCCCCTGCTTCTTGATTATGAACATCAATCCTTTGCAACAAGTTTGCCTTTTCAAAATTGACAAGTGCCTCTCCAACTCGTTCTGAAGAAAGCTCCACAGTTGTTACATTTCCATTTGTTTCTTCTACCGCATTAGCTAACCACAATGTAGAATAACCATTAGAAGTTCCAATTTCTAAAATATTTATTGCGCTACACCCTTTTACTAAAATTGATAAAAACTGCCCCATCTCACGAGAAATATTCCGTAGTTTTTCTTCCCGTGTTTTTTTATTTCGATCATGCTCTTCTCCATATTGTTCAAGTTGAAGTAATAATGAATCTAACGTATCCATTCTTTTCATCGCCTTTCCAAAGCAATATGATGAGAAAGCTCTCGTTGCCCGTCTACTTTCATTATATGCGAAACGAAAACCTTTTTCTCGTTATATGATAAAGATTTGCAATTTTTTATAGCATATTGTTTCGTTTTTTGGTAAAGTTAATTTCTACGTGCAATTATTCCATTCATACTATTTTTATTTCAATTGCAGTTGTTAAATCATATAAACCTCATTTAAATGAATCGGTATTTCAAATTCAATTAAGCGCCCTTTCCGGACGCATTTTCTTTTGTTTATATATTTATTAGAAGAAAGGATGCTTACAATGAACGTGATTAGCTTAGATGCCGCTCGAAAGCGAAAGCAGCATAAAAAATTAATGATTACTATACCGATTATTTCACGTATTTATGAAGAAGACGGGGAAATTAAATTTGAGGTAGCTGGCGAAAAAGACGTACCTCTTGAAATGTTAGAGAAATAATAAAAAGACGCACTTCTAAAGAAATGCGTCTTTTTTATACTATTCTATTTAAGTGCATAAGTTTTTCAGGATTAACCATCAAATAAACATTTGAGATTTTCTCATTCTCAAATGTGAATGAAAGTACATAAGTCACTTTGTTTTTCACTTTAACAATAACACCTGGGGCACCATTTACTATCTTATAATCAACATTGTACGCTGATGGGAACTTACTTCTAATTCCAGAGAATAAACGAATAATTCTATCTGCAGAATAGATTGGATGAATTGCAGTTGTAACTTTGCCACCACCATCAGCTTTCAATATCGCATCTGTTTTTAATACTTCTAACATGCCTTGCGCATCTCCACATTGTAATGATGATACAAACTTTTCCACATAAGCAGCCATTTGTTTCGTACTTAACTTTGACTGCTTCGGCTTATCTAAAATACTTTTTCGTGCACGTTGAAAGATTTTCCGGCAATTCGCACTACTCCTATCAACAATCGAAGCGATTTCTTCGTACTCATAATCGAAAACTTTTCTTAATATGAAAACAACCCTCTCTACTTCAGACAATTGTTGTAAAAGTAATAAATATGCCGTAGAAATTGATTCTTTCATTACAAATGACTCTGATGGGTCATCAGTCTCTTCCACAAATGGTTCTGGTAACCACATTCCGACATATACGTTCCGTTTATGTGCTGCTGAACGTAATTTATCAATTGATCGATTTGTTACCATTTTACATAAATATGCTTTCATATTTTCTATAGATTGAACGTCCTCTATTTTATTTAACGAGATAAAAACGTCATGAACGATATCCTCAGCATCCATAACACTCCCAAGAATTCTGTATGCTAATGAAAATAATAATGGTTGATATGCTTCATATAAATGCTCCGTTTCCATGATGAACTACCTCACTTTCGGAATGCTTTAAAATGTGTAAAGCTGCACGTTTTCCGCTTGCCACTGCAGCATCAGCTAATATTTCATCATGCCCTACCCAATCTCCTGCTACATAAACACCTGGCATTTCAGGTATATTAGGACCTGGTTTTTCAACTCGGTTTATATGAAGAAAATCATATACTACTGTTATTTTCGGTAAATATTGCTGTGCAACAACTTCTCTTTTCCAATTTGGATGTAGCAAATCCATTGTACTTTCTAACAGTTCTTTATCTTCATGAGTATGTTTCATCTCTAGTACAGGATTATGGTACTTAATTAAACTCACTGTAATTGATCCATCATCACTTAATTTAGCTGCTCTTGATTGATTCGTAAAAAATATAGGCTGATCTAACCCTAATGCAAATTGATGTGTCGGATTAGGTAATCGTCTCAAACCAATATCTAATGCAGCAACGGTAACCGGTACTGATTGTTCACTCCACCTTTGCAAACTTGTTCCTTCAGCACCTTTTATCATTTTACAAGCCTCTTTCGGTGGGGTTGTTATAATAACTGCATCTGCTTCAAATACTGCATCGTCAAAACAGTATATTCTTTGTTCACCTTCACAATGCTCTATTTTCAAAACATGCTTTTTAGCTAGAAATTGCACACCATTCGTATTCGCTATATCCCTTAAAGTTGTTATTATCGTCTCCCAACCACCATCTACATAAAGTACTCCTTCTTTCATAGAAAGCTGTATCTGCTTTAGTACTGAAGATGCTAATTGTATTGTAGGAGCATACGTATATGTCGTTGTTCGGCATAATGCATAAAATATATTTCGAACCATTGGATCTTTAATTTCATTTTCTGCCCATGTAGTTAGACTCATTTGGGGAACTTTTCCTACATCTAAATTTCCTAAATGAATCATAAGACGAGAAAACTGAGTTTTTGCAGACCATGAAAGTAACGGTGTTGATAAAATTGAGCGAAAATCTGTTGGGATGGTGAAAATATCTCCTTTCCATATTCCGTGTGTTTTTGTAGATGGGATTCCACCTGGAAGATTTATACCTAACTCATTAAAAGTTATAAACGCTTCCCCTCCTCTATATAAAGCATGTGCACCAAGGTTCATACAAATGCCATTTTTATTTATAGTCATCCCTCGACCACCTAAATGATTAGACTTTTCTAATACAATAACTTTCTTTCCAGCTTTCGCTAAATATATAGATGCTGCTAATCCAGCAAGCCCACCACCAACAATGGCTACATCAAATTTCTTCATAATAAAATCCCTCCTTATCGTTCTACATACAAGACGAACGATTAAGGAGGGATGTGACATAAAAATATATTTTTACTCATCTATTTTATTTCATTATTTTTTTATTCGGTCATATTGCATACGAAATAACTCAATTGCAAATGGTATATCCTCTTCACTCTTTATATAATAACTTATCCATCCTGATTCAGGTAATACGTGATGTGGTTTGACCAATCCTTGTTTTACTAATTCATCCCGCTTTAACTTTGGAAATGGTAAATCAACTAACTTATCTCCATGCAGATGACCAAGTTCTTTCTTGCCATAATTTATTTCAATGCCGCCAAATCGATGCGGTTTTTCAGAGACACCTGCCCAGCCAAGCACTTCATTTCTAATCATTTCACTAAATGACATGAACCTTCACTCCTTATAAATAATTGATGTAATTTTAAATTAACATTTTCATTACTTTTTTCCATCAATCCAAAGTATGAATGGGAATACGAATATAGTTTGGTCTTAACACCTTATTCTTTATGGAATAAGTGAATTTATTAAGCTACCAACAACAGCACAAAACAAAGACTAGACACATATCCTAATTTTGTAACCTAACTTACCTATAGAAAGGCGGATAATACAATTGACTGCCAACATCGACTATACCTCCCCCTCAACCAATTTTACTTATGATTTAAATAAAAGTAATTTTTTTCGGAAAGATGCCCAAAACTATATAAATGTACTTGGTATTAAACAATTAAATACTTTAGAAAATACTTCTTTATTAGATATTTATTTAAGTACAGGAAATGTTGTAGAACCACATATTCATCAAAATGCAGCTGAACTTGTTTATTGTATTTCAGGGTCTGCTGTTGTTTCTTTACTTAATCCATTTACGAATCAAATATTAAACTTACCGATAAAACCCGGGCAAGTTGCCAACATTCCACAAGCGTGGTGGCATTATGAAATTGCTACAGCAGATAATACTCATTTATTAGCTATTTTTAATGCTCCAACTCCAGAAGTTATTTTCGGCTCTGACATTTTAAGGTTAACTCCAGCTCATATGATGGCCCATACTTACTGTCTCAATGAACAACAATGGAAACAAGCGGTTTCCCCTATTCAATCCACTACAGTAATTGGTCCTCCGGCAAACTGCAATCAAAACCGTGAAATGAAAAATTATCCAACCCAGCCCCTCGCTCAACAACATAATCCGTATCACCAAGATTCTTACTACTTTCCTCTTTACTGGGGCTATTAATTTGTAAATTTTCAAAAGAATCATCATTTATCTCCTAGGAAAATGCCGAGGAGATTTTTTTATTGTATCTTCTCTTCCTATTAAAAATAGTAACAATTGATAGTGTACATACATATAATATTTATATATTAAATTGGAGGTGATAGTACTATGAGTAATTATAACTATCGAAAAAACTACTCTTATAATAAAAATAGTAGCTCTTCAGCATCCTCTCAATCTTCCAATTCTCAATCTTCCAATTCCCAATCGCAAAGAGACTTAACTCAGCAAGGCTATGTAAAGAAAAAAGGATGTAACTGTAATAAAAATAAATAGTTTATTTTATGGATGAATTCTTTTAAAAGAATTCATCTTTTTTGCTGATTGGAAATTTTTAAAGTTACATAACTTATTCCTTAAATGAGATAGGGTAAATTATACTTTTTATACGAACTTAACAAAGAGTAATTGTTCAATTTATTTATTACTTATTTTCCCCAAAAAATATAGTCCTTCCTAAATTTATTAGGAAGGACTATATGCAAACCCCTGTTTAATTTCCTACTAAATGTAACAAATTAAACGATATTAATACCTGCACTTACAAATCCAGCAACTGCAGCTATTGGACTTGCTGCTGTTAATGAAACATATACTAATATTTTATCCCCAGCAACTACTGGAACATTATATGCTTGGATTCCTGTTGCTGTAGTACCAATTGCTATTGCTGGTAATGTTGGTGTTAATAATAGAGGTGGCGCTACTGGTGTAAACGTATTACTTGCAGCAGGTGCGATAAATATTTGCATCTGAATTTGAACAGGTGCTAATGGAGCTAACGCCGCTGTTGCACTAAAGAATCCTGCTAATGACGTGATAATTCCATCACGTGGTGCTACAAATGCATAATCACCTACAACACCTGGTAGTATTGTGAGAGTTCCTCCCACACCTGGAGCTATGCCAGGCTGACTAAATCCAAATCCAAGAAGAGTTCCTGTATTAGCTAATGCCGCATTAACTAAGAGAGCTGGTGTTGTACCTGAAGCGAATGGAATAATAGCTCCGCCACCAGTTGCACCAGTTGCTCCTGTTAAACCTGTTGCCCCTGTTGCCCCCGTTGGGCCTGTTGCTCCCGTCGGGCCTGTTGCTCCTGCTAAACCTGTTGCTCCTGTTGCTCCTGTGTCTCCTGTTGGACCTGTTACTCCTGTTAAGCCTGTTGCTCCTGTTGGACCTGTTGCTCCTGCTAAACCTGTGTCTCCTGTTGGACCTGTTGGACCCGCAAGACCTGTATCCCCTGTTGGGCCTGTTGCTCCCGTCGGGCCTGTTGCTCCTCCTCCTGGACCTGTTGGACCTGTTGGACCTGTTGCTCCTCCTCCTGGACCTGTTGGACCTGTTGGGCCTGTTGCTCCTCCTCCTGGAGTAGCACCAATTAATTGAGTTAATAAGTTTAATAAAAGTTGTAAACTTGCAGGGTCAATAATTAAAGAGAAGAAGAATGGTGCAAGAGCACTGTAGAATTGTTGTAATAAAGAAAGTAATTGACCTAGATCTGGGTTAGGAGATTGTAGTAAATTAATAATACTTTGAATTAATTGTTTTAAGAAATTCCCTTCTGGAGAAGGTGCTAATTCATTTAGTAAGTTCAATAGTTGAGTAAACAAATTGAGTAAAGCTAATCTGTTTGCATCACTTGGATTTGCAAAAAACGCTGCAATAGCCGCTATTAAAGAGTTTAGTAAAGTAATTAATCTACCTAATTGCTCACTAGTAATTGGAACTGTTTGTGGATTGTTACAGCAATCTGGAGTGAAAACAATCGGATTATTGCAGTGGTTATGACCGAAACAATTATTGTTTGTCATTTATGTCCTCCTTACTTGTTTTATATTTGAGTGTTTTCCTATTATAAGAACTATAAAATTGTGTATCGGTTTCATTCACTTAAAATAGGAAACATGAATTATAATTAAACTGAAAGAACGATATTTAATTATGTTCATGACTCACATATTAATTATATGTTTTTAATAATTGACTGCTTAGATTAAACACCTAAACTTAAAAGTTTATTTTATTTTTCCACGTTTATCTCTTAGGTTTAAAAGCACATTTTAATATTAAAACTAAGCATTAGCATATAACCAATAACTTACAAATAATAAGTAATAACACCACCTTTTCAAATAAATAACAATAATATCTTTACTTAAATTGTGTTCCCTCTATTATCATAAAGCCGTTTCTATTATCAAAAACTCTCATACAATATAGTGGACAAGTTATTGTATACTTCGTTCCCAAAAAACAATATAGGGAGTGAGAATTAATTGCCAATTATTCAACCATTTATGGCATCTAGAAGATTTACATCTACATTAGGAGCTGGTACAGGAACAGGTGCAGCTTTTGCAATTGCTGCTACAGCTTGTTTAAACGATGCTGGCACTACTGCAACTGCTTTTCCGACTTTTACGTATTACAACTTATATGTAAACGGCATTCTTCAACCTAGTGTGAACTCCAGTGTTACTACTGGACCTACTGGTGCTATTACAATTCCTGGCGGAGATGCATTAGACGGTGGAATTCCAATTACAATCGAATTTATCGTCACTTAGTTTTAACTATTTTAATGTAGAGCAAAAAGACAGATCCTTCTTATTTAAGAATCTGTCTTTTTTAATTAATAATGATAAATTGTAAAATAATTGAAGAACCTTGTGATGGTGGTTGATTATCTAATAAAGTTAGCTGACCAGTACTAACCTGATATAATGGCTGTGGTTGAAGTATTCCATTAATAAACAAATTAATGTACGAAACCTCATCAGGAGATAATATGTGAGTTGTACCATATTGAGCTAGCCCATCTGAATCTGTATATGTAAGTTTTTCTCCATCTGAAAAAGTGTAAAATAATAAATTATTTGTTGTTATGGGGCCAATAACGCCAGTTGGACCTGTTGCTCCCGTTGCTCCCGTTACTCCTGTTGTTCCTGTTGCTCCCGTTGCTCCCGTTGACCCTGTTGTTCCTGTTGCTCCCGTTGCTCCCGTTACTCCTGTTGTTCCTGTTGCTCCCGTTACTCCTGTTACTCCCGTTACTCCTGTTGCTCCCGTTGTTCCTGTTGCTCCCGTTGCTCCTGTTGTTCCTGTTGCTCCCGTTGACCCTGTTGCTCCTGTTGATCCCGTTGTTCCTGTTGCTCCCGTTGACCCTGTTGCTCCTGTTGATCCCGTTGTTCCTGTTGCTCCCGTTGACCCTGTTGCTCCCGTTGCCCCTGTTGCTCCTGTTGCTCCCGTTGCTCCCGTTGGAATATAAATTGGCGGAAGAACCGGAAAAGTAGGTCCAATATTTTCTGGTCTTACCATACCTTTATTCAAAGATAATTTTTCATCTCTGTTCAATTTACTACCTCATTTCACATTTTGTTTACTAATTAACAAATAAACCTTCTATCATTTTAGGAAAATTCCATAACTACTTTTTCATACTCAAATGATTTTACATAAAGTAAACTTTTTACCGTTACTATAACTAGTAGTATTAATATAATAAAATGATAGTTCCATTCCAAAATACTAAATCGGTTACATTTTAATTTGAAAATGAGGTGATTTATATTCAAGATAAGAATGAAAAAATGAAAAAAGGACTATTATCAATAGCTCTTGAAATTATACTTCCATACAGGCTTACAGGTCCTACTGGGCCTACAGGCAACACTGGACCTACAGGCATCACCGGGCCTACAGGCATCACCGGGCCTACAGGCATCACCGGGCCTACAGGCATCACCGGGCCTACAGGCATCACCGGGCCTACAGGCATCACCGGGCCTACAGGCATCACCGGGCCTACAGGCATCA